>Ga0209053_1000011_pt1 | contig 490068 bp, 499 predicted proteins | sample EBPBio152010_DNA_FD_185864 | JGI IMG/M metagenome (GOLD analysis project Ga0209053, IMG submission 185864) | Wastewater treatment Type I Accumulibacter community from EBPR Bioreactor in Madison, WI, USA - Reactor 1_7/15/2010_ DNA (SPAdes)... | ecosystem: Engineered > Bioreactor > EBPR >... | reverse complement strand
TGTGGCTTGCGAGTATCTTGCGGGGTTATGAGCAATCCGTGACGCCGCTATTCAAGCCCCGTTCACGAAAACCGTACTGCTGCAACTCTTGCTGTCACACACTGCAAAAATTCGTGTCGCGCTACATTCGAGACACGAAGAAGAAGCCCCTCTACCATCTGCTTTGGGCAGGGCCGCATGAGAAAGGCAAGGTAGGGGCGGAATACATTCTTGGATATGGAGAGAAGCTTGCAAAGAAGCGCCTTCGTTGACCCTCTGCGGCGGCCCCGGCGTGCGGCCCGCGCGGGGGCGTATGCTGATGGCGGAGTTCTCATGGACTGACGCGGCGGGCGCTCGGGTTCAGGACCTCCGGCCCAATATAGTCCGCATCAGCCGGCAACTCGTAGACGTTGGCGTCCTCATCGCCGATCAGCAGGATCGCGACAGCTGCTGTCGGAGCCCAGACGAAACCCGGTCGATCCGGGTCACGATGGTCGGCGCAGATGGTGTATGACCAGAGACGGTTTCGCATGATCTCAGGTTAGAACCGGACCGTTAACGAACCATTAAATGGAGGGTCGCCTTGGCTCAGCGTTCAACGCCACAGCAGGTTATCGATGATCGGGCCTATCCAGTGCGGCTGTATATTCTGGTGCCGCCAGACGGATTCGGGCGACTCTATGGGGCAGAGATGGATGCTATCCCGGCTTGGCTGGATCGCGAGGTCGGACGTGGTCGGTATGCTTTGCATAACGGTGGGCGCGTCGCGGTGGGTTCCGGGCTCAGGGAGCGGGTGGCAGCCTACTTTCAACACCCCCTGGCCGCGGTGCGTTTCCTCGAGACATTTCCGCAGCTCGAGATAGCCGATGGAACCGCCGCAATCACTTACTCGTCACCCTTGCACCCGGCTATCCCGCGCTGAGCCGGGAAAAGTTTTCCTGCCAAAGCTGATGCGCCGTTCTGCCAAAGCTGCCGCGCCGCCACACACCGACGGGCTGCGCGTGTGTAGGGGGGTACTAGCTTTGACACAAAAATGTGGCAGCTTCGAGACAAGCAGGAAACCCCGGTACAGGTGATAAGTTATTGAGATAGCGAAAGAAAACGTCGACAGTCGGCGCTGAGAGATTTCGGAACAGGTGGGAACTGGATGAAAGTGGGGGCCAGAAAATGACGTTTGAGGCAGCATTCAGCTAGCACCCAATCGGCATCCAGCGTGCATCTGGCGCGCATCGGTTAACATCCCGTGAACATTATGGAAAGTTTCCCAGGGTGCGCGGATGATCACGCTGGCGCCATTAGGAATCATGGAAATGCCGCAGCGCAGCGGAAAAGGAGGTTTCCGGCGTCCGCGCCGGAAACCATCACTTTAGGTTGAATTTGGGCAGCAGGGTTTCCGCACTGGAATATTGTGCATTCACAAAGTGTTAAGAGTTTTGCGCCAGTGGCAGTTCCCACCTTAGTTCCGAAAACATCCGAGGTGGCGGGATGATCGCATTCAGTATAATTTCCCAACTATGTGCAAAATATCGGGAAATTATCCTTTAGCCCCGAGCTTCCAGCCGAACACTCTCGACCAATCGAAGTCCGGCTTAGGTTCCGCTTCCGCCACGCCGATGAAGCCTGCTTTGCCATGTGCGGCAAGGCCCCCGTGGATCGGGTTATAGCGCCATACGAATGCCAGGGTGTACGGCCCCGGCAGGGCGGTGTGGATGGCTTGGGTAACAAGCACTTCCTGACCGTTCCAGCCCCGCCCGAGGTAGTAGAGGCTATTCGCAAGGACGAAGTGGCTGCGCCGAACCATTCGCTTGCGCAGCGGGAAACCATCAAAAGGATGTGCGCTCTCTACGCCGATCTTGGCCAGCATCAGGAGGATGTCATCATGAGTAAGCTGGTGACGATCCTCGCAGGGCGGCGAACTCGCCGCGAGGCGCACTCTGGCCTCACCGTCCAGCGCCTCTACCAGCGCCTTACCGGCCCCAAGGAACAAGAGTCGACTATGCTCAAGCCCGCCGCCGCCCTTTTGGCCCGCACGAGGCCGGGATAGGCCCTTTGCTTGCTCGCCGAGCCCGTCAGGATCGGCGAGTTCCTGACGGTGCAGCCACTTGTTTACGCCTCGCTTTGTCTGCGGAAAGCCCACAATATCCAAGCGGCGGGCTAGGTCTGCAACCTCGCCCGCCGTGAACCACTCATACGGATTGTCGCTTCCCACGTGCGCCTCTATGCCAAGCCGAACCTGATAAGGATTTCAGCGGCATCTTGCACGTCAGGCAAGATGGTGCCTTCTGGCAGGTGCGCAGGAAGGGCTTTCCACGCGCGCCCGAGGTTGCCTTGGGCCTCCCCTTTCATCAGGCGCAACAGGGGAAGCACCCAAGGCGGTGCAGCGTTCTCCGGCAGCGTTTCCGGCACCGCAGGAAAGGGCAGATCGAACAGCCCTCCGGTGTCAGCATCCAGCGGCGGCAGGTCGATGATGCGGGACAGCAGCGCATCAAATGCACGGCCCGGCAGGGCGGTGGCGTGATAATAGAAGCGCCCGCCCTGCCTCACCCGCGCCCATCCCTCGGCGCTGGCCTTGCGCGCGATGGCCTGCCTTGTCGGCGGCAGGCCGGGCAGGCGCAGGGCTTCCAACTCTGCCGCCTCATACCATTCACGGAAGGCTGATTCCTGACGGACCACGCGCAGGAGAAGCGCTTCCAGATAGGCCACCCGCCGATTGACCAACGCCCAATCATCGGCAGGGACCGTTACCACCAACGGCAGGTCGCCTGTCATGGCCTGCCCTCACCCTGCCTTGGCGGAGGGCGTGGCGTCCTGCGCCTCGACTGTCAGTTTTGCGGCAACCTTGGCGACCGCCGATTTCCGCAGGTTCAACGCCTGTGCGATGATGCCCGGTTCCACCCCGTCGCGCAGCTGCGCGGCAATCATGGACTCGCGCAGTTCGGTGGGGGTCGGTTCCTCGCGGTCCAACTGCTCGGCCAGCGTGATGGCCCGCTTGCGCGGGACGTAAGCCAGCATGGCTTCAAGGATACGTTGCAGGTCCATCAGGTCGATGCCGGTGGCGGTGCTGACTTGCCCCCAGATATCGCCATGGGCAAGGGTGCGGTTGATCAGCATCGACAGCAAATGCGCAGCCAGCCCGTCAGAGAGATTGCCGTCATAGGCTTCATAGGCCGGGCCTGCGTGATCCTCGCCGGTCAGGACGAAAAGCACCCGCGCCACGTCGCCCTTGTGGACGCAGGACTTGGCGGCGATGGCGTCCAGATCGTGCCACGCAGGCCGGTTGTCCGCTGCAAGCGAAGATGACCGGATCAGTTCGGCAATACGGGCCTCGTGTGTCAGGATTTGCTGAGGTTCCATCTGTTCCTGACGGGTCGGGCCATCCGCCAGCTGGGCGCTCAAGCGGTCGATCAGGCCAAAGACATCGGCGCGAACTTCTTGCAGGTCGTCCAGTTTCTGACGCAGCAGGGCGCTGATGCCGTAGCTGAATTTCGGGGCGTTGCTGTATTCATCAAGGGTGCTGCCCAGCATCAGCTGGAAGCCCCGCAGGGCCTCATAGGTTTCTTCGAAATACTCATGGGCTTCGCTGATGGCGCGCGCATAGCCTTCTACGCCGCCAGACATGCTGCTAGGATTGGCCTCAGCCATTCTCGATCTCCCTAATAGATCGGTTTCGGTTAGGGCTGGTGGGGTGCTCCAACACCCTGCCAGCCCGGTAAGCTATATTGCCTATATAGGCTCTTGTCTATAGCGCCCATATAGGCAATATGTGCGCCATGGCGAAAGAACCCTTGTATCCCGTCAAGAAGCTGGTCTACCTGACCGATGTGCAGGCGAAGCAGATTGCCGACTTTCGCTTTGAGCATCGCCTACAGTCCGAGAACGAGGCGATCAGGCAGCTACTCGAAATAGCACTTGAGGCTGCTTCGAACGGCCAGCTCCCCAAGCAATCCTGACATTTCACCGGCATATGTCAGGCGCGCGCCACGGGTGCTCGTGAACGCGCCGCCCGGAAGGTTTTGAGGGCACACACCGCCTACCTTCCAAGCTCAACAGTTTGATGGCAACGGATCAAGCTCCGGTAAATGGGGGCGGTCGGGCCGAAGCCGCCGCCCCCAAAGGCCGATCAGAAGATCCGAGATCCTGCCTGAGGAAGATCCCGGCGCGAGTAGGGTGGCCGTGGCCCCATCAAGGCGGCCACCCTCCCGTGGTGTCTTCGACCTCTGGCAACAGGCGCAACCCGAGGTGATCAACCAACGCGCAACGCGCATTTCCAGCCTCAGCACGTAGGCCGTTCTCCTATTCAGCACCGACAACCCATTGGAAAGGCCGGACAAGTGTCCAACCGCACAGGCAGTTAAACAGGACTAACGTCCTCTTTAACTGGCAAATTCGCGGGGGCTTGCGACATGGGGCAGCAGAAGATTCACGAGTATTTCGAGCCTGACAGCTTCTGCCGCACGGTGCGCGACATGTTCGGCGCTGATCTTCTGCGTCAGCTGCGCTTGAAGCTTGGCGGGTTGGATATTCGGTTTCCCAAGCCGCCCAGCGTCATGGCGGATGACCACTTTCTTGTGGTCGCATTGGGGAGTGAGAGCGCCCACAAGCTGGCCCACGTCTTTTCCGATGAGCCGGTCTACATTCCCAAGCTGTCTCTGGAAGAACGCTATCTGACGCTTGTCGATGAAGGTCTGACGACCCGAGAAATCGCTCAACGCCTGGACAAGTCCGAACGGCAGGTGCGGCGATACCTGTCAGGACTTGGCATCAAGATCAGCCCGCCACAGCAGCCCCGCAAAGCAGGACGACCGCGCGCCGCCGCGCAATTTGAGGATGCCCGCGCCCTGATCGCCGCCGAATAGGCCCGCTGAGCAATCCTAACGGGGGTCTAACAGGGCAAGCGCCCATTCCGGCACCCAAGACCGCCAAAAAACACGAACCCCCGTCAGAAACGGCGGAAAACAGCCCCAAAGGAAACCGGCAACCATGACCACCCTCAATACCAGAAGCGCCCGCGTTATCGATCCCGTTCTTTCCGGCATCGCTCAGGGCTATATCCATGCGCAGCGCGTCGGGCAGGTGCTGTTCCCCGCCATCGAAGTGATGCAACGCGGTGGCAAGGTGATCGAGTTCGGGCGCGAAAGCTTCTTCGATTACAAGGCTCGCCGTGCGCCGGGTGCTGACGCCGTCAACATCCAGTTCGGCTATGAGGGCAAGCCCTACAGCCTTGACCAGTTCTCCCTGGATGTGCCCGTGCCGCGCGAACATGCCGAAGAGGCGCAAGCGGTGCCGGGCATCGACCTCGGCAAGCGCGCGGTGGTCACCGCCATGGACAGCCTCACCCTGTCACTGGAAATCGAACAGGCCGAGCTTGCATCAAACCCCGCCAACTATGCTGCAAGCAACAAGCTGGCGCTGGCGGGAACGGCACGGTGGAACCAGACGGCAAGCACCCCGATTTCCGATATCGAAGCCGCAAAGGATCAGGTGCGCAAGGCCTGCGGTGTCGAGCCGAACCGGATGGTGATCAGTTCGGCGGGCTTCAAGGCTCTGAAGTATCATGCAAGCATCGCCGAGAAGTTCAAATACACCACGGCGGACAGCATCACGGCCAAGATGCTGGCAAATCTTCTGGAACTGGATGAGCTTGCGGTCGGCAAGGCGACCTACGTTGACAGCAACCTCCCCGGCGCTGAGTTCAAGGAGGCGTGGGGCAACGCCGCCATTCTGGCCTACGTCCCGACACAGGACGCCGCCCTTGAACAACCTTCCTTCGGCTACACCTACACCCTAAAGGGCCATCCCTTCGTGGAGCCGCCCCGCTGGGAAGGTGGCAAGCGGTCTTGGATTTACGGTGTGACCTATGAGCGCAAGCCAGTGCTGACCGGCATCGCCTCGGGCTTCCTGTTCACCAATATCGTCGGGGCCTGATCATGACCGGACAAGCAGGCAAATATGGTCCCATTGAGGTTTTCCGGGCTGGCACCTTCAAGCCCATGGGCGGCGAGGCGCAGACCATCAAGGAAGCGGACCTGCGGCAGATCGCGGCGTCCTATGACCGGGAGCTTGCCCCGGCGCCGGTGGTGATCGGCCATCCCGAGGTGGACGCTCCGGCCTTCGGCTGGGTGGAACACCTCTATGTGGAAGGTGGCATCCTGAAGGCCACCCTTCAGGACACTGTGTCAGAATTTGCCGATGTGGTGAAGGAAGGCCGCTACAGGCGCGTGTCGATCGCGCTGTTCCTGCCGGGCAGCAGCGCCAATCCCAAGCCCGGCAACTTCTATCTGAAGCATGTCGGCTTCCTTGGCGCGACCGCGCCTGCCGTCCCCGGCCTCAAGCCCGTGAAGTTCATGGGCGGTTCGGCAGACAGCGTGACCTTTAGCCAGGACAGACCGGGCGCGGCCTCCTTCGCCCAGGATGACGAGCTGGCGCGCCTGCGCCGCAAGGTGCGGGAGCAGGAATTGGAGGCGCTGATCAATGATGGCCGGGTGCTTCCGGTCTTCAAGGACGAGGTGCTATCCTTCGCGGCCAGTCTGGATGACAGCGAGACTGTCAGCTTTTCTGACGGTGGTGATGCTGTCACGCGGAAGGACTGGTTCATGTCCTATCTGGCCCGTCAGCCGAAGGTGGTCAGCTTTGGCGAGATGTACCTTGGGTCCGACCCGTTTGGCGGTCCAGCGCAGCGCCCGGCCCACAAGGTTCCTGACGGCTTCACCGTCGACCGCAGGAACGAAGCGCTGTTCGCAGCGGCGAACCAGATGGCCAAGGAGAAGCGCGTCAGCTTTGCCGATGCTGTAGACTTGGTGATTGAGGGGCAGCGGTGATGGGCGGTGTCTGGCGCCTTCCGAAGTCCACAGCGGAAGCTGCCAGCGCCAGAGCCGCAGAAGATGACCAGGCGTTGCGTTATCAATGCCTGGTCTGTGCCTTCCAAACCCGCGACCTGGTGGACGTTCCCCATATAAAGGTCGTTAATGTCGCCGCCGACTATTATGACTTCATCAGACATGGGGTATCTCAATGCCGCACAGCGAGCGAGGGCACGCGGTGACCGGCATCACATTCACGGCCGAAATCAGCGACGATGAAGCCGCCGCCCGTCTTACGGCCCTCGTCGAGCGCATGGCCCGACCCATCGGCTTCTATGAAGGCGTTGGTGAACATCTCACCGGGATAGCTATTCGGCGGAACTTCCAAGAAGAGGAGGCTCCGGACGGCACACCTTGGGCGCGGCTCCGGCCTGCGACCATAAAGCGGCGCGAGAAGTTGAACCAAACCCCGCTGACCATCCTGCGATCCAATTCCGGCACCAGCCAGAACCTCTTCGCCTCAATCACCTCGCGGGCGAGCGAAAGTGGCGTCGAGGTTGGTTCCTCGATGCCCTACGCGGCGATCCACCAGTTCGGCGCGGCGCAGGGTCAGTTCGGTGCGTTCATGGGCAAGGACAAGCTTGGCCGCGGCCACTTCCACCACATGCCCTGGGGAGATATTCCGGCCCGGCCTTATCTCGGTCTGTCCAGCGAAGATGAAACCGAGATCATCCGGATCGCGGAGGGCTGGTTAGACACAGCCCAGTGATTTCCGATGGATCGGGAGGTTTTCCCGATTCCAGACTTTACGCCGCACCGCAGCGCCGTCCAGAAGCTGCAACATTTTTGTGCCAAAGCTGGCGCGCCGCCACAGCGTGACGCTGCGATCGGGCCGCGTGGTGCATATGCGCCCCTCGGGCAACGCCCCCGAGTTCCGTCTCTATGCCGAAGCCGAAGCACCGGAACTGGCGGCGGGCCTTCTGGCGCAGGGGCTGACCCTGCTCCGCAGCCATTTGGCCGCCTGAGGCAAGTGTCAATCGACAGGTTGGGAAGTGGTGGCGAGGGGGGGACTCGAACCCCCGACCCCATGATTATGAGTCATGTGCTCTAACCAGCTGAGCTACCTAGCCACTGGCGCGGTGATTATGGCGGGCGCCCGGGGGCGTCAAGGGGAAAAGCGCGGGTTTGCTTGCGACAGGGACCGCCCTCGGGGGCATCGAGCCCCCTCGGCCGGGCTGCCGTCGAACACCGGCAAGGCACAGTTCCATGCCGATCATGGCCGCAAGGCAGATGCTGGCGCGGCAGGAGCGGCGGGCTGGTTTGCGCCTATGCCGCCATTCGGATCGGGCGCGGTGTATGTCAGACGGCGTAGGCCACGGGATCAGTCCTCACATTCGGCGCCAATTGCATAGCCGCGGGGGCTGGTCCCGAAAGCCTTGCGAAAGCAGCGCTGGAAATAGCTGAGGTCGGAAAAGCCGGCCTCATAGGCGATGGAGGAGATCAGATCGTCGCGCCGTCCGGCGCGGCGGTCGTCGATGCCGCGCCGGGCATGTTCGATCCGTTTCATCAACAAATACTTGGTTGGCGTAGAGCCGATGGCCGTGAAGCCGCGCTGCAACTGGCGCAGCGACATGCCGAGGTCGTCGGCAATATCCTGGATGGTCAGTTCGGGATTGCGGAAATGCGCGTCAATATAGGCTTGGCCCTGGGCAAGCGCATGCGCCCCGGAAAGGTCGCTGTCCACACCGGAAAAGCCATCGCTGCCGGAGCGTTCGTGCAGGGTCGCCCCGATCAAGCCGAACATCGCTTCCCGCAGGTGAAGATCGGCACTCGGGTTTCCGGTGCGGGCGAAGACCTTGCCCAGAACGGCGCAGAGCGCCAGCGTGGTCGGATCGTGCCGGGGCAGGCTGATGCCGCCGCGGATCAGGTCATAGCCAAAGCGGGCATGCATCTCGCCCCGCGGCAAATGCAGGGAAAGTTGCCGGTTAGCTGCCAAAGAAGGTGAACTCGGACGGACAGGCGCTGTCGATCAGCACCATGTCACCGGGGTTGAGCAAATAGGCGCTGTCGTTCTGGCTCATCAGCGCGCGACCCTCTTCCTGCAGGATCAGAAAGTAATTCTCGCTCGCGTCCTTCTGGATCTGTCGGCTGGTGCGGAAGACCTGCTGCAGGTCGCAGGCGACATGCGCGATTTCCAGACCGGCGCGCTCTTCGCGCAGAATGCCACCCCGCAGCCGCCGGCGCGTATCGGTCGGGCGGATGTCGAACGAACCGCAGATCCGGTGCAGATCGGCGTGGAACTGGTCAACCGGAAGGTCCGAGGTGTGCAGAGGGATCAGCATGGCGGCATCATGCGGCATCGGCCTGCCGTGCTGCAAATGCAAAAACTGAACATGTGAAATATTTCCGCTTCTGTCGCCTGAGTCCGCTTTTTCGGTCGTCCCAGTCCAAGAATGCTGCGGCCAACCTGCTGCAAGCTTTCGCCAAGGATAACGAGGGAGGAGACCATGCTGGATTTCAGCATGACCATCGGCGGCCGCAAGGTTGCCGGTATGGAACGCTTTGCCGTATACAACCCGGCGACGGGTGCGGTGGTGGGACATGCGCCCAATGCAAGCCTGGCTGATCTGGATGACGCCGTGGCCGCCGCCCGCGCGGCCTTTCCGGCCTGGGCCGCCCTTCCGGACGCGGCCCGCGCAGCGGCCTGCGCCGCCTTGGCGGCAAAGCTCGGGGAACAAGCCGAAGAGATCGCCCGGCTGATCACGCTTGAACAAGGCAAGCCGCTTGGCGCCTTGGGGTCGCGCTTCGAGATGGGCGGCGCGCAGGCTTGGGCCGGGTATACCGCTGGCCTGTCCTTGCCCGTCAAGGTGATCCAGGACGACAATACCGGCCGGGTGGAGCTGCACCGCAAACCGATCGGTGTGGTGGGCTCGATCACGCCGTGGAACTGGCCGGTGATGATCGCCATATGGCACATCCTGCCGGCATTGCGGGCGGGCAACACGGTGGTCATCAAGCCGTCGCCCTACACGCCGCTCTCGACGCTACGGGCGGTCGAGGTGATGAATGGCGTCCTGCCGGCCGGCGTGCTGAACGTGATCACCAGCGACGACCAACTGGCCAATATCGGCGCCGCCATGAGCGGGCATGAGGGGATCGGCAAGATCGTGTTCACCGGCTCCTGTGCGACCGGCGAGCGGGTCATGGCCACGGCCGCCCGCACGATGAAGCGGCTGACGCTGGAGCTGGGCGGCAACGACGCGGGCATCGTGCTGCCGGACTGTGACCCGGCGGTCCTAGCCGAAGGGCTGTTCTGGGGCGCCTTCATCAACAATGGTCAGACCTGCGCGGCGATGAAGCGGCTTTATGTCCATGACAGCATCCACGACGCGGTCTGCGACGCGCTGGTGGCCTTTGCCCGTGGCGTGAAGGTCGGCAACGGGATGGACAAAGCATCGGTGCTGGGGCCGGTGAACAACCGGATGCAGCATGACAAAGTCTCGCGTCTTGTGGCGGATGCGACGCAGACGGGGCGGGTTCTGCTGGGCGGCGCGCCAGATGATGGGCTGTTCTTCCCCATCACGCTGGTCGCGGACCTGCCGGAGGACGCGCCACTGATCCGCGAAGAGCAGTTCGGTCCGGCTTTGCCGATCATCCGCTATACCGAGGTCGAAGAGGCGATTGCCGCCGCCAATGCCAGCGAAAACGGGCTCGGCGGCTCGGTCTGGTCGCGCGACATCGGCCGGGCGAAAGAGATCGCGCTGAGGCTGGAATGCGGGTCCGCCTGGATCAACCGGCACGGCGCAATCCAGCCGAACGCGCCGTTCGGCGGGGTCAAACGGTCAGGCATCGGCCGCGAATTCGGCGAAGAGGGCCTTGCCGAGATGACCGACATGCAAACGCTGTTCTGCTGAGGAGGACGCACGATGGGTGATTATGACTACATCGTCGTGGGCGGCGGTTCGTCGGGCTGCGTCATGGCCTCTCGACTGTCGGAAGATCCGGCGCAGCGGGTGCTGCTGATCGAGAGCGGCCGCAAGGACAGCCATCCCTGGATCCATATCCCGGCGACCTTCTTCAAGGTCATCGAGAAGGGCCGCGACATCGTGGCCTATGTCGGCGAGAAGGACGCCAACGTCAACAACCGCGACAGCATCGTGCTTCAGGGCCATGTGATCGGCGGCGGTTCGTCGGTCAACGCGATGATCTACATCCGCGGCCAAGCCAACGACTACAACCAGTGGGCGCAATTGGGAAACCGCGGCTGGAGCTATGAGGACGTGTTGCCGGTCTTCCGATCGCTGGAAGACAATATGGTGCATTCCGACGCCTACCACGGCCAAGACGGCGAGTTGCATGTGTCGGAGCCGCGCTTCAAGCATCCGCTCAGTCGTGCTTTCATCCGGGCGGCGCAGGAAGCCGGGCTGCCCTACAACCCGGATTTTAATGGCCAGGTCCAGCAAGGCGTGGGCTTCTACCAATCCACCACACATGACGGGCGGCGCTGGTCGGCGGCGCAAGCCTTCCTGCGCAAGGCCGAGGGCCGGGCAAACCTGACAATACGCACCGAGACCCGGGTGGCGCGCGTCACTTTCGACGGCCGCCGGGCGAGCGGCGTGGTGCTGGAGGACGGCACCCGCATCGCCGCACGCCGCGAGGTGGTGCTGTGTGCGGGGGCGATCGAAACACCACGCCTGTTGCAGTTGTCAGGTGTTGGGCCCGGAGTGCATCTGCAGTCGCACGGGATTGCGGTGGTGGCGGACCTGCCGGGTGTGGGTGAGAATTATCAGGATCACCTGGAAAGCACCGTCCAGGGCGAGACGCATGGCCCGATCAGCCTGTTCGGCGAGGACAAGGGGCTGAAGGCGGCGCGGCATTTCCTGCAATACATAACCACGCGCACCGGGATCATGGCCTCGAACGTGGTGGAATCGGGCGGTTTCGCCGATGTCTCGGGCACGGGCCAGCCGGATGTCCAGTTTCACGTCCTGCCCTTCATGGTCGGTTGGGCCGACCGCGAGCCGATTCCCAAGCACGGCATCGCCATCGGGCCCTGCTTCCTGCGGCCAAGATCGCGCGGCTCGGTGCGGCTGCGGTCTTCCAACCCGAAGGACCGGGCGCTGTTTGACGCGGCGAGCTTCCGCGACAGCGATGACCTTGAGGTGCTGGTGCGGGGGGTGCAACTGGGGATGAAGATCCTCGAACAACCATCGCTCGCCAAGCTGATCAAGCGCCGGGCACTGCCCGAACCGGGGATCGAGAAGGATATCGACTCGCTGCGCCATTATGTGCGCCAGACTGCCAAGACGGTGTTCCACCCCTGCGGCACCGCCAAGATGGGGCCGGAGAGCGACCGCATGGCGGTGGTGGACAGCGAATTGAGGGTCCGGGGGGTCGAAGGACTGCGGGTGGCAGATGCCTCGATCATGCCGACCCTGGTCTCGGGCAACACCAATGCGCCGACGATGATGATTGCCGAGCGGGCGGCCCGCTTCATCACGGCAGACCGAAAGGCAAAGGCGGCCTGAGTCCGCCGACCATTCAAACCACGAGGGAGGAACTACCATGACCAAACACGCCCTGCTGACCGCAGGTTCCATCGCTTTTGCACTTCTGGCCAGCACGGCCATCGCAGCGCCGACCTGCGGGGCGAATACCGGCGCGGCTGCGACCGGGGCACCGATCAAGGTCGGCGGCATCCACGGCAATGCGGCTCCTGGCGATTTTTCCGCCTCGACCACGGCGGCGAAAGCCTATTTCGACTGCGTGAACGCCAATGGCGGGATCGGGGGCCGTCCGATCGAATATCTGGTCGAGAATGACCAGTGGAACCCCGAGATGGCGGCGCAGGCCGCGTCGAAGCTTTTGAAAGACGAAAAGGTCGTTGCCATCGTCGGCAACGGATCTTTCGTCGAGATGGCGGTGAACGCGCCGCTCTACAAGGAAGAGAACATCATGGCGATGGCTGCGGCCTGCGCCGTGTCGGAGTGCTTCGAAAGCTCGAATATCGTCTCGACCAACCAAGGGCCGCTGCCCTCGACCGTGGGTGCGGCGCAATACATGGTCGAAGAAAAGGACACCAAATCGGCGGTCTGTATTGGCCTGACCATACCGAATGTCGGCAATTGGTCCTGTGGCGCGATGGAAGGCTACATGACCTCAAAGGGCCTGACGGGCGCATCGGTTCTGCTGAACCCGGCAAGCCCGGATGTGAACTCGGGCCTGCTGGAGGCCGTGGCGACCGGCGCCGATACGATCGTGGTGAACCTGCCGGCAGGGCTGGCCATCGCGTTCCTCAAGGCCGCCGAAGAGCAGGGGCTGGGCGACAGCTACAAATGGGCCTCTTCGACCCCGCTTTACGACCGCACGGTGCCAGAGGCACTCGGCTCTTACTGGGATGGCAAGATGTTCATCAATGCCGAACTGACCCCCTGGGACAAGGGCGGGCCGGATGCGACGAACTGGCTGGCGGTGCTGGATGCCTATGCCCCGAAGGACGCCGCGCGCGACACGTTCAGCCAATCGGGCTTCCTGTCGGCCAAGTATTTCGTCGATACGCTGATGAAGATGGACCCGGCCACGCTGGATGACCGCGCGGCAGTCACGACGGCGATCAAGGCGATTACGGGCTACACCTCCGATCTGACCTGCGGACCCTATTATGTGGGCGAGGCCGACCGCCACATGCCGAACCATGCCGGCACCATGGTCGTCGTCAAGGGCGGCACGTTTGAGACAGTGCGCGACTGCTATGAATACGACAGCCCGTATTTCGCGCCGATCATCGCGCAGGAAAAGGCGCTTGGGCTGCATTGAGCGATGATCACGGCGCCCGGCATCCGGGCGCCCTTTTCGGGAGGGGATGAGAATGCGGGCTTTGCTCATATCGCTGGCGCTTTGGGGCGTGACCTGCCTTGTGCTGGCCGTCGGCCTCGGCTGGGGCAAGCCCGCACAAGTCGTCGGCATGTTCGTCGTCTCTGGGCTGGCCGTGGGTTCGCTTTACGCGCTCGGCGGCCTGGGGCTGGTGGTTCTGTTCCGCGCGACGGGGGTGCTGAATCTGGCTGCGGGCGCCATCGGGATGTCGGGCGTGATGATCGCCTGGCAACTGGTGGAGTGGGGCATTCCGGCGCCGCTCTCATGGATCGCGGGGATCCTTTTCTCATCGGCGCTCGCCACCGGCTACGGGCGCAGCATCGCGCCGCGCATGGCCTGGCGCGAGCCGGTGGTAAAGGCGGTGGCCAGCCTCGGTTTTGCCCTGATCCTCTTGGGCCTCGCCTCGTTCCTGTGGTCAGACGACCCCCGCAAGTTCGAACTGCCGACCGACAAGGCGGCGGTGATGATCCTTGGCCTGAGGGTCACCGTGACGCGGCTTCTGGTCGTGCTGATCGCACTCGCAGCGGTGGTGCTGATCTCTGTCGCGCTGCAACGCACGCGGCTGGGGTTGCAGATGCGGGCGCTGGCGAATGACCGGCGGCTTGCCGCGCTGATCGGCGTGCCGGTGGTCCGGGTCGAAACCATGGCCTGGGCGCTCTCGGGAGTGTTGTTCGGCTTTGCGGGCCTGATGTTCGGTGACCTCGTGCGGCTTCAGCCGGCGGTCATCACCTTTCTGGTGGTGCCCTGCATCGCGGCCGCCATCGCCGGGCGGCTGCAATCGCTGCCCGACGTGCTGATCGGGGGTCTGGCGATGGGCGTGATCGAAAGCCTGCTGACGCTCTCCGACATGTTCAAGTCGATCCGGCCCGTCGCGCCCTTTGTGATCGCCGCGCTGGTCCTGATTGCGATGAACCGCGGCCGCCGCCTGACCTTTGCCGGAGAAGATTGATGCGACATCGCGCCTTTGCCCCGATCCTTGTTGCCGTCCTTCTGGTCGGCCTTTTGCCCGGCATCGTCGGCGGGCAATGGGTGAAGATATTCACCTCGACCACCTGCTTTGCCCTGGCGGCGGCCGGCGCTGGGTTCATGTATGCTCGGCTCGGCATGGTCAGCCTTGCGCAGGTCGCGCTGATGGGCGTGGGCGGCTGGGTGACGCTACGGCTGAATCATGCCACCGGACTGCCCTTCGAGGCGAACCTTCTGGTCGGCGCGCTGGCGGCTTCGGTCCTCGGGATGGTGCTGGCGCTGCCCGCCCTGCGGATGCGGGGGCTTTACCTCGCGCTGGTCACGCTGATGGTGGCGGGCGCTTTCGAGGTGATCTTCACCGCCTACCAGTTCCCGAACGGCGGCACCGGCTTCTGGGGTGTCGGCACCTCGTTTTCCGCCCCGATGCGGCGCCCGCTGCTGGGCGAGAGCGACACGGCTTATCTGCGCTACTGCTTGGCCGTCGGTGTTCTTGGCTTTCTGCTGATTGAACTGCACCGCCGCACCGCACCCGGACGGGCTTGGGCGCTGATCCGTCGCTCCGAGGCGGCGGCTCTGGCCTCGGGCGTCAATGTCACGCTTTACAAGACCTGGGCATTCGGGCTGTCGGGCTTTCTGGCCGGTCTGGGAGGCGGCCTTCTGGCGGCGAGCCTCGGGCTTCTGGACGCGGCAACCTTCAAGGCCAGCGAAAGCGTGCTTCTCTTCGCGCTGGTCGTGGTCGGCGGCACTCGATTCTGGTTCGGTGCGATCGTGACCGCGATCCTTTACCGGGTCGTGCCGGGGCTGCTGAACAACTGGGGCGTCGATGCCGACCTGGCGCTGGTCTTCTTCGGCGCGGCCCTGCTTCACGCCGTGATCACCGCACCGGATGGCATCGCAGGCCAGATCGCCGCGCTTTTCGCATGGAGGGCACCGCATGATCGTGCTTGAAAACCTGACCGTCCGCTTTGGCGGCCTGGTTGCGCTGGATGCGATCTCGGCCGGATTTGCCGCGCCGGTGTCGGGGATCATCGGGCCGAATGGCGCCGGCAAGACCACAACGATGAATGTGATCTCTGGCTTCCTGTCTCCGGCGGCGGGGCAGGTGCTGGTCGATGGCACTGACCTGCTGACCCTGCCGCCCCATCGCCGCACCCGCTGGGGTCTGCGGCGCAGCTTCCAGCGCGAGCAGATCGCCGATGACCTGACCGTCTGGGAAAACCTGTTGGCGATCACCGACAACCTGCGCCTTGGCCGCCGCGAAGCCCGGGCCGAAGCCGAGCAAGCGATGGAGTTCGCGGGCGTCGCGGTCATCCGCGACAAGGCCGGGGCGGCGCTGAACACGTTCGAGCGGCGGCTGACCGACCTCGCCCGTTGCGTGGCGGGCGGGCCGAAACTGATCATGCTGGACGAACCGGCGGGCGGGCTTTCGCCCGAGGAAACCGGGCGGTTGGGCGACCTGATCCTGCGGATCGGCGAGGTCAGCGGCGCCCGGGTTCTGGTCATCGACCACGATGTGGACCTGATCCAGCGCATCTGTGCGCAGACCCTTGTGCTGGATTTCGGCCGCCGGATCGCCTTCGGGCCGACGGCGGAGGTGCTGGATGACCCGGCGGTGAAGGCCGCCTATCTGGGAGTGGACCATGCTTGAACTGTCCGGGCTACAGGTTTCACGCCATGGTCGGCGGGTGGTGGACGGGGTCAGTCTGACGGTCGCTCCGGGACAGGTGACGGCGCTTCTGGGGGCGAACGGGGCGGGCAAGTCTGAGCTTGTTCTGGGCGTGGCGGGTCTGATGCCGGTGACCGGAGGGACGGTGCGGGTGGACGGCCGCGACCTGACCGGGCTTACACCGGACCGCATCCGGGCGGCAGGCGTCGCGGCGGTGCCCGAGGGTCACCATGTCCTGACCCAATTGACGGTCGAAGAGAACCTGCGCGCCGCTGGCAGCCTCTTGCCTGCGGCCGAAGTCGCGGCGGTGATGGATGAGGTCTGGACGCTCTTTCCCGAACTGGCCGAGCGAAGGCGGCAGAAGGCCGGAACCATGTCAGGAGGTCAGCAGCAGATGCTGGCCATCGGCCATGCGCTGATGTGCCGGCCGAAATATCTGCTGATCGACGAGATGTCCCTTGGGCTCGCACCGCTGATCGTCTCGCGGCTGACCAAGGTGGTGACCGATCTCGCCGCGCGGGGAATGGGGATATTGCTGGTCGAACAATTCGTCGAGGTCGCGCTGCGGCTCGCATCACATGTGATCGTGCTGCGCAAGGGGGCAGTGCGGCTTTCGGTTCATCCCGACGAGGTCCGGCACGACCGCACCCGCCTGTCGGACGCCTACCTGTGAAAGGCTAAAACCCCCGGTCGGCTGGAAGAACTCCGGCGACGTCATGCTTGGCATCGCCACAAACCGGCCCCCCGGCCCGCCATTCGACGGCTCGCGCCTCGGGATGGGCCGGACATGCGCCCGTCGCCGATCTTGGCATCCTCACCCGCAAGCGCGCGCGATCGCATCCCGCCGCGCGGCTTCGTCAACCGGGTGCGGGGCCCTCGATCCGGTCCGCCGCGCGGTCTCAGCCGTGCGCCACACGCGGGCGGCCCGAGGCTGTGACGCTGACCGTCGCTTCGATGAACATTTTGCGGCCCTCCACCTCGGCCTCGCGCAGGTCACGCTGGGCGGTCAGGTTCACCTCCTCCGCCCCCGCCGCGCGGGCCCGCAGCGCGGCCTCGGCCCGCAATGCGGCCTCCATCGCGGCCAGCGCCTCCTCCGCGCTGCTGAAGGCCACCAGCCCTTCGGCCAGATGGGCGACGAACCGGCCTTCGGACGGCGACGAGACCAGCCCGGTCGCCCGCTGGCTGACCTGCCCCACAACCGCGCCGATGGCATTGGCGACCCCGGCATGCTCCGGCAGGATCGTCTCGCAACCCAACCTTTCGCCCACCGCGCCGTAATAGGACGGGGCCGAGGCGCCAAGCCCGATCACCGGCACCGCCAGCCGCGCCTGCACCGCCACCACGCCGCGATGCCCGCGCAAGCCTGCCGCCATCAGCGGATGCCGCGCCAGCGCCGCCGCATCCTGTCCTGCAAAGCCCGGATCTTCGGCAAAGGCCGCCTCCAGCAGACAATCGACCGTCTGGGACGTCAACTGATCGACAATCGCCTGCGCCAGCACCTCGGGGCCGGGGGCGAACCGCTCGCCCGCGCCATTGCGCCGCCGCGCCAGCAGGGTCAGCGCCTTGTGCGCCGCTGCACCATCCCAGGCGTCCAGCCGCCCCAACACATGGCTGGCGTCCGAGGGCGTCACCCCCGACAGCATAACCAGCCCCCGCGCCACCAGCCGCTCAAGGGCGGCGACCTCGATCCGGCTGGTCAGGGCGGCGGCCAGCGGCATCGGCGCGGTGATGCGCGCCAGAACCGCCGCCTCGCGCGCCGTCAGCCCGCCCGCCTGCCCGCCCATCGGCACCACGAAGCGGCCATCGTATTCGCCCGCCGTCTCGGTGGACAGCGCGCGGTCCAGCGTGGCGTGAACCATCTCCCCCGCCTCGACCGCCAAGAGCGAGACCGGCATCAGCCGCCGCGGACCCAACCGCAGCCCGCCGGTCAGGCCCGCGGTTTGCAGATGCACCTCGCTGTCGCCGCCAAGGCCCCAGGTCCGCATCGCCACCGCCTCGACCATGGTGCGGAAGCCGCCGACACGGGCGCCTTCCGGGTCGATCTCGGGCAAGCCGCCTTTCAGAAGGGCGATGTCGGTGGTTGTGCCACCAATGTCCGAGACCAGCGCATCCTTGGCCCCGGTCAGCCAGCGTGCGCCGACGATGCTGGCGGCGGGGCCGCTCAGGATCGTCTCGATCGGGCGTTCACGCACCATAGCCGCGGAAATCAGCGCGCCGTCGCCACGCACCACCATCAAGGGCGCGCTGATGCCCGCCGTCGCCAGATGCCGCTCACATGCGGCGACCAGCCGGTCGATCATGCCGATCAGCCGCGCATTCAGCACCGCCGTCAGCGCCCGCTTCGGCCCGTTCAGTTGTGCGGACAACTCATGCGAGCAGGTCACCGGCCGCCCGGTCAACCGCCGGATCAGCGCCCGCGCCGCCAGTTCATGCGCCGGGTTGCGGGTTGCAAAGCGGGCGGCAACCGCAAAGCCCATCACCTGATCGCCCAGCGCCGCCAGTTCCGCCTCAAGCCGGGTCAGGTCCAGCGCCGCCGCTTCGGTGCCCGCATGGCTGTGGCCGCCGTCCAGAAGGATCACCGGATCGCCCTTCAGCGCCTCGGTCAGCCCGCCCCGCTCCAGATCACCCGCGTCAAACCCGATGAAGACAAGGGCGACGCGCCCACCCTGCCCCTCGACCAGCGCATTGGTGGCAAGGGTGGTGGACAGCGAGACCAGCGCGATTTCATCCGCCCTCACCCCGGCGGCGGCCAGCGCCGCATCCGCCGCCCGCCCGATGCCCAAGGCCAGATCGGCCCGCGTGGTCAGCGACTTGGCCTTGCCCAGCACGCGCGAGGCCGCCTCGTCCACGATGACCGCATCCGTATAGGTGCCGCCGGTATCCACCCCCAGAAAATAGGCCACGCCCAACCCCTTCGCCGTTCTGTTCGCCCCCTCTCCTAGCCTGCCTCGCAGGCGGGCGCAGCCCCTGCCCGACCGCGACAGGCCCGAAGGCGACGCCAAAGCACAGGAAATCTGCTCAGGCCGCCAGCCCTTGTGCCTGCAACCACAGGGCCGAGGGCTGCACATCCCGCGCATTCGCCATTTCAAGGATCAGCCGCGGCAGCACAGGCATCTCGCCCAGCGCGGCAAAGACGGCGGGCCAATGGATATTGCCCTTGCCGATCTGCCAGTGCCGGTCGGCCACACCATCGGCATCCTGCAGATGCACATGGGCCAGCGCCGCCCCCGCCGCGCGGACAAAACCATCGACCGGCGGTGCCCCGGTGGCGCCATGGGCATAATGCGCATGGCCCGTGTCCAGCGAGACGCGCAAGGCCGGTGAGTTGAACGAGGCGGCCAGCGCAACCCGCTCGGTAGGGTCAATGTCCTCACAATTTTCCAGCACGATCTCGATGCCCTCCGCCTCGGCCCGGGCGACGGCGGGGGCAATCGTGGCATGGGTCCGCTCGGCAATGCCCGCCGCATCGCATTGGTTGGTCCAGCGGTTGAACCCGTGCCATGTGGTATAGGGACTGTGCAGCACCATATGCCCGCCGCCCCGCCCGTTCAGCACCCGGCCCAGCGCCGAAAGCGCGGTGTCCAGCCGGTGCTGCACGATCCGGCGGATATCCGGGTCGGCCATGTCCAGCGTGAAGCCCCAGAACGGCCCATGCAGCCCGATCCGCCCGCCATGCCCGGCCAACAGGCTGCGCGCCCGCTCGGCCAGATCGGGCCAGACATTGTCCGACAGGGCACCGACGGTCGTGAAATCGCGTATCTCGATATCGCGGCCCGGATCGCGGATGAAGCCCTGCATCCCGGGCAGGCCGGTCAGCTCGTCAAGGTAAAGAGCGGCGCCAAGCAGCGGCGTTTCAGGGGGCATCGCAGTCTCCGTTCGGTTGCGGGCGGAGTGTCGGCGGCCCCGCCGGGGCGGTCAAGCCCGGCGCTACTGGTGGCGCAGCGCCTCGATCGGGTCCAGCCTTGCGGCGTTGCGGGCCGGGAAATAGCCGAAAACCACCCCCACCAGCGCCGAAAACCCGAAAGCCAGCGCCACGATGGCCCCCGAGGGGGCAAAGGGAATGGCCATGAAGATCGTGCCGACCCAGGCCAACCCCAGCCCGGTGACAATCCCCAGCACCCCGCCCAGCACCGACAGCACCACCGCCTCGACCAGAAACTGCGTCAGCACCTGCCCCGAGGTCGCCCCGACGGCCAGGCGGATCCCGATTTCCCGGGTCCGCTCGGTGACCGAAACCAGCATGATATTCATGATCCCGATGCCGCCCACCAGAAGGCTGACCGCCGCCACCGCCGACAGAAGGCTGGTCAGAACCGAGGACACCCCCGACAGCATCGACGAGATTTCCTTCATGTCGGTGACCGAGAAATTATCGGTCTGCCCCAGCCCGATGCGGCGGCGTTCGCGCAAGACCTCGCTGACCTGCGCGATGCCGCGCGCCGCCGTCACCTCGCGCCGCAGCGCAACCGAGATGGAATCGACATCCTGATTGCCCTCAAGCCGGCGCTGCACGGTGCGGGCGGGCATCAGAACCACCTCGTCCTGATCCTGCCCGAAGGTGCCGGCCCCCTTGACCGCCAGAAGACCGATCACCTCACAGGACAGCCCCTTGATCCGCACCGTCTCGCCCAAGGGATCGGCGCTGCCGAACAGCTTGCTGCGCACGGTCTGCCCCAGAATGCACAGCGCGGCGCCCGATTTCTGCTCGCCTTCGGTAAAGCTGCGACCCCCGGTCAGCGCCCAGTTCTGCACCGACAGGTAATCCGCCGTGGTGCCATAAACCTGCGAGGTGGTATTGGCGCCGCCCGCCACCACGGTCTGGCTGCTGCTGACCACCGGCGCAGCATATTGCACGGTGGAAAGCTCGGCCAATGCCTCGGCATCCTTTGTGGTAAAGCGCGGCGCGGGCGGCCCGGAGGAGGGCCCGAACCCCCGGGCGCCGGGCCGAACGATCAGCACATTGGTTCCCAGCGCCTCGACGCTCGCCTCGACCTGCGCCGACGAGCCTTGCCCGATGGTCACCATGGCAATCACCGCCGCCACCCCGATCACCACCCCCAGCACCGTCAGGAACGAGCGCAGCTTGTTACGGATGATCGCGGTAAAGGCGAGGCGGACGGTTTCCCAGATCATGGCCTAACCCCTTGGCGTGATGGTTTCATCGCGGGTCAGCTTGCCATCGGTAAAGATCAGCAGGCGCCCGGCATAGGCGGCGATGTCATCCTCATGTGTCACCATGACGATGGTGATGCCCTCGTCCCGGTTCAGCTTTTGCAGAAGGGTCATGATTTCATGGCTGCGGTGGCTGTCGAGGTTGCCGGTGGGTTCGTCGGCCAGAATGACCGTGGGGTCACCGGCCAGCGCCCGCGCAATCGCCACCCGCTGTTGCTGGCCGCCCGACAGTTGCGAGGGGTCGTGGTCTTCGCGCCCCTGAAGCCCGACCTTTTCCAGCGCCAGCCGCGCCCGCGCCTCACGCGCCTCGCGCGGCAGCCCCTTGTAGATCAGCGGCAATTCCACATTCTCCAGCGCCGAGGTGCGGGCCAGAAGGTTGAAGCCCTGAAACACAAAGCCCAGCGCGTGGCGGCGCAAAAGCGCACGCTGATCGTTGCTCAACCCCTGAACCGGGGTGCCCTGAAACAGGTATTCGCCGCTGCTGGGACGGTCGAGGCAACCGATAATGTTCATCGTTGTGGATTTGCCTGACCCGGAGGGCCCCATGATCGCCACGAACTCGCCCTTGGTGATGGTCAGGTCCACCCCTTCCAGCGCGCGCACCTGTGCCTCACCCGTGCCATAGCTGCGGGTGACGCCCCGCAGCGCAATCAGCGGCGGCGTCATCAGCTTCCGCCCGCTTGTTCGGTGATGGCAAGATCGCCTTCGGCCAGCCCCTCGCCCGTGATCACGGTGCGGCGCCCGTTGGTCTCGCCGCGCTGCACCGCGACCTGCACCGGGGCGCCGCTCCGCAGCACCCAGATCGAGGCGCCGTCGCCGGTCCGCGCCGTGCCGCCCGTGCGGCGCGGCATGATCAGCCCCAGAAGGCCGCTGCCCGAACTGCTGCCGCTGCTGGCCGCGGGCGGGGCATAGCGCAGCGCGGCATTGGCCACGGTCAGGGCCCCCTTGGCCTCGGCCACGGTGATGGTTGCGGTCGCGGTCATGCCGGGACGCAAGAGCCCTTCGGGATTTTCCACCGCCAGCACCGCCTTGTAGGTCACCACGTTGTCGGTGGTTTCGGGCGCATAGCGCACCTGCACGATCTGGGCCGGAAACTGCACCCCATCATAGGCATCGACGGTAAAGACCGCCGTATTGCCCTCGGCCACCCGACCGATGTCCGCCTCGTCGATATCCACCAGAAGCTGCATCTGCGACAGGTCTTCGGCCAGCGTGAACAGCACCGGCGCCTCCAGCGAGGCCGCCACGATCTGCCCGACCTCTGCCGAACGCGACAGCACCACCCCGTCGATGGGCGACCGGATCACCGCCTTGGCCAGATCGGCCGCCACCAGATCGCGGTTCGCCTCGGCCAGCGTCAGGTCGGCCCGGGCGATGTCCAGTTGTGCAATGGCGCGGTCACTGGCCGCCTGCAGCGTGGTCAGAGCGTTGCGCGTGGTGACGCCCCGCTTGTCCAGCTCCTGCCCGGTGGTCAGCGCCTCTGCCGCTTCGCGCAGCGTGGCATCGGCGGATTGCACCCGGGCACGGGCGGCCACCACCCCGGCCTCGGCATTGGCCAGTTGCGCGGCAAGCTTTGTATCGTCCAGCTCGGCCAGAATCTGGCCATTGGTCACCCGGTCGTTATACGTGACCATGATTTCCTTCAGCGTGCCGGACAGTTCCGAAGACACATCCACCTGCGTCGTCGGCTCCACCGTCCCTGTGGCGGTGACCGTGACCGTCAGATCGCCCAGCGCGACGGGATCGGTGGTATAGCTGACCTTGGTTGCCGTCCCGGCCGAAGCATACCAATACCAGCCCCCACCACCCAGACCCGCCAGAAGCACCAGCGCAAACAGCAGCCATCGCCCCCGCCGGCGCCGGGGCGCCCCCTGTGCAAGGATCGCCGCCAGATCGTCCTTGCCTGCCGTTTCCGCCATCCTGCTTGCCTCATGCTCGCCCGTACTGCCGGTTCTACGCCACAGCGCCGAAGTTCCGTCGCCTGTAACTGGGGCAAAGACGGCAGCAGGCCAAGAGGGGGACGCCGGAAATCGCCTAACTTCCGCGATAGGTGGAATAGGCGAAGGGGCTGATCAAGAGCGGCACATGGTAATGCTGCGTTTCATCCGGCACGCCAAAGCGGATCGGGATTTCATCCAGAAAGATCAACCCCTCGCCCGCCTGCCCCGTCGCGCGCAGATAATCGCCCGCCGCGAAGACCAGCTCATAACTGCCCGCCGTCAGCTTGGCCCCCGCCAGCATCGGTGCATCGGTGCGGCCATCGGCATTGGTCACCGTCTCGGCAATCTTGCGGTGGCTTTGCCCGCTGATCCGGTAAAGCACGATCTTCACCCCCGCCGCCGGTTTGCCGCGCGCCGTGTCCAGCACATGGGTCGTGATCCGTCCTGTCGCCATTCTCGCCTCCGCCCGATTTTCTGCCACCCTAGCGCGATCCGCACCGGCACGCGACCATGGCGGCAAGACAAAGCAGCTTATGGCAGAATTTGATAAACCTCGCCGCCATTCCGGCCTAACCTGCCGCCAAAGGAGTCGATGAATGCAGCGTTATCCCCGCGATTTTCGTGGCCACGGCCCCGACGCCCCCGATGCCCGCTGGCCCGGCGGGTCGAAAATCGCCGTTTCGCTTGTGCTGAACTACGAAGAGGGCGGCGAGAACAACATCCTGCATGGCGATGGCCAGTCCGAGGCTTTCCTGTCCGACATCGCCGGTGCCGCACCTTGGCCAGGGCAACGCCACTGGAACATGGAATCGATCTACGATTATGGCGCGCGCGCGGGCTTCTGGCGCCTGCACCGCCTGTTCACCGGGCGCGGCCTGCCGGTTACGGTTTACGGCGTGACCTCGGCGCTGGCGCGCAATCCCGAACAGGTGGCGGCGATGCAGGCCGCAGGCTGGGAGATTGCCAGCCACGGGCTGAAATGGGTCGAACACCGCGACATGCCCGAAGCGGAAGAGGCGGCCCAGATCGCCGAAAGCTTCCGCCTGCACGAAGAGGTGACGGGCGAGGCGCCGCGCGGCTGGTATACCGGGCGTTGCAGCATGAACACGGTGCGGCTGACGGCGGAAACCCGGCGGCTCGACTGGATTTCCGACACCTATGACGACGACCTGCCCTATTGGCGCGAGGTGGGTGACAGGGACCAACTGGTGATCCCCTACACGCTGGAAGCCAATGACATGCGCTTTGCCACCGCCCCCGGTTATTCGACGGGCGAGGAGTTCTTTCAGTATCTCAAGGACAGCTTCGACACCCTCTATGCCGAAGGGCAGCAGGGCCGCGCCAAGATGTTTTCCATCGGTCTGCACAACCGGCTGATCGGCCGCCCGGGCAAGATCGCCGGGCTGATCCGCTTTCTCGACCATGCACAATCGCACAAGGACGTCTGGTTCCCCCGCCGCATCGACATCGCGCAGCACTGGGCAAAAACCCATCCGCACAAACGATTCGAGCGGCCTTCTCAGATGGCACGCGAACGGTTCGTGGAACGCTTCGGTTCCATTTTCGAACATTCGCCGTGGATCGCGGACCGGGCCTTTGACCTTGAGCTTGGCCCCGCCCATGACAGCGCCGCGGGCCTGCACAACGCGCTGGCCCGCATGTTCCGCTCGGCCAGCGATGCGGAACGGCTGGGCGTGCTGCTGGCCCACCCCGATCTGGCGGGCAAACTCGCGGCGGCCAAACGGCTGACCCCGGAAAGCACCGCCGAACAATCCAGCGCCGCACTCGACAGCCTGACCGATGACGAGCGCACCACCTTCCAGCGGCTGAATGCCGAATATGTGGCCAAACACGGCTTTCCCTTCATCATCGCCGTGCGCGACAACACCAAGGACACGATCCTGACGGCCTTCCACGCCCGGATCGGTAATGACACCGCGACCGAGTTTTCCACCGCCTGCAAACAGGTGGAACGCATCGCCGCCCTGCGCCTGAAAGACCTGCTGCCATGACCGGATATTACGCCCCCCCCGGCGGCCTGCCGCCGCAGACCGCGCTGATGACCCAGCGCGCGGTTTTCACCAATGCCTATGCCTTCATCCCCAAGGGCTGCTTTTCCGATATCGTGGTCAGCTACCTGCCCGGCTGGACCGCCACCCGCCTCTGGCTGATCGCCCGCCCGATGAGCGGCTTTTCCGAAACCTTCAGCCAGTATGTGATGGAGGTCGCCCCCGGCGGCGGCTCGGACAGCCCCGATGCCGAGACGGGGGCCGAACATTGGCTGTTCTTCACCGGCGGGCTGGCAACCGTCACCATCGACGGCACTGGATATGAGATGGAGGCAGGCTCCTACGCCTATATCCCCGCAGGTGCCCGCTGGACCCTGCTTGCCGAAGGGGCGGCACCCGCCCGCTTCCACTGGCTGCGCAAGATTTACGAGGCCGCCCCCGGCGTCACCCCGCCCACAGCCTTCGTGGTGAACGAACGCGACATTCCCCCTGTGGCAATGCCCGATACCGAAGGCCGCTGGGCCACCACCCGCTTCACCGACCCGACCGACATCCGCCACGATGCCCATGTGAACATCGTCACCTTCCAGCCGGGCGGGGTGATCCCGTTCGAGGAAACCCATGTCATGGAACACGGGCTTTATGTGCTGGAAGGCAAGGCGGTCTACAAACTCAATCAGGATTGGGTCGAGGTGGAGGCTGGCGATTTCATGTGGCTGCGCGCTTATTGCCCGCAAGCCTGCTATGCCGCCGGCCCCGGCCCCTTCCGCTATCTTCTCTACAAGGATGTGAACCGCCACGCCAAGCTGCGCGGCCCCGGCGCCTTTGGCCCGGCAAGATGACCCCTCTGCCCATCCTCTCTCTACAAGTATCCCGGGGTGCGTCCGTGGTTGCGCCATCGGTTCGAGGAACCGTGGACGCGGGGGGCTGGCCCCCGGTCCGCCGCCCGCCCAAGGCGCAACATCGACCCGGCACCCCGACGACGAGCGGTCGCAGACCGCCGAGGAGGCGCGGATGACCCTGCTGCGCGCCCAGCCTCTCACCGCCGCCGCCTTCGCACCCTTCGGCGATGTTCTGGCGGCCACCGGCGATTTCCGGCTGATCAATGCCGGGCTTTGCCGCCGCCACCACGATCTGGCCCGGCTCGATTTCGGCGCCGAAGGCCGTGCGGGAATTTCCATTTTTCAGGCCGAACCCCGCGCCCTGCCCTATTCCTTCGACCTGATCGAGCGGCATCCCGACGGCTCTCAGGCTTTCCTGCCGATGACGCAGCACCCCTTCCTGATCATCGTTTCGCCCGATCCGCAGGCAGAACCCTGCGCTTTCATCACCGATGGCACGCAGGGCATAAACCTGCACCGCGGCACATGGCACGGCGTCTTGACGCCCCTGCACGCCCCCGGCCTCTTTACAGTGGTGGACCGTATCGGCACCACGGCGAACCTTGAAGAACACCGCTTTGCCACGCCCTTCACGGTGCTGGCGGCCGGAACCCCCTGACCGGACCGCGCCCCGGGACGGCGCGGCGTCGGCACAAAAACCAAAGCCCCGCGGGATAAGGACATGAGCGAACCAATCCATCCGGTGGACGAGATTCTCGCGCCGCCCAAACTCTTCACCCTCGGCTTGCAGCATGTGCTGGTGATGTATGCCGGTGCCGTCGCGGTGCCGCTGATCGTGGGCCGGGCCTTGAAACTGGAACCGGCCGATGTGGCCTTCCTGATCTCGGCTGACCTCTTTGTCTGCGGGCTGGTGACGCTGATCCAGTCCTTGGGCGCCACGCAATGGTTCGGGATCAAGCTGCCGGTGATGATGGGGGTGACCTTTGCCGCCGTCGGTCCGATGGTGGCCATGGCCAACGCCCAAGGCGGGGCCGAAGGCGCGCGGGCGATTTTTGGCGCCATTATCGCGGCGGGCCTGATCTCGATCCTGATCGCGCCGCTGATGTCGAAACTTCTGCGCTTTTTCCCGCCGGTGGTGACCGGCACGATCATTCTGGTGATCGGGGTCAGCCTGATGCGGATCGGCATCAACTGGATCTTCGGCAATCCGGTCGGCCCGACCGCACCGCAGATCGTCGATCCCGCCCATGCCGACTGGCTGAAAGCGGTGACCGAAGGCGCCGCTGCGGGCAGCGTCACCGGCCTGCCGGAAATGCCCGCCGGGCTGGCGCTGGCCGCCAAGATGAACAACCCCGCCTATGCGCCCTTGGGTAATGTGCTGGTCTCGGCTGTCGTGCTGATCTCGATCCTGCTGATCGCCAAATTCGCCAAGGGGTTTGTCGCCAATATCTCGGTGCTGCTGGGCATCGTCGTTGGCGTGGTGATCGCCATTGCCATCGGCGCGATGAGCTTTGCCAAGGTGGGCGAGGCGGCATGGTTCGGGCTGGTGACGCCCTTCCACTTCGGGATGCCGACGTTTGATCCGATCATGGTGATCACCATGGTTCTGGTGATGATCGTGGTGATGATCGAATCCACCGGCATGTTCCTTGCCTTGGGAGATATGACGGGCAAGAAGGTCACGCAGCCGATGCTTTCGGCGGGGCTGCGCACCGATGGTCTGGGCACGCTGATCGGCGGGCTGTTCAACACCTTCCCCTACACGTCCTTCAGCCAGAATGTCGGGCTGGTCGGCGTGACCGGCATCAAGAGCCGCTTTGTCTGCGTGGCGGGCGGGCTGATCCTGATCGTGCTGGGTCTGGTGCCCAAGATGGGCGCGCTGGTGGAAGCGGTGCCGACCATGGTGCTGGGCGGCGCGGGTCTGGTGATGTTCGGCATGGTCGCGGCGACCGGCATCCGCATTCTGTCCGGCGTGAACTTTGCCACGAACCGCAACAACCTCTTCATCGTCGCGGTCAGCCTTGGCATGGGGATGATCCCGCTGATCGCACCGAACTTCAAGCAATGGATGCCGCATGACATCCATCCGTTGATCGAAAGCGGCATCCTCTTGGCCTCGATTTCGGCCGTGGTGCTGAACGCCTTCTTCAACGGCGCCTCGGGCTCGGTGGAAGAGGCTAAGGCGGCGGCTTCGGCGGCAGATCACTGATCCTGAAAACGGGCGCGGCGAGAGGGCTTGCCCTCTCGCCGCGCCCGGGTCACGGGCTTTGCGCCTCAAGCCGCAGGCCCGGCGGCGGCGCCGGAAATCCGGGCCAGTTGCCCGGCACCAGATGGGCGGCAGCGGCCGCATCGCCTTTCAGATGCAGGTCGAGAAAGGCCCGGGCGAAGTGGCGGGCGATGTCATTCATCCGCAGGCTGTCCCAGACCGGATCGGCGTAATGCCCAAAGGGCAGAAAATCGAGATGGGGGGAGGGCTCCCAAGCCTCGGCAGGGGCCGGGATCGGCGCCGCAGCATTGTGGCCTGCCCGCTCATAGGTCAGCAGCCAGCGCGGCACGCGCTGCGCCTCATCGAAGATGCGGCGCATTCCGTCGGCATAGCCGGAAATCTCATCCGCCTCGCCCGCCATCAGCAGCATCGGCACCGCAAGCCCCGCCATGCCCGCCGCATCCCACAGGCCATGCGCCCGGCCCCACGGACCGATCGGGACAATCGCCTTCAGCGCCGGATCGACGGCAGGCGCGCGGTGCCGCGCGAAAAGCGCAGGTTCCGGCGCCCCCTCCATCGCCAGCGCCGCCTCGGCCACACCGGCACCGCCCGCCACCAGCGCACCATAGCCGCCCATGGAATAACCGATCACCGCATGGTCGCCGCCGAAATACCGAGCCACGGCGCGGATATCATCGGGCCGGTGCAGCAGGGTTTCGGCGAAAGCCTGCCGGTCTTCATAGGTGCTGCCCGGATGGTCGATGGCCGTCACCCGGTAGCCGTGGCTGGCCAGATGTTCGGCAAAATGCGCCATCAGATAGCGGTTGCCGGGCCAGCCATGCGAGATCACCACCAGCGGCATCGCCGCCGCCCCGACCACCGGATGCGCGCCGCGGCAGGCCCGCCCCGTTAGCGTGATCGCCCGGTGCCCGTCGCGCAACAGCGTGGCATAGGTGCAGCCGGGCGGCGTATCCGCCTCGGCCGGATACCAGTATTCCACGAGCAGGTCGCGCGGCCCGGGCACAAGCTCGGTCCGCCCGCCCACCGGATGCGCACCCGGACGGGCCAGCGCGGGGGCATCGGGGCGAAACTGGTCGATCCGGTTCATCGCAACTCCTCTCGGTCTGACCGCAGCATGAGAGCCGCCGTAACCCGCGCAGGCAAGCCCGTTCTGCCACCGCGGGCGCCCAAGAATTCCCCTTTCGCCGCCGCCGCGCCGCTGCCAATCTTGGCGGCATGACCCAAAGCGACAGCCGAACCCTGCGCATCCGCATCCGCGCCCTTTACGAAGGGTCTTCCGCCGCGGCGGACCGTTTCCGCTATGGGCTGTTGCTCTTCGATCTGGCGACGGTGGGTTTTCTGGTGGCCACCTCGTTCCTGGCCCGGGGCTGGGAGACGGAAAGCATCGACACGGTAATCGGCCTGCTGATTCTGGCCGAAGTTGCGATCCGCTTCTGGACCGCTTCATCCCCGCGACGCGAGATCGTCAGCCTCTGGGGCCTGGCCGATATTGCCGTGGTCGCCTCGCTTCTGGCGCCGATCTGGGGCGAGGGGCTGGCCTTCCTGCGGGTGCTGCGCATATTCCGCGTGCTGCATTCGCGTGAAACGCTGGTGCAGCTTCGCCATGATTTCCCGCGCTTTCGCCGGAATGAGACCACCATTCGCGCGGCGATCAATCTGTTGATCTTCATCTTCCTGATGACCGCACTGGTTTACGAAACGCAAAGCGGCGTGAACGACAAGATCACCAATTATGTCGATGCCCTCTATTTCACCGTCACAACCCTTTCCACCACGGGTTACGGCGATGTCACGCTGATCGGCCATACGGGCAAGCTGATTTCGGTCGGCATCATGATCTTCGGCATCTCGCTGTTCTTGCGGCTGGTGCAGGTGATGCTGCGCCCGGCAAAGGCAGTATTCCCTTGCCCGACCTGCGGCTTGCGCCGGCACGACCATGATGCGGTGCATTGCAAGGCTTGCGGCACGATCCTGAACATTCCCGATGACGGGCTGGACTGATCAGCCCAGCTTGATGTCATAGGTCACCCATTTGGTGCGATCCGCCACCCGGTCATAAAGCGCGCGGGCGCGGTAATTGTCCTCGGTCGTGATCCAGCGGATGACAGACCACCCCTGTGCCTGCCCCTCCGCCTTGACTGCCGCAATCAGGGCGGCTGCGGCGCCCGAGCCGCGGGCCACGGGATCGACGAAAAGATCGTCCAGAAAGCCGCCCGTCGTGGCGGAAAGCGGCCGCGAGAATGGCCGGAAATGCGCCAGCCCGATCAACCGCCCCCCCTCTGCGGCCACCAGACCCTGCACCGGATGGCCGCCGTCCTGCAGCCAGGACCAGACCCGGGCGCGCATTTCATCCGTCTGGGTCACGCCGTAGAAGGCCGCATAGCCGGCGTAAAGCGTGGCCCAGGCGGCGAAATCTTCGGCTTGCGGTTTGCGGATATCCATTGGCCCCTCCGTTTTGCCGCAGTCTTGCGGTGGCAGGCCCCGGCGTCTGTTCCAGAAGCGACCGCTTGCCGCCGCCGCGGATGGCCCTATCCTGCCGCCATGACATGGGTGTTGCGCTTTTTCGACGATTACGGGTCCGGCTGGCTCTGGGCCGGGGATGCGGCAACGCTGGCGGCTTTCGATGTCGGCCCGCTGGACCTGCAGCTGGCCGACCGCTTGAGCGAGGCCACCCGGGCCGAGGCGCTTGCCCTGTCTGCGATGCATTGCGAAACGCTGAACTGGGACGAGCCGCAAACCCCTTTGCCCCTGTCGCCCGCCTTCTGTGCCGATTTCAACGCGCGGGTGCAGGCGTTGTTCCACAAGCTGGCCGCCGAGCTTGGCCCCGGCTTCCGCCTGCTGGACCAGCAAACCCGGCTGGCGCCCTATCCATGAGTCCAGTCACCCCGGCGCCTTGACACTGCCCGCCGGCCCGGCTTCCCTGCGCGCATGGACGAACCTGCGCCCCTTGGCGGCCTTCTGGCCGCCGCCCCCCCCGAGATGACCGAGGCCGAAGCCGCCCGGCTGGCCGAGCGGCATTTCGGCGTGACCGGCACCCTGCGCCGCCTGACATCCGAGCGTGACCTGAACTTTCACATCGCAACCGGGGCGGGTGGCTATGTCTTGAAGCTGGCCAACCGGGCGGAACCTGCGGCGGTGACCGATTTCCAGACCCGCGCCCTGATCCATCTTGAGGGCAAGGGCCTGCCGGTGCCGCAGGTGATCCGCAGCCGCGACGGTGCAACGGGTGTGGACCTGCCCGAGGGGCATCTGCGGCTGCTGACCTATCTTGAGGGCGCGCCGCTGCACCTGACGCCCCGCAGCGCCGCCCAGCGCCGGGCGATGGGGCAGATGGCAGCGCGGCTCGCGCTTGCCATGGCGGATTTCAGCCATCCGGCGGCGGATCATGTGCTGCAATGGGACATCCGGCAGGCATCGGGGCTGCGCCCCCTTTTGCCCGACGTGCCCGCCGATCTGCGCCCCATGGCCGAAGCCACATTGGACGAATTCGAGGCGACCGCCGCCCCCGCCCTGCCCGGCCTGCGCTGGCAGGTGGTGCATAACGACCTGAACCCGCATAATGTTCTGGCCGATCCTGCGGACGCCGACCGGATTGCCGGCATCCTTGACTTTGGCGACATGGTGCGCACGGCGCTGGTCTGCGATCTGGCCGTGGCCGCCTCGTATCAGGTGGACCCGGCTGCGCCGCTGGCTTCGCTGGCCGAATTTGCTGCGGCCTGGGCGGCGGAATACCCCCTGCTGCCACAAGAGGCGCGGCTGATCCCGCTGCTTACCCGCTGTCGCTGGCTGACCACGCTGGCGATTGCCAGCCACCGCGCCGCGCGCTGGCCCGAAAACGCGCCCTATATCCTGCGCAACGTGCCCGCCGCGCGGGCCGGACTGACCGCTTTTGCCAGTATCCCGCGGGAGCTGGCCGCCGAGACCCTTGCCCAAGCCTGCCAAGAGAGGACCGTCCCATGACCCGCCCTGACCTTCCCGGCGCGATGCCGAACGCCTATCAGGCCGGCAAGGGCAACCTGCCGCCCGAGGATGTGGCGCTGGTGGAACGGCGGCAACGGCTCTTGGGCCCGGCCTACCGGCTGTTTTACGAAACCCCGGTGCATCTGGTGCGGGGCGAAGGGGTCTGGCTCTATGACAAGGCCGGCCGCGCCTATCTGGACACCTATAACAACGTCGCCTCGGTCGGGCATTGCCACCCGCATGTGGTGGCCGCAACCGCCCGGCAGGCGGCAGTATTCGCCAGCCATACCCGCTATCTGCATGACGGCATTCTGGAATATGCCGAGCGGCTGCTGTCGCATTTCCCGGCCGAACTGGGCCATGTCATGTTCACCTGCACCGGGTCCGAGGCCAATGACCTGGCCTTCCGCATCGCACGGGCGCAAACGGGCGGCACCGGCTTTATCGTGACGGAAAACGCCTATCACGGCGTCACCCATGCCATTGCGGGGATGTCGCCCTCACTCGGGCCGGGCGTCGATCTGGGCGAACATGTGCGGCTGGTTCCGGCGCCCGATCCGCTGCGGATGGGCGATGTGGCGGCGGAATTTGCCGCCGGTGTGCAGGCGGCGATTGACGACCTGCGGCGCCATGGCATCAAGCCCGCTGCGCTGATCGTCGATACGGTCTTCTCTTCGGACGGGGTTTTCGTTGATCCGCCGGGATTCCTTGCGCCTGCGGTGGCGGCGACCCGGGCGGCGGGCGGTCTTTTCATTGCCGATGAAGTGCAGCCCGGCTTTGGCCGCACCGGCGACAGCATGTGGGGGTTCCAGCGCCACGGCCTTTTGCCCGATATGGTCAGTCTGGGCAAACCGATGGGCAATGGCTATCCGGTGGCCGGGCTGGTGGTGAAGCCCGAGGTGCTTGCCGCCTTCGGATCGAAAGCGCGGTATTTCAACACCTTTGGCGGCAATGCCGTGGCCGCCGCCACCGCCCTTGCCGTGCTGGAGGTGATCGAGAACGAAGGGCTGATGGCCAATGCCGCCAAGGTCGGCGCCGCCTTCCGCAACGGGTTGCAGGCGTTGGCCAAGGATCACGCCGCCCTTGGCCCGATCCGTGCCGCAGGGCTGTTTCTGGGGGCCGAGATCGTGCAGGGCGGCAATCCGCTGGCCCCGGATGCCGCGCGCACGGCGCAGGTGGTGAACCGGCTGCGCGAGGCGGGGGTGCTGATTTCCGCGACCGGCCCCCGGGCGAATGTGCTGAAGATCCGCCCGCCCATGGTCTTCAGCGAAGAGAATGTCACCTATTTCCTTGAGCGGCTGGACAGCGCGCTGCGCGACTGAGGCACTGAGCCCGCGCAAGCGGTTGACAGGGCGCGGGATCGGCGGCATGTTTTCACTATGCAAGACATAGTTTCACATAATGGAACCATCACGCCCGAATGGATTGCCGTGGACTGGGGCACCTCGAACCTGCGGGCCTGGGCCATGGGCCCCGATGGCGTGCTGGCCGAAGCCGTCTCGGACGAGGGGATGGGCGGCCTTGCGCGTGAGGCGTTTGAGCCGGCGCTGCGGCGGCTGATCGGGCCATGGTTGCAGGCCGGGCACGTGCCGGTGCCGGTGGTGGCCTGCGGCATGGTCGGCGCCCGGCAGGGCTGGTTCGAGGCGCCCTATCGGGCGGTGCCTTGTGCGCCGGTGGCGGCGGGTGAAAACGTTCCGGTGCCGCAAGCGGGGCTGGCGGTGCAGATCGTGCCCGGCCTGATGCAGGCCAAACCCGCCGATGTCATGCGCGGCGAGGAAACCCAGATCGCCGGGGCACTCGCCCTGCACCCGGGCTTTGACGGCGTGTTCTGCCTGCCCGGCACCCATTCCAAATGGGCCGGGGTCAGCGCGGGCGAGGTTGTCAGCTTTCAGACCTTCATGACGGGCGAGATGTTCGCCCTCTTGTCCAAGCAATCGGTGCTGCGTCACGGGATGGCTGGCTCCGGCTGGGATGACGCGGCCTTTGACCAAGGCGTGGAAGAGGGGTTGCAGCGCCCCGAACGGATTGCCGCCCTCCTCTTCCGTCTGCGGGCCGAGGGGCTGGTCGCGGGGCTGACGGCCGATGCCGCCCGGGCGCGGCTTTCGGGGCTGCTGATCGGCTGCGAACTCGCCGCGGCCCGGCCCTATTGGCTGGGCGCACGGGTGATGCTGATCGGTGAGGCGGGGCTTTGCGGGCTTTACGCCCGGGCGCTGGCGCGGCAAGGTCTGACGGCCACGCGGCTTGAGGCGCGCGATTGCACGATTGCCGGGCTGGCCAAGGCCGCCGGGCGGATGGGGGACAGATGAGCAGACCGCTGATTGCCATTCTGCGGGGCCTGACCCCGCCCGAGGCGCTGCCGGTGGCCGAGGCGCTGATCGGCGCCGGGATCACCACGATCGAAGTGCCGCTGAACTCCCCCCATCCGATGCATTCCATCGCCGCCATGGCGCGCGGCTTTGGCGACCACGCGGCCATCGGCGCGGGCACCGTCCTGACCCCGCGGCAGGTGGCGGAAGTGGCCGATGCGGGCGGCAGGCTGATCGTCTCACCCAATACCGATGCCGAGGTGATTGCCGCCAGCCGCGCCGCAGGGCTGCAAAGCTGGCCCGGCGCCATGACCCCGACCGAATGCTTTGCCGCGCTGAAGGCCGGAGCCAGCGGGCTGAAACTGTTCCCCGCCACGCTGATCGGGCCGGAAGGGGTCAAGGCCATCCGCGCCGTTCTGCCAACAGGCACACAGGTTTACGCGGTCGGCGGCGCCGGGGCATCAAACTTTGCAAGCTGGATCAGGGCCGGGGCGGATGGGTTCGGCATCGGCACCGCGCTTTACACGCCGGGGCTGACGGTGGCAGAGGTGGCCGCCCGCGCCCGCGCCCTTGTCGCGGCCTATGATGCGGCCCTTGCGGAGTGCAGCGCATGATCTTTGACGACCGGCTGTGCGAATTGGGCGAAGGCCCGCTCTGGCATCCCGCGCGGGCGCAGCTTTTCTGGTTCGACATCCTTGGCCAGCGCCTCTTGTCACAAGACCGCGACGGCCCCCGCCAATGGCGCTTCCCCGAACGGGTTTCGGCGGCGGGCTGGGTCAGCCGCGATGTGCTGCTGATCGCCGGAGAGCGTGACCTGTTCCTGTTCGATCTGGAATCCGAAGAGATTGAAACCCTGACCGAGCTTGAGGCGGACAAGCCACAGAACCGCTCGAACGACGGGCGCGCCGACCCGCAGGGCGGGTTCTGGATCGGCACCATGGGCAAAAAGGCCGAGCCGGGGGCGGGCGCCATCTATCGCTGGTATAAGGGCGAGTTGCGGCGCCTCTTTGCCGGGATCAGCATTTCCAACGCCATTTCCTTCCCGCCCGGCGGCAAGCTTGCGCATTTCGCCGATACGGTGACAGGTCAGGTGATGCGCGTCGCGCTGGACGCCGAAGGCTGGCCCCGGGGCGAACCCGAGGTCTTTCTTGATCTGCGGACCGAAGGGCTGAACCCCGATGGCGCGGTGGTCGATGCCGATGGTCTGCTGTGGCTGGCGCAATGGGGCGCGGGCCGGGTCGCCGCCTATGCGCCCGATGGCAGCTTTGTGCGGGCAGTCACGTTTGACGCGCCCCACACCTCTTGCCCCTCTTTCGGCGGGCCAGAGGGGCGGACCCTGTTCTGCACCACGGCCCGCGAAGGGCTGGATGCCGCCGCCCTGTTGGCACAGCCGCATTCGGGCAAGGTCTTTGCCGCCGAAAACGTCGCACAGGGGCAGCGCGAGCATCAGGTGCTGATCGGCTAACCCTCCTGCCGCCGCGCCCGCAGTTTGGCGAAATAGTCGATCCGCTTCTTCAGCTCCCGCTCGAACCCACGTTCGGGCGGGGCATACCAGACCGGGCGCTTCATGCCCTCGGGGAAGTAATCCTGCCCGGAAAAGCCATCCTCGGCGTCATGGTCATAAGCATAGCCAGAGCCATAGCCGATGTCCTTCATCAGCCGGGTCGGCGCATTGAGGATATGTTTCGGCGGCATCAGGCTGCCGGTTTCCCGCGCGGCGGCGCGGGCGGCCTTGTAGGCGGTATAGACCCCGTTCGATTTCGGCGCGAGCGCCAGATAGACCACCGCTTGCGCCAGCGCCAACTCCCCCTCGGGTGAGCCAAGGCGTTCGTAGGTCTGCCAGCCGTCCAGACAGACGGCCTGCGCCTGCGGATCGGCCAGCCCGATATCCTCGACCGCCATCCGGGTGATCCGGCGGGCAAGGAACCGCGGGTCTTCGCCCCCCTCCAGCATCCGCGCGAACCAGTAAAGTGCTGCATCCGGGTCGCTGCCGCGCACCGATTTGTGCAGGGCCGAGATCAGGTTGTAATGCTCTTCCCCCGATTTGTCGTATTTCGCCGCCCGCCGCATCAGCCGCCGCGAAAGCTGATCGCGGTCCAGCGGGCGGTCTACACGCCAAGCCGCAACCTGCTCGATCAGGTTCAGGGCGGCGCGGCCATCGCCATCGGCCATGTCGATCAGCGCCTCACGCGCCTCGCCGGTCAGCGGCAGCGCACGGCCCAACTCCCGCTCGGCCCGCTGGGCAAGGCGTTCCAGATCGGCAGGCGACAGGCGTTCAAGCACGATGACCTGTGCGCGGCTCAGAAGCGCAGCGTTCAGTTCGAAACTGGGATTTTCGGTCGTGGCGCCGACCAGAAGGATGGTGCCATCCTCCATATGCGGCAGAAAGCCGTCCTGCTGCGCCTTGTTGAAACGGTGGATTTCATCGACGAACAAAAGCGTGCCCTGTCCGTTCTGCCGCCGGATCTTCGCCTGTTCGAACACCTTCTTCAGGTCGGGAACCCCGGTGAAGATCGCCGAAATCTGCACAAAGGCCAGATCGGTTTCCGCCGCCAGCAGCCGGGCAATGGTGGTTTTTCCCACCCCCGGCGGCCCCCAGAGGATCAGCGACGACAGGCTGTGCGCCGCCAGCATCGCGCCAAGCGGCCCCTCGGGGTTCAGCACATGCGCCTGCCCGATCACCTCGGACAGATTGCGCGGCCGCAGCCGGTCGGCCAGCGGGCGCGGGGCCTGCGGGGCAGAAGCTGTGGGGGTGCTGTCAAAAAGATCGGCCATGCCGGCAGGTTACCCCTGCGAGGGCCTGCTTGCCAGCCCGGATCATATCCTGAAACGCAGGCGCAGCGACTGCCCCTGCCGCAGCACATCCACCTGCCAGCGCCGCCCGCCCTGTTGCAGGGCGGCGACGGCATCGGACGGCGTTGCCACCGCCTGCCCGTTGATCTGCAACAGGATATCGCCGGGCGCCAGACCGACCTCGGCCGCAAGCCCGCCCACCTCTGCCACCAGCACGCCCTTGGCGTCCTGCGGCAGGTTCTTTTCCGCAATCACCGCCGGATTGATCCGCTCCAGCACCGCCCCGGCAAGGGCCATCGCAGCGGGAACGGTCGTCCGGTCGCGCGGCGGGCTGTCGGGCGGGGCGATCAGGGTCAGGCTCGCCGTCATCTCTTCGCCATTGCGCCACCATGTCACCGGCACCGTCGCATCGGGACCGAGAATCGCCAGCCGGAACATCATCTCCTGCGGGGTATTGGTCTCGCGTCCGTCCAATGCCGTGACCACATCGCCGGGCTTGAGCCCCGCCGCGGCAAAGGGGCTTTCGGGCGCCAAGGCCGACAACACCACTCCGCGCGGCGGCAGGCCAAGGCCCACCGCTTCGGCCATCGCGGCATCAACCTCTTGCGCGGAAACCCCGGCCCATGGCCGGGCAAAGCGATCTTCGCCGGCTTCTGCCCGGGCCACGACGGCGGCCACCAGATTGGCCGGAATGGCAAAGCCGATGCCGATGGAACCGCCACTTTTCGACAGGATGGCCGTGTTGATCCCCACCAGCCGCCCCGCCATATCCACCAGCGCCCCGCCCGAATTGCCCGGGTTGATCGCGGCATCGGTCTGCACGAAATAGCCCCGCCCGTCGCCCAGTTGATAGGCCGACCGCGCCAGCCCCGACACGATGCCCGACGACACCGTTTGCCCCACACCGAACGGGTTGCCGATGGCCAGCACCAGATCGCCGACCTCAAGCGTATCGGAATCGCGCAAGGGGAGCGCGGGCAGATCGGCGGCTCCGGTCAGTTGCAGGATGGCGAGGTCGCTGGCCTGATCGGCCAGAAGGACGGTGGCCGGAAACTCGCGCCGGTCATTCAGCACCACGCGGATTTCGGTGGCCTGTTCGACCACATGATAGTTCGAAACCACAAGCCCGCCGGCCCCCACGATCACCCCGGAGCCCAGAGAATTCTGCAGGCGCGGCTGGGTCGGCCCCAGATCGCGGAAGAACTCTTCAAAGAAGGGGTCACCGGCGAAGGGGCTGCTCCGCGTTTCGACGATGCGGCTGGCGTAGATATTCACCACCGAAGGCGCCGCGGCCTTGACCACCGGGGCAAAGGACAGGGTGATTTCCGCCTGCGAGGCGGGGGCGACCGTCTCGGCCATCCCGGGCACCGGCAGCGCCAGAAGCAGGGCAAGGGCAATGCGACGCATGGGAACCTCCTTCGCGGATTGCGCCGCGAAGGGGTGCCATGCGCACGAGCGCTAGTGAAGGGTGTTCGAGAAGTCCATCATCACGACCTGGTTATCAATGCCGTCAATCTCCATCACCGGGCCCATGGCCTTCATCTTCACCCCCACACGGTCGGCCCAACGCGGCCAGGTTGCGGCCAGCAGCGTCAGGCAATGGGTAGCCCCCAGACCCCGGACACTGTCGCCCAGTTGCGCGATAAGCTGCGCATGGACCCGGCGGCGGATGGCGGCAGGCACGTCATGGCTGACGAAAAGGCGCGAGCTTTCCCAGATATGCGGCGCAACGGGCGCCTCTTCATAGAGGAGGTTGTCGGGAATCGTGTCCAGCAGCCCGCGCTGTGCGTCGCGGATCATGTAGGTATACATGCCGCAATGCGTATTGGTCGGCGTCAGACGGTTGCCCGCCAGCACCTTGCCCTGATCGTCATGCACAACCACCCAGCGGCTGGCCGGGGTGTCATACTGATCATATTCCATACCCATCGCCTCGGGCAGGTTCCACTTGTTATGAACGATGAAAAGCTCGCGCCGTGCGCGCAACATATTGGCAAACAGCTCGCCATGGTTGTGCAGATTGGCAAAAGAAAGCGTGGTGGTCAGCATGGGTTTCTCCCTCAGGTTTGATGGCAGTCAGACCTTGCAGGAGGGGCATTCACATAAGTCGGTAATCCTTTGCACGCTGGATCGCTTCGGCCGTCGTTCTGGCCATCAGCCGAATGCGCGCCGAGGTGATCCTCGCCTTCAGCGCGCTTTCGGAAATGCCCAGTTTGGCAGCGGCGGCCGCGATCCTGTCCCCTCCGGCAATGCAGCGAAGCGCCTCGATCTGGGCCTTGGTCAGCTCTTCGGGGGGTTCCGTCATGTCATGCATCCGCTCGACGATCTGAGCGACGGCTGCAATTTCATGGTCGGTAAACTCCCGGTCCTGACGGGCAAAGGAGGCGATTGTTCGTGACTTGATCGGTCCGCAAGCGACCGTGGCCCCGTAGTGCAGGCCGTAACGCGCGGCCTCCTTGAACAGGCCGAACGGATCGGGAAGCGAGCGGTCGCTCCAGCGGATCGTGCCGGTGGTGGAAAAGCCCCAGGCGACCATCGGATCACGCAGGACATAGCCATGCTCGGTGTAGTGGTCCAGCCAGGACTGGTCATAGCTCTGGAACATGAAGAGCGGCGAGGTGAAGCGGATATGCAGCCCGATGGAATATCCAGCGGGGGCCATCAGCGACAACTGATGCAGTTCAACATCTAACCCGAGTTTGATTGACATGGCACTTTGGATAGGAAAACGATTCTTGAACAACTTTAAATTGCACCCACAGGGAGTCCCAGAGGAATCCGACACTCACCTTCACAAAGCCTGCCAAAGGGCTGTTGCGCAATGAAAAAGCCCGCCAAAGGCGGGCTTTACGTTAGGTAAGTCTGAACGGCTTACGCCTCGTAGGCGTCTTCCGCGGCGGTGCGGGCATGGTCAGCGGCACCCTTGGCGTTCGGGTCACGATCCACGAATTCGATGATCGCCATCGGGGCCATGTCGCCATAGCGGAAACCGGCCTTTAGCACACGGACATAGCCGCCCTGACGGTCCTTGTAGCGCGGGCCGAGGATTTCGAACAGGCGCGCGGTGTGGATGTCCTGCTTCAGTTGCGCATGGGCCTGACGGCGGGCGTGCAGGTCGCCGCGCTTGGCAAGGGTGATCAGCTTTTCGATGATCGGGCGCAGTTCCTTGGCTTTCGGCAGGGTGGTCTTGATCTGTTCATGTTCGATCAGCGAACCGGCCATGTTGGCGAACATCGCCTTGCGGTGTTCGTGGGTGCGGTTCAGCTTGCGGTAGCCATTCGAGTGACGCATCGGAATCTCCTATTCGCGTGTTTTGCTTTGTCCGGCAGGGCCTACGATTGGTCCTGCTCACCTTGGGCTTTCGCCGGTTATTCCCCGCACAGGCGGGCATTTTCGTGGGTGAGTCGCGGTGAACCCCGACCTACGGACCCGCGCCCAGTAGGTCGGGGTTCACCCCGACTCGTATTCAGAACTGATCTTCGAAACGCTTGGCCAGGTCTTCGATGTTTTCCGGCGGCCAGTCTTCGACTTCCATACCCAGATGCAGCCCCATGCCCGACAGCACTTCCTTGATTTCGTTCAAAGACTTGCGGCCGAAGTTCGGGGTGCGCAGCATCTCGGCTTCGGTTTTCTGGATCAGATCGCCGATGTAGACGATGTTGTCGTTCTTCAGGCAGTTGGCCGAACGAACCGACAGTTCCAGCTCGTCCACCTTCTTGAGCAGCAGCGGATTGAACTCGAGGCCCGAATCCACTTCGCCCGCCTTGGCCGATTCCGGTTCGTCGAAGTTGACGAAGATCGCCAGTTGGTCCTGCAGGATCCGCGCAGCATAGGCCACGGCATCCTCGGGCGTCAGCGAGCCGTCGGTTTCGACCTTCATCGTCAGCTTGTCATAGTCCAGCACCTGACCTTCGCGGGTCGGGGTGACTTCGTAGGACACTTTCTTGACCGGCGAATAGATCGCATCGATCGGAATCAGGCCGATCGGCGCATCTTCCGGGCGGTTCTTGTCGGCCGAGACATAGCCCTTGCCGGTCGAGACCGACAGTTCCATGTAAACGTCAGCGCCGTCATCGAGGTGGCAGATCACATGGTCCTTGTTCAGAACCTCGATGCCATTCGATTCGGAGATATCGCCCGCGGTCACGACGCCCGGCCCTTTGGCCGAGATCGACAGGCGCTTCGGCCCCTCGACTTCCATCTTGAGCGAGACACCCTTGAGGTTCAGAACGATGTCGGTGACGTCTTCACGCACACCGGCAACCGAAGAGAACTCGTGCAGGACGTTGTCGATCTGCACCGAAGTGATCGCAGCGCCTTGCAGCGACGACATCAGCACGCGCCGCAGCGCATTGCCGAGGGTCAGGCCGAAGCCCCGCTCCAGCGGTTCCGCGATAACGGTGGCGACGCGGCTGGCATCGGGGCCAGCCTTCACAACCAGTTGCAGCGGCTTGATCAGTTCCTGCCAGTTCTTGTGGATCATGCTTTCGCCTCCATACTAGTCTTTTGCCCATGTCCAGAAAGCAGAAGACGCCCGAGGTTCAGAATGCGGAAAGTCGGGCCACGCACCTCGGCATGGCCCGACCCGATAGGGAAGAAATCAGACGCGGCGGCGCTTCGGCGGACGGCAGCCGTTGTGCGCAAGCGGCGTGACATCGCGGATCGAGGTGATCGAGAAGCCGACGGCAGCCAGCGCGCGCAGCGCCGATTCACGGCCCGAACCGGGGCCCTGCACTTCGACTTCCAGCGTCTTCACGCCGTGTTCCTGCGCCTTGCGGCCGGCGTCTTCGGCGGCCATCTGGGCGGCGTAGGGGGTCGATTTCCGCGAGCCCTTGAAGCCCATGGTGCCGGCAGACGACCACGAGATCGCATTGCCCTGCACGTCCGAGATCAGGATCTTGGTGTTGTTGAACGACGAGTTCACATGCGCCACACCAGCGGCGATGTTCTTGCGTTCCTTGCGCTTGATGCGCGCGGCGTTCTTGGTATCACGAGCCATTGTTCAACGCTCCCCTTACTTCTTCTTGCCGGCGATGGCTTTTGCGGGGCCCTTGCGGGTGCGAGCGTTCGTATGGGTGCGCTGACCGCGGACCGGCAGGCCCTTTCGGTGACGCAGGCCGCGGTAGCAGCCAAGGTCCATCAGGCGCTTGATGTTCATCGAGGTTTCGCGGCGCAGGTCGCCTTCCACGGTGAAGTTGGCGTCGATGAATTCACGGATCGCCAGCACTTCAGCGTCCGAAAGCTGATTGACGCGACGGGCGCGGTCGATGTTCAGCGCGGCGCAGATGGTTTCGGCGTTATGCGAGCCGATGCCGGTGATGTAGGTCAGGGCAATGGGAACCCGTTTTTGCGTCGGGATGTTGACGCCAGCAATACGTGCCAAACGTAGTCTTCCTTCATGGTTGCGGTTCCGTCGTGCCAGAACCTTTTTTCACAACAGCGCCGGGGCGCACCCCCGGAAACCGATTCCCCCAAAGGGGAGCGCCCGCAAGGCGATTCCGCTGCGGGACGCCGTGCTTTATGGGCTTTTCGCCGCCCCGTCAAGCGGGGCGGACGGAAATCTCAGGCGTTGTCAAGAACCGATGCGACGGCGGCAGCGACGGCATCCATCTCGGCCAGACCGTCCACCGAAGAAAGCTGCCCCTTGGCATAGTAGTAACCGATCAGGGGCGAGGTCTTCTTGTAATATTCCATCAGCCGGGTCTTGAGCGCGTCTTCATTGTCGTCGGCCCGCCGTTTCAGGTCATGGCTGCCGCAGACATCGCAGGTGCCCGCAACCTTGGTCGGCCGGGTTGCGTCGTGGTAAACCTCGCCGCAATTGCCGCAGGTGAAGCGCCCGGTGATCCGCGCCACCAGCGCCGCATCGTCCACCTGCATCTCGATCACGGCATCCAGACCCTGCCCGGTGCGCGCCAGCAACTCTCCCAGCGCGTCGGCCTGTTTGAGCGTGCGGGGGAAGCCGTCGAAGATGAAGCCGCCGCCAGCACCCTGCCCCAGCTTCTCTTCGATCAGGCCGATCACGATCTCATCCGTCACCAGCTCGCCGCGGGCCATCACTTCGGCCACCCGGTTGCCCATCGCCGTGCCCGAAGACTTGGCCTCGCGCAGCATGTCGCCGGTAGACAGTTGCACCATGCCACGCTCATCGACCAGACGTTTGGCTTGGGTGCCCTTGCCTGCACCGGGCGGGCCGAGAAGGATGATATTCGCCATTGTCTCTCCTAGCGGCGCGCGGGCGCCTTGGGCGTGGTCGTGCGCTTCTTGCCGCGCAGGTTCGACTTCTCGATCAGCCCTTCATACTGATGGGCCAGCAGATGCGATTGAATCTGGTTGATCGTATCCATCGTCACCGACACCACGATCAGAACCGACGTGCCGCCGAAGTAGAACGGGATGGCAAAGGTGCTGCGCAGGATTTCGGGCAACAGACAAACCGCCGCCAGATAGGCCGAGCCCAGCACCAGAACCCGCGTCACCACATATTCCAGATATTCCTCGGTCTTCTTGCCGGGCCGGATGCCGGGGATGAAACCGTTCTGGTTCTTCAGGTTCTCGGCCACTTCATCGACCTTGAACGACACGTTCCAGGTGTAGAAATAGGCGAAGAACACGATCATCGAGACGAAGAACAACAGGTAAAGCGGCTGACCCGGCCCGAAATAGGCCAGGATCGTGGACATGATCGGCCCGGTCTGCGCCCCGGAAAAGGTTGCAATCGTGGTCGGCAGCAGCAGAAGCGACGAGGCGAAGATCGCCGGAATCACGCCAGCCGGGTTCACCTTGATCGGCAGATGGCTCGACCCGCCATCGAAGATCTTCATGCCCACCTGACGGCGGGGATACTGGATGTGGATCTTGCGCAGCGCGCGCTCCATGAAGACCACCGCGGCAATCACCGCCACCACCATCGCCAACACGCCGATGATGACCGGGGTCGAGATGACCCCCGCACGGCCCTGGCTGAAGAACTGCGCCAGCGCGGCAGGAATTTCCGCCACGATGCCGACAAAGATGATGAGCGAGGTGCCGTTGCCGATGCCGCGGGCGGTGATCTGCTCGCCCAGCCACATCAGGAACATGGTGCCGCCGACCAGCGTCACCACGCAGGAAATGGTGAAATAAAGCCCCGGCGTATGGGCCAGATCACCCGCCTGGATCGACATGGCAATGCCGTAACCCTGGAACAGCGCCAGCGCCACCGTTGCGTAACGGGTATACTGGTTGATCTTCTTGCGGCCCTGCTCGCCCTCTTTCTTGAGCTGCTCGAGCGACGGGATCATCGAGGCCAGAAGCTGCACGATGATCGAGGCCGAGATATAGGGCATGATCCCCAGCGCGAAAATGCCCATCCGGCTGATCGCGCCGCCGGTGAACATGTTCAGGATACCGCCCAGACCCGCGCCCGCGTTCGACATGAAGTCGCGCAGCGCCTGCCCGTCGATTCCCGGCACCGGGATATAGGTGCCCAGCCGGTAAACGATCAGCAATCCGATGGTAAAGAAGATGCGTTGGCGCAGGTCGGTCGCCTTGCCGAGTGCGCCCCAGCTAAGGTTCGCCGCCATTTGCTCTGCAGCAGATGCCATGTCCGGTCTCTTTCATGACTGCGCCGCCGGACCGTTCTCCGGTCGGCGGCGCGGGGAAACTGCGAAAGGATGTAAGCGGGATTGAACCCGCTCACAACCCGTTATTCAGCCGCAGCCGTCGCAACGGTGAGCGAGCCGCCAGCCGCCTTCACCGCCTCAACCGCCGCCGCCGAGGCGCCGGTGACGTTCAGCTTGACCGCCGAGGTGAGGGTGCCCTTGTTCAGCACGCGGATGCCGTCGCGCTTGTATTTGGTGACACCGGCCGCAACCAGCACGTCTTCGGTGATCTCGACCGAGATGTCGAGCTTGCCCAGACCGATGAATTTCTCGATCAGGCCCAGATTGATGACCGCATACTCCTTGGCATTCGGCTTGGTGAAGCCACGCTTCGGCAGGCGGCGATACAGCGGCATCTGACCGCCTTCATAGCCGCCCAGAGCCACGCCCGAACGCGACTTCTGGCCCTTGATCCCGCGGCCAGCGGTCTTGCCCTTGCCCGAGCCCGGACCACGCGCCACGCGCTTTTTCTTGCGGGCTGCGCCTTCGTTGTCGGAAAGTTCGTGAAGTTTCATGTCGCTATCTCCTTGGCCGGAACACCCCCGCCAGCGACGGATGGGGGCAACACGGCATTTCTTGTTGATTCTGTGGCGAGGCCACCGGGGGCGTATAAGGGGGCCGCCCGCCGCAATCAAGCCGGATCGCGCAGGATGGGCAATATTGCCCATCCTGCGGGCGGCATCAGGCGCCGGCGGGCCAGACGAACTCTGGCCGCAGCCCTTCATAGACCGGGCGGCCATCGGCGGGTTTGGCATAGCCCTTCGTCTCATCCCAGAACGCGTGATAGGTCGCCTTGGGGAAGGCGGCATCGTCATAGCCCATGACATTCGGCACCGCGACGCGGATGCGGTGCTGCTTGTCATCCAGCATGATCACGGCGCCGCAATCGGTGCAAAGGCAGATTTCCAGCGGGCCGTTGGGGTTCTGCGCGTTGAACGGCACCCGCTTCAGCTTTTCCGGGTGATCGACCTTCAGGTCGGCATGGTTGAAAAAGGCGACATGGGTGTGCTGCTGCCCGGTCACCGACTTGCAGACGTTGCAGTGGCATTCGTGGTTGTCGATCGGCTCGGCGGCGGTTGTGACACGTACATGCGCGCAGCCCCCGGCATATTTGGCGGCCATGATTTCCTCCCTGAAATCGCGCCCCCTCCTCCAGAGGGCGTAGCAGCAGCCTAACACAGCCCGGCGCGCGCCGATGTGGCGTTTCTTGGCAGGAAGATGACGAAAAAGCCCCGGTCTTGCGACCGGGGCTTTCGGGAGTCGGCGGGATGGGCAGATTGCCCATCCTACGGTTTCAACCGCGCTCTTCCACGATCTGGACGAGGTGCGCGATCTTGTTGACCATGCCGCGGACCGAGGGGGTATCCTCAAGCTCACGGGTGCGGTTCATCTTGTTCAGGCCCAGACCCTTGAGGGTCGCGGTCTGCTTGGCCGGACGGCGGGCGGCCGAGGCCACCTGCTTGACGACGATGGTTTTCTTCGCGGTCATGCTCATGCCTCCACGACTTCGGCTTCGGGCTTCTTCAGGATTTCAGCCACCTTCTTGCCGCGGCGTGCCGCGACCTGACGGGGGGAGAATTCCTGCTTCAGACCGTCGATCGTCGCACGGATCATGTTGTAGGGGTTCTGCGAGCCGATCGACTTCGCAACAACGTCCTGCAAACCCAGCATTTCGAAGACGGCGCGCATCGGACCACCGGCGATGATCCCGGTCCCTGCAACGGCGGTCCGCATCACGACCTTGCCGGCGCCATGGCGCCCTTCCATGTCGTGATGCAGCGTCCGGCTGTCCTTCAGCGGCACGCGGATCATCTGGCGCTTGGCCTGTTCCGTTGCCTTGCGGATCGCTTCCGGCACTTCCTTGGCCTTGCCCTTGCCGAAGCCGACACGACCACGCTGGTCGCCGACCACGACCAGAGCCGCAAAGCCAAAGCGCTTGCCGCCCTTCACGGTCTTGGAGACGCGGTTGATCGCCACCAGACGGTCAGCGAATTCCGGGGTCTCTTCCGGGCGGTTGTCCCGACGGTCGCCGCCACGCTGGCCACGGTCGTCACGACGGTTTTCACGTTCTGCCATGTTTCAACTCCTCAGAACTTCAGTCCGCCTTCACGGGCAGCATCGGCCAAAGCCTTGATCTTGCCGTGAAAGAGGAAACCGCCGCGGTCGAAGTAGCATTCTTCGACACCAGCACTCTTGGCCCGCTCGGCAATCGCCGCACCGATTTTGGCCGCCGCTTCGACGTTGTTCTTGCCGACGACGCCGAATTCCTTTTCGAGCGTCGAGGCCGCCGCAACCGTCACGCCTTTCACATCGTCGATCAACTGGACCGAGATGTTCTTGGACGAGCGGTGGACCGACAGGCGCAGGCGCCCGTGCGACATCGCCTTCAGTTTGTTCCGGACGCGCAGGCGGCGCTTGAGGAACAGATCTCTTTTCGTGTTCGCCATTTTTGCGCCCCTTACTTCTTCTTGCCTTCCTTGCGGAAGACGAACTCGCCCTTGTAGCGGATGCCCTTGCCCTTGTAGGGCTCGGGACGCTTCCACTCGCGGATGTTCGCGGCGACTTGGCCAACAAGCTGCTGGTCAATGCCTTCCACAGTGATTTCGGTCTGCTTCGGGGTGGCGACGGTCACACCGGCGGGCACTTCGAAGTTGACTTCATGGCTATAGCCCAACGACAGCTTCAGGACATTGCCGGCCATCGCAGCGCGGTAACCGACGCCCTGGATTTCCATTTCCTTCTTGAAGCCGCCGGTGACGCCGTCCACCAGGTTCTGGATCATCGAGCGGGACATGCCCCACTGCTGACGGGCGCGCTTGGACAGGCCACGGGGCGTCACCTTCACGGTTTCGCCTTCGATGGTCAGCGTCACGTCGTCGCCAGCGGTAAAGCTGCGGGTGCCTTTCGGCCCCTTCACTTCGATGGTCTGACCCGAGATCGAGGCGCTGACGCCTTTCACTAGGGTAACGGGTTTCTTGCCGATACGAGACATTCCACCCTCCTCAGAACACGGTGCAAAGCACTTCGCCGCCAACATTGGCAGCGCGTGCATTTGCGTCCGACATCACGCCCTTGGGCGTGGAGACGATCGAAACACCCAGACCGTTGCGCACGATCGGGATATCTTTCACGCCCATGTACACGCGGCGGCCCGGCTTGGACACGCGCTTGACTTCGCGGATCACGGGGGTGCCTTCGTAGTACTTCAGGCTGATGGTGAATTCGCCCTGGCCATTGGCCGTGGCGGATTTCTCATAGCCGCGGATGTAGCCTTCCGACAGCAGCACGTCCAGAACGCGGGCGCGCAGGGTCGAGGCGGGGGTCGCAACGGTGGACTTGCCACGCAGTTGGGCGTTGCGGATGCGGGTCAGCATATCGCCGAGAGGATCGTTCATCGACATCGTGCGATCTCCTTACCAGCTCGACTTCACCATGCCGGGGATCTGGCCGAAGGAGGCCAGTTCGCGCAGCATGATCCGCGAGAGTTTGAGCTTGCGATAGAACGCATGCGGGCGGCCCGTCAGCTGGCAGCGGTTGTGCAGCCGGGTGGCGGACGAGTTGCGGGGCAGTTGGGCCAGTTTCTGGGTCGCCTTGAAGCGATCCTCAATCGGCTTGGACTGGTCGTTGATCACCGCTTTCAGCGCGGCCCGCTTGGAAGCGTGTTGCTTCACCAGCGCGGCCCGCTTCACTTCGCGGTTCACCATGGATTTCTTTGCCATATCTCAGGTTCCTCGCGCTCAGGCCGTGAAGGGCATGTTGAAGTGCTTCAACAGCGCCTTGGCTTCGGCGTCGGTCTTCGCGGTGGTGCAGATGATGATGTCCATGCCGAGAACCTCATCGACCTTGTCGAATTCGATTTCGGTGAAGACGATCTGTTCTTTCAGGCCCATGGCATAGTTGCCACGGCCGTCGAACGAGGTGCCCTTCACGCCGCGGAAGTCGCGGACGCGCGGCAGCGCCACGTTGATCAGACGGTCCAGGAATTCATACATCCGGTCGCCGCGCAGAGTGACCTTGCAGCCCAGCGGCATCAGCTCGCGCACACGGAAGCCGGCGATCGACTTCTTGGCGTGGGTGATGACGGCTTTCTGGCCGGCGATCTGCGACAGTTCCTCGGCGGCCTGCTTCACCTTCTTGGTGTCCTTGACCGCTTCGCCGACGCCCATGTTCAGGACGATCTTGTCCAGACGCGGGATCTGCATGTCGTTCTTATACGCGAATTCTTCTTTCATCGCGCCGCGAATGGTGCCGGTATAGACGGCCTTCAGACGCGGGGTATAGGTGGCTGCGTCAAGCATCAGATCGCCTCCCCGGTGGTCTTGGCAAAACGCACCTTCTTGTCGCCTTCAAAGCGGAAGCCGACGCGGGTAGCCTTGCCGTTCTTGTCCAAGAGCGCCAGATTCGACAGGTCGATCGGCATAGCTTTCGCCAGACGGCCGCCTTGCGAGGCTTGGCTTTGCTTGGTGTGACGGATGGCGACGTTCACGCCCTCAACCACGGCCTTGTTGTCCTTGGGCGCAACCGAGGAAATCTCCCCCTGCTTGCCCTTGTCCTTGCCGGCGAGAACGACAACCTTGTCGCCTTTGCGGAGTTTGGCAGCCATCACAGCACCTCCGGAGCGAGCGAGATGATTTTCATGAAGTTCTTGGCCCGCAGCTCGCGCACGACCGGCCCGAAGATACGGGTGCCGACCGGCTCGCCCTGATTGTTCAGGATGACGGCGGCGTTACGGTCAAAGCGGATGGCGGTGCCGTCTTCACGGCGGACTTCCTTGGCGGTGCGAACGACAACGGCCTTGCGGACGTCACCCTTCTTCACGCGACCCTTCGGAATCGCTTCCTTCACCGACACCACGATGATGTCGCCGACCGAAGCATAGCGGCGGTGCGAACCGCCCAGAACCTTGATGCACTGCACCCGGCGTGCGCCGGAGTTGTCAGCTACATCCAGATTCGTTTGCATCTGGATCATTTGGTTTCTCCCGACCTTTGGGGACCGCTATCCTGGCCCCAGGGTTTCGATTAGCGGAAGACGACCGTGCGGGGCTTACGCCTCGACAACGACCGTCCAACGTTTGGTTTTCGAAATCGGCGCGCACTCTTCAATGCGAACAGTGTCACCAACCTTGAACTTGTTGGCTTCGTCGTGGGCCCGGTATTTCTTGGACTTGCGGACGGTCTTTTGCAGCAGCGGGTGCTTGAAGCGGCGTTCGACCAGAACGGTGATGGTCTGCTCGTTCTTGTCCGAGGTGACAACACCCTGCAGGATACGTTTCGGCATGGCGGTTCCCCTTACTTCGCGGCTTCAGCGGCTTTGGCGTTCAGCACCGTCTTGATGCGGGCGACATCCTTGCGGACGGCGCGCATGCGGGCGGTGTTCTCCAGCTGGTTGGTCGCTTGCTGGAAGCGCAGGTTGAACGCTTCCTTCTTGAGAGCGACGAGGCTCTCACGCAGTTGGTCCGGGGTTTTCCCGAGCAGTTCCTTGGCGGTCATGCGCCTTTTCCTTTTTCAATCACCAGAGGGCCCCGGTGCGTTGACCGGGTGACCTTGAACCTGATGGATCAATGACAAGCCACCGATTCCGAGTCGCCCCGGAGCCGTGGATGGGGTCGTATAGGGGAGAAGGGGATGTGGGGCAAGGGGGAAGTTGATTGCCTTGCAGGCATTACGCCCATGATTATAGTCATCGCCGGAGGCACACCTTGAGAAGACGCAGAACTTACCTAGCACTGGCTTTAGCAACCTCACTTGGTCTGATCGCATACCAGGTTTTTGATCGTGACTACTTTCGTTGGCCGAACTCTGCCCAAGAGCGTATCGAGGTTATGGCTGACGTTTTGCGTCGGATTGAGGGACCGGCCAGTTGGTGTTATTCGGCAGGTTCTGCACAAAAGAATCTTGCTGCCGACCGGCGCGTGCCGCCGGGCGCTGGTCAGTGCTTTGCGAAGCTGGTCCCGACCTCAGACTTCATTGAGGAACATCCGGGGGAGTACATGAAGCGCTTCTATGGCGCTGAGGTAGATGGCTTTGTCTGTGAAGTTACGCTTTCCACTTTTTGGAATGACGAACACATAGTAGGGAGCCGCTGCTACTATGGTGTGTTCAATCAGGGTGAGTTCCCATTTGTTGGGGCAACTGACGAACCATTTGGCTGATGCTCACTCCCACCCATAGTTGAAGCTGACCGAAATCCGGTCTTCTTCCGCCATGTTCATCGGCACCTCATGCCGCAGCCAGCTTTCCCAAAGCAGCACATCCCCCACAACCGGCTTGACGTAGACGAAGCGTTGCAGCTTCTGTGCTGCGTCCTTCTTCACCACCGGCGCCATCATCATCATCGGCAGGCGGGGGTCTTCCAGTTTCAGCGAAGACGTCCCTTCTGGCATCGCCACATAGGTCGTGCCGGAGATCACCGAATGGGGGTGGATGTGGCTGGCGTGGGTGCCGCCTTCGGGAAGGATGTTGATCCAGAGCGAGTTGCACTTCAGCTTCTTGCCCTGCAGGTCGAACCCCAGACTGTCGCAGAAGGCCGCGACATGCTTGTCCAGCGCCTTTTCCAGATCGCCGAAGATCGGCATCCGCCAAGGCAGATCGTCCAGCGAGGCATAAGAGGTATAGCCCGGATAGCCGTTCGCCTCGCACCACTCCTGCCCGGCCTCGTCATCCTCGGCGATGGCGATGCAGGTGGATTCCAGTTCGGAATAGTCGATCTTCTTCTTCGCAAGTTCGTTCAGCGCGGCACGATAGAGGCGGGTGACGAAAAGAGAGGTGATCTCGGCCATGGGGGCGCTCCTTATGCAAAGGCCCCCGCCGTTTCCGGCAGGGGCTTTCTTGAACCGGGTGACGGTCCGCGAATTTCGGTGAAATTCGCTACACCGCACGGGCATTGCCCAAAGGCAATGCCTTACCAGTCTTCCTTGGCCACGATACGGGTCGTGACCGGCAGCTTCATCGCGCCAAGGCGCAGGGCCTCACGCGCGATTTCTTCGTTCACGCCGTCGATCTCGAACATGATCCGGCCGGGCTTGACCTTGGCCGCCCAGTAGTCGGTCGAGCCTTTGCCCTTACCCATACGAACTTCGACGGGCTTGGCCGAGACCGGGACATCCGGGAAAATCCGGATCCAGACACGGCCCTGACGCTTCATATGGCGGGTGATCGCGCGGCGGGCCGCTTCGATCTGACGCGCGGTGACACGCTCCGGCTCGGTCGCTTTCAGGGCGAACGACCCGAAGTTCAGCAGGAACCCACCCTTGGCTTCGCCATGGATGCGACCCTTGTGCATCTTGCGGAACTTGGTGCGCTTCGGTTGCAGCATCTTCTCTCTCCCTTACGCGCGTTCGCGTTCGCGGTCACGCCGCGGACCGCGCGGCGCGGGGCCATCGGCAGCTTCGGCGAGGCGACGATCATGGGCCTGCGGATCATGCTCAAGGATTTCACCTTTGAAGATCCAGACCTTCACACCGATGATGCCATAGGGCGTTTCGGCTTCCGACAGCGCATAGTCGATGTCGGCGCGCAGGGTGTGCAGCGGCACACGGCCTTCACGATACCATTCGGTCCGGGCGATTTCGGCGCCGCCAAGACGGCCGGCGACGTTCACACGGATGCCGAGGGCGCCCATACGCATTGCGTTCTGCACGCCGCGCTTCATGGCGCGACGGAAGGACACGCGACGCTCCATCTGCTGGGCGATCGACTCGGCGACGAGTTGAGCGTCCAGTTCCGGCTTGCGGACTTCGACGATGTTCAGGTGCAGTTCCGATTTGGTGAAGACCGACAGCTTCTTGCGAAGCCCTTCGATGTCCGCACCCTTCTTGCCGATGATCACGCCCGGACGTGCGGTGTGAATGGTCACACGGCACTTCTTGTGCGGACGCTCGATGATCACGCGGGAAACACCGGCCTGCTTGCACTCTTCATGGATGAACTCACGCATCTTGAGGTCTTCCAGAAGCAGGTTGCCATAGTCTTTCGACTCGGCGAACCAGCGGCTGTCCCAGGTGCGGTTGACTTGCAGCCGCATCCCGATCGGGTTGACTTTCTGACCCATTACGCAGTCTCCCCGACTTGACGCACCTTGATGGTGATCTCGCTGAACGGTTTCATGATCTTGCCGAAACGGCCACGCGCACGCGGGCGGCCACGCTTCATCACCAGGTTCTTGCCGACCCAGGCTTCGGCGACGACCAGGCTGTCGACGTCCAGGCCATGGTTGTTCTCGGCGTTGGCGATGGCCGACTGCAGGGCCTTCTTCACGTCACCGGCGATGCGGCGCTTGGAGAAGGTCAGGTCGGCCAGAGCCTTGTCCACCTTCTTGCCGCGGATCAGGCCCGCAACAAGGTTCAGCTTCTGCGGCGAGGTGCGCAGCATACGCGCCACGGCCATCGCCTCGTTGTCCGCCACGCGACGGGGGTTCTTTTCCGTGCCCATGGCTTACTTCCTCTTGGCTTTCTTGTCGGCGGCGTGACCGTAATAGGTCCGGGTCGGCGAATATTCACCGAACTTCTGGCCGATCATTTCTTCGGTCACCGCAACGGGGATGTGCTTCTTGCCGTTGTAGACGCCGAAAGTCAGGCCCACGAATTGCGGCAGGATGGTCGAGCGACGCGACCAGATCTTGATCACTTCGTTCTTGCCCGAGGCGCGCGAGGTTTCTGCCTTCTTCAGCAGATAGCCGTCGACGAACGGGCCTTTCCAGATGGAACGTGCCATGGATTAGCGCCCTTTCTTCTTGGCGTGACGCGAGCGGACAATGAGGCTGTCCGAGGCCTTGGCCTTGCGGGTCTTGTTGCCCTTGGTGCCCTTGCCCCACGGGGTGACCGGGTGACGGCCGCCCGAGGTGCGGCCTTCGCCGCCGCCATGCGGGTGGTCGATCGGGTTCATCGCAACACCGCGGACGGTCGGGCGGATGCCCATGTGGCGACGACGGCCGGCCTTGCCGAGGTTCTGGTTTGAGTTGTCGGGGTTCGACACGGCACCGACGGTCGCCATGCACTCCTGACGCACCATCCGCAACTCGCCCGAGGAAAGGCGGATCTGCGCGTAAGAGCCGTCACGGCCGACGAACTGAGCATAGGTGCCCGCCGCACGGGCCAGCTGGCCACCCTTGCCGGGCTTCAGCTCGACGTTGTGGACGATCGTGCCGATCGGCATACCCGAGAAGGGCATCGCATTGCCGGGCTTCACGTCGGTCTTGGCGCCGGCGATGACGGAGTCACCGATGGCAAGGCGCTGCGGCGCGAGGATATAGGCCAGTTCGCCATCCTCATACTTGACCAGCGCGATAAAGGCGGTGCGGTTCGGGTCGTATTCGATCCGCTCGACGACCGCCGGAACGTCGAACTTGCGACGCTTGAAATCAACGATACGGTAAAGACGCTTGGCGCCCCCACCCTTGTGCCACATCGTGACGCGCCCGGTGTTGTTCCGGCCACCGGTACCAATCAAACCCTCGGTAAGGGTTTTGACCGGACGGCCTTTCCACAGCTCCGAACGGTCGATCAGAACCAGCCCGCGCTGGCCTGGCGTCGTCGGCTTGTACGACTTGAGTGCCATGTTCTCTGTCTTCCGTTTGCTTCGGGGTCGCAAGCGACCCGGGGTGAAGGGCTCCGAAGATCCCCGATTTAGCTGTTCGTCCCGCTGCGAAGACAACGAAACGAACAAACCAAGAGCCCCGGACGAATCCGGGGCTTCTGGCGTGGCGGTGCAGTAGCAGAAGGGGGTGGGGGTGGCAATGGGGGGTGGGGGGGATTCTTTGGGGGGCAGAAGGGAAGTCTCGTTTGAGCCCCTTGCGGACGATCATTCCACAGATATTGTCTAATGAGGAGCGGAGGCAGGTCAATGAATCACGGTCAACTCAGGTCCGTTGCTCACAGTATTGCCGACTCCTTGGCTTCCGGTGTCAGCCTAATAACGGGCTTCTACGATCTGCACATCTATGAAGATGCGATGCGTTCTGAAGGTGGGGTTCTGACCGTCGATCTGTTGAACGGCAGGGTAGTCAAAGGAACTCCGTCTACTGATGTTACATCCGCTGTCCTACACATTCCCAAAGAGTTTGAACGCCTCTGCACCGCGAAGGGTTTGGCACGAAGCGACTGCCGAAGAGCTTTGGCTCATTTCCGCACGACCCCGATCTCGCAAGAATTTACACTGGTCGTTGAGGATAGTTCGGGGCGGACTACAGAAACCGACTTTCAGGGTGTTCCGGCCCGCCGTGTGATGGAGCTTGACCACCTCGGAAGACTAAGACGGAGGGCAATTCGCCGTCGGTGAGTTTGCCGCCATGGCAGCTTTTCCCGCAAAGCGAACTTCAGGTGCCAGCGTGACCACAAACACAAAAGCCCCCACCTCTCGGCAGGGGCTTTCGCATTTCGTAGGTCGGGGTTCACCCCGACTCAGCCATCAAAGACCGGTCGACACGTCGATGGTGTTACCCGCTTCGAGAGTCACATAGGCCTTCTTCTTGTCGCTCCGCTCGCCGTTGCGGCCGCGGAACTTCTTGACCTTGCCCTTGGTGATGGTGGTGTTCACCGCCTTCACCTTGACGCCAAAGACCGCCTCGACGGCTTCCTTGATCATCGGCTTGGTCGCGTCCATCGCCACCTGGAAGACAACCGCACCAGCTTCCGAGGCCATGGTGGCCTTTTCCGTGATGACCGGCTTCTTGATCAGGTCGTAGTGTTCGGGTTTCGCGCTCATTTCAGACGGGCCTCCAGGGCTTCGACACCGGCCTTCGTGATCACCAGGGTGTCACGCTTCAGGATGTCATAGACGTTGGCGCCGATGGTCGGCAGCACATCCACCCCTTCGAGGTTGCGGGCAGCCAGCGCGAAATTCGCGTCAACCACAGCACCGTCGATGATCAGGACGCGCTTCCAGCCACGTTCCTTGGCGGTCTTGGCCAGAGTGGCGGTCTTGGCTTCGTTCAGCGCAAGGCTGTCAACGATCACCAGCTCACCGGCTTTGGCCTTGGCCGACAGCGCATGACGCAGGCCAAGCGCGCGGAACTTCTTCGGCAGGTCATGGGCGTGGCTGCGCGGGGTCGGGCCCTTCACAACACCACCGTGACGGAAGATCGGGGCCTTCTTGGAACCGTGGCGTGCGCCGCCGGTGCCCTTCTGGCGATAGATCTTCTTGGTCGAGTAGGACACTTCGCCACGGGTCAGCACCGAATGGGTGCCGGCCTGTGCCTTGGCCCGCTGCCAGCGCACCACGCGGTGCAGGATGTCGGCGCGCGGGTCGAGACCGAACAGCGCTTCGTCCAGATCGATGGAACCGGCAACGGCCCCATCCAGCGAGATCACATCAAGTTTCATGCTTCACCCCCAGCGGTCGCCACATCGGCAACCGGAGCGGCGGCACGCACGGCGGCCGGTTTCGGCGCGTCGGCATGGGCCGGTTTCTTCACGGCGTCCTTGACGGTAACCCAGCCACCCTTGGAGCCGGGCACAGCGCCCTTCACCATGATCAGGCCGCGGTCGGCGTCGGTGCGCACGATTTGCAGGTTCTGCGTGGTGGTGCGCACGGCGCCAAGATGGCCAGCCATCTTCTTGCCCTTGAACACCTTGCCCGGATCCTGGCACTGGCCGGTCGAACCGTGCGAGCGGTGCGAGACCGACACACCGTGCGAAGCCCGCAGACCGCCGAAGTTGTGCCGCTTCATCGCACCGGCAAAGCCCTTACCGATCGAGGTGCCGGCGATGTCAACGAACTGACCCGCCAGATAGTGGTCGGCGGTGATTTCCGCGCCCACTTCGATCAGGCAATCCGGCGTCACGCGGAATTCCGCGATCTTGCGCTTGGGCGCCACATTCGCCTTGGCGAAGTGGCCACGCTGGGCTGCGGTGGTCCGCTTGGCCTTGGCATTGCCCGCGCCGAGCTGGACGGCAGTATAGCCGTCCTTGTCAGCGGTGCGCTGCGCGACCACTTGCAGATTGTCGAGTTGGAGAACGGTCACCGGAACCTGGGTGCCGTTTTCGAGGAAGAGCCGGGTCATGCCCAGCTTCTTTGCGATAACGCCTGAACGCATCTCTCTGTCCCCTTACACTTTGATCTCGACATCCACGCCAGCGGCGAGGTCGAGCTTCATCAGCGCGTCCACGGTCTGGGGGGTCGGATCAACGATGTCGAGAAGACGCTTGTGCGTCCGGATTTCCCACTGGTCGCGCGACTTCTTGTCGATGTGCGGACCACGCAGAACGGTGAATTTCTCGATCTTGTTCGGCAGCGGAATCGGGCCGCGCACGGTGGCGCCGGTGCGCTTTGCCGTGCTGACGATTTCCGCGGTGCTGGCGTCCAGCACCCGGTAATCGAAGGCTTTCAACCGAATGCGGATGGTTTGACCTTGCATCTGTTTTTCCTTCTGAACGTAGGGCGGGCAACAGGCCCGCCCCATAGGTTCACTGTGTTTCAAGGGTAGGCTGGGCAATTTGCCCAGCCTGTTGGTTCATTCGCTTATGCGATGATCTTCGAGACCACGCCGGCGCCGACGGTGCGGCCGCCTTCGCGGATGGCGAAGCGCAGTTTTTCTTCCATGGCGATCGGCGCGATCAGTTCGACGTTGAACTTCAGGTTGTCGCCCGGCATCACCATTTCAGTGCCTTCCGGCAGTTGCACGGTGCCCGTCACGTCCGTCGTGCGGAAGTAGAATTGCGGACGGTAGTTCGCAAAGAACGGCGTGTGACGGCCGCCTTCTTCCTTCGTCAGGATATAGGCTTCGGCTTCGAACTTGGTGTGCGGGTTCACCGACTTCGGCTTGCACAGCACCTGGCCGCGCTCAACGCCGTCACGGTCGATGCCGCGCAGCAGCACGCCCACGTTGTCGCCAGCTTCACCACGATCCAAGAGCTTGCGGAACATCTCGACGCCGGTGCAGACCGACTTCTTGGTGTCACGGATGCCGACGATTTCAACTTCGTCGCCGACGTTGATCACGCCACGCTCGATCCGGCCGGTCACAACCGTGCCGCGGCCCGAGATCGAGAACACGTCTTCGATCGGCATCAGGAACGGCTGGTCAACCGCACGCGCCGGGGTCGGGATATACGAATCGACCGCAGCCAGCAGGGCGCGGATCGAATCTTCACCGATGTCCTTGCGCTCGCCGATCATCGCCTGGTGGGCCGAGCCCTTGATGATCGGAATGTCGTCGCCGGGGTATTCGTAGGACGAGAACAGCTCGCGCAGTTCCATTTCCACCAGCTCGATCAGCTCTTCGTCATCAACAAGGTCAACCTTGTTCATGTAGCAGACCATGTAGGGAATGCCCACCTGACGGCCGAGCAGGATATGCTCGCGGGTCTGCGGCATCGGGCCGTCCGAAGCCGCGCAAACCAGGATCGCACCGTCCATCTGCGCCGCGCCGGTGATCATGTTCTTCACATAGTCGGCGTGGCCGGGGCAATCGACGTGCGCGTAGTGACGGTTCTCCGTCTCATACTCAACGTGCGCCGTCGAAATCGTGATCCCACGAGCCCGCTCTTCCGGCGCACCGTCGATCTGGTCATAGGCGCGGAATTCACCAAAATACTTGGTGATCGCTGCCGTCAGCGTCGTCTTCCCATGGTCAACGTGGCCAATCGTGCCAATGTTGACGTGCGGTTTCGTCCGTTCAAACTTTGCCTTTGCCATGATGGCCTCCTATTTCGGTAGGCGGATGGGCAAGTTGCCCATCCTACGGGATGGTAGGATGGGCGATCCGCCCATCCCGCTTATGCGTATTTCTTCTGGATTTCCTGGCTGATGTTTTCCGGCACAGCGTCGTAATGGTCGAATTCCATCGAGAACACAGCCCGGCCCGAGGTCATCGAGCGCAGTTGGTTGATGTAGCCGAACATGTTCGCCAGCGGAACCATCGCGGCAATGACGTTCGCGTTGCCGCGGCTGTCCTGCCCGTTGATCATGCCCCGACGCGAGGTCAGGTCGCCGATGACGCCGCCGGTGTATTCTTCCGGGGTGACAACTTCGACTTTCATGATCGGTTCCAGAAGCTTGGCACCAGCCTTCTTCAGACCGTCGCGCATTGCGGCGCGCGAGGCGATTTCGAAGGCCAGAACCGAGGAGTCAACATCGTGGAAGGCGCCGTCGATCAGTTGCACCTTGAAGTCGATCACCGGGAAGCCTGCCAGCGGACCCGAGTCCATGACCGACTTGATGCCCTTTTCGACGCCGGGGATATATTCCTTCGGCACCGCACCGCCCACGATCTTGGATTCGAACGAATAGCCTTCGCCCGGTTCCGTCGGCGAGATGACCAGCTTCACGCGCGCAAACTGGCCGGTGCCCCCGGTCTGTTTCTTGTGCGTGTAGTCGATCTCATGCTCGCGCGAGATGGTTTCGCGGTAGGCCACCTGCGGCGCACCAATATTCGCCTCGACCTTGAATTCGCGGCGCATACGGTCCACGAGGATGTCGAGGTGAAGTTCGCCCATGCCCTTCATGATGGTCTGACCGCTTTCGAGGTCGGTCTCCACGCGGAAGGACGGGTCTTCGGCAGCCAGACGGGCAAGCGCAATGCCCATCTTTTCCTGGTCGGCCTTGGTCTTCGGTTCCACCGCGATTTCGATAACCGGGACCGGGAAGGTCATGGTTTCGAGAACGACGGGCGCCGCCGGATCACAGAGCGTGTCCCCGGTGGTGGTTTCCTTGAGGCCGCCGAGCGCGATGATATCGCCTGCGAAGGCTTCGGTGATTTCCTCACGCTCGATGGCGTGCATCATCATCATGCGGCCAACGCGCTCGCGGCGCTGCTTGGTCGCGTTCATCATCGCATCGCCCTTGGCCAGCTTGCCCGAATAGATCCGGGTGAAGGTCAAGGAGCCGACGAAGGGGTCGTTCATGATCTTGAACGCCAGACCCGAGAAGGGCTGGGCATCATCGGCCGAACGGGCGATGTTGCGGGTTTCCGTCTCGTCGCCCGGCGCAAAGCCCATGTAGGGCGGCACGTCCAGCGGCGAAGGCAGATAGTCGATCACGGCGTTCAGCAGGGGCTGCACGCCCTTGTTCTTGAACGACGAACCAGCCATCACCGGAACGAAGTCGATCGCCAGCGTGCCCTTGCGGATCAGGGCGCGCAGGGTTTCGGCGTCGGGCTCGTTGCCTTCGAGATAGGCTTCCATGGCGTCATCGTCCTGACCCACGGCGGTTTCGATCAGGTTCAGGCGCCATTCGTCGGCGGCATCCTTCAGATCGGCACGGATCGGCTGACGCTTCCACGAAGCGCCCAGATCTTCGCCCTCATAGACCCATTCTTCCATGGTCACGAGGTCGATGATGCCTTCCAGCTTGTCCTCGGCGCCGATCGGCAGGACGATCGGCATGGCGTTGGCGCCAGTCCGGTCCTTGATCATCTTCACGCATTTGAAGAAGTCGGCGCCGGTCTTGTCCATCTTGTTGACGAACACGATCCGCGGAACCTTGTAGCGGTCAGCCTGACGCCACACGGTTTCGGTCTGCGGTTCCACACCTGCGTTGCCGTCCAGAAGAACGACAGCGCCATCGAGAACGGCCAGCGAACGCTCGACTTCAATGGTGAAGTCAACGTGGCCGGGGGTGTCGATGATGTTGAAACGGAACTTCTTGGACTTGTCCGAAGTGTCCGCGCCGGAATCGATCTGACGGTTCCAGAAGGTGGTCGTGGCAGCCGAAGTGATGGTGATGCCGCGCTCTTGTTCTTGCTCCATCCAGTCCATCGTCGCGGCGCCGTCATGGACTTCGCCGATCTTGTGGGACTTGCCGGTGTAGTAAAGGATGCGCTCGGAGGTCGTGGTCTTGCCGGCATCAATGTGCGCAATGATGCCGAAGTTACGATAGCGGTCGAGCGGATAGTCGCGTGCCATGATGCCCTCTTACCAACGGTAGTGGCTGAATGCTTTGTTCGCATCCGCCATCTTGTGGGTATCTTCGCGTTTCTTGACAGCCGTACCACGGTTGTTGACGGCATCCGACAATTCGGCGGCCAGACGCTCTTCCATGGTGTTTTCGTTGCGCTTGCGGGCAGCGATGATCAGCCAGCGGATCGCCAGCGCCTCGCGGCGCTCGGAGCGGACTTCGACCGGAACCTGATAGGTCGCACCGCCGACGCGGCGCGAACGCACTTCGAGCGACGGCTTCACATTGTCCAGCGCCTCGTGGAAGGCTTGGACCGGCTCGCGCTTCAGGCGGGCCTGAACGCGCTCAAGCGCGCCATAGACGATGGACTCGGCGACGGATTTCTTGCCGTCGAGCATCAGGTTGTTCATGAATTTGGTGATAACGCGGTCGCCATATTTGGCGTCCGGGAGAATTTCGCGCTTCTCTGCGGCGTGACGACGGGACATGTTCCGCTACCTCTCCTGGATCACTTCGGACGCTTGGCGCCGTATTTCGAACGACGCTGACGACGATCTTTGACGCCCTGGGTATCCAGAACACCGCGCAGGATGTGGTAACGCACACCCGGAAGGTCTTTCACGCGGCCGCCGCGGATCAGAACCACCGAGTGTTCCTGAAGGTTGTGCTTTTCGCCGGGAATGTAGGAGATCACTTCGAAACCGTTGGTCAGGCGCACCTTGGCAACCTTCCGCATAGCGGAGTTCGGCTTTTTCGGAGTGGTGGTGTAGACGCGGGTGCAAACCCCACGCTTTTGCGGGCAGGATTCCAAGTGCTGCGACTTGGACTTCCGCACGTTCGCTTCCCGCGGTTTGCGGATCAGCTGTTGAATAGTCGGCATTCACGTTCCCCGTGTTGCTCTGTCAATACTCGCACCGGACCCCGGCACGCTGCTTCTCGACGTGTGTCTTGCGCGAATCGCAAAACACAACACCGCATCTGCCCGGATGACCCGAGACGACGCGGTGGAATTCCAGAGGATCGGGGTCGTTCAGGCCCGGATCTTGACCACATCAAGCATTCTGACCCCCACGGCAGAGAATCTCTGCCATGGAAGTGATCGGGGGGATAAGGGGTTCGCCCTGTGATGTCAAGGCGCCGCGCCGGGGTCGGCTTCCCGGGCACGATTGCGATGGATCAGCCACAGATTGCGCGAATAGATCACCACGCCGGGCAATTGGCCCAGGATGATCACCGGCTCAAGCTTCTTGATGCCGTAGATCAGCACGATCAGCCCGCCGATGATCGAGAAATACCAGAAGGCCACCGGCACAACCGAATTTCCCGCCCGTTCGGACGCGAGCCATTGCACCACGAAACGCGCGGTGAACATCAGTTGCCCGGCCAGACCGAAGATCAGCCAGGCCGCCTCGCCGGGGGTTTCGGCGCCGAAAGTGACCAGAAGCCAGTGCATCTATTCCTCCGCCAGCGGCTGCGCCTTTTTGCGCCGCCGGATCAGCCAGGCCACGCCCAGCAGGTCCACCGCCCCCACCGCCGCCCGTTGCAGGTTGGAATAGTTCGAGCGCCCTGCCCCGCGCGGCCGATGGCTGACATCGACATGGGCGATCTGCCAGCCATCGCGGGCAAACAGCGCCGGAAGATAGCGGTGCATGTGATCGAAATAGGGCAGCGCCAGAAACCCCTCGCGCCGGAATGCCTTGAGCCCGCAGCCGGTGTCGCGGGTGTGGTCATCCAGCACCCAGGCCCGCAGCCGGTTGGCGGCGCGTGACGCCAGCTTCTTGGACCATGTGTCCTGCCGCCCCACCCGCTGCCCCGCCACCAACCCGATCCGCCCGGTCGCATCCGCCAGCAGCGGTGCCACCAGCCCGGGCAGTTCCTCGGGCGGATTCTGGCCGTCACCGTCCAGCGTGCAGACCAGTGGCGCCTGCGCCGCGCGCACGCCGGAATGCACCGCCGCCGATTGCCCGCCGGAACGGTCGTGCCGGATCAGCCGCAGATGCGGCATGGTTTGCGCCCGCGCCCGCAGCACCGCCGCCGTGCTGTCGGTGGACCCGTCATCGACAACGATGATCTCGAACGCGCCGACATCGGTCAGCGCCCGGTCGATCCCCTCGACCAGCGCGACGATGTTCTCGGCCTCGTTCTTGCAGGGGATGACGACGGAAAGCTGGATCATGGGGGCGCCTTGCGCGAAAGCCGCGCCGGTCTCTATAGGGCCAAGACCGCCGCCGTGCAATTGCTCAGCCCGCAGCCGCGGCGGCGGCCCGCCGCCGGGCCCGTTCCCGCGCAAGGGTATAAAGCCCGGTGGCCACCACGACCGCCGCGCCGATCAGGGTCAGCCCGTCCGGCAAGGTGCCGAACAGCGCCCAGCCCAGCACGATGGCCCAGAGGAGCGAGGTATAGCGGAACGGCGCCACGACGCCGATATCGCCCACCCGCATCACCATCACCGCCATGAGATAGCCCACCACCAGCGCCAGCGAGGCACAGCCGATTGTTGCCGCCTCGCGCAGCGACAGGGGCTGCCAGCCCTGCACCAGCACCCCCGCCAGCCCCATGCCGGTCACCGCGACCGAAGCCCAGACCGCCACCGCCGCCGAAGGCGTGGCGCGCGACAGGGTGCGCGTCGAAAGATCGCGCACCACCACACAGGCCACCGAAGCCAGCCCCATCAGCGACCAGTGGTCAAACCCCTCGGTCCCCGGACGCACAATCAGCAGGACACCTGCAAAGCCCACACCGATGGCCGACATCCGCCGCCAGCCGATCGGCTCTTTCAGCCAGAGCGCAGCACCCAGCGTCACCGCCAGCGGCAGCGCCTGCAGGATCGCCGAAAGATTGGCCAGCGGCATATGCATCAGCGCCGTCAGAAACAGCGCCGTCGCTGCCACCTCGGCGACCGAGCGCAGAGCGATCACCCGGCGGTCGCGCCCTGCGGGAAACAGATTGAATCCCCCGGTCGTCATCCGCGCGATGAAGAGAAGCGCAACCGTTGCCACCAGCCCGCGCAGGGTGATGGCCTGAAACAGCGGCACGGTCTTGGTCGCGGCCTTCATGAAGCTGTCGTTGACCGTAAAGGCCAGCATCGAGCCGCACATCAACAAGATGCCGCGGGCATTGTCGGAAAGGGTCATTGCGGCTCCGTGCCTTGCGCCCGTCCAGACTTAACCGCCCCGCCCGGCAGGCGGAAGACCCCGCTTCCGCCGCAGCGCGGCAATGACAAAGGGCCGCGTGGTTTCCCACGCGGCCCCCTGACCCTGTCGCAGCGATTACTCGCCGCGGCTTTCCACGGTGTCCACCAGACCGGCATCCAGCCCGAAGTCCACCACATCGTCCATCGGCGCAGCCAGAGCGGCGGCCTGTTCGGCCTCGCTGCGGCGGGCGTCGATCACCACCTGATCGCGGTCGGTGGCAATCTTCTTCACGCGGCTGGTTGCCCCGCCGGTGCCTGCCGGGATCAGACGGCCGACGATGACGTTCTCTTTCAGACCGACCAGCTTGTCGCGCTTGCCCTGCACCGAAGCCTCGGTGAGAACCCGCGTGGTTTCCTGGAACGAGGCCGCCGAGATGAAGCTGCGGGTCTGCAGCGACGCCTTGGTGATCCCCAACAGCACTGGCTCGGCCTTGGCCTCGCGCAGGCCGCGATTGCGGGCCTTGGCATTCTCTTCGTCCAGCTCGATCTTCTCGACCTGCTCGCCCTTCAAGAGCGTGGTGTCCCCGCTGTCGAGGATCTCCAGCTTTTGCAGCATCTGGCGAACGATCACCTCGATGTGCTTGTCGTTGATCTTCACGCCCTGCAGCCGGTAAACGTCCTGCACTTCGTCGATCATGTAGTTGGCAAGCGCCTCGATCCCCATGATCCGCAGGATGTCGTGCGGAGCCGGGTTGCCGTCCATGATGTAGTCGCCCTTCTGGACGAAATCACCTTCCTGAACCGGAATGTGCTTGCCCTTGGGGATCATGTATTCCATCGGCTGGATCGTCTCATCGACGGCCTCGATGGTGATGCGGCGCTTGTTCTTGTAGTCCTTGCCGAAGCGCACATAGCCGTCGTTTTCGGCGATGATCGCGTGATCCTTCGGGCGACGGGCTTCGAACAGTTCCGCCACGCGGGGAAGACCCCCGGTGATGTCCTTGGTCTTGGCACCTTCGCGCGGAATACGCGCCACAACGTCGCCGGGCCGCAGTTCCTGACCGTCTTCGACCGACAGAATGGCGTCCACCGACATCGGATAGCTGATCGGATTGCCCGCATCGTTGCGCACGGGGTCGCCGGTCGCCGGGTCCATCACGATGACCTCCGGCTTCAGATCGCCGCCCTTGGGCGCCGAACGCCAGTCGGAGACGATCTTCTGCGTCATGCCGGTTGCTTCGTCGGTGTCGTCGCGCACCGAGATACCCGAGATGAGATCCTTGAACCGGGCAACCCCCGCCTTTTCGGCGATGATCGGCAGGGTATAGGGATCCCATTCGAACAGCTTGGTGCCGCGCTTGACCATCTGGCCTTCCTTGGCGTGAATCTTCGCACCATAGGTCAGCTTGTGGACAGCCCGTTCGCCACCGGCCTCATCGACGATGGCGATGGACATGTTGCGGCCCACCACGATCTGCTCGCCATTGACGTTGGAGAGCAGGTTCGCGTTGCGGAACTCGATCTTGCCCTCCTGGCTGGCTTCGAGGAAGGACTGCTGGCCACCCTGCGCGATGCCGCCGATGTGGAACGTCCGCATCGTGAGCTGCGTGCCGGGTTCACCGATCGACTGGGCGGCGATGATGCCGACCGCTTCACCGCTGTTGACCAGCGTGCCGCGGGCAAGGTCACGGCCATAGCACATGGCGCAGACGCCTTCCTCGGCCTCGCAGGTCAGCGGGCTGCGGATGCGGGTCGATTGCACCGCCGCGACATGGATCGCGTCGGCCTTGCGCTCGTCGATCAGCTCGCCCTTGGCCACCAGGATTTCCCCGGTTGCCGGTGCGATGATGTCATCCGCCGCCACCCGGCCCAGCACACGCTCGGCCAGGGTCTGCACCACTTCGCCGTCATTGACGGCGGCTTCGGCGGTGATCGCCCGCTCGGTGCCGCAATCATGCGAACGCACGATGCAGTCCTGCGCCACGTCCACCAGACGACGGGTCAGATAGCCCGAGTTCGCCGTCTTCAGCGCGGTATCGGCCAGACCCTTCCGGGCACCGTGGGTCGAGTTGAAGTATTCAAGAACGGTCAGACCTTCCTTGAAGTTCGAGATGATCGGCGTTTCGATGATCTCGCCCGAGGGCTTGGCCATCAGGCCGCGCATCCCGCCAAGCTGCTTCATCTGGGCAGGCGAACCCCGGGCCCCGGAGTGGGACATCATATAGACCGAGTTCGGCTCTTTCTCGGCGCCGGCGTCGTCATAACGCACGGCCGAGATTTCGGCCATCATCTCGCCCGCGACCTTGTCCGAGCATTTCGACCAGGCATCGACAACCTTGTTATACTTCTCGCCCTGAGTGATCAGGCCGTCCATATACTGCTGTTCGAATTCCTTCACCTGATCGCGGACTTCGTTGACGATGGTCCACTTGGTGTCGGGGATCAGCATGTCGTCCTTGCCGAAGGAAATCCCGGCACGGAACGCCTCGCGGAAGCCCAGACCCATGATCTGGTCACAGAAGATCACCGATTCTTTCTGACCGCAGTAGCGGTAGACGGTGTCGATGACGGTCTGCACGTCTTTCTTCCGCAGCAGGCGGTTCACCAGTTCGAACGGCGCCTTGGCATTCAGCGGCAGGAGATTGCCCAGACGCAGACGGCCGGGGGTGGTCTCGAACCGCTTCCAGACGATGTTGCCCTCGTCATCGACCTGACGCAGGCGGGCCTGAATCTTGGCGTGCAGATGCACCGCACCGGCGGCCAGCGCGTGTTCGACTTCCTCGATGTCGCGGAAGATCTTGCCTTCGCCGACCATGCCCTTGCGTTCCATGGTGACGTAGTAAAGACCCAACACCATGTCCTGCGACGGCACGATGATCGGCGCACCGTTGGCGGGCGACAGCACGTTGTTGGTGGACATCATCAGCACGCGCGCCTCAAGCTGGGCTTCCAGCGAGAGGGGGACGTGAACAGCCATCTGGTCGCCGTCGAAGTCGGCGTTGAAGGCCGAGCAGACCAGCGGGTGAAGCTGAATCGCCTTGCCTTCGATCAGGATCGGCTCGAACGCCTGAATGCCCAGACGGTGCAGCGTAGGCGCCCGGTTCAAGAGAACCGGGTGTTCGCGGATCACTTCGTCAAGGATATCCCAGACCTCGGGACGCTCTTTCTCGACCAGCTTCTTCGCCTGCTTGACGGTGGACGACAGCCCCTTCGCCTCAAGCCGCGAATAGATGAACGGCTTGAACAGCTCGAGCGCCATCTTCTTCGGCAGACCGCACTGGTGCAGTTTGAGTTCCGGCCCGGTCACGATGACCGAACGGCCCGAGAAGTCCACCCGCTTGCCCAGAAGGTTCTGACGGAAGCGGCCCTGCTTGCCTTTCAGCATGTCCGACAGCGATTTCAGCGGGCGCTTGTTGGTGCCGGTGATGACGCGGCCGCGACGACCGTTGTCAAAGAGGGCGTCAACCGCTTCTTGCAGCATCCGCTTTTCGTTGCGCACGATGATATCGGGCGCACGCAGCTCGATCAGCCGCTTCAGACGGTTGTTGCGGTTGATGACCCGGCGATAGAGGTCGTTCAGGTCAGAGGTGGCAAACCGGCCGCCGTCCAGCGGGACCAGCGGGCGCAGTTCCGGCGGGATGACCGGCAGCACGGTCAGGATCATCCATTCCGGCCGGTTGCCCGACTCGAGGAAGGATTCAACGATCTTCAGCCGCTTGATGATCTTCTTCGGCTTCAGTTCGCCGGTCGCTTCCTTGAGGTCTGCGCGCAGCTGCTCGGCAGTCGCGTCCAGATCAATCGCCGCCAGCATTTCGCGGATCGCCTCAGCGCCGATATTGGCGGTGAAGGCATCGGCGCCATACTGGTCCTGCGCGTCGAGGAATTCCTCTTCGGTCATGAGCTGACCATAGGTCAGGTCGGTCAGACCCGGCTCGATCACCACATAGTTTTCGAAGTAGAGGATGCGTTCCAGATCGCGCAGCGTCATGTCCAGCATCAGGCCGATGCGCGAGGGCAGCGACTTGAGGAACCAGATATGGGCGACGGGTGCCGCCAGCTCGATATGGCCCATCCGCTCGCGGCGGACCTTTTGCAGGGTGACTTCCACACCGCATTTTTCGCAGACGACGCCGCGATATTTCATGCGCTTGTATTTGCCGCAGAGGCATTCGTAATCCTTGATCGGGCCAAAGATACGGGCGCAGAACAGACCGTCACGTTCCGGCTTGAACGTGCGGTAGTTGATGGTTTCCGGCTTCTTGATCTCGCCGAACGACCACGACAGAATCCGCTCGGGCGAAGCCAGAGAGATCTTGATCTCGTCAAAGGTCTTGACGGGCGCAACCGGGTTGAACGGGTTGGTGCTGAGTTCCTGGTTCATTTCCAAATCCTTGAAAGAGGGCGCGAGGTAGGATGGGCAATATTGCCCATCCTACGAAGGGTCATCGGACGGTTGGCCCGATCACTCTTCCTCCGCATCCAGGAGTTCCATGTTGAGGCCGAGGCCCCGCACTTCCTTGACAAGGACGTTGAACGATTCCGGCACGCCGGCTTCGAAGTTGTCCTCGCCCTTGACGATGCTTTCGTAGACCTTCGTCCGGCCTGCCACGTCGTCCGACTTGACCGTCAGCATTTCCTGCAGGGTGTAGGCGGCGCCATAGGCTTCCAGAGCCCAGACCTCCATTTCCCCCAGACGCTGACCACCGAACTGCGCCTTACCACCCAGCGGCTGCTGCGTGACGAGTGAGTAAGGCCCGGTCGAACGGGCGTGCAGCTTGTCATCGACAAGGTGGTGCAGCTTGAGCATGTATTTTACGCCCACCGTCACCTTGCGCTGGAACTGCTCGCCAGTGCGGCCATCAAAGACCACCGACTGGCCCGACGTGTCAAAGCCGGCCCGGGTCAGGGCGTCATTGACGTCCTGTTCCTTGGCGCCGTCGAACACCGGGGTCGCAATCGGCACGCCCTTGGTGACGTTGCCGGCAAGCTCCAGGAACTCGCCTTCATCGCGGTCGGCAAAGGCTTCGTCATAGGTCTCGTCGCCGTAGGCCAGACGCATCGCCTCGCGCACCGGGGTCATATCGCCCGAGCGGCGATACTCTTTCAGCGCCTCGTCGATCCGCAGGCCCAGACCGCGCGCGGCCCAGCCCATGTGGGTTTCAAGGATCTGCCCGACGTTCATCCGGCTGGGCACGCCCAGCGGGTTCAGCACGAGGTCAACGGCAGTGCCATCGGCCAGGAAGGGCATGTCTTCCACGGGCACAACCTTGGAAATAACACCCTTGTTGCCGTGACGACCGGCCATCTTGTCGCCCGGTTGCAGCTTGCGCTTCACCGCGACAAAGACCTTGACCATCTTCATCACGCCCGGAGGCAGATCGTCGCCGCGACGGACCTTTTCCACCTTGTCTTCAAAGCGGTGGTCGAGGGCGCGTTTCTGCGCCTCGAACTGGTCGTGCAGGGCTTCGACATCCTTGGCCTCGGCCTCTTCGCCAAGGGCAAGCTGCCACCACTGGCCGCGCGACAGCGTGCCCAGCAGTTCGTCATCAATGGTCGAGCCGGACTTGACGCCCTTCGGACCCTTGACGGCAACCTTGCCCATGATCAGCGTTTTCAGGCGCGAGTAGATGTTGCGCTCAAGGATCGCCAATTCGTCGTCGCGGTCACGGGCCAGACGTTCGACCTCTTCCCGCTCGATCTGCAGGGCGCGTTCGTCCTTGTCCACACCATGGCGGTTGAAGACGCGCACTTCGACGATGGTGCCATAGGCCCCCGGCGGCAGGCGCAGCGAGGTGTCCCGCACGTCCGACGCCTTTTCACCGAAGATGGCGCGCAGCAGCTTTTCTTCCGGCGTCATCGGCGATTCACCCTTGGGGGTGATCTTGCCCACCAGAATGTCGCCCGGCTGCACTTCGGCACCGATGTAAACGATGCCCGCCTCGTCGAGGTTGCGCAGCGCCTCTTCACCGACGTTCGGAATGTCGCGGGTGATTTCTTCCGGGCCCAGCTTGGTATCGCGGGCAGCGACTTCGTATTCCTCGATGTGGATGGACGTGAAGACGTCATCCTTGAGGATACGTTCCGAAATCAGGATCGAGTCTTCATAGTTGTAGCCGTTCCACGGCATGAAGGCCACGATCACGTTCCGGCCAAGGGCCAGTTCGCCGAAATCGGTGCAGGGGCCGTCGGCCACCACTTCGCCACGCGCCACGGTATCACCCACCTTCACCAGCGGACGCTGGTTGATGCAGGACGACTGGTTGGACCGTTTGAACTTGCGCAGACGGTAGATGTCCACGCCCGGCTCACCCGGTTCCAGCATTTCCGTCGCGCGAATAACGATCCGCTGTGCGTCCACCTGGTCGATCACGCCGGCGCGGCGGGCCATGATGGCCGCACCCGAGTCGCGCGCCACGACCGCTTCAATCCCGGTGCCGACGAAGGGGGCATCGGATTGCAGCAGCGGAACCGCCTGACGTTGCATGTTCGAGCCCATGAGGGCGCGGTTGGCGTCGTCATTTTCAAGGAACGGGATCAGCGAGGCCGCAACCGAAACCAACTGCTTCGGCGACACGTCGATCAGGTCGATGGCATCCGGCGGGTTCAGCATGAATTCGCCCGCTTTCCGCGAGGAAATCAGGTCATCCTGGAACCGGCCTTCGCCGTCTTGCGCCGCGTTGGCCTGCGCAACCGTGTGCCGCATCTCTTCGGTGGCCGACATGTAGATGACGTCATCCGTCACCTTGCCGTCGATGACCTTGCGATACGGGGTCTCGATAAAGCCATACTTGTTCACGCGGGCGAAGGTCGCCAGCGAGTTGATCAGACCGATGTTCTGGCCTTCCGGCGTTTCAATCGGGCACATCCGGCCATAGTGGGTCGGGTGAACGTCGCGGACTTCAAAGCCCGCACGTTCGCGGGTCAGACCGCCCGGCCCAAGGGCCGAGAGACGGCGCTTGTGGGTGACTTCGGACAGCGGGTTGGTTTGGTCCATGAACTGCGACAACTGCGACGAGCCGAAGAATTCACGCACTGCCGCCGCGGCCGGTTTGGCGTTGATCAGGTCTTGCGGCATGATCGTGTCGATTTCCACCGACGACATACGCTCTTTGATCGCGCGCTCCATGCGGAGCAGGCCGACGCGATACTGGTTCTCCATCAACTCGCCAACCGAACGCACCCGGCGGTTGCCAAGGTGGTCGATGTCGTCGATTTCGCCCTTGCCGTCGCGCAGTTCGGTCAGCGCCTTGATGCAGGCCACGATATCGTCGCGGTCCAGCGTGCGCTGGGTGTCCGGCTTGCCCAGATCGAGACGCATGTTCATTTTCACCCGGCCAACGGCCGAGAGATCATAGCGTTCGCTATCAAAGAACAGCGTGTCGAAAAGCTGGCTCGCGGCTTCGACGGTCGGCGGTTCACCCGGGCGCATCACGCGGTAGATGTCCATGAGCGCGGTGTCGCGGCCCATGTTCTTGTCTGCCGCCATGGTGTTGCGGATGTAGGGACCGACGTTCACATTGTCGATGTCGAGAACCGGGATCACCGTTTCGCCCTGATCGAGCAAGAGCTTGACGGTGCCGCCCTTCGGCTCGCCGTCGCGGTCATACTCCATCGTCAGCTCGTCGCCGGCTTCGGCCCAGATCTCGCCGGTTTCCTCGTTGATGATGTCCTTGGCAACATAGCGGCCCAGGATATGATCGAACGGCACCAGAAGCTCGGTGACGGTGCCTTCGTCGCGCCATTTCTTGACCATGCGCGGCGTGGCCTTTTCGCCGGCCTTCAGGATCACTTCGCCGGTGGCGGCATCGACCAGATCATAGGACGGACGGGTGCCGGACACGCGGTTCGGGAAGAACTTGGTGATCCAGCCCTTGTTCTTCACATATTTGAAGGTGATCGTCTCGTAATAGGCATCCATGATGCCTTCCTGATCCATGCCAAGCGCATAGAGCAGCGTCGTCACCGGCAGTTTGCGGCGGCGGTCGATCCGGGCGAACACGATGTCCTTGGCGTCGAACTCGAAGTCCAGCCAGCTGCCGCGATACGGGATGATGCGGCAGGCGAACAGCAGCTTGCCCGAAGAATGGGTCTTGCCCTTGTCATGGTCAAAGAACACGCCGGGCGAACGGTGCATCTGCGACACGATGACCCGCTCGGTGCCGTTCACGATGAACGTGCCGTTCTGCGTCATCAGGGGCATGTCGCCCATGTAGACGTCTTGTTCCTTGATGTCCTTGACGCTGCGGGCGCCGGTGGTTTCATCGACATCGAACACGATCAGACGCAGCGTCACCTTCAGGGGCGCCGCATAGGTCAGGTCGCGCTGCATGCATTCGTCAACGTCATACTTCGGCTTTTCCAGCTCGTATTTCACGAACTCCAGCACGGCAGTTTCGTTGAAGTCCTTGATCGGGAAGACCGACTGGAACGTGCCCTGAATCCCCTCGCCGTCCAGCGGCTTCGGGCTGTCGCCCGAACGCAGGAAGAGATCGTAGGAGGATTTCTGAACCTCGATCAGGTTCGGCAGGTCCAGAACCTCACGGATTTTGCCGAAATACCGGCGAATCCGCTTCTGGCCAACATAAGCTTGAGCCATGCTCGTCGTAACCTTTCTTTTCCGCCAACGCGGCTCCGTCGGGTCACGGAGGCGCGCCGCCTGGGCAGAGAGGGGGTGTCGGTTCCATACCTGCCCCCTGTCCCGTCAGGCGGCTCCCGAACCTTGACACCGCGCCTGGGGACGGGCTTTCGCAAAAGCCCCTTCCAAGACGCGATTGGCTGGAGACGGATTGCTCCGTCCCCAGCCTGAAATCATCGCTGCGGGAAGACCCGCAAGCGCGATTACTTCAGCTCGACCTTGGCGCCAGCCTCTTCGAGCTTCTTCTTCAGGGTCTCGGCGTCGGCCTTGGACACGGCTTCCTTCACCTTGCCACCAGCTTCGACCAGGTCCTTGGCTTCTTTCAGGCCCAGGCCGGTGATCGCGCGCACTTCCTTGATCACGTTGATCTTGTTGGCGCCGGCGTCGGTCAGGACGACGTCGAATTCGGTCTGCTCTTCAACCGGAGCAGCCGCAGCGGCCGGACCAGCAGCAACCATCACAGCGCCGCCAGCGGCGGGCTCGATGCCGTACTTGTCCTTCAGGATGGTCTTCAGTTCCTGCGCTTGCAGCAGGGTCAGACCGACGATGTCTTCGGCGAGTTTGTTCAGATCAGCCATTTTGCTCATTCCGTAAGGTTAAGATGGGTTCCAACGGCGTGGGTTCAACCACGCGGGTCCGAAGATCAGGCCGCAGCCTTCTCCTCGATGGTCTTGAGGATGCCAGCGATGTTCGCAGCAGGCGCGCCAATGGCCCCGGCGATGTTCGACGCGGGCGCACCGATGCACGACACGATCTGAGCGATAAGCTCTTCACGCGACGGCATGGAGGCCACGGTTTTCACACCGGCCTGGTCCAGAACCTCGCCGCCCATGGTCCCGCCGAGGATCACGAACTTGTCGTTCCCCTTGGCATAGGCCTCGGTGACCTTGGCCGCAGCCACAGGGTCTTCCGAGAAGGCAAGCACGGTCATGCCCGTGAGAAGGTCACCCATCTTAGAACCGGGCTTCCCTTCAAGGGCGATCTTGGCGAGCTTGTTCTTGGCAACGCGAACGGACCCGCCAACTTCGCGCATTTTCGCGCGCAGGTCCTGCATCTGTGCAACCGTCATACCCGCGTAGTGGGCAACCACTACGACGCCAGAGCTTTCGAAGATCTGGCCGAGTTCATCGACCACTTTCTCTTTCTGGGCTCTATCCACAGTTTCACTCCAAGTGTGGGGGTTTCCCCCCGGCTCATGTTTCGTGAGGGGTCTGTACCCGCCACGTCGGGTCCATGATGTAGTCCCGAGAGCCAGATCACCCGAGGAGCCTCAGGAGAAAGTCGTCTCGAACCCCATCTCAGGCAGGAAATATTAAGGCGTTTGCGCGCCACCCACCGTCTCGGACAAAGCATGCCCAACCTGCGCGACGAATCACGCGGGCGGGGCATAACGGGCTTGTTAGCCCTTTGGCGCGGGGTTTCCAAGCCCTAACGGTAACGTCGGCCGATACCCTCAGGCCGTCAGCCGCGCCGCAGCCGCCCGGTAGCGCGTGCGCTCCGCCTCGGAAAAGACCGGCCAGTCGGCCCAGTCCTTGATCTTGGGCTTCACCGCATGATGGGGCAGCGCAGCCTGCCACAACAGGAACGGCAGCATCACCTGATCGCGCCGCGTGTGGCTGGTCAGGCTGTGGAACCACGCCTCATTCAACACATCCGTGGCGGGGCTGCCCATGTGTTGCACAAGGCAGGTATTGGCATAAAGCCCGGCCCGGCGCGGGAAACCGGCCTGCGTGAAAGTGGCCATCACATGATCGTGTTGTGCCGGCGTCATATAGCCCAGCCGCAGGCATTCATCCGCCTCGTCCCAGGCACAATCGCGGCGGCGATGGCGGAAGAAGTAACGGCCCGCCGGACGCTCGGGGAATTCCTTGCCGATCTTGTGGACGATCCGCGCGGGCGAGTGCAGCAGCCGGGCATTGTTGTCGATGTAGATCACCCAGTCGAAGCCCTCGAGAAACAGGTGCGGGCAAAGCTTGGGCAACCGCGATTGCAGCGCCGGCCCCATCGGATCGGACGGCAGCAGCACGGCGCGGGTGCCAGGTGCCAGCGGCAGTCCCGGGCGGTCGGTAAAGACAAGCGCCTCCACCCCGTCTTGCGTGGTGGCGGCTGCGGCAGGGTTGAATGGCTCGTGCTGGCCGAAATGGCAGGAGATCAACGCGATCTTGCCCCCGGCCTGCGGCCTCTGGCGGGCGCCGGGCGGCAGGCCACGGTCAACAAGGGAAAGCGGGGCACTCATGCGGGGTCCGGGCTGACGATTGCGGCAAGGCTAGCGGCATCGCGCCCGCCCCGCAACGCAAACGGCCGCCCCGAAGGGCGGCCGCAAACCGTAGGATGGGCAATCTGCCCATCGCGCGATCAGGCAGTGGCCGAAGCCAGATCAACCGACACGCCCGGGCCCATGGTGGACGAGAGCGAGACCTTGCGCAGATAGGCGCCCTTGGCCCCCGAGGGCTTGGCCCGCGACACGGCATCGACGAAGGCGCGGATGTTCTGCGCCAGCTTCTCGTCAGTGAACGAGACCTTGCCGACACCGGCATGGATCACGCCGGCCTTTTCGACCTTGAACTGCACTTCGCCGCCCTTGGCGTTGGTCACGGCCGAGGCCACGTCCATCGTCACGGTGCCGACCTTGGGGTTCGGCATCAGGTTGCGCGGGCCAAGGATCTTACCCAGACGGCCGACCAGCGGCATCATGTCCGGGGTGGCAATGCAGCGATCGAAGTCGATCTTGCCCTGCTGGATCTGCTCCATCAGGTCTTCCGCACCGACGATATCCGCACCGGCGGCCTTGGCTTCGTCAGCCTTGGCATTGCGGGCAAAGACGGCGACGCGCACGGTCTTGCCGGTGCCGTTCGGCAGTTGGACCACACCGCGGACCATCTGGTCGGCGTGGCGCGGGTCAACGCCGAGGTTCATCGCAATTTCCAGCGTCTCGTCGAACTTGGCCGAAGCCGCCTTCTTGATCAGCGCCACGGCATCTTCAACCGACAGGTTGGTCTTGCCCACGAACAGCTCTTGCGCCTTGGCGACGCGCTTTGCAACTTTCGCCATGATCTCAGCCCTTCACTTCGATGCCGCAGGACTTCGCCGAACCCAGGATCACCTGCATCGCAGCTTCCACGGTGTTGGCGTTCAGATCCTTCATCTTCGTTTCGGCGATCTTGCGGACCTGTGCCACGGTGATCGTGCCGGCAACGGTGTGACCCGGCTTGACCGAACCCTTGGCGCGGTTGCGCTTGCCGACCGGCGGCAGACCGGCAGCCTGCTTGATCAGGAACGAGGCCGGAGCCGTCTTCAGCTCGAGGCTGAACGACTTGTCCTGATAGTAGGTGATGATCACGGGGGTCGGGGTGCCCGGCGCGATGTCGGCGGTCTTCGCGTTGAATTCCTTCACGAAGGCCATGATGTTCAGGCCGCGCTGACCCAGAGCCGGGCCGACGGGCGGGGACGGGTTGGCTTGACCCGCTTTGACTTGCAGCTTGAGGCTGCCGATAATCTTCTTGGCCATCTGGCCTCTCCTTTGTCACAGCACCATATGGCGCGGTTTAGTGGTCCGGCTTGTCACCCGTTGCCGGGCGCGCGCCTCCCACGCGATACACTCAGAGTCCTTTGGAGACCTGAGTGAATTCCAGTTCGACGGGCGTCGCCCGTCCGAAGATCGAGACCGAGACCTTCAGGCGGCTGTGGCCCTCGTCCACGTCTTCGACCATGCCGTCAAAGCCCTCGAACGGGCCGTCGGTGACCTTGACCTTCTCGCCCACTTCAAAGCGGATCAGGTTGCGCGGCGCTTCCTGACCTTCTTCAACGCGGTTCAGGATGGTGTTCACCTCGGCATCGCGCATCGGCATCGGCTTGCCCTGCGGACCAAGGAAGCCGGTGACGCGGTTGATCGAGGAAATCAGGTGATAGCCGCGGCTGGTCATTTCCATGCGGACCAGAACATAGCCCGGCATGAAGCGGCGCTCGGAGGTGACCTTCTTGCCGCGGCGGACTTCGATCACTTCCTCGGTCGGCACCAGAACCTCGTCGATCTCCTCTTGGAGACCGGCCTCTTCCACCGCCGTTCTGATCTGCTCGGCAACCTTCTTCTCGAAGTTCGAGAGGACGCTTACCGAATACCACCGTTTGGCCATGCCACTTCCACCTTGTTGCCGGGCGAGGCGCCCGCAGTCTTTGTCCCGGGAACACAAAAGCTGCGCGCATCTCGAATCGATGCGCGCGGGGTTCCGTGGGTTCGGCGCGGGATAGCCGCACCGGCCCGTGATTTCAAGTGCCTTCCGCCCGCCGGGGCACTGGCCCCGAATCCGCGCCAGAGGGCGGCAGCCCTCAGTTCGCGCCGACGATCAGTTGCAGCCCGAAACGAATGCCCAGATCGACCAGGCTGAAGAAGGTCGCGGTCAGCGCCGCCATGATGAAGACCATGATCGTGGTCAGCACCACTTCGCGCCGCGTCGGCCAGGAAACCTTGGCGACTTCCGAGCGGACCTGCTGGATGAACTGGACGGGATTGGTCTTCGTGGCCATGGGGGCTTCCGCTGAGAGGTTTGCCGGGCGGGATACGCCCTTCGGCGCGCGAATTCAAGCCGCAAGGCGCGGCGCCCCGAAGGGAACAATCGCATTCATGCGGGGATTGGCAGGAGTTGGGGGACTCGAACCCACGACCCTCGGTTTTGGAGACCGATGCTCTACCAGCTGAGCTAAACTCCTATCCTGCGGTGCGGGTTACGGCAGGGGCACGGGGAAATCAAGGGGGAAAGAAACCGTGCCGCAGAAATGGTTGCGTCACCGCGCACCATCCCCGTTCAGGCATTCACCGGACGATAGCAGCGCGGCGGGTTGGTCACCGTATCGGTCGTCGTGGTGACGGTCTCGACAAATCCCGTGCCACGGGGAACCCGCGTTGTCGTCGCGGTCGCCGCCCCCGCAACCAGAACAAGCTGCAAGCGCTGCACCGGGCCTGTTCCGGCGGGAACGTTCTGCTCCACCACCTCGACGATGCCGGACGAGATCACACGGACGACCATCGCCGAATGCTGGGGGTTGCCGCGGGTCTCGGTCGCATCGGTGGTGTTGACCGAGCCGCTGCCATCGGGGTTGGTGACATCAACCGTGATCGAGCGGGTCCAGGAATAGCCGCTGAACTGCAACACGTCGCCCGGCTGCAGCGCTGCCGGCTGCACCACCAGTCCCCAGACATACGAGGACAGGGGCCCAAAATTGGGCGTCTGGCTGCGCGAGGATTTCCCGCCGTTTCCGACAACAGCATCCTCGACCAGGGTCCAACATTCGCCGTCGCCGTAACGCCCGGTTTTTCCGGTGGCAAAGGTGACGGCAGCCGCAGCATCATAGGGCATGGCAAATCCTCGCATGAAAAGGGCAGTCGGGCTTCAATGCGGGAATGATAGCGCGTTGCAGGGCGCCGCGATAGTGGCCCGCGGGGGCAGGCCCAAAGCAACGGGCCGCCCCGAAGGGCGGCCCAGAAGGCTGGGCAATTTGCCCAGCCTGTTGGTTCATTCGCTTATGCGATGATCTTCGAGACCACGCCGGCGCCGACGGTGCGGCCGCCTTCGCGGATGGCGAAGCGCAGTTTTTCTTCCATGGCGATCGGCGCGATCAGTTCGACGTTGAACTTCAGGTTGTCGCCCGGCATCACCATTTCAGTGCCTTCCGGCAGTTGCACGGTGCCCGTCACGTCCGTCGTGCGGAAGTAGAATTGCGGACGGTAGTTCGCAAAGAACGGCGTGTGACGGCCGCCTTCTTCCTTCGTCAGGATATAGGCTTCGGCTTCGAACTTGGTGTGCGGGTTCACCGACTTCGGCTTGCACAGCACCTGGCCGCGCTCAACGCCGTCACGGTCGATGCCGCGCAGCAGCACGCCCACGTTGTCGCCAGCTTCACCACGATCCAAGAGCTTGCGGAACATCTCGACGCCGGTGCAGACCGACTTCTTGGTGTCACGGATGCCGACGATTTCAACTTCGTCGCCGACGTTGATCACGCCACGCTCGATCCGGCCGGTCACAACCGTGCCGCGGCCCGAGATCGAGAACACGTCTTCGATCGGCATCAGGAACGGCTGGTCAACCGCACGCGCCGGGGTCGGGATATACGAATCGACCGCAGCCAGCAGGGCGCGGATCGAATCTTCACCGATGTCCTTGCGCTCGCCGATCATCGCCTGGTGGGCCGAGCCCTTGATGATCGGAATGTCGTCGCCGGGGTATTCGTAGGACGAGAACAGCTCGCGCAGTTCCATTTCCACCAGCTCGATCAGCTCTTCGTCATCAACAAGGTCAACCTTGTTCATGTAGCAGACCATGTAGGGAATGCCCACCTGACGGCCGAGCAGGATATGCTCGCGGGTCTGCGGCATCGGGCCGTCCGAAGCCGCGCAAACCAGGATCGCACCGTCCATCTGCGCCGCGCCGGTGATCATGTTCTTCACATAGTCGGCGTGGCCGGGGCAATCGACGTGCGCGTAGTGACGGTTCTCCGTCTCATACTCAACGTGCGCCGTCGAAATCGTGATCCCACGAGCCCGCTCTTCCGGCGCACCGTCGATCTGGTCATAGGCGCGGAATTCACCAAAATACTTGGTGATCGCTGCCGTCAGCGTCGTCTTCCCATGGTCAACGTGGCCAATCGTGCCAATGTTGACGTGCGGTTTCGTCCGTTCAAACTTTGCCTTTGCCATCGCGGGGCGCCCTCGGGTTGGGGGGCCCGGCGACGGGCCCTTCTCTACACGCGCGGCGACTTAGCCCTTGGCCCGGAAGAAATCAAGCCTCAGTTGGCAGGAGTCGGGGCCGGAACGGGTGCCGGGGCCACAGCCGCCGGCGCCGCCGCAGGCGCGGGTTTGCTGACCACGGTCGGCGCCGGGGCCGGGGTGGGCCGCTTGATCGGCGGCAGGCCGAACCATTCGGGATTGGTCAGAAGCCATGCCTCGATCTGTTTGACGGCATTGTAGGACAGGATCTCCATCTGCTTTTCCGCAGATTGGGTCAGCCCCGAACCGATGAAGGTATTGGGCGAACCCTTTTCAAAGATGGTGAACTGCTTGCCCTCGGGGTTCAGCTTTGTCTGCGAGGCATCGTCCCAGATATTGGCGGTGACCACCAGAATCGACTTCGGCTTCAGCACCAGCGGCACGCCGGGCGGGGCCAGCGCATAGGCATCAATCGAGATGCCGATGTTGTAAAGCTTGCTGCCGTTATAGCGGCCAAAGCGGTCGGCGACGGCTTTTTCCATCGCCGCTTCCCACATCTCGGGCGTGGCATCGCGCGAAATCGGCACCTTCTTGACGTTCGAGGCCACCGCCACGTTCAGGCCAAGTGCGAAATCGCCCATCGGCACCGGCGGCTCGGCCAGATCGTTGGTCTGGCAGGCGGTCAGGGCGGCAAGCCCGATCGTCAGCGCCAGCACCCGGGGAATCGCACGAAAGGGGAATCGCATGGGGGTATCCTTGGAATGCCACCGTTTCGGGATACAGACAGCCGCGCCGCCGCGCAACCATGCCGCCTTTGACGCCACCCCGCCCTGCCCTATCTTGGCTACAGCGCAGAAGCGGAGGGGACCATGGGCCAGCAAGACCAGAGGCAGGACCACGGGCAGGCGGCGGCGGTTCCGGTGCGGGTTCCGTTGGGTGTCCGGCCGCTGGGCGTGCTGGGCACGCTGCGGGCCGGGCAGCGCAATGTGCTGGAACTGATCCCCGAAGTGGCCACCCATGCGCCGATCCTGTCGGGGCATACCGGAAAACGCTGGCATATGCTGATGGACCCCGAGGGGCTGCGGCAGGTGCTGCGCGACCGGGTGAACGATTATCCCAAATCGCTGGTGACCAAGCTGATCCTTGGCCCAGCCATCGGGCAAAGCCTGTTCGTGGCCGAGGGGGAGGATTGGCTCTGGCAACGGCGGGCGGCGGCGCCGGTCTTTACCCACCGCAATGTGGCGGCGCTTGGCCCGGTGATGACCCATGCCGCCGAGCGGGCGGCCGAACGGATCGCCGCCGCCACGGGCCGCGCCGCCGATGTCTATGCCGAGATGGTGACGGCCACGTTTGAGGTGATCACCGATGTCACCTTTTCCGGCGGCGAGGGGTTTGACCGCGCCGCCACCCACCGCGCCATCGAAGCCTATATCGCCCAGACGGCCAAGGTCTCGCTTTTGGACATCCTGGGCGCTCCCGCCTGGGTGCCGCGCCTGCACCGGCTGCGCGGGCGCGGCGGCGTAGAGGAGATGAAGCGCGTCGCCGATGCCGCCATCGCCCGGCGCGGGCGCGAGGGGGCGCGGGCGGTGCCCGATCTGCTGGACCTGTTGCGCCGGGCCGAAGACCCGGCTTCAGGGCGGCAGATGACGCCCGAGGAAATGCGCGACAACCTCTTGACCTTCATCGTCGCCGGGCATGAGACGACTTCGCTGGCGCTGTCCTGGGCGCTTTACCTGTGCGCCTTCGATCCCGCCGTGCAACAGGCCGCCCGGGCCGAGGCGCAGGCGGTGCTGGGCAACCGCGCGGCAACGGCGGCGGATGTGCCCGCCCTGCCCCTGACCCGCGCTATTCTGGACGAGGCGATGCGGCTTTACCCGCCTGCCGCCTTTCTGTCGCGCACCGCACAGGCGCCTGACACCCTCTTGGGGCGCGAGGTGCGGCGGGGCGATACCATCATTCTGCCCATCTATGCGCTGCACCGGCACCATGCGCTGTGGAAGGCCCCCGACACCTTTGACCCGTCGCGCTTTGCCGATCCCAAAGCCGTCCCGCGCTATGCCTATCTGCCCTTCGGCGACGGGCCGCGCATCTGCATCGGCGCCTCCTTTGCGCTGCAAGAGGCGGTGATCATCCTTGCCACCCTGCTGGCTCGTTTCCGTTTTGCCCGCATTCCGGGGCGCGATCCCAAGCCGGTGATGATCCTGACGCTGCGGCCCGAAGGCGGGGTCTGGTTGCAGGTTGATCCGGCCTGACCATCTGCCGGGCATTCGGTGATTGCCCCGCGCGGGTCGCCTGCTACTCTGCGACGGACACAGCAAAAGGACTATGCCCGTGACCCGTCTTGCCCTTGCCGCCACGCTTTGCCTTGCCGCCCTGCCCGCCCTTGCCGACACCCCGCGCGTGACACTGCGGATCACCTTCGATCCGGCTGCGGCCAAGGCGCTGGCCGACATGGGCGAGATGGTCACCGTTTCCAGCCATTTCTACGGCTTTCCGAAAGCAGGTGCCACGATGAAGCCCGACGAGATGGGCATGATCACGCTGGGCATCGAGGATATCACCATCCATCCCGCCGATGCCACGCTTGAGGCGGGGGGCCTTCTGATGTCGGCGCCGCTGGATCAGGTCGAAGAGCCGCTGGTGAACGTCAATGTCTACTCGGCTCGCTTCGTGAACGAGAACAACCTTCTGGACTGCAACCTGCTGCCCGAAGAGTCGCTGGCCAAACTGACCGGCCCGCAGGACATCATCTGCAAACTGCTGCCCTGAGAGCGGAGGAACCCCATGTCCAGCCCCGAAGCCCTTGCCCATCACATGGGCCTCGACATTCCCGACTTCGACCGAATCGGCTATTACGGCGCCGATTACGGCACGATGAAACCCTATCACCGGATCGGCTCGCTGCTGTTCCTGTCCGGTCATGTGGCGCAGATCGGCACGCAGATCACCCATAGGGGGCGGCTGGGCGGCAATCTGACGACGGAAGAGGGCTATCAGGCGGCGCGGCAGACCGGGCTGAACCTTCTGGGCGGCATCCGGCAGGCGGTGGGCAGCCTTGACCGGGTGAAATCCATCGTGCGGACGCTGAACTTTGTCGTCTGCACCCCGGAATATGAGGATGTCCACAAGGTCTCTTCCGGTCTGTCGGACCTGCTGGTCGAGGTGTTCGGGCGTGAAACCGGGCTTGGCGGGCGGGCCACCATCGGGGTGATGGCGCTGGCGGGGGGCGTCTGTTTCGAGACATGGGCCACCGTGGAAATTGCGGACTGAGGCGCCATGATCAAGGCTTATCAGCAAGCGGGCGAAGGCTTGGCCGAGGTTGCGGCCGATCAGGTGGCGACGGCGCTCTGGATCGACCTTCTGCAACCCACGGCGGAAGAGGTGGCCATGGTTGCGGCCCTTGGCCTGACCGTGCCACCGCTTTCGGAAATGGAAGAGATCGAGATTTCGAACCGCCTCTACCATGATGACGGCGCCGATTACATGACGCTGGTGCTGCCCGGGCAGGATGTGCAGGGCGAACAGACCGCGGGCCCGGTGACCTTCATCCTGTCGCAGGACCGGCTGATCACCGTGCGCCACCACGCCCCCCGCCCGTTTGAAACTTTCCCGCAGCGGGCGGACCGCTCCGGCCTTGGCTGCCAGACGGCGGACCGGCTATTTCTGGGCCTGTTGCAGGAAATCGTCGGGCGACTGGCCGACCATCTGGAGGGGGTGGGCCGCGCGTTGGACGGTGTGGCGCGGCAGATCTACCGGCCCGGCCCGCGCGGCCATCAACCGCAGGCCCTGCAAGAGGCTCTGACCCGCGTCGGCGCCGAGGGTGAGCGGCTGGGCCGGGTGCGGCTGGCGCTGCTGACGCTGGGGCGGGCGCTGAACTATGCCGCGCCCGCCCTTGCCCGCCGCCCCGAGGGGGCCGAGCTGGATGCGGCGCTGAAGGCCGAACTGCGCGACGTGGACGCGCTGGAGGTTCATGCCGAATTCCTGCACAGCCGGGTGGCGCTGGCTTCGGATGCCACGCTGGGCTCGATTGATCTGGCACAGAATACCACGGTGCGGATCGTGTCGGTCGTGTCCGTGCTGTTCCTGCCGCCGACCCTGATCGCCAGCGTCTATGGCATGAACTTCGCCCGGATGCCGGAACTGGCGCAGCCCTGGGGCTATCCGGCGGCGATCGGGCTGATGCTGGCCTCGGCCCTGATCACCTGGGCGGTGTTTCGGTTGAAAGGCTGGCTCTGATGTCACCGGCGGCGCGGGAGTGAACTCCCGCGCGGGCGCGCCTCAGGCCAGAACCGCCAGCAGGTCCATCGCCGTAACCTGATCGAACTGCACATGGCGCTGCATCGCCGCATCGGCACCCGCGCTGTCGCGGGCCACGATCAGCCGCGCGATTTCGCGGTGTTCGCGGGCCGAAGCCGCAATCGCCCCGGCATAGCGGTAGCGCGCGCGGTAATAGGCCAGAAGCTTGCGCGCATTGGTCTTGATCATCTCGGTCAGGAAGGGATTGCCCGCCGCGATGGCCACGCTTTCATGGAAGCGCAGGTTCAACTGGTAATAAGCGTCCGGCTCGCCATCGCCATGCCGGGCGGCATGGGCCTCGCAGGCGGACACCGCCGCTTCGAGCGCAGTGGCACCGGCGCGCGACAGCCGGCGCGCGGCAAGGCCGGCCGCCTGCCCTTCAAGCCTGGCGTGAACCTCAAGGATGGCGAGGAACTCTTCCAGCGTCGGGCGGAATACCGTCGCCCCCTTGCGCGGCAGGCGGCGGATCAGGCCCACCGCCTCAAGCTGCAGGATCGCCTCGCGCACCGGGGTCCGCGACACGCCGAATTCGGCGACCAGCGCCCCCTCGTCGATCACATCGCCGGGGTTGAGACGCCCAAGGTCGATCCATCCGAGGATCGTCGAAAGAAGGGTATCGGTCTGTCCTGCCATGCCCTGATGGAAAACGGGAAAGCGCGCCCGCGTAAAGGGGGAACCGCCGCTTTTCCCCCGGCGCGCGCCATGCAGCGCGCCTGCAACCAGAGCGGACCCGCCGCCGCCACGCGCTGCGACCGAAGGTGGAAAACCCCGCGCCACCTGTAGCGCGAAAGACTCAATTGGGGCGGAAACCCGGGGAAAATAAGGCATAAATGCACCCTTACCATTGAAACTGCTGGATTTCGCAGCCGCATCGCCGTATCTCTGGCTGCAATCGGCCCCATAACACAGGGGCCTTACAATGAGCCCGGCAACGTCCGGGCATGAGGCGGAGTAGTAAGATGGTTACGGCAATTCAATTTGCCGTCCGCAGTTCTGCGGGCGGAACGCAACATAGCTCTGTGGCCGGCGAGGGCCAGAGCAACTTCATTCAGGTCGGATCGGGAGACAGCGTTTCGCTGAACCTCTCGCGGTCGAGCATCGTGGCCTATGAACAGCAGGGCGGCGATCTGGTGATCAAGCTGGTGGACGGTCGTTCCATCGTGCTGGCGGGCTATTTCAACGAAGCCCCGGGCGACACCAATCACCTCTATCTTTCCTCCGAAGGCGAAATTGTTGAGGTCTTCGTGCAGGAGACCGGCAATGGCGTGCTGTTCGCCGATTACGGCCCGGTTTCGGGCTGGTCGAAGTGGAGCCCGCTGGACGATCTGCGCTATACGACGGCGGATGGCGTGAGCGAGGTTCTGGTCGCCTCGAATGAACCGGCGGGCATGGCGCCGCTGGTCCCGGGTCTGCTGGGTCTGGGTGGTGTGGGCGGCGCTGCGGCCATCATCGGCGGCGCGGTTGTGGTCGGCGGCCTGCATGGCGGCGGCGGCACCAAACGCACCCCGCCCACCGTCGATGCCCAGCCAGTCACCACGGTGACTACCAATACCGAAGACGGCTCGCTGCATGTGTCCGGCACCGGCCAGTCGGGTGAGACGGTGGCCGTCACCATCGGCACCGTAACGGTGACCACCACCATCGGCACCGATGGCAAATGGGCCGTGACCGTGCCGGAAACCGGCCTGCCGGCCGATGGCAGCTATACCGCGACCGTCGTGGTGACCCCTTCGACCGGCACGCCCGACACGCTGACCGGCCCGAATTTCATCATCGACCTGACGCCTCCGGCCGTCAGCGTCGTCGATGGCACCAAATCGACCGGCGACATTGAAAATCTTGTGGAATATCAGGATGGTGTGACCATCACCGGCCAGGGTGAGGCCGGGGCCACGATCCGGGTGCAGATCGGCACCGCCACCCAGACCACCACTGTTGCCGCCAATGGAAGCTGGTCGGTGACCTTCACCCAAAGCCAGGTTGCAGCGGGCGAATATGAGGTTCCGGTCACCGTCACCGCGACCGACCCCTTGGGCAACCGCACGGTGATCACCGATACGCTGGTGATCGACACCGTGCCGCATCCGATCGCCTTCAACCCGGTCACCGCCGACAATGCGGTGAACCTTGTCGAAAGCCAGAGCGGCCTGACCGTCACCGGCACCTCGACCGCCGGGGCCACGCTGACCGTCACCCTGCAGGGCGTGGTGCAGACCACCACCGTCGGCGCCGATGGCCGCTGGTCGGTGACCTATGCGCCGGGCACCCTGCCGGGCGGCGAATATACCGCCACCCTGACCGCCACCACGGTTGATGTGGCCGGCAACACCTCGTCGGCGACGCACAGCTTTGTCGTGGATACCCTGACCTCGGTGGCCTTCACCGGGCAGGTTGCGGGTGACAACATCGTCAACGCCACCGAAGCGGCGGGCGCCATCATCCTGACCGGCACTGCGCAGGCCGGCTCCACCGTTTCGGTGGCGTGGAACGGCACCACCCTGCCCGCCACCGTAGGCGCCAACGGCACCTGGAGCGTGTCCTTCCCCGGCGCGGCGGGCGGCACCTACAGCTCGACCGCGACCGTGACGGCGACCGATGCCTATGGCAACACCGCCACCGCGACCCGCACCATTCAGGTGGATACTGAAACCTCGGTCGCGGTGAACCCCGGGCAGGCGGGCGGCGACAACATCCTGTCGGGCAGCGAGGCTACCTCGGGCCTGCAACTGACCGGCACCGCCGAGGCGGGCGCCACCGTGCGCGTGACGTTCGAGGGCATCACCCGCACCGTCACCGCAGGGGCGAACGGCACCTGGACTGCGAACTGGACCGCGGCCGAAGTGCGTCCGGGCAGCTATGCCTCGACCGTGCAGGTCAGCGCGAGCGATGCGGCAGGCAACACCGCCAGCACCTCGTATCAGATCAACGTCGATACCGAGGTGAACCCGTTCCAGCGCAGCACCCTTTCGACCGGCAGCGACCAGATCGTCAATGCGGTCGAGGCAGCGGCAGGTCTGACTGTGACCGGCATCGTCGAGGCAGGCTCCACCGTGATCGTGCGGTTTGGCAGCGGCCAAAGCCGCACTGCCACCGTGGGCGCCGATGGCAAATGGACGCTGACCATTCCGGCGGGCGACATTCCGGCTGGTGAGAACAACGTCACCCTGACCGCAACGGCCACCGACCGCGTCGGCAACACCTCGACCCTGACCGAAACGGTGCGGGTCGATACGACGGTGGTGAACTTTGCCATGACCTCGGGCCGGATCGGCGGCGATGGCATCCTGAACGCCAGCGAAGTTGCGGCGGGCCTGACCCTGACCGGCACGTCGGAAGTGGGGGCGACCGTGGTGGTTCGTCTGGCCTCGGGTGCCAGCCGCACCGTCACCGTGGGCGCCGATGGCAACTGGAGCGCCACCTTCGCCGCAGCCGACCTGCCCCGCGGCGAAGCGACAAGCGCGGTCACCGTCACGGCGACCGACATTGCCGGCAACACCTCCAGCCTGAGCCAGAACTTCGCCGTCGATACCGTTGCGCCGGCGAACCCGTGGATCACCAATGACGCGGGCACCGGCAACCAGATTTCGGGCATCGCCATCGACGCGCGGGCCGGGGATGTGGATTACTTCACCGTCGCCGCCAATGGTGCCGTGGCCGAAGTGACGCCGCAGGTCAAATTCACCTCGGACGTGAATGTCGATGGCCAGACCGTGCCCAGCGACTGGGCCTTCTTCCCGACGCCGGTGCATGACGGCACCTATCTGGTGATCCGTGATCAGGATGCGGCTGGCAACGAATCCAGCACGCTCTACATCCGCAACACCACGGGCGAAGTGACCGTTGACCTGAACCGTTCGGGGCTGGGTCAATTCGACTTCGGCACCATCGACCTGACGGCGGCAGATGCCAACCTGACCCTGACCGAGGCGCAGATCCTACGGCTGGCGGGCGCGGACAAGCAACTGACCATCAGCGGCGATACCGATGATCAGGTCAATCTGGTCGGCGGCACCTATACCGGCACGACGCAGGTGGTGAACGGCGAGACGCTGAAGCTCTATCTCGTCGGTTCGGCCGGGGCTTCGGTCCTGATCGACGACGATATCACCGTCAACACCTCGGGCGTCTGATCGGAGTCCGGGCCATGCCCGCAAGGCAGTCTGATGCCGCAAGGCAAGGTGCGGGCGGTGTTTTCCGCCCCGCCGCCGCAGCCTTGGCCGCGCTGCTTGTCCTGACCGCCTGCATGGGCGGCCCGGGTGGCGGCGTCGCCTCGAAAGGAACCCTGCGGGCCGATCAGCCCGCAGGCACCTCTGCCCTTGCCGGGCAGGGCAATCCGGCAATCGCCGCCCTTCAGGCCCGCCGGTCGGTTCTGCCGCCGGGCGGCCCCTTTGCCCGCGTGGCCGAAGCCGTGCTGCGTGCCGACAGCGGCGCGGCTGCGGCAGAGTTGCGGATGGCCCGGCTGCGCGCCACCGCCAAGGACAAGAACTGGCTGCCACGGATCGGCCCCTCTGTCACGCTTTCGGCGCTGAACGGGCTGGCCGCCGGGCTGTTGCTGGAACAGGCCATCCTTGACCATGGCCGGCGCAAGGCCGAACGCGCCTATGCCGCCACCGATGTCGAGGTGACGGCGGTCAGTCTGGCGCTGGACATCAACCAACGGGTTTACGAAGGGCTTGTCGCCCATGTGCAGGCCGAACGCGCCCGCGCGCAGGCCGCGATTTCCGCACGCGCGGCGGCCCGGCTTGCCGAATTCGCCTCGATCATGGCGCAGCGCGTCGAAGGCGGGCTGTCGGACCGCTCGGAAGAGCAGATCATCACCCTGAAACAGTCCGAGATGCAGGCCACCCTTGCCGCCGACCGGCAGGCCGAGGCCGCGGCCACCGCCGATCTGGCCGCCATGGCCGATCCTTCGGCCACCGCCGTGCGCGGCATCGACGCCCTGCCCTTGTCCGGGGCGACGGCCGAACCGCTGTCGGTCGCCAAGGCCCGCAGCGAAGGCGCCCGCGCCGTGGCCGAGGCGCAGGTGGCGCGGGCCGATCTGCTGCCCGGCCTGTCGGGCGGGGTGAATGTCGGCTCGGACAGCATCGACCCCACGATCAAACTGGGCGGAGCGGGTCTCTTGGGCCTTGGCACCGGCGACGAGGTGGCGGCCCTTGCCGAAACCGGCGAGGTGATGGCCCGCCGCACCGCCGATGCCGATGAAACCGCCCGCCGCCGCCTTGTTTCGCTGGAGGGGCAGATCGCCACCCTGCGTTCGCGTGAGGCGCAGGGGGCGGCGGTTCTGGCCTCGACCGAGGCGAACCTTTCCCTCTTCACCGAGCAATACAAGGTTGGCCGCCGCACCCTTCTGGAACTGGTCGGCCAGTATGACAGCTTTGCCCGTCTGGAACGCGAACAGGCCGCCATCCGTTATGAGGTGGCGCTGACCGAACTGGAAATCGCCCGCGACCGTGGCCTTCTGGTGGATGGAGCAAGGATGTGACCGACCGCGTCGTCGCCTTCGACATGAATGCCGCGCGGGTGCCCGCCGCTGCTCCGCTTGCGGCGCGGCCCGCGCCCGCCGCCCCTGCCACCCCGCCCCGTCACACCGGACGCGCCCAGACCCGGGCGCATCTGGCCTCGGTCTATGCGGGCATCTTGGGCAGCGAGATTGCCGCTGCCGACCTGATCGAGCAACTGCACCTTGCCGCCGGCCCCGAAGGCGCCCCCGGGCTGGCCGAAATGTCGGCGGCCCTGACCGCCTGCGGCCTGTCCAACCGCGTGGCGCAGGTCGCCAGCCCCGGCAAGGCGCATTGGCCCGCGCTGGCCGAGATGCGTTCCGGTCAGGTCGTTCTGGTTCTGGGTCAGGACGAGCGGGGGATGCAGGTCTATGACATCACTTGCCCCGACATGCGCGCCGATGTGCCCGCCGCCGATTTCGCCCGTGTTTATGCCGGGCGGCTGCTGACCGGGCGCATCGCCCTGCAAGAGCTGGAAAAGCGCCATACCGCGCCGCCCGCCCGCCACTGGTTCTGGGGCGAGTTCCGCCGCTATCACCGCGCGCTGGCCGAGGTGGCCTCGGCCTCGCTGGTGGCCAATATCCTTGCCGTCGCCGTCTCGCTGTTCTCGATGCAGGTCTATGACCGGGTGATCCCCTATCAGTCCGAGCCGACGCTCTGGGTGCTGGCCGGGGGCGCGCTCTTGGCCATCGTGCTGGAAGGGGCGCTGAAACTGGCGCGTTCGGGGCTGATGGACACCACCGGCAAGCGGATCGAGCTTGCGGTGCAGGACCGGCTGATGACCCGCCTTCTGGGCATGAAGGCCAGCCCGGGGCAGAAAAGCCCCTCGCAGCTTTTCTCCGCCATGCGTGAGTTTTCGGCGGTGCGCGAATTCTTTACCGCCACCACCATCGGCAGCCTGTCGGACCTGCCGTTCCTGCTGATCTTCCTTGCCCTTGTCGCCTCGATCGGGGGCAATCTTGTCTGGGTGCTGATCGCGGGCGGCATCCTGATGGTGCTGCCGGGCTTCCTTTTGCAAAAGCGGATGATCGCCCTGACCGCCGCCACGCAGGGCGCATCGACCCGCGCGGCCCGGCTGCTGTATGAAGCGATTTTTGAGGCGGAAACGGTCACAACCCAGCGCGGCGAAGACCGGGTGAAGCGGATCTGGACCGAACTGAGCGTGCTGTCGGCGGCCAAATCCTCGGACCAGCGGCACCTGACGGCGATGCTGGGCTATTGGGCGCAGGGTGTGCAACAGGCAACCTATGTGGTGGCCGTGATGTGCGGCGCCTATCTGGTCTTCGCCGGCGAATTCACCGTGGGCACCATCATCGCCATCGGCATTCTGACCGGGCGCACCCTTGGCCCCTTGGCCGCGCTCTCGGGCACCATGGCGCGCTGGACCAATGTGCGCGCCGCGCTTGACGGGCTGGACGCCATCATCCGCTCGAAACAGACCGAAGAGGAAGGCCGCCGCTATCTGCGCCGCGAAAAGTTGGGCGGCACCTATGACCTGCGGCAGGTTTCGTTCAGCTATGACCCGCAGGCGGCGCCTTCGGTGGACATTCCGAACCTGACGATCCCGGCGGGGCAGCATGTGGCGGTGCTGGGGGCCAACGGCTCGGGCAAGTCCACGCTGTTGCGGCTGCTGGCCGGGCTTTATGAGCCGGGCCATGGCCGGGTGCTGATCGACGGGGTGGACATGGGGCAGTTGCACCCGCGCGACCTGCGCCGGGGCATCGGCTATCTGGGGCAGGAGGTGCGGCTGTTTGCGGGCAGCCTGCGCGACAACCTGAACCTGACCCAGCTTGAGCGCGACGATAACCGCCTGATGGCGGCGCTGGATTTCGCCGGGCTTGGCCCCTTTGTGCGCAGCCATCCGCGCGGGCTTGACCTTGAAATCCGGGAGATGGGCGAGGGCCTGTCGGTCGGGCAGCGCCAGTCGATCGGCTGGGCGCGCATCTGGCTGCAAGACCCGGTGGTCGCCATTCTGGACGAACCCACCGCCGCGCTGGACCAGACGCTGGAAACCACGCTGGTTTCCCGCCTGAAGGGCTGGCTTGAGGGGCGCACGGCCATCATCGCCACCCACCGGGTGCCGATCCTGCAACTGACCAGCCGCACCGTGATCTTGCAGAACGGCAAGCTGGCGGTAGACGGGCCGCGCGATCAGGTGCTGGCGCATCTGGCCAAAGCGCAAGCCGGAGGCAAACCATGACCGCAATCGGCTTTGACGAAGACCTTGCCCTGCGAACCCGCGGTCCCAGCCGGATGATCTGGCTGATCGTGTTTTGCGCCGTGGCCTTCGTGGCCTGGGCCGCCGTCGCTTGGGTGGATGAGATCGTTCACGCGCCGGGGGCGGTTGTTTCGTCGTCGCGGCCGCAGATCATCCAGAACCTTGAAGGCGGTATTCTGGCCGAACTCGACGTGGCCGAGGGCGATATCGTCGAGCCGGGGCAAACGCTGGCGCGGCTTTACGGCACGCAATACCAATCCGCCGTTGACGAGTTGGCCGATGAAATCGCCGGTCTGGAAATCCGCCGCCTGCGGCTTGAAGCGGAAATCGCCGGCGCCCCCGATTTCACCGTGCCCGACGAATTCGCCGCCCGGGTGCCCGCCATCGTCGCCTCGGAGCGCGCGCTGCTGACGGCGCGGCAAAGCGAATATGACGCCCGCGTCGCCGGGGCTGAAGCGGTGGCCGAACAGGCGGCCAAGGAACTCGACCTCCTGGAAAAGATGTATAAACGCGAGATTGCCCCGCTGATCGAGGTGACCCGCGCCCGCAAAGCGAATTCCGACGCCCAGAACCAGTTGAGCGAGGCCATCACCACCACCGGCATGGAGCGCGCGACCGAGTATTCCAAGACGCAAGCCGAACTGGCCAGCCAGCGGCAGAAGCTGAAACTGGCACAGGACCAGTTGGCGCGCACCGTTCTGGTCGCGCCGATGCGCGGCGTGGTCAACAAGCTGTCGGTCACCACCATCGGCGGCGTGGTGCGCCCGGGCGAAGAGATTTTGCAGATCATTCCACTGGATGACGACTTGTATATCGAGGCGCGGGTCAAGCCGCGCGACATCGCCTCGGTCCGGCAGGGGCAGGATGCGGTGATCAAGCTGTCAGCCTATGACTACACGATCTGGGGCACGCTGAAGGCCCGGGTCACCTTCATTTCCGCCGACACGTTCAAGGACGAACGCTCGCGCGCTGCAGACGGCGATCCGCATTACAAGGTGACGCTGGCCGTGGACCGCAGCCAGTTCACCGAGCGGCAGAAGGGGCTTGAAATCCGCCCCGGAATGCAGGCCGATGTCGAGTTGCAGACCGGCGGCAAGACCATCCTGACCTATCTGCTCAAACCGCTCTACAAAAGCTCCGAGGCGCTGCGCGAGCGCTAAGGCGGCCAAATTCGCTAAAATCCAACCCCTTAAGGCCCTGTAAAGCGCAATACGCCAGACTGGTCCTTGGGTGTGAGATATGGGTGTGTGAATGGCCGGGCAGTCAAATGCCGCGCCAGTCATCATCAAGCGGAAGAAGATCGTCAAAGGCGAAGGTCACCACGGTGGGGCGTGGAAGGTCGCCTATGCCGATTTCGTGACGGCCATGATGGCCTTCTTCATGCTGATGTGGCTGCTGAACGCGACGACAGAGAAACAGCGCAAGGGGATCGCGGATTACTTCAATCCGACGATTCCGATCAACCGCATCTCCGGCGGCGGCGATGGCGCCTTTGGCGGTGACACGATCTTTTCCGAAGACACGCTGACCCAATCGGGCATCGGTGCCACGGCGCAATACCCCTCCGAAGCCGCCAAGGCCCGGGGCGAGACCGGCGTAGCCGAAAGTGGGGCGCAGAGCGATGCCGGCACCGAACCCGCATATGACACGGTGACCAAGGCGCTGACCGCGCGGGGTGGTGAAAGCATGACGATGCAGGCGCTGCTGCGCCATGTCGTGACCCGCGTCACCGATGAAGGGCTGGTGATCGAGATTTTCGACATCGACGGGCTGCCGCTGTTCACCGCCGACAGTGCCGAACCGACCGCCATCACGCGCGAAATCGCGGCCCTGCTGGTTGAGGTTCTGGGCCTGACCGAAAACGCGCTGGCCGTCGATGGCCATGTCCGCAGCTATCCCGTGACGCTGATCGACAATCCGGGCTGGGATCTGTCGGCGGCCCGGGCGCAGGCGATGCGGGCCCTGCTCACGCAGGGGGGCCTTGATGGCGGGCGCATCGCCCGTATATCCGGCCATGCCGACCGCAAACCCGCCACCGCAGACCCCACGGCAATCCGCAACAACCGCATCGAGGTGATCCTGCTGCGCCGCGACCGCTAAGACCCCGCGAATCGTTTCGCCATTAGCCCGATCTTAACGCCGAGGGCGCAGGTTCGGTTCCAACCGGGATCGAAGCTGCAGAAAGGCGCAACCGATGACGATTTCCTCTTCGCTGAATGCGGGGGTGGCGGGGCTGAACGCCAATGCCAACAAACTGTCCAGCATCGCCGACAATATCGCCAATTCGGCCACCTATGGCTACAAACGGTCCGAGACGGATTTCTATTCGGTCGTGGTGCAGGGCGGATCGTCTGAATCCTATGCTGCGGGCGGCGTGCGCACCTCGTCGGTGCGGCTGATCGACGAACGGGGACCGCTGGTTGCCACGCGCAACGCCACCGACCTTGCCATTGACGGGCGCGGATTTCTTGCGGTGACCGAACTTTCAGCGGTGGATGGCGGAACCGGCCCCTATCCGATTTCGCTGGTCACCACCGGCTCGTTTCGGGCCGATGACGAAGGAATCCTGCGCACCGATGCCGGTCAGGTGCTGATGGGTTGGCCCGCCAACCCCGACGGAACCACCGGCACCTACCCGCGCGATACCATGGCGGGGCTGGTGCCGGTCCGGCTGGATTCCAACCAATATGTCGGCAATCCGACGACAAAAGTCGTCATGGGCATCAACCTGCCCGCCACGGCCACCGCCAGCACTGCAACTGGCGACCCCGAGGAGCTGACGGTTGAATATTTCGGCAATCTCGGCACGTCCGAGGCGCTGGGGTTCAGCTTTGCCCCGGTCATCCCGGCCTCGGGCGCCTCCAACACCTGGACCATGACGATCACCGATGCGGCCTCGGGCGGGGCGGTGGTGGGGCAATACACCGTCAGCTTCAACAACACCCAGCCGAACGGCGGCACCATCGCCGCGGTCACCACGATTTCGGGCGGCGCCTATGATCCGGCCACGGGCAAGATGGATATTGCCGTGGCAGGCGGCACCATCTCGGTCGAGATCGGCAGACCCAGCGCGCCCAATGGCATGACGCAACTGGCCAACACATTCTCGCCCGTCGGCATCTCGAAGAACGGCTCGACCGTGGCGACGCTCACCTCGGTCGAGGTTGACGATCAGGGCAATCTTTTTGCCATTTATGATCAGGGCTTTACCCGGCAGATCTATCAGATCCCCGTGGTTGACGTGCCCAACCCCAACGGTCTCGTGGCGCTCAACAACCAGACCTATCAGATCTCGCCTGCGTCGGGCCCGTTCTATCTCTGGGACGCGGGCGATGGGCCGACCGGCTCGGTCGTCGGCTATTCGCGTGAAGAATCGGCGACCGATGTTGCGGCAGAGTTGACCCAACTGATCCAGACCCAGCGCGCCTATTCGTCAAACGCAAAGGTCATCCAGACGGTCGATGAAATGCTGCAGGAAACCACCAATCTCAAACGCTAGGGGGCATGAATGACAATCTCAGGCAGTCTGGCCAGCGCCATTTCCGGCCTCAACGCCGCAAGCCGCAATGTCGAGGTGATCTCGAACAACATCGCCAATGCCGCAACCAAGGGCTATGGCCGCCGCGAACTGGTGACCGAGGCCCGCTCGATCGGGTCGGTGGGACAGGGGGTGCGGGTCGTCGGGGTGCGGCGCGAGAGCGATATGGTCCTGATCGGCGACCGCCGCATGGCGCAGGCCGCGACGGGGGGCGATGCGGTGCGCGCCGCCTATTACCGCAGTCTGGAAAGCGCCATCGGCACGACCGACAGCGCGGTGTCCATCGGCAGCCGGATTGACGCCTTTGACAGCGCGCTGCTTGCCGCCGCCGCCAATCCCGGCAGCTCTGCCCGGCTGGACGCAGCGGTGCAGGCCGCAGATGCGCTGACACAGCAGATTTCCGATGCCGCCGATGCGGTGCAAGAGTTGCGCCAGCGCGCCGATGGCACCATCGCCGATCAGGTCACGCAGCTCAACGCTGCGCTGCGCCGCGTCTCGGACCTGAATGGCCAGATTCGCGGCCATGCCGGCGGCAACACCGATGCCTCTGCCCTGATGGATCAGCGCCAGCAGGTGATCGACAGCATCGCGGCCATTCTGCCCGTCCGCGAGGTTCCGCGCGAATTCGGTCAGGTGGCGCTTTACGCGCTGAACGGCGCCGCTCTGGTCGAGGGGCCGGCGGCGCAGTTCGGCTTTTCGCGGACCGCCGCCATCGGCCCCGATACCAGTCTGGCAGAGGGGGAGCTTTCGGGCCTCACGCTCAACGGTCGTCCGGTCGCATTGAGCGGCGCCAACAGCCCGATTGCCGGCGGCGCGATGGCGGCACAGTTCCAGTTGCGCGACACACTGGCGGTCGAGAGCCAGACCCAGCTTGATGCCCTGGCCCGCGATCTGGTGGAGCGGTTCTCGGACAGCGGCCTTGACCCCAGCCTGTCCCCGGGCGCTGCGGGGCTTTTCACCGACAATGGCAGCGCTTTCGATCCGCTGGCCGAAACCGGGCTGGCGCAGCGGCTGGGCGTGAATGCCGCCGTCGATCCGGCGCGCGGCGGCGCGCTTTGGCGGCTGCGCGACGGTATCGGCGCGGGCAGCGCCGGGGCGGGCGGCAATGCGCAGCTTCTGGTCGATCTGCAGGCCGCGCTGACCGAACGCCGCGCCACCGCTTCGGGCGGGTTCATGGCCGCCGACCGCAGCTTTTCCGCGCTGCAGGGCGAGATCGTCTCGTCGGTCGCGGCATCGCGGCTGGGGGCCGAGGCGGAGGCCAGCTTTTCCTCCGCCCGCAGCGAAGCCCTTGTGCAAGAGGAAGAGGCGGGCGGCGTCGATACCGATTTCGAACTGCAATCGCTGCTCATGGTCGAACAGGCTTATGCCGCCAATGCCAAGGTCATCCAGATCATCGGGCAGATGATCGACAAGCTGATGGAGATGTAGATGGTTCAGATCAGCTATGGCGACATGGCCCACACCACCTTGTTGCGCCGCCACACCACCGCCACCAAGACCGAGATCACCCGCCTCACCGGCGAGGTGACGACAGGTCTGGCCAGCGACACCGCGCGGCATCTTTCGGGCAATCTGGCGGGCATCACCGCCCTTGACGCCAGTCTTGCACGCCTTGCCGCCTACAAGACGGCGACCACCGAACTGACCTTGCAGACCACGGCGACACAGGCCGGTCTGGGCGTGATTGCCGATCTGGTGCAAACGGCGGCAGGGGCACTTTTGCCCGCCACCGGAATGGCCAATACCGCGCAGGTCGATGCGGCGGCACTGACGGCGCGGCAAGGGTTTGAGACGATGCTGACCACGCTGAACACAAGGCTCGGCGACCGCAGTCTTTTTGCCGGACAGGCGATTGCCGGGGCCGCGGTGACCGATGCCGAAACCCTTCTGACCGGGCTTGAGGCCCTGACGGCCGGGGCGCAAACGGTTGACGAGGTGGCCGCGACCGTCGCCGCCTGGTTCGATGATCCGGCGGGCTATGGCAGCAACGGCTATCTGGGCGGGGCCGCCCTTGCCGCCATTCCCGTGGCCGAAGGCGAAAGCGCCGCCCCCGACGTGACGGCAAATGACCCGGCCCTCCGCGCGGCGATGACCGGGCTTGCCCTTGGCGCCTTGCTGGACCGCGGCCTTTTCGCGGGCCAGCCCGAAGCGCGCCGCGACCTTGCCGGCAGGGCGGGGCAGTCGCTCACCGCGGCGCAGACCGGCTTGACCTATCTCTCGGCCCGGCTTGGTGCGACCGAGGCGCGGATTGCCGATGCCACAACCCGCAACGCCGCCGAGGCCAGCGCCCTTGGCATCGGCCGCAACGACCTTCTGGGGGTCGATGGCTATGACGCCGCGACCCGGCTGCAGGATGCCGAGGCCCGTCTGGACCTGCTCTTTGCCCTTACCGCGCGCCTGTCGCGCCTCAGCCTTGCGGAGTATATCTGATGCTGCGTCCGATGGCCGCCGTTCTGGCACTGTTCATCGCCTGGCCCGCTTGCGGCGGCCCGGTGCGGATCAAGGATCTGGTCGCTTTTGACGGGGTGCGCGGCAATGATCTTGTCGGCTATGGCCTTGTCGTCGGGCTGAACGGCACCGGCGACGGGCTGCGCAACGCGCCCTTCACCGAAGAGATGATGGCCAATCTGCTTGAACGCTTGGGCGTCAATGTCACCGGCGAAGAGTTCCGCCCCAAGAACGTGGCGGCCGTCTTCGTTACCGCCGCGCTGCCGCCCTTTGCCCGGGCTGGCGGACAGATCGACGTGACCGTTTCGGCCATCGGCGATGCCAAGAGCCTGCTGGGCGGGACTTTGGTGATGACGCCGCTGAACGGCGCCGACGGGCAGATCTATGCCGTGGCCCAGGGCACAATCATCGCCGGCGGCATCAGCGCCGAGGGACAGGCGGCGCGGGTTGTCCAGGGCGTGCCCACCGCCGGCAGCATCCCGGCAGGTGCCCGGGTGGAGCGCGAGGTCGAGTTCGATTTCACCGGCCTGCGCGAACTGCGGCTGGCCTTGCGCAGCCCCGATTTCACCACCGCCGCCCTGATCGAGCGGGCGATCAACCAGGAACTTGGCCGTGGCAGCGCGCTGATGCTGGATGCCGGAACGGTGACACTGAACATTGCGGCAACCGGCTCCAACTCTCCTGCGCATGTGATCGCCCAGGTCGAGAACATCGCGGTCGAGCCGCAGACTCGGGCGCGCGTGGTGGTCGATCAGCGGTCGGGCACCATCGTGATGGGCGAAGATGTCCGCATCAGCCGTGTCGCCGTGGCGCAGGGCAACCTGACCCTGCGGATCGAAGAGAATGCAACCGTGGTGCAGCCCAACCCCTTTGCGGAAGGTGAAACCGTGGTCGTGCCGCAAAGCACTGTCGATCTGCAGACCGAGCCGGGAACCGGGCTGGCGGAAATCCGGGGGGGCACCTCGCTGTCCGAAGTGGTGGCGGGGCTGAACGCCCTGGGGGTCGCACCGCATGACATGATCGACATCCTGAAAAGCATCAACGCCGCAGGCGCGCTTCATGCCGAGTTCGTGGTGAACTGAACGGGCGCGGCAGCGATGCCGCGCCCCACTACATATAGCTGCGCACCAAAGCGCCCGAAATCAGCGTCCACCCATCCGCCACCACAAAGAACGCCAGCTTGAACGGCAGCGACACCACCGCGGGCGAAACCATCATCATCCCCATCGACATCAGCACGGCCGAGGTCACGAGGTCGATGATCAGGAAGGGCAGATAGATCAGAAAGCCGATCTCGAAGGCACGCTGGATTTCCGACAGAACAAAGGACGGCACCATCACCGAAAGCGGCGCCTCGGCAATCGGCGGGGCCGGGCCGGGTCGCAAGGCTTGCAACGCGGCAAAGGTTTCCGGGTCAATGCGGGCGGCCATGAAGGCGCGGAACGGCGCGATGGCAGCGGGAATGGCCTGCTGCACATCCATCGTGCCGTTGCTCAAAGGCTCCAGCCCACGCAGCCAGGCTTCGGTGAAAACCGGGTCCATCACGAACCATGTGAGAAACAGCGCCAGACTGACAATCAGCATGTTCGGCGGCGATTGTTGCAGCCCGATGGCCTGCCGCAGGATCGACAGCACGGTGACGATGAAGGGAAAACAGGTGATGGTCACCGCCAGTCCCGGCACAAGCCCCAACACCGTCACTAAGAGCAGAAGCTGGATCGAGCGGGCGGCGAGGCTGCCCTCCCCCCCCAGATCGAGCGACAGGTTCTGCGCCAACGCCGGAGCGGCGATCAGGCTCACCGCCGCCGCCAGAACCAGCGCCCGCTTCACAATCCGCCCCGTAGATTGGCGACTTCGGTGAGGCGGACCGCAAGCTGACCCGCCGGTTCCCCCTCAAGCTCCTGCAACTCGCCCCGGGCGATCAGCCGGTCTCCGACGTAAAGCTCCACCAGATCATCGACCCGCCGGTCCAGCGGCAACACGGCATCGCGGCCCAGCCGCAACAGGTCGCGCACCAGCGGCCGGGCGCGACCGACCGAGATCATCACCTCAATCGGAACATGGGCGAAGGGGTTGCTATCGGCGGGGTCATCCATTTGGCGCCTCCTTTCGGGACAGGGCAAAAAAGTCGCGCACCGCCGCGATGATCTCGGCAATGGCGCGGTCAAGGTCGATGCGGGTTTCCGAAGTGGCAAAGCGCAGATAGGCCTGCCCCTCGCCCAGACTGGGTTCTTCCTCGATCTCGAGCGGCAACCCGGCGTTTTCCGCCAGAACCAGCGCCACCGCCCGGCGCGAGACCGGGTTGATCACCAGCGTCAGCGGCGCGCCTGCCCGCTCTGCCGCCATCGGGCGCAGGGTTTCGACAACCAGTTGGCCCAGCGTTTCCCGGGCAAGGGTCGGCAGAAGGCGGGCAACCATCTCTTTCAAAAGCGGTTCAAGGGCGCGCAGCACATGGTCGCGCGCCTCATGATAGGTGAAGGCCAGCCCCTGCAGATTGCGGGCCAGATCGGCACGGATCCGGTTCTGCTCTTCGGAAAGTGCCGCTGCGGCATCCTCCCAGCCTGCGCTGTAGCCAGCCTCGAACGAGGCAAGCTTGGCCTCTTCCAGATGGCCGGTATCGGTGACCAGCACGTCGGGCCGATCAGTTTCCGCGGCAGTTTCAAAGACTTCCAGACGCAGCGCCATCAGCTCCGCTCCTCTTCCAGTTCCATCCAGCCGCGCAGGATTTCAACCGATTCCGCCTGACGTTCCTCGATCAGACGGCGCAGGCGGGCGACCGGATCGAGCGGCAAAGCCTCACCCGGAACCAGAGCGGGCCCGTCGTCGATCACCCCAGTCAGCACGCGGGGTTCCTCGCCCGGGATGCCCGGCAGCGCCAGAAGCGGCGCCGGGGCTGGCAGCGCCGCAGGTTCGCGCGCACCGTTCAGCAGCAAGGGCCGCAGCACGAACAACCCCAGGATCAGCGCCACCAGCGCCAGCACAGCAATCTGGATGGCCGACATCAAATCTATCGGCCCCATCTGCGCCAGCAGTCCGGCCTCCACGATCTCACCGGGGGGCAGCGGCATGAAGGCCAGTGACTTGAGCGTCAGAACATCGCCCCGCGCCTCATCAAGCCCGACGGCCGAGGCCACCAGTTCGCGCAGAACCGCGAGTTCCTCCTCGGGCCGGGGCTGTTGCGAAACCGTGCCATCGGCCGCCGTCACCGTCTGCCCATCGACCAGAACTGCCACCGAAAGCCTGCGGACCGCGCCGGGGCTGCGCAGCAATTCGCGTTGGGTTTCCGAGACTTCGTAGTTCACCCGCTCCTTGCTTTCGCTGTTCTGGCTTTTGCCCACTCCCCCCGCGGCATCACCCGCCGGAAGGTTCGAAGCGACCGTCACATCGCCAGCCGGATCGGTGGAGGAACCGCTGCGCTCTTCGGTTTCTGATGAAATGGCGACACGGCCCTGCGGATCGAACTTGCGCTCGGTGATCTGCTCGCGCTCGGTCACCAGATCGACGGCCACTTCGACCACCGCCTTGCCGGCGCCGACCCGCGCCGCAAGCAAACGCTCGACATTGCCGCGAATCTCGGCGGCGCGGGCAGCAGCGGCGGTATCAGGACGCTCGGCCGCATCTTCGCCGGCGATCAGGCCGCCAACGGTGTCGATCACCGCCACCGCCTCGGGAACAAGGCCCGGAACGGCGGCGGCAACCAGATGGCGCAGGGCGCGGGCCTGCACTTCTGGCAGGCTGCCCGAAGCGGTGGTCACCGTGATGCTGGCCGTCGGCGCCGCGCCGCTCTGGAACGGCTGGTTGGCCGCCTGCCCGATATGCACCCGGGCCGCGCGAATCTGCGGATTGGCAAGGACGGTGCGGGCAAGCTCCCCCTCCTTGGCGCGCCAATAGGCGGCATCGAACATCTGCGATGTGGTGCCAAATCCGGTCAGCCCATCCAGCAGTTCGTATCCCACGCTGGAATTCGCCGGCAGCCCCTCAGCCGCCAGCACCATCCGCAGGGTGTCGCGCTGCGATTCATCCACCCAGATGGAGGCGCCGCGCACCTCATGCGGAACGCCCCGCTGCTCAAGTGCTGCGATCACATCCCCGGCCGCTGCCCCCTCAAGCCCCGAATAGAGCAGGGCCATTCCGGGGCTTGCCGCCATCCGCGACAAGAGGAGAACCGCCACAAAGACCGCCACCGTCGCTCCCGCAACGATCACCCGCCGCTTTGCATCAAGCCCGTTCCAGATTGCCAAGAGGTTCTGCACCATCCGCCTGCATCCTTTGCCGGATCTCAGACCCGGGAATCTCGCGGTCTTCTGACCACAGCCCAGCTTTCGCGCAGCCGTCTTAACAATCGGTTAGTGACCTTCGATCTATTTTCGTTCTCGAACATGACGGAGAATTGCCGTGGCCGAATCCGACCCGCCGCCAGAGGCGGAACCGAGGAAATCAAAAAAACCCTTGCTGATCGGCGCGGGTCTGGCCGTGCTTTTGGGCGGCGGCGGCTTTTATGCCACCTGGTCCGGCCTGATTTTGGGGGATGGCCATGAAGAGGCCGTGGCAGAGGTCGCCGACCTGCCCGACATTGCCTTTGTTCCGGTTGAGCCGCTGATCATCTCGCTGGGCCCCGGGGGGGCGAACCGGCACCTGCGCTTTGCCTCGCAGATCGAGGCGAATGGTCCGCATGTCGCCGAGGTCACGCTGCTCTTGCCGCGCATCATTGATGTGATGAACGGCTATCTGCGCGCGCTGGATGCCAAGGTCATGGAGGACCCGGCCGCCCTGGTGCGAATCCGCGCCCAGATGCTGCGCCGCATTCAGATCGTCACCGGAGAGGGCCGGGTGCGCGATCTTCTGATCACAGAATTCGTGCTGAACTAGGGGCAAGCGATGGCGATTATTGCAGATATCTTGATGGCAGCGGGGGCCTTTGGCGCCGCGCTCTATTGCTATGTGCTGGCCGGGCGGCTCAAGCGGTTCGCCACGCTGGAAACCGGCATGGGCGGGGCGATTGCGGTGCTGTCGGCGCAGGTCGATGACATGACCCGGGCGCTGGAGAAGGCGCAGGGCGCCGCCAGCGGCTCGGCAAGCGGGCTTGAGGCACTTACCCTGCGCGCCGAGGCGGTATCGGCGCGGCTGGAGCTTCTGGTGGCCGCGCTGCATGACCTGCCCGAAGCAGAAGCGCCGGCTGCCGGCGCGCCGCCGGCCAGTGCCGAAGCCGACCGGCGGCTGCGCGTTCTGCGCCGGCGCAGGGCCGAGGTGGAGGCTGCCGAATGAAACGGCCGCGCATGGGCCGCGGGGCCTTGGTGATTCTTGCCCTGTTTCTGGCCGCATCGGGCGCCTTGCGTCTTGGCGATGGTGTGGGCAGGGCTCTGGCCGAGGTGGGACATGCCCCCACCGCCGAAGCGCCGGCCGCCTGCCCCGCCCCACCCGAGGCGCTTGCCGCCGCCCTTTCCGCGCGAGAGGCAAAGGTCGCCGCGGCCGAAACCGCGCTGGCCGACCGCAAGGCAGCCCTGGAGCTGGCCGATCTCGCGGTGACGCGCCGGCTCGATGAACTGAAGGCCGCCGAAGATGACCTCAAGCAGGTGCTGGCGATTGCCGATGGGGCCGCGGAAAAAGATCTTGTCCGGCTGACCGCCGTCTATGAGGCGATGAAACCCGCCGATGCCGCCGCCCTGTTCGCAACGATGTCGCCCGATTTCGCCGCAGGGTTTCTGGCCCGGATGCAGCCCGGTGCCGCCGCCGCCATTCTGTCGGGCATGGCGCCGGACAAGGCCTATGCCATTTCGGCCCTGATCGCAGGGCGCAACGCCCGCGCCCCGAAAAGCTGACCTCTGCTGAGGTTTTCTTAACCCCGCGCTGCGAGGCTCGTCTCAGCAAAAGGAGATTGCAAGATGTTCGGAATCGTCGGAATCGTGGTCATTCTCGTGATGGTCTTCGGCGGATTCGTCATTCACGGCGGCAATCTGGAGCCGATCCTGCACGCCCTGCCCTTCGAGATGATTATGATCGGCGGTGCAGCCGTCGGGGCCTTTCTGGTGTCGAACGACCTGCCTTCGGTCAAGCACACGCTGCGCGACATGGGCAAGGTGTTCAAGGGCGTGAAATGGAAGCCCGCCGACTACCGCGACCTGCTCTGCCTGCTCTTTGAGCTGATCCGCCTCGCCCGCACCAACCCCGTCGGGCTTGAGGAGCATATTGAAAAGCCCGGGGAATCGGCGATCTTCGCCCGCTATGCCACGATCCAGCATGACCATGAGGCGGTTGATCTGATCTGCGACACCATGCGCGCCGCCTCAATGAATTATGACGATCCGCATCAGGTCGAGGAGATCCTCGACAAGCGGATGGAGGCGACCCAGACCCATGCGCTGCATTCCAGCCACGCACTGCAATCCATGGCCGATGCCCTACCCGCCCTGGGCATCGTCGCGGCAGTGCTGGGGGTGATCAAGACCATGGGCTCGCTGGATCAGCCGCCCGAGATTCTTGGGCAGATGATCGGTTCGGCGCTGGTCGGCACGTTTCTGGGGGTGTTTCTGGCCTATGGCATCATGGGGCCTTTCGCCGCGCGGGTGAAATCGGTGGTCGAAGAGGATGCCCATTTCTACCAGCTTATCCGTGAGGTTCTGGTCGCCAACCTGCACCGCCACCCGGCCAATATCTGCATCGAGGTGGGGCGCCAGAACACCCCGCACCATGTCCGCCCCACCTTCGGCGATCTGGAAGAGGCGCTGCGCGGCCTCAAGCAGGAGGCGGCATGATCCGCGCCTTGCTCTTGCTGATGGCGCTTTGCTGCGGCGGAATGGCCGCCGCCCGTCCCGTCACCGTCACCTCGGGCGAGCATGAGGGGTTCACGCGGCTGGTGTTCGACTTTGGCGCGCCGGTTGACTGGCGTGTGGGACGCAGCGCCGACGGCTATGAAATGACCATCGGTGGCGCGACGCCGGTCTATAATCTGCGCGGCATCTTCAATCTGATCGGCCGCTCGCGGCTTGCCGCGGTCTGGCCCGATCCGCAGACTGGCAACCTTCGTCTTGGCATCGCCTGCGCCTGTCACGCCTTACCCTTCGAATTCCGGCCGGGAATCGTGGTGATCGACCTGCGCGATGGACCACCGCCCAAAGGATCGTCCTTCGAACTGGCGCTTGAGGGCGGCCCTGCCCCGGACTTGGCTGCTCCCGGCATCGTGCGGCCGCGCGCGCGGCCAGCGACCGCGACCAAGCCCTATGACTGGCTTGATCTGGCATTGAACGCGCCAGAGGAGGCCGCGGTTTCGTCGCTGCACATCAACGACACGGTGGGCCTCGCGCCGCTGCGCGACGTCTTGTTGCAACAGTTGAGCCGGGGCGCCGCGCAGGGCGTCGTTGACATGATCCAGCCCTCCACCGCACCCGGCGGCGCCCGACTGCCTGATTTTGCCTCGGCCCAGGTCCGAATCGCCGGCGGGCCGGAAATGGCAATGGGTCCGGCCGGCTCGATCCGGCCAGAGCTGGGCGCCGAAGGGCAGGCTTGTGTCACCGATGAGCGGCTCGCCTTCGCGCAATGGGGCACCGATGCCCCCGTCGCCGTGCAATGGGGGCCTGCCATGTCCGGCTTGACCGGCGAATTTGACCGGACAGAGCCGGAAGCCTTGGCGCGCGCCATCCGTTTCCTGCTTTTCCTCGGCTTTGGCGCCGAGGTCAGGCAGGCGCTGGCAGCCTTTGCGCAACAGGGGGAAGAGGCCGACCTGTGGAGAGAACTCGCGCTGATCCTTGATGGGGCCCCCGTGGAGGGGGCCGTCCTTGCCGGCCAGATGGCCTGCGACGGCCCGGCGGCGCTGTGGTCCTTTCTCGCCCAGCCGCGCATCGCACCCGGCGAAATCGTGAACGCCGCAGCGGTCCGTCTGGCCTTTTCCGAACTGCCGCTGCATTTGCGGCGCCACCTTGGGCCACCTCTGGCGGAACGCTTTCTGGCGTTGGGGGACACGGAAAGCGCCCGCGCCGTTCAGGACGCGATCCTGCGCGCCGGAGGGGAACAGGGCGGCGAGATTGCCCTGATGCAGGCCGATCTCGCCGCCCAGACCGGCGATTCTGCCGCAGCCGAAGCCCATATCCGCAGCCTGATCGACCAGCCCGGACCGGAAACCGCCGATGCGATGACCGCTCTGGTCGAGTTGCGGGCGCGACAGGGGCTGCCGGTGGACCCGGCGATGGTGCCCGCGCTGGAGGCGTCGCTGGCCGAGCGGGCCGGAACCGACGCCGCCCCGACCTTTCGCCGCGCCCTGACGCTGGCCCGCGCCGCCTCGGGCGATCCGGCGGGGGCTTTTGCGGCGCTGCCCGAAACACCCGACGTCGAACCTGCGCTTTGGTTGTTGCTGGCGGGCCTTGGAACGGATGGTCAATTGCTCGATCTGGCCATCCTGCCGCAAGGGGCGACACCTTCGGCAACCGTTGCAACCCGCGAAGCTCTGGCGCGCCGCCTGATGGGCCTTGGTTTTGCCGATTCTGCGGCGCTCTGGCTTGCGGCGGCCCAGACTGCGGACCCGCTCTTGCAGGCAAGGGTTGATCTTGCAAGGGATGATCCCCGCGCAGCCTTGCGCAATCTGGCCGGGCGGCAGGATTCCGATGCACAAAGCCTGCGTCTGGAAGCGTTGAACCGGCTTGGCGCGGCTGCGGACGCCGCGGCGACGCTCCGCTCGACCGGGAGGGATGAGGATGCCGCCCGAACCCTTGCCCGCGCCGGCGATTGGGCCTCTGTCGCCGACAGCGCGCCTTCGACCTGGCAGATTCTGGCTCAGGATGCGCTGATGCCCCCAGCCGAGCCGGCTGCGGCAGAAGGCCCTCTCGCAAGCGGGCATCGTCTGACCGAAGCCGCAAGCACCACCCGCGCCGCGGTTTCGGCGCTGCTGGCACAAACGCCGCTGCCCGGCATTGCAGCCCCCTGATCCGCTTACCTTTTCGAAAGATTCGCGCTCTAGGATCAAAAGAACGGGCCCGAACGGCCTCTTGAACCGGGTGAAACCCATGCGCCTTTGCTGTCTTGCCCTGCCGGTTTTGGCCGCAGGGGCCGCCATCGCCGAACCGGCCGAGACCTGCGACATCGCGGCCCGTCGGGCCGCATTGACCCATGGCGTGCCCGAACCGGTGATGCTGGCGATCACCCGGGTTGAAACCGGCCGCGATCAGGGCGGAACGCTCACGCCATGGCCTTGGGCGATCAACATGGGGGGCGAAGGCTTTTGGCCCGAGACCCGCGAAAATGCCGTCACGATGGCCCAAACCGCTCTGGAGGAAGGGCGTCAGAACATGGATATCGGCTGTTTTCAGTTGAATATCCGCTGGCACGCCGAAAACTTCGCCTCGCTCGACGACATGTTCGACGCGGTGAAGAACGCGGATTACGCCGCCCGCTTTCTCAGCCGGCTCCATAACGAAACCGGCAGTTGGGTTGCGGCTGTTGCGGCCTATCATTCCCGCAGCCCCGACCTTGCCGAAGCCTATGTCGCGCGGGTTGAAACGGTTCTTGCCGCAGCCGAGCCTTTGCCTGCGGTCGAACCGGCGCTGCCGCGCCCGAATCTGTTTCCCTTGCTGCAACCCGGGCGGGCGGGCAGCCCTGGCTCGCTCGTGCCGGGGCGCGACGGGGCAATCTCGCTTTTTGGCACCGGATCCTGAGCCATGCAGGGGTTTACCGTCACCACCCTGTTTCGCCCGACGATCCTGCTCGCCCTCGCCCTGATGGCCGTGATCGGGATGATGGTGCTGCCGGTGCCCGCCTGGGCGCTGGACCTTGGCCTTGCCCTGTCCTTCGCTCTGGCGATCCTGATGCTGACGGTGACGCTGTTCATCGAACGTCCGCTGGATTTTTCTGCCTTTCCGACCATCCTTCTGGCCTCGCTGATGCTGCGGCTGTCGCTCAACGTGTCCTCGACCAAACTGATCATCGGGCAGGGGCACACAGGCACCGATGCGGCAGGCCATGTCATTGAAGGGTTTGCCGATTTCATCATGGGCGGCAATCTCTTGCTGGGCGTGGTGGTGTTCTGCGTGCTGCTGATCGTCAATTTCGTGGTGATCACCAAGGGCGCGGGCCGCATGGCCGAGGTGGGCGCGCGATTTGCGCTGGACGGGATGCCGGGCAAGCAACTGGCGATCGACGCCGACATGTCGGCGGGCGCCATCAGCCATGCCGAGGCCAAGGCGCGGCGCGAACGCGAACTGGCCGAGACGAATTTTTTCGGCTCGCTCGACGGGGCCTCGAAATTCGTCAAGGGCGATGCGGTTGCCGGCCTGCTCATCACCGCGCTGAACATCGTGATGGGTCTGGTGATGGGGGTCGCCGTCCATGGGATGCCGATTGGTCAAGCCTTTGAAACCTATTCCATTCTGACCGTTGGCGACGGGTTGGTCAGCCAGATTCCCGCCGTGATCATCTCGGTCGCGGCAGCGCTTTTGCTGTCGCGGGGCGGTGGCACAGGGGCAGCGGATGTGTCATTCTTCGCGCAGCTTGGCCGCTATCCGGGCGCGCTCGGAACGGTTGCCGTGCTGATGGCCCTGTTCGCACTGGTGCCCGGGATGCCTTTCCTGCCGTTCATGACGGGCGCGGCGGCCTTGGGCTATCTGGCCTGGCGCGCGGGGCGCCGCGCCGGACAAGGGGCCATCGCCCCAGACGAGACGGCGGCGGAGCCGCCCAAACGCAAGCCCATCGGGGATGTGCTTGATTTCGATGAGATTCATATCGAATTTGCCCCCAACCTCGTCTCGATGGCACTTGATCCGGCCACGGGACTTGAAGCGCGGATCACCAATATGCGCAGCCATGTCGCCGCCGCTTTCGGCCTTATCCTGCCCGAGATCCGGCTGACGGATGAGGCTGCGCTGCCTGCCGGAACCTATCGGATCCGGGTGCAGGGGGTTGAGCGGGTGCGCGACCGCCTGATGCCGGACCGCGCGCTTTGCCTTCTGGCCGACGGCATCGAAGCCCCCCCCGGGGAGGATGTGCGCGAGCCGGTCTATGGCGCCCCGGCCCGCTGGATTCGCGCGGATGATCAAGAGCTTGCCGTGCTGCGAGGTCTGACTGTGGTCAGCCCGCCCGAAGTTCTGGCCACCCATCTGCTTGAAGTGATCCGCGTCAATCTCTCCCGTCTGCTGAGTCTGCGTGGGTTGCGGCGTCTGTTGGATGAATTCGTCGCAGTTTCGGAACCGACCCGGGCCGAAGCCAACAAGCGCCTGCTGGACGAATTGATTCCCGAGAAGGTGCCGGTTGACATGCTGCTGGCCGTGCTGCGGCTTTTGCTGGAGGAGCGGGTTTCGATCCGCAACCTGCCGCTGATCCTTGAGGCGATTGCCGAAGGCCGTGGTCTGGGCAATCCCGAGGCAGTTTGCGAACATGTTCGGCATCGCCTCGGCTTTCAACTGGTGGCCGAGTTGAAACGCCCCGACGGGACCATTCCCCTGATCCAACTGGCGCCGGAATGGGAAAAGACCTTTGTGCTCTATCAGATCGACGGGGAGCGGGGGACGCGCGACGTCGCCCTGCCGCCCGATCAATTCAGCAAGCTTGCCAATGGTCTGGCTGATCGCCTGAACCGGGCCGCCGAGGGCGGGACGTTTCCGGCGCTGGTCACCTCGACCCTGCGGCGGCGCTTCCTGCGCACGGTTCTGGGCGCCAAGGGGCTGACCGCACCGGTGCTGTCCTATGAAGAGATCGGGCTTGAGGCGCGCCCGGCGATGGTCGGCGTGGTGCCACCGTGAACGAACTCCTCTCGACGCTGCGAGAAGCAACCGGGTTTGGCGCCGAGGCGCTGATCCCGGTCGTGTTGGTGTTCTTGCGGGTCGGGGCGATGATGGCGCTGCTGCCCGCCTTTGGCGAGCATTCGGTGCCCGGGCGGGTGCGACTGGTTCTGACGCTGGCGTTCACGGCCGTCACCGCCCCGGCCATCTGGGACCATCTGCCGACCACACCCGGATTGACCGCCCTGCTGGTCGAGGCCGCCGTTGGCCTGATGCTCGGGGCGGGGTTGCGGCTTTTGGTCATGGCCCTGCAGATGGCCGGAACCATGATCGCGCAGGCCACGTCGTTGGCGCAGATCTTCGGCGGCATGGGAGAGCCGCAGCCGGCCGCCGGCCACCTTCTGACGGCGGCCGGGCTGGCACTGGCGGTAATGGCCGGGCTGCATGTCCGCGTGGCCGAGTTGCTGATCCTGTCTTACAGCGTCTTTCCGCCCGGCGGTCTGCCCGTCGCCGCCGATGTCGCGCGCTGGGGCGTGGCCGAAACCGGCCGCGCCTTTGCCTTGGCTTTCATGCTGGCCGCGCCGTTCACCATCGCGGCCTTGCTCTACAACCTCACGCTCGGCTTCATCAACCGGGCGATGCCCGCACTGATGGTGTCCTTTGTGGGGGCGCCGGCGCTTTCGGCGGGGGGGCTGGTGCTGCTGGCGCTGGTGGCGCCGATCTTGCTGTCGGTCTGGCAAGAGGCGCTGAACGGCTTTCTCACCGCCCCTTTCACGGTGCCGCCATGAGCGAGGAAGACGACGACAAGCAGCACGAACCCTCTCAGCGCCGCCTCGACGAGGCGCGCAAGCGGGGTGAGGTTCCACGCTCGGCCGAGCTTTCGACGGCTGCGGGCTTTGGCGGGCTGCTGCTGGCGCTGACGCTCGCCGGGGTCTGGGCGGTCGAGGGCGTTGGCAGCGCCGGAGCCGTTCTGTTGGGTCAGGCCGACCGGCTTTCGGTCGGGTTTGCCGAGGCGCCCCAAGCACCTTTTGGCGGCGTTCTGAAGGCGATGGGGCTGGCCGTTCTGCCGTTCTTCGCGCTGCCGGCGCTGGCTGTTCTTGGCGCCGTTCTGGCCCAGCGCGCCTTGATCTTTGCCCCGGACAAGCTTGCGATGAAGTTCAACCGGATTTCGCCCCTTGCCAGTGCCCGGCAGAAATTCGGCCCCGACGGGCTGTTCGACTTTGCCAAAAGCGTGCTGAAGATGCTGGTCGTCGGTGCCTTGCTGGCCTGGCTTCTGGTCCGGCACGCGTCGGACCTGTTCCTGTCGCCGCATCTGACACCCGCGCAATCGACGGCGCTGATGCTGCAGGTGGTTCTGGGCTTTCTTTTCATCGTCACGCTGTTTTCTGCGGCTGTCGGCGGGCTCGACTATCTCTGGCAGCGCGCCCGCCATCTGCAGCGCAACCGCATGTCGCGCAAGGAAATGATGGATGAGGCCAAGGACAGTGAAGGCGACCCCCATGTAAAGGGGCAGCGACGTCAGAGGGCACAAGAGATTGCAACCAACCGGATGTTGCAGGATGTGGCGACGGCGGATGTGGTGGTGGTGAACCCCACGCATTACGCCGTCGCGCTGAAATGGAAACGCTCGGACCGGCATGCGCCGATCTGTGTCGCCAAAGGCGTGGACGAGCTTGCCGCCCGCATTCGGGAACGTGCCAGCCTGGCCGGGGTGCCGATCCACCGCAATCCGCCCACGGCAAGGGCCCTGCACGCCAGCGTGCGCGTAGGTGAGCCGATCCGGCCCGACCACTACCGTGCCGTCGCGGCCTCGATCCGGTTTGCCGAAGCCATGCGCAAGAAAGGAAAGCGTCGATGAGCAAGGAAGATCCGCTGGCACGGCTGGGCACGATCGCCGCCGTTATCCTTGATGGCCGTCTGTCCGAACTGCGCCGTTGTGCGGCGGCACGGGACGAAAGCCTGACCCAGATTGCCTGCCTGCAATGCGGTCCGGTCCCCGCCGGCGATCTCGAAGGAGCCGCGGCCGCGCTGGCGGCCCTCACCTATCAGCGTTGGGCAGATGAACGGCGCCGGGCGCTGAACCAGATTCTCGCCCGACAGACCGCGGAATGGATCGACGCGACCGAAGCCGCGCGCAGGGCCTTTGGCCGCGATGAAGCGTTGAAGATCCTTGCCCGCCGCGCCGATCTGACACGACGGGCGCCGGATCAACTGTCCTGACGGGCAATGTCGCTGATCAGCACATCCTGAACCACCTCACCAATGACGCTGCGCGCCTTTTCCAGCAGCGCCTTGCGCAAAAGGATCAGGTTCGATCCATCGGTGAAAGACCCGCGAAAGCCGCCGGCATTGGCATGATCGAACAGCACCTGCAGGAAGGCGTCGCGCAACTTCGGCTCGCGGGAATAGACCTGTTCGGAACTGCCCGTCGCCACCTCGAGACTGAGGGAGACGATCACCATCGAGGCAACCCGCCCGCCCTCCAGCACCGGGATGACGAACTGGTTGTTCATCTTGACATATTCCGGGGCGGTCTCCGTCTCTGCATGGGCCGGTTCGGTCGCTGCGGTTTCTCCATGCGCTGCGGCCTCTGGCGAAGCCGCAGCGGGCTCCTCGCCCGCCGGGCGCAGGAAAAGCCCCGCCGCGCTGCCGATGCCAAGGCCGATGAGGGCAAGAAGAACGGGGATGAGTTTGCGGATCATGGCGCCTCAGAACGGCAAGAGGACATCGGCGATCTGCTGGCCATAGCGCGGCTGCTGCACATCGGTGATCTGGCCCCGCCCGCCGTAGGAAACCCGGGCGCCGGCGATCTTGTCATAGGTGATCTCATTCTGGCGCGAGATATCGGCGGGGCGGACATAGCCGGTCACGATCAGCTCGCGCAGCTCGAAATTGACCCGCACTTCCTGCTGTCCCTCGATGCGCAACACCCCGTTGGGCAATTCCTCCACCACTGTGGCGGCCACCCGCAGCGTCAGCTTTTCATTGCGCGAGACATTGCCCGTGCCCTTGTAACTCGACGTGCCGCTGGTATCGACTGCCTCGGCCATGCTGGCCCCCTCGGGCATATCGCCGTCGATCCGCTGCGGAATGCCGAAGAGCGAGGGCGTGCCCATCTTCTCGGACCCGGTGCGACTGCGGCCGGTGGAGTTCTTGATCTCGGCACTGTCGTCGATCTCGATCACCACGGTCAGGATGTCGCCGCGCTGCGCCGCCCGGCGGTCGCCAAAGAGCGATGCCCGGCCCGCCGTCCAGAGCGACGAATCTTCGCCCGGGCCGCCTTCGGCCACATCCTCGGGCAGCGGCGTGGAATACATGGCGTGGTGCTGATAGCTGCCTTCCAACGGCGAGAACTCGGGCGCACGGCCCACCTGATCAAGACGACCACAGGCGGCAAGCAGAAAGACGATTGCGAAAAGCTTTTTCATTCATGGACTCTTAGAACGCGAACCGACGATCACGCTGCCATCTGCGGCGATCTGCCCGGTTACCCTGCTGCGGGAGGTGAGGTTCAGCACCTCGATGATGTCCCCCGGGCCGCCGCGGTTCAGCGCGCGGCCCTCGGTCAGAATGGTCAGAGACCCGGCGCGATAGGCCAGCGCCACGACCTGATTGCGCTCTACCACGGCGGCACGACCGAGGTCTGCGGCCCTGATGGCGCGGCCCGGATAAATCGCCACCCGCGCCTCTTGCCCGATTGCCGCCGCCGGATCGCCCAGCGCGCCGGGCAGATCGGCGGCGACAAGCGTGACATCCTCGGCGGCAATCACCGCCTGGGCCGGAATCACCCGCGTCGCCACAAGGCTGTCGGCCAACGCGGGCAACGGCAGCAGGATCAGCGCCAGCCGCCACATCAGCGCAGGCCCGTGGTGGCCGACAGCATCTGATCGGCGGCGGTGATGACCTTGGCGTTCAGCTCATAACCGCGCTGGGCCTTGATCAGTTCGGTCACTTCCCGAACCGCATCGACGCTGCTTTCCTCAAGATAGCCCTGCCGCAGCACGCCCAACCCCTCAAGCCCCGGCGCGCCCGTCAGCGGGTTGCCCGAAGCGGGCGTTTCGACGAAGAGGTTCGAGCCGATCGCCTCAAGCCCCTTTTCATTGGCAAAGCCGGTCAGTGTCAGTTGGCCCAGTTGCTGCGGGTCCACCTGATCGGCGAAATAGGCGTAAACCTCGCCATTGGCGTTGATGGAAATCGAACGGGCATCCGAGGGGATCGTGATGCCCGGCGCCACCTGATACCCCTCGGCCGTCACGATCAGCCCGTCCGCCGTGCGCTGCAGCGCGCCGTCGCGGGTATAGGCCGCGCCGCCTGAGGGCAGGGTCACCTCAAGATAGCCCTTGCCCTCGATGGCGACATCCAGATCGCCGTTGGTCTGGGTGGGTGTGCCCTGCGCCAGCACCACCGAAACGGCCGAGGGCCGCACCCCCATGCCCAGTTGCACCCCCGTCGGCAGCACCGAACCATCGGCGGCAGAGATGCTGCCGGGCCGCGCGATCTGGTCGTAATGCAGATCGGCGAAATCGGCGCGGCGGGCGTTGTAGCCGGTGGTGGACATGTTGGCGAGGTTGTTGGACACCACATCCACCCGCATCTGCTGCGCCGCCATGCCCGAGGCGGCAATCTGCAAGGCTTTCATTTTGTTCTACCTTCCCAGAGCCTGAACGACGCCGCGCACCCGCTGATCCTCACGGTCGAGGAAGCCCTGACCAAGTTCGTAGGCGCGTTGCACCTCGATCATGCGGGCCATTTCCGTCACCGGATCGACGTTGCTTTCCTCAAGATGCCGCTGGATCAGCACCGCCCCCTCCGCCGCCGGCTGCAACTCGCCCCCTTCAAAGAGCGTGCCCGCCTGATGGCGCAGCGCCGCCGGATCGGCGGGGGTCCAGAGGCCGATCTGCGCGAAAGGCGCCCCGCCCGCCGAAAGCGTGCCATCCTGCGCCAGCGCAACATCCGTCGCGCCCGGAGGCACGATCACCGGCGCACCGCCGGCATCCAGCAGGCGGTAACCGTCATTGGTCATCAGCTCTCCGTTCGGGCCGGGGGTGAACTGACCCGACCGGGTCAGCCGGTCGCCCGTGGGCGTATCCACCAGAAAGAACCCCTCGCCCCGGATGGCGAAATCAAAAGTGCCGCCGGTCTCGGTCAGGTCGGCCTGGCTCAGGTCCACCAGCCGCGCCGCGCCGCTCGCCATCGAGAGCGAGGGCGCATCGCCCAGGGCGACCACATGTTCGGCGAAGATCACCCCCTCACGCCGGAAACCGGCGGTGGAGATATTGGCAATGTTATTGGCCACCGCCTGCATTTCCCGCATCAGACCAGACTGGCGGGCAAGGGTCACATAGCCGGAACTGTCCATCACGAGCCCCCTGCGATCAGCGGCACCAGCCGGTCAGTGAAAAAACTGACAAGGGTGGCGGTCATGAAGCTCATCGAGACCCAGAAGACGGCGATCATCGCCCCCACCTTGGGCACGAAGGTCAGCGTCATTTCCTGAACCGAGGTCAGGGCCTGAAAAAGGCCGACCAGAACCCCCATCACCAGCGCGACCGCCAGCATCGGGGCCGAGATAAGCACCGCAGCCCAAAGCCCCTGACGCAGCACGTCATAAAGGGTTTCGGCGGTCATACCGGCATCCTCAGGATTTCCTGATAAGCCTCCACCACCTTGTCGCGGACGGTGGCCACGGTTTCGACGGCAAGCTGGCTGTCGGCCAGCGCCTGCACCAGCGCATGGGGATCGGCGCCGCCGGTCATCGCGGCCTTGGCCGTGCGCTCCCCTTCGGTCAGGGTGCTGGCAAAGCTGGCAGCGAAACCGGCAAGAGCCGTCTCGCCGCCATCGGGTTGCGGCAGCACCGCCGGGCGGGCCGCCGCATAGGTCTGGGTTGCAAGGGACGTTCTGACATCCATTCTGGTGTCTCCTATTTACGAAGAAGTTCGAACAGGCCCGCCGTCATCTGCCGCGCCTGATCGAACAGTCGAAGGTTCGCCTCGTAGCTGCGCTGCGCTTCGCGCGCGTCAGCAATTTCGATCACCAGATCGACATTCGAGCCGTCGTAGTGACCTGTTTCATCGGCCAGAGGATGGCCGGGGTCGTAAATGTCCTGCAGCGGGCTCTGATCCAGCCGGACCTTGCCTGCCCTGACCTCACCCGAGCCGACCTCTTCCGCAAAGGAGACCAGCTTGCGGTGATAGCCGGGCGTGTCGGCGTTCGAGATATTTTCGGACACATGGCGCAGCCGCATCGCCTGCGCCTCCATCCCCGAGGCGGAATAGCTGAGAGCCTTGAGAAGATCGCTCATCCCCGCCCCCTATCGGCCAAGGCTGGCGCGGATGATGCCGGAGGTGCTGCGATAGATCGCCAGCGCCATCTCATGCTCCTGCCGGGCGCCGGCGGCCTTGACCATCTCCGCCTCGATCGAGACCGAATTGCCGTTGGGGGAAGCCTGTTCCGCGCTGGCAAAGGCCCGCGCCGCCGCGCCGCCGCCGCCCAGATGCCCCGGCCGCGTGGCGCGCAGGGCCAGTGTGCCGCCCTCATAAACCTGCGCGAAATCGGGGATATCCAGCGCCCGATAGCCGGGCGTGTCTGCATTGGCCACATTCCTTGCGATCAGGCTCATCCTGTCGCCGGCATGGGCTGCCATGGACTGTGCCATGGCGGTGATTTCCAGTTTTCCGAACATCGGGGCTTCTCCCTCGACCGCTTTCACCAAGGCTTAAGGGTGATTCCTTTAGAAACGGTAAGCAGCGAACAAAGGGAGAATCCCATGGCAGATGTTTTTGCGCCGCTCCGCTCGGAAATCGCCCGTATTCCGGTGGCGGCGGCCCTTGGCCGCGTGGTGGCGGTGCGGGGGGGCACCGTGCAGGTTTCGGGCCTGACGCGGCTGGCCTGTCAGGGCGACCACGTGCAGATCGGCGCCCTGGGCGGCGAGGTTCTGGGGCTGGCGCCCGAGGGGGTGACGGTGCTGACCGATGGCGCACCCGACGGGCTGGCGATCGGCGCCGGGGTCGAACTCTGCGGTGCCACCGGCATCGCGCCGGATGACAGTTGGATCGGCCGCATCGTGGACCCGTTTGGCCGGCCTCTGGACGGGCGGCCCCTCCAGCGCGGCCCTTTGTTGCGCCCGCTGCGGGCCGAGGCGCCCGCCGCCGCCCGCCGCCGCCGGTTGGGCGCGCGTCTGTCAACCGGGGTTGCGGTCTTTGACACGCTCTTGCCGCTGGTGCGGGGGCAGAGGATCGGGCTTTTCGCGGGGTCGGGCGTGGGAAAATCCTCGCTCCTTGCGAAATTCGCCCGCGGGGTCGAGGCGGATGTGGTGGTGATTGCCCTGATCGGCGAGCGGGGACGCGAGTTGCGCGAATTCACCGAGCGGGTTCTGGGACCGGGGGGCATGGCCCGCTCGGTCATCGTCACCGCCACCTCGGATCAGTCGGCGCTGACGCGGCGTCGCTGCGCCTGGGCGGCGATGGCCGTGGCCGAACACTTCCGTGATCACGGGCTGCATGTGCTGTTCCTTGCCGATTCGGTCACCCGCTTTGCCGAGGCGCACCGCGAGGTTGCGCTGGCCGCAGGGGAGCCTGCGGCCCTGCGCGGCTATCCCCCGTCGCTGACACAAGCCATCATGGCACTGGGAGAGCGGGCAGGCCCGGGGCCGGAGGGGGCGGGCGACATCACCGCGGTCTTTTCGGTGCTGGTTGCGGGCTCCGACATGGATGAGCCGGTCGCCGATATCCTGCGCGGCGTGCTGGATGGCCATGTGGTGATGGACCGCAAGATTGCCGAACGCGGGCGCTATCCCGCCATCGACCTCTTGCGCTCGGTCTCGCGCAGCCTGCCGCAAGCGGCGGACGAAGGTGAGAATCTGCTGATCGCCGAGGCGCGGCGGTTGTTGGGTGCCTGGGATCGGGCGGAGCTGATGATTCAGGCCGGACTGTACGCGAAAGGGTCCGATGCGGTGGTGGATGCCGCGATCCGGGTCTTTCCGGCGCTGGATGCCTTTCTGGGCGAGGATGCGCCCGATGGCGGGATTGCAGCCAGTTTCGCCCGCCTCGCCGCAATCCTGCACAATGCGCGGAGCTGATCAGCGGCGGATGTTCTGCAGCAGCGTCAACGCATTCTGGGCGGCACTGGTGCCGCCGCCCAGCGCCGCCACCTCACCCCGGATCAGGAAGCGGCGGAGCAACTTGTCCATCGCATCGGCATTGCCGAGGTCAGAGACCTTGTCGCTGCCCAATTGGCTTTTGGCCTTGGATTTGATCACCGAAAGCTGCTGATCAATATCCAGCGTGCCAAAGGCCGAAGGCAGTCCCAAGGCCGTTTCGAACACCTTGCGCAAAGGCTCGCTGCCCAGAATGCCATACCATTTGGTATTCTCGGAACTGGTCTTGCCCGCCAGATCCTTGAGTTCCCGCTCGGCATTGAGGGCAAGGCGCATGTCGCTGTCCTGCGCGCCCACGGCTGCCTCGAAACTGCGGGCGCGGTAGGCGGTGATGATCTTGTCCGCAAAATCCGAAATCTGCGTGCTGGGGGTCGAAAAATTGCCGAAGCCAAAGGTCGATGACAGCTTCTGATAGCTTTTATCCGCCAGTTTGTTGGCCAGCGCATCCTGCTTGAGCGTGCCATCCTCCAGCACCTTGCGGATGAAAAAGCGGTTGTTGATATCGGCCTCAAGACCAAAGGCGCCGAGCGCCACCTTCAAAAGGCGGCGGTCGGCGACCAGTTGTTCGGCGGTCTTGACCGATCCGATCCTGGCCCGGAAATAGGCTTCATCCGTCTTGATTTCGGGTGAGGCGTTGAAGGCAGCGGTTTGCGCCGGCATCGTGCGCTTGAGCAGCGTCCAGCCGGCATAACCCGAAAGCGGCAATGCCGGTGCAAAGCTCATGCGCGGCCTGCAGCAGCCAGAAGCCGCTCTTCCCGGGGCAAGAGCGCGCGCAGTGCCTTGAGCGCCTGATAATGCTGATCCTCGATCACCGATGCCGTGGCTTGTGTCAAAAGCGCCCGACTGTCGGGATCGGTCAGAACCTGGCTGAGTTGTTCGATCCCGCGCAGAAGCTGCATCCGGGCCAGCCCGATCTCGGCATCGCCCGACAACACCAGTTGCGCGATGTAGCAGACCCGGCGGACGGGGGTGTTCACCTCTTCGGGGTGGATCGCGTCCCGCAGCCGCAGGATATTGGCATTGGGCGTCATGATGGCCAGACGCGAGCGTTTGTCACCGTTCTCCACCACGGCGCCATTGATCAGCACCCGTTCATGGGGTCCGAGTTTAAGGACCAGCCCGCTCATGGCGCACCGCCTTCGCCGCGCAGGCCGCGCATGACGGCGGTATTGATCTCGATCAGAACCTCGGCCGAGGCTTTGCCGCTGCGCACCGCGCGGCTGTGCTGGGCGGTGAATTCGTAAAGGTAGAAAAGCTGCGCCCGCAGTTTCTGCGGCAGACCATTTCCGTCGCCCGAAACATCCGCCGCCAGCGTGGACCAGAGCCGCAGATTGTCGTCCAGCGCGGCCAGAAGCCCGGGCAGGTCGCTCTTGCGGCGGGCCCAGCCCTCGGACAGGCGCTGTGTGATGCGGGCGAGCAATTCGTATTCGATGGCGCGCGGGGTGCGGCCGGGCGCTTCGGGGCGGGCATAGGCGGCACGCGCCGCCGCAAACCGGGCGGTTTGGGGATGTGCAGACACGCGGGGTTCCTCCTGCGGGGGTGGGGTTCAGAAGGGGGGCGGGGGGAGGCTTCCCCCGCCCTGCGATGTCAGCGGAACAGCGACAGGATGTTCTGCGGCGCCTGATTGGCAATCGACAGCGCCTGCGTTGCCAGTTGCTGCTGGACCTGCAGCGCCTGCAACCGGGCCGAGGTTTCTTCCATATCGGCATCCACCATGCTGCCGATCCCCGATTTCAGCGCATCCGACAGGGTCGAGACGAACTTGGCCTGGGTATCCACCCGCGTCTGGGCCGAACCAAAGGCCGAGGCCGCATCGATCGCCGTCTGTTCCAGCCCCTCGATCGCGCCAAGCGCCAGAGCGGCGCCCGATGCGGTCGAAACGTCGATCGTGGCCAGGGCACCCAGCCCGCCCGAGCCGGCGTTGCGATACTGGCCGGAAACCGACAAGTCCTTGGTCCCGTCATTGGTGAACGACAGCGTGCCCGGCGTGCCGGAGTCATAATCCACCGTCAGGCCGGAAATCCCCAGCGAGTCGATGGCGTTCTTCATGCCCACGGCAATCAGGTCGGGCATCGAGTTGGCGCCGCTGTCCACGTCGGAAGAGGTGATCGTGTAAGAGGCGGTCTTGTCCCCGATCCGCATGGTGATCTTGTCCCCGGCGGCCCAGGCATTGGCGCCATCCTGGAACTCGATATCATCGGTGCCGCCGCCCTGATCCAGCGCCAGAACGAAGGTATCGGCATCGGTCGAGATCGTGCCGCCGGTGGACGAGGCAAAGACATCATTGGCCACATAGCCGCCCGTCGAAAGATCCTGCGCGTTGACCGTGATCGACGAGGCCGTCACGCCGGTCGAGCTGCGATCCAGCGAAGCCAGAATATCGACCGAGGTGTTGGAGCCGTTCACAAGGTTCAGCCCGTTATACTGCGCCGCCCCCACGACCGAATTGATCTGGTCGCGCAGCGCGACGATATCGGTCTGGATCTTGCCCCGGTCAACGTTGTCTTCCTGCGCCGCGACGATCTTCTTCTTCATGTCCGACAGAAGATCGGTCACGGTTTCCGATGCCTGCCGCGCCACTTCGACGGTGGACGAGCCGAGCGCCAGGCTGTCAGAGATGCCCTGGAAGCCCTTCACATCCGATTCCATGGTCTTCGAGATGGCCCAGACCGCGGCATTGTCGCGTGCCGTCGCCACCGATTTGCCGGTGGAGATTTCCGACTGGGTCTTGTTGAGGTTGGCGTTGATCGACTTCATGGTCTGAAGGGCAACCATCGCGCTGTTGTTGGTCAGAATGGACGACATGTCCTGCTTCCTGTTCTTGCTGCCGGCACTTCGTGCGGCGGGTTGGACCGGCGGTGGACCGCCGGAAGGTTCGGGCCCTTCGTCCCCTGCCCCGCGTTCCGTTCGGGGCGCCACCCCGTCATGGGATGCAGGGCGATTGAAGCCTGCGAGGTTCTAAGGCTTTCCTAACCGCCAAGACCCGAATGCCTTTCATTTGAGAAAATCTGTCAGAACCGCCGCGCGGGCTGCGGGGCGGTCACGATGTCGGCCGCCTGACCGTTGCGGTCATAGGTGCGCAGGCCAAGCTCCAGCCCCCGCAGTTCCGCCAACCGCCGCCGTCCGGCGCGCAAGCCGCGCAGCGTCGCGTCAAGGCAGGCGGCGTTGCGCTGCGCAAGGGCGGCGACCCTGCGCGCCGCGGCCGGGTCGCGGTGCGCATCAAGGGCCTCTGCCGCGGCTTCGACTGCCGGAGTGAGTGCGGAGAGCGCATTGAAATCGGCGTGGAGTGCCGCCTGATGCAGATCTTCGAGAAGCGATTCGAGATCGGCCTTCATGTCTGGACCTCGCGGCGCTTGAGGCTGTGAAATATCTGCTCGGCCAGCCCGATGCCGCCATGTTGCACCATTTGCCGGGCCTGCGCGTCGCGCTGGAACGAGGCGAATTGTGTCTCTCCGGCGCCGCCCGAAAAGCTGCCCTCCTGCGCCTCAAGCCCGGCATAGGACAGCATTTCGGCCAGAAAGGCCGCTTCGAGGTCTTGTGCGCGGGCGCGCAATGCCGTGTCGTGCGGTGTTTCGCCGGGTCGGCCCGCCCCCCGCCCCGCAATCTCCAGTGCTGTGATTTCCATTCCGGCCTCCTGACCTGATGATTTTTCCGATCATGGCCGGGCGCGGTAAACAGCCGGTAACTTTCGGCGGCGATAGTCGGGGCCACACGGCAGAAACCGGATGACCATGCTCACAGCCCTCCCCCTTGCGCTGCCCCCCACGGCTGCCCCTGCACCCACTCCGACCGCCGGGGAAGAGGTTGCGACCGAGGGCGGCTTTGCCGCGGAAATGGCAAGAGAGGGCGATCCCACCCCGGAAGAGGAAGACATCACAGCCATGGCGCTTGCAGCGCTGTCCTGCGCACCCCCGCCTGCCACCTTGACTGCCGCCCCGGTTGAGGGGGGGGCGGCAGAATTGGCAATCACAACAACATCGCCGGCGGTTGCGCCACCTGACCCTTCGCCCCCAGAGGAGGGCGCTCCATCCGAAGGCCCCACCCCGCCCTCTGCCGAGGCGGCGGTGCGGATGCAGATGGCGGATGAGGCCGGAGCCAGCACTGACGCGGGTGAAGAGGGAAAAGCAGAAGCGGCACCGAAAGAGACGCCACGTCCTGCGCCCTCTGTCCCGCCCCTTCTGACCGCCGATACCGCGCCCGCCGCGCAGTCGCCGGTCCCGCTGCCAGCGCCCGCTGCCGCCCATTCCGTCACACATCCCCATGCCGACCCGCCCCCTGCCATGGCCCGTCAGATCACCGAAGGGCTATCTGCGGCGCTGGCTGACCCTGCGGCGGGTGACCAGATCGAACTTGTCCTGCGCCCCGAAGAGCTGGGCCGTGTCCGGTTCGAGTTGCGCGGAGAGGGGGACCGGCTGATGGTCACGCTCACCGCGGATCGGCCCGAAACCATGGACCTGCTGCGCCGCCATCTGCCCGACCTACTGGCCGAGCTTGAGCAGGCGGGCTACGGCGGCGCCAGTCTCGACTTCGGCCAGCCGGGGCATTCCGACCGCCCGCCCCCGACAGAGGCCGCTCAGGCGGTCCGCGCCGCCGCGGATCTTTCAGAACCTTTGCCGCCACAGCCGGGCCTGACGGGCAGCGGCGGCCTTGATCTTCGCTTCTAGAAAGGACGGCCCATGGTCACCTCGGTCACCGATACCACCTCTGTTCCCGGCAGGACGACCACCGGCACCGCGACGGTCGTCGGCGGGGATTTCGACACGTTCCTCAAACTGCTGACGACACAGATGCAGAATCAGGATCCGCTGAACCCCATCGATTCCACCGATTACGCCACACAACTGGCCACGTTTTCAGGGGTGGAACAGCAGACCCGGACCAATCAGCTTCTGGAAAGCCTTTCGGGGCAGATGAGCCTGATGGGCATGTCGCAGCTTGCCGCATGGGTCGGGCAAGAGGCGCGGACCGATGCCCCGGTCTGGATGGACGGCGATCCGGTCACGGTGCAGGCCGAACCGCGGGTGGGCGCCGACCGGGCGGTGCTGGTGGTCAAGGATGCGCAGGGCATCATCGTGGCCCGCGATGAGATTGCCCCCGCCGGAGGGGAGTTCCAGTGGATCGGCACCGATGCCACCGGCGCGGCCCTGCCCGACGGGGTCTATAGCCTGTCTGTGGAAAGCTGGCGCGACGATCAGGTTCTGGGCAGCGACCCGGTGCAATCCTATGGCCGCATCCTTGAGGCGCGCAACGGCACCGCCGGAACCACGCTGGTGCTGGAAGGGGGCGTCGAAGTGGCAAGCGACCGGATCAGCGCGCTGCGTGTGCCGTTCTAGACCGCGTCAGGTTGCGATCCGCGCGCAAGAATCGGAAACTGTCAGCAATCGTGAAAGCCCGGAACTGACTGGCACTCTGCCATCTCCCGGGGCGCTGCCCCGGACCCCGGGATATTTGGGCCAAGATGAAAGCAGCGGCTTAGAGCCCGTGGCTCAGCCATATCCCCATCGCAAAGAGCAGCGCCGCGCCGAAAGCAAGGGCCAGACGCCGCGGCGCGGGGTTGGGGGCAAGGGGTTTGGGCTGTTCTGCCTGCGCAATCAGCAGCGCCTCAACGAGACGCGGCAGGCGGGGGCCGAAACGGCCCAGCACCCGCGCCGTCTGTGCCAGATCGCGCAACAACGACAGGGGGCCAAGATTGCGGGTGATATAGCTTTCCACCACCGGGTGGGCGACCTGCCAGATGTTGATATGCGGGTCCAGACTGCGTGCCACGCCTTCGACCACCACCATGGTGCGCTGCAACAGGATCAGTTCGGTGCGCGTCTGCATCCCGAAATGTTCCGTTACCTCAAAAAGGAAGGACAAAAGCCGCGCCATTGAGACACGGGAGGCATCCATGCCGAAAATCGGTTCGCCCACCGCGCGCAGGGCGCGGGCAAATTCGTCGATGTCGCGGTCGGGCGGCACATAGCCCGCTTCAAAATGCACCTCGGCGACGCGGCGATAGTCGCGCTTGATGAAGCCATAAAGGATCTCGGCATAGACGCGGCGGGTATATTCGTCGATCCGCCCCATGATGCCGAAGTCATAGGCGATCAGGTCGCCATTGGCCGCCACCTTGAGATTGCCTTGGTGCATGTCGCCGTGAAACAGCCCGTCGCGCAGCGCATGGGACAAGAAAAGCTGCAAGACCCGGGCAGCCAGTGCCACCCGGTCATGGCCCGCAGCATCCAGCGCGGCATTGTCGGCCAGCGAAATCCCTTCGGCCCAGCCAAGTGTCATCACGGCGCGGGCCGACAGCGGCCAGACCGGGGCTGGCACCTGAAAACCTTTATCAGATGCCGTATTGGCCGCAAATTCCGAAGCTGCGGCGGCTTCGAGCCGCAGATCCAACTCTCCCAACACCACGCCCTCGAAATGCGCAATCACATCCACGGGGCGCAGGCGGCGCGAGAAGGGGGCAATGAATTCAATGGTGCGGGCGGCGAAATAAAAGGCGTCGATGTCACGGCGAAAGGCGCGTTCGATCCCGGGGCGCAGCACCTTGACCGCCACGTCAGCCCCGGTTTCAGCCACCTTGGCGCGGTGAACCTGCGCGATAGAGGCGGCGGCAACGGGTTCCGAGAATGCGCTGAAAAGGGTTTCCACCGGGGCGCCCAATTCGGCCTCGATCCGCGTACGGGCCTCGTCCATGGCAAAGGGCGGCAGCTTGTCTTGCAGATAGCGCAACTGGTCGGCCAATTCGGGCGTGACGATATCGGGCCGGGTCGAAAGGATCTGGCCGAACTTGATATAGGCGGGACCAAGTGCGGTCAGCGCCCGGGTCAAGGGGGGCAGGTCGGGATCGCCCTTCAGCCCCAACGCCTTGAACGGCCAGCCCAGAAGCCGCGCGGCAAAGCGCAGCCGGGGCGGGGCGTTCATAGCGGCCAGCACCACTGCCATCGCCCCGGTGCGTTCAAACGTGGCGCCGGTGCGGATCAGCCGCCAGATGTTGTGCGGCCCGCGCATCAGATCTTCCAGCCGGAATGCAGTGCGGCGATGCCCAGCGTCAGGTTGCGGTATTTCACCTGACCGAAGCCCGCCTGCCGGATCATGCCGGCAAAAACCTCTTGCTCGGGGAATTTGCGGATCGATTCGACAAGGTATTGATAGCTGTCACGGTCGCCCGCCACGATCTGTCCCATCACAGGAATGATGTTGAACGAGTAGAGGTCATAGGCTTTCTGCAACATCTCGTTCGGAATCTGGCTGAACTCCAGCACCATGAGCCGCCCGCCGGGACGCAGCACGCGGTGGGCCTCACGCAGGGCATCAGGAATGCGGGTGACGTTCCGAATGCCGAAGGAAATCGTGTAAACGTCGAACGTATTGTCGGCAAAGGGCAGCGCCATCGCATCGCCCACCACCCAATCAAGGCTTTCGGCCATCTTGCCGGCTTCGGCGCGTTGACGACCCTCGACCAGCATCGATTCGGTCATGTCCAGAACGGTCGCCGTCGCCCCCGGCGCGCGGCCGAGGAAGCGGAAAGAGACATCGCCCGTGCCTCCGGCCACATCGAGGAGCTTTTGCCCCGGGCGCGGCGCGAGCCAATCCATCATCGCATCTTTCCAGACGCGGTGGATACCCATCGACATCAGGTCATTCATCACATCGTATTTCGAGGCGACGCGGGTAAAGACGCCATGCACCATCCCGGCCTTGTCGGCCTCTGGCACGGTCTGAAAGCCGAAATGGGTGGTGCTGTCATCGGTCATTTGGGCTTGCCGTCCTTCGCTGTTGGCCACCTTATAGGGCGCTGCCCCCCCCACCTCAACCTGCGTCCCTGTCACATGCCCGAACTGCCCGAAGTCGAGACCGTCCGCATGGGGCTTTTGCCCGTGATGGAGGGGCGCGTGATCGAAACGGCGCAGGTGAACCGCGAGGGATTGCGCTGGCCCTTCCCGCCGCAGATGGCGCAACGGCTGACTGGGGCAAGGGTGCTGGGGCTGCGGCGGCGTTCGAAATATATTCTGGGCGATCTGGATACCGGCGAGACGCTGCTGATCCATCTGGGCATGTCGGGGCGAATGCTGATTTCCGGGCAGATGCTGGGTGATTTCCACCACGACCACCCCGCGCCGCAAAAGCATGACCACGTGGTGCTGATGATGGAGGGCGGGGCGCGGGTGACCTTCAACGACGCCCGCCGATTTGGCGCGATGGACCTGATGGCAACCGGAGCAGCCGAGGCGCATCCGCTGCTTGCACCGCTGGGGCCGGAGCCTTTGGGCAACGGCTTTTCCGAAAGCTATCTGGCCGGGCGTCTGGCGGGCAAGGCAACGCCGGTGAAATCGGCACTGCTGGATCAGCATATCGTCGCCGGTCTGGGCAATATCTATGTCTGCGAGGTGCTGCACCGCGCCGGAATCAGCCCGCTGCGCCTTGCCCGTGACCTTACGTCACAAGAGGCGGCGCGGCTGGTTCCCCTGATCCGCGAAGTTCTGGCCGAGGCGATTGCGGCGGGGGGTTCGTCCTTGCGCGACTACCGGCAGGCCGATGGGGAACTGGGCTATTTTCAGCACAATTTCCGGGTTTACGACCGGGACGGCGCGCCCTGCCCCACGCCCGGCTGTTCCGGCACAATCCTGCGCACGGTGCAGGCGGGGCGCTCATCCTTCCATTGCCCCGACTGCCAGAGGTGACTTGATAACGCCCGCGTTACTGCTAGGAGTCCGGCCAAAACCAAGGGAGCCACTGCCATGGCCTATGAGACGCTGATCGTCGAGATCGAGGATTATACCTGCCTGATCCGGCTGAACCGCCCCGAGGCGATGAACGCCCTGAACGCACGCCTGATGCAGGAACTGGCCGATGCCGTCAGCGCCGCCGACCGCAATGACAAGGTGCGCTGCATCGTTCTGACCGGCTCGGACAAGGCTTTTGCCGCCGGGGCGGATGTCAAGGAAATGGCGGCGAAATCCTATGCGGATGTGCTGTTCGAAGACCTCTTCGGCGCCGAGGCCGAGGCGATTGCGCGGGTGCGCAAGCCGATGATCGCGGCAGTTGCGGGCTATTGCCTGGGCGGCGGCTGCGAGCTTGCCATGATGTGCGATTTCATCATTGCCGCCGATACTGCCAAATTCGGCCAGCCCGAAATCAATCTTGGCATCGTGGCCGGTATGGGCGGCACGCAGCGGCTGACCCGGCTGGTGGGCAAGGCTAAGGCGATGGACATGAACCTGACCGGACGTTTCATGGATGCCGCCGAGGCAGAGCGTTCGGGGCTGGCCAGCCGCGTGGTGCCGGCCGCCACCCTGAAGGACGAGGCGCTGAAATGCGCGGCCAAGATCGCCGAAAAGTCGGCCATCACCGCGATGGCGGTCAAAGAATCGGTCAACCGCGCCTATGAGACCACGCTGCGCGAGGGCCTGTTGTTTGAACGGCGCAGCTTTCATGCGATGTTCGCCACCGCCGATCAGAAGGAAGGCATGGCCGCCTTCATCGAAAAGCGCCAGCCGCAGTTCCGCGACCGCTGATTCCCTGTTCCCTTTCGCCGGAAACTCCCCTATAGGCCGCCCCACATGCGCGTGGGCCCGCTTAGGCAAGATGATTCCCGTTCCCGAAACGGGGCCTTTGGGTTTTCGTGCGACCATATGCAACTGCAGACCCTAGGAACCACAGCCCCATGGCAAATACCGCCCAGTCCAAGAAACGCGCCCGTCAGTCCGAAGCCCGCTATGCGGTGAACAAGGCCCGCCGTTCGCGCATCCGCACCTTCCTGCGCAAGGTTGAAGAAGCGCTGGCCAGCGGCGATGCTGCCGTCGCCGCCGAGGCGCTGAAGGCTGCCCAGCCGGAACTGGCCCGTGGCGTGACCAAGGGCGTGCTGCACGCCAACACCGTTTCGCGCAAGATTTCGCGTCTGAACTCCCGTGTGAAGACCCTCGCCGTCAAGGTCTGAGGTCTCGCGCACCGATTGCAAAGGGCGCTGCCTGCGGGCGGCGCCCTTTGTCATTTCCGCCCCGCACCAAGGGGTGCCGTTGCCGATTTGCACGGGCGTCGGGATTCGCTGGGTCAAACATCTGTCAAGCGCATAGTTCGGTTGCGGAGGCTTGGCGCGGCTTGCTAGCGTCTTCTTGCGATTCACTTCGTCCTGGGGGACATGACGCGATCGCAAGCTGGAGGAGATGTGGACCGGGCGCTGCCAATTGCCTGAAACCCACAGAATTCGTGCTTGAGATCAAAGCGTTAGGCAAGGCACGCCACAAGCGCACCTGCTTGGCGATGTAAAGGTGGCACCGGCCCTGGCCAGGTGGTCTTTTGCGTTGCCTGTTCCACGGCCTGCCCAATCGGCCCCTGTCCGCCGCGTTTCGGCCGGGCGGCGGCTTGTCCGGGCAGCCACCCCAGAGAGGCGTTTCGCAGCGGGAACGACAATCAAAATCAAGGCGCTGCCGCGGATGCGGAAGGTGTCTGGGGACGGAATGAAAAAAATGACCAACGACGCCTGGGGCAGGGTGCGCGAGCAGTTGATCACTCAGATCGGCCGCAACAACTACACCACCTGGATCGAACCGATCCGGCTGGCGACACTGGAAGAAGAGGTCGCCCGATTCGAGGTGCCCACCAGCTTTTTCGGCGATTGGGTCTCGCGCAATTTTGCCGAGCATATCCTGCATCACCTGAAACAGGGCGGCAATGCCGTCGCCCGGGTCGAGTTCTTCGTGCCCGCCCGCCCGATGACTGCGGCCAATGATGCACCGCGCAAGGCGCCCGCGCCCCGCGCCCTGCGCGCCCGTGCCGTCGCCGACGAAGATCTGCCGGGCGCCACGCTGGATGCCCGCTTTACCTTTGACAGTTTCGTGGTCGGTAAGCCGAACGAGCTGGCCCATGCCGCCGCCCGCCGGGTAGCCGAGGGCGGGCCGGTCACCTTCAACCCGCTGTTCCTGTATGGCGGTGTCGGCCTTGGCAAGACCCACCTGATGCACGCCATCGCGCATGAATTGCAAGCGCAACAGCCGCAGTTGCGCGTGCTGTATCTTTCCGCCGAACAGTTCATGTATCGCTTCGTCCAGGCGCTGCGCGACAAGCAGATCATGGATTTCAAAGAGCTTTTCCGCTCGGTCGATGTGCTGATGGTCGATGATGTGCAGTTCATCGCCGGCAAGGATTCAACGCAGGAAGAGTTCTTCCACACCTTCAACGCGCTGATCGACCAGAACAAGCAGATCGTCATTTCCGCCGACCGCGCCCCGGGCGAGATCAAGGATCTTGAGGATCGCATCAAGTCCCGCCTGCAATGCGGGCTGGTGGTGGACCTGCATCCGACCGATTACGAGTTGCGCCTTGGCATCCTGCAACAAAAGGTCGAATTCTATCGCAGCCAATACAAGGGGTTGCAGCTTGCCCCCGGCGTGCTGGAGTTTCTGGCCCACCGCATCACCACCAATGTCCGCGTTCTGGAAGGGGCGCTGACCCGGCTTTTCGCCTTTGCCTCGCTGGTGGGCCGCGAGATCAGTCTGGAACTGACGCAGGATTGCCTTGCCGATATCCTGCGCGCCTCGGACCGCAAGCTGACGATCGAGGAAATTCAGCGCAAGGTGGCCGAGCATTACAACATCCGCCTGTCCGACATGATCGGGCCAAAACGGCTGCGCAACATCGCGCGTCCGCGTCAGGTGGCGATGTATCTGGCCAAGCAACTGACCCCGCGCAGCCTGCCGGAAATCGGCCGCCGCTTTGGCGGGCGCGATCACACCACGATCATGCATGGCGTGCGCAAGATCGAAGAGCTGATGGCCACCGACAGCCAGTTGACCGACGACCTGCAGCTTCTGCGCCGTCTGCTTCAGGGCTGATTCACAGCAGATTGGGCGGCTTGACGGGATTGTGAAAGCCCCGCAATGTCGCCCGGACAGTTGGAACCGGCGGCAGCCGGATTGATCGGTGTCCGCTGGTGACGCGGCCCGGCATGGGGATGGAACGATGAAGCTCTCGATCGAACGCGGAACGCTGCTCAAGGCGCTGGCACAGGCGCAATCGGTTGTCGAACGCCGCAATACCATTCCGATTCTGGCCAATGTGCTGATCGAAGCCGAGGGCAATCAGGTCAGCTTCCGCGCCACCGATCTGGACATCGAGGTGGTGGACCGCGCGCCTGCCATGGTGGAACGGCCCGGCGCGACCACGGTTTCCGCCGTGATGCTGCATGAAATCGTGCGCAAGCTGCCCGATGGCGCGCTGGTGAACCTGACCGAGGATGCCGCCTCGGGCCGGCTGACGATTGCCGCCGGGCGCTCGACCTTCTCGCTGGCGACGCTTCCGAAGGAAGATTTCCCGGTGATGGCGACATCGGAATATTCGTCGAATTTCTCTGCCCCGGCCAAGGTGCTGCGGCGGCTGTTCGACAAGGCGAAGTTTGCCATTTCGACCGAAGAAACGCGCTATTACCTGAACGGCGTCTATATGCACACCGCCACGGGCGAAGACGGGCCGACGCTGCGCTGCGTGGCGACCGATGGCCACCGGCTGGCCCGGATTGACGCGCCGCTGCCCGAAGGCGCCGCCGGGATGCCCGGTGTGATTGTGCCGCGCAAGACGGTGAACGAATTGCGCAAGCTGCTGGATGATGACGAGGCGACGATTGCCGTGTCGGTCAGTGAAACCAAGGTGCGCTTTGCGACGCCGCTGATCACCCTGACCTCGAAGGTGATCGACGGCACCTTCCCCGATTACACCCGCGTCATTCCGATGAACAACACCCGCCGGCTTGAGGTGGATGCCAGCGAGTTTGCCAAGGCGGTGGACCGGGTGGCAACAGTGTCTTCGGAACGCTCGCGCGCGGTGAAGCTGAGCCTGGACGAAGACCGGCTGATCCTCTCGGTCAACGCCCCCGATTCGGGCGCCGCGGAAGAGGAACTCGCCGTGGCCTATGGCGACGAGCGGCTGGAGATCGGCTTTAACGCCAAGTATTTGCTGGAAATTGCCAGCCAGGTGGACCGCGAGAATGCGGTGTTCCTGTTCAACTCTTCCGGCGATCCGACCCTGATGCGCGAGGGCAACGACACCTCGGCGGTCTATGTCGTGATGCCGATGCGCGTCTGATCGGCGGCCGGGGGCCAGCCCCCGGACCCCCGGGATATTTTTGCCAAGATGAAAGGGCCGGGACGTGAGCGGGCTTGCCATCACCTCGCTGTCCCTGTCGCATTTCCGCAGCCACCGCGCGACACGGCTGGCTTTCGATGGGCGGCCGGTGGCAATTGTCGGGCCGAACGGGGCGGGCAAGACCAATATCCTTGAGGCGGTTTCGCTCTTGTCGCCCGGGCGGGGGTTACGGCGGGCGGCGGGGGATGAGTTGGCGCGGAGGCCAGAAGCCCTAGGCTGGCGGATCACGGCTGCCGTGCGCGGGCTTGCCGCCGACCATGACATCGAAACCGGCGCGGACGGGGCCGAGGCGCGGCATCTGCGGATCGACGGCAAGGCAGCGGCGCAACTGGCGCTGGGACGCATCCTGCGCGTGCTGTGGCTGGTGCCCGCGATGGACCGGCTGTGGATCGAGGCGGCCGAGGGGCGGCGGCGGTTTCTGGACCGTCTTACACTGTCGTTCTTTCCCGATCATGCCGAGGCGGTGCTCGCCTATGACAAGGCCATGCGCGAGCGGAACCGGCTGCTGAAAGAGGGGGTTTCCGATGCCCGCTGGTATGGCGCGCTGGAAGGGCAGATGGCCGAGGCGGCGGTCAGCCTGATGGCCAATCGGGCTTTGGCGCTGGCACGTCTGGCCCAAGCGCAGGAAGGGGCGGAAACCGCCTTTCCCCGCGCCGACCTGTCGCTGGCCGCGCCCGAGGGTGAGGCCGAGGCCGGGGCTTTGCCTGCCCTTTGGGCCGAGGGGCGGCGGCGCGACATGGCGGCGGGGCGCACGCTGATCGGGCCGCACCGCACCGATCTGGCGGCGGTCTATGCCGCCAAGTCCACCCCCGCCGCCCAATGTTCGACCGGCGAGCAGAAGGCGCTGCTGATCAGCCTGATCCTTGCCAATGCCCGCGCGCTGGCCGCCGATCTGGGCCGCGCGCCGGTTCTTTTGCTGGATGAGGTGGCGGCGCATCTCGACAGCGCCCGGCGCGCCGCCCTTTATGACGAGATCTGCGCCTTGGGGGCGCAGGCGCTGATGACCGGAACCGAGGCGGCGCTGTTCGATCCTTTGGGAGATCGGGCACAAACCCTTCATATCCATGATGAAAACGGACAATCGAGGATCGAGCCATGACAGCGCAGCGCGTCACCCTGATCACCCTTGGCGTGAAGGATCTTTCCGCCGCCCGCGGCTTTTATGCTGCGCTCGGCTGGCGTGAACATGGCGAAAGCCAGCCGGGGGTGGCGTTCTACCAGATGCATGGCGCGGCACTTGCGCTGTTCGGGCGCGACGATCTTGCCGCCGATCAGGGGCGCGCGGGCGCGGCCCTTGGCACCGGCGCGATGACATTGGCGCAGAATTTCACCACCGAGGCAGAGGTGGACGCGGCCTATGCCGCCGCCCTCGCTGCCGGGGCAACACCGCTGAAAGCACCCGAAAAGGTGTTCTGGGGCGGCTATTCCGGCTATTGGGCCGACCCGGACGGCCATGTCTGGGAGGTGGCGATGAACCCGTTCTGGCCTTTGGCAGCAGATGGCAGCCTGACCCTGCCCGGAGGGCCGGCATGACCATAACGCTGACACAACTCGGGCTTTATGCCCTTGGCATGGCCGGTCTTTGGGCGGTTCCCGGGCCGGTCTGGGTCGCCCTGATGGCGCGGGCGCTGTCGGGCGGCTTTGCTGCGGCCTGGCCGCTGGCGATCGGCGTGGCGATGGGCGACATGATCTGGCCGCTGACCGCGATCCTTGGCCTGAGCTGGATCGAAAGCGCCTGGGGCGATGTGCTGTCCTTGCTGCGCTGGGTGGCAGCGGTGGTGTTCCTGTTCATGGGGGTCATGCTGATCCGCAAGCCCGCCGCAGCGCCCAATGCCGACAGCCGCCTGACCCGCCCTGGCATCTGGGCAGGGTTGAGCGTGGGCTTTGCCGTGGTGATCGGCAATCCCAAGGCGATCCTGTTCTACATGGGCGCCCTGCCCGGCTTTTTCACATTGGGAAGCCTGACCACGCTGGACATCGTGGCGATTCTGGCGGTTTCCATGGCGGTGCCGACCCTGGGCAATCTGGGGCTGGCGCTGTTTCTGGACCGCGCCCGGCAGCTTCTGTCCAGCCCGCAAGCCATCCGGCGGCTGAATGTCACCTCGGGATGTCTGCTGATCGGGGTCGGGCTGGTCATCCCGCTGCTTTGACCGCAACATCTGGGGGGTGGGGGTGACATTCCCCCCCCTGTCCGCTATAAGTTGCGGGCAATATGAAGGGTTCTCCACGCATGGCCGAAGCCGCCCGCAAACCCGCCGAATACGGCGCGGATTCCATTAAGGTTCTCAAGGGGTTGGAGGCGGTTCGCAAACGCCCCGGCATGTATATCGGCGATACCGATGACGGCTCGGGCCTGCATCATATGGTCTATGAGGTTGTGGACAACGGCATTGACGAGGCGCTGGCCGGTCACGCCACCGCCGTCACGGTGATCATCCATGCCGACGACTCGGTTTCGGTGCGCGACAATGGCCGTGGCATCCCGGTGGACATCCATGCCGAAGAGGGTGTTTCCGCTGCCGAAGTGATCATGACGCAGCTTCACGCCGGCGGGAAATTCAACAACACCGACGAGGGCGGCAACGCCTACAAGGTGTCGGGCGGGTTGCATGGCGTGGGCGTTTCGGTGGTCAACGCGCTGTCGGAATGGCTGGAACTGACCGTCTGGCGCGACGAAAAGGAATACCGCGCCCGGTTCGAACATGGCGAATGCGTGGTGCATGTGCATGAGGTCGGCCCCGCCCCCGGAATGCGCGGAACCGAGGTGCGCTTTCTGGCCAGCGCCAAAACGAATATCCCCGAGGGCACCTTTTCGAACCTTGATTACAGCTTCAAGGTGCTGGAAACCCGCCTGCGCGAACTGGCCTTCCTGAACTCGGGCGTGCGCATCATCATCGAGGATGCCCGCCACGCCGAACCGCTGCGCACCGAGCTTTACTATGACGGCGGCGTGAAGGAATTCGTCAAATACCTCGACCGCTCAAAGACTTCGGTGATGCCGGAGCCGATCTACATGCTGGGCGAAAAGAACGGCATCGGCGTGGAAGTGGCGATGTGGTGGAATGACAGCTACCATGAAACCGTGCTGCCCTTCACCAACAACATCCCGCAGCGCGATGGCGGCACCCATCTTGCGGGCTTTCGCGGCGCGCTGACGCGCACGATCAACAGCTATGCCCAGACCTCGGGCATCGCCCGCAAGGAAAAGGTCGATTTCACCGGCGACGATGCGCGCGAGGGGCTGACTTGCGTGCTGTCGGTCAAGGTGCCGGACCCGAAATTCTCCTCCCAGACCAAGGACAAGCTGGTGTCCTCCGAAGTCCGTCCGGCGGTCGAGAATCTGGTGAACGAAAAGCTGGCCGAGTGGTTTGAGGAAAACCCCGGCCCGGCCAAGATCATCGTCGGCAAGATCATCGAGGCCGCTCTGGCCCGCGAAGCTGCCCGCAAGGCGCGCGAACTGACACGCCGCAAGACTGCGCTGGACGTGGCAAGCCTGCCGGGCAAGCTGGCAGATTGCCAAGAGCGTGACCCCGCCAAGTCGGAACTGTTCCTTGTCGAGGGGGATTCGGCAGGTGGCTCGGCCAAGCAGGGGCGCAGCCGCTCCAATCAGGCGGTGCTGCCGCTGCGGGGCAAGATCCTGAACGTGGAACGCGCGCGGTTTGACCGGATGCTCGCATCGCAGGAAATCGGCACGCTCTTGACGGCGCTCGGCACCTCGATCGGTTCGGAATTCGACATTTCCAAGCTGCGCTACCACAAGATCGTCATCATGACCGATGCCGATGTGGATGGCGCGCATATCCGCACCCTGCTCTTGACCTTCCTGTTCCGTCATCTGCGGCCCCTGGTCGATGCCGGGCACGTCTATATCGCGCAGCCGCCGCTTTATAAGGTCGCGCGCGGCAAGTCCGAGGTCTACCTCAAGGATCAGGCAGCACTTGAAGATTATCTGGTGGAAATGGGTGTCGAAGGCGCCGTGCTGCGGCTGGCCGATGGCGTGGAAATCGCCGGGGCGGACCTTGCCCGGGTGATCGAAGGTGCGCGGCAGTTCCGCCGCGTGCTGGACGCCTTCCCCACCCATTACCCGCGCGGCATTCTGGAACAGGCGGCGCTGGCCGGCGCCTTTGACCCTGGCCGCGCCGATGCCGACCTGCAACTGGTCGCCGATACCGTCGCCCAGCGCCTGAACATGATCGCGGTCGAGTATGAGCGCGGCTGGTCCGGCCGCATCACGCAAGACCACGGCATCCGCCTTTCGCGCGTGCTGCGCGGGGTTGAGGAGTTGCGCACGCTCGACGGTGCTGTCCTGCGCTCGGGCGAGGCGCGGCGGCTGTCGCAGGTGGCTGGCCAGACCCGTGACATCTATCGCAACCCCGGTCGCCTGATCCGCAAGGACCGCGAGCAGATGGTGCATGGCCCGATTGACCTCTTGAAATCGGTGCTGGCCGAGGGGGAAAAGGGCCTGACCCTGCAACGCTACAAGGGTCTGGGCGAAATGAACCCCGAGCAGCTTTGGGAAACCACGCTCGACCCCGAGGCGCGCACCCTGTTGCAGGTCAAGATCGGCGATCTGGCCGAGGCCGACGACATCTTCTCGAAACTGATGGGCGATGTGGTGGAACCCCGCCGCGAGTTCATCCAGCAAAACGCCCTGAGCGTCGAGAATCTCGACTTCTAGCGATTTGCACCTTTTGAAATACTCCCGCCGGAGGCATCTGCGGCCTGCGGCGGGCGCAATGCGGGAAAACTGGTGACCCCGGCGGGACTTGAACCTGCAACCTTCCCCTTAGGAGGGGGACGCTCTATCCGTTGAGCTACGGAGCCACGCGGCCTTTTTGCTTGGAAACCCGCGCCATGGCAACCGGGCAAAGCGGGCCGGCAAAAGAAAAGGGGGAGTGAATTTTGGCCCACACTCCCCCTCCGGTCTCCGTTGCGTCTGGGTTGAGAGCTTGCAGGACGCGCGGGATATGGCCAGTGCGTTGTGACACGCGGCTGTTAGCGATAACGTAGAGCAACATCCGGCATTGGACAAGCCCTGTTTCGGGCGCTAACAATTGAACATACATCACAGGCAGGCATCGCACCGTGACAAAGACCGCAGCATTCGACCCCCGGCGCCCCCTGACCCTGCGCGACGTTTCCGAAGCGTCGGGCGTCAGCGAGATGACGGTCAGCCGGGTGCTGCGCAACCGGGGCGATGTGTCGGAGGCCACCCGGGAAAAGGTGCTGGAGGCGGCGCGCACCCTTGGCTATGTGCCCAACAAGATCGCGGGCGCGCTGGCCAGCCAGCGGGTCAATCTGGTGGGGGTGATCATCCCTTCGCTGTCGAACATGGTCTTCCCCGAAGTGCTGACCGGCATTTCCGAAGTGCTTGAGGATACCGGCCTGCAGCCGGTGATCGGCGTCAGCAATTATTCACCCGACCGCGAAGAAGCGGTGCTGTATGAAATGCTGAGTTGGCGCCCCTCGGGTGTGATCCTCGCCGGGCTGGAGCATACGCCCGCGGCGGCGGCGATGCTGTCGCAGGCCGGTGTGCCGATTGTCGAGATCATGGACATCGACGGAACAGCCGTCGATTCCGCCGTCGGCATTTCACACCGCCGCGCCGGCCGGAAGATGGCCGAGGCGATCATCGCGGCGGGCTATCGCCGCATTGCCTTCCTTGGCACCCAGATGCCGAATGACCACCGCGCCCGCAAGCGGCTTGAGGGGTTCGAGGATGCGCTGGCGCGGCAGGGTCTGGCCTTGGCGGACCGGGAATTTTATTCGGGCGGATCGGCGCTCCTGAAGGGCCGCGAGATGACCGAGGCGGTTCTGAAGCGCAGCCCGGATGTTGATTTCCTGTATTATTCCAATGACATGATCGGGGCGGGCGGCCTGCTCTACTGTCTGGATGCGGGGCTGGATGTGCCCGGCAAGATCGGGCTGGCCGGGTTCAACGGTGTGGAACTGCTCGACGGTCTGCCGCGGCGGCTGGCGACGATGGATGCCTGCCGGCTGGAGATTGGGCGCAAGGCGGCCGAGATCATCGCCGGGCGCGGCCATGGCGGGGTGATCGGCGGCGAGGTGATCGAGCTTTTCCCGACGCTGCAACCGGGCGACACCATCCGCAAGGCACCATAGGTGATCCGTTGGCCGCACCCCTGCGTATCCTGAGCATTGCGCAGGAGAGTGCCATGTCCCTTGCCCGTTTCGCCCTTGCCTTGATCCTTGTGGCGGCGCCCGCTCTGGCCGCCGAACCCGGCTTTACCTTCCGCAGCATTGACGGAGGCAGCTATGACAGTGCCGACTGGCGCGGCAAGCCGGTGCTGGTGGTGAACACCGCCTCGCTTTGCGGTTTTGCGCCGCAACTTGCCGATCTGCAAAGCCTGTCCGATGCCTATGCCGGGCGGGCCGTGGTCCTTGCAGTGCCCTCCGACGATTTCAACCAAGAGCTTGGTTCGGAAGCCGAGGTGAAGGAATTCTGCGCACTCAACTATGACCTGACGCTGCCGATGACCACGATCGAACATGTCGCCAAAGGCAAGCTGCATCCGTTCTATGCTTGGGTGAAGGCCGAGCATGGCTTTACCCCCGGCTGGAACTTCAACAAGGTGCTGATCGGCCCGGACGGACAGTTCATCAAGGCGTGGGGCGCGGTGACCAATCCCGGTTCGGCGGCCATCACCTCGGAAATCGACGCGCTGCTGAACTAAAGGCTGGCTGCCAGTCGTGCCCCCTGATTGATGGCGCGCTTGGCATCCAGTTCGGCCGCAACATCGGCACCACCAATCACATGCGCCGCGATGCCAGCCGCCGCCAGCCGGTCAGCCAGCCCGCGCTCGGGTAACTGGCCCGCGCAAAGAACCACCGTATCGGCGGGGATCAGTTCAGGCTGGCCATCGCGGGTGATCCAGAGGCCCTCTTCGCTGATCCGGTCATAGCTGCAGCCGCCCAGCATCTTCACCCGCTTGGCCGCAAGCGCCGCCCGGTGAATCCAGCCGGTGGTCTTGCCAAGGCCGCGCCCCGGCTTTTCCGGCTTGCGCTGCAAGAGCCACACGGCGCGGGCGGGCGGCTCGGGAGCCGGGTCGGCAAGGCCGCCGGGGCTGGTGGCCGGATCGCCCACGCCCCATTCCCGCCGCCAGAGATCAGGCGCGACCGTTGGCGAATGCCCCCCGGCCACCAGAAACTCGGCCACGTCAAACCCGATACCGCCGGCACCTATCACCGCCACGCGCTTGCCCACGGGCGCGCCGCGCAGCACGTCGATATAGCTGAGTGCCCGTTCCTGCCCCGGAATGCCCGGGTCGCGCGGGGCAACGCCGGTGGCCACGATCACCTCGTCAAAGCCCTGAAGATCCCGAACATCGGCGGTCTGGCCAAGCCAGGTTGTGATGCCCAAACGGGCCACCTCGGCGCGGAACCAATCGACAAGGCCGTGAAATTCTTCCTTGCCCGGCACCTGTTTTGCAAGGTTCAACTGCCCGCCCACTTCGGCCGCCCGATCGAACAGCGTCACGGAATGGCCGCGACCGGCGGCCACCATGGCCGACATCAGGCCCGCCGGACCGGCCCCCACCACGGCAATGCGCTTGGGGGCGGCGGCAGGCGCATAGATCAGCTCCGTCTCATGGCAGGCGCGCGGGTTGACAAGGCAGGTCGTCAGCTTGCCCGCGAAAGTATGATCCAGACACGCCTGATTGCAGGCGATGCAGGGCGCGATTTCCGCCGCCCGGCCCGCAGCGGCCTTGGCGACGAAATCGGGGTCGGCAAGGAAGGGCCGCGCCATCGACACCATATCCGCCTGCCCATCGGCCAAGAGCGCCTCGGCCACCTCGGGCGTGTTGATCCGGTTCGAGGTGATGACCGGGATCGAGACTTCGGGCCGCAGCCGGGCCGTCAGATGGGCAAAGGCCGCCCGCGGAACCGAAGTGGCGATGGTCGGCACCCGCGCCTCGTGCCAGCCGATGCCGGTGTTCAGCACCGAAGCCCCCGCAGCCTCAACCGCACGGGCCAGTTGCACAACCTCGTCCCAGGTGGAGCCATCGGGGATCAGGTCGATCAGGGAAATCCGGTAGATCAGAACGGCTTCGGGGCCAAGGGCGGCCCGCACCCGCCGCACCACCTCCACCGGCAGGCGCATCCGGTTTTCATAAGCGCCGCCCCAATGGTCGGTCCGGTGATTGGTATGGCGCACAAGGAACTGGTTCAGGAAATAGCCCTCTGACCCCATCACCTCCACCCCGTCATAGCCTGCGGCGCGGGCACGCGCGGCGGCGGTGGCGATATCGGCGATCTGCTTTTCGATGCCCTCTTCATCCAGCGCGCGCGGCACAAAGGGCGAGATCGGCGATTTGATGGCCGAGGCCGAAACGCAATCCTTGCCATAGGCATAGCGCCCGGCGTGCAGGATCTGCATGGCAATCCGCCCGCCCTCGGCATGGACGGCATCGGTCACCCGGCGGTGATTTTCGATATCCTTGTCGCCGTGCAGACCCGAAGCGCCGGGAAAAACTCCGCCCTCGCGGTTGGGCGCCATGCCGCCCGTCACGATCAACCCCACCCCGCCGCGCGCCCGGGCCGCGTAAAAGGCCGCCACCCGGCCCCAATCGCCGGTTTCCTCAAGATTGGTGTGCATCGAGCCCATCAACACACGGTTGCGCAGGGTGATGGCGCCCAATGTCAGCGGGGCGAGCAGGTGGGGATATTGGGTCATGCGGTCCTCCGTCCGGCGACAATGCCCTGCGGCAAGGCGGGCGTCACCTGAAACGCGGCGTCATGGTCTTGTGCGGCGGCGGGGGCGCGGTTAGGCAGGCGATGTCCTTGTGTCCGGCGGCAGAACCGGGGGTTTCACACCCCCGGACCCCCGTGGGATATTTGGAGACAGATGAAAGGGGCCAGAATGCCGGAGTTGTTCGCCTATACCGATGGCGCCTGTTCGGGCAATCCCGGCCCCGGTGGCTGGGGCGTGCTGATGATTGCGCGCGAAGGCGGCGCGGTTGTGCGCGAGCGGGAATTGTCCGGCGGCGAGGCACAGACCACCAACAACCGGATGGAGTTGATGGCCGCGATTTCCGCGCTTGAGGCGCTGACCAAGCCGGTCGAAATCACCATCGTCACCGACAGCGCCTATGTGAAGAATGGCGTGACCGAATGGATTCACGCCTGGAAGCGCAACGGCTGGAAAACCGCAGCACGGGCGCCGGTGAAGAATGTCGAACTGTGGCAGCGGCTGGATGCGGCGCAGGCGCGGCACAAGGTGATCTGGCGCTGGATCAAGGGCCATGCCGGCCATGCCGAGAACGAGCGGGCCGATGCGCTGGCCCGGGCCGGAATGGCGCCGTTCAAGGCGGGTTAAGCCCGGCTTTCAAGCGTCGGGCGCCATCGTGGCAAGCTGGCCTTCACGCTTGCGGATCTTGCGTTTGAGCGCGCGGATCACATCGCCCCGGTCGGGGGCGATATGCTGGCAATCCTTCAGACGCTGCCGCAGCGTGGCAAGGTCGATCTCAAAATTGCGTCGGGTTTCCTCTTCGCCTTCTCCGCGGTCGAAGGACAGGCCGGTGCCGCGGCGATAGCGCAGCAGGCGGTCGTTCACATAGCCGACATCGCCCAGAAGCCGGGCGCGAAAGTAAAACACCCGATCCTCGAACAGCCCGGTTTCGGCGATCGGGCCAAAGGCGCGGACCAGACGCGCATCCCAGGCGCAGGAGGCGCCGATGCAGTTGTTCTTGGTTGTCGCCACCTCGTCCAGCGGTTTGGCCGCCAGATGGTCATGGCGCCCGCGTTCGCGCTGACGCGGCAGGGGGGCACCATCGGGGCCAATGTCGGTGACATTGGAATGGACCAGTGCCGGGCGCCCGGCGGCCCAGACCGCCTGCAGGCGGGCGACGCGATCGGGCTCTGACAGGTCATCACCGGCGTTGTAGACGATCAGCTCGCCACCCGCCAATTCGAAGACCCGGTTGATATGGCCGATCAACCCAAGATTGGCCGGATTTCGGTTCAGCGTGATCCGGTGCGGCCCGCAATAGGCCGCCGCCATCTCTTCCATCACCGCGAAACTGCCATCGGGCGAGGCATCGTCCGACAGCAATATCTCAAGCGGCTGATAGGTCTGGGCAAAGGCGGCTGCGATGGTCTCGCGCAGAAGGGGTTCCTGCCGCCACACCATCACCACCAGCGTGACCAGCGTGCCGGTCACTCTTCCAGTGCCTCTTCCGGTTTCACCCCAACCACCTCACACATCCGCGCCGCGTAAGAGCCGGGCATCGGCGGGTTCTTGCGCCACCAGGGCCGGGTGCCGTTGGTGTAAAGGTGAACCGACAGCGTGTTGTCGGTGAAATGCCCTTCAACGTTGCAATGCGGATCATAGAACACGTCGTTCAACTGGAACGGCACCGGGTAGAGATAGTCATAGGTCAGCGCCTTGTCGAAATCGCCGGTCTGCTGGGCAAACCAGGTGAAGGCTTGCGGGCCAAAGGCGGTGCGTTCGGCGTTGTAGATGCGGACGGCTTGCGGCAGATGCGCCTCTTGTTTTTCGATGCGCTTGCGTTGCTGCTTGTTGAACCAGGCCGGGGCGGCGGGCAGGTTTTCATAGTAATCAAGCAGTTGCGCCATCAACTCGCCCTTCGGCGGGATATAGACCACGCCACAATTCAGCGCCCCGCGAAAGCCATGCCCGGCATAGATGTTCTGCATCTCATCCGGGAAGGGTTTGTGGCAATAGGCGTCGCAGTCGATCCAGACGGCATCGGTGGCCTGAATCATCTTGTAGCGGAAGACGTTCGACAGGAAGGATTCCGAGGTCTGGCGCACGATGTCCATGTCGATCGCCATGATATCGGTCGCCGGTTTGACGATCACCCCTTCGGGGACGTTCGATACTTTGTCGGTGCAATAAAGCGTGGTCGGATGCCCGGCGCGGACATGGGACAAGAGGCACAACTGGTTAAGGTAGTGCAGCTTCTCGCCGATCCAGAGCGAGGCGACGGGGCGGCGGACGGGGGTGGACATGGGAACTCCTGCCTCAGGCGTTATTGTTTCTTTTCAGCGGACAATGCCGAAGCGGTCCGGCTCTGTCCAGCGTCACTCGGGCGCGTCGCCGCTGTCGTCATCGTCACTCAGATGCCAGACCCGCGCCTGCACCGCGGCGAAACTGTCATCGGGCCGATAGCCAAGACCGGAAAGCAATGCGCCAACCCCGCCCAACTCGCGGTGCCATGCCGCCAGCAGACGGCCATGCAGCACGATCAGTTTCGGCACGGGCAGCGGCAGCGCGGGCAAAAGCCGCGTCAGCACCTCGGGCGCAAGGCGCGGGTCGGACAAGATCAGCAGGTCGGGCTTCTGCGCGGCGATCAGCGCCGCCGCGCCGCTCGCTGCATCGGGGCCCAGCGGTTGCTCGGACAGCGCAAAACGATCCGACAGGCTGCGCCCGCTGGCCGCACAGACCCGCCGCAGGATCAGGGCAAGTCCCGCATCCTCTTCTTGCAGCGTCACCCGCAGGTCGGCGCGGGTATTGGCCAGATTGACCCCCTGAAATCCCGCGCCCGCGCCGATTTCCAGCACCCGCGCCGCCTTGGGCGCGATCTGCGGCAGCTTGCGCGCCAGAACCCGGTCGAACTTGCCCTTGGCGATCTGGTCCAGCGCCTGCGCGGTGAAGACGCGGAAATCCAGCGGCAGTTTCACCGCATGGTTCGCCACATAATCCATCGGCAAATCCGCCGTCACCTCCAGCGGGCCGGCCAGATAATGCACCTCGGGCAGCGGCTCTTTCGGTTCCTTGAGCTTTTCCTTGCGCTCGGCCTTGGCCTTTTCCCCACGCAGCTTTTCGACATCCGACATCAGCGCCGCGATCTTGTCCTTGTCGCGCGCCACCGGCGGCTTGGCGACGATCTGCGACAGCGGCACCGCCGAAGCCTTGGCCAGATCGGCGACAAGCTGATGATAGGCTTCGGTCTGGCGCAATTCCGCAAGCCGTGCCTCGGCCCGGGCGACGGCGGCGTGGTGCAGCCGGTGCAGCACCGGGTCTTGCAGAAGCTGGTCGATCAGCGCATCGCGGCGGGGTTTGTAGCGCAGCATGGTGTTGTCGCGCACCTCGTTGCGGTCCTGCAAGCTCCAGTAATCGCTGTTGTATTTGTCTTTCTTGTTGTTGACGTTGCCCCGCATCTTGCGGATGGCATAGCTGTCAACCGACTTCACCGCATAGTGGTTCAACTGCACCCAGTCATAGCCCACCGTCCGGGTGATCGACCGCCAGCCGCGAAACTTGAAGTAGTCCTCCATCTCGCGGCCCGACCCGTTCAGCCATTTGATCTGATCGGGATAATCGGTCTTGATCCATTTCGACTTCATCTTGGGCCGGTGAATGCCCAGCTTCCAATGGTCGGGGTCGAACTGGAACAGGGTCTTGACGCCCCATCCCTTGTTCCAGCTTTGCGGCGCGGCCAGCAGATATTGCTCGGTCACCGGGGCGCGGCTCCACTCCACCACCCCGCCCGAACCGAAAATCCGCCAGGTCACCACAATGCCATTGGCGCCCTGCGCCTTGGTTGCGGTCAGCAGATCGTCCAGCGTGCCATCGCCGTAGCGGATCGACAGGAATTCGTCGGCGTCAAACACCATCACCCAGTCGGACAGACCCGCCACGGGTTCCTCCTGCGCATAGTTCAGCGCCGAGGGTTGCGGCCGGATGCCTTCGGGAATCACGTTGCGGCGGTGGTGGCATAGACCAAGCTCTTCCAGCCGGATCAGCATGTCATCGGTGCCATCCGAACAATCGTTCGTATAGACCACAAGATCGGTGAACCCCACCGCCAGATGATGCGCCACCCATTCAATGACAAAGGGCCCTTCGTCCTTCATCATCGACACGGCCGTCACCTGCCCATGCGGGCTGACATGGCGTTTCAGCGGGAAATCGACGGTGCCCCAGAGCGGCGCCGCGCCGCGCGGGCGGTCCTGCTCTGCGGTCAGGGATTTGCGCTTTGCCTGTGCCACCACTTGCCCTTTGGACGGCCCGTTGTTTCCATTCCTCACCCGACCCCGAGCTTGATCCGGCGCTTTGCGTGATCTTAGCGGGCCTCGCAGCCCGGCAGCAAGGCTGTTCCCACAGGAACCCCGGCCCTCGCCCGGCGTTTCGCGCTGCTTTTGTTGCAATTTTGGCGACATTCGCCGCGGCGGCCCCGCTTTCCCGGGTGACAGCCCCGCCCGCCCCCGGCATAGTCGGGCCAGCATTCGTTTCAGCCTGCAAGGTTCCATGTCGCCGCGCCTGACCGTCTTCTTCATCGTCGAGCCGCCGCGCTTTGACCTGATGGCCTGCCATCTGGCCGCTTCCCTGCGCGAACAGTTCGGCGATACGGTGGCCTTGGTCGGTTACTGCCCCGACACCAAGATCGACCTTATCTCCGCCGAGGTGATCGAGGTGCTGCGGCGAATGGGCTGTGAGGTGCGGCCCTTCAAGGTCGAGGGTCGCTTCACCCCCGAATATCCCCATGGCAACAAGCTCCTGGCCACGCTGGAACCCCGTGACACCGAGTTTTCCGCCTTTTTCGACAGCGACATCCTGTGCCTGCGCCCCAATGCGGTGGAGAATATCGTGCGGGAGGGTCATGTCAGCCTGACCCCGGCCGCCTCGATGGTCTGGGGCAACTCGCAGACATGGGAGATGATCTATGCCGCCTGCGGCATGGCGGTGCCCGAAGACCGCATCCGCCTGATGCGCCAATCTGGCAAGCGCGAGCGTATCCCCTATTTCTCTTCGGGTCTTTTCACCTTCCCAGAACAGCACCGCAATGACGCGGGCAAGAGCTTCCCCGAGGTCTGGATGGAGATGGCGCAGATACTGGACGCCAACCCCGATGTGCCGGGCCGCCGCCCCTATCTTGACCAGATCAGCCTACCTCTGGCCATTCAGCGCGCCGGGCTGAAATGGAATATCCTGCCCGAGGAGCAGCATTATATCCTTGGCGGGTCGCTGCGGGGCGAACCCCTGCCGACCGACCGCGAGATTTTCACCATCCATTACCGCAAATGGGAAATCATCAAGGAAATCGGCCTGTCCAAAACCGGCAAAGACATGCTGGAACGTCACGCCGGGGTGCGGCGGATTGACCATGTGGCACGCAAGAACAAGGATCGCGGCGACCACGCGGCATGAGTGCTTGAAATAACCGAATATTCGGTCATCCTTGCGCCATGTCCCGCACCCGCACCCTGCCCGATACGGAAATCTATACTCAGGTTCTGACCGCGCTTGAAACGCACGGCGAAAAATCCGTCAGTTTCGGCAATCTGTCTCGGGCCACGGGCCTTGCGCCGGCGACCCTTGCACAGCGCTATGGCAGCGTGGACGGAATGCTGCGCGCGGCCCTCAGCGCCGAATGGGCGCGGCTGATCGCGGCGCTGGAGACGGTGGCGCTCGACACGTCGAAGGGCGCTCAGGGCCTCTTGAAAACGCTGCCCTGCCCCAGTGCCGCCGTTCTGGCCAGCAGCCTGCGCGACCCCGAGTTGCGTGCGCAGGCAGCCGATTGGCGGGCACGGGTCGAGGCGCTGCTTTCGGCCCGGCGCGGCGGCGGCCCGAAAGGCGCCGAGGCCGCCGCGCTGATCTTTGCCGCATGGCAGGGGCGTCAGATGTGGGAGGCGGCTGGCGGCAAAAGCTTCCGCCTTGCCGAAGTGATCAAACGGCTGGGTTAGCGCGCGAACCGCCGCCACAGCCAGATCAGCAAAAGCGCGCCCATCACCGCGCCGACGAATCCGGCCATCCAGCCTGCCATCATCAACAGCGCCCGCAGGGCAAAGCCGCCCAGAAGCGCGCCCGCCACCCCGATGACGATGGTGGTCGGTATATCCGCCTCCCAGCGCATCAGCCGGGTTGCCAGAAACCCAGCCGCCGCGCCGACGATGATCAGAAGGACGATGCCCATTGCCCGGTCTCCGCTGCTTCCCCCGCAATATGGGGGCTTGCGGCGGCATTTGGAATGCCCTGCATCGCGCGGGCGATCACTGCAAAATCGCGGCGGCTGATCTCACGGTGGCCATAGCGGAACACCATGCCCCAACCCGCCTGCCCGCGCGTCAGGTCAAGCTGCTCGAGCAGCGGGCGGATCGGCGCCGGCGGCAGATCCTGCCAGATCACCTGCCGCCGCCACGGCACAAAGCCACCCCCCATGTCATGCTGCCACGCCGCCCCTTCGGCAACCCGGCCGATGGCGGTAAAGGCCATCACCGGCGCACCGCCCTGCCGGCTGTGGCGCGGCGAATAGATCACCACGCCATCGCCCGGCATCATCCGCCGCAAGGGTGCCACCTTGCCATGGCAGGCTTGCACGATCCCTTCGCCCCGCCCCCGCGCCGCATGATCGGCCGAAGCGGTCACCACCCAACAACGTTCCATAAGACCCTCCGTTTCCCGATGAGTCTAACGTCATGCCCCTGTCAGAGCCTGTCAGGATCAGCCCAGAACCGGCGGCAATTGCAGGCCGTTCAGGATGTCGCGCGCCGGTGCGGGCCGCTTGCCCTCGCGTTGCGCCTCGGTCACCTCGACCGCGCCATGGCCGCAGGCCACTGTAAAACCATGCAGCACCTGCCCCGGGGTGCCCTGTCCCTCGACCAGGCGGGAGCGGAGCAGCTTCACCCGCTCGCCGCGGATCTCGCACCAAGCGCCGGGAAAAGGCGACAGACCGCGGATTTGCCGGTCCACCTCAACCGCGGGGCGGCTCCAGTCGATCCGCGCCTCGGCCTTGTCGATCTTGGCGGCATAGGTCACGCCCGCCTCGGCCTGCGGCACCGCAGGCAAGGGCAGCGCGGCCAGCGCCCGCAGAATGGCCGCAGCACCCAGCGCCGAAAGCCGGTCATGCAATTCCGCCGTGGTCTCTTCGGCGCCGATCTGCACGACCTCGCGCAACAGCACCGGCCCGGTATCCAGCCCCGCCTCCATCTGCATGATGCAGATGCCGGTTTCGGCATCCCCCGCCATGATCGCGCGTTGGATCGGCGCCGCCCCACGCCAGCGCGGCAGCAGGCTGGCATGGATGTTCAGGCAGCCAAGGCGCGGCGCATCCAGAACCACCTGCGGCAGGATCAGCCCATAGGCCACCACCACCGCCACATCGGCCTTCAGCGCGGCGAATTCCGCCTGCACCGCGCCGTCGCGCAGGCTGACAGGATGGCGCACCGGCAGGCCCAGTTGCAAGGCGCGGGCGTGAACCGCCGTCGGCCGGTCGGCCTTGCCCCGCCCCGCCGGGCGCGGCGGCTGGCAATAGACGGCGACAACCTCATGGGCGGCATGAAGCGCCTCAAGCACCGGAACCGAAAACTCCGGCGAACCCATGAAGATGACTCTCATCCGCGCTTCCTGACCTTATCTGCCTTGGCAATCAGCATCTTGCGCTTCAAGGGAGAAAGGTGGTCGAAATACATCTTCCCCGCCAGATGGTCGATCTGATGCTGCACCGAGGTCGCCCAGAGGTTCACGAAATCCCGTTCCTCCAGCACGCCTGCCGCATTCAGGAACCGCAACGTCACCGCCCGGGGCCGCCGGATCACCGCCGAGACACCGGGCAGGTTCGGGCTGGCCTCCTCATGTTCGCGGAACTGGACCGAGGCGTGCAACACCTCGGGGTTGGCCATCAGCACCGCCTCGCCCCGCGCCTCGGAGCAATCGACCACGGCCAGCCGCAGCGGCACGCCGATCTGCACCGCGGCCAGACCATAGCCCGGCATCGCCTCCATCGTATCCACCATATCGGCCCAGACCGCGCGCACCGCATCGCTGATTTCGGCGACATCGGCGGCGGGTTGGCGCAAAATCTGCGCGGGCCATGGCAGACAGGGGCGGGCGGTCATTGCAAAGCCTCTTCGGCGGCGGCCCGTTCGGCCGGGGAAATCCGGTCCAGCGTCAGGATACCGTCCAGATGGTCATATTCATGCTGGGCGCAGATCGCGGCAAATCCGGTCAGGGTTTGCTCATGCACCGCGCCATCCAGACCGCTCCACCGCAGACGGATTTCCTTGGCCCGCTCAACCCGAGTCGTTACCCCGGGCAGCGACAGGCAGCCCTCTTCACCCCAGACCCGTTGCGGCGCGCGCCATGTGATCAGGGGGTTCACCATGACGTGCGGCGCCCGGACACCCTGTTTCCATGTCGCATCCATCACGAACAGCCGCAGCAAAACCCCCACCTGCGGCGCAGCAAGCCCGCGCCCCGGTGCGGCATACATGGTTTCCAGCATATCCGCCGCCAGCGCCGCAACATCGCCCGCAACCGGGGCACAGCGCGTCTCAAGCCGCTCATCCGGCCAGCGCAGGATGGGCAAAACCGCCATCAGCCCTGCCGCGCCCGCTCACGCTTGAGCTTTTCCATCTTGCGCGTGATCATCTGCCGCTTCAGCGGGCCGAGATAGTCGATGAACAGCTTGCCTTCCAGATGGTCGATCTCATGCTGCACGCAGGTCGCCCAGAGGCCGGAAAACTCCCGCTCCTGCTGCGTGCCGTCCAAGGCAGTCCATTCCACCCGCACCATGGCCGGGCGCTTTACCTCGGCATATTGATCGGGGATCGACAGGCACCCCTCCTCATAGGTGGTCACATCTTCCGAAGCCCAGACCACACGGGGGTTGATCAGCACCACAGGCTCAGGCGGGCCATCCTTGATGCAATCCATCACGATCAGGCGCTTGGTGACACCGACCTGCGGCGCGGCAAGGCCGACGCCCGGCGCATCATACATTGTTTCCAGCATATCCGCCGCCAGATCGCGGATTTCGGGCGTGATCTCGCCCACAGCCTCGCAAGGCTTCTTGAGGCGCGGGTCGGGATGGATGAGGATGGGCCGGATCATATCGGCGATTTACGGCGCCAAGGGGTTTGGCGCAAGAGGAAGGCACGGGCGCGGCACGAAGGCCAGTATCCGAACATACTTCCTGATCTGAACGCGAAATCGGCATGATGTTCCTATTTTTTGATTAAATCAGGAATGACTTCCCGACAACCATGATATAATCAGAACAAACGACGCGACACCACAGGCAGGATCACCATGGATTTCGACACTCCGATCAACCGTTTCGGCACCCATTCCGTGAAATGGGATTCGATGGAGGGCCTCTATGGCGTGCCCGCCTCGGACGGGATCGCCATGTGGGTTGCCGATATGGATTTCCGCCCGCCAGCCTGCGTGCAGCGCACGCTGGAAGGGATGCTGGCCCATGGCGTCTATGGCTATTACGGCGAGGATGGCGCCTATCTTGACGCGATCCGCTGGTGGATGGCCGAACGGCACGGCTGGGCTGTCGAACGTGAACAGGTGTTCACCACGCATGGTCTGGTCAACGGCACCGCCATGTGCATCGACAGTTTTTCCAAACCGGGTGACCGGATCGTGCTGACCACGCCGGTCTATCACGCCTTCGCCCGCATCATCAAAGCTGCGGGGCGTGAAGTGGCCGAAATGCCGCTTGCCAATGTGAACGGTCGTTATGAAATGGATTTTGCCGCATGGGATGCGGCGATGACCGGCCGCGAAACCATGATGATCCTCTGCTCGCCACACAATCCGGGCGGTCGGGTCTGGACCGCGGCCGAGTTGCGGGGCGTGGCTGATTTTGCCCAGCGCCACAACCTGATCCTTGTGTCGGATGAAATCCACCACGATCTGGTGATGCCGGGCCAAAAGCATATCCCGATGACGCTGGCCGCACCCGATATCGCCGACCGTCTGGTGATGATGACGGCCACGACCAAGACCTTCAACATCGCAGGCGCCCATTCCGGCAATGTGATCATCGCCGATCCGCTGCTGCGCAAGCGTTTTGCCGATCGGATGATGGCAATGGGCGTTTCGCCCAACAGCTTTGGCCTTTTCATGGCCACTGCCGCCTATTCCCCCGAAGGCGCCGCCTGGGTCGATGCACTGACCACCTATCTTGACGGCAACCGCAAGCTCTTCGATGCCGGGATCGCCGGTATTCCGGGCCTTGCCTCGATGCCGCTTGAGGCGACCTATCTGGCTTGGGTCGATTTCGCCGGCACCGGCATGACGCAGGCCGAATTCATTGAACGCGTGCAGAAAGGCGCCCGCATCGCCACCAACCATGGCAGCGCCTTCGGCACGGGCGGGGAAAGCTTCCTGCGTTTCAACCTCGCTACACCTCGGGCCACTGTCGCGCGGGCGGTGGAACGGCTGCAAAAGGCATTCGCCGATCTGCAATGAGGCGGCTGGCGCAGATTTTTGCGACGCTCGCCCTGCTGGCCGTTACCGGGCTGGGGCTTGCGGCGTTATATCTGCGCCCGGCCCCGATGCCCCTGCCGCCGCTGACCGGCCAGATCGAAAGGATCGTGGTCGAAAAGGCGGCACGGCGGATGGCTCTGATCCAAAATGGAACAGTCATTCGGGAATACAGCATCGCCCTTGGTTTCGCCCCGCAAGGCGACAAGAGCCGTCAGGGCGACGGCCGCACGCCCGAGGGGGTTTTCCGCATCGACCGGCGCAATGATCGGTCGGCCTATCACCTGTCGCTCGGCCTTGATTACCCCCGCCCGCAGGATCGCGCCCGCGCGGCGGCGGGCGGGTTTGACCCGGGCGGCGACATCATGATCCATGGCCAGCCCAATGCGCTGCCCGATACGGCGGTGCTGAAAGGCGACTGGACGGCGGGCTGCATCGCCGTATCGAATGCCGAAATGCGCGAAATCTGGGCCGTGACCGCAACGGGAACCGAGGTGGAGATCCGCCCCTAGGCTTTGGGCAGATAGCCCACCGGGGCGTTTTCATCCCGCCAATAGTCCAACGCGGGTTTTTCCGTCACCGCCGTTGCCCGCTTGAAGCTGCAAACCAGCTCGCCCCCCTCAACCTCCGAGGCGATGATCAGGCATTGCAGCACATGCCGCGCGCCGTCGAACACATCGACCAGACCGCGCAGATGGCTGATGGCCCCGGCCTCAAGCGCCATGCCATCCACCCAAAGCCGCAAGATGGGATGCTCCACCTCACCCACCCGCAGGCGCAGCCGCGAGCGGCGCTTTGCCCGGCTGACCTGAGCGGCATGAAGCCCGTCGCTGATCTCTTTCGGCAGGAATTCCAGCATGATCGCCTCCCTGACCCTATCCTGTCGCAGGAAAAGGTTAACACCATGACAGCCAAGCACATGTTGCCGAAATGCTGTGCGGACGTTGCATCTATGCAACAAAATCGTGCAGCAGCCCCTGTTGCCTTTGGCCGCCGGATCGGCTTTCACTCCCGCGCCGCTGCCAAGGAATGCGCCGATGACCGCCCTTCTGCTGATCCCCGCGATGATTCTCGACGCAGCCCTTGGCGAGCCGCGCAGTATCTGGAGCCGCTGGCCGCACCCCGCCGTGCTGATGGGCCGGCTGATCGCGGCGCTGGATCAGCGTTTCAACCGCGGGGATCAGCGGCGGGCGCGGGGCATCGCGGTGATGGCCGCACTGGCCTTGGCGGCGATTGCACTGGGGATGGCGATTGCCGCCCTGCCGGGGGGATGGGCGCTGCAGATCGTGGTGGCCGCGATCCTTCTGGCACAGAAAAGCCTTGTGCAGCATGTACAGGCGGTCGGCGACGCGCTGCGCCTGTCACTGGGTGACGGGCAGCGGGCCGTGGCGATGATCGTCGGGCGCGATACCGCCGTGCTGGACCGTTCCGGCGTGGCGCGTTCGGCCATCGAAAGTGCGGCCGAGAATTTCTCGGACGGGGTGATTGCCCCGGCCTTCTGGTTTCTGATCGGTGGGCTGCCGGGGCTTTTGCTTTACAAGATCACCAACACCGCCGACAGCATGATCGGCCACCGCACCCCCCGGCATGAAGAGTTCGGCTGGGCCGCCGCCCGGTTCGACGACCTCTTGAACCTGATCCCGGCGCGGTTGTCGGCACTGCTGCTGGCCCTTAGCCATGTCTGGACCGATCCGCGCCCGATCCTGCGCGATGCGCCGCTGCACCGTTCGCCCAATGCCGGCTGGCCCGAGGCGGCGATGGCCGTGGTGCTGGACGTGGCGATTGCCGGCCCGCGCAGCTATCACGGCAAGCTGACCGATTACCCCTGGGTCTGGCCTGAGGGACGGCATGACCTGAACCCCGATGACATCGACCGCACGGTCGCGGCGCTTTGGCGCGGCTGGCTGGCAATGCTGGCGCTGGTCGCCATCGTGGCGGTTGTCGTCTGATGTTTGAGGTTGCAACCGAACTGGCGCTGATCCTGATGGCCGCCGCTTTTCTGGCGGGCTTTGTCGATGCCATTGCCGGGGGTGGCGGACTGATCACCGTGCCGGTGCTGCTGTTGTCCGGCGCCCCGCCGGTGGTGGCGCTGGCCACCAACAAGTTGCAGGGCACCTTCGGCGCAGCCACCGCAACGCTGGCCTATGCGCGCGCCGGGCAGGTCCGGCTGGCCGATCAATGGTCCATGGCGCTGGTCGCGGCAGGGGCGGGAGCCGGGGGCGCCCTGATCGCCCATCAGGTGCCCGCCGATGTCCTGCGGCTGATCATGCCGGTGGTTCTGGTGGCCATCGCGGCCTTTTTCGCGCTGAAACCGGGGCTGACCGACGCCGACCGGGTGCAGCGCATGGCGCCGGGGCTGTTCACGGTGACCGCCGTGCCACTGATTGCCGCTTATGACGGGTTCTTCGGGCCGGGCACCGGCAGCTTCTTCATGCTGGCTTTCGTGACGCTGGCAGGCTTCGGCGTGCTGAAGGCAACGGCGCATACCAAATTGCTGAACTTCGCCTCCAATCTCGGCTCACTGGTGGTCTTCGCTCTGGGCGGCGCGATCTGGTGGAATCTGGGGCTGGTCATGGCCGTGGCACAGGTCGCGGGGGCGGCACTGGGCGCCCGGCTGGCGATGCGGGTGGGGGCACGGCTGATCAAGCCGCTGCTGGTGGTGACATCCTCGGCCCTTGCGGCGCGGCTGATCTGGCAGGTTTGGGCGGCATAGCGGGGATGGGCAGATTGCCCATCCTACGGAGCAGGTTGTGCATGTGTTGCGTAGGATGGGCAATCTGCCCATCCTCCCCGTCAGTTGAACCGATTGTCCCGCGGGAAGCCGCGCGGCGCCATCCGGCCCACCCCGGCACGGGCACCTTCCCATTCCGTCAGGTCGGTCTCGGTCCGCGTCCGCCCGGCGGGATCTTTCCACGCCAGCCCGGCCGCCTTGACGAAAGTCGTCGCATCCGACAGCCCGCCATCCTTGTATTTTTGCAGCCGCACGCCCTTGCCCTTGGCCATTTCCGGCAGTTCGGACAGCGGAAAGACCAAGAGCTTGCGGTTGTCGCCCACCACCGCCACCCAATCGCCCGCCACCCGGCGGCAAAGCGCGGTCTTTACGCCCGCGCCAAGTGACAGCACCTGTTTGCCGCTGCGGGTCTGGGCCAGCACCTCGTCCGAGACCACCACGAAACCATCCCCCGCCGTCGAGGCGACCAGCAGCTTTTCCCCGGGGCGGAAGATCGTCAGATCGACGATTTCGGTGTCATTGGGCAGGTCCACCATCAGGCGCACCGGCTCCCCCATGCCGCGGCCGCCGGGCAGGCTTGCACCCAAGAGCGTATAGAACCGCCCGTTCGCCGCAATCAGCAGGATCTTGTCTGTCGTCTCGGCGTGGAAGGCAAAGCGGGCGCTGTCGCCATCCTTGAACTTCTGTTCGGTCGCCAGATCGACATGGCCCTTCATCGCCCGGATCCAGCCCATGGTGGAACAGATCACCGTGATCGGCTCGCGCTCGATCATCGCCTCATAGGGCACTTCCTCGGCCTCACCGGCCTCGGCAAAGCTGCTGCGGCGGCGGCCCAGAACGGTGTCCTTGCCGAATTGCTTGCGGATATCCTCAAGCTCGGTGCCGATCTTTTTCCACTGGCGCCGGTCGCTTTCCAGAAGGTCGGCCAGGTCGGCGCGCTCCTTCATCAGGGCATCCCGTTCGCGGATCAGTTCCAGCTCTTCCAGACGGCGCAAGCTGCGCAGCCGCATGTTGAGGATGGATTCGGCCTGCAACTCGGTCAGTTCACCCGCCCCCGGCGCGGGCGGGACATAATCCTTTTCGCTGGTGGCGCGGCGGTGTTTGACGCTCCAGTCCTCGGCCATCAGGGCGGCCTTGGGATCGTCGTCATAGCGGATGATGTCGATCACCCGGTCAAGGTTCAGGAAGGTCAGGATGAAGCCTTCCAGCACCTCAAGCCGGTGGTCGATCTTCTCGACACGGTGGGTCGAACGGCGGCGCAGCACTTCGCGCCGGTGGTCAAGGAAGGCCCGCAGCACCTCTTTCAGGCTGCAAACCTTGGGCACCTTGCCGTCGATCAGCACGTTCATGTTCAGGCTGAAGCGGGTTTCAAGATCGCTGTTCTTGAACAGCGCCCCCATCAGCATGTCCGGCTCTACCGTGCGGTTGCGCGGCTCGATCACGATGCGCACGTCATCCGCGCTTTCGTCGCGGATATCGGCCAGAAGCGGCACCTTTTTCAGGTTGATCAGTTCGGCCAGCTTTTCGATCAGCTTCGACTTCTGCACCTGATAGGGAATTTCGGTTACAATGATCTGCCACATGCCGCGGCCCAGATCCTCGACATTCCACTTGGCCCGGGTGCGGAAGGCGCCGCGCCCGGTGCGATAGGCTTCCAGAATGGCCTCGCGGCTTTCCACGATCACCCCGCCGGTGGGGAAATCGGGGCCGGGGATCAGTTTCACCAGCGCCTCATCCGACAGATCGGGGTCGGCGATCATGGCATGGCAGCCCTGAATCAGCTCATCCAGATTGTGCGGCGGAATGTTGGTGGCCATGCCCACCGCAATACCGCTGGAGCCATTGGCCAGAAGGTTCGGAAAGGCCGCGGGCATCACCACCGGCTCTTCCAGCGTGCCGTCGTAATTCGGGCGGAAGTCCACGGCGTTTTCCGCCAGCCCTTCCATCAGCGTCTCGGCAATCGCGGTCAGGCGGGCTTCGGTATAGCGGCTGGCGGCGGGGTTATCGCCGTCGATGTTGCCAAAGTTGCCCTGCCCGTCCACCAGCGGATAGCGGACGTTGAAATCCTGCGCCAGACGCGCCATCGCATCGTAAATCGCGGCATCGCCATGCGGGTGATAGTTGCCCATCACATCGCCGGAAATCTTGGCCGACTTGCGGAAGCCCCCGGTGGCCGACAGCCGCAATTCGCGCATCGCGTAAAGAATCCGGCGATGCACGGGTTTCAGCCCGTCGCGCGCATCGGGAAGCGCACGGTGCATGATGGTGGACAGCGCATAGGTCAGATAGCGCTCGCCGATTGCGCGGGCGAGCGGCTCGGCAACCAGCACGGGCTCGGTCTTGGGGGCGTCGGGTGTCTTGGCCATAGCGGTTGTGTAAGGGGCGGCGGATTTCCGGTCCAGTCCGAAAAGCGCCCCTTGGCGGCAAGGGGGAAGAAGTCGCTGTTTTTCCACCGGACTCCGGCGCGAATCGTGCTAGATGAAGGCAGTGAGTTAAAGGGCCCTGCCATGTTCCGGCTGACATTTCTGCTTTGTGCGTCTTTGTTCATTGCATTGCTTATCGGGGGGCAAGACCGTGGCCAGACCCGCTTTGGCCTGATGCCGCAGCCCGAGGTGGCGCCGCCTGTGGTTCTGGCAGCCCCCGCCACGCCTGCCCCGGTTGCGGCCGATGTGGTGCCCGCCGCCTTTGTTCCGGCGGCCCCCGTCATGCAGCCGCGCCCCGCACCTGCCCCCGCCCCGGCAGTTGCACCACAACCTGCGGCACCCTCGGGCCGCGTTGCCATCGTCAACACCCGCTCGGCCAATGTGCGCAGTGGCCCGGGCAAAGACCACGATGTGGTCGCCCGACTGGCGCGCGGCGAAGAGGTTCTGGTGGTGGTCGAGGCCGATGCCCCCGATGGCTGGGCCCTTGTGCGGATCGAAGGCGATGGCGTCGAAGGCTATGTCGCCGCCCGGCTGCTGAACGAATAGCCCTTCCCGCCCCCGGCGGTGCCCCGTAGAACGGGGCAAAACGGCGGAGGCGGGCAGATGAATACGCGGTCGGTGCTGATCACCGGATGCTCTTCGGGGATCGGTCTGGATGCAGCGCGCGGCCTGAAGGCGCGCGGCTGGCGCGTCTTTGCCACCTGCCGGCAAGAGGCCGATTGCGTCCGGCTGCGCGCCGAAGGGCTGGATAGCTTTCCGCTGGATTATGCCGACGAGGCCAGCATCGCCGCTGCGGTGGACGAGGTTGTCGCGCGCACCGGCGGCACGCTGGATGCGCTTTACAACAACGGCGCCTTCGCCTGCCCCGGTCTTGTCGAAGATCTGCCGCGCGGCGCGCTCCGCGCGATCTTTGAAACCAACCTCTTCGGCTATCACGACCTTACCCGCCGGATCATTCCCTTGATGCGGGCGCAGGGGCACGGGCGGATCGTGAACTGTTCCTCGGTGCTGGGCTTGGTGGCGGCGCAATGGCGTGGCGCCTATGTGGCGACGAAATTCGCCATGGAGGGGCTGACGGATGTGCTGCGGATCGAGATGCGCGGCACCGGCATCGACATCATCCTGATCGAGCCGGGGCCGGTCACCTCTTCGATCCGCGAAAAGGCCATTCCGCATTTCGAGAAATGGATCAACTGGGAGGCATCGCCCCGCGCCGCCGATTACCGCAGCCTGCTGGACCGGCTTTACACCAGCCGCGGCCCCGACCGTTTTGAACTGCCCGCTTCGGCCGTCACGGCCAAACTGATCCACGCGCTTGAGGCGCCCCGGCCCCGGGCGCGCTATTATGTGACCACGCCGACCCATATCGCGGGCATCCTGCGCCGGATCATGCCCACGCGGGCGCTCGACTGGTTCCTGACCAAAGGCTGACGTTGCCCCGCCCGGGCTTTGGCCGTAAAAGCGGGCCAAATGCCTTGGGAGCCCCATGATGTCGGCGAAAAAACCTGTCGTTCTGTGCATTCTGGATGGCTGGGGGATCGGGCCGGACCCGGCCACCTCGGCCCCGGCGCAGGCCGATGTGCCCAACTTCAACCGGCTCTGGGCGACCTGCCCGCATTCCACGCTGACCACCTTCGGCCCCGATGTCGGCCTGCCGACCGGGCAGATGGGCAACTCCGAGGTGGGCCACACCAATATCGGCGCGGGCCGCGTCGTGGCGATGGACCTTGGCGCGATTGATCTGGCGGTCGAGGATGGCAGCTTTGCCGTCAATCCCGCGCTGCTGGACTTTGCCGCGCGGGTCAAGGCGGCGGGCGGCGCGGCGCATCTGATGGGCGTGGTTTCAAACGGCGGGGTGCATGGCCATATCGCCCATGTGATTGCCGCCTGCCGCGCGGTCACCGCGCTGGGTGTGCCGGTCTGGCTGCATGCGATCACCGACGGGCGCGATGTGGCGCCTTCCTCTGCCGTCACCTTCATCGCCGATCTTGAAGCACAACTGCCGGTCGGCGCCCGCGTTGCCACCGTCACCGGCCGCTATTGGGCGATGGACCGTGACAACCGCTGGGAACGGGTCAGCCGTGCCTATGCCGCGATGGTCAACGCGACCGGAGAAGCAGCCAGCACCCCGGGCGAGGCTGTGGCGCGCTCCTATGCCAAGGGCGAAACCGATGAATTCCTCGCCCCCACCGTCATCGGCGCTTACAAAGGTGCGCGCGATGGCGATGGCCTGTTCTGCCTGAACTTCCGTGCCGACCGCGCGCGCGAAATCCTCTCGGCCCTTGCCGCGCCCGATTTCACCGGGTTTGACACGGGCAAGCGCCCGCAATGGTCGGCCCTTCTGGGCATGGTCGAATATTCCGACGCCCACAGCACCTTTATGGCCACCGCCTTCCCCAAACGAGTGATTGTCAATTGCCTTGGCGAATGGGTGGCCAAACAGGGCCTGCGCCAGTTCCGTCTGGCCGAGACCGAGAAATACCCGCATGTCACCTTCTTCCTGAACGGCGGCCGCGAAGTGCCGTTCGATGGCGAGGCGCGCTATATGGCCCCCTCGCCCAAGGTGGCCACCTATGACCTGCAACCGGAAATGAGCGCGGCGGAGGTGGCTGACCAACTGGTGGGTGCCATTCAGGACGGGTTTGACCTGATCGTGGTGAACTTTGCCAACCCCGATATGGTGGGCCACACCGGCAGCCTGCCCGCCGCGATTGCCGCCTGCGAGGCGGTGGACGCCGGCCTTGGCCGGGCACTGGCGGCATTGCAAGCGGCGGGCGGCGCGATGATCGTCACCGCCGACCACGGCAATTGCGAAACCATGGTCGATCCCATCACCGGCGGCCCGCATACCGCCCACACCACCAATCCGGTTCCCGTGATTCTGGTCGGCGGCCCGGCTGGCGCCACGCTGCGGAACGGCGGGCGGCTCTCAGACCTTGCGCCAACCGTGCTTGACCTGATGGGCCTGCCCCTGCCGCCCGAAATGACCGGCAAGAGCCTGCTGCAACCGTGATCCGCAGCGCCCTCTTCGCGCTGGCGCTTTGCCTTGCCGCCCCTGCGGCCCGTGCGGGCGTGGCCGAAGAGGCGGCAAAAGCCTCATCCGACCTACAAGCGGCAGTCGAGGCGCTGGACAAGGCGGTCGAGGCGAAAGACCGCATCGCCGCCCTGACCCAGACCATCCGCGCCTATGAACAGGGCCTTGGGGCATTGCGTGAGGCGCTGCGGCAGGCCGAACTGCGGGAGGCGCAGCTTCTGGCGCAGTTTCAGGCCAAGCGCGACCGCGTGGCACAGCTTCTGGGCGTCCTTTCCACGATTGAGGGCGAGCCGGGGCCGATGCTGCTTCTGCACCCCGACGGTCCTTTGGGCACCGTCCGGTCGGGCATGATCCTGTCCGATGTCACCCCAGCCCTGCAGGCCGAGGCCGAAACGCTGAAAACCCAGTTGACCGAGCTGCGCGACCTGCGCGCCTTGCAGGTTTCGGCGGGCCAGACGTTGCAGAACGGGCTGACGGCGGCGCAGGATGCCCGCTCGGCCCTGTCGCAGGCGATGTCGGACCGCACCGAACTGCCCCGCCGCTTTACCGAAGACCCCGAGGTGCTGCGCGGCCTTCTGGAAAGCGCCGATACGCTGGATGCCTTTGCCGCGGGCCTTGCCGTTGACAGCGAAACCGGCACCGATTTCACCGATGCCATCGGCGCGCTGGACCTGCCGGTGCTGGGCCGGCTGATCCTGCGCCCGGGCGAGACCGATGCCCGCGGGGTGACGCGGCCCGGCATGGTTCTGGCCACAAGGCCGGGCGCACTGGTCACCGCACCCTGGCCCGGCACCATCCGCTATCGCGGCCCGCTGCTCGACTACGGAAACGTGATCATCCTCGAGCCCGGAGGCGGTTATCTGTTGATCCTGGGCGGCCTTGCCGAAGTCTATGGCGAGGTCGGCGAGGTGGTGGCACGCGGCGCGGCTCTGGGCCTGATGGGAGGGGCAGAGGCGGGGCTTGCCGACTTCCTCGTGAGCGCCCAAGAAGGTGGTGGCGTGCGCGACACGGAAACGCTTTACTTGGAAATGAGGCAGGGCGCCGATCCGGTGAACCCGATGGACTGGTTTGCGGCCACGGCCGATCTGAAGGAATGACGGTGCAATGAAACGACTTCTGATGGCCGCGCTGGGCGGCACCTTGGCGGGAACGCTGCTGACGACGCAGGTCGCCGGTCCGCTGATCGCGCAGGAAGCGGCGCAGAACAGCTCTGTCTATGAACAGCTTGACCTGTTCGGCGACATTTTCGAGCGTATCCGCGCCCAATATGTCGAAGAGGTGGACAGCAAGAAGCTGATCGAAGCCGCGATCAACGGCATGTTGACCTCGCTTGACCCGCATTCCAGCTATTTGAACGAAGAAGCCTTTGGCGACATGCAGGTGCAGACCCGCGGCCAGTTCGGCGGTCTGGGCATCGAGGTGACGCAGGAAGACGGCTTTGTGAAGGTCGTCTCGCCGATGGATGGCACCCCGGCCGATGCGGCGGGCATCCAATCGGGCGATTTCATCACCCATGTCAACGGCGAGGCGATGCTGGGCCTGACGCTGGACGATGCGGTTGAACGGATGCGCGGCGAGGTCGGCAGCGAAATCGTCATCACCATCGTCCGCGAGGGGGTGGCCGATCCGTTCGACGTCTCGCTGATCCGCGACACCATCAAGATGGTCGCAGTCAAGCCGCGGCTGGTGGGCAATACCGTAGTGCTGCGGATTTCCACCTTCAACGACCAGACCTTCCCGGGCGTTCAGGAGGGCATCAAAAAGATGGTCGAAGAGGCGGGCGGCATCGACAAGGTGAACGGCTTTGTGATTGACCTGCGCAACAACCCGGGCGGCCTGCTCAATCAGGCGATTGCGGTGTCGGATGCCTTCCTTGAAACCGGCGAGATCGTCTCGACCCGGGGCCGCAACCCGGCGGATGGCGAACGGTTCAATGCCACGGCGGGCGATCTGGCACAGGGCAAGCCGGTTGTCGTGCTGATCAACGGCGGCTCGGCTTCGGCCTCGGAAATCGTGTCGGGCGCCTTGCAGGACCACCGCCGGGCGATCGTGGTCGGCACCAAAAGCTTTGGCAAAGGCTCGGTCCAGACCCTTATCCCGATGAAGGGCGAAGGCGCCATGCGTCTGACCACGGCGCGGTATTATACGCCTTCGGGCCGCTCGATTCAGGCGCTGGGGGTGATGCCCGATATCGTGGTCAAGCAGCCGCTGGTCGATCCGGCCGCCGAAACGGCGACGGAAGAGGAAACTGCGGCGGCGCAACGTTCAGAAGCCGATCTGCGCGGCGTCCTCTCGAATGACTCGATGTCAGAGGATGAAAAGAAACTTCTGGAAGAAGAGCGGGCGCGCACCGAAGAGGCGGCCAAGCTGCGGGACGAGGATTATCAGCTTGCCTATGCCGTTGATATCCTGCGCGGACTTGCCGCCGTCGCCCCGAAGCCCTGATCCGCGAAGCGGGGCGGCGGATTTGCCAGCAAATCCGCCGCCCCGCCCGCTCCTGCCCGAGGCACCCATGGCTGACACCACGACCGACCTGCCCTATCGCCCCTGCGTTGGGGTCATGCTGATCAATGCCGAGGGGCTGGTTTTCGCCGGCCAGCGGCTGGATAACCCCGCGCCCGCCTGGCAGATGCCGCAGGGCGGCATCGACGACGGCGAAAAGCCGCGCGAGGCCGCCTACCGCGAATTGTGGGAGGAAACCGGCATCCCGCGCGAGTTGGTGGAGTTCATCGGCAAGACCCATGGCTGGGTCACCTATGACCTGCCGCCCGAATTGCTGGGCAAGGTCTGGGGCGGCAAGTATCGGGGACAAAAGCAGAAATGGTTCCTGCTGCGCTATCTCGGCCGCGACGATCAGGTGGATATCGCCACCGAACACCCCGAATTTGCCAAATGGCGCTGGATCGCGGCGGACGACATGCTCGCCTCGATCGTGCCGTTCAAACGCGCGGTTTATGAAGAGGTGATCCGCAGTTTCCGGGCGCACCTGGCTTAACCGGGGGAGCCTCCGGCGGGGATATTTTGGCCAAGATGAATGGGTTAGTGAAACAGCTTCAAGATGGCCGGGGCGATGAAGGCGGTCAGCACCGCGTTCAGGCCCATGCCAAGGCCGGCAAAGGCCCCCGCCGTAGGATGCACCTGCAGGGCGCGGGCGGTGCCGATGCCATGGGCGGCGACGCCGACCGAAAATCCCCTTGCGCGCCAATCCTTTAGGCCCAGAAGGTTCAGAAGCGGCGTGGCCACGACGGCCCCGATGATGCCCGTCAGGATCACCAGAACCGCCGTCAGCGTGGGCGATCCGCCGATCGCTTCGGAAATGCCGATGGCGACTGGCGCCGTGGCCGATTTCGGGGCGAGCGAGGCGAGCATTCCGCCCTGCAACCCCAACATCCAGGCGATGCCGAGGGCCGAGGCCACAGCGGTTGTGGAGCCCGCGACAAGCGCCGCCAGCATCGGCAACGCCGCCTTGCGCACCCGCGGCAGGTTTTGCCAGAGCGGCAGGGCAAGGCAGACTGTGGCTGGGCCGAGGAGGAAGTGGACGAACTGCGCGCCCTCGAAATAGGTGGCATAGGGGGTGCCGGTGAGCCAGAGGAGCGGGGCGAGGATGGCCACGGCGATCAGGACCGGATTGGCAATCGGGCGGCGTCCTGCGGCAATAAACAGCGTGTTTCCAATGGCATAGGCAGCAAGGGTTGCGGTCAGCCAAAGCAGGGGCGCGCGGCTGAGGTAGGTCCATATTTCGGCGAAATCAGTCATCATCGCGGCTTCCGATAAGGCGGGCGACGCCGGCGAAGGTCAGGGCGCCGGCGGCGATGGCCAGCACGGTGGAGCCGAGCAGCGCCAGAAAGACCGGCACGCCATCCGCACCCAGAGTGGCGATGTGGCCCACAACACCTGCCCCTGCGGGCACGAAAAGCAACGACATATGGGAGAGGATGCCCTGCGCCACCGGCTGCACCAAGGCCGCCAGACGCGGCGAGAGGACCAGCGCCAGCACCATCAGCACCATCCCCAAGACCGGCCCCGGAAGCGGCAGCGAGAGGGCGCGGGCAATGGCCTCGCCGGCGAGTTGGCAGGAGAAGATGGCGAGAAGGGCGGGGATCATGGACGCTCCTTGCGGAAGGTGATCGAGGTGGGGTTTGCATAGCCTTTATGGGCGGTGCGGCCGGTTTCGGTAAAGCCCATCGCACGGAAAGCCTTTTGATTTTCAATCAGTTCGATACGGGTTTGCAGCTCAACCCCGGCCAAGCCGAGGGCGGCGGCGCGCGTTTCGGCCAAGGCGACCATCCGGCGGGCGAGGCCCTGTCCGCGATGGCCGGCGGCCACGGCAAGCTTGCCGAGGTAGAGGAAATTATCCTTTGGTGTCAGCACCATGCAGGCCACTGGCGGATCGCCCAGCGCCCAGACTTCCGGTGCGGCGGCCAAAGTCTGTTCCGTCAGGTCGCGCATTGAGGAGGGCGGGTCGATCCGGCCCTCCATATAGGCGAATTCGGACTGGATCAGGCGCAGGACCGGGCCGAAATCTGCGGCTTTATCAAGAAGATAGGGCATCATCTGTTGGGCAGTCCGTCGGCAAGGTGCAACCAGGACAGGGCCTGATCGCGGTGGAAATGTTCGGTCGGGGCATAGGCTTCGGGTGTGTCGAGCGTGGCGGCGTAGAAGTGCCGCTCACCCGGAAAACGGGCGGAATGATAGGACATCGGCGTGCCGCAGCGCGGGCAGAAGCTACGCCAAGTGTCTGGAGATGATAGATATTCCTGCGGCGCTGCGCCCGTCCATTCCCAAGCACCGTCGGCCATGCCGAAGAACGAGGCCAGCGCCGAGGCGGTGGCGCGGCGGCAACTGGCACAGTGGCAATGCCCCTGCCAGAGCGGCGGCGCGGTGCAGCGGTAGCGGGTGGCGCCGCAGAGACAGCCGCCGGAGAAGGGTGGGATCATGGGTACCTCCGCCGCCATCAAAAGCGCGCGGCGGGCGAAGGGCAAGGGGATTGTCGGCCTGCTGCCGATGAGTCCAGATTCGGCGTAGTTTCTGCGTAACTTTCCCGTATTTCTTTCGTATTTTTTCTGTAGATACAGGCAGGATACGCCCCGCCGGCGGCGGCGAAAACAATATCTTGGGGATAAGCGGCAGGAACCCGCCAGATGCTGCTGCGGGACGGTTGACTCACCCCACGCTTGGGCCACAGTGGGAAATCGACCCCATGGAGGCCCCTTGCGTTTTTCTCGGCTGCGCCTGAACGGCTTCAAGAGCTTTGTCGATCCCACGGATCTGGTGATCCATGAGGGGCTGACCGGCGTTGTCGGGCCGAACGGCTGCGGCAAGTCGAACCTCTTGGAGGCGCTGCGGTGGGTGATGGGAGAGAACCGTCCGACGGCGATGCGCGGCGGCGGGATGGAAGATGTGATCTTCAACGGCGCGGCCACGCGCGGAGCGCGGCATTTTGCCGAAGTGGCGCTGGTGCTGGACAATGCCGACCGTCTGGCGCCCTCGGGGTTTAACGACGCGGATCAGATCGAGATCGTGCGGCGGATCACGCGCGAGGCGGGCTCGGCCTATAAGCTGAACGGCAAGGATCTGCGGGCGCGCGATGTGCAGATGCTGTTCGCCGATGCCTCGACCGGGGCGCATTCTCCGGCGCTGGTCCGGCAGGGGCAGATTTCTGAACTGATCAATGCCAAGCCCAAGGCGCGGCGGCGGGTGCTGGAGGATGCGGCGGGGATCGCGGGCCTCTATCAGCGGCGACATGAGGCGGAGCTGAAGCTGCAGGGCGCCGAGCAAAACCTGCTGCGGGTGGATGATGTGCTGGAGCAACTGGCGCAGCAATTGTCCACGCTGACCCGGCAGGCGCGGCAGGCGGCGCGCTACCGCGAAATCGGCGACGAGTTGCGGCGCAGCGAGGGGATGCTGTTGCTGCGCCGCTGGCGCGAGGCGGATCAGGCGCGCGAAGAGGCCGAGCGGGCGTTGCGGCTGCGGCTGGTTGAGGCGGTGCAGGCCGAGGCGGCGGCGCGGGCGGCGGGCAAGGCCGTGGCGGCGGCAGAAGATGCCCTGCCGCCCAAGCGCGAGGAAGAGGCGATCGCGGCGGCCATCCTGCAACGGCTGAACGTGGCGCGCGACGGGCTTAACGATCAGGAGGCGCGGGCGCGGCAGTTGATCGACACGCTGCGGGGCCGGATTGCCGAACTTGACCGCGATGCCGAACGGGAGGGCGGGCTGAACCGCGATGCGGGCGAGGTGATTGCCCGGCTGGACTGGGAGGTGGAGCAACTGGCCCGCGCCCATGAGGGCCATGAGGAGCGGCTGGCAGAAGCCTCGGACGCGGCGCGCGAGGCGGGGGCGGCGCTGACCGGGCGCGAGGCGGTGCTGTCGGAGGCGACCGAGGATGCCGCGCGGCTGGCGGCGCGGCATCAGTCGGCGCAGCGGATGCTGGGCGACAGCCGGGCCGGTCTGGCGCGGGCCGAAGCCGAGGCCGCCCGGGCGGGCGAGGCGGTGCGGGCGGCCGAGGTCGCCTTTGCGGCGGCGGGCGAGGCGATGGAGGGCGCGGAAGAGGCGCAGGAAGCGGCGGTTGCCGCGGCAGAAGCGGCGGATGAGGCGCTGGCCCGGGCCGAAGAGGCGCGCGGTGCCGTGCAGGGCCGTGAGGCGGATGCCCGTGCGGCGCGGTCCGAGGCCGAGGGCGAGGCGAATGCGCTGCGGGCCGAGGTGGCGGCGCTGGCGCGGCTGGTGGCGCGTGAGGCGTCGAGCGGGCATCAGCTCTTGGACCGGCTGGAGGTGGAACCGGGGTTCGAGCAGGCGCTGGGGGCGGCGCTGGCCGATGACCTGCGGGCGGCGGAAGTGGCGGGGGATCAGCCCTCGGGCTGGGTCGCCTTGCCGGGCTATGACGATGCAGCGGCGCTGCCGGCGGGCGCCCTGCCGCTGGCGGGCCATGTGGGGGCGCCTGCGGTGCTGGCGCGGCGGCTGTCGCAGATCGGGCTGGTGGCGCGGGGCGACGGCGCGCGGTTGCAGGCCGATTTGCAGCCGGGGCAGCGGCTGGTCAGCCGCGAGGGCGACCTCTGGCGCTGGGACGGGTTCCGCGCCGGGGCCGAGGATGCACCACAGGCGAGTGCCTTGCGGTTGCAGCAGTTGAACAAGTTGACCCGGCTGAAACGTGATCTGGAAGAGGTGGCGGCGCGGGCCGAAGGGGCGCGTCTGGCGCATGAGGATTTGCAGGCGCAGCTTGCCGCGCTGGCCCGCGCCGACCAGTTGGCCCGCGAGGCGCGGCGCGCGGCGGATGCGCGGGTCGCCGAGGCGAACCGGGCGGCGGCGCGGGCCGAGGCGGACCGTTCGATCTCGGAGGGCAAGCTTGAGGCGGCCCGGGCCGCTGTGCGGCGCCATGCCGACGATCTGGCCGAAGCGCAGGAGCGGCTGGAAGAGGCGGTCGCGGCGCTGGAGGATCTGGGCGATCTCGATGCCGCGCGGGCGGCGGTGGAGGCCGCGCGCATGGGGGTGGAGGGCGCCCGCATCACCATGATGGCGCGTCGCGCCGCGCAGGACGAGTTGCGCCGCGAGGGCGAGGCGCGGGTGCGGCGGCGGCAGGAAGCGGTCAAGGAAATCTCGGGCTGGAAGCACCGGCTGGAAACGGCGGGGCGGCGGATTGCCGAACTCGCCGCCCGCAAGACCGAAACCGAGGAGGAGCTTGACGAGGCCAGTGCCGCGCCCGAGGAAATCGCCATCAAGCGCGAGGAGCTTTCGGACGCCATCACCAGCGCCGAGGCCCGCCGCACCGAGGCGGCCGAGGCGCTGTCGCAGGCCGAAGCCGCCCTGCGGGCTGCCCGCGATGCCGAGCGCGAGGCGGAACGCGCAGCCGGCGAAGCGCGGGAGGCCCGCGCCCGTGCCGAGGCCCGCGCCGAAGCGGCGCGCGAGACCTGCAACCTGACCGTCGAGCGGCTGCGCGAAGAGATGGGCGCGAGCCCCGGCGAGTTGATGGACACGCTGCGGCTTGACCCCGACAAGATGCCGCCAGCCGAGGCGCTGGATGTCGAGGTGCAGCGCCTGAAACGGCAGCGCGAGGCACTGGGTGCGGTGAACCTGCGGGCCGAAGAGGATGCCAAGGCCGTCAGCGAAGAATATGACACGCTGGTCAAGGAAAAGGTCGATCTGGAAGAGGCGATCAAGAAACTCCGCTCGGGCATTGCGGGCCTGAACCGCGAGGGCCGCGAGCGGTTGCTGACGGCCTTTGAGCAGGTGAATGCCAATTTCGGCCAGTTGTTCACCCATCTGTTCGGCGGTGGCGAGGCGCGGCTGGTGCTGGTGGAATCGGATGATCCGCTGGAGGCGGGGCTGGAGATCATGGCGCAGCCGCCGGGCAAGCGGCTGTCCACGTTGTCCCTGCTCTCGGGCGGCGAGCAGACCCTGACGGCGCTGGCCCTGATCTTTGGGGTGTTTCTGGCCAATCCGGCACCGATCTGCGTGCTGGACGAGGTGGATGCGCCCCTGGACGATGCCAATGTGACCCGCTTCTGCGACCTGCTGGACGAGATGACACGGCGCACCGAAACCCGGTTCCTGATCATCACCCACCACGCGGTGACGATGAGCCGGATGGACCGGCTCTTTGGGGTGACCATGGCGGAACAGGGGGTCAGCCAGTTGGTCTCGGTGGACCTCAAACGCGCGGCGGCGCTCGTGGCATGAGCGGTCTGGCAAAGGCGCTGCGGGGCGCGGGTTTTCCCGGTGTGGAGGAGGAAGGCGGGCGGGTCTTTGCCCGGCTGATTTCGGCGGATGTGGAGTTTTCCGGGGCCGAGGGGCCGGAAGGCTGGGATCTGGCCATCAGCCGCCCGGTGCGGGCAACGGCGGCGCAGCGGGCCGATTGGGCCGCGCGGCATCCGGGGGCCGAACTGGACATCTGGCAGGGCGAGACACGGCTGGCGCAGCGGATCGCGGCGGGGGATGTGGCGGCGCTGCTGCACTGGGCCGCGCTGGCCGAGGCGCTGGTGGTGGCCTGTCTGGACTGGCGCCGCGCCCAACGGGCGCGTGGCGAGGGGATGTAGCCGGGCCAGTTTGCGCCGGGGAGGCTCGGAGGGGTGGGGCACCCCTCCGGCGCGGGTCAGGCAAGCCTAGCGCGGGCGCATGGCGAACTGGCGGACATAGGCTTCGGAGGCCCCGGCGGGCAGGCCGAGAAAGTCGATATTGCCACGCGCGGCGGGTGGCGTGGCCGGGGCGCCGATCGCATCCACCACGCGGTTGCTGATCTGGTTGCCGGTCACGTCGATCAGGGTGCCGGTGCCGACCTGCGTCCAGAAGCCAAGATTGCCCATCCGGTTGCCGACCACCCCGCCCAGCGCCTGACTTCCGGCACCGATCAGGGCCGCCGCCGCAGCCTGTTCCATGCTTTTGCCCTCGACCAGAGCCTGCCCGCCCGAGGTCACCCCCTGCGCCGAAGCGCCGATCACCAGAACCGTCGCCGCTTCGGCGCTGGTCAGGGTGGCCGAGGCGCCGCCCAGCCCGATCATGCCCACGGTAAAACTGCCCGCGGCATTGATCATGGCCGAGCCGACATTGCCGGTGTCCTGATAGGTGAAGGCGCCGCGCATCACCGAGCCCGTAGCGAGCATCGTCGTCGCGCCGCCCATGCCGATGCCGGAACTGGCCGCCGCTGCCGCCCCGGCACCGACCGGCGCCACCAGCACCCCCGCCGTGACGATCAGGATGGTGGCCGAAGCATCGCGCACCACCCGGGTTGCCGTCAGCGCGGTTTCCCAATTGTCCACCACCCGCCCGATATTCGCCGAAGAGCGGCGCATACAATCCTGCGAGGTGTTGCGATGCCAGTTGTTGTCATTGATCGCATCATTCACCAGCCCGATCAGCGAGCCGAAAAAGGTGTCGGGCGCCCGGCGCAACTGCAATTGCGCATTCTGCCAATAACGCGCCGCCTCTGCCTCCATCTCGGGGCGGTAGCCCTGCCAGTTGGTGTCGAGGTAATAGGTGGTGGGTAAATACCAGGCCGGATTTTCGGTCACCACGCGCGAGCGGTTGCGCATGATGCGGGCGCGCACGGCGGCGCGGACAATGGCATAGACCACATCGGGATCGTAGATCCAACTGCGGCCATGGACATCGGTGGAACTCTGAACGGTCATGGGAAAACTCCGCGGACAGGCAATGGGGCAGGCTCAATGGCCCCAGTCCAGCCCTCCCCTGACCGTTGTGTCAAGCGCCGCGGCGCAGGATTTGCAATCTGTCGGAAAGCCTTACCTCGCCATCACGTTCAACCGCGCAATAGATGCCGCGCAGCCGCAGTTCAGGGTGGCCCGGCAGGGTGATCCAGTCCTTGGCATCGCGGCCATAGCGCGCCTTCCACTTGACGCAGCCGTCGTTGAACTCGTCTGACACCCGCAGCACGGCGGTTCCGGCGGCGATCAGGCTGCCGGCCGGCAGGTTGGCAAGGCTGCAATCGAGGTCAGCCACGATGTTGTCGCCCGGATGCACCGTGCCCGCACGGTCGCGCCAGATCAGGTCCAGCACGCGGGAGGGCAGGATGGAAACCTGGATCGACGGATCGGGGCTGCCATCGGGCAGTTTCAGCCAGGGCAGCGTCAGCCAGCGTTCACCCGGCACGCCTTCGGCGCGGGTCATAGCAAGGGTTTCAGGAAATTCGCGCAGGCCAAAGCCGGGGCGGCGGCAGAGGCCGGTGATGGGTGCCGCGTCGCGCGGGGCGGCCAGAACCTGCGGCATGGCGGCGGCGAGTTCGGCGGCGGTGACGAAATCAGAGGGCATTCAGCAACTCCACCGTAGGCCAGCCATCGGCGGGCAGGCCAAGGCGGGATTGTTCAGCCTGCACCGCGGCCCGGGTGGCGGCACCCAGAATACCGTCGATCTTGCCCACATCATGGCCACGTGCGGCCAGCGCCTGTTGCAGGGCAGTCATCTGATCGGGCGAGAGCGCCGGGTCGGGGTTTCCGGCGGCATAGGGCGCCGCGCCCTGCAACCGCGTGGCGAAATAGGCGGCGGTGGTCACATAGACGAAGCTCTTGTTCCACTCGAACAGCACCTTGAAATTGGGATAGGCGAGAAAGGCCGGCCCCTTGCGCCCCTGCGGCAGAAGAAGCGAGGCGGGAAGATCGGCGAAAGTCCCTTCACGCGGGGCAACCCCCAGCGCGGCCCAGTCGGCGGCGGGGCGTTCGGTTTGCAGCCCGGTCAGCGACCAATCAAGCGTTTCGGGCAGCGTCACCTCTTGCAGCCACGGCTCTCCGGCGCGCCAGCCGTGATGGCGCAGCAGATTGGCCCCGGACAAGAGCGCATCTGGGGCCGAAGTCTTGAGCGTGATCAGACCGTCGCCGTCGCCATCAACGCCCTTTTCCAGAATGTCCTTGGGCAGCATCTGCACCATGCCAATCTCGCCCGCCCAGGCGCCGGTGGTGGTGGCCGGGTCGAAATCATGCTTGTCGGTCAAGAGGACGGCCGCCAGAACCTGCGGCTGAAACATCTCGGGGCGGCGGCAATCATGGGCCAGCGTCAGCAGGGCGTTGCGGGTGTTGAAATCGCCCTGCACGGCGCCGAAATCGGTCTCGAACGCCCAAAAGGCCAGAAGGATGCCGCGCGAGACGCCAAATTCACTCTCGGCCCGGGCAAAGATGGCGTCCCATTCCGCGGATTTGGCTGCGCCGGTCTGCAACCGGCTTTTCGAGATCAGGCTTTTGGAAAAGTCGAGAAAGGTCTTACGGAACACCCCCTGCCCACGGTCGGCCTTCAGCACCTTGGGATCGGCGCGGGCCCCGTCGAAAAAGGCGGCGATGGCGGCGTCGGAGGCGCCTGCGGCGCGTGCCTCGTCCGTCATGGCCCGCAGGAAGCCGCCCCAGTCGCCACCGCAGGGCGCGGCAAGGGCGGGCTGGGCAAGGAACAGGGCAAGAAGGGCGGCACGCATGGCAGTCTCCGGCTTGGGTCGGGCGAGACTAGGGCGGCAAGGCGGCGGGGGGAAGGGCCTGATGCGCCCTCCCCCGGGGCGTCAGGGGGCGAGCGGGGTGAAGACGAAATCGCCGCCTTCATGGCCGGATTTGGCGATGGGGCGGTATTGCGGTTCCTGTTCGGCGCGGCCGATCACGATGGGAAAGACGAAATCGTCGAACAGCTCTTGCGCGGCGATCGGGCCGGTCGCCTCGGACAACCCGGTGAGCAGGGCGCGGGCGAAGATCGAATGGCCATCGCCGCCGCCATCGGCCACAGGTTCATTCGCGCCCGAGGTGATCAGCACACGCGACCGTTTGTCCGAAAGCCGGTCCAGCACCCGGGCGCGGTCCGCCGCGTCCAGCGCAGCAAAATCCTGCGGCGGCGCCCCCCGCATCAGCGCCCCGGAATAGCAACTGTCCGAAATCACCACCACCGACCCCGCCTGCAACCGCAACAGCGCCTCTGAGATACCCGAAGCCGACAGATAGCTGGGCGGCACCCCGGCGACGGCATCGGCGGGCAACCAGAAGGCGGTGCCGGTCACCTCTTCAAACACGCCATGGCCGCCGTAATAGATCAGCACCTGATCCTCGGCCCCCGCGATCTGCGACAGGTGAAAAAGCGTGGCCTCGATCGTGGCGCGGCTGGCATCCTTGAGCAAAAGCGGCAGCGGGCTGCCATCGGGCAGGGTCGCCTCGGTGACAAAGCCATAGCGGCGGGTCAGAACCGCGGCCAGCGCATCGGCATCGGCAAAGGGCGTGGCGAGGGCGGGCATTCCGGTGGTGCCGCCATAGGTCTGATTGGCGATCAGCAGGGCATAGCGTTTGCCGGTTCCGGCGCGGGCCACCTCACCGCCGGAATAGGTCACCTCGATCACCTTAGAATGCTGGCGATTGTCGCGGGTCATCGCCATGATCTCGATCCGGTTCAGGCCGGGTTGCAGCGCCACCTCATGCTGAAAGCTGCCATCGGCGCGCGACAGGGCCTGTTCCTTGCCGACCAGCACGATCAGCGTGTCTTCGGGCCAGTGGACCGCACCTTTGAGCGTCAGCACCGGATCATCCAGCGCGGCGGCGGTGCGGCTGGGTTCGGGGGCGGTGATGCGGATGACATCCGGCCCATCGGCCGGAACGGCGGGCGGCACCGGGGCGGCAGCGGCGAGTTCGGCAAGGATCGGCAGGCTGGCGTCGGTCGTCTCGATCACATGGTTCTGGTAATGTTGATACTGCGGCGCAAGCGAAATGGCCGCGATGGCGCGGCCCAGCGACGGCACGGTCAGGGCGGCATCGGCCTGAATCGCGGCGGCCAGCTTGAAGCCGAAAAGGTTGTAGACCGGCGATTGCGGGCTGTCGTCGGGAAGGCGCATTTCGGCCGACATCGAGGTGCGGTCGGCGCTGTAGAGCAGCGAAAGCGCCCCGGCGCGTGCCGACAGGGCCGTGGGCAGTGGGGCGGTGGGCAGCGGGGCTTCGCCCCCGGCGGTTTGGCTGCCGCGGCTTTCGCGCCAGAGCAGGCGCGGGTCCACCCGCATCTGACGCGCCGCGAGGTCGAACCCGGCGGCATAGGTGGTATCGAGGATCAGTGTCACATGCGCGGCGCGGTTGCGCAGCCGGGTGACCAGTTCCGAAAGCGCGGCGGCGGAGAGGATTTCCTGCTCGGCCGCGGTCGAGGGATTGCCCAGCAGGAACGGCGCCGACGAAACGATGCCGCGCATCAGCGGGTCGGTTTCCGCCGAAGCGGAAATCCAGTCGTCCTTGGACCAGCCGCCGGTCATCCATTCCGCGATGCTCTTGGTGCTGGCGGAAACCCCGGTGATGTAAAGAAAGACATGATCGGTGCAGCCAAGCCGCCAGAGCAGCCCCTCGGCACCCTGAGCCAGCGCGGCACGGGTGGCATTGGCGCCGTCGAGGCGCAGGATATTGTCGGCGGGCAGGCCACGGCGGGTCAGCGCCTCGGCCATCAGGGCGATGGAATTGGCAGCCCCGGCCAGCACCGCACCGGAACCGGGGCCGAAACTGTCGGCCCCGAACAGGATGGCATGGCTTTGGCCGGGGCGCGTCAGATCGCAGGGCGCGGCCAGTGCCGGTTCGGTCAGGGGCAGGAATTGGGTCAGCGAGGCGAAGGGCCCTTCGGCCAGCGCGCGCATTTGATCATAGGTCACCTCCTCCTGCGCCAAGGCGGCAGAGGGGGCGGCAAGCAGCAGCAGGACAAGGGCGAGAAAGCGGCGCAGCATGACGGGTCCAGAGGAGTGCCGCCAGCCTAGCGCCCGCACGGCGGGCTGTCAGCCCCACCCGCGCACAGCCATCCGTTCCGGTCGGGCAAGTTCGGTCAGGCAGGTTCGCGCAGGATGCGCGGCACCTTGAATTCGATATCTTCCTGCGCGGTCTCCACCCGTTCGACATTGGTGGCGAAACGGGCGCGGAAGGCGTCGATCACTTCGTTCACCAACACCTCGGGCGCCGAGGCGCCCGCTGTTACGCCAACGGCGCGGATACCCTCCAGCGCGCGCCAGTCGATGTCGGCGGCGCGCTGAATCAGTTGGGAATAGGCGCAACCGGCGGCGCGACCCACCTCGACCAGACGTTTGGAGTTGGAGGAATTGGGGGCGCCGATCACCAGAAGCGCGTCGATCCGGCCCGCAATGGCCTTGACCGCCGCCTGCCGGTTGGTGGTGGCATAGCAGATGTCTTCCTTATGCGGGCCGATGATGGCCGGGAAACGATCCTTCAGCGCGGCCACGATGCCGGCGGTATCGTCCACCGACAGCGTGGTCTGGGTGATGAAGGCAAGGCGCGCCTCGTCGCGGACCTGAAGGCCCGCAACATCGGCAGCGGTTTCCACCAGCAGCACCTCACCTTCGGGCAGTTGGCCCATGGTGCCGATGGTTTCGGGATGCCCGGCATGGCCGATCATCACCATTTGCAGCCCGTTCTCATGGTGGCGATGCGCCTCGGAATGCACTTTGGTCACGAGGGGACAGGTGGCATCAACGGCAATCATGTTGCGGGCGGCAGCGGCGGCGGGCACCGATTTCGGCACGCCATGGGCCGAGAAGATCACCGGGCGGTCGGTGGGTGCATCGTCGAGTTCCTCGACAAAGACCGCGCCCTGCGCGCGCAGGGCATCGACCACGAATTTGTTATGAACGATTTCGTGCCGGACATAGACCGGGGCGCCCCATTTCTCGATCGCCATTTCGACGATCTTGATGGCGCGGTCCACGCCGGCGCAAAACCCCCGCGGCGCGGCGAGGAGAAGGGTCAGGGGCGGCAGGTCGGACATGGGGCGGCCTCGGGCAGCGGGGAATCTGGATATTTGGGCCAAGATGAAGGCAGCCGGTTCCGATGTAGGGCCTGCGGGGCACAAGGTCCAGCCTCAGCCGGTTACAAGACGGGCAAGGCCCGCAAGCGCGGCATAACGGGCGGTCTTGGCGAGCGCGACAAGGGCAAGGGTCTGCAACACCGGCAGGCGGGCGAGACCGGAGAGCGCCACAAGGATATCGCCGCCCGGCGCCCAACTGAGCAACAGCGACCAGCGGCCCCAGCGGGCGAACCACGCCTCGGCCCGGGCGCGGCGGCGGTCGGAAAGGGGGAGCCAGCGGCTGCCCCCCGCGCCGGCTGCGCGCCCGATGGCATGGGTGACCATGGAGCCTGCGGTATTGGCGAGGCTGGCGGTGATCAGCAGCGGCCAGAGCGGCACGGTATCGGTGGCGAGAAGGCCAAGGAAGACCGGCTCGGACTGAAAGGGCAGCGGGCTGGCGGCGGCAAAGGCCGAAAGCGCCATGCCTCCAAGGCCCGCCCAGACCGTGGCCGCCACCATCAGGGCTGCGCCTGTTGCGAGAGGCTGTCCCAATGGGCGGCAAAGGCGGCCATGTCTTCGGCACCGGCAAAGGCGGCGCGCGGCAGGATCAGCAGGCTGGAGGCGGCGTCAAGAAACAGCCTGTCGGGCGTAAGGACCACCTGACGGATGGTTTCGGGGGCAAGGATGAGCGCGGCCTGCGGCTGCCCCACGGCATGGGCAGAGAGGTGATCGCCCCAAACCTCGCAGATCATGTCCAGGGGGGCGGGGATGCGGGCAAGCGCGCGGCGCTGCCGGCCCCGCGCCATCAGCGCCTGCGACAGCGCCCAGACCGCCAGTGCAGGTGCGCTGGCCAGTGCGGCATGTTGCCAGAACGGCAGGTCATGGCCGTCGATCGCGCCCCAGCCCAGCCCCAGCATGATCCAGGGCGCGAAGAGAGCCAGTTTGACCCAGCCGCGCGCCTCGGTCGGCAGCATCTCCCAGGCGAGGGCGTCGGCGGGGGTCAGCCGGTAGTGCAGCAGCGCAAGCGGCAAGCCCGGAACAGTCCCCTGCCCCGGCCCTTCGGCTTCAACGCTGCTCACTTGCCTTCGATGTCGGCGTCTTCGGGACGCTCGGCCAGCAGGGGGCGCGGTTCACGCGGCGGGCGGCCGATGACTTCGCGCAACTCGTCCAGCTCGATGAAATTGTCAGCCTGACGGCGCAGTTCGTCGGCGATCATCGGCGGCTGCGAACGGATCGTCGAGACGACCGAAACGCGAACCCCCTGACGTTGCAGGCTTTCCACCAGCGGGCGGAAATCGCCATCGCCCGAGAACAGCACAGCATGGTCCATCCGCGGTGCAAGTTCCATGGCATCGACCGTCAGTTCGATGTCCATGTTGCCCTTGACCTTCCGGCGGCCCTGACTGTCGGTATATTCCTTGGCCGGTTTGGTGACCATGGTGAAGCCGTTGTAATGCAGCCAGTCCACCAGCGGGCGGATCGGCGAGTAATCGTCATTCTCAAGCAATGCGGTGTAATAGAATGCGCGCAGCAGTTTGCCCCGTCGCATGAATTCCTGTCGCAGAAGCTTGTAGTCGATGTCGAAACCCAGCGCCTTGGCGGCCGCATACAGGTTCGAACCATCGATGAACAGCGCGAGCCGTTCGTCCTTGTAAAACATTCCGTCTTCCCCTCGAAAAAATATTCACCAATCGCGCTTCCGTGAGTGACCAACGTATTGTAGCGAAATCGACGGTGAACCCGTCACATATGGCAAACGGCATCTGTGCCCACAACCCCGCCAAAAGGGTAGTCCCCTGCGGCACGAGCCAAGGTTAGCATCGGTGAGCCCCCACGAAAAGCACGTCCTGGTTGCATTTGGCGCAAACCTGCCCTTCGGCGGAATGCAGCCGGAATCAACGATCTTGGCTGCCGCTGCCGCGCTGAACGGCGGGGCTTTGGGCGATTTGCGTCTGAGCAGGCTTTACCGGACGCCGTGTTTTCCGGCCGGGGCCGGTCCCGACTATGTGAATGCGGCGGCGGTTCTGACGCTGCGTCATCAAATTGTCACTTCGGAAATTCTGGCACGCCTGCATGAAATCGAGGCCCGATTCGGGCGCGAGCGGCTGCGGCGCTGGGGCGGGCGGACGCTGGACATCGACCTTCTGGCGGTGGGCGATACGGTGGCGCCCGATCTGGCGGGGTTCCGCCACTGGCAGGGCCTGCCCCCCGAGGCGCAGGCGCAAGAGACGCCCGACCGGCTGATCCTGCCGCATCCGCGGATGCAGGACCGGGCTTTTGTGCTGGTGCCATTGGCGGATGTGGCGCCGGACTGGCAGCATCCGGTGCTGGGCCGCAGCGTGGCCGAGATGCTGGCCGACCTGCCGCAAGCGGCCCGGGCAGAGGTGGTCGCGCTTGATGCCAGCCTTGACTCTGGCGCAAACCTCTGATTATCCGCTTGTCAAGCCCAAGTTTCGCGCCTAAACAGGCGCTTCCCGATCCCCTGCCCGAGTGGAGTTTCCAATGGCCCGCGTGACGGTTGAAGATTGCGTTGACAAGGTTCCGAACCGATTCGAGCTGGTGATGCTGGCCGCCCATCGTGCGCGCGAAATCCAGTCCGGCTCGGTCCCTTCGGTGGACCGTGACAATGACAAGAACCCGGTGGTCGCGCTGCGCGAGATCGCGGAAGAGACCCAGATCGCCTCGGTTCTGCGCGAGCGGATGATCGAAAGCTATCAGACCCAGATCGAGGTTGACGAGCCGGAAGACGATCAGATGGCGCTTCTGATGTCGGGTGAGATTGACCGCCCGATGCAGGACGACATGTCGGAAGAAAAACTCCTCCGCGCGCTGATGGAAGCGCAGGGCGAGCTGTAAGACCCGCAAGGGCCGCAAGGGGCGGTGATGATCGACGTTGAAGACCTCATCGCCCTTGTTCGCAACTACAATCCGCGTTGCAATGCCGAGCTGATCCGCACGGCCTATGCCTATGGCACCAAGATGCACGAGGGGCAGTTCCGCAAGTCGGGCGAGCCTTATTTCACGCATCCCGTCGCGGTGGCGGCGATTCTGACCGAACAGCATCTGGATGATGCCACGATCATCACCGCGCTGCTGCATGACACGATCGAAGACACCAAATCGACCTATGCCGAGGTGGAACGCCTGTTCGGCAACGAGGTGGCCGAACTGGTCGATGGCGTGACCAAGCTGACCAACCTGCAACTGTCCTCGACCCACAGCCAGCAGGCGGAAAACTTCCGCAAGCTGTTCATGGCGATGTCCAAGGATCTGCGGGTCATTCTGGTCAAGCTGGCCGACCGCCTGCACAACATGCGCACCATCAAGTCGATGAAAGTCGAAAAGCAGGCCCAGAAAGCCCGCGAGACGATGGAGATCTTTGCCCCCCTTGCCGGTCGCATGGGGATGCAATGGATGCGCGAAGAGCTGGAAGACCTTGGTTTCAAGGTGCTGAACCCCGAGGCGCGCAACTCGATCATCCGCCGCTTTCTGACGTTGCAGCGCGAGGCGGGCGATGTGGTTCACAAGATCACCGCCGATATCCGCAGCGAGCTGGAAAAGGTGCAGATCGAGGCTTCGGTCTATGGAAGGGCGAAAAAGCCCTATTCGATCTGGCGCAAGATGCAGGAAAAGGACCTGGCCTTCAGCCGGCTGTCCGACATCTACGGCTTCCGCGTGATCTGCGATTCGGTGGCGGACTGCTACCGCATCCTTGGCGTGATCCACCAACGCTGGCGTGCGGTGCCGGGGCGCTTCAAGGATTACATCAGCCAGCCGAAATCGAACGGCTACCGCTCGATCCACACAACTGTGTCCGGCCGTGATGGCAAGCGGGTCGAGGTGCAGATCCGCACCCGCGAAATGCATGAAGTGGCCGAGGCGGGGGTGGCCGCGCATTGGTCCTACCGCGAGGGCGTGCGCGCCAAGAACCCCTTTGCCGTCGATCCGGCCAAGTGGATTTCGACCCTGACCGAAAAGCTGGACGAGGGCGACCACGACGAGTTTCTGGAAAACGTCAAGCTTGAGATGTATTCCGATCAGGTCTTCTGCTTCACGCCCAAGGGCGATGTGGTGCAGTTGCCGCGCGGGGCGACGCCGCTGGACTATGCCTATGCCATCCACACGCGGATCGGCAATTCCTGCGTTTCGGCCAAGGTGGACGGCATCCGCGTGCCGCTCTGGACCCGGCTGAAGAACGGCCAGTCGGTGGAAATCATCACCGCCGAGGGGCAGCGCCCGCAGGCAAGCTGGGTGGATATCGTCACGACGGGACGCGCCAAGGCGGCCATCCGGCGCTCCTTGCGCGAAGAGGATCGCGGGCGTTTCGTGCGGCTGGGGCAGGAGCTTGCCCGCGCCGCGTTCGAGCATGTCGGCAAGAAGGCCACCGACAAGGCCCTGCGCACCGCCGCCAAGATGCTGGGCATTCCCGACGAGGCGGAATTGCTGGCCCGGCTGGGCAGCGCCGAACTGACCGCGCGCAAGGTGGTGGAAACGCTCTATCCCGAACTGTCGCTGGCCGCGGGGGAAGAGGTGGACAATGCCCGCCCGGTTCTGGGCCTGCCCGATGACCAGTCGGTGCGCCGCGCGCCCTGCTGCCAGCCCCTTCCGGGCGAGCGGATCGTTGGCATCACCTATCGCGGCCAGGGCGTGGTGATGCACGCCATCGACTGCCCGGCGCTGGTCGAGTTTGAAGAACAGCCCAACCGCTGGGTGGACCTGCACTGGCACGCCGGGCGTCACAAGGCCGTGAACACGGTTGGCCTTGAGCTTACAATCTCGAATGATGCGGGGGTGTTGGGGCGCATCTGCACCTTGATCGGGGAACAGAAGGCCAATATCTCGGACCTGCGGTTCACCGAGCGCAAGCCGGATTTCTTCCGGCTTTTGGTGGATGTGGACCTACGCGATGTCGAGCATCTGCATATGGTGATGACGGCGCTCGAAGCGGAAACCGATGTCGCACAGGTGTCGCGTCACCGCGATAAGACTCGCAAACCCTGAGGGGGTGGCCCCAGCGGGCAGAAAGGACGGTCGCGTGGTTTTCAGACGCCGAACCCGGTTGACCCTGCCCGAACGGTTGCAGGCTTTGGTCTACCCAAGGGGCGGATGGCGTCGGGCTGCGCGTTATGTCTGGGTGCGCCTGACGCGGCTGCCCGATCCGCCGCAGCGCATCGCGCGTGGCATCTGGGCCGGGATATTTGTGTCATTCACGCCGTTCTTCGGCGTGCATCTGGGGCTGGGGGCGGCCTTGGCCGTGGCGATGCGGGGCAATGTCGTTGCGGCCCTGCTGGCAACGCTGGTGGGCAATCCGCTGACCTTTCCGTTCATCGCCGTGCTGTCGATGGAGCTGGGTCATCTGATGCTGGGCAACATGGCCAGCGCGCCGCCCGCCGCCCATATTCTGCAAGCTTTCGCCGGGGCGGGAGCCGAGGTCTGGCACAATCTGCTGGCCATTTTCACCCCGGCCGAAACCGATTGGGGGCGGCTGGCCAGCTTTTGGGACGGGTTCTTCCTGCCCTATCTGGTGGGCGGGCTTGTGCCGGGGGTGATTGCTGCCACGGCGGGCTATATGGCCTCGTTGCCGCTGATCGCGGCCTATCAGGCGATGCGGCTGCGGCGGCGTCAGGAGCGGCTGACACGTCTGCGCGACGCTGCGGCAAAGTCACCTGCCATCGGCAGGTGACGCGATGAAGGAAGTCCTGTAAGGGCAAAAAGGTGGCCCCTGCGGGCCACACCGGAAGGGGAACGGCGTGGTCTTCAAAAGACGAGAACCGCTGGGCTGGGGCGCCTGGCTGCGCGAGATGGTCTATCCGCGGGGCGGGTTCCGCCGGGCGACGCGCTATGTCATCCACCGGATGCGCCGCGTGCCCGACACGCCGCACCGCGTGGCGCGCGGCATCTTTGCCGGCAGCCTGATCGGCTTTCTGCCGCTGCCGGGGCTGCAATTCGTCGGCGCCTGGGCCTTGGCGCGGCTGATGCGGGGCAATATCCTTGCCGCGCTGCTGGGGACGTTCAACACCAACCCGCTGACCACGCCCTTCTTTGCCGTGCTGGCAATGTCGCTTGGCCATTGGATGATGGGGGTCAAGACTGCGCTGTCGGCCGGGGCGATTGCCCGCGCCTTTGAAAACGCCGGGCGCGACATCTGGTTCAACCTGCGCGCCGTCTTCACCGATGAGGTGACGCGCTGGGACGGGCTGCTGCAATTCTGGCACGACATCTATGTGCCCTATTTCATCGGCGCCCTTGTGCCGGGCATCGTGATCTCGCTGATCGCCTATTACATCACCATCCCGCTGGTGCAGGCTTATCAGAACGCCCGCGCCGCCAAGGCGAAAGAACGGGGCGAGCGGCGGCGGCATATCAAGGAGGCGCTGCTTGAGGCGGCGCAGCGGCTGAAACCGCACCGCAACGAAGCGGCGGGGAATGAGGCGGCGGGGGATGACGATGGCCCCGGCACGCCCTAAACTGGAACGGCACGGGTTGGGAGAGGCGTTGGCGATGACGGATGGCAGGCTGCGGCTGGGTGTGAACATCGACCATGTGGCGACGGTGCGCAATGCGCGCGGTTCGGCTTGGCCCGATCCGCTGCGGGCGGCGCTGCTGGCCGAAGCTGCGGGGGCCGACGGCATCACCGCCCATCTGCGCGAAGACCGCCGCCACATCCGCGACGCCGACATGGAGGCGCTGCGCGCCGGGATCGGCATTCCGCTGAACTTCGAATGCGCCGCGACCGAAGAGATGGCCGCCATCGTGCTGCGGCTGCGGCCCCATGCGGTCTGCCTCGTGCCGGAAAAGCGCGAAGAGCGCACGACCGAGGGCGGACTTGACGTGGCGGGCGACGAAAACCGGCTGGCGCATTACATCGCGCCGCTGCGCGATGCCGGGTGCCGGGTGTCGATGTTCATCGGCCATGATGCGCGCCAGATCGAAGCATCGGCCCGGATCGGCGCGGCGGTGGTGGAACTGCACACCGGCCATTATTCCGACCTGCACGCCGAAGGCCGTCTGGCCGAGGCCGAGGCGGAGTTGGCCGCCCTGGTGAGAGGGGCGGCGCTGGCGCATTCGCTTGGGCTTGAGGTTCACGCCGGTCATGGGCTGACCTATGACAATGTGGCGCCCATCGCCGCCATTCCCGAGCTGCGCGAACTCAACATCGGGCATTTCCTGATCGGCGAGGCGATCTTCATGGGGCTGGAAGATGCCATCGGCGAAATGCGCCGCCGCATGGATGAGGCGCGGGGAACCGGGGCGTGACCCCGGAATTTTCCAAAGTTCCGGGCAAAATTCTTCGAAGAGTTTTGCAAATTCCTTGCAAGGAATTTGGCGCCCCATGATCCTCGGCATCGGCAGCGACCTGTGCAATATCGAGCGGATCGAGGCCACGCTGGCCCGGCACGGCGACCGTTTCCGCAACCGCGTCTTCACCGAGCGCGAGCAGCGCAAGGCCGAAAGCCGCCCGATGGCCGTTGCTGCCACCTATGCCAAGCGCTGGGCGGCCAAGGAAGCCTGCTCCAAGGCGTTGGGCACCGGACTGCGGATGGGAATTTCGTGGAGGGACATGGCGGTTTCCAACCTGCGCACCGGCCAGCCGGTGATGCATCTGACCGGCTGGGCCGCCGAGCGGCTGGCCGCGATGACCCCACCCGGGCATGAGGCGGTGGTGCATGTCACCCTGACCGACGATCACCCCTGGGCCCAAGCCTTTGTCGTGATCGAGGCGCGGCCCCGCCGAAGTGAAGGCCGCGAAACTTGACTCCCCGCGGCGCGGCGCGCATGTAGCCCCGGCAGAAGCGAAAAGGCGGACCAGACATGGCGAAATCCGAAGGCGGCATCCTCGAGACGGTCAAGACACTGTTCTGGGCGCTGGTCATTGCGGGCGTGTTCCGCACGCTGTTGTTCCAGCCGTTCTGGATCCCGTCGGAGTCGATGAAGGACACGCTGCTGATCGGCGATTTCATCTTCGTCAACAAGATGGCTTACGGCTATTCCAAATATTCCTGCCCCTTCGCCGCCTGCCCGATCCCGGGCCGGATTCTGGCGAGCGAGCCGGAGCGGGGCGATGTCGTGGTCTTCCGCCATCCGGTCAACGGCTCGGACATGATCAAGCGGCTGATCGGGCTGCCGGGCGACAAGATTCAGGTCAAGGACGGGCTGCTTTACATCAACGGCGCCGTGGCACCGCAGGAACCCGCCGGCACCTTTGAGGAAATCAAAGAGCCGCAGGGTCCGATGGGCAACATGCCGCGCTGCGCCAATGATCCGGTGGGTCAGGGCGGCGTCTGCACCCGCCCCCGCTTCCGCGAGACGCTGCCGGGCGGCCATGTGCATGACGTGCTGAACATCGAGGACAACGGCTTTGCCGACAACACCGATGTCTTCACTGTGCCCGAAGGCAATTACTTCTTCATGGGCGACAACCGCGACAACAGCCAGGACAGCCGCTTTTCGCAGGCGGTCGGCGGCGTGGGCTTTGTCCCGGCGGAATATCTGATCGGTCGGGCTGACCGGGTGATCTTCTCATCTGCCGGGCGTTCGATGCTGTTCTTCTGGACCTGGCGGATGGACCGTTTCTTTGAGGCTATCGAGTAAGCTGCCATGACGCTGCTGCCGCTGCGACCCCCCTGCCCTGCCCCGCGACCCTGCGGGACGGCGGCGGGCGCGCGGGGGGCGGCGGCATGAGGCTCTCGGCCGATCTGAAGGCGTTCGAGGGGCGCATCGGCCATGCCTTCGGCAAGCCCGCGTTGCTGGTGCAGGCGGTCACCCATGCCTCCATCTCCTCGCCCACCCGGGCCGACAATCAGCGGCTTGAGTTTCTGGGCGACCGCGTTCTGGGCCTGTCGATGGCCGAGGCGCTGCTGGCCGCCGATTCCGGCGCGAGCGAGGGGCAGCTTGCCCCCCGCTTCAACGCGCTGGTGCGCAAGGAGACCTGCGCCGAGGTCGCCCGCGAAATCGGGCTGGGCGAGGTGCTGAAACTGGGCCGGTCCGAGATGATGTCGGGCGGGCGGCGGAAAGAGGCCCTTCTGGGCGACGCGATGGAGGCACTGATTGCCGCCGTCTATCTGGATGCGGGATTCGAGGCGGCGCGGGCGCTGGTGCTGCGGCTTTGGGGGCCGCGGATCGGCGCGGTGGCCCCCGATGCTCGCGACCCAAAGACCAGCTTGCAGGAATGGGCGCAGGCCCGCGCCATGCCGCCGCCGGTCTATGCTGAGGCGGGCCGCAGCGGCCCCGACCACCAGCCGGTCTTCACGGTTGAGGTGACGCTGGCCAACGGCGCCAGCGAACGCGCCAGCGCCGGCTCCAAGCGCGTGGCCGAACAGATGGCCGCCCGCGCCCTGCTGTCGCGGATGGAGCAGGGCAGCTAGGGCGGCGGCATCCTGCCTTTTTGCCGAGCATCCACCCGCCACAGCTTGCGCCGTGCATCAGCAGGCTCGAAACCGCGATAGCGCCCCCCAGAGAATTTTTTCCAATCCAGTGCAAGCCCGACCTTGACCAACTCGGCTGACAAATCCCGACCGTCCGGCAAGTAACAGGTGGCGACGGCACGTTGGTATTCGTCCGCTCCATGAAAAACCGCGCGGACATCTTGATTGGCACATAGCTTTATCAGCGCACGCTTGGAGACGAGACCATAAGGCTGATCCAGTTCGGGGGCATCTATGCCCGCAAGTCGGATGCGATGCCCCTTAATGTCGATCGTGTCCCCGTCGATCACATAACAACGCCCGATCACAACAATATCCTGCACGGGCGGCGGGACAAGCGTGACCTCCACCCGGGATACCCGGGTGACCACCACGCGCTGGACTGGCGGCAGCACGATGACAGGTCTGGGACGGTAGCGCCGCCGGCCCCCCAGTCCGAACAAAAGACGAAGAAGCCGGAACACGCGCTGCCCTCTCTGCGCAAGAAATGCCGCCGTGAACCCTGCCCTGCGACCAACGCTGTTTCAAGTCTTCCGCGTGGCAGTGCCCGACCGGCCTTTAGACTCGCCTTTTCGGGGCAATTGGACTATGCGGCTGCGATATGCAGATTGAGGCCCCCATGACTGAACCCACCCGCGCCGGCTTTGTCGCGCTGATCGGCGAGCCGAATGCCGGCAAGTCCACCCTTCTCAACCGGATGGTGGGGGCCAAGGTCTCAATCGTGACGCATAAGGTGCAGACCACGCGGGCGCGCATTCGCGGCGTCTGCATGGAGGGGCGGGCGCAGATCGTCTTTGTCGATACGCCCGGCATTTTCCGCCCGCGCCGCAGGCTTGACCGTTCGATGGTCAAGGCGGCCTGGGGCGGCGCAGCGGATGCCGATGTGGTGGTGCTGCTGATCGAGGCTCATCGCGGCCTGACCGAGGGCACGCAAGCCATCATCGACCGGATGCGCGACGAGATGCCCCGGGGCAAGCCGGTGGCGCTGGCCATCAACAAGATCGACCGGGTCAAGGCGGAAGTGCTGCTGGCGCTGGCGCAGAAGATGAACGAGGCGTTCCCTTTTGCCGAAACCTTCATGATTTCGGCGGAAAAGGGTTACGGCGTGGACAAGCTGCGGCAATGGCTGGCCGGGCAATTGCCCGAGGGAGAATGGTATTACCCCGAAGACCAGATCGCCGACCTGCCGATGCGGATGATCGCCGCCGAAATGACGCGCGAAAAGCTGACCCTGCGCTTGCACGAGGAACTGCCCTACCAGCTCACTGTGGAAACCGAGAAATGGGAGGACAAGCCCGACGGATCGACCCGGATCGACCAGATCGTCTATGTCGCCCGTGATGGGCACAAGGGCATCGTGCTGGGCAATGGCGGCGAGACGATCAAGGCGATCGGCACCGCCGCCCGGGCCGAGATTTCCACCTTCCTTGACCGCAAGGTGCATCTGTTTCTGCAGGTGAAGGTGCGGGAAAACTGGCTGGAAGAGGCCGAGCGCTATACCGAGATGGGGCTCGACTTCAAGGACGGCGACGCCTGAGCGCAGGCCGCCCTAGCGCCGCCGGAACATCAGGAAGAACCAGACCAGCCCGGCCAGCGCCACCAGACCGCCGCCGATTTGCAGCATCGCCTGCGTTGCGGGGGCCGTCTTGAGGAAATTGGCCGCAAAAAGCGTGAGCCCTCCGGCAAGGATCACAAGGCGCGGCGCAAGCGGCGGACGTTTGGCGGGGGTGGACATCGGGCGGTATCTCCTTGACCTTGCCCGCAGAGTTTCGCAGCCCGGCCATCGGCTGTCGAATGAAAAGACCTGTCATCCGGGGGTTCCCCTTTGATCCGCCTTGCCACGCATGTCTGGGTTTCCGCCTATCTGGCGCGGCTGCGGATGGCCGATATTCCGGCCTATGTCACGGCCAAGGGTGATCCGGTTTCGGGGGCGGTGGTGGTCAAGGTCGCCACGCTGGACGGCCGCGCCCGCGCCTGGCAACGCGGCTATGACCTGATGGCGGATGCGCGGGTCTGGATGGTGCTGGCCGAGGGCGACGAGCCGGATGTCGATGCCGGCCTGCGGCGGCAGAAACTGCGCGACCCGGACCTCTGGCTGATCGAGCTTGAGGACCGGGCGGGCCGCACCCTTTTGGGCGAAGACGGGCTGGACTGAGGGTCAGCCGCCCTTGCCAAGGTTCAGCGTGTGCTGCCGCAGCCATGCGAGGAAGCCGCGCGGGTTGCCCTCCCATTGCTGCAACACAGTTGGCGGGATCGGTTCGCCGATGAAGGGGCGCTGCGGCTTGAACAGGCTGCGCTTGATCTCGTAAAGCAACAGGCCCTGCCGCAGCGTGTCGGAAATCTTGTTGGCGATCAGGAACATGCGGCTGTTCTGGCCGGGAAAATAGATCGGCACGATCATCGCGCCGGACCGCTGGATCATCTTGTGGGTGAAGACGTTCCATTCCGCCTCGACCGCGGGGCCGAACCATGTTTCCGACATCGCCACCTTGCCCGCCGGGAACAGGATGATCACCCCGCCGCGTTTCAGATGCGCCATGGTCTGGTTGCGCATTTCCAGCCCCGCCTCGCGCGCATTTTCCTCATGCGGGAAGGGGACGGGGATCATGAATTCCTCGACCTCGGGGATGCCGGTGAGGAGCGAGCGTGTCAGGATGCGGAAATCCGAGCGCACGCGGTTGACCATCTCGGCCATGATCATGCCATCGACCAGCCCGCTGGGATGGTTGGCCACCACCACAACCGGCCCGGTCTTCGGAATGCGGGCAATCTCGGCCTCGGGCGTGTCGATGCGGATGCCCATGTGGCGGATCGCCTTGGGCCAGAAGGGCGCGCCAAAGGGGGCGCCGGATTTCTCGAAACTGCGGATCAGCGACAGCAGTTGCACCTTCGCCGTCAACCATTCCAGCGCGCGGATCGTGCCGGATTTGAACGGATTGGTGAAGGTTCCCGCATAGGACAGCCGACGCATGTCATATTTGCGCGCGACGCGCGGGGCGGTTTCGCCTGCCTGCGCACCCTCGTCCTGAGGCATATCGGTGCCCAACTCGTCTGCCTTCCTTCCGCGCCCCGGCGCTAGCGATCTTCGCCGAAGCGGTTCGCCACCAGCGCAGCCAGCGCTTCGGCCAGCACGGCCGCCTGCGGGCCGCTGGTCCGAACCTCAATAGAGGTTCCGCGCGAGGCTGCCAACATCAAAAGCCCCATGATGCTGTCGCCCGAAACGGTCATGCCGTCCTTCGTCACCTCGGCAGCGGCGTCATGCGCCTCGACCACCTCGACGAATTTCGCGCTGGCGCGGGCGTGAAGCCCCTTTTCGTTGACGATCTTCAGCACCTGACCCGACACGCTACGCCCCTCCACCCAGATCGAGGCTGTTGATATATTTCCGCCCCGCCTCAAGGGCTGCGGCCACCGCCTCGGCCACCGGCAGATCGCGCGATTTGGCCAGCTTGATCAGCATCGGCAGATTGGCGCCGTAAACGATTCGCCGTTCAGCCCCGGCGCAGGCCATCAGCGACAGGTTCGACGGCGAGCCACCGAACATATCGGTGACAATCACCACGCCGCCGCCGCCATCGACCGCATCGGCGGCCTGACAGATTTCGGCCTGCTTGGCCGCGCGGTCATGCGCATCCTCAATGGTAATAGCCCGCATACCCGCCTGCGGGCCCACCACATGCTCGACCGCCGAGAGATACTCGCGCGCCAATCCGCCATGTGCGACGATCACGATACCGATCACGCGCCTGTCACCCCGCCTGCGTGGGGGGCGTTACCGCCGCCCTGCGTTCCAGTTCCCGGTGCCGTTTTGACACCGGCCATCCCGCTTCGGCAAGCAGTTTGCCCAGTTTTTCTGCAACTGCAACAGAGCGGTGTTGCCCGCCGCTGCAGCCGAAGCCGATCGACAGATGTGCCTTGCCCTCGGCCAGATGCGCGGGCAGGAGAAACAGCACAAACTCTTGCAACCTAAGGAAGAACTCAGCAAAGCGCGGGTCCGCCTCGACATGGGCCGCCACCGCCGGATCGCGCCCGTCAAGCGCGCGCAACTCGGCCACCCAATGCGGGTTTTGCAGGAAACGGCAGTCGAAAACCATGTCCACGCCGCGCGGAATACCGCGTTTATAGCTGAAGGACTGCACCGAGACGGCCATCCGCGCCGCGACCGCCTTGTCGAACCAGCGCGCCAGTTCCGCCTTGAGGTCATGCGGCGACATCTCGGAAGTGTCGATCAGGTGATCGGCGCGGGCCTGGATCGGCACCAGCAATTCGATTTCCCGTTCCACCCCCTCCTCCGGGTCTTGCCCGGGGGTCAGCGGATGGCTGCGGCGGGTCTGGTTGAAGCGGCGAATCAATTCGGCAGCGCTGCAATCGAGATAGAGAAGCTCAAGCGTGACATGGGGTTCGCGCGTCAGCGTGTCGATCAGCTCGATCATCGCGGCAACGGTAAACTCGCGGTTGCGGACATCGACACCCAGCGCGATGGGCCGGCCAAGGGGCGGGCCGTCGATCAGACGCGGCACCAGCGACAGCGGCAGATTGTCGATCGCCTCAAACCCCAGATCTTCAAGCGCACGGATCGCCGTGGTGCGTCCAGCACCCGACGGGCCGGTGACCAGCACCAGCCGATGTTCCAGCCCCTGTTCCGCCCCATCCAGCACGCCCGGACCCTTCATGCACCGCGTCCATGCAGCAGATAGCACAGAAGCGCAGATGGCAAATGGCTGCTCGCCGACCCATGCACAAGATCAAGCGGCGTTGTTGTGATTGTCACGCTGCGTCGCGGCGGCAGGCGTTCGGTTTCGGTCTGGCCAAGGTCGATGGCCAGAATCAGCCGCGCCTGCGGCAACGCCGGGGCGTTCAGGATGCCGATGCCCCGTGCCTCGATCCGGCCACGCAGCGCAGCCGGACAGGTGGCGACCAGCGCGCCACCCTCTTCGCGGACCTGCGTCCGGTCATCGGCCACCAGTTGCGCCCCCAGCGCCATGAGCTGCAACGCCAGCCCCGACTTCCCGCTGCCCGATGGCCCCAGAATCAGAAGCCCCCGGTCTGCGCCGAGGGCCACGGTCGTTGCGTGAAGGATCAGCCCGCCGCTCACACCGGCAGGCCCACCACGAACCGCGCGCCCAGCGGGTCCGATGTGGGGTCGGCGTTGGTCGGGCGGATGTTTTCCGCCCAGATCACCCCGCCATGCGCCTCGACGATCTGTTTCGAGATCGCCAGCCCAAGGCCGGAATGATTGCCGAACTGCTTTTCCGGGCGTTCGGAATAGAAGCGTTTGAACACCTTGGTCAGCGCCTGTTCGGGAATGCCGGGGCCAGTATCCTCGACCACGATCAGCACGCGGTTTTCCCGCTGCCTCGCCCAGACACGCACGGCATCGCCGTCTTCGCAGAAGGAAATCGCGTTGGTGATCAGGTTGACGAACACCTGCGCCAGACGCGCCTCAAGCCCGGAAATACGGATCGGGTCGGCGGGAAAATCGGTGATGAAATCCACGCCCTTTTCCCGCGCGCTTTGCGCCAGATATTCGGTCAGATTGGTCAGGGTCTTGAGAAGGTTGAACTCTTCCTCCTCCTCCTTGACCAGTTCACTGTCGAGCCGCGAGGCGTTGGAAATGTCGCTGACCAGCCGGTCAAGACGGCGCACGTCATGGTCGATCACGTCTAGAAGCTTGTCGCGCTGCTCTTCCTTCTTGACGAAACGCAGGCTGCCCACGGCCGAGCGCAGGCTGGCCAGCGGGTTCTTGATTTCATGCGCCACGTCGGCGGCGAATTGTTCGTTGGCGTCGATCCGGTCGTAAAGCGCGGCCACCATGCCGCGCATCGCAACCGAAAGCCGCCCGATTTCATCGGGACGCGCCGCAAGGTCGGGAATGCGCACCCGGCCCGGCGCCATCTTGCGCGCGTCGCGGTCGCGGCCGAGTTCCGCCGCCGCCGCCAGATCAGAGAGCGGATTGGCAATCGTCGAAGCCAGCACGAGCGACAAGCCGATAGAAACCAGCAGCGCGATCACGAACATCTGCAGGATCTGCTCGCGCTCATACCGCACCAGACGGTCAATCTCGCCTTCGGCGCTGGTAAGGGCGATCACGCCCGCCACCTGCCCGCCGATCATGACCGGGGTTGCCACGGTGAATTGCGCGCCGCCTTCACTGCCCTGCGCGGTTTTGACGGCGGTTTCGCCGGCAAGCGCCCGCGGCAGCATCTCCCGCGCCAAAGTCTCTGCCGTGGCGGGGGTGTTGCCCTTGCCGCTGCGCACCAGCAGGCCCGACACACCTTCCCAGATCGAGTTCAGGAAATCGGTGATGATGGTGGAGCGGCCTTCGGGGGCCAGCGCGCTGCCGTCGCGCGACTGGCCAAGACCCCGCGCCGCGATATTGCCGGCGGGATCGAACAGGAACACCTCAAGCCCCGGGCTGATCGCCATGCTGTCGAGCGTGCCGGGCAGGCCAGCGCCCCCCGCCTCGATCACATCGGCCAGAAGCTGTGCCTCGGTCACCAGTCCCTGTTCGCGCTGGATCACCAGACTGTCGCGGAACGGGTTCAGGAACAGCACCCCTGCCACCAGCACCACAAGCGCCATCAGGTTGAAGATGATGATCTTGCGCGCCAGCGGCGAGCGGTTCAGCGACACCAGACCCCGCCGCACCCGGCCTTCGCGCAGCGCCGGATCGGCCACCGCATCGGGCGAGACCCAGTCTTCGCCGAGAAGCAGTTCACCGGGTTTCGCGGGGCGCGCCTTTTCCATCTCGATCCGGGCGGCTGCGGTCATTCTTCGTTATAACGATAGCCGATGCCATACAGCGTCTCGATCGCCGAGAACTCTTCGTCAACCGAGCGCATCTTCTTGCGCAACCGCTTGATATGGCTGTCGATCGTGCGGTCATCGACATAGACCTGATCGTCATAGGCCACATCCATGAGCTGATCGCGCGACTTCACGAAGCCGGGCCGCTGCGCGAGCGCCTGAAGCAGCATGAACTCGGTCACGGTCAGCGACACATCGCGGCCCTTCCAACTGACCGAATGCCGCAGCGGGTCCATCCGCAGATGGCCGCGCTCCATGATCTTGGTCTCTTCGGTGACGGCGACTTCGCCCGTCGCCATCACATCCTGACGGCGCAGAAGGGCGCGGATGCGTTCCACCAGAAGCCGCTGCGAGAAGGGCTTTTTCACATAATCATCGGCGCCCATCCGCAGGCCGAGAACCTCGTCGATCTCATCATCCTTGGAGGTGAGGAAGATCACCGGCATGGTGGTTTTCTGCCGCAGGCGCTGCAACAGGTCCATGCCGTCCATCCGGGGCATCTTGATGTCGAGAACGGCCATGTCGGGAAGGCGCCTGTTGAAGGCGTCCAGTGCCGATTGGCCGTCGTTGTAGGTTTCCACCTCGAAACCCTCTGCTTCCAGAGTCATCGAGACGGACGTCAGGATATTCCTGTCGTCGTCCACAAGGGCGATCCTTGCCATGTCGGGCTTCCCTATTCTGCTCGGCTTGCCTGATTTTTCCCACATGATCAGTTTTCTGCCCCCCAGAATCAACAGGAATGTGCGAATCACCCCTTCCGGCGACTCCATGAGGGGACAAATTTCCCAAGAATTGACTAATTTGCCGCAGTTCCGGGTCCGCCGAAAATTTGGTTGCGCTAAACCCAAGGTGGTTGCGCTAACTGCGCCAATGCGTCCTATTCCAATGCCCCACCACATGTTATAGCGGCCCCACAGACCCGGCCCCCCGCGACCGGGCTTGTGGCAACCCATTGGCCCGGGTGCCTAATTTCTGGAACTTATCCGCCCAATCGGGTGGCAACGGGAGCTTGCAGGACAATGACCGGACGTGTGAACCCGAGCGCGACGCTTGAACATCAAGGCATCACGGGACTTGGGAACGTCTATTACAACTTCATCGAGCCCGCCCTTGTGGAAGAGGCTGTGAAGCGCGGCGAAGGTCGTCTCGGCAAGGGGGGCGCATTCCTCTGCACCACGGGGCAATTCACCGGACGTTCCCCGAAGGACAAATTCGTTGTCCGCACCCCTGCTGTGGAAGACAGCATCTGGTGGGAAAACAACGCCCCGATGGCGCCCGAGGCTTTTGACCGCCTCTATGACGACATGCTGGCCCATATGAAGGGCCGCGATTATTTCGTGCAGGATCTGTTCGCTGGCGCCGACCCGGAACACCGGCTGGACGTGCGCGTAGTATCGGAACTGGCATGGCATGGCCTTTTCATCCGCCACATGCTGCGCCGCCCCGAGCGGGCAGAGCTGGACAGCTTCGCGCCCGAATTCACCATCATCAACGTGCCTTCGTTCAAGGCCGATCCGGCCCGCCACGGCTGCCGCACGGAAACGGTGATCGCGCTGAACTTCGACAAGAAGGTGATCCTGATCGCCAACACCGAATATGCGGGCGAGAACAAGAAATCGGTCTTCACGCTGCTGAATTACCTCCTGCCGGCCAAGGGCGTGATGGCGATGCATTGCTCGGCCAACCATGCCATCGGCAACCCCGATGACGCGGCGGTGTTCTTTGGCCTGTCGGGCACCGGCAAGACCACGCTTTCCGCCGATCCCAGCCGCATCCTGATCGGCGACGATGAACATGGCTGGTCGGAAAAGGGCACCTTCAACTTTGAAGGCGGCTGCTATGCCAAGACCATCAGCCTGAGCGCCGAGGCCGAGCCGGAGATTTACGGCACCACCTCGAAATTCGGCACCGTGGTTGAAAACATGGTGTTCGACCCCGAGACGCTGGAACTGGATTTCGAGGATGCCAGCCTGACGCAGAACATGCGCTGCGCCTATCCGCTGGACTATATCTCGAACGCTTCGGCAACGGGGATGGGCGGTCAGCCGAAGAATGTGATCATGCTGACCTGCGATGCCTATGGCGTGCTGCCGCCCATCGCGCGGCTGACCCCGGCGCAGGCGATGTATCACTTCCTGTCGGGCTTCACCTCGAAGACCCCGGGGACCGAACGTGGCGTGACCGAACCGACGCCGACCTTCTCGACCTGCTTCGGCGCGCCGTTCATGCCGCGCCGCCCCGAGGTTTACGGCAAACTCTTGCAGGAAAAGATCGCGCAGACCGGGGCCACCTGCTGGCTGGTCAACACCGGCTGGTCGGGCGGCGCCTTTGGCACCGGGCGGCGGATGCCGATCAAGGCCACCCGGGCGCTGCTGTCTGCCGCGCTGGACGGCAGCCTGAACAAGGTGACCTTCCGCAAGGATCCGAACTTTGGCTTTGAGGTTCCGGTGGAAGTGCCCGGAGTTGACGCCACGCTGCTCGACCCGCGGGCGACCTGGGCGGACAAGGCCGCCTATGACGCGCAGGCGGCCAAGCTGGTGAAGATGTTCTCGGACAACTTCGGGCAATATGTGCCCTATATCGACGCCGATGTGAAAGCCGCGGCGATCGGCTGATACGGTCTGCGGGACCGGGGGCCAGCCCCCCAGCCCATTGGTTTCTTGAACCAATGGCGAAACCATGGGCTACCCCCGGAGTATTTCAAAAGGTGCAAATGCAAGGGGCGGCGCTGCGGTGCCGCCCTTTTGCTATGCGAGGAGGGCCTGACGGACGAGGTTCAGCCCGGTCAGCACCAGCAGCACCTGCGTCCAGCGGCGGAACCGCGCCTGATCCAGCCGGTCCTGCAACGCCTGCCCCAGCGTTTGCCCAGCCAGTGCGGGCAGCACCAGAAGCGCCGAAAAGATCAGGTTCGGGCCATCCAGCACCCCGGTTCCCAGATGCGCGCCCAGAAGGGTGATCGCGCCGAGCAGGAAGATGACGCCCTGCACCCGGACCGTTTCAGCCTTGTCGGTGCCGACCGACAGCAGATAGACCAGCAAGGGCGGCCCCCAGACGCCGGAAACCCCGCCATAAAGGCCGCCGATGGCGCCCAGAACCCATTCCGCCCGGTGCCGGTGTTCCAGCCGCAGCGCCAGTTTCCGCCCCGCAAGCTGCAGCGCAGCGAAAACGGTGATCGGCAGGCCCAGAAGGACAAGGAACAGCGTCTGCGGGATCAGTTCGACGAATTGCGCCGAGACCAGCAGCAGGACCAGCGTGGCGATCACGAAGCGGTGGTAATGGCGCGCGGTGGCCACGGCCACGGGCAGGCCATCCCGCAGCGCCTGTGTCAGGTTTGTTACCAGCGTCGGCAGGATCAGCCCCGCCAGCGCCTGATGCGGGGTCAGAAAGCCGGAAAAGGCCGAGATCATGATCATCGGCATGGCAAAACCGACCGCGCCTTTGACGAAGCCGGCAAAGCCGGTAACGGCGAGGGCCGCGGTCAGGGCCAGCAGCGAAAGCTCGGGAAGAGTCCAGTCCATGGCCCCCTATAGTCCGCGCCGGACCGCTTGGCACGGGCCAATCGACCGCGACATTTTAAGTCCAACATCGGCAACCATACGAAATCTTATTGCGCTGCGAGTGCAAACAAGCTAGCCATCTCGCAACTGCAGAATCTCTCGGGGGAAGCATGATGGCCCATGATGGACAGGCTCTGGACGCCACGCCGCTGATCGGAGGGCTGATGTCCCTGACCGCTGAGGCGCTGCCCGAGGTCGAGGCAATCTTTGCCAGTGCGCGCGAGGCGCTGCGCGCTTTGGTCACCCGCGACGGCAAGATCAGCGGCGGCGCGCTGGAGACCCATCAGTTCGCCGCGCACAGCCTGTCGTGGCTGGCCACCTATACCGAGGCGCTGCGCCAGATGCAGGCATGGGCGCAGCGGCTTGAGGCAGATGGCAAGTTCGGCGAGATGGAGGCGCTCTTGTTGCAGATCGCCTTTGGCGAATACCTCAACCAGATCCGTGGCGGCATTCCGATGAGCCAGGGCGAGATTGCACGCTTGCAGGATCTCGGCCTTGACCCGGCCAGTGCTGATCTGGCGCCGGGTGCGGCGGTGTCGGCCCTGATGGCCCGGGGCAACACCGCCGCCGCCCGCGCCCGGCTTGTGGCGCTGATGCGCGACAATCACGGGCGGGCAACCTTTGGCGCCACCGGGCTGGATGAAGAGCTGGAGATGATCCGCGACCAATTCCGCCGCTATGCCGACGAAAAGGTCATCCCCTTTGCCCATGGCTGGCACCTGAAGGATGAACTGATCCCGATGGAGATCATCGGTGAGCTGGCCGAGATGGGTGTGTTCGGCCTGACCATCCCCGAGGAATACGGCGGCTTTGGCCTGTCGAAGGCCAGCATGGTGGTGGTGAGCGAGGAACTTTCGCGCGGTTATATCGGCGTCGGCTCGCTCGGCACGCGGTCCGAGATCGCGGCGGAACTGATCCTGTGCGGCGGGACCGAGGCCCAAAAGGCGCAATGGCTCCCCCGGCTGGCCAGTGGCGAGACCCTGCCGACGGCGGTTTTCACGGAGCCGAATACCGGATCGGACCTTGGTTCTCTGCGCACCCGGGCGGTGAAGACGGGCGACGATTGGGAGGTGACCGGCAACAAGACATGGATCACCCATGCCGCCCGGACCCATGTGATGACGCTGCTCGCGCGCACTGACCCTGAAACCAGCGATTACCGCGGCCTGTCGATGTTCCTCGCCGAAAAGACCCCCGGCACCGAGGCCGAGCCCTTCCCCACCCCCGGCATGACCGGCGGCGAGATTGAGGTGCTGGGTTATCGCGGCATGAAGGAATACGAACTGGGCTTTGACGGGTTCAAGGTGAAGGGCGAAAACCTTCTGGGCGGCGTGCCGGGTCAGGGCTTCAAGCAGTTGATGCAAACCTTTGAATCCGCCCGCATCCAGACCGGCGCCCGAGCCATCGGCGTGGCGCAATCGGCGCTGGAAACCGGCATGAAATACGCCGAGGACCGCAAGCAGTTCGGCAAGCCGCTGATCGAGTTTCCGCGGATTGCCGGCAAGCTGGCGATGATGGCGGTGGAAATCATGGTGGCCCGGCAGTTGACCTATTTCAGCGCCTGGCAGAAGGACCATGACAAGCGTTGCGATCTTGAGGCGGGCATGGCCAAGCTTCTGGGTGCGCGGGTGGCATGGGCCAGCGCGGACAATGCGCTGCAAATCCACGGTGGCAACGGCTTTGCGCTGGAATATCAGATCAGCCGGATTCTCTGCGATGCCCGTATCCTGAATATCTTTGAAGGGGCTGCCGAAATTCAGGCGCAGGTCATCGCGCGGCGGTTGCTGGACTAAGCCGCTTGTGACGGGCGGCGGGGGCGTGCCATGCTGGGCACACACCAAGGAGGCCCCATGCGCCGCGCCCTGATCCTGGCCCTGCTGCTGGCGGCCTGCGTGGCCGCGCCGGAAGAGAAACCCTATTACTGGCGCCTTGTCTCGATCGACGGGGTGCCCTTTACGGCCAATGCCACGCTGGCGATCGACGGCGACAAGGCCCGCGCCTTTGGGCAGGCGCCCTGCAACGCTTGGTCGGGTGAAATCGTCAGCACACCCTTCCCCGCTTGGGCCATCCGCAATGTGGTGGCCACCGAAATGGCCTGTGACGATCTGGCCGCCGAAGCCGCCTTCTTTGCCGCCATGGCCGCGATGACGCATTCGGCGGTGGGCATCGGCCATCTGGAACTGGTGGACCAGAAGGGGCGCGAGATGAAATTCGTGCCGGTGGCGCCATGATCCTGCTTACCGGGGCTTCGGGCTTTATCGCCAAGCATGTCGCGCTGAAACTGCTGGCGGCGGGGCATGAGTTGCGCGGCACGCTCCGGCGGCTGGACCGGGCCGAAGGCGTGCGCCGCGCCCTTGCCCCGCATCTGCCGGCCGGGGCACTGGCCCGGCTGAGTTTCGTGCAGGCCGATCTTGAGGTCGAGGCGGGATGGGCGGCGGCGATGGAGGGCGTTTCGGCTCTGGTCCACACCGCCTCTCCCTTCCCGATGGGCCAGCCCAAGGACGAGATGGACCTGATCCGCCCGGCCCGCGATGGCACCCTGCGGGTGCTGCGGGCCGCGCTGGCAGCTGGGGTGCGGCGGGTGGTGCTGACCTCTTCGGTGGCGGCGATCCTGTCGGATGACCGCAATGGCGTCGCCGACGAGGGCGACTGGTGCAACACCGATCTGCCCACCACCTCGGCCTATGCCAAATCCAAGACGCTGGCCGAACAGGCGGCCTGGGCGTTTTGCCGGGACAAGGCGGTGGCACTGACCACGATCAACCCCGGCTTCGTTCTGGGGGCGCCGCTGGACGGAGATTATGGCAGTTCGATTTCGGTCGTCCGTCGCATCCTGAAAGGGCGCGACCCGATGCTGCCGCTGATCGGGTTTCCGGTGGTGGATGTGCAGGATGTGGCCGAGATGCATCTGCGCGCGGTCGAACGGGATGAGACGGCGGGCAAACGCTTTATCGCGGCCAATGGCAGCCTGTCGATGGTGCAGATGGGGCGGCTGTTGAAGGCTGCCTATCCCACCCGCCGCATTCCCACCCGTCAGGCGCCTGCCCTGCTGTTGCGGGCGATGGCGCTGGTCGATCCGGCGGTGCGGGGCATCCTGCCGTCGCTGGGCCGGATTGGTCAGGTCTCGAACCAGCGGGCGGTGGCCGAAATGGGCATGGACTTCACCGCACCCGAGGCCGCGTTGCGGGCCAGCGCCGACTGGCTGGTGAAGAACGGTCAGGTCTGGGCCTGAGCCGCCCCCCCGCGCGAGGGGCGCGCGCTGCCCAGACGCGGGTGCAGCCAGCCCGCCACCACAAAGGCCGCCCCAAGGCCAAGGCCCGCAGCGGCAAAGATCCCCGGCAGCGGCGCCACCAGCAGCACGGCCCATGCGGCCCCGGGGGTAAGGATGCCCGAAACATCGCGGAAGCTGGAATAGACCGCCGACATCTCGGTGCGTTCGGACGGTTTGACGGCCATCAGGAAGGGCAGGCCGCCCACAACATCCAGCATCACCAGAAAGACCGAAGCCGCCATCACACAGCCGACCGTGATCCACGGGAGAGGCGAAAAGAGCGAGGCGGCAAAGAACCCCGCCGAGCAAAGCCCGAAGGCCATGCGCACCGAAATCCGCACCGAACTGCGCCGCGCCAGCCGCAGCATGAAGGGCGCCGCGAAGAGCAGGGCGTTGGTGATCGACAGCGCGGTGCCGCCCACCTTGTCGCCCAGCCCCGCCTCGATGCAGAAGATCGGCAGGTAGACGACATAGACCCACCAGCCGCAGGACCGCATCACGGCGAAAAGCCAGCCCGCCACCAGCCGTGGCTGCGCGAAGAACCGCCCCAGATAGGCCAGCGGGTTCAGCGCGGGCCCCCGCGCCCGGGCGATCTGCTTGCCATTGCCCAGCCGCAGCACCCAGAACACCGTCAGCAGCGTCAGCGCAAAAGCCCCCGCCACCAGAAATGGCGCGGGTGCCCAGAGATGGTGCAGCCAGACCCCGGTCATCGGCCCCACCGCCCAGGGCGTGGCGGCAAAGACCATCTGCATCGACTGGCTGCGGCCTAGATCCTCGCGCGCAATGTAATCCAGCACATAGGCGTTGAAACAGACAAAGGTGGTGGCCGTCGCCATGCCGTTGCAGATCACCGCCAGCACGGTCAGTTGCGGCACGCCGGAAATCGCCAGCGCCATGCCGATCAGGTAGAGGCAGCAGCCCGTGGAATACATCCAGCGGCGCGGCACCTTGCGCGTGGCCCAGGGCACCATCAGCCCCCAGACCAGCGCCACGATCCCGGCCACGAAATAGGCGGCCGAGGTCGCTTCGGCGCTGCCCAGCGCGGTATAGACCGTCAGCGGCATGGACGAGATCAGCACGCCGCGCACCGCCGCCTCAAGTCCGGCCAGAAGGGCGAAATGCTGCACTTTGGGCGCGCGTGCGGGCACCAGCGGCAGAGAGTGATGTGTCAAAGCCATGGCGGCAACCTGCCCGATACTGCGCCGCCTTGCTGCGCCGTCCGCGACGAAGCCATGCCTGCCTGCGACGAAGGTTTCAGTGCCCGTCGCGGGTGAAAAGGTCGGCCAGCCGGTTGCGCGCCTCGGGCAGGGGGCGACCGTGCAGGATCGGCCCCAGCCCCCGCGTCAGAAAAAATCCGGTCAGCGCCAGCGCCGCGGCATGACCGCCCGCGCCGCCCAGCAGAACCGGCGGCAGCGGCAAGAGCCGGTCGGCCCAATCGCCCGCCCCGGCGCGGCTGACCGCGCGCCCCGACCGGGGGGAGACATAGGCCAGATCGTCTCCTGTGCCGGTCACGGCGCAAGCGGTCAGGTCAAGGCCAAAGCCCAGCGCGTCGAGCAGCGCGAGTTCCCAGCGCAGATACAACGGCTCCCAGCCCCGCCCGGCGGCAAGGGCATCGGCCAGTGCCACGGTTTGCGCGAAAAACTCCGGCAGCGGCTCGCGTTCCGGCAGGGCAAGGCAGAGGAGGGCACAAAGCGCATTCAGTCCGGTCAGCGCCCGGCGGTCTGCCAGGATGGCCGCGCGGGACCGCAGGGGTTCGGCGGTGAAATGACCCAGATGCTCGCCCAGCCGGGCCCGCCATGTCAGGTCAAGCTGATGGCCGGGTTGCAGGAATGGCGCCATCCGGCGCGAGGCGCCGCCGCGCACCACACCGCCATGGCGGCCATGGGCCGCCGTGAAGACCTCGATGATCGCGGCTGTTTCGCCATGCGGCCTGACCGCCAGCAACAGCCCCTCGTCCCGCCATTCCATGGTGCGACTATCGCGCCAAAGACCAGCGCACGCCAGAGCCTTGCCCCGCGCATAAGGCGCGGGCATGGTGGCGGCATGGAGCCGCGCCGCAAGACCCCGCCCCTGCAACGACTGGCCGCCCTTGGGGTGGCCACCTTGGCGATGGCCGCCCTGCGCGCGCAGTATGATACGTTGCAGGATGCGCCCGGGCTTGGCGCGTTTCAGGACCGGCTGTGGCGGATGGCGGGGTTTTTCACCATCCTGACCAATGCGCTGGTGGCGGTGCATATGCTGGCCGTGGCGCTGCATTGGCGGATCGGGGCATCGCGGGCGGCGGGGCTTTTATTGTCGATTGCCGCTGTGGGGATCGTCTATCACCTGCTGCTTGCGCGGCTGTGGAACCCGCAGGGGCTGGCATGGTGGGCCGACCTGGGGCTGCATACCGGGGTGCCTTTGGCCTATGGCCTGTGGTGGCTGGCCCTTGCACCCAAAGAGGTGGCGACGCGCGATCTGCCGGGCTGGCTGATCTGGCCGGCGGTCTATTGCGTCTATGCCCTGACGCGCGGGGCGCTCACCGGGTTCTGGCCCTATCCGTTTCTGGATGCGGGCGCCCTTGGCTGGCCGCGGGTCACGCTGAACATCGCGGGGCTGCTTGCGGCCTTTGCGCTGGGCGGATGGGCGATCCTGACGCTCGCCCGCAGATTTCAGCGGGTGGGAACCGGCACCTCGCCGCGATAGTCGTAAAAGCCGCGACCGGCCTTGCGGCCCAGCCAACCCGCCTCGACATATTTCGAAAGCAGCGGGCAGGGCCGGTATTTCGTATCCCCCAGCCCTTCGTGCAGCACGTTCATGATGGCAAGGCAGGTGTCCAGCCCGATGAAATCGGCCAGTTCCAGCGGCCCCATCGGGTGATTGGCCCCCAGCTTCATCGCCTCGTCGATCGAGCGGACGTTGCCCACCCCTTCATAGAGCGTATAGACCGCCTCGTTGATCATCGGCACCAGAATGCGGTTCACGATGAAGGCCGGGAAATCCTCGGCGCTGGCGGCGGTCTTGCCCAGCCGCTTCACCACGGCCAGCAGCGTGTCATAGGTGTCGGCATCGGTGGCAATGCCGCGGATCAGTTCCACAAGCTGCATCACCGGCACCGGGTTCATGAAATGGAAACCCATGAACTTTTCCGGCCGATCGGTGCGGCTGGCCAGCCGGGTGATCGAGATCGACGAGGTGTTCGAGGTCAGGATTGTATTCGGCCCCAGATGCGGCAGCAGTGCCTCGAAGATCTTGTTCTTGACCTCTTCACGCTCGGTCGCCGCCTCGATCACCAGATCGGTGGCGCCCAGATCGGCAAGGGTCAGCGTGGTGCGGATGCGGGCCTGTGCGGCGGCCTTCTCTTCGGCGGTGATCTTGCCGCGTGCGACCTGCCGCGCCATGTTCTTTTCGATGGTCTCCAGCGCCTTGGCCAGACCCTCGGCGCTGATGTCGTTCAGCACAACCTCATAGCCCGCGAGGGAAAAGACATGGGCGATGCCATTGCCCATCTGCCCTGCCCCAACGATGCCGACCGACCGAATGTCCATGCTGTCCCCGCCTGAAATGTCGGGCGCAGCTTAGGCACAAGCCACCGGGGGGGCAAGGCCGCCGCGATGCGGCGGATTTGCTGAAAATGCCGCAGTTAGCATTTCGGCAAGACGAATCGGCCAACCTGACCCCGGGTGTGAAGACTGTGGGTGGGTGTGATGGTCTATGCTTTTCCGGGCGCGGGGGCGCTCGACTATTTTGGTTGCCATTATGGCACGTCGCGGCTGTTGTTCCGCGGGCCGCAGCGCCCGACGGATGGTGATTTCATCGCCTGCCTTGGCGGGTCGGAAACCTATGGGAAATACATTCCCCAACCCTTCGCCGATCTGGTCGAAGGGATGCTTGACATGCCTGTCGTCAATCTGGGCTGCGCCAATGCCGGGCCGGATGTCTATCTTGCCGATGAGGGGGTGACGGCGCTTGCCGCCCGCGCCCGCGCCGTGGTGGTGCAAATCTGCGGGGCACAGAACCTGACCAACCGCTATTACGCGGTGCATCCGCGCCGCAATGACCGCTTTCTGGGGGCGACCGCCCTGCTGCGGTCTCTGTTCCGCGACATCGACTTTACCGAGTTCAGCTTTACCCGGCACATGCTGACCAGCCTGCAAGCCGCCTCACCCGACAGGTTCGAGGTGGTGGCAGAAGAGTTGCGGGCAGCCTGGGTGGCGCGGATGCGGCTTTTGCTGTCACGGCTGCCCGGGCCGGTGGTGCTGCTGTGGATGGCGGATGTGCCGCCGCCCTCTCCCGCCCGCCGCGCCGATCTGACCCATGCGCCGCTGCTGGTCGATGCCGAGATGGTGGCAGCCCTGAAACCGCAGGCCACCACCCTGCTTGAGGTGCTGCCCAGCGCCGAGGCCCGCGCCGCAGGCACCGAGGGTATGGCCTTTGGCCCTCTGGAAGGCCCCGCCGCCGCCAATCTGCCCGGGCCCCGTCACCACGCCGAAGTGGCGGCGCGGCTGGCCGCCGTGCTGGCGCCGCTGGTCGGCGGCGTAACAAAACCATCATCCGGCTGACGCCGGAACGTCACAGCCCCCGCCTAGGGTCCGCCCCGACGCCATGAGCCGAGGGGGCCGGGGATGCTGCTGGAGATCAGGAACGCAAGCCGCTTCTTCGGCCAGAAGGCTGCGGTGGACCGCGTGTCTTTCGGCATCGAACGGCCCGGCTTCATCGGCATCATCGGCCGCTCTGGTGCCGGAAAATCAACGCTGTTGCGGATGATCAACCGGCTGACCGAGACATCCGAAGGTGAAATCCGCTTTGAAGGGCAGAATGTGCTGACGCTCCGCGGCGCAGCGATGCGCGCCTGGCAAAGCCGCTGCGCGATGATCTTTCAGCAATTCAATCTGGTGCCGCGGCTGGATGTGGCGGCGAATGTGCTGCATGGCACGCTGAACCGCCGCTCGACCCTTGCCACGATGTTCAACCTCTGGCCCGAGGCGGATGTGCTGAAGGCGCTGGCCATTCTCGACCGGCTGGGCGTGGCTGAACAGGCGGTCAAACGGGCCGAGGCGCTTTCGGGCGGCCAGCAACAGCGCGTGGCGATTGCCCGGGCGCTGATGCAGGAACCCAAAGTCATCCTCGCCGACGAACCGATTGCCAGCCTTGATCCGATGAATGCGCAGATCGTGATGGACACGCTGCGCCGCATCCATGACGAGGATGGCATCACCGTCATCACCAACCTGCACACGCTGGACACCGCGCGGCGCTATTGCGACCGGGTGATCGGCATGCGCGACGGGCGGGTGGTGTTCGACGGTCTGCCCTCCGATCTGTCGCGCGGCGTGGCCCGTGACATCTATGGCGCCGATGCCTCTTTCTCGGAGGAGGCGACCTCGACCAGCCTCGAACATCTGGGCACCGAACGCGATGCCGCCTTTGCCGCGAAGATGCTGGCCTGACCCTTTCAACCCCGGGGGCAGGCGTGGCCGCCCCCTTCCCTTGGAGACGACCATGAAGAAGCTGCTGGCCCTTGCTGCCACGACCCTTGCCCTGACGGGCGCTGCCCAAGCGCAGGAGATCAAAGAGTTCAACCTCGGCATCCTTGGCGGCGAGAACGCCCAGGACCGCCTGACCTCGAACGAATGCTACCGCGCCGCGATCGAAAAGGCTCTGGGCGTGCCGGTGAAGGTCTTTACCCCGGCCGATTACGACGGCGTGGTGCAGGGCCTGCTGGGCGGCACCATCGACCTCGCCTGGCTGGGGGCTTCGGCCTACGCCAAGACCTATCTGACCGACCCGGCTGCGGTCGAGGTCAAGCTGACGAAAGAGAACCTGAACGGTTCGACCGGCTATTACTCGATCGGCTTTGCCCGCAAGGATGCCGGCATCGCTTCGATGGACGACGCCAAGGGCAAGAGCTTTGCCTTTGCCGAGCCGAACTCGACCTCGGGCTATCTGGTTCCGGCGGCGGAACTGCTGGCGAAATACGGCAAGCTTGAGGAATATTTCTCGGAAGTGAAATTCTCAGGCGGGCATGAGCAGACCATCGTCGGCGTCGCCAACGGCGATTTCGCGGCGGGGGTTTCCTGGGCCGATGGTGTCGGCAACTGGGAAGACGGCTATGCTTCGGGCGCATTCCGCAAGGCTTCGGATGCCGGTCTGGTGGACATGAACGACATCGTGGAAATCTGGCGCTCGGGCCTGATCCCCGAAGGCCCGATGGTGGTGCGCGCCGCTCTGCCCGCCGATGTGAAGGACAAGGTCACCCAACTGACCGCCGACCTGTGGGAAACCAACCCGGAATGCGCCTATGGCGTTGCGGCGGGCGAGGCCAAGGATTTCGTCCCGGTGACGCATGACGCCTATGACGGCATCCTTGCCGCCCGCAAGCTGCAGGACGCGCAGTAAATTTCCTGAAACCAGCGCCGGGCCGACCCTTTCAAGGGTCGGCCCGGCGCCCTTTTGCCCTTGCGGAGATTTGCCCGTGGTCGATGTCTCGTTCGGACCCTCGCCCGATCCGCGCCCCTCGGGGCTGCCCGGGGGAAATCATGCCTATCTGGCGCTGATGCGCCGCCGCCGGGTTTACGGCGGCATCCTGATGATGCTGTTCGTTCTGGTGATGGCCGCCGGCTGGCGGCTGGCCGAAGAGCGCAACGCCGGCGATTTTCTGACCGGGCTGCACCGGCTGGATGATTTCCCGGGTGAGGTTCTGGCCGAAGCCTGGGCCAAGCGGGCGAACCTGCCGGGGCTGATGTGGGACCACGTCCCCTCGCTGATCGAGACGCTGAACATTGCTGCCGTGTCCACCCTCTTGGGCGCGCTGGTGGCGGGGGCGCTGGCGCTGCTTTCGACCCGGGGGCTGGCGCGCTGGCCGCGGCTGACGGTGCTGTTCCGCCGGGCGCAGGATGCGGCCCGCGCGATACCGGAAATCGTGGTGGCGCTGGTCTTGATCTACATTCTGGGCGGCGGGCCGGTGCCTGCGGTGCTGGCCATTGCGCTGCACACGGCGGGCGCGCTGGGCAAGCTCTTTTCCGAAGCGGCGGAGAATGCCGATCTTCGCCCGGTCGAAGGGCTGGCCTCGGTCGGGGCCGGGTGGGTGCAGCGGATGTGGCTGGCCGTGCTGCCGCAAGTGGCGCCGAACTGGTCCTCCTATGCGCTTTTGCGCTTTGAAACCAACGTGCGGGCTTCGGCCATTCTGGGTTTCGTGGGGTCCGGCGGGATCGGCTATGACCTGAAGCTGGCCATGCAATGGGGTGGTGGCAAATACGATCAGGTGGTGGCGATCTTCCTGCTGCTGTTTGCCGCCATCGTGCTGATCGACCGGCTGTCGGATGCTGCGCGGCGCCGTCTGGTGAAAGGGGCTTGAGATGACCGCGATGCCGATGGCCCCGACACTGGCCGAAACCGTCAGCCGCCGTTTCCGCAAGCGCCGGATATGGTCCATGGCGATCCCGCTGGGGGTGCTGGCCTATCTGGCCTATACCGCCGTGGCCTTTGACCTTGCCGGGCTGGCCAGCCGGGCGCGGCTGGACAATGCCGCGATCCTTCTCGGCGATTTCTGGAGCTACAAGGTCCATGTGGGGCAAGACAACCGCAGCGGCGCCCTGACGGTCGCGGTCGAGGGCGAGGCGAAGGGCACCTATCCCGCAGACACCCGGCCCGATTGGGTGACCGTCGCGGCAGGCGAGACGCGGATCGACCTTGGTGGCGGCCATCTGGTGACCTATGGCGACAAGCGGGCCAGCTATGAGGTGCCGGGCTATGGCGCGATCCATGTCGCGCTTGAGGCGGGCAAGGTCACGCTGGACGCCCCGCAGCCGCTGCCCGACTGGATCAACGCCTCGGACGCGCGGATTTCGGTAACGACCGACCATGGCCGCTTTGCCTTTACCCGGTCAAAGATCGAGACCTTCCGTTACTTTCCCGGCTGGGAGTTGTTTTTCTTCACTCTGGACAGCCCGTTCAGCGGCAAGTCACCGGGCGATCTGGTGGCATTGGCGCTCTGGGAGGAACGGGTGGACCCCGCGCGCAGCAATGTCGCCGGGATGATCCATGATGTCTGGACCAACAAGATGTGGCGGCACGGCGATGTGGTCTGGGCGCTGTTCGAGACGCTGCTGATGGCGTTTCTGGGCACATTTGCCGCCGCGCTGATCTCGCTGCCGCTGGCCTTTCTTGCCGCTGCGAATGTGATGCCGCTGCGGGGCCTGCGCTTTGCCGCGCGGCGGGTGTTCGACTTTCTGCGCGGGATCGACGCGCTGATCTGGACCATCGTTCTGGCCCGCGCCTTTGGCCCGGGGCCGATGACCGGGGCGCTGGCCATCCTGATTTCCGACACCGGCACCTTCGGCAAGACCTTTTCCGAAGCGGTGGAGAATGTGGACGAAAAGCAGATGGAAGGCGTGCGCGCCACCGGCGCCAACGCCGCCCAGCGCGCCCGTTTCGGCATCCTGCCGCAGATTGCGCCGGTGCTGCTCAGTCAGGTTCTCTACATGCTGGAAAGCAACACCCGCAGCGCCACGGTGATCGGTGCCATCGTCGGTGGCGGCATCGGGCTGATGCTGACGCAGGCGATCAGCACCCAGAAGGATTGGGAGGAGGTGGCCTATTACCTTGTCCTGATCGTGGGGATGGTGATGGCGATGGACAGCCTGTCGGGCTGGCTGCGGCGCAAACTGATCAAGGGGGAATGACCCCCGCCCGCCCCTTCCCATGGCGGGAGGGGGTCATTTTGGAGAGCCCATGCCCAGACTGTCCGCGACCGAACCCTTCCTGCATCCCGAGGCGGAGGTCCACGCCTCGACCTTTGGCGCCTATGTCGAGATCGGGCGCGGTGCCCGGATCGTGCAGTCCGATTTCGGCGATTACGCCTATTGCGACCGGGGCGCCGATATCGCCAATACCAGCGTCGGCCGTTTTGCCAATATTGCCGCGATGTCGCGGATCGGACCGACCGACCATCCGTGGCGGAATGCGGCGCAGCATCATTTCCTTTATCGTTCCAGCTATTACTGGGATGATGTCGCGGATGATGCGGAGTTCTTTGCCGCCCGCGCCGCGCGGCGCACCCTTCTGGGCCCCGATTGCTGGATCGGCCATGGCGCGGTAATCCGGCCCGAGGTGACGCTGGGCGCCGGGGCCATCGTCGCCTCGGGGGCGATGGTGACCAAGGATGTGGCCCCGTTCCAGATGGTCGCCGGGGTGCCGGCGCAACCGCTGAAACCGCGCTTCGCGGCGCCGGTGGCCGAGCGGCTTCTGGCGCTGGCGTGGTGGGACTGGAGCCATGACCGGCTGCGCAGCGCCCTGCCGGATTTCCGCGCCCTGCCCGCCGAAGCCTTTCTGGAAAAATACGGCGGCTGACCGTTATTCTGCGGCCAGCCTGCCCGGCGCCTGCCGGGCGGCGATGCGCGCCCCGGCCTCGCCCGTGGACCAGACAAGGCGGCCCGCCGATATTACCGCCTCGATCCGGCGGCTGGCTTCGTGGATGATCACCAGATCGGCACGCTTTCCCGGGTCAAGCTGGCCGCGGTCCACCAGCCGCAGGATCGCCGCGGGATGGGCCGAAATCAGCGCCCAGGCCCGGGGCAAGGGCAACAACCCGCGGTCCACCAGCGCCCATGCGGCACGGGCCAGCGCGGGGGCGTCGCCGTCCGACACCAGCCCGTCGCAGAGCCCCTGCCGGATCAGATCTTCGGCGCTGACATTGCCCGCGCGCGACCCGCCGCGCATGAGGTTCGGAGCCCCCATCAGAACCGGGCACATCATTTCATGCGCGGCAGAAGCGGCCTTGCGGGTCAACGGGAACTCGGCCACCCGGGCACCCAGCGCGGTGTAATATTCGCGGGTTTCGCCGTCGGGGTCGTCATGGCTGCCATAGGTGACGCCCAGCGTGTCGAATGCCTCGGCCAGACGGCACAGGCTGCGCGGCACCTCGCGGGCGCGGGCGCAGGCGGCTTCGATCCCTGCCGTCATCGCGGCCAGCGTGGTCCCGGCGCGCCGCGCCCGCCGCGCCAGATCCTGCGGGCTGCGGCGAGCGCCGGACAGGGCCTGCCCCAGATGGTTGTTGAAGATCACATAGCGCAGCCGGTGCTGGCGCACGATCTGCAACAGCCGCTCTGCCTGATCGGTCAGATGGGTTTCGGCGCGCAGTTGCACCTGCAGATCGACCAGCGCCGACGGTCGGTAATCGTCCAGCGCGGCAAGCATGGCTTCGGCCTGATCGGGGCTGCGCAGCCCGCCTTCCCAGCTCCAGCCCTGCGCGAGAAAGGCGGTGGTGATGCCCTGCGCCGCAAACCGGCGGTCGGCGGTGGCCAGCGCCGAAGGCCAGTTGACCCGCGCCCCAAGGCGCGGCGCAAAGCCGTCGCTGTGCAGGTCGATGATGCCCGGGAGCAGAAGATAGCCGGGCAGCGCCACCTCGGGCAGCGGCCCGGTCGTCAGCCGCCCCTCGTCCAGCGCAAGCGACCGGCGCTGCATCTCGCCATCACGCAAGACGGTGGCGCCAGTCAGACGAAGCGGGGGCAGGATTTGCGGCATGGGCGAGGTCCGGCTGGAGGTTTCGGCACGCTAGCCCTTTGATGCAACGCCGATATGACAGGATGTCAGGGTGCTACGGTCAGAGCCACGCGGTCACCTGCGAACCAGGTGGTGCCATATTCCACCGGCTGCCCGGTGCCATCGACATTCACCGCCCGCGTGCGCAGGACCGGCGCCCCCTCGGCCAGCATCAGCCGGGCGGCCAGCGCCGCCCCTGCCACCTTGGCCACGATGCGGGTCTGGGCGCGGGTGTAATCGGTCAGCCCCTCGGCCTGCAGCGCAAGGGTGATCGAGCCGGTCTCTCCAAGCCGCGCCGGCAGGCCCGGAAACCGCCCCGCCGGAAAGACCGAGCGGAAGGCGGCCAGCGGTGTGGTATCGGCCAGCGAGACCCCCTCGACCACATGAACCGGGGTGCCGGGCGGCAGGGCCAGATTCTGCGCCTCGTCGGCATCGGCGCCGCGCGTCTCGATCCTTGAAAAGCAGCGCGTGGGGGTCTGTCCCGCGGCACTGACCGCCTGCGAAAAACGCACCCGGCGGCCCAGCGGATAATCCGTCATCGCGTGGTCGGCGACGAAGACCCCGGCCCCCCGGCGGGGAAACAGCTTGCCCTCGGCGGTCAGCCGCGCCAGCGCCCGGCGCAGGGTGTGGCGATTGACGCCAAAGCGGCGGGCAAGCTCGGCCTCGCTCGGCAGCCGTTCCCCCGGGCGATAGGCGCCGCGCGCCAGTTCGGCGGCCAGCGTGTCGGCGATCTCGGACCAGAGGGATTGCTTAGGGATGGGGGCGCTCATTGGGCTGTCACTGAAGTTTCATGGAAGTTTCGCACTTCGTCGCGCAGGTCTGCGCTAGAAGTTGTATAGTTGTATAGAGGATCAGGCAAGCCCGATGCAGACCCCAAGGTCAGAAGAAACCGCCGCGCGCCAAGGCTGGATGGGGCTGCTGGCCCGCGCCGATGCCGAAACGCTGAACCGGCTGATGCCTGCGCCGCTGGCGGCCCACAGCCTGCTGCGCGGCCCCGAGATTGGCGCGGTGATGGTGCAGGGCCGGACCGGCGGCACCGGCGATGCCTTCAACATCGGCGAGATGACGGTGACGCGCTGCAGCCTGCAACTGCCGGGGGGCGAGGTCGGTCATGCCGTGGTGCAGGGCCGCAGCGCCGACCATGCCCGCCGGGCCGCGCTGGTGGATGCGCTGATGCAGACGGAAGCTGCCGCAGGGCTGCGGCTGCATGTGCTTGACCCGCTGGCCCATGCCGAAGCCGCCAGGGCGCGGCGCCGGGCCGCCAAGGCCGCCGCGACGCAGGTGGAGTTCTTTACCCTTTTGCGCGGAGAAGACGCATGATTGCCGCAACGCTTGGCGGCGGTTTCGCCGACCCCGCATCGCAATCGGCCCGCGCCTTTCGGCAGGTGTTGCAGGCGCTGGCCCGTCCGGGCCGCATCGAAAGGCTGGAGGGGGTCGCCCCTCCGGCGCCGCTGTCGGTCGCGGCGGGGGCGGTGGCGCTGGTGCTGGTCGATGGCACGGTGCCGGTGCATCTGGCGGGTGCACTTGACTGTGCGGCGGTGCGCGACTGGATGGCGTTTCATTGTGGCGCACGCTTCGTCGCGGCAGAAGAGGCCAGCTTTGCCTTCGGCACGGCCGAGGCGCTACGCCCCCTGAACCGCTTTGCCATCGGCAGCGCCGAATATCCCGACCGCGCCGCAACGCTGGTGATCGAGGTGCCGCATCTGCGGTGCGAAGGCGCGCTGCTGCGCGGGCCGGGGATCGACGGCACGGCACGGCTTTCGCTGCCCATGCCCGCCGATCTTGCGGCCAATGCGGCGCTGTTTCCGCTGGGTTTTGACAGCCTTCTGACCTGTGGCGCGGCGCTGGCCGGTCTGCCGCGATCAACCCGCGTGGAGGGGTTCTGATGTATGTCGCGGTGAAAGGTGGCGAACGCGCCATCGACAACGCCCACGCCTTTCTGGCCGAAGAGCGCCGGGGCGACCCTGCGATGCCGGACCTGTCGGTCGGCCAGATTGCCGGGCAGTTGAAACTTGCGGTGAACCGGGTGATGGCCGAAGGCTCGCTTTACGACCCCGGCCTTGCCGCGCTGGCGATCAAGCAGGCGCGTGGCGATATGGTGGAGGCGGTGTTCCTCATCCGCGCCTATCGCACCACGCTGCCGCGCTTTGGCAGCACGGTGCCGGTGGAGACCGGGCAGATGGCCTGCATCCGCCGCATCTCGGCCACGTTCAAGGATCTGCCGGGCGGGCAGATTCTGGGGCCGACCTTCGACTATACCCACCGGCTGCTGGACTTCAAACTTGCCGCCGAAGGCGGGATGACTGCGGCCCCAGAAGCCCCGCCGCGCCCCGGCCCGGTGCCGCATGTCACCGCCCTGCTGGACCGCGACGGGCTGATCCAGCGCGAAACCGACAGCGGCACCCCGGCACCCGATCTGACGCGCGACCCCTTACACCTGCCGGCAAGCCGCGCCCTGCGGCTGCAGGCGCTGGCCCGCGCCGATGAAGGCTTTACGCTGGCTTTGGCCTATTCGACGCAGCGTGGCTATGGCCGCACCCATGCCTTTGTCGGCGAGTTGCGCATCGGCATGGTCCGGGTCAGCCTTGATCTGCCCGAGCTTGGCTTTGCCGTCGAGATTGCCGAGATCGAGTTGAGCGAATGCGAGACGGTGAACCAGTTCACCGGATCAAAGACCGAACCGCCGCAATTCACCCGCGGCTACGGCCTTGCCTTCGGTCAGAACGAGCGGAAATCGCTGGCGATGAGCCTTGTGGACCGCGCGCTGCGCTGGCGCGAGTTGGGCGAGGAAAACATCGGCGCCCCGGCGCAGGACGAGGAATTCGTCCTGATGCACGGCGACAATGTGCAGGCGACCGGGTTTCTGGAACATATCAAGCTGCCGCATTACGTCGATTTCCAGAGCGAGCTGGAGTTGATCCGGCGCCTGCAGGCCGAGGCAGCCAAATGATGCTGCCCGCAACTCCCACCACATTCTGCCGCACCGGCCTGCGCCACCCGGCGCGGTGCGTGTTGCGACGCCCAGGCGCCCGCCTCGACCAGAAACCGCAATTTTGGGCAGAGAACCCCCGAATGACGGGTCAGGGCGACCTTCGATCCAAGCCAGATGCCCTTGTTGTGCGAGCAGAGCCATGACCGATCACGCCTATAACTTCGCCTACCTTGACGAAGAAACCAAGCGGATGATCCGCCGTGCCATCCTCAAGGCCATTGCGGTGCCCGGCTATCAGGTGCCCTTTGCCAGCCGTGAAATGCCGATGCCTTATGGCTGGGGCACGGGCGGGGTGCAGGTGACCGCCGCCTGCCTGACGCCCGGGGATGTGCTGAAGGTGATTGATCAGGGCGCGGATGACACCACCAATGCCGTCTCGATCCGCCGGTTCTTTCAGCGCACGGCGGGGGTTGCCACCACCGAGGCGACCACCGAGGCCACGCTGATCCAGACCCGCCACCGCATTCCCGAAACGCCGCTGACGGCTGATCAGATCCTTGTCTATCAAGTGCCGATCCCCGAACCGCTGCGCTTTCTCGAACCGCGCGAGACCGAGACGCGCAAGATGCACGCGCTGGAGGAATACGGGCTGATGCATGTGAAGCTGTATGAGGACATCGCCCGCCATGGCGAGATTGCCACCTCTTACGCCTATCCGGTCAAGGTCGGCGATCGCTATGTGATGGACCCTTCGCCCATTCCGAAATTCGACAATCCGAAACTGTCGGACAGCCCGGCGATCCAGTTGTTCGGCGCTGGCCGTGAAAGCCGGATCTATGCGCTGCCGCCCCATACGCGGGTCGTCAGTCTGGATTTCGAGGATCACCCCTTTACCCCGTCCAAGGCCGATCATGCCTGCGACCTTTGCGGCGCCGCCGAGAGCTATCTGGACGAGGTGATCACCGACGATCTGGGCAGCCGGATGTTCGTCTGCTCGGACACCGATTTCTGCCGCACCCGGCGCGAGCTGGGGCAGGTCGGGCGGCTGGGCGGGACGCTGGAAGGAGAGGCAGCATGAGCGGCCCCCTGTTGCAGGTGCGCAGCCTGACCAAAACCTATGGCGCGCGGATCGGTTGCGCGGATGTCGGGTTCGACCTTTGGCCGGGCGAGGTGCTGGGGATTGTCGGCGAAAGCGGCTCGGGCAAGTCCACGCTGTTGTCCTGCCTTGCCGGGCATCAGGCGCCGGATGCGGGCGAGGTGATCTTTGCCACCGCCGAAGGCCCGCGCGATGTGCTGCGCATGACCGAATCCGAACGGCGGCGGCTGTCGCGCACCGACTGGGCCTATGTCCACCAGAACCCGCGCGACGGGTTGCGGATGGGCGTCAGCGCGGGCGGCAATGTGGGGGAGCGGCTGATGGCCGTGGGCGCGCGCAACTATGGCAGCATCCGCGAAACCGCGACCGACTGGCTGGGCCGGGTGGAAATCACCGCCGACCGGATCGACGACCGGCCCCGCGCCTTTTCCGGCGGGATGCAGCAACGGTTGCAGATCGCGCGCAATCTGGTGACCGGGCCGCGGCTTGTCTTCATGGATGAACCCACGGGGGGCCTAGATGTCAGCGTGCAGGCCCGGTTGCTGGACCTGTTGCGCGGGCTCGTGCGGCAGATGGGGCTGTCGGTGATCATCGTGACGCATGACCTTGCCGTGGTGCGGCTGCTGGCCGACCGGCTGATGGTGATGAAATCGGGCCGGGTGGTGGAACAGGGGCTGACCGATCAGGTGCTGGACGATCCGCAGCACGCCTATACGCAGTTGCTGGTCTCTTCGATCCTGCAGGTCTGACGATGCTGTTTGCCTATGCCCCCGATGGCGCAAGGCTGCGCCAATTGCCCCTCGCCGCCGATCTGGCCGATGCGATCTGGGTCGATCTTTATCACCCGTTGCCCGAACAGGCAGCGCGGACGGCGGCACTTGGGGTCGAGCCGCCCACGCTGGCCGATATGGAAGAGATCGAGCTTTCGAACCGGCTCTACCGTGAAAATGGCGCCGACTATCTGACGGTGGTGCTGCCGGGCCTGTCGGAAAGCAAGGCACCGATTTCCGGCCCGGTCTGCTTTATCCTGACGCCCTCCCGGCTGGTCACCGTGCGCCACCATGCGCCCCGCCCGTTCGAGACCTATCCGCAGCGCGCCGACAAGGTGGGGCCGGGCTGCACCGATCCGCGCCGGCTGTTCCTCTCGCTGATCGAAGAGATCATCGGGCGGCTGGCCGACCTGCTGGAAGGCGCGGGCAAGACGCTGGACGCCATCACCCGCAGGGTAATCCATGACGCCGCCAATGATGACCTGTCGGATGCCCTGCGCGAGGTGTCGCGCGAATCCGATCTGGTCAGCCGGGTGCGGCTGTCGCTGCTGACCATCGAGCGCGCCATCAGCTATTTCGGCCAGTCGGTTGAAGATGCGGCGCTGCGCCCGGTGATCAAGGGGCTGATGCGCGACATTCAGGCGCTGGAGGTGCATGGCGATTTCCTGACCAACCGCATCGCCATGGCCTCGGACCTGACGCTGGGTATGATTTCGGTCGAGCAGAACAAGACGGTCAAGATCGTCTCGGTCGTGGCGGTGATCTTCCTGCCGCCCACGGTGATTGCCAGCGCCTATGGCATGAACTTTGCCAACATGCCCGAGCTTGACTGGCGCTGGGGTTATCCGATGGCGGTGGGGCTGATGCTGGCTTCGGCGGTGGGCACCTATCTTTTCTTCAAATGGAAGCGCTGGCTATGATCGAGATTTCCAATCTTTCCAAAACCTTCACCCTGCACACCCAAGGCGGAGCGGTCCTTTCCGTGATGGAAGGCGCCAATCTTGCCGTGCGGCCGGGCGAATGCGTGGGGCTGATCGGCGCCTCGGGGTCGGGCAAATCGACGCTTATGCGGATGATCTGGGGCAATTACCTTGCCGCCTCGGGCCGCATCCTTGTCGGCGGGCTGGATGTGGCACAAGCCGCCCCGCGCGAGATTCTGGCGCTGCGGCGGGGCACGCTGGGCTATGTCAGCCAGTTCCTGCGCGTGGTGCCGCGGGTGCCGACGGTGCAGGTGGTGGCAGAGCCGCTGCTGTCGCTGGGCGTGCCGCCCGATCAGGCGCAGGCCCGGGCGGAACTGCTGCTGGCACGGCTGAACATTCCGGCGCGGCTCTGGTCGCTGTCGCCCACCACCTTTTCGGGTGGCGAACAACAGCGGGTGAACATCGCACGCGGGTTTGCCCATGGCTATCCGGCGCTGTTGCTGGATGAGCCGACCGCCAGCTTGGATGCCGCCAACCGCGAGGTGGTGCTGGCCCTGATCGAAGAGGCCAAGGCGCGCGGGGCGGCCATTCTGGGCATCTTCCACGATGAGGGCGCCCGCGAACGGGTGTGCGACCGGCTGGTCGATGTCGCCGGCTTCACCCCACGGGCCGCAGCATGAAGGGCAGGCTCTTCGCCGTTGTCGGCCCCTCGGGCGCGGGCAAGGACACGCTGATCGACGCGGCTCGTGCAGCGCGGCCCGATCTGATGGTGGTGCGCCGCGCCATCACCCGCCCGCAATCGGCCGGAGGCGAAGACTTTGACGGCGTGACCGACGCCGATTTCGACGCCCGCCTGCAATCGGGGGCCTTTGCGCTGTGGTGGAAGGCCAATGGCCTGCGTTATGGCATCCCGGCCGGCGCGATTGCGCTGCGCGACACCGGGCGCGACGTGTTGTTCAACGGGTCGCGCGCGGCGCTGGATCAGGCGGCGGTGCGCTTTCCCGATCTGGTGGTGATCCGCGTCACCGCCCCCTCGCAGGTGCTGATGGAGCGGCTTCTGGCCCGGGGTCGGGAAACGCGGGAAGAGATTACCGCCCGCATCGCCCGCTCGGGCCTTGATCTGCCCGCCGGGCTGCGGGTGGTCGATGTGATCAACGACGGCCCCCTGCCGCAGGCCACCGCCGCCTTTCTGGCAGCCCTTCAGCCGGTCAGCGCGTGACGGGACAAGAGATGAAACCGCCCCGTCGCATCTTCGCCCACCAGACAGATATCCTCGATCACGAAAGGCTCGGGCAGGATCGGCACCAGCCAGTCCCACAGCACCTGCGCCACCTGCGCGCGCATATCGGGGGCAAGGTCGCCGGTCAGGGTCAGGTGAAAGCGGAACGCCTCCATCACATGCGGATAGCCCCATGTGTCGAGAAGGTCGCGCTGGCGCGGGTTGAGCCGGTCGGGGTTGCGGCGGGCGATCTCGGCCACGGTCAGGGGCGCGCGAAAGGCGTCAAGACGGCTGACCACCTCGGCGCCCAGGGCCAGAAGGGCCGTCTCGTCCCCTTCGGGGATCAGGGCCAGAAACCCGCCCGGTTCCGCCAGCCGCAGCCGCGGCAGGGTCACCGGTGCCAGCCCCTCGGCCAGCCGGGCGGCGGCAAGGTTCAGCGCCCGCGCGCTTTGCCCTGTGGCCAGCCGGAACGGAGCCTTGATCGTGCCGTGAAAGCCATAGGGCCGGGCGGCGGCAGTCAGATCGTCCAGCGGCGCGGGCAGACCGGCCAGCGCGGGCGGTGGCACCCTGCGCCCCCGCGCCAGATCCCAGCCCAGCCAGGCTGCCGTGGCCTCGGCCATCACGCCCGGGCGCGGGGCGTAGTAAATTGCATAGCGGCGAAAATCTTCCATGCCCCGGCCCATAGCGCCCCTTCGTCACAAGGCTGTGACGCTTTGCCGTCATGCCCGTGACCACAACCTTCCACCGGAAAGCCGAGATGAGCGACCAGATTCTTGCCAATGCCCGCATTGTCCTTGCCGATACCGTCTTGCACGGCAGCCTTGTGATCCGTGACGGGCAGATTGCGGCAATCGACAGCGGAACTGCGGTGCCCAAGGGCGCCGAAGATATGGCGGGCGACCTCTTGCTGCCCGGCCTGATCGAGCTGCACACCGACAATCTGGAACGCCATATCGAGCCGCGCCCCAAGGTGGATTGGCCCCATGCCGCCGCGATCATCGCACATGATGCCGAGCTGGCCTCGGTCGGGATCACCACGGTGTTCGATGCACTGCGGGTCGGCTCGCTGGTGTCGAACGGCAAGCCGAATTACGGCGAATATGCCCGCGCACTGGCCAATGAGATTCTGGGGCTGCGGGAAGAGGGCGCGCTTCGGATCAGCCATTTCCTGCATCTGCGCGCCGAGGTGTGTTCGGAAACCCTCATCGCCGAGCTGGCCAAGTTCGGCGCCGAAGATGGCGTTGGCATCGTCAGCCTGATGGACCATACCCCCGGCCAGCGCCAGTTCCGCGACACGTCCCAGTATCGCAATTACCTGCGCGGCAAGCGCGGCATGAGCGATGTCGAGTTCGAGGCCCATGTCGCCAGCCAGCAGGCGCTGTCCGCGCTGGTCGGTGCCGCGCATGAGGCGGCGGCGGTCCGCGAGGCCGCCCGCTTTGGCGCCGTGCTGGCCAGCCATGACGACACCACGGCGGGCCATGTGGCGCAATCGGCCCGCCACGGCGCCCGGGTGGCCGAATTTCCGACCACGCATGAGGCGGCTTTGGCCTGTCGGGACAAGGGCATAGCCGTGATGATGGGGGCGCCGAACCTGATCCGGGGCGGTTCGCATTCCGGCAATGTCGCGGCGCAGGCGCTGGCCGAGGCGGAATTGCTGGATATCGTTTCGTCCGATTATGTGCCTTCGTCGCTGCTCTCGGCGGCGCTGATGCTGGGCGATTTGTGGGGCGATGTGGCGCGCGGCGTGGCGACGGTTACCCGCGCCCCGGCGCAGGCGGTGGGGCTGGCCGACCGTGGGCAGATTGCCCCGGGGCTGCGGGCCGACCTGATCCGCGTGGCACGTTTCGGCGCGGCGGGCAGCCTGCGCGGCACATGGGTTGCCGGGCGCCGGGTGGCCTGAGTGCCAAAGGAAAAAGGGCGCCGCGGGGCGCCCTTTTCGTCTTCGCGTTTCAAACCCGCCGCAGGGGGCGTGCTTTGCACGCACCATCCTTACAGCTTGGCCGTCAGTTCCGGCACAGCGGCGAAGAGGTCGGCGACCAGACCGTAATCGGCAACCTGGAAGATCGGCGCTTCTTCGTCCTTGTTGATGGCGACGATGATCTTGGAATCCTTCATCCCCGCCAGATGCTGGATCGCGCCCGAGATGCCGACCGCGACATAAAGCTGCGGTGCCACGACCTTGCCGGTCTGCCCCACCTGCCAGTCGTTCGGGGCATAGCCACTGTCCACCGCAGCGCGGCTCGCGCCGACCGCAGCGCCCAGCTTGTCGGCCAGCGCCTCGATCAGATCGAAGCTTTCCTTCGAGCCCACGCCGCGCCCGCCCGAGACCACGATCCCGGCCGAGGTCAGTTCGGGACGGTCGCTGGTCGCAACCCGGTCCTCGACCCACGAAGACAGGCCGGCATCGCCCGGACCGCCCACCGCCTCAACCGCGGCGGCACCACCGGCCGCCGCCGCCGCAAAGCTTGCGGTGCGGACGGTGAAAACCTTTTTGGCATCCGAGGATTTCACGGTTTGAATCGCATTGCCGGCATAGATCGGGCGTTCAAACGTGTCGGCATCGACCACCGCCGTCACATCCGACAGCACCATCACGTCCAGAAGGGCCGCCACGCGGGGCAGCACGTTCTTGTTGAACGCAGTCGCAGCCCCCGCAATGTGGCCATAGCCACCCGCAAGGCTGACCACCAGCGCCGCCGTCGATTCGGCCAGCCCGTGGTTATAGGCATCGCCCGCCGCGAACAGCACCTTGGACACGCCCGTCAGCGCCGCCGCCTGCGCCGCAGCCGCCTCGCCGCCGGTGCCGGCCACCAGAACATGCACTTCGCCCAAGGGGGCAAGCGCCGTCAGCGTCTTGGCAACCTGATCGGTGGCAAGCTGCCCGTCATTCACATCTGCAATCAGGAGAACGGCCATCAGATCACCCCCGCTTCATCTTTCAGTTTCGCAATCAGCTCTTCGACCGAGGCCACCTTGACGCCCGCCTTGCGGCCCGCCGGTTCCACCGTCTTCAGAACCGTCAGACGCGGCGCGACATCCACGCCGTAATCGGCCGGGGTCTTGGCCGCCAGCGGCTTGGCCTTGGCCTTCATGATGTTGGGCAGCGAGGCATAGCGCGGCTCGTTCAGGCGCAGGTCCACGGTGATGATGGCGGGCATCTTCACCTTGATCACCTGCAAGCCGCCATCGACTTCGCGGGTCAGGGTGGTGTGGTCGCCTTCCACCTTGATTTCCGAAGCAAAGGTGCCCTGCGACCAGCCCAGAAGTGCCGCCAGCATCTGGCCGGTCGCGTTCATGTCATTGTCGATCGCCTGCTTGCCCGCCAGAACCAGACCCGGGGCCTCGTCCTTGACGACAGCCGCCAGAAGCTTGGCCACGGCCAGCGGCTCAATATCGGTCTGAACGTCGGTCGTTGCTTCGATCAGGATGGCGCGGTCCGCCCCCATGGCCAGCGCAGTCCGCAGGGTTTCCTGCGCCTGCTTCACGCCGATGGAGACCACGACAACCTCGGTCGCCACGCCCTTTTCCTTCAGACGGATCGCCTCTTCCACCGCGATCTCGTCAAACGGGTTCATCGACATCTTCACATTGGCAAGATCAACGCCGCTGCCGTCCGCCTTCACGCGAACCTTCACGTTGTAGTCGATCACACGTTTGACAGGCACCAATACCTTCATCAGACGAAATCTCCCGTTCTGCAGCCCTGAAAGGGCAATCCACGCTCTCGGGCCGGGTGATACCTTTTCCGCACCCCGGATAACAGAGCAAATGCGACAGATTCCCGCCGCAGGACGCCGCGTTTTGAACGGTTGCCCCGATCAGACCGGCGGCGGCAGACCCTCATGCGCCTGCACCATTTCGGCCAGCGCCAGCAGGCGAAGGTCGGTTTCGGCACCCGCAAGGAACAGACGCAAGGCCAGTTCCGGCGCGGTATACCAGGCCCAGACGTCGGCGCGGGCGGGCACATCCGCCCAGAAGGGTGTAAAGGCGATGCGGCCTGCGCCCCCCGATGCGATCCAGTCGGCATGGAGAAGGGCCACAAGACTGGCGTCCGGCAGCTCCCAAAGCCGCCCGAGAAACGGGCGGATGTCCAGCCCGGATCGGGCGATCATGCAGAGCCATGGGTCAATTGCGGCCCGCCCGGCCAGTTTCCGGTCGAACAGGGCCAGACAGAACCCCTGCACGGCATCGACTTCCGCTTGCGGCCAGCGGTCGGGAAAACCCGTCGCGGGCAGGCGGGCCAAGGTCACTTCGGGGCCAAGGGGACTGATCTCCCGCCCTTCGGCCAGAAGATCGAACATCCGTGGCAGGAGCCAGAGCAGCGCCTCGCGCCCCGCCCCACCGTCAAAGGCCGCCGCCAGCCATTCCCGCAGGTGATGCTGGGTGAGCGACCGGGCCGGGGTGGCGCGGATTTCATCGGCCAGCGCGGGGTCCATGCAACAGGCGGTGCAGACCGCCAGATCGGCGGGGGCGGGTCGGTCGAACACCCGCCACGCCGCGGCAAGCGCGGCTGTCAGCGGGTCAGGCCCGGCACCCACAGCACATCATCCTTGCCATCGTCATTGGCGATCCGCCCGGCGACGAAGAACCAGTCGGACAGCCGGTTCAGATATTTCACCGCAGGCGCATTCACCGATTCGACCGAGGCGAGTTCCACCACCAGCCGCTCTGCCCGGCGGCAGACCGTGCGGCAAAGATGCAGTTGCGCGGCAAGCGCGCTGCCCCCCGGCAGGATGAAGCTGCGCAGGGGCGTCAGCCGTGCATTCATCGCGTCAATTTCCCGCTCAAGCCGGTCCACCTGTGGCTCGATCATCCGCAGCGGGGTATAGGACAGAGTGGCATCCAGATGCATGTCCGGCGTGCAGAGGTCGGCCCCCAGATCGAAGAGGTCGTTCGAGATGCGGGCAAGGGCCGCGTCCATCTCGCCCACGGCGTGCTGGCGGGCAAGGCCGACGGTGGCATTCGTCTCGTCCACCGTGCCATAGGCCGACACGCGCAGCGAATGCTTGGCCACCCGCGCACCGTTGCCCAGCGCGGTTTCGCCACCGTCGCCGGTGCGGGTGTAAATCTTTGACAGCACGACCATCAGTTCCCCCCCCGGGCGCGCAGCCAGGCAAATCCCACGATCAGCAGCACCGCCACCGCCTGCGCCGCAAGGCGATAGCGCATCAGCCGGTTGGAATTCTTGCGGTGGAATTCCCCGCCTTTGGCAAAGCTGCCGATGCCCAGCATCAGGATAACCACCACCACAAGGCAGGCGACGGCGGCAAGCAGGAACAGCGGATCATGGATCATGGGGCACCTCTCGGAGTTTCACCTAGCGCGGCGCGCGGAAAAAGCGAAGCCTTTCGGCGCGGATCAGGCGCGATGATAGGGCGCACCGGCGAGAATCGAGGCGGCGCGGTAAAGCTGTTCGGCCAGCATGACCCGCACCAACATATGCGGCCAGACCATCGCGCCGAAACTGAGAGAGAAATCCGCCCGCGCCCGCAGACCGGCGTCGATGCCATCGGCGCCGCCGATCACAAAGGCCAGATCCTGCCGCCCGGCATCGCGCCACTTTGCCAGTTGGGCGGCAAATTCGGGCGAGGTCAGCAGCCTGCCCCGCTCGTCCAGCGTGACCAGAACCGCACCCGAGGGCACGGCGCGGGCCAGAAGCTCGGCCTCGGCGCCCATGCCGGCGTTCTTCTTGTCCTCGACCTCATGTTCCTGCACCGGGCCAAGGCCCAGCGCGCGGCCGGAGCGATCGAAACGCAAGAGATAATCGTTCACCAGATCACGCTCGGGCCCGGCGCGCAGCCGGCCCACCGCGCACAGGTGCAGCCGCATCAGGCTTTGGCGGTGTTGGCCGCGCGGGGGGCGCCCGCCGGAAGCCACATCTTTTCAAGCTGATAGAAGTCGCGCACTTCCGGACGGAAGACGTGGACGATCACATCGCCGGTGTCGATCAGCACCCAGTCGCCGGTTTCCTTGCCTTCCATCTTGGCGGAAATGCGGAAATCCTGCTTGAGCCGGTCTGCCAGCTTTTCCGAGATGGCGGCGACCTGACGCGAGGAACGGCCCGAGCAGATCACCATGTAATCCGCCACGTCCGAGCGCCCGCGCAGATCAATCTGCACGATATCCTCAGCCTTGTCGTCATCGACCGACTGCAGCACCGCTGCCAGAAGTTGCTCGGCGGTGAAATCGGCGGCGCCCCGGGCGTCGCGCGGTCCGACCGGCAGCCCGGTCGAAGGGTCAGAATGAGACAGGACGTCGTCCTCCATGCAACATGCCGCATCGCCCCGGCACCGGGCCTTTCCTGCAATTTAACACCCGAAGGGCGAAATCTCAACCAAGGCAGGGAAGGCACGGGCCATATATCTCAGCGCGGGCCGCCGCAAGGGGCGATGGCCGCCATGAGATCGGGACCAAGCAGGGCGGAAAGCGGCGCCGGACCGATCAGCGGCATAAGCGCGCCATCCCGCTGCACCCGGATCAGCGCGGCCCCCTCGGCCCCCGGCGCGGGGCCGGCGCCCTGCGTGCAGGCATCCAGCGCCATGCCGAGGCTGACCTGACCACCGCCCTGCCCGCTCCACGCCGCCGCCTTGGCCTGCCAGTCGCGCATCGCCGCGACATCGGCGGGCCGCAGGACAAAGACATGGCCCGAAGCGCCGGCAGGCACGGCAAGCGCCGGATCGGCTGCGGTTTCGCGCAGCGGATAGCGGCCCGCCAGCACCTGCGCGCCCTGCACCGCCTGCAATTCCAGCGTCACGCCATCGGCCCCCACCGCCAGCCCCGGCGGCAGCACCACGGCCACGGCAAGCGCAGCAGGATCGGCCGCAAGCGGGTCCATCGCTGCAAGCTGCGCGCTCGTCAGCGGCGAGACATAAGAACAGGCCGCAAGCAACAGGGTGGGGAAAAGGCGGGACAGGGGGAGGCGCATGGTGATTCTCTTTTTGACAGCGATTATTTATCGTATTACAGTAATTTTTAGACCTGAAAAGAGGATTTCCCAGATGCAAAACCTCACCCGTATCGCCCGGCTTTCCGACGTGCTTTATCGCGGGACCTCCGTGCTTTTGCCGCTGCTGCCGCTTTTGGTGCTGGGCTATGGGCTCTGGGGGCTCCGCGATCCGGGGTGGTTGAACGGGGCCTTCCCCGAGCTGCCAACGGCGACACGCCTGACGGCGGCGAAATCCGTGGGGGTGCTGGCCATCGGGGCGCTGGCGCTGGGGCCGATCTGCGTGGCGCTGTGGCAGATGCGCGGGCTTTTCGCGCGCTATCGGTGCGGCGAAATCCTGACCGCGGCCTGTGCCGGACATATCCGGCGCAGCGGTGTGGCGCTGGTCGTGCTGGCCGGGATGCAGGTTCTGATCCGGCCGCTGCAGATTCTGACACTGACCGCCGACAACCCGCCGGGAGAGAAGATGCTGGCCATTTCCCTGTCCGGCGAAATGCTCTGGCTGGCCCTTGCCGGCGGTTTGCTGGTGGTGATCGGATGGGTGATGGCCGAAGCGGCGCTGGCCGCCGAAGAGAATGCGGGGTTCGTCTGATGCAGATTGTCGTGCGGCTGGATGTGATGCTCGCGCGGCGCAAGATGCGGTCGCGCGAGCTGGCCGAACGGATCGGGATCACCGAGGCGAATCTGTCGCTGCTGAAATCCGGCAAGGTCAAGGGCATCCGCTTTGAAACGCTGGCCGCGATCTGTGCCGTGCTGGACTGTCAGCCGGGCGACCTGCTGGAAGCGGCGGAGTGACCGGAAAAGGGGGCGGCCTCGGGGGGCATCGAGCCCCCGCTTGGCCGCGCTGCCGCGGAAGGGCGGCCGGCGTTGCAGATGGTGCAGGCCGGGGCCTCCGGCGGGAGTATTTCGAAAGGTGCAAATCGCAGGGCGGCGCAAAAAGGGATGCCGCTTGATCGCGGGGGGATTCGGGCGTATCTAGCGGCCCCATGAACCGCTTTTTCGATATGGCCGATCACGCGCGCCTGCCTTGGCGCTTTACCGCGTTGAGCCGGTCCGTGCTTGCGCGGCTGCGCTGAACGCGCCGCCGAACGGGCGCTGCTGCGCCCTTGCCTGCCCATTCCCCGCATACTCCCATAGCCAACACGGATGTGAGCCATGACCGCTCGGACTCTCTATGACAAGATCTGGGACGACCACGTTGTCCATCAGGCCGAGGATGGCACCTGCCTCCTCTATATCGACCGCCATCTGGTGCATGAGGTGACCAGTCCGCAAGCCTTTGAAGGGCTGCGGATGACGGGCCGCAAGGTGCGGGCGCCGGAAAAGACCATCGCGGTGCCGGACCATAACGTGCCCACCACGTTGGACCGCGCCAATGCCGCGACCATGACCGAGGAAAGCCGGGTTCAGGTGGCGGCGCTGGACAAGAATGCCAAGGACTTCGGCATCAACTATTATCCGGTGTCGGATGTCCGTCAGGGCATCGTGCATATCGTCGGGCCGGAGCAGGGTTGGACCCTGCCGGGCATGACCGTGGTTTGTGGTGACAGCCATACCGCCACCCATGGCGCCTTCGGCTCGCTCGCCCACGGGATCGGCACGTCGGAGGTGGAGCATGTGCTGGCGACCCAGACGCTGATCCAGCGCAAGGGCAAGAACATGAAGGTGGAGATCACCGGCAGCTTGCGCCCCGGGGTCACCGCCAAGGACATCACCCTGTCGGTCATCGGCGCCACCGGCACGGCGGGCGGCACCGGCTATGTCATCGAATATTGTGGTCAGGCGATCCGCGAGCTGTCGATGGAAGGCCGCATGACCGTCTGCAACATGGCGATCGAGGGCGGCGCCCGCGCCGGTCTGATCGCGCCGGATGAAAAGACCTTTGCTTATGTCATGGGCCGCCCGCACGCCCCGAAAGGGGCGAAGTGGGAGGCGGCGCTGGCCTATTGGAAGACGCTTTTCACCGATGAGGGCGCACATTTCGACAAGGTGGTGACGATCAAGGGCGAAGACATCGCCCCCGTCGTGACCTGGGGCACCAGCCCCGAGGACGTGCTGCCGATCACCGGCACGGTGCCCGCTCCGGCGGATTTCACCGGCGGCAAGGTCGAGGCGGCGCAACGCAGCCTTGACTATATGGGTCTGGTGCCGGGCATGAAGCTGACGGATATCAAGATTGATACCGTCTTCATCGGCTCTTGCACCAATGGCCGGATTGAAGACCTGCGGGCGGCGGCGGCCATCCTGAAGGGCAAGAAGATCAAGGACGGGATGCGCGCCATGGTCGTGCCCGGTTCGGGTCTGGTGCGGGCGCAGGCGGAAGAAGAGGGTCTGGCGCAGATCTTCATCGACGCCGGGTTTGAATGGCGTCTGGCCGGTTGCTCGATGTGTCTGGCGATGAACCCCGACCAATTGGCGCCGGGGGAACGCTGTGCTGCCACCTCGAACCGCAATTTCGAGGGCCGTCAGGGTCGCGGGGGTCGCACGCATCTCTTGTCGCCCGCGATGGCGGCGGCGGCGGCGATCACCGGCCACCTGACCGACGTGCGCGAAATGATGTGACGATCCCGGCGGCGGCGGACCTGCGTGCAGGTCCGCCGCCGCCTTGCCGAAGGCAAACCGATGCAGCCGCGCCCCAAGGTTCTTGTCATCGCCGAAGCGGCCAACCCGCAATGGACTTCGGTCCCGCTGGTGGGCTGGTCGCTGACGGCTGCCCTGCGCGGGGTGGCGGATGTGCATCTGGTGACACAGGTGCGCAACCGCGATGCCATTGCCGCCGAAGGCTGGGTCGAGGGCGTGGATTTCACCGCCATCGATTCCGAGGCGCTGATGCGGCCCCTGTGGAAATTCGCCAGCCTGCTGCGGATGGGCGAGGGCAAGGGGTGGTCCACGTTGCAGGCGATATCCTCGGCCAGTTATCCCTATTTCGAGCATCTGGTCTGGAAGCGCTTCGGCGCCGATATCCGGGCGGGCAAATATGACATCGTGCATCGGGTGACGCCGCTGACGCCGACCGCCGTGAGCAGTCTGGCGCGGAAATGCAAGGCGGCGGGCGTGCCCTTTGTTCTGGGCCCGCTGAATGGCGGGGTGCCCTGGCCCAAGGGGTTTGACGCCGACCGGCGGCGCGAGCGGGAATGGCTGTCTTATATCCGGGGCGCCTACAAGGCGATGCCGGGGCGCGGGCGGATGCTGCGCGATGCGGCGGCGGTGATCACCGCCTCGGCCCATACGACGGGCGAGGTTCCGGCGCAGTATCGCGGCAAGACCGTCTATATCCCTGAAAACGCCATTGATCCCGCGCGGTTCAACCTGATCGCGCCGCAGGACGTGACTGGCCCGCTCCGCGCCGTCTTTGTTGGCCGTCTGGTGCCCTACAAGGGGCCCGAGATGCTGTTACAGGCGATGGCCCCCCTGTTGCGGCAGGGGCGGATGGTGCTGGACATCATCGGCGCGGGTCCGCTGGACGAACCTTTGCGCGCCATGGCGACCGATCTGCCCGGCGTCACCTTTCACGGCTGGCTGGACCACCGGGCGGTGCAGGCGGTTATGGCGCGGGCCAATCTGCTGACCTTCCCGTCGATCCGTGAGTTTGGCGGCGGCGTGGTGCTTGAGGCGATGGCGCTGGGGGTGGTGCCTGTGGTCTGCGACTATGCCGGGCCGGCCGAGTTGGTGACCCCGGAAACCGGCTTTGCCCTGCCCATCGGCAGCCGGGACCAGATCATTGCCCGCTTTCACGACAGGTTGGCGGCGCTCTGCGATGACCCCACCGCCCTGCCCGCCATGGGCGCCGCCGCGCGCGCACTGATCGCCGACCGTTTCACCTGGGCCCGCAAGGCCGAACAGATCGCCGGGGTTTATGACTGGGTTCGCGGGCAATCGCCCGCGCGCCCGGCCCCCTTTCTTCGCAATCCCACCTGACATCCGCCCCCTGAGGCGCTCTACCGAAAGGCCCAACATGGACAAGTTCACCACCCTGACCGGCATCGCGGCCCCCATGCCGCTGGTCAATATCGACACCGACATGATCATCCCCAAGCAGTTCCTGAAGACCATTCAGCGTTCCGGCCTTGGCAAGAACCTGTTCGACGAGATGCGTTATACCCAGGACGGGCAGGAGATTGCCGATTTCGTGCTGAACCAGCCCGCCTATCGCAAGGCGGAAATCATCGTGGCCGGTGACAATTTCGGCTGTGGCTCGTCGCGCGAACATGCGCCTTGGGCGCTGTTGGATTTCGGCATTCGCTGCGTGATTTCAACCAGCTTTGCCGACATCTTCTTCAACAACTGCTTCAAGAACGGCATCCTGCCGATCGTGCTGCCCGCCGATGTGGTCGAGGTGCTGATGGCCGATGCGCGCAAGGGCGCCAATGCCCGCATGACCGTGGATCTTGAGGCGCAGACCGTCACCACTTCGGACGGTCAGGTCTTTGGCTTTGAGGTGGACAGCCACCGCAAGCATTGCCTGCTGAACGGGCTGGACGATATCGGCCTGACGCTTGAGAAGGTTGCCGCCATCGACAGCTTTGAAACCCGCTATGCGGCGCTGCATCCGTGGTCCTGAGCCTCTTGGGGTTCGGCACAGTTTGAACACAAGATATGGGCCGCCCGCCGGGGCGGCCTTTTTCTTGCCGCCAGTTTGATGCAATCCGGCGACACATTGCCCCTGAAATCGCCCAAGTGATTGAGTTCCCTTAACCAGATCGTTGCGGGGACCGGCGAAAGAAGGCACAAATTGGGCAAGATTGAGGCAATCCGCCACAAAGTGCGGGAAATCGTCGGAACAAGGGCCTGGCGTCGCATCAGGTCCGTCCGGTTCAAAGGTGGGCAGGCAGTGATCTCACGGCTGACAAGCGCATTGGTGCGCGCGATTCTGGTGATGGTGCTGGTCGCCACGCCCTCGGCCTTGCTGCCGGGCATGACCGCCGACACCAAGCAGATGGTGGCGCTGGTGGCCCTGTTTGCCGGGGTGCTGACCTTTGTGGAATATAACGCCACCTACCCCAGCCTGGTCGAATTCCGCGACGCGCCGCCCTTCAACCGCATTCGCTTCGTGATGCTGTTTGCCACGGTGTTCTGCCTTTCGGCGATTCTGCGCAATGGAACCGCCCCCTCGACCCTGACCCAGTTGATCGAGGCGGTGGGCACGCTGATCGGGTTGTCGATGGATTTCCCCTATAGCCCCGTCCGGCTTGCCACGCTGATGCTGCGCGACGACGCCCCCGCTGCACAGGTCGAAATGGTGCGCACGGCGGCAGGCATGGCCTATCTTATCTCTCTTGTCTCGCTGGCGGTCTTTGTCGTGCTGATGCGGGCCGGACGCTGGCCGGGGCGGGAGACCGCCTTCAACGTCTGGGTGAACCTGCCAACCTTCGACCCCACCGCAGGCCCCGATATCGTGCGCCGCCTGACGCGCGATGCGCGCATTAACCTCGCGTTAGGGTTTCTTCTGCCATTCCTGTCGCCAGCGATGGTGAAGATTTCGTCAAGCGGGTTCGAGCCGATGACCCTGTCTTCGCCGCAAACCCTGATCTGGACGATGACGGCATGGGCCTTCCTTCCCGCCTCTCTTTTCATGCGCGGCATCGCTATGGGCCGGGTCGCCGACATGATCCGCGAAACGCGGCGGCAAAACCGCAGCAACGAGGCCAAGGCGCGCTACGCGCCGGCCTGATCCTTGTGTTCATCTGGCTGGGCGGGGCGGCTTTTGCCGATCCGCTGCGGCTTGCCTTCTGGAATGCCGATCTTTCGGCGCCCGGGCCGGGGCTGATGCTGCAACGGCTCTTGCGCGGCGGGCCCGAGGTGGAGGCCGTGGTTGCCGTGATCGTCGCGCTGGATGCCGATGTGCTGGTGCTGGGCGGCCTTGACCATGATCTGCGGGGCGAAGGTCTGGCGGCGCTTGAGGTGCGGCTGGCCCGCGCCGGGGCGCCCTACCCCCACCGGATTGCCCTGCGGCCAAACAGCGGCGTGGCGACGGGCCTTGACCTTGACGGCAACGGCAAGCGTGGAGAGCCGCGTGATGCGCAGGGCTATGGCCGCTTCGCGGGCGAAGGGGCGCTGGCCGTGCTGTCGCGCCTGCCGCTGGGGGCGGCGGTGGATTACTCGGGGTTTCTCTGGGCCGATCTGCCGGGCAACCTGATGCCGCCCGGCCCGCCCGAGGTGCGGGCGGTGCAGCGGCTGTCCAGCGGCGGTCACTGGGCTGTGCCGGTGCAACTGTCCGATGGCCGAACCCTGACGCTGTTGACCTTTTATGCCACGCCGCCAGTGTTCGACGGCGCAGAAGACCGCAACGGTCGGCGCAACCATGACGAGGCCGCGTTCTGGCTGCGGCTGCTGGCGGGAGAATTGCCCTTTGCGGTGCCCGCGGCGCCGCTGGCGGTGATCGGGCAGCCCAATCTGGACCCCGCCGATGGCGAAGGGAGGCGGGGCGCGATTGCCGCCCTGATGCACCATCCCGCGCTGCAAGACCCCGCACCCCGGGGCACGGCCGGGCGCAGCGACCCGGGCCAAAGCGGCGACCCCGCGCTGGATACCGCGCTTTATGACGGGCTGGGCGGGCTGCGGGTGGATATGATCCTGCCCTCGGCCGATCTCACGCTAACAGGCGCCGGTGTGCTGTGGTCCCCCAACACCGATCCGCTGACCGCCGCCCTGCAAGCGGCCTCGCGCCACCACCCGATCTGGGTGGATATTGCCCTGCCCTGACCCCAGCAAACCATAGCGCCGCTTGACCCCGGGCGGTGCTTTGGCTAGGCCCCAGCGCAACCCAGTTCAGAGCGGAGCCGCAACATGGCCAATCCTTCCCTCCTGATCCTTGCCGGCGACGGCATCGGCCCCGAAGTCATGGCCGAAGTGAAAAAGATCATCGCCTGGATGGGCGACAAGCGCGGCGTCGCCTTTGACGTCAGCGAAGGTCTTGTCGGCGGCTGCTCGTATGATGCGCATGGCACGCCGCTGACCGATGCCACCATGGCCAAGGCGCAAGAGGTGGATGCGGTGCTGCTGGGCGCCGTGGGCGGGCCGAAATACGACAAGCTGGATTTCAGCGTGAAACCCGAGCGCGGCCTGCTGCGCCTGCGCAAGGAAATGGACCTGTTCTCCAACCTGCGCCCGGCCCAGTGCTTTGACGCGCTGGCAGATTTCTCGTCGCTGAAAAAGGATGTGGTGGCGGGCCTCGACATCGTCATCGTGCGCGAACTGACCTCGGGCGTCTATTTCGGCGAACCGCGCGGGATTTTTGTTGAGGGCAATGAGCGTGTGGGCATCAACACCCAGCGCTACACCGAAAGCGAGATCGCCCGCGTTGCACGCTCGGCCTTTGAGCTGGCCCGCAAGCGCAACAACAAGGTCTGCTCGATGGAGAAGGCCAATGTCATGGAATCGGGCATCCTGTGGCGCGATGTGGTGCAGGAAATCCACGACAAGGAATATCCCGATGTCGAGCTGTCGCATATGTATGCCGACGCGGGTGCAATGCAGCTTTGCCGCTGGCCCAAGCAGTTCGACGTGATCGTCACCGACAACCTCTTTGGCGACCTCTTGTCGGATATGGCGGCAATGCTGACCGGATCGCTGGGCATGCTGCCCTCGGCCAGCCTTGGCCTGCCGCAGGCCAATGGCCGCCCGAAGGCGCTGTATGAGCCGGTCCACGGCTCGGCCCCCGATATTGCCGGTCAGGGCAAGGCCAATCCGATCGCCTGCATCCTCAGCTTTGCGATGGCGCTGCGCTATTCCTTCGATCTGGGCGACGAGGCGACCCGCGTCGAAAAGGCCGTGGAAAAGGTGCTGGCCGACGGCGTGCGCACCGCCGATCTGATGGGCCCCGAAGGCGGCACCCCGGTTTCGACCAGCCAGATGGGCGATGCTGTGATCGCCGCGCTGAACGCCAGCCTTTGATCTCTGCGAAAGCAGCGGAAAGCGGCCCTTTCGGGGCCGCTTTTTCATTTTCTGCGCCAGCGCGGATTGAGCCTTGGCCGCCAATCTGGCATGAACCCGTTAGCGCGAACACCCCCAAGGACCGTCCCCATGGCCAGCCATACTGTCAAGGGCGCCGCCCTGTCGCTTGCCGCCTTTGCGCTTTACGCCACGCATGACGTGGTGGTGAAGTTTCTGGGCGCCAGCTACAGCCCGTTCCAGACCATCTTCTTTGCCGGGCTGCTGACCTTTCCCTTGGTTTCGGTGATGCTTCTGACCGACCGCAGCGGCGGCACGCTGATCCCGGTGCATCCGGGCTGGTCGATCTTGCGGACGGTGACGGCGGTGCTGAACGGGATCGCGGGATTCTATGCCTTTTCGATGCTGCCGCTGGCGCAATGCTATGCGATTTTCTTTGCCATGCCGCTGATGATCACCCTGCTGGCCATCCCGATTCTGGGCGAAAAGGTTGGCGCGCGGCGGGGCATCGCGGTGGCGGTCGGGCTTGTCGGCGTCGGCATCGTGCTTCGGCCCGGCGATGTGGACCTGAACCTTGGCCATCTGGCGGCGCTGTCGGCGGCGCTGATGGGGGCGATGACCTCGGTCATCGTGCGCAAGATCGGCCATGCCGAGCGGGCGGTGGTGCTGATGCTCTACCCGATGATGGGCAATTTCGTGGTCATGGCGCTGGCCCTGCCCTTCGTCTATCGCCCGATGCCGATCGAACATTTGGGGCTTCTGGCGGTGATGGCCAGCCTTGGCCTTGTCGCGGGCCTCTTGATCATCATGGCCTACCGGCTGGCGCCCGCAGTGATCGTGGCACCGATGCAATATTCGCAGATCCTCTGGGCTGCCGTCTTTGGGTCGCTGCTGTTCGGTGAAGAGATTGACCTGTGGACCGGAATCGGGGCTGGGGTGATCATCGCCTCGGGCATCTACATCGTTCTGCGCGAGGGCACGCCGCGGGTGTCCGAGAATCGCCCTGTTCTGGAAACCCGTTCCCGCTTTGACGGCGGCAGCTTTCCCCGGATCAGCCTGTGGATGCGCTTTTTCGACCGCCGCAAAGGCGTGGAATGAATCTGCCGCAGCCCCTTGCAAATCGCCGCGCGGCAGAGTAACCCCCACCGCACGGTCGGAGCGTAGCGCAGTCTGGTAGCGCACCTGCTTCGGGAGCAGGGGGTCGGAGGTTCGAATCCTCTCGCTCCGACCAATTTCCCGCCTTTTGTGAATGATGCGCGATGCCTGCCGGCAAGGCACGGTTTCCGCTGTCTGCCTCGTGCATCCCGGTTTCCGCAAAACTTCCCGGCAATTTGCTGCGGCGCAAAGAGGGCGGTTCGGCCTTGGCCCATGCTGCCCGAAATCAAGCGGGAGTCACGGATGCTTGGCAAACAGCTTTCCCGTTGGACGATGGCGTGGTTCGCCAGTGCCATCCTCTTCCTGATTGCCGCTCTGGGCCTGATGGTGGCCGGGGCGGCGGGGCCTGCGCATTGGGACAATGGCCGGGCGCTGGCGGTGGTTCATCTTTTTGCGCTGGGATGGCTGGGGCAGATGATGCTGGGGGCGCTGTTGCAGTTCGCGCCGGTGCTGGTGGCGCGGCCGCTGGCGCTGCCGGCGCTGGCCTTGCCCGCGCTGCTGATGTCCACGCTTGGCGTGCTGCTCTTGGCCGCGGGGTTTCTGGCGCTGGACGGCTGGGAGGGCGGTATCCTGCTGCTGGAGGCCGGGCCAGTCTTGCTCGCCGGGGCATTTGCCTGTGGCGGGGCGATGCTGGGCGGCACGTTGGTGGCAGCGGGCGGCTGGCGCGGGTCAGAGGCGCGGGTGGTGCTGGCGGGGCTTGCCGGGCTGGTGCTGGTCTGGGCCAGCGGCGCCGGGATGGTGCTTGACCTGACGGGCAACGGGCCGGGGCAACTGATCGAGGCGCTGCCCCTGCATGTCGCGGCGGGGGTCGGGGGCTGGCTTGGCCTCGCGGCCTTTGGTGTGAGCTACAAGCTCTTTGCGATGTTCCTGCTCGCGCCCGATGGCGACAGCGCACAACGCCGCGCCGGGTTTGTGCTGGCCCTTGTTGCGCTGTCGCTTGTCCTTGGCGGGCTGACCGCGGTTCTGACGGCGCTGTCCGCACGGCTGGCCGTGGTCGGTGTGGCCGTTGCCGCACTGGCGGCGGCGGTGCTTTACCTTGCCGATATCCGCCGTCTGTGGACAATCCGGAGGCGCCCGCAGCCCGAGGTCAACATGCAGATGTCGCGCGCCGCACTGGCTTTTCTGGTGCTGGTCTGCGGCCTGCTGCCCTTTGCCGCCGCATGGGGCGGCCGCTGGGCCGAGGCGGCGGTCTTTGCCGCGCTGGTCGGCTGGCTTTCGACACTGACCCTGGCGCAGATGATCAAGATCGTCAGCTTTCTGACATGGATTCAGTATTTCGCCCCCCGGATCGGCAAGGCCAAGGTGCCGGTGGTTCAGGATCTGACCAATGCAGGCGCCGCCCGGCGCTGGCTGTGGCTGTGGACGCTGGGTGCGCTCTGCGGCACCATGGCCCTGCTGGCGGAAATGCCGCTGCTGTTCCGTCTGGCCAGCCTTGCGTTGCTGGCTGCCGCAATCGGCCTTGCGGCGGAAGCGGTGGCCATCCGCCGCCTGTCGCATCTTTCGCCCGACGCGCGCCCGACAAGGGTGCCCGTCATCCTGCCCCCACTTGCCGAACGGAGACCCCGGAATGACCCCATGCAAGCTTGACGTGCGCCCTCTTCTTGCCCGCGGGGAAGAACCCTTTGCCGCCATCATGTCGGCTGTCGATGCGCTTGCGCCCGGCCAGCCGCTGTGCCTGATCGCGCCATTCCGGCCGGTGCCGCTGTTCAACGTGATGTCCAACCGCGGGTTCGCCTGCAGCGACCGCGCACTTGAGGGCGGCGACTGGGAGGTGATCTTTACCCCCGTCAGCGCCGTCGAACCGGGCCTTGCGCCTGGAAGCGCCAGCGCCGCCGCCTTCTGGCCGGAACCGGCCGAAGTGCTGGACCTGACCGGCCTTGCCCCGCCCGAGCCGATGGTGCGCATCCTCGAAACGCTTGAGGCGATGGAACCGGGGGCGGTGCTGTTCGCGCTGCTGGACCGCGAGCCGATGTTCCTGTTCCCCGAACTGGCGCAGCGCGGCCATGAATGGGCCGGCAACCTTGCCGCAGATGGCACGGGCTACCGGCTGCTGGCGCGGAGGGGTGGCGATGACTGATCCCCTGCGCCGTGAGGTCGAGCAGGCGCTGACCCGGATCATCGACCCCGAAACGGGGCGCGATCTGGTCGCCATGGGGCTGATCTACGGGATCGAGGTGGCGGGGGACCGGGTGCAGGTCACCATGACCACCACCACCCGGGGCTGCCCCCTGACCGCGATGCTGAAACATGGGGTCGAGGCGGCGGTGGCCGCCCTGCCCGGCGTGGCGCAGGCCGAGGTCACGCTGACATGGGAACCGCCATGGACGCCTGCCCGCATGGCGCCGCCGGGCTGAGGGGCCCTACCCCTCGCCATGCGGCTTGCGGCGCTGGCGGGCCAGCATCGGCGCATGTTCGGCCACGAATATACCAAAGGCCGCAATCCACAGCCCCCCGGCCGCCTCCATCAGACCCATGCCGCCCGTCAGATCGGCCAGCGGCCGCGCGATGGCCGCCGCAAAAAGGCACAGATAGGACAGCGTGGTCCAGCGCGAGGTGGTCAATGCCCGCCCGGTATGGCCGCGCGTCGCCCGCGTCATCACGGCCAGCATCATCGGCGCGATGACCCCGACCGTCAGCACATGCAGCGCCGAGGCGGGCAGAATTGCCCCGGCCTGCGCCGCTGCAATAGCAAGAAAACCCAGCGGGACAAAGGCATAAGAAATATGCAGCACCAACAAAAGCGGCTCGGCCCGGCAGGCCAGCCCGCGCCAGCGCGCCAGCCGTGCCACGTTCAGTGCTGCCGCGACAAGGGCCGCAGGCAGCAGCAGCCCCGACTCCGGCGCCAGTGCCCAAAGGCCCAGAACCGCCGCGCTGACGCCGATCACCCCCATGTCAAAGCGGCGGTAGGGCACCGGCATCGCCTGCGCGCCGCGCTGGGCCAGCCAGTTGCGGGTAAAGCTGGGAATGATCCGCCCGCCGATGATCAGGATCAGCGCGACATAACCCGCAACCGCCCCGCGCAGCCAGAGGGCCGGATCACCGCCCCAGAATACGGCGACATGAAACCCCAGATTGCCCAGCGTCACGGCGCCAACCGCAGCCAGCACCTTGAGGTCGTTCCACTTCTTTCCGGCGACGATCTCACGCGTGGCGATGATCCAGAGCGCTGGCAGAAATGCGGCATCCACCAGTGCAGCGGCGCCCATGCCCCAGAGCGCCGCCCCCGCCATGGCCAGCCGCCCGGCCGCCCAAAGGCCGGTAAGCCCGATCAATGGCCCGCCAGAGACCGGCAGGCTGCCCGTCCAGTTGGGAATCGCGGTCAGCAGGAACCCCGCCAGCACGGCGGGGGCGAACCCGAAAACCATCTCATGCGCGTGCCAGAGGGGCGCGCCATATCCGCCGCCCAGCGGCAGGCCGTGGATCAGCGCCGCGATCCACAGCGCCATGGCTGCCACGGCCCAGACCGCGCCCCCCAGAAAGAACGGCCGGAACCCGTAGGACCACAGCGCCACCCCATCCTGTTTCAACCCCCGCGGCACCCGCCGCCGTTTTGCCTCGACCATGTTCATCGCGGTCTCCTGTGTCGTCAGACCGGGAATAGGCCGGGAAACGCTCTGCTCTTTGCGCGGGCGCAAGCAACGGCGCGATTCAGGCCGCGAAGGTTGTGCTGGCGCAACGAGAGCGGCAGCGGAAACCACTAATCCGGTGGCAGCCCGGCGGAACGCGCCGGAATGCCGAAAGGACGAAAAGATGAGCGAATTTCAGATGACCCGCCGCACGATCCTGGCAGGGGCAGCCCTTGCCGGGGCCATCGCCCAGGTGCGCAGCACCGCTGCCCAGGCGCAAGAGGTTCTGACCCCGGTTGCCAGCAGCGCCGAGGGTCTGCCGCGCCGCAAGGTGCAACTGGTCGATCCGCCCTTCGTGCATGAACACGAGCAGGTCGCCACCTCGGGTCCGGCTGTGATCGAATTCGAGATGACGATCCACGAAAAGAAGATCGTCCTTGATGACGAAGGCACCGAGACCTTTGCCTTCACCTTCAACGGCACGGTGCCCGGGCCCCTGATGGTGGTGCATGAAGGCGATTACGTCGAGCTGACGATGATCAACCACCCCGACAATGAATTGCTGCACAACATCGACTTCCACAGCTCGACCGGGGCTTTGGGCGGTGGCGGGCTGACGCAGGTGAACCCGGGCGAAAAGGTGATCCTGCGCTGGAAGGCCACCAAGCAAGGTGTCTTCGTCTATCACTGCGCCCCGCCCGGCATGGTGCCGTGGCATGTCACCGCCGGGATGAACGGCGCCATCATGGTGCTGCCGCGTGACGGGCTGAAGGACCATCAGGGCAACCCGCTGTCCTATGACCGCATCTATTATGTCGGCGAGCAGGATTTCTATGTGCCCCGCGACGAAACCGGCGCCTACAAGAAGTATGAAAGCGTCGGCGAAAGCTATGACGATGCGATCAAGGCGATGCGGACGCTGACGCCCACCCATATCGTCTTCAACGGCAAGGTGGGGGCGCTGACCGGCGACAATGCGATGACGGCGAAGGTCGGTGAAACCGTGCTGATCATCCACAGCCAAGCCAACCGCGACACGCGGCCCCACCTGATCGGCGGGCATGGCAACTATGTCTGGGCGACCGGCAAGTTCCGCAATCCGCCGGAACTGGATCAGGAAACCTGGTTCATCCCGGGCGGCACGGCGGGGGCGGCGATGTATACGTTCGAACAGCCGGGCATCTACGCCTATGTGAACCACAACCTGATCGAGGCGTTCGAGCTTGGCGCCGCCGCCCATTTCAAGGTGGAAGGTGAGTGGAACGACGATCTGATGACGCAGGTTCTGGCGCCGACCGCGATCTGAGACGCGCTTTGCAACAACGGGCCGCTCCTTTCGGGGGGCGGCCCTTGCCCGAAAGGAACGGATATGCGCGGCCTTTCCCTGCTTGCCTGTCTTTGGCTGTGCTGCCCTGCTCTGGCGCTGGCGGATCAGGCGGCGCCCGTCCTGTTGCGGCTTGATCCCGTGCCCTTCACCCACCGGCTGGATGGCGAATGGCAACGCGACGGCCACCCGGTGGACCCGCCGCTGGCCGAGGTTCAGATTGCCACCCCGGTCGAGATCATGGCGCTGCCGGTCAGCGTGGGCGACTACATGGCCTGCGTGCAGGCGCGGGCCTGCGTTCTGCCCGACGGACCAACCGACCGGGCCGATTTGCCGGTGACCGGCGTCAACTGGCTGGACGCCACGGCCTATGCCGACTGGATGACGCAGCAGACCGGCGACAACTGGCGCCTGCCGAGCGATGTGGAATGGGCACAAGGCGCGGCCGAGCTTTACCGGGATGATGCCCTGAACATCATTGACGACCCCGGCAATCCCGCCGTGCGCTGGCTTGCCGAATATGAGGCGGCCGCCGAGCGCAGCCGCGACCGTGACCGCGAAATTCGCCCCGTGGGCAGCCTGAACGTCAGTGCCACCGGAATGCGCGACATTGGCGGCGCGGTCTGGGAATGGACATCGACCTGTTTGCGCCGCGTCGATGTGGACGGCGACGGCAGGATTCTGCGGCAGGACGAAACCTGCGGCATCTACATCGCCGAGGGCCGCCACCGTGCCGCCCTGACCCTGTTCGAGCGTAATCCCCGCACCGGGGGCTGTTCGGTCGGCACGCCGCCCGACAATATGGGTTTCCGGCTGGTGCGCGAGCTGAACCCGGGGTTTCTGCACCGGATGTCGCGCTGGTTGGCCGGATGAAGCGGCCTTCCTGCTTTGCATTCCCCGCCGTTTGCGCCACCTTGCGGTGAGACGATGATGCGGGAGCAAGGCTTGGCAATAGACCCCTTTCTGGTGCGAAACCTGCCGCTGTTCCAGCGTCTGAGCGAAGCCGAGCTGACGCGCCTGATGGCCCATGCCACCTCGCGCCGGGTGGCGCAGGGCGCCGCGGTGTTCGAGCAGGGGGAAAAGGCCCATGCCTTTTATCTGCTGCTGCACGGACGGCTGAAGGTCAGTCAGGTCACACCCGACGGGCAACAGGTCATGGTGCGGGTCGTGCATCCCGGCGACCTTTTCGGTTTTGCGCGGGCCTTGGCGCGGCCGGATTACCCGGGAACGGCGCGGGCGGCGGTGGATTGCGTAGTGATCGGCTGGCCGATGGCCGATTGGGACGCCGTGGTGGAAAGCAGCCCGCATCTGGCGATCAACGCCATGCAGACCATCGGCCAGCGTCTGGACGAGGCGCATACCCGCCTGCGCGAAATGTCCACGCAAGAGGTGGAGCGCCGGGTGGCCCATGCCGTGCTGCGTCTGGCCGCAAAGGCCGGGCGCCCCGAGGCGCAGGGCACGCGCATCGACTTTCCCATCACAAGGCAGGACATCGCCGAGATGACCGGCACCACGCTGCACACCGTCTCGCGGCTTTTGTCAGCATGGGAGGGGCTGGGGCTGGTCGAGGGCGGGCGGCAGAAGTTGACCATCTGCGATGCCGAAGGGCTGGCGCGGATCGCTGACCCGGAAATCTGACTTTCGCCCGCCTCTTTGCGCAGGCGCAAAGTCTTTGCTGGTGGCTTGCCCTATTTCCTTTGGCAACGGGCCATGTCGGCCCGCATCCGAAGGAGACGCAAGATGAAACTGTCGCACCTGTTCGCCGCCCCCGCCCTGATCCTTGCCCTTGCCAGTGCGGTGCAGGCCGCCGAGGTGGAAATCCACATGCTGAACAAGGGGGCCGATGGCGCGATGGTGTTCGAGCCGGCCTTCGTCAAGGTGCAGCCCGGCGATACCGTGAAATTCGTGCCCACCGACAAGAGCCACAATGTGGAATCGATCAAGGACATGCTGCCGGAAGGGGCCGAGCCCTTCAAAGGCGAGATGAACGCCGAATATGTGCTGACCGTCACCGCGCCGGGTGTCTATGGTGTGAAATGCACCCCGCATTTCGCCATGGGCATGGTCGCGCTGATCCAGGTCGGCGATGCGCCGGCCAATCTTGACGCGGCCAAGGCGGTAAAGCTGCCGAAGAAAGCGCAAGAGCGGATGAACAAGGGCTTTGATCAAGTCAACTAAGCCGCCCTGACCCGGTTCCCAGACGCCCGTCGCAGCCGCGGCGGGCGCTTTGGTTTTTGCACCCGCCGGGCAAGCAGCGCTTTAACGCCCGCTGTCGCCGCCCCGCAGGTCGAGCCGTTGCAGATCTTCCAGCAGGTCCAGCAAATCCTCCAGCCGGTCATGGCCGAAACCGGCCTCGATCCGGGCAAAGATCGCGGCGCTGTCGCCGGAATGCGACGCGACGAATTGCTGCCCCTCTTCCGTGATGGCCACAACCACCTTGCGCCGGTCGCCCTTGGGGGTGGTGCGGCGGATCAACCCCTCGTCCTCCATCGGGCGGACCATCCGCGTCAGGCTGGGCAGCAGAAGGCAGGCTTCATGCGCCAGCAGGGTCAGTTCCAGCGGCCCCTGTTCCTGCAAGACCCGCAGCACCCGCCATTTCTGCTCGGAAATGCCCGATTGCGCCAGCATTTCGCGGATGGGGCCCATCACCGCTTCGCGGGCGCGGAGCAGGGCAATGGGCAAAGAGCGGCGGGTGCGGCGCAGGGGGGGCGTGTCGGTCATGGCCATGGGTAACGCGGCTTGCGCGTTCTTCCAAGGGCCGGATTGGGCGAGCCATCCCGAATCATTGACAGATGCGCAAATTTACTTAACAAAGCAACTATTAGGGAGGAACGGATGCCGCATATCCAGATCGACTATTCGCCCAATCTTGCGGCCCGGCTGGATATCGCCGGGCTGTGTCGGGTGCTGCGCGATGCGGCCGCCGAAACCGGCGTGCTGCCGCTGGCAGGGCTGCGGGTGCGGGCCACGGCCTGCGACCATGTGGTGATCGCCGACGGCAACCCCGACCATGCCTTTGCCGACATCTCGCTGCGGCTGCGCGCCGGGCGGCCTCAGGCGGCAAAGGAAGCGGCAACGGCCCATATCTTTGCCGCCGCCGAAGCTTATTGCGCCGGTGTTCTGGCCAGTTCCTCGTTCATGCTCTCGTTCGAGATGCGCGACATCGACCCCGCGCTGTCGCCCAAAACCTCATCAGTCCGCCGCTATCTGACCGGAGACGACCAATGACCACACTTGCCACCCATCTGGCGCGACTGGACACCCACCTTGCCCGGTTCCGCGACAGCGGCATCCTGAACCTGATCGACGGGCAGGATGTTGCCGCCGCGAATTGGTTCGAGACCCGCTCGCCGGTTGATGACAGCCTGATTGCCAAGGTGGCGCTTGGCGATGCGGCCACGATCGACGCCGCAGCCAAGGCGGCCAAGGCGGCCTTTCCGGCATGGGCGGCGATGCCCGGCGATCAGCGCAAGGCCATCCTGCACCGCATCGCCGACCTGATCGAGGCGCGGGCCGAGGAAATCGCACTTTGCGAATGCTGGGATACCGGGCAGGCGTGGCGCTTCATGTCCAAGGCGGCGCTGCGCGGCGCCGAGAATTTCCGCTTCTTCGCCGATCTGGCCCCCGGCGCGCGCGACGGGCAAAGCCTGCCGACGCCGACGCATTGGAACGTGACTTCGCGCCATCCCATCGGGCCGGTCGGGGTGATCACGCCGTGGAACACGCCTTTCATGCTGTCCACATGGAAAATCGCCCCGGCGCTGGCGGCAGGCTGCACCGTGGTTCACAAACCGGCCGAGTTCAGCCCACTTTCCGCGCGGCTTCTGGCCGAGATCTGCCATGAGGCGGGCCTGCCGCCGGGCGTTCTGAACCTTGTGAACGGCATGGGCGAGGGCGCCGGACGGGCGCTGACCGAACATCCCGACATCAAGGCCATCGCCTTTGTCGGCGAGACGAAGACCGGCAGCATGATCATGCGGCAGGGCTCCGAAACGCTGAAGCGGGTGCATTTCGAACTTGGCGGCAAGAACCCGGTGATCGTGTTCGAGGATGCCGATCTGGAGCGCGCGCTGGATGCCGTGATCTTCATGATCTACTCGCTCAATGGTGAGCGTTGCACCTCTTCCTCGCGGCTTCTGGTGCAGGAAAGCGTGGCCGACAGGTTCCACGACATGCTGGTCAAACGGGTGAACAACATCAAGGTCGGCCATCCGCTTGACCCGGCGACCGAGGTGGGGCCACTGATCCACAAGACCCATTTCGACAAGGTTATGGGCTATGTGGCCATCGGGCACGAAGATGGCGCGGCGCTGGCCGCCGGAGGAAGCCGCGTCGGGGATCAGGGGTGGTTCGTGCGCCCCACCCTGTTCACGGGAGCCACCCCCGCCATGCGGATCGCGCAGGAAGAGGTGTTCGGCCCCTTCCTGACCACGCTGACCTTCGCGGATGAGGAGGAGGCGCTGCGCATCGCCAATGGCGTGGCCTATGGGCTGACCGGCTATGTCTGGACCAATGACCTGACCCGGGCGCTGCGCGTCTCGGACCGGCTGGAGGCGGGGATGATCTGGGTCAACAGCGAAAACGTGCGCCACCTGCCGACACCTTTTGGCGGGGTCAAGGCCAGCGGCATCGGCCGCGACGGCGGCGACTGGTCGTTCGAATTCTACATGGAAACCAAGAACACCGCCTTCGCCCTTGGCCACCACAAGATTCAGCGGCTGGGCGCCTGACGCGCCCGGCCCTCAGCACGCAGGAAACGCGCTGAACCCCTAGGGAGGAAGACCATGGGAGAGATCATTCTCGCCGCCAAATGCACGCATGTTCCGACGATGCTGATGTCGGAACAAGACGGCCCGGTGAAGGGCAAACGTCAGGCGGCGATTGACGGCCATGTCGAAATCGGCCGCCGCGCCAAAGAGCTGGGCGTGGATACCGTGATCATCTGCGACACCCATTGGGTGATCAACGCGGGCTTTCACATCAACGCCAACAGCCATTTCGAAGGGCTGTTCACCTCGAACGAATTTCCGCAATTCATCCAGAACATGCCCTATGCCTATGAGGGCAATCCGGCGCTTGGTGACGCCATCGCCGAGGCGGCGCGCGATCTGGGGGTCTATACGCTGGCCCATCACCTCGACAGCCTGGAAATGGAATATGGCACGCTGGTTCCGATGCGGTTCCTGAGCCGGGCGCATCAGATGAAGGTGGTGTCGGTCGCGGCATGGTGCACGGTACATAGCCATGACGAAAGCCGGGTGATCGGTCAGGCGATCCGCCGCGCGGTCGAGGCCAGCGACTCGCGCGTGCTGCTGGTCGCCTCGGGGTCGCTGTCGCACAAGATCTGGCCGAACAAGGATTATGCCGCCAACAACGGCACCTTCACGATTTCCAGCGAGTTCAACCGCCAGATGGACCTGCATGTGCTGGAGATGTGGAAGAACGGCGATCATGCCACCTTCCTGAAGATGCTGCCGGAATATGCCCAGTTCTGCTGTGGCGAAGGCTCGATGCACGACACAGCCATGCTCTATGGCGCGCTGGGTTGGGACAGCTACACCGGCAAATGCGAAGTGGTGACCCCCTATTTCCCGTCGTCCGGCACCGGACAGACCAATGTCATCTTCCCCCTGTAAGGACGCCAGATGCCCATTCCCGCCGCCAACCTCTATCCGCCCTTCAACATCGTCCGCCTAAGCCATGTCGAGCTGAGTGTCACCGATCTGGCGTGGAGCCGCGCCTATTATGTGGACATGCTGGGCCTTCAGGTCAGCCATGAAGATGCCGGTCACATCTATCTGCGCGCTCTGGAGGAGCGGGGGCATCATTGCATGATCCTGAAAAAAGCCGAGGCGGGCCATGTCGGCGTGCTGGGCTTCAAGGTCTGGGACGAAAATGATCTGGACCGGGCCGAGGCGTGGTTCCGCGCCAAGGGCCTGCCCACCGGCTGGATCGAGCGGCCCTTCATGGGCCGGGTGCTGCGGACCCGCGATCCTTGGGGCGTGCCGCTGGAGTTCTATGCCAAGATGGACCGGCTGCCGCCGATCCATCAGCAGTATAAACTCTATCGTGGGGTCAAGCCGCTGCGCATCGACCATTTCAACCTGTTTGCAAGTGATGTGGACGCCAGCGTTGCCTTCTATGGCGAGATGGGCTTTCGCGTGACGGAATACACCGCCGATGAGGAAACCGGCCGCACCTGGGCGGCGTGGATGCATCGCAAGGGCGGGGTGCATGACGTGGCCTTTACCAACGGCACCGGCCCGCGCCTGCACCACACCGCCTTCTGGGTGCCCACGCCCCTGAATATCATCGACCTGCTCGACCTGATGTCCACCTCGGGCTATCTGCCGAACATCGAGCGCGGGCCGGGGCGGCACGGCATTTCCAACGCCTTCTTCCTTTACATCCGCGACAGGGATGGCCACCGGACCGAGATCTATTGCTCGGACTACCAGACGGTTGACCCCGATCTGGAGCCGATCCGCTGGAGCCTGAAAGACCCTCAACGCCAGACGCTCTGGGGGGCGCCCGCGCCAAGATCATGGTTCGAACTCGGCTCGGAATTTGATGGCGCCGCGCTGCGCGAGAGCGACCTGAAGGCGACGCCCATCGTGGCGCCATAAGAAGGGGGGCCGTCTGCCCCCCTCTGGCCTGCGGCCATTCACCCCCCGAGGATATTTTCGCCAAGATGAAGGACACGGCCCATGGGCTTGCCAAGGTTAGCCACCATCCGCGCCAAGGGCGCACAACATTATGGTGTGGTTGTCGAGGGCGGCATTGTCGCGCTGTCGGCCGCATTCCCCCAATGGCCGACCCTGCGCGAGGTGATCGCGGCGGATGGGCTGGACGCGCTGGCCCGGGCCGCCGAAGGGCGGGCGCCGACCCATGCCGACGGCAGTTTTGACTGGGACATCCCGGTGCCGGCGCCGGAAAAGATCATCTGCGTCGGCGTGAACTTTCCCGACCGCAATGCCGAATACAAGGACGGGCAAGAGGCGCCGCCGAACATGTCGCTGTTTCCGCGCTTTGCCCGCAGCTTTACCGGCGCGGGTCAGCCGCTGATCCGGCCGCCGGAAAGCCCGCAACTGGATTACGAGGGCGAGATTGCGGTGGTGATCGGCAAGGGCGGGCGCCGCATCGCCGAGGCCGAGGCGCTGACCCATATCGCCGCCCTGACGCTGTGTAATGAGGGCACGATCCGCGACTGGGTGCGCCATGCGAAATTCAACGTCACCCAAGGCAAGAACTGGGACCGCTCCGGCGCCATCGGGCCCTGGCTCGTGCCCTTCACCGATCTGGGGCAGATCGTTAATGTGGCGCTGGAAACGCGGGTGAATGGCGAGGTCCGACAATCCGACCGCACCGGGCGGATGCTGTTTCCGGTGGCGCGGCAGATCGCCTATATCTCGACCTTCACCACGCTGGTTCCGGGGGATATCATCGTGACCGGCACCCCCACCGGCGCGGGCGCACGGTTCGATCCGCCGATCTGGCTGAAGCCCGGCGATGTCATCGAGGTAACCGCCGAAGGCATCGGCACCCTGACGAACGGAGTGGCAGACGAATGACCCCCGATCAGATCGCCGCCGCCGCCCAAGCCCTGTTGCAGGCCGAACGGACCGGCCTGCAGACCGGGCTTCTCAGCCTGCAATATCCGGCGATCACGCTGGACGATGCCTATGCGGTGCAGGCGGCCCTTGTGGCGGCCAAGCGGGCGGCGGGGGCCAAGGGGATCGGCTGGAAGATCGGGCTGACCAGCCGGGCGATGCAACAGGCGCTGGACATCACGACGCCGGATTCGGGTGTGTTGCTGGACGATATGCTGTTTACCGATGGCGCGACGATCCCGGCAGGCCGCTTCATCCAGCCCCGGGTCGAGGCGGAGATTGCCTTTGTCATGCGCGCGCCGCTGGCGGGGGAAGGCGTGACCCGCGAGGATGTGCTGGCGGCCACCGGCGCCGTGGCCCCCAGTCTGGAAATCCTGGACACCCGCATTCTGCGGGCCGATCCGGTGACGAAAGCGGCGCGGAAGATCTTTGATACCGTCGCCGACAATGCCGCCAATGCCGGGATCGTCCTTGGTGCCCAGCGCCACGCAGTTGACGCCCATGACCTGCGCTGGGTCGGCGCCATCGTGAAACGCGACGGGGTGGTTGAGGAAACCGGCCTTGGCGCCGGTGTGCTGGACGATCCGGTGACGGGCATTCTCTGGCTGGTGCATCGGCTTGCGCGCTATGGACTGGGGCTGGCGGCAGGGGATATCGTGCTGTCAGGCTCGTTCATCCGGCCGATCGAGGCGCCGCCCGGCAGCCGCTTCCATGCCGATTTCGGCCCCTTCGGCCAGGTTCACATCAACTTCTGAGGTTCCCATGCCCGCCCCCGAAAACCGCCTGCGCGCCAGCCTTGCCAGTGGCGCCACCCTGCATGGCTGCTGGCTGGGCATGGCCGATGCCTATGTCGCCGAGATGGCGGGCACCTGCGGCTTTGACTGGCTGCTGATCGACGGCGAACATGCGCCGAACGACCTGCGCAGCCTGTCGGCCCAGCTTGCCGTGGTCGAGGCCAGTGCCTCGATCCCCGTTGTCCGGCTGCCCGATGGCAACAGCACCGCCATCAAACAGGCGCTGGATATCGGGGTGCAGAACCTGATGATCCCGATGATCGAAACCGCCGAACAGGCCAAGGCGGCCGTGCGCGCCACGCGCTATCCGCCGCAGGGGTTTCGCGGGGTCGGCTCCAGCCTTGCCCGCGCCTCGCGCTTTTCGGCAATCGGGGATTATCTGACCACGGCGAACGACCAGATTTTCCTGATCCTTCAGGTGGAAAGCCGGGCGGCGCTGGTCAATCTGGATGCCATTCTGGCGGTGGACGGGGTGGATGCGGTGTTCATCGGCCCCTCTGATCTGGCTGCCGATATGGGCCATCTAGGGCAGGCCGGCCATCCGGCGGTGAAGGCCGCGGTGATGGAGACGCTGCGGCGCATCCGGGCTGCCGGCAAGGTGGCAGGCGCGCTGACCACCGATCCGGCCTATATCGACGACTGCCGCGCTGCCGGGGCGAATTTCCTCGGCGTGGGGATCGACGTGCTGCTGTATGTGCAGGCGATGCGGGCGCTGGCGGCGCGGGTGCGCGGCCAGTCCTGACAAAGGCGGGGCCGCGCGGCCCCGCCCCCCGAGGTTCAGGCGCGGTTGGCGCCCATCCTTGCATGGGCTGCCGGATCGCGCGCCTTCAGCCGCGCCGCCGACAGCCAGCCGATCAGCCCGGCCACCGGGATGCTCAGGGGCAGAAGCAGGCCCAGAATGCCGCCCGTCGTGCCGGTCAGATCGCCGAAGTTCAGGAAGATGAACACGAACAGGGCCGCCATGATCAGCCCCGACACCACCGGCAGAACCAGCGTCGTCAGGGGCGAACCGCCACCATTGCGCTGAAAGAACACCGTCACCGCCAGCGAGGTGATGGTCATCATCCCCAAGACGCCCAAGGTGCCGACCTGGCTGATCCAGGTGAACATGTGCAGCACCGGGTCCAGCCCCAGCCCGGCAAAGATCGCCAGCACGACAAGCGCACCCAGCGTCTGCACCACCGAGCCGATATGCGGGCTTTGGTGGCGATCATGGGTCTGACCAAAGGCGGCGGGCAGGATGCCCTCGCGCCCGGCGACATAGCTGTAACGGGCGATATAGTTGTGGAAGGCCGACAGCGCGGCAAACAGGCTGGAGACCAGCAGCAGCCCCATGATCGCCGGAACCGGCCCACCGACATATTGCCCGGCAAGATCGAAGAAGAAGCTGGTCGGATCGGCTAGCCCGCCAATGGTCGGTTGCAGCTTGTCCGCGCCCACACCGGCAATCATCAGCCATGTGGTGAAGACAAAGAAAATGCCGATCATCAGCACGGAAAGATAGGTCGCCCGGGGGATGGTCTTTTCCGGGTCGCGCGCCTCTTCGGCATAGATCGTGGTGGCCTCGAACCCGATGAACGAGCCAAGGCAGAACAGCACCGCCGCCGTCAGAGAGCCGGAGAACAGCGCGGTGGGGTCAAAGAGATTGACCGACAACCCGCTGCCCTCGGCCCCGCCCGCGCCAAGAATGGCGAAATCGACGATCAGCACGATGATGTATTCCAGCGCCACCAGCACGACCAGAACCTTGGCCGAGAGATCCACCTGCCGGTAGCCGAGCAGGCCCACCAGCGCGATGGCAATCAGGCTCCACACCCACCAGTCCAGCACAATCCCGAACCCGGCGAACACGCCCGAGGCGATGCCGCCCAGAAGGCCGATCAGGCCGAACTGCATGGCGTTATAGGCGACCAGCGCCATGAAGGCGGTCGCCCCGCCCCAATTGCCGCCCAGACCCCGCGCCGCATAGGCATAGAAGGCCCCGGCATTGGTCACATGCCGCGACATGGCGACATAGCCGGCCGAAAAGGCCAGCATGATCAGCGTCATGGCAAGGAAGGTGGCCGGCACCCCCGTTCCGTTGCCGATCAGAAAGGCGATCGGCACCGCGCCGGCCACCCCGGTCAGCGGGGCTGCCGCCGAAATGACCATGAAGGTCACGGCGATCAGCCCCAGCGAGTTTCGGCGCAACTGATTGGTGCCGAGTGATGAGTTTTCCGTCATTGTCCACTCCTTGCTGGTTTTATGGGCCCGGTCTTGCTGCCGGTTTCCCTTTCCCTTTGCCGCGCGATGCGGCCTCGTCTCAGTCTCCTTGCGGCAGATGCACCGCACGGCGATAGGCCCGCTGCCCGTAAAGCAGGGCGGCAGGGCTGTCCGACAGCCGGACGGTATGGACCCGTCCGACCAGAATGTGATGCGTCTCCCACAGCAGGGCAGTGGCCAGACGGCATTCGAAACTGGCAGTTGCCCCGGCCAAGATCGGCTGGCCCAGCGGGCCGGACTGCCAGTCGGTGCGCCCGAACCGGGCGGAATGCTCCCCCGCGCCCGCACGACCGGCGAAAAGGTCGGCAATGTCCTGTTGGCCTTCATGCAGAAGATTGGCGCAGAAGGCGCGGTTTTTCAGGATCGCACTGGCCGCAGGCGACAGGTGATGCACACAAGCCAGCAGCGAAGGCTGGTCCCCATCCGCCGAAACCGAGGTCAGCGAGGAAATCGTGACGCCAAATCGTCCACCCTCGCCATCGGTGGTGGCGACGGCAACGAATGTTGCCGCCCGGCTCATCCCTTCCAGAAATCTGGCGCGCAGGTCGCTGTCCATGGCCCTATCCCAGATCGAAGAAGCGTTGCAGTTCCACATCAGGAACCTTGCGGCGGAACTCGTCATGCTGGCTTTGGCGTGTTGCGGTGAAGCTATCGACAAAGCGCGCGCCAAGCCAGTCTTTCGCAAAAGCCGAGCCTTGCAGCCGTTCAATCGCTTCGGGCATCGAGCGGGCAAAGTCGCGCGGTGGCGTCTGGGCATAGCCGGAACCCAGCGTTTCGGGGTCAGGCTCGATCTGCTCCAGAATGCCGGCGACACCGGCGGCAATGGTGGCGGCGGCGGTCAGGTAGGGGTTCGTATCGGCGCCGGGAAGCCGGTTCTCCACCCGCAGCGAACCAGCGTCATGGCCGACAAGCCGGAAGCAGGTGGTGCGGTTCTCATACCCCCATGTCAGGCCGGGCGGGGCGAAAGTGCCCGGCGCAAAGCGGCGATAGGAATTGACCGTCGGCTGAAAGATCAGCGTCATGTCGCCGATATAGGTCTGCAACCCGCCAAGAAAGTGACGGAAGGTCTGGCTGACGCCGTTCTTCTGTGCCGGATCGTGGAACACCGGCTTGCCTGCCTTGTCCTTCAGGCTGACATGCAGGTGGATCGACTGGCTGTCGGCCGCCTCGTTCCAGCGCGGCATGAAGGTCACGCTGCGCCCCTGCCGCAGCGCCAGCGCCCGCAGGAAATTCTTCAGCAACACCAGTTGATCGGCCGGTTCCAGCCCCTCGCCCGCGGCGATGCAGCATTCCATGAAACCAGCGCCGATTTCCTCGTGCATCTTGGCAAGGTTGATCTGCAACGGCTCGCAGATGGCCGCCAGCGCCTCATACCATTCGGTCTGAAGTGCTTGATAGATGATCAGGTCATGGCTGGCATGGGTGGTCGCGGTTTTCAGGTTCCGATAGCCCTTTTCCCGCGCGCTTTCAGGGGTTTCGTCGAACAGGGTATATTCCAGTTCCATCCCGTATTTCGGCACGAACCCCGCCGCCTCGGCCCGCGCCAGCACCGATTTCAGGATCGAGCGCGGGCAGATTTCGGCAGAGGCCCCGGTGAAATTCGACAGCACCAGCAGATCATGCCCCGGCTTGGCCCAGGGCAGGCGGCGGGTGCTGCTCGGGTCCAGCACCAGCGGATCATCGTGGAAATCGCCGGTATCGTCATTCACCCCCGGCATGTTCAGATGCACATCCGTCGGGTCCAGCGCCAGTTGCGCCGGGGCCATGCCCATGCCGTTGCGCGCAATGCCCTGGAGGCTGCCGGTGGACACCATCTGCCCGCGCAGAAGGCCGTTGGTGTCTGTCATGGCCACAGTGGCAAAACGGCTGGCGGGGTCGGCGATATAATCGTCAAGTTTCATGGATCTCACCTGTTGGAAGGGGCGCCGTTCAGCAGCGCCTCCAGTGTCGCCAGATCGGCTTCGGGTCGGGTGGAATAGGCGCGCAGGAACACCCGCAGGCCATTGTGGATATAGCGCGCCAGCGTGGCGCGGTCGGGCAGCGCGGCAGGCATATACAGCGCCTGCGTCCGCGGCGCCGACAGGATCAGGCCCCAAAGGTCTTGCGCGGCAAGTTCGGCATCCTCGAACAGCAGCGCGCCTTCATCCCGCCGGTCGGTCAGATAGCCCATGATCCCGCGCAACAGGTGATCCGGCCCCGAAGCCTGATAGGCCGGCCCCAGATCGGGAAATCGCTGCACCTCGCCGATGATCAGCCGCGCCAGAGACAGCATGTCCGGTCGCATCACCGTCGCGGCATAATCCCACGAAAAGTCGAGCAGTTCCCGCACCATCGCCCCGGGCTTGGGATTAGCAAAGACCTCCAGCATGGCATCGCGCTTGCCCAGCATCATCGCCTGAAACAGCGTCTCTTTCGACGGGAAATACTGGTAGAGGGTCGGCTTGGTCAGACCCGCCTCGGCGGCCACCGCATCCATCGTTGTGCCGGAATAGCCGGTGGCGGCAAACACCGTCAGCGCAGCATCCAAAATGCGCTGGGTGCGCTCGGCCCGGTTCTGTGCGCGGCGCGACAGGGCAGCCGTCACGGCAATCTGCCCAGAAAGTCGAGCAGCGCCCGGTTATAGGCCGCAGGTTGCTCGACGTTGCAGACATGGCCGGCGTCGGCGATCACCTCGAACCGGACATCCGGCAGCGGCGCCTGATCCCAGATACGACCCGCCACGCCGCGGATTTCCGCCGGGGGGGCCAGCCGGTCATGCTCGCCCGTCATCATCAGGACGGGCATGGTCAGCCGAGCAAAGTCGAACCGTTCCAAGGGGTTGGTGAAACAGCGCAGCGCGTCGCGGTAGGTTTCGGCCGGAATCGCCGCCATTGAGGCCAGCAGTTGCTGCCGCACCGCGTCAGAGGCACCCGGCCCGGCAAGCACCTTGACCACGGCGGGCGCAAAATCGGCGGGCACCTGCCCGGCGTCCAGCGGCACTTCGCGGCTGATGCGGAAGGCTTCGCGTTCGTCGGGGCCTGCTTCGGACATGCCGGTGCAACCGCCCGACAGGACCAGCCCGTCCAGCATCTGCGGATGGCGCATGGCGAAAGAGGTGGCAATCCACGACCCATAGGACAGACCGACCAGAACCAGCCGCTCGGCCCCCATGTCCTGCATCACCCGCAGGATGTCGTCACAGTAATCGTCCACCGTGGACTGCCTTGCGCCCAAGGTGCTGTCGCCATAGCCGCGCAGGTCAAGGGCCGCGGCAGGCATGACGCCGCTTGCCGCGGCAAGTTGCAGCGCCCAGTTGTGGCGGCTGCCGCCGATGCCATGCAGAAACAGGCAGAGCCTGCGCCCCGGCCCGCCTGCCACCGTCAGCCCAAGCCGCGGCAGATCGTCGATGCTGCGCTCTTGCGCCGGGGGCAGCGGGGTGACCTTGAACGGCGCGGGCGGCGCGGCATGGGTCAGCGCCAGCCCCTCAAGCGCGGCAATCCCGGCTTCAAAAACTGCGCGCGTGCCGTCGCAGATCGCCGCAAGCCGGGCGGCGGGGGCACGGACCACGGCGGACCAGACGACCACCGCCCCGTCACCTTCGGCCGCGCTGACGGTCAACCGCGCATCATAGGCTTCACAGCCGGCAATCCCCGCAAGATGGCGGTAGCCAAGGCTGCGGTCGCTGTCGCTGAACCACGTCAGTTGCTCACGGTAGAGCGTTTCTTCCCCCTTCACCGTGAAGGCGCGGATCAGGGCGCCCTGCGCGCCCCGTTCTTCGGTGATCGTCGCCATCCACGGATGCCAAAGACCGCAAAAGTCGCGCAGCACGGCCCAGACCGCGCCGGGTGCTGCGGCGACCGTGCCGCGCACCTGAACCTGATCGCGCGGCATCAGCGCAGCATCCGCAGGGTGCCGCTGTCGCCCCGCCAGAGCGAGTTGCGCGCGCCGCCCTCATCCCCCGGGGCGCTGTCGATCTCGTCCATCTCATACAGCGCCAGAACCCCCAGATAGTCTTCCATGATTTCAGAGGTATAGGGCAACATCAGCGCACCGCAGCGGCTGTCACGATACATCCGTTCCAGCGGCAGCGACTTCAGCATCGACTGGCCGCCACAGGTGCGGATCGCCAACGCGGCAATCTCTTGCACGCCTTCCATGACGTTGTATTGCGCGGCATACATCCGCATCACCTCGCCCTTGGTCGGAAAGCCCTTGGCCTCACCGAACGCCTGCCACCAGAGGGCGCGCATATTGGCCAGACGGGCATAGATCTTGCCCACGGTGATCCGCTTGGTCGCATACATCCGCCGGTCGATCGGCGGCTGCCCGGGGGTCTTGCCTTTCAGGTAGTCCACCATGAAGTCATAGGCGCCCTGCGCCACGCCCATATAGGTGGGCGACAGGGTGGCCATCATATGTGGGAAGTTCGGCAGCGTCTTGCCGAAGATGCCCGGCGGCATCAGCATGTCATCGGCGCTGACGAACACATCCTTCAGGATCAGATCGCGCGAGTTGGTGCCGCGCATCCCCAGCGGGTCCCAGTCGCCCCGCACCGTCAGGCCCGGCGCATCCTTGTGGACGACGAACAGCACGGTGTCTTCGTGCCGGGGTTCGATGCCCTCAAAAACCTCGGTGCAGACGATGGTGTAATAGTCGCAATAGCCCGCCAGCGAGGCGAATTTCTTGAACCCGTTGATCTTCCAGCCGCCTTCGACCTTGCGGCATTGGGTCTGGTTCGGCTTCGAGGTCCAGTTCTGCCCGCCCTCGGAAATCGGTTGCGAAAAGATCGCCCGTTCCGCAATCGCCCGGCGGAATTGCCGTTCGCGCAGCGGGGCGAAGGCGGCCTTCTCTTCCGGCGTCAGGTTCGGCATTTCGAACATGAACCGCGACCATGCCATGGACGAATTGTGCATGTTGAATGTCAGCGCAGTCGCGCCGCAGAACTTGCCGATCTCGGCCCCCACCATGGCATATTCGCCCATGGTAAAGCCCCAGCCGCCGAATTCCTGCGGAATGCACAGGCCCAGAAAGCCTTCATCCGCCAGATCGCGGTAATTCTCCACCGGGAAAGAGGCGTCATCATCCACCGCCTTGGCCCGCTCGGCAAAGCGGGGGCCAAGGTCGTTCACCCGGCGCAGGACGGCCTGCACTTCGGGGCGGATGCGGGACAGGTCGTAATAATCGGCGATATCGCTCATGGTCGGTCTCTTTCGGGAAAGGGGTCAGAGGGCCAGATCGCCCTGAAGCACGCCGTCCTGCACAACGGTGCGGCCATCCAGCGCGATGGTGCAGTTGCGCATCGGCAGGTCGAAATGGCCCAGCGTGTAGCGTCCGGCATATTGGTTGGCGCCAGTGGACCACAGGAAACTGCCGGCCAGCGCGCGGAACTCCACCGCCTGCATATCGCGCTTGTCATACATCGCGGCCGAAACCCAGCGCGCGCCGGGATGCATCCCCCAGCCGACATGGCTCATGCCATAGGCGTTGCGGTCGTCCCAGGCTTCCATGTATTCGCGGAAATGCAGGGCGTCGATGCCGTCGCCCTTGATGGCGGTGACGAAATCATCCTGAATGGTAAAGTCGATCTGGCTGGTCAGATAGGTCTTGAACGTCAGGTTCATGTCGCCCACGCCCATCACGATCCGCCCGTTCACCGCATTCTTGCCCGGGAAGGCAAGGCAGAGGCCGCCCGGCCAATGCGCCACCGCCCCCGGTGTGGTGCCGAACCCCGCCGTGCCGCCGCAGGGCGCGCCGCGCAGGTCCACGGTCAGGTCGGTGCCAAGGGCCGAAGTCACCCGCATTTCCGACGCTTCGCGCAGCATCTGGATGCCAAGCTGCACCTTGGGGCCATGTTCGGCCTTCGGCTCGGTCCGCTCCAGAATTTCGGGGTGTTCGTTGGTGATGACCAAGAGGCGGGTGTTGCCGGCGTCTTCGATCTCGGGCCATTCGGGGGCGTGGATCAGCCCCTCGACCGTGCAATCCACGATCACCTCAACCCGTTTCAGCGCCTCGATCACCGCGCGGTTGCCCTGCAAGGCCCAGCTTGTGCCGGTGGATTTCACCGGAACCGGCGCGCTTTGTGGTGGGGTCGGCATCTGGATCATGCAGAACTCGGCGCCCAGATCATAGGCCGCCAGTTCGCAAAGCTGCACCAGCACCGGGCGCGACTGTGTTTCGTGCAGGATCGCAATGGGCGTGCCCTTGCCGATCCCGTTGAGTGCCAGAACTCGGCGGAAAGCGGCAAGCCACTTTCCCTCGATGCGCTCTTGAAGCATCGCTCTCCCTATCCCTGTTGCGATTCGCCTTGTGGCGAATTTCTTTACTCTTGGGTTAAGGTTTGTCGATGAAGACGGTTCTGTCAAATATATTTTAAGGTTGAAATTGTCGCCCGACATCAAGGGCTTGGGTGCCAGACATGAAAAGGCCCGCCACAGCGGCGGGCCTCAACAACCGAAAAATGGTGCCGTTACAGCGCGACCCAGGTGGCATCCTGCCGGGACGACCGCACGCAGGCATCGACAAAACGCATCCCCTGCAAGCCCGCCTCAAGCCCAGGCAACACGTCCAGCGCCGCCGAACGGCCCCCGGCCTGTGCGGCGCGGATCGCCTCGGCGGCACCGGCATAGATGTTGGCAAAGCCTTCAAGATAGCCTTCGGGATGGCCGCCGGGGGTGCGGCTGACCGCCGCCGCCGCCGGATTGGCACCCGATCCACCCCGGGTCAGCAGGCGCTTCGGCTGACCGAAGGGGGTGAACCACAGGTAATTCGGGTCTTCCTGCGCCCATTCCAGACCGCCCTTTTCGCCGTAAACCCGCAGGCGCAGCGCGTTTTCATTGCCGGGGGCCACCTGACTGCACCACAGCATCCCCCGCGCCCCACCTTCGAACCGCAGCAACACATGGCCGTTGTCATCCACCCGGCGCCCAGGAACAAAGCTTTGCAGATCGGCGGCCAGTTTCTCGACCTTCAATCCGGTCACGAAACAGGCAAGGTTATGGGCATGGGTGCCGATGTCGCCGGTCGAGCCGCCCGCGCCGCTGCGCTCGGGGTCGGTGCGCCATTCCGCCTGCTTGCTGCCCGAAGCCTCGCTCGCCTCGGTCAGCCAATCCTGCGGATATTCCACCTGCACCACACGGATCGCGCCCAGTTCGCCCGAAGCCACCATGTCACGCGCCTGCCGGATCATCGGATAGCCGGTGTAATTATGCGTCAGGATGAACAGCGCCTTTGACGCGCCAATCGCCTCGGCCAGATCGGCGGCCTGATCCAGCGTGGCCGTCAGCGGCTTGTCACAGATCACATGGATGCCACGGGCCAGAAACGCCTTGGCGGCAGCGGCGTGAACATGGTTCGGCGTGACGATCGCCACCGCTTCGATCCCGTCGGAGCGGGCGGCTTCGGCGGCGGCCATCTCGTCAAAACTGCCATAGCAGCGGTCCGCCGCCAGCCCCAGCGCAAGGCCGCTGTCGCGCGACTTCTCGGCGGTCGAAGAGAGCGCCCCCGCCACCAGATCAAATTGCCCGTCGATACGGGCAGCAATGCGGTGAACCGCGCCGATGAAGGCATCCTTGCCGCCGCCGACCATTCCCAGTCTGATCTTGGCCATGATTACAACCCCAGCAGGCGGCGGTTGGCCGCATCATCGCTGCCGCCATCGGCAAAATCGTCGAACGCTTTCTCGGTTACCCGGATGATGTGGTTGCGGACAAACTCCGCCCCTTCCCTCGCGCCATCCTCGGGGTGTTTCAGGCAGCATTCCCATTCGACCACCGCCCAGCCATCGAAATCATTCGCCGTCAGCTTGGAGAAGATCGCACCGAAATCAACCTGCCCGTCACCCAGACTGCGGAAGCGGCCCGCGCGGTTCACCCAAGACTGGAAGCCGCCATAGACACCCTTGCGCCCGGTGGGATTGAACTCGGCATCCTTGACGTGGAACATGCGGATGCGGTCCTTGTAGATGTCAAGATTATCAATGTAGTCAAGGCATTGCAGCACATAATGGCTGGGGTCATACAACATGCAGGCCCGCGCATGGCCGTTCACGCGGTCAAGGAACATCTCATAGCTGTCGCCGTCATGCAGATCCTCACCGGGGTGGATCTCATAGCAGACATCCACACCACAGTCTTCGGCATGGTCCAGCAGCGGGCGCCAGCGGCGGGCCAACTCGTCAAAGGCCAGCTCGACCAGCCCCGCCGGGCGCTGCGGCCAGGGGTAGACAAAGGGCCAGGCCAGAGCGCCCGAAAAACTGGCCATCGCCGTCAGCCCCATTTGGCGCGAGGCGGACAGTGCCTGCTTCACCTGCTCCACCGCCCATTCCTGCCGCGCCTTGGGATTGCCGCGCACGGAAGGCGCCGCGAAACCGTCGAACGCCTCGTCATAGGCGGGATGCACGGCGACAAGCTGCCCCTGAAGATGGGTCGAAAGCTCGGTCACCGTGATGCCATTGGCGGCGGCAATACCCTTGAACTCGTCGCAGTAATCCTTGCTGGTGGCGGCCTTGGCGAGGTCGATCAGCCGGCCATCCCAGCTTGGCACCTGCACCCCGGCATAGCCGCAATCGGCAGCCCATTTGGTGATACTGTCCCATGAGTTGAACGGCGCGGCATCCCCCGCGAATTGCGCAAGGAACAGCGCGGGCCCTTTCATCGTCTTCATTTCTGTCTCCTCCTGTCGGTCAAGTCAGGCCAGCCGCCACCATCTGCGCGCGGATATGGGCATAGCCCTCACGGTATACAGCTTGCGGGCTTTCGGCAAAGTCGCGCCAGACTTTTGTTGCCGCCGCCAGATCGGGCAGGCCCCGGCCGAACGCCTCGATCGTCAGCCAGTCGTCATAGCCGATGGATTTGATCGCGGCAAAAGTCTCTGCCCAGGGGATATTGCCGCGCCCCGGCACGCCCCGGTCATTCTCGGAAATGTGGATATGCACCACATCGGCCTTGTGCGCGGTCAGCGCGGCGATGGGGTCGGTCTCCTCGATGTTGCAATGGAACGTGTCATACATCGCGCGGATGTTCGGGTGGTTGATCCGGGCAAGCAAGGCCGAAAGATCGGCCATGGTGTTGACCAGATAGCATTCGAAACGGTTCAGCGCCTCAAGCCCGACAGTCACGCCCACAGTGGCGGCATGGGCGCCGATGGCCTGCTGGCTGTCAATGGCGCGGGCGATTTCATCGGCGGTCGGCCCCTGCCCGGAAAACTGGCCCAACACCGAATGCAGCGGCCCCGAAACCCGGTCCGCCCCCAGTTCCGCCGTGCAATCCAGCACCCAGCGCATCCGGTCTATGCCCGCCTGCCGCACTGCCCGGTCGGGCGAGATCAGGTCAAGCGCCGGGTCGCCGATGGCCGAAACCGCTGTGCGTTGCAGGTCCAGCCCGTCAAGCAGGGTGCCAAGCCGCGCATAATCTGCCCGAGCGCCCTCAAACACCGGGATATCCACCCCGTCAAAGCCCGTTGCCCGGATATCGGCCATCAGCGCCTCATGCCCGGCATCGACCTTGGTCGTCCAGAGAAACATGCACATTCCAAGCTTCATGCGGCGCCCTCCCCTGCGTTATCTGGTCTTACCAAATGAGACGCCGGACGACTAGCCCCTGACAATGCTCGGCGCCGGTTTTTCTTGTTTATGGGGCTTTACGCAAATATTCCAGCCCCACCCCCTTGCGTCGGGCTTGACCCTCTGCGGAAATCCTCACAATCTGGTCAAACCAGAATTGCCGGGATGCCGCAGATTCTGCGACGCAAGCCCAAAGGGAGGAACCATGCATCTTTCGACTCACAACTGGATGCGCGCCGAGCCGCTGGAAACCACGGTGCGCCGGATCAAGCAATACGGCTACGAATCCATCGAGATTTCGGGCGAGCCGACGCAATACAACACCCGCGACACGCTCAAGCTGTTGAAAGACAACGGGATGCGCTGCTGGGGCGCCGTCACGCTGACCCTGGGGGAGCGCAATCTGGCCGCCAAGGATGAAGGTCAGCGTGCCCGTTCGGTCGATTATGTGAAATCGGTCATCACCATGGTTTCCGAGCTTGAGGGCGAGATTGTCACCCTTGTCCCGGCCACTGTCGGCAAGGTGACCCCCGATGCCACCCCCGAGGAAGAATGGAAATGGGTGGTCGATGCCACGCGCGAATGCTTCGCCCATTCGCAAAAGAAGGGGGTCCGCATTGCGGTCGAGCCGCTGAACAGGTTCGAGACCTATCTTTTCAACCGCTGCGCACAGGCTTTGGCGCTGGCCGATGCGGTGAGCCCGGAATGCGGCGTCTGTCTGGACGCCTATCACCTGAACATGGAAGAGACGAACATCTATGACGCGATCCGCCTTGCCGGAAAGCGGCTGTTCGATTTCCACGTCGCCGACAACAACCGCTTTGCGGCGGGGCTGGGGCATCTGGACTGGCCCAAGATCATCGGCACCCTGAAAGAGATCGGTTATGACGGCGCGGTCACGAATGAATTCGTGGCCCCGGTGGACCGCACCCCTGCCGCGCCCTATCCCGAGATGGTGGAAAGGAACCCGGTCGATATCTCGCCCGAGCAGTTGAAGTTCATTCAGGATCACGGGTCGAGCCTGCTGACCGAAGCCTTCTATGCCGACCAGATGCGCATCACGGCGGAAACCCTGCTGCCGCTGATCAAGTAAGCGCCGGATGGCCCTTCGGGGCCATCCCGCACCCGAAGGGAGGGGTATATGCGTATCAAGTCGGTTCAGGCCCGCTGGGTCCAGATCCCCATCGAGGCCGCGCGCCAGCATGTCAGCGATTTCGGCCGGTTGCAGACTTTTGACGCCGCCATTCTGCGGATCGAAACGGAATGCGGCATCGTCGGCTGGGGCGAGGGGAAGAATGCGGCGGGCAGTGCCGGCGATTATGCCGCGCTGGTGCATCTGCTGAACCGTGAATTCGGGCCGCGGCTGATCGGGCGCGATGCCAGCCAGATCACCCAGATCTGGGAAGACCTGTATAACGGCAGCCGGGCTGTCGCCTCGGCAGCGCGGGGGCATCCGCTGCCAGAGCTGGCGCGGCGCGGGCTGACGCTGGCGGCGATCAGCGCCATCGACATCGCGTTGTGGGACATTCGCGGCAAATCGCTGGATCAGCCGATCTGGGCGCTTCTGGGCGGGCGCAAGACCACACATCTGCCCGCCTATGCCTCGGGCGGCTGGGCCGATACGGCAGGCATTGGCGATCAGTTGCAGTCCTATATCGACGAAGGCGGCTTTCGCGCGCTCAAGATGCGGGTCGGGTCGATGGACGGGCGGCCACAGGTTTCTGCAGCCCGCGTGCAGGCCGCGCGCAAAGCCATCGGCCCCGAGGTAGAGCTGATGGTGGACGCCCACGGCACCTATACCGTGGCCGAGGCCAAGCGTTTCGCCCATATGGTGGCCGATTGCGACCTTGCCTGGTTTGAAGAGCCGGTCAGCGCCGATGACCGCGCCGGTCTGGCCGAGTTCCGCGCCTTCAGCCACATTCCCGTGGCCATCGGCGAAAGCGAATGCAGCCGCTTTGACTTTGCCGCGCTGGCCGCCGGTCGCTGCGCCGACATCTTCCAGCCCGACCCGGCCTTTTGCGGCGGCATCACCGAGGCGATGCGGATTGCCACCATCGCCTCGGCGTTCAACCTGCGGCTGGCCCCGCATCTCTGGGCAGGCGCGCCTTGTTTCTTTGCCGGGCTGCATGTGCTGGCCGCCGCCCCTGCCGGTTTCATCGTCGAGTTCTCGCTGGGTGCCAATCCGATGATCCATGACCTCTCACGCGCCCCGGTGCGGGTGGTTGACGGCATGATCGCGGTGCCCGAGGCGCCGGGCCTCGGGCTTGACATCGACCCCGATATGATTGCGCGTTTCGTCAAGGACTGACCCAGCCGGAGCCCCCCATGCAGCAGGAGGATTTTCTTCCCGCCATCACCGCCCACCTGATCGAAGCGGCCCGCGCCAATGACGGCAAGGCGCCGTCCGAGCGTGATCTGGCCGAGAAGTTTCAGGTCTCGCGCGGGCTGGTGCGCGAGGCGCTGGCAATCCTCGAAGCGATGCAGGTGATCGAGCGGCGGGCGAAATCGGGCATCTATGTGAACGACGGCATCGGCGGCATCGAAGCGATGGCCTTTTTCGCCAGGATCGGCCTTCCCCTTGAAAACAGACAGATTTTTGAGGCTGTAGAAGTGCGCAAGATCCATGAGATCAAGGCGGCGGAACTGGCTGCCTCACGTGCCAATGACGAAAACTATGCGCGCCTGCGCGATGTCCTCACCCGGTCCGAAGACAGGTTGCGTCAGGGCGAAGGGCTGGACAAGCTGGATCAGGAGTTTCATCTGGAGATCGTGCGGGCCACACAGAACACGGTTTTCCTGAACATCTGCACCTCGTTTTACGCCCTGAGCCATAACCGCCTTCAGGTCTATTTCCGCAGCCCCGAACGCAACCGGCGGTCGCATGAAGAGCATCAGCAGATCTTTGATGCCTTGCTGCGACGCGATGCCTCACTGGCTTCGGCGCTGATGGTGTCACACCTGCGCGGCGCGATGAGCTACTGGAGCGAAATCCTCGAACCGCCACCGGCAGGGGCCTGAAATGGCCGGGCCGGTGATCTTTTCCACCCATCCGCTGCATCCCGAAGTGACCGCAGCGCTGCAGGCAATTGGCCCCTACCGCGTGGCCACGGCCCCGACACCCGCCGCGATCATCACCGAAAGCGTGGGGGCAGAGGTGATCGTGGTCCGCGCCCCGATCCCGCCTGAGGTGGTGTGGCGCGAGGCGGGGCTGAAAGCCCTTCTGCGCCACGGCGCCGGGCTGGACATGATCCCGGTCGAGGTGGCGACTGAGGCCGGGGTTCTGGTGACCAATGTCCCGGGTGCCAATGCGTTGACGGTGGCCGAGCATGTGATCTGGTCCGCCATGGCCCTGTTGCGGCGCTATCCGCAGGTGGACCGCGACCTGCGCCAAGGCGGCTGGGCCGCAGGACGCAGCCATTCCGACCACGGGCGCGAGATTTCGGGCCGGGTGCTTGGCGTGCTGGGCATGGGCAATATCGGGCGGGCGCTGGCCGGAATGGCGCAGGGCGGGTTTGGCATGACGGTGATTGCCCATACCCGCAGCGGCAGCGGACTGCCCAAGGGGGTGGAGCATGTCGATCTGGAAACCCTTTTCGCCAAGTCAGACATCCTCGCCCTTTGCGCCCCCCTGACCGACCAGACGCGCGGGCTTGTCGATAGGGCGGCGCTGGCGCGGATGCGGCCCGGGGCCATTCTGGTCAATGTGGCGCGCGGGCCGGTTGTGGTTGAAGAGGCGCTGATCGCCGCGCTCGCCTCGGGCCATCTGGGTGGGGCGGCGATTGATGTGTTCGACACCCAGCCGCTGCCGCCCGATCATCCGTTCCTGTCGCTGCCCAATGTCATTCTGACCCCGCATATGGCCGGGATCACCGAAGAAAGCATGTTGCGCATGGGCATGGGCGTGGTGGAAGAGGCCCGCCGCATCGCGGCGGGCACCCTGCCCCTGCATCTTGTCAACCCCGGGGTTCTGCCGCGTTTCACCGCCCGCTTTGGCTGAGGCAACGCCTCAGCCAAGCGCCAGATTGACGCCGCTTGCGGGATCAAAGGTCAGCACTCGCTCGGGCTTCCAGCCGAACCGCACCACCTCGTCCCGTGCCACGCGGGTTCCGGCGGGCACGGTCACATGCAGCCGCGTGTCGCCCATGTCCATCGCCAGAATCTTGATGACGCCCTGATCCTCGATGTCGAAAACCCGCGCCTCGGCAGGGGCGCCGCCCGCCAGAACCACATTCTCAGGCCGCACGCCAAAGGTAACGGCCCGCGCGCCCAGAGCGGCGGCACTGACCGGCAGGCTGTAGCCGCCAATTTCTGCACCGCCTGCGCCCAGCCGCCCCTCGATCAGGTTCATCGGCGGGGAGCCGACCGAGCGGGCAACGAAAGTGTTCAGCGGGCGTTCGTAAATCTCGGAAGGCGTGCCGACCTGCACCAGACGGCCCGATTGCAGCACGCCGATCTTGTCGCCCATCGACATCGCTTCCACCTGATCATGGGTCACGAACAGAAAGGTCGCGCCCAGCTCGGCATGAAGTTTCTTCAACTCCACCCGCAGGGACTCCCGCAATTTGGCATCCAGCGCCGAAAGCGGCTCGTCCATCAGAAAGACCGAGGGCTGCCGCACGATGGCCCGCCCGATGGAAACCCGCTGCATTTCGCCACCCGACAGACGCTCGACCTTGCGATCCAGAAGATGGGTGATCTGCAGCGTCTTCGCGGCGCGGTCCACCCGGCGGGCGATTTCCTCTTCGCTTTGCCGCCGTACCTTGGAGCGCAGCGGAAACTCAAGGTTCCCCCGCACGGTCAGCCGCGGGTAAAGTGAATATTGCTGCAGCACCAGCGCCACATCTCGCTGTGCCGCGGTCCAGTCGCCCACATCGCGGTTGCCGATGCTGACGCTGCCGGTATCCGGCTTTTCCAGCCCAGCAATCACGCGCAGGGTGGTGGTCTTGCCCGCCCCGGTACGACCGAGCAGCACGAAAAACTCGCCATCCTCGACCACCAGATCCAGCCCTTTCAGCGCCCGTTGCGCACCAAAGCTCTTGGTGATCCCGTTCAGTTCGATCCGCGCCATCAGGCCGTCCTCCGCAGCGCCATACCTGTTTCACCGTCAAAGAAATGTGCCCGTTCGGCATCAAGGCCGACCCACAGGCGTTGCCCCTGTCCGCGCACAAAGCCGGGCTCCGCTCGGGCGCGCAGCGTGGCGCCACCAAGACGCACATCGACGATTTCATGCGAACCAAGCGGTTCAAGGTTGGTGGTTTCCGTCTCGACCATGCCTTCGTCGGGTTCATGGCTCAACCGGACCGCTTCTGGGCGGATGCCCAGCTTGACCGCGTTTTTCGGCAAATGCGCGATCAGCCCCGCAGGCATCGCCACACCGGCCCCCGCGCCAAAGGAGAGGCCGCCGTTTTCGACGCCGACATCGGCCACGTTCATCACCGGAGAGCCGACGAACTGCGCCACGAACAGGTTGGCGGGGCGGTTATACACCTCTTCCGGGGTGCCCACCTGTTGCAGCAGGCCACCGTGCATCACGACGATCCGGTCGGCCAGCGACATCGCCTCGATCTGGTCATGTGTCACATAAACCGAGGTGGAGGCGCGGGCGATGTGCAGCCGTTTGATTTCGGCGCGCATTTGTTCGCGCAATTTGGCATCCAGCGCGCCGATGGGCTCATCCATCAAGAGCGCCTTGGGTCGCCGCACCAGCGCCCGACCGATCGCCACGCGCTGCATGTCGCCGCCCGACAGCGCCGAGGGCTTGCGGTTCAAAAGCCGCTCGATCCCCAGCACACGGGCCACTTCGCGCACCGCTGCCTCACGCTCGCTTTGGTTCATGCCGACGGCGCGCAGCGGGAAGGCGATATTTTCGTAAACCGTCATATGCGGATAAAGCGAGAAGGACTGGAACACAAAGGCGATGTCACGGTCCGCCGCCTTGAGATCCTGCACCTCGCGCCCGTCGATGCGGATGGTGCCCGAAGACACCGTTTCCAGCCCGGCAATGGCGCGCAGGGTGGTGGTCTTGCCGCAGCCGGACTGGCCCAGCATCACCACGAATTCCCCGTCTTCGATGGTCAGGTTGACGTTCTTCAGCACCTGAAAGGCGCCGAAATGCTTCTGGATGTCTGTCAGTTCAATCCGCGCCATCAGACCAGTTCTTCCTCTTCTTCTTCAGCAGCTTCCGGCTCGGGCGGGATGTGCGAGGTCACGAGGAACCCGACAAGGCCCAGCAGGATGATGGTCAGCCCGTAACGGTGCAGCACCTCGACCCAAGGCTGGCACAGGCAGATCAGGCCAAGGATCATGGTCCATTGCGCTGCCGGCTCGAACCACTTTGCATTCATCTGGCGAAAGGTCATTTGCGGATCGCTCCGAAGCTCATGCCGCGCAGGAGGTGATTGCGCAGAAGGAAGGTGAAGATCGCCACGGGCACAAGGAACAGGAAGGCCCCCGAGGCAATCACGGTCCAATCCGACAGCCCCGAGCCGACCTGGCTGGGAATATAGGGTGGCGCGGTCTGGGCATTCTTCGAGGTCATCATCAGCGCGAAGGCATATTCGTTCCAGGCGGTGATGAAGCAGAACACGGCGGTGGCGGCGATGCCGGTCAGGGCTTCGGGCAGCACGATCTTGAAGAAGGCTTCCATGCGGGTATAGCCATCGACCAGAGCCGCCTCTTCATATTCACGCGGAATCTCGTCGATAAACCCCTTCATGATCCAGACCGCGAAGGACAGGTTGAAGGCGGTATAAAGGATGATCAGCCCGATATGGGTATCATGCAGCCCCACCGCCCGATACATCAGGAACATCGGGATGGCGACCACCACGGGCGGCAGCATCCGGGTGGAGAGGATGAAGAACAGCCAGTCCTGCTCCCCCGGCACCCGGAAGCGTGAGAAGCCATAGGCCGTCAGCGTGCCCATCGACACCGCAAGGAAGGTCGAGATGATCGAGACGATCAGCGAATTCATATAGCGGTTGCCGAAACCGGAGGAGGTGGGTTCGTTGGTCTTCTTGTTGCGCACCACCTGTTCGCCGCCGTCATAGATCAGCTTTTCCCACCAGGGCGCGGCCTCATAGACTTCGGGCGCGACCGGCTCGCGCAACTGGCTGCGCTTGGTGAACAGCTTGGCGAACGGGGCCAGCGTGGGTTCGAAAACCACGGTGGGCGGGATGGTCGTCGCCAGATTGCGGGCTTTGAACGAGGTGGCGGCGATCCAGTAGATCGGCGTCAGCATGATGATCAGCGCCACCACCACGGCAAGGATGGCGCCCCGGTTGAACAGCATTTCGCCTTTGGTCTTGATCTCGGCCATGTCAGCGCGCCTTCGCCTTGTTCAGATACTTGACGTAGATGTTGGTGATGGCGACCACGACGATCAGCACAATATAGGCAAAGGCCGAAGACAGGCCGGTCTGCCATTCAAGGAAAGCCATCTTGTAAAGCCGGATGGCGATCAGTTCGGTCGTGGGCTGCGACGACAGGATATAGGCGTGGTCGAAGGTCTTGAACGCCTCCATCGTGCGGAAGATGATGGCGATCATCAGGATCGGCGCCACCAGCGGCAGGGTGATGCGGAAGAAGGTGTAGAACGGCCCGGCACGGTCAATCTCGGCCGCTTCATACAGGTGCTTCGGCACAGCCGAGAGACCGGCGAGCGACAAGAGCATCACGAAGGGCGACCACATCCAGATATCGACCATGGCCACGGCCCAGAGCGCCATCTGCGGATCGGCCAGCCATTCGAATTTCCCAAGGCCAAGGAAGTAGTTGATGATCCCGAATGACGGGTCATAAAGCAGCTTCCAGAACAGGCCCACCACGGCGGGCGACAGCATCATCGGCAGCATCAAGAGCGTGGTGATCAGCCCCTTCAGCGCCATCGGCCGGTTCAGCAGCATGGCAAGACCAAAGCCGACAATCACCTGACCCGTGACCGAGATCACCACATATTTCGCGGTGATGGTGAAATTGCGCCAGATGAATGGGTCACTCAGCAACTCGCGGAAATTCGCCAGCCCCACCCAATTCGCCGGCGCCGTGGTTGAGGCGCGGTAATCGGTGAAGCCGGTATAAAGCGAGTAGATCAGCGGGAATACGTTGAAAACGATCAGGAATGTGATCGTGGGAATGATGAAGAGATTGCGGATTGAAAGGTCTGACAGCCCGCGCGCCGCCGCGCGTGAATTGGGCTCCAGCCGGGTCATCACATCTGCCACGGGCGCGTTTCCTGATGCCTGATGAAGGTGCGGCGGGCGCAGGAGGCGCGCCCGCCGCCGGGAGCCGGTCGGGATTTACTTGATCCGACCGTATTTCTTGAACGTCTCGGTCCAGTCATTGGCCAGAGCATCAAGCACTTCTTTCGCCGTGCCTTCACCGCCCACCACGAAGGGATAGATCCGCTGGTTGGCCGCCGTCAGCAGCTCGGCATATTCCGGCACCGCCCAGAAGTCCTTGACCTTGAACATGGTCTGGAAGAACGCCTCGTTATAGGGGGTTGCCTTGCGGAACTCTTCGCTTTCCAGCGTCTTGGCATGGGCGGTATAGCCGCCCAGCTCGGCCCAACGTTTCTGCACGTCGTCACGGATGAACCATTCGAGGAACTTGAACGCCTCTTCCTGGTTTTCCGAATAGGACACGATGGAAATGCCCTGCCCGCCCAAAGCCGCGAACTGATCACCATCCGGTCCGGCCGGGTTGGCGAAGAAGCCGGTGTTGGCCGCGTTGGGGTTGGTTGCCGGGTTCACCAGTGCCGGGAAGAAGGCGAAGTAGTTCATCGACATCGCAGCGAGGTTTTCGGTGATCGCCTGGTTGTTCTCGACGAAGAAGGTCTTGGACCAGCCGGGCGGGGTAAAGCCGTAAAGCTTGCGATAGGCGTCCAGCGCCGCCACCGCCTTGTCCGAGTTCAGGATGCCGTCAACCTGATAGGTCGAAGGGTCGCCCAGTTCGGCCCCGTAAGAGAAGAGCGCGTTTTCCACGCCCATCACCAGACCGTCATAGGAGTTGTCGGTATAGATGGCCACGCCATAGCGGTTCTGGTCGGGCCGGTGGAAGAACTCGGCGATGTCGAGAAGCTGCGCCCAGGTGGTGGGCGGCGCAAGGTCATAGCCATATTTGGCCTTGAACGCCTCCATCTCGGCCGGATCTTCGAACCAGTCCTTGCGATAGGCCCAGCCCACGGCGTCGCCCTCGGCGGGGATGGCCCAGTATTTGCCGGAGTTTCCGGGGTATTCGGCATAGTATTTGACCGTGGCCGGAGCCATGACCTCACCCAGATTGTGCTTCTGGAAGAATTCGGTCAGGTCCACATAGTGCCCGCCTTCCGAGGCGGCACCCAGCCACTGGCTGTCGCCGACGATCATGTCATAGGCGGATCCGCGGGCGTTGAATTCGGTGAAAGCCTTGGTCTGGAAATCCTGCCAGGGCGTGGTTTCGACCGTGACGGTCACGCCCGTCTCGGCTTCATACTCGTTCACCAGCTCTTGCAGATAGTTGGCCGGATCCCACTCGGCCCAGAAGATCGTCAGTTCTTGCGAATAGGCCGCGGGCGCGGACAGCGCAATGACGGCGGCGCCGGCCATAAGCCGACAGACTTGTCTGTGCATCAGTTCTCCTCCCGTTACATGATCGGCGGCACCTGGTTCGGGATCGTTGCTGTCGTCCCCTCCACTTGCGTGGTTCCCGGCAATTTCCTTCCGCTCTTCCAAATTGGTATTACCAGATGTGACAATCTGTCAAGAAGTGGTTTAAGGTGAAAAACAGGAATCACCGACAGTAACAGCGATGAAAATGCCCGAAATCTGGAAATACTTGCAGGAAATCATCGCTGAACCGGCATTTTGGGCGCGGCTGCACCATTCATGTGGGGAACGGCGGCGCCCAAATCTGGCCCTACCAGATTCAGCTTTGCCGCTTTTCCACCAAATCCGTGCGGTGCTGCGCTGCAGCCAGAATCGCCTGCGCGGCCTCCAGCGCCACCTCCTGCGCGGCGGCAAGATCAAGACCCCAGATGTCCTTCAGCACCACCATCGCCTCGGTTCCGAAGGTCAACGACAGCGCCATGACCAGCCGGTTCTGCTCATCCGCCGGAAGCCCCAGTCCATCAACCGCTGCGGCCAGCAGATTGCGCCGGTGGCCGCGGCCCAGCGAGCCATCTTGCGGACCGGCTTCGTCCGGCTCCATCGACTGACGCAGGGCGGCGCGGAAGGTGGCCTCATGCTCGAACAGACGCGGATAGGTGGCACGATACAGCGCCTCCAGCCGTGCCGCAGCATCGCCGCCGGTGACCGGACGGTCCAGAATTGGCCCCAGCGCCTTGGCCACCACGGCACGCAGCATGTCGCCCCGTGTCGGGAAATAGCGATAAGCGGTGGACCGCGAAACGCCTGCGACCTCGGCCACTTCACTGACCGAGGGCGACAGGCCCTGCCGCATCATCGTGCTGGCCGTGGCCACCATCAGGGCGCGCGTGCGGGCCGCAGCGCCCTTGGGTGGCGCCTCCTCTGCGATTTCGACTCGTTGACCCGGAACTTGCATCCCAATATGATACTACAGTCCCATTTTTGGTCAAGCAGGACCGGACAGACAGGGGGGAAAGGGTGATGCGCCGCATTCTTGTCGCCGGAACGGCCGACACCAAGGGCGAGGAACTGGCTTGGCTGCGCGATTTGCTGCGCGCCGGGGGGCTTGCCGCCGAAGTCGTCGATCTGGGCACGCGGGCGCCCGGCATTCACCCCGATGTCACGGCGGCCGAGGTTGCCGCCTGCCACCCCGAGGGCGCCGGTTTTCTGCGCAGCGAAGACCGCGGCATTGCGGTTGCAGCGATGGGCGCAGCCTTTGCCAATTGGTGCCGCCAGCACGCCACCGAGATCGCCGGGGTGATCGCGGCGGGCGGCGGTGGCGGCACCTCGATCGCCTGCGCCGGGCTGCGGGAACTGCCCTATGGCGTGCCCAAGCTGATGGTCTCGACCCTCGCTTCGGGGGATACCGCGCCCTATGTCGGCATATCCGATATCGTGATGATGCCCGCCGTCACCGACATCGCGGGACTGAACCGCCTGAGCCGCGTGATCCTGTCGAACGCGGCCCATGCCCTGATCGGGATGGTCAGGGCGCCGGAACCGGCAGTCAGCGACGACAAGCCTGCCATAGGGCTGACGATGTTCGGCGTTACCACCCCCTGCGTGACCGCCATCGCCGAAACCCTGCGCAGCCGATACGATTGTCTTGTGTTCCATGCCACCGGCACCGGCGGGCGGGCGATGGAGCGGCTGCTGCACCAGCGCCTGCTGTCCGGCCTGATCGACATCACCACCACCGAGATTGCCGACCTATTGTTCGGCGGCGTGCTGCCTGCCCTGCCCGACCGGCTGGATGTTGTGGCACGCACTGGCGCACCCTGGGTCGGGTCGGTCGGCGCTTTGGACATGGTGAACTTCTGGGCGCCCGCGACCGTGCCCGCGCGCTACCGCGACCGGCTTTTTCACCACCACAACCCGAATGTGACGCTGATGCGCACCAACCCGGAGGAAAACGCCGCGATGGGCCACTGGATCGCGGACAAGCTGAACGCCTGCCCCGGGCCGGTGCGCCTTCTGATCCCCGAGCTGGGGATTTCGGCCCTGGATGCCGAAGGCGGCGCCTTCTGGTGGCCCGAAGCGGATGCTGCCCTGTTCGCCGCCCTGCGCAATCACATCGCCGACCCGGCGCGGCTGATCACTCTGCCCTGCCACATCAACGACCCGGCCTTTGCCGCCGCTGCCGCAACCACCTTCCTTGACCTGATGGAGCCGTGATGCCCGCAATTCCGCGCCAGACCCTGCTGGACCGTTTCCGCGCCATGATCGCCGAAGGCCGCCCGATCATCGGCGGCGGTGCCGGCACCGGCCTTTCCGCCAAATCCGAAGAGGCGGGCGGGATCGACCTGATCATCATCTACAACTCGGGCCGCTACCGCATGGCAGGGCGCGGCTCGGCTGCTGGGCTGTTGGCCTATGGCAATGCCAATGAGATCGTCAAGGAAATGGCGGTCGAGGTGTTGCCGGTGGTGAAACACACCCCGGTTCTGGCCGGGGTAAACGGGACCGATCCCTTCATCCTGATGCCGCAGTTTCTGGCGGAACTGAAATACATGGGCTTTTCCGGGGTGCAGAACTTTCCGACCGTCGGCCTGTTCGACGGTGCCATGCGGCAAAGCTTCGAGGAAACCGGCATGGGTTTCGGCCTTGAGGTGGAGATGATTGCGCAGGCGCATGGGCTTGACCTGCTGACCACGCCCTATGTCTTCAACCCAGACGAAGCGGCGGCGATGACCCGCGCCGGGGCCGATATCATCGTCGCCCATATGGGGGTAACCACCGGCGGCACCATCGGCGCCACTTCGGCCAAGACGCTGGACCAATGCGTGACCGAGATTGACGCGATTTCCGCCGCCGCGCGCCGCGTGCGCCCGGATGTGATCGTGCTGTGCCATGGCGGGCCGATTTCGATGCCCGAGGATGCCGCCTATGTGCTGGCGCGGGCCGACCGGCTGCATGGCTTCTACGGTGCGTCGTCGGCGGAACGCCTGCCTGCCGAACGCGCCATCGCCGACCAGATCCGCGCCTTCAAGGCGATGCCCCTCCTGCGCCCGTGAAAGGACAGACCATGACTGATGTGAAATCCCTTTTCAGATACCCCGGCGATGTGGATGCCTATGGCTTTGACTGGGGCCAGCTTTCGGTGGTTCTGGGCCCCAAGGTGAACGGCGCCCAGCGGTTTTCGGCGGCCGTGGTGACGGTGCCGCCCGGTCAGGGCCACAGCCGCCACAACCACCCCGGGGCCGAAGAGATCATCTATATCCTGCAAGGCGAAGGTCAACAGATGGTCGAGGATGAGGCTGGCCAGCCCCATACCGAAACCGTCCGCCCCGGTTGCTGCGTCTATATCCCTGAAAGCCGCTATCATTCGACACTGAACACCGGCAGCGGCGACATGCAGATTTTCGTGGTCTATTCCCCCGCCGGCCCCGAAGAGGCGCTGCGCGACCTGCCCGACTTCCGCCTGATCCCGAAGGAAAGCGCGACATGACCGACCTGCCCTACAGCTTTGCCCGGCTGGATGATCTGATGGAGGCGGCGGGCATCGACGTGCTGCTCGTCACCTCCAAGCACAATGTGCAGTATCTTCTGGGCGGTTACCGCTTCATCTTCTTTTCGGCGATGGATGCGATCGGCCACAGCCGCTATCTGCCGGTGCTGGCCTATATGCGCGGGGCGCCTGAGCGCACGGGTTACATCGCCAACAAGATGGAGGCGGGCGAACATGCCAACCATCCATTCTGGCCACCGCATTTTCGGCCGATGTCCTGGGGTGCCGTCGATGCGATGACCGAGGCGGTTGCCCATCTGCGCAGCCATGGCCCCGCCGTGCCCCGGATCGGGGTAGAGCCGTCGTTTCTGCCGATGAATGCCGCGCGGGTGCTGGAAGGCGCCTTTCCCGACACGCCATTGGTTGATGCCACCGGCCTGCTTGAGCGGTTGCGTGCCGTCAAATCGCCTGCCGAACTGGCGCTGATGCGTCGGGCGTCCGAAGCGATCACTGATGCGATGCAGGCGACCATCGCCGCCGCCGATGCCGGGTGGACCAAGACCGCCATCATCGAACGCCTGCGCCAAGAGGAGACCGCGCGGGGCCTGCAATTTGAATATTGCCTGCTGACGCTCGGCGCCTCGCACAACCGCGCGGCTTCGGATCAGGTCTGGGCACCGGGCGAGGTGCTGTCGATCGACTCGGGCGGCAACCTGCAGGGCTATATCGGCGACATCTGCCGGATGGGTTTCCTTGGCGAACCCGATGCCGAACTGGTTGACCTGCTGGGCGAGGTCGAAACCGTGCAGCAAGCGGCCTTTTCACAGGTCCGCGCCGGGGCCGCGGGGGGCGATCTGATTGCGGCGGGCGAGGCGATGCTGGCCCGCCAGCCCAGCCGCGCCTGCACCGATTTCTTTGCCCATGGCATGGGGGTGATCACCCATGAAGCGCCCTTCCTGATGACCAACCACCCCGTGGCCTATGAAGGCATTGACGCCGATCAGCCGTTGCAGGCGGGCATGGTGCTGTCCATCGAGACCACGATGCTGCACCCCCGCCGGGGGTTCATCAAGCTGGAGGACACGCTGGCGGTGACCGAAACCGGCTATGAGATGTTCGGCACCGCCGGGCGCGGCTGGAACCGGGGCGGGCAATAGGCCCCGGTTGCCGGTTTCAGAAACGGTCCAGCGGCCAGAACGGGCGCGGCAGGCGAGTATAGGGGCGCAGATGCGCCTGCGGCGTGGCCAGCGCGCCGCTGTCGCAGACGATGACCTTCCCCGCCACCGGCTCGAATGCGGCGCGGAAATGCTGCATCGACTTGACGACCAGAAAGCGCAGGTTTGCCGGTTCGATCCCGAAGGCGCGCACCTGTTGCAGGTCAAGCATCTGGCCCGGGATCGTCACCACCAGCACGTCGATCCCGCCCGTGCGGAACACCGCCGTCGGCCCGAAACTGTGGGTGATGCCGCCAAGGATCGGCCCGTCGCCGGTGAAGCTGCCGTCCGACAGATGCACCACCTGCCCGGTGAGCCGCAGCGGACCGCCGCCGAAATTGGCATCCTGCTTGCCGCCGATGTCCAGCGTCACGGTATCGCCGACCCGGTGGCGATGCAGGACCGCCGCCGCCTCGGGGTCGATCATCGGGGCGAAACCGCCGCCGGTCGCACCCGCCTCCAGCAGCGCCGCCAGAAGTGCCGTTGCATCGCCATAGGCGCCGGCACCCGGGTTGTCGGCATAATCGGCAATCACCAGCGGCCCATGCGAAGCGTCAAAATCGCGGGCGATGGCGGCGGCGGCGGCGGGCGTCAGGAAATCGTTGGAAACGCTGTCGCGCTGCTCCCAGATCGTATCGGCCAGCCCCTCGGCAATCGCCCGCGCCCGCGCGCTGGCGCCGGGGTGATCGGCGTCATAGGTCACCAGAACCGTCGGCCCCGCCTCGGCCACATCCGCTTCGGCAAAGGCGGCGTTGATCGACACGGCCATGATCCCCGGCTCATCCTCATGCGCGCGGGCGCGGGCATAAAGGGCGGCGGTCTCAGGCACATCGGTGCGCCCGGCATTCGCCTCGTCCAGCATGGGGCGATGGGCGCGCAGCGTCACCGGGCGCGCCGCCTTGCGCATTGCCGCATCCAGCAGGCGGCCCGCATGGCGGCCCGTCTCGCGCATGTCCACATGCGGATAGGTCTTGTAGCTGACGAAGACCTGCGCCTGCGCCACCATCGCGGGCGTCGCAATCGCGTGCAGGTCCAGCGTCACCGCAATCGGCATCTGAGGCCCGACGATGGCCCGCAGCCGCGCCAGAAGCTCGCCCTCGCCATCCTCGCAGAAGGCGGGCACCATGGCGCCATGCAGGCCCAGAAGGATGCCGTCCAGCGTGTCGCGGTGCTGGCGGGCGGCATCGCAGATCACACCGGCTATATGGTCAAACGCCGCGCGCGACACCCGCGCGCCGGGCGTGGCGTGGGCGGAAATCGTATGGGTGATCTTCCAGCCCGCCGCCCGCCCGGCATCCAGAAAGCCCGCGAGTTCCGCATTCACATCGCCGAACCGATCGACCGCCGCCGCCCCCAGATCAAGCGCGGAATCGCGGAAGGCGTCCAGCCCGGTTTCGCCTTTCTTGAAGGTGTTGCTTTCGTGGACGAATTCGGCAGTCAGAACGTGGAAGGCCATGGGCTCTCTCATATCGGGTGGAAACAGGCGACCGGGTGTTCGGCGGTCTCAAGTGCGGGTCGCTCGGTCCGGCAACGGTCCGAGGCACGCGGGCAGCGCCCGGCAAAGGCGCAGCCGGGTGGCAGGCTGAACGGGCTGGGGATTTCGCCCGCAAGCGGTGCGATGGCGCGACGGCGGGACGGATCGGGCGGCAGGTTCGACTGCATCAGCGCCTGCGTATAGGGATGGCGCGGCGCGGCATCGGGGCGCGGCAGAACCTCGACCACGGCACCCAGATACATCACCACGATCCGGTCACAGAAATAACGCACCAACCCAAGGTCATGGCTGATGAACAGATAGGTCAGCCCCAGCCGGTCGCGCAAACCAGACAACAGCTCGATGATCTGCGCCTGAATCGACACGTCGAGCGAAGCGGTCGGCTCATCCAGCACGATGAAATCGGGGCGCAGGGCAAGGGCGCGGGCGATGCCCACGCGCTGACGCTGCCCGCCTGAAAGCTGATACGGATGGCTGGCGGCAACCGAGGCGGGCAGGCCGACATCGGCAAGCATGGCCTCTGCCGCGTCCTTGTCCATTGGGCGGCGCTGCACCACGAACGGCTCGGCCAGCACATCGGCCACGGTATAGCGCGGATCAAGCGAGGAATAGGGGTCTTGGAATACCATCGCCATCCGCCGCCGCGCGGCGCGCAGGGCGGCACGGGGCAGCGCCGTCAGGTCGGTGCCGTCCAGCAGAATTTGCCCCGAGGTCGGCTCGATCAGGCGCAGCACCAGCCGGGCAAGGGTTGATTTGCCGCAGCCACTTTCGCCGACCACGCCCACCACTTCGCCCCGGGCGATGGCAAGGTCCACCGCGCGCACCGCCGTCATGCTGCGGGCGGGCGTGAACCAGCCGCCGCCGGTCTCGAACCGCCGGGTCAGCGCGCGAAGCTGGATCAGCGGCTGGGTCATGGCGCCCCCGGTTCGGTGTGGTGACAGGCGACAAGGCCGCCATCGGGCAAGGCCGACAGGGCGGGAACCGTGGCGCGGCAGGCGGCATCGGCCCGGGCGCAGCGCGGATGGAACCGGCAACCGGCCGGATAGGCCGCCGCCGAAGGCACCGCGCCCGGAATGCCGTGCAGGCTGCCCCGCGCCATGCCCTCACGCGGGATGCACAGCGTCAGGGCGCGGGTATAGGGATGGGCCGGGGCGGCAAAGATCGGACCCACCGCCCGCTCTTCCGCCAGCCGCCCGGCATAGAGAACCGCAACCCGGTCACAAAGCTGCGCGACCACGCCCATGTCATGGGTGATCAGCATGAGCGCCAGCCCCCGGTCGCGCACCAGTCCGGCAAGGATTTGCAGAATCTGCGCCTGCACCGTGACATCCAGCGCGGTCGTCGGTTCATCGGCGATGATCAGGTCCGGGTCTCCGGCCAGCGCCATGGCGATGACGATGCGCTGCTTCATGCCGCCCGAAAGCTGATGCGGCCAGGCTTCGGCGACGGCCGCCGCCTCAGGGATGCGAAGCTGCGCCATGAGGTCCAGCGTGCGCGCCCGCGCCGCCGCCTTGTCCAGCCCCAGATGCAGCCGCGACACCACGTCGATCTGCGCGCCGATCCGCTGCACCGGGTCCAGCGCGGTCATCGGGTTTTGCGTGACAAAAGCGATGCGCCGCCCGCGCAGATGCCGCCGCCCCGCCTCGCCCAGCGTGGACAGATCGGTGCCGTCAAAGCGCACCTCACCCGCCGTGACCCGCCCGCCGATCAGCGGCAAAAGCCCCATCGCCGCCATCGCCGTCAGCGACTTGCCCGAGCCGCTTTCACCGACCAGCCCCAGAATCTGCCCCCGGTCCAACGCCAGGTCGATCCCTTCCAGCAGGTGCGCCTTGCCGATGGCCACCGAAACGCCGGACAGTTGCAACAGCGCGCTCATGCCGCCCTCCGCATCCGGGCGCGGATGTCGAGTTCGGCAATCAGCGTGTCTCCGAACAGGTTGATCGCCACGACGGTTATCGCCACCGCAAGGCCGGGGAACAGGATGATCCACGGCGCCTTGAACACCAGCGCCGACCCCGCCGACATCATCGCACCCCAGCTTGGCGTCGGCGGCTGCGCGCCAAGGCCGAAAAAGCCAAGCGTCGCCTCAAGGATAATCGCATCGCCGGTGGCCAGCATCGCCGAAACCAGCACCGGCGCCAGCGCATTGGGCAGAAGGTGGCGGAACAGGATATGCGCATTGCCCGCACCAAGGCTGCGCGCCGCCTCGATGAAAGTTTCGCCCTTCAGCATCATGATCTGCGCCCGGGTCAGACGGGTGAATTGCGCAAGGTAAGCCACGCCGATGGCCGCCATGGTGCCCGTAGTGCCCGGCCCGATGATGGCCACAAGGATCAGCGCGATCAGGATTTCGGGGAAGGACCATGTCAGGTCCACCACCACCGTCACCGCCCGGTCGAACCGCCCGCCGAACCAGCCTGCCGCCGCCCCCAGCACCATGCCGCACAGCACCGAAATGCCGATGGCGATGCTGCTGACCGAAAGAGAGGTGCGCGCGCCGTGGAAGAGCCGCGTCAGCAGATCACGCCCGAACTCGTCGGTGCCCAGCCAATGCGCGGGGGAAGGCGGCTGATACGCCTCTTTCAGCGCCTGAATGTCATAGTCATACGGCGTCAGCCAAGCCGCGAAGACGGCGACGAAGATCATGGCCAGCAACCAGCCCCCGGCAATCGCCCCCATGGGCCTGCGAAAGGCGCGCAGAACCGCCCTCATGCCAGCGCCGCCCGCACGCGCGGGTCCATCGCTGCCTGCAAGAGGTCGCCCAGAAGGGTGCCCAGCATCACCGCCATGGCCAGCATCAGCAAACAAGCCTGCACCACCGGATAATCATGCTGGCTCAGGGATTTGATCAGCAGCGTGCCAAGGCCCGGCCGCGCAAAGACCACCTCGACCGTGACCGCGCCGCCCAGAATCCAGCCGATCCGCAGCGCCAGAATGGTCACCACCGGGATCAGCGCGTGCCGCAGCACATGGCGCAACTGGATGCGCAGCGGCGAAAGCCCCTTGGCGTGCAGCAGCATCACGAAATCCTTGCCCGCCGCCTCTATCATCGCCACCCGCGTGATCCGCGCGACAAGTGCCGTGCCGCCCAGCCCGATGGTCAGCACCGGCAGCACCAGCGCCGTCCAGCTTCGGGCGCCGGAAACCGGGAACCAGCCCAGCCAGACCGAAAACACCAGCATCAGGATCAGCCCCAGCCAGAAACTCGGCATGGTAGAGCCCAAGAGAACCCCGCCCATGATCGCACGATCAGGCCAGCGGTCGCGGTTCAGCGCTGCCACCACGCCCAGCCCGATCCCCATGACCGAGGAAAACAAGAGCGCCAGCCCCCCCAGCCGCAGCGAATGCGGCAGGGCCTGCGCAATCATGTCCAGCACCGGACGCCGCGCCACGATGGCCGTGCCCAGATCGCCGGTCAGCACCTTGCCCAGCCAGATCGCATATTGCACCGGCAGGGGGCGGTCCAAACCATAGCGCGCCTCCATTTCGGCCCGGGCGGCGGGGGAAGATCCGACCTTCAACAGGTTGTCGATCGGATCGCCCGGGATGAAATGCAGGATCAGGAAGATGATGACCGAGACCGCAAGGAACACCGGCACCAGCATCAGAACCCGTCTGATCAGATAGGAAATCATGCTGGCGCCCCCGAGGTCCCTGTCCGCTTACTCCTTCACTTCCATGTCCATGATGGCGATGGCCCCCACCGACGGCGCATTCAGCTCGGCCGGCATCGCCAGACGTTCGCTGTTGTAGCCGACGCTGGTAACCGGCTGATAGATCGGCGCCACCGGGAACTGTGTCAGGACATATTCATGGTAGGCGGTGAAGTTCTTCACCCGCTCGTCCATGTTCTTTGCGCCGGTCATCGCCGCCGCCCGCAGTTCTTCAGCCTTGGGGTCGTTGAACATCGAGACGTTGGGATAGCCCAGACGGTCGCCCCCCAGGAACCAGTCCACAATGTCGGCATTGTCCCAGTTGTAGGACCGCACCGCCAGTTGCTGTTCGCCGGTCTTGTATTGGTCGCGGATCATCGAGCTGTCGAAGGTGGTGATTTCCGCCTCGATGCCCACGGCCTTCAACTGGGCCTGGACCACTTCGGTCAGACGGCGGAAGCTGGAATCGCTCTGCGTCCAGAGGCTGACCTTGAGCGGCTGGCCATCCTTGGCCCGCACGCCGTCGGCCCCCATCACCCAGCCTGCCTCATCCAGCGCAGCGGCGGCGCGGACGGGGTCATAGCTGATCTTGGCCGAGTCGGCGACATGGCTTTCGGGAAGCGCATCGATCAGGAAGGTATGCGCGACGCTGCCCACCCCGCCAAAGACCGAAGCCAGAATCTCATCCTGATTGATCGCCTTGGCCGCCGCTTCGCGCACGCGGATATCGTCGAAAGGCGGCTTGGTGACATTGATCGGCATGTAATACACGTCCTGCCCCGGCAGGGTCAGGACGGCCAGATTGGCCTCTTTCTGCACCTCGGCCAAAAGGTCGGCGGGCACGCCCAGCAACATATCGACGCCGCCGGTTTTCAGTTCCAGAAACGCCGTCGAATCCTCGGCGATTTCGCGGAAGGTCAGCCGGGCGATATGCGCCGGCCCCTGGTTCTTGGCCAGAGGCGAGCCCCATTTGTAATCCTCGTTCCGCACCAGAACGGTTTCCTGCCCCACGGCAAAGCTTTCCAGCTTGAACGGGCCGGTGCCGTAGACCTCGGTCACGCCATAATTGTCGCCAAGCGCAGCATAGGACTTCGGCTCGACCACGCTCATGTAGCTGGAGGAGAAGTTGTAAAGCAGGTTCGGCTCGGGCCGCGACATCACGAATTTGACGGTCAGGTCATCGACCACTTCGACGCTGGCAATCGCCTCGGCCATATAGGCGTTCTCGCTGCCCTTGAAGAGTTCAAGCCACGCCTTGACGGTTTCCGCATTGAAGGGTTCGCCGTTGTGGAAGGTCACGCCGGGCTTCAGGTGGAACACCCAGGACATGCCATCGGGCGCCTCTTCCCAGCTTTCGGCCAGCCAGGGATGATAGGACAGATCGGCGGCCTGACTGACCATGCGGTCAAAGATCAGCGTGGTCGCGGCGTTCAGGTTGGTGGCCTTGATCGGGTTGTAGGTCGGGGCGCCCACCTCGTTGGTGGCGAAGACGAAGGTCGCTTCCTGCGCCAGAACGGGGGCGCCCAGCAGGGCGGCAAGGCTGACGCTCGCGGCCAGCAGGCTTTTGCGGAAACTCATGGTCATCTCGTGGTCCTCTCTGTTGGTCGTGTTGTTATGCGTTGGATCAGCCGTCGCCGCGGGTCTTGGCGCCCGCCCCGGTATGGCCGATGAATTCTCCGTAAAGCGCCGAGACGCGGGCCATCCGTGCCTCGACCCGGGCGCCCAACTCGCGGAAGACACCGCCCACCATCAGCCCGATCAGCGAGGACATCGCCGAGGTGGTGTCCCAGAACTGGTTGAGGTCGGTCGGCACGGCAAAGACTTCGGCGGTCACCTCACGCGCCCAGTCGCAATAGGGGTCGGTGATCAGCGTCACCGGAATCCCCTCGTCATGGGCAGCCTGCGCCAGATCGCGGGTCAGCCGCGAATAGCGCCGCCCGTCGATCAGAACCAGCGCGGTATCCGCCGGATCAGACAGCAGGATTTCCGCGAAATGCCCGCCCGCCACATCGGCCAGATGCACACCGGGCCGCAGGTATTGCAGGTTGTGGACCAGTTCCGCGGCATGGCCCCGCTCGGTCTGGAACCCAGCAACCCAGACGGCACGACGATGCGACAGGCGCTGCACCGCCCGTTCAAATTCCGGGCTGGCAGCCATTTCATAGACCGCGACCAGCGCAGCCATCTCGCGCTCCAGCGCCTGCGCCAGCTCGCCCTTGCCCTCTTTGCTGCGGCGGTGAAAATCCTCAAGCCGGTCGCCAATCAGCCAGGCTTTGTCACCCAGATCGGTCTGCAATGACCCTTTCAGATCCTTCAGATGCCGGTAACCGATGCTGCGGCAGAACCGCCCGACCGAGGCTTCGGACACCCCGACCTTGGCCGCCACCGCCGCCGCCGTCTCGAACGGCACTGATTGCAGATTGGTCAGGATATAGCTTGCCAGCGCCCGTTCGGTCGGCGTCCCCTCTGCCGCCGCGCGTGCCAGCCGGGCACGCAGATCGCCCGAGGGCTGCCCCTCGGCATCGGCGGGAATCTCGGGCTCGTCAGGGTTGGACAAGGGGCACTCCGGCACATCGGCAAGGCAAGCGTGACAGTAATCTTTCAATGAGTCAATCTTGCCATAAAACTGAAATTCGCCTAGCCTGCACCCACCCTTTCGGAGGACGCCATGCCCGCCACCCCCCAAACCCGCGCGCCCCTCCGCATCGAGGCGGCAGAGCTTCGGCTGGTCCGTCTGCCGCTGGTGACCCCCTTCACCATCGCCACCGGCACCATGACCGAAAAGGTTTTTCCGCTGCTGGTGCTGAAAGCCGACGGGATCGAAGGCTATGCCGAAGGGGTGATGGACCCGCTGCCGGACTATCTGGAAGAAACCGTCGCCGGCGCCATGGACCTGCTGCGCAACGTGCTGTTGCCGCAGGTTCTGGGGCAAAGCTTTGCCAATCCGCAGGCGCTGAACCACCTGCTCGCCCCTTGGCGCGGCAATCAGATGGCGCGGGCCACGGTCGAGATGGCCTTCTGGGATCTTTGGGCGAAATCGCTGAACCTGCCGCTGCAAAGCGTGATCGGTGGCACGGGTGACGCGATCGACGTCGGGGTGTCACTGGGCATCGGGCCGATTGACAGCACGCTGGAAAGGGTCGCGGCGCATCTGGATCAGGGTTACAAACGCATCAAGCTCAAGATAAAGCCGGGCCATGACATCGCCCTTGTGCAGGCCGCCCGCGATGCCTTCCCCACGGCGCATCTGACGGTGGATGCCAACAGTTGCTATACGCTGGCCGATACCGCGCTGTTGCAGCGGCTGGACGGCTTTGACCTTGACTACATCGAACAGCCGCTGGCCTGGGACGATATCCATGACCACGCCACCTTGCAGGCGCGCATGGCCACGCCGCTGTGTCTGGACGAAAGCATCCGCACGGTGGAACATTGCCGCAAGGCGCTGCAAACCGGGGCGGGGCGGGTGATCAACATCAAGGTGGGCCGCTCGGGCGGGATTCTCAATTCGCTGCGCATCCACGATCTTTGCGCCGCCTTTGCGGTGCCGGTCTGGTGCGGCGGGATGCTGGAAAGCGGTATCGGGCGGGCCCATAACATCCACCTCTCCACCCTGCCGAATTTCACCAAACCGGGCGACACCTCTTCGGCCAGCCGCTATTTCACCCGCGACATCATCGAGCAGAAACTGGAAACCAGCGGCGGCCGGATGCCGGTGCCGCAGGGCGCCGGCATCGGTGTGACGCTGGACCATGATTTCCTGCCCCATGCGACACTTTCCCATGAAAGCCTGCGCGCATGAGCCATGTGACCTTCCGCGACCTGCACGGAATGCGCGAGTTCCGCGCCGCCGAAGACCTGCAACGCGCCGTCTGGGGCGAGGGGGATCTGTGCGATCCCGCTGACCTGATGATGGTCATTCAGGCCGAGGGCGGGCTGGTCGGTGGTGCCTTCGTGGACGGGCGGCTGATGGGCTATGTCTTTGGCTTTCCCACGCGGGCGCCGGGGATACAGCATTCGCACCGGCTGGCCGTGCTGGCCGAGGCGCGGGGGCTTGGCCTTGGTTTGCGGCTGAAGCAGTTTCAGCGCCGCTGGTGCCTTGGGCGGGGGATTACCCATGTCCGCTGGACCTTCGATCCGCTGCGCGTGCCCAATGCGGCGCTGAACATCCACCGGTTGGGTGCGCGGTCAAACACCTATCTGGTGGATTATTACGGCGAGATGGAGGGGATCAACCGTGGCATCCCGTCAGACCGGCTGATGGCCGACTGGCATCTGGACGATCCGCATGTGGTGGCCATCGCCGAGGGCCTGCCAAAACCGCCGCCGCCCGCCGATGCGCTGCGCATAGCGGTGCCTGCCGATATCGTCGCGCTGCTGGCCACCGATCCGGGCAAGGCCCATGCCGAACAGGCAAGGCTGCGCGCCGAACTTCAGGCCGCCTTTGCGGCGGGCTTGCAGATCGGCGATTTTGACCCCGCCACCTGCGCCTATCTTCTGACCAAGCCCGGGGGTTGAACCGCGCTCAGGCGGCGACCCGGCCCTTTGCGGAAACGGCTTCGCGCCGCAGGGCAATGGCGGGTTCTCCAAGGAAAGCGGGTTCACCCTGCCCCGGCAGATCGGGGCCAAAGTCCCAGCCAAGGCGGGCGGCCAGCGCGGCAGCCTCGGGCGTGTCGCCGCGCAGAAAGACCTGCGGCGCGGCAACATTGGCCCGCGTGGCCGCGCCATGGGGCAGCGCGGGCTGCGATGCCGGGGACAACAGCCGCGCCAGATCGATCAGCACCGTTTCGGCATGATCTGCGGCGGTCACAGCCAGATCGACCCGCCCGGGCGCCAATGCCGACAACAGCCGCAACACCGCGGCCAGTTTGGGCGCCCCATGCTGCCGCAGCAGTCCGCCGCCCAGCCCGATACGCAGACGCCGCGTTTCCAACAGCAACCGCGCCGCCACAATATCAGGTGCGCCGCCCTGCGCATCGTCCAGCCAGAGCCGGTGATAGCCCCGCCGCTCGGCCGACAGCGCAATCCGGGTCAGCGCCTCAAGCTCGGGCAAGGCATCGGCGGCGGGGCATTTTGCGACAAGGCTGGTCTCGTGGGGCATGGGTCTCTCCCGCAGGGTGATGGGCGGAACAATCACGACTTATTCACTAGATTTAAACACAGATAAGGCGCAGAGTCCTTCTTTAATTCGGCGGATAACAGGTGTTTCCTTTCCTTTTCGGGGTGATTTCCGAATAATCCGACATCGGGACAGCACCCGGCAGCGCAACGTGACAAGGATGATCACCGACTCGCCTTGAAAGAAATTTACATTAACTCGGCCAAAATTGGCCATTTCACTTGATGTTTGTCGATTATTTCGAGTATCATGAAAATGAATTACCGAATGGACCCCTGCCATGGCCGACTCGTCCGCCCACCCCCGACTGATCCGTTACGACACCGCTGATGCGCAGGCGGGCGGGCAGAAACGGCCCTTTGCCAAGGCGGTGCGCGCGGGTGACTATGTGCATGTGTCGGGTCAGGTGCCCACCGTGGCGGGTGAGGTGGTCACCGGCGGGATCGTCGCCCAGACCGAACAGGTGATCGAGAATATCAAGGCGGTGCTGGCGCTGGCGGGTTGCGGGCTGGAAGATGTGATCAAGGTCACCTGCTGGCTGGACGATCCGCGCGATTTCTCCAGCTTCAACGCGGTGTTTGAACGGCATTTCGCCGCGCATCCGCCAGCCCGCTCCACCGTGCAGTCGCGGCTGATGGTCGATGCCAAGGTCGAGATTGATGCCATCGCGTGGAAGCCGCTGTGAAGGTTCTGATCCATGACGATGCCGACAAGGCCGCCGATTGCGTTTCCGGGCTGATCGCGGCGCGGCTGGCGCGGGCGCCGGCCTCGGTTCTGGGGCTGGCGACGGGCGGCACGATGGAGGCGGTCTATGCCCGGCTGATCGCGGCCTATCGCGCCGGAACGGTCAGCTTTGCACAGGCCCGCAGCTTCAACCTTGATGAATATGTCGGGCTGGCGCCGGACCACCCCTGTTCCTATTGGCGCTATATGGCCGAGCAACTTTTCGACCATGTGGATTTGCCCTCCGGTGCAGGCGCCCTTCCCCGCGGTGACGCCCCCGACCCCGAGGCCGAGGCGGCGCGTTATGAGGCCGCCATTGCGGCGGCGGGCGATATCGGGCTGCAACTGCTGGGTCTGGGCGCGAACGGGCATATCGGCTTCAACGAACCGACCTCCAGCCTGTCCTCGCTGACCCGGATCAAGACGCTGACGCGCGCCACCCGTGCCGCAAACGCCCGGTTCTTCGCACAGCCCGAAGAGGTGCCGCGGCTGGCCATCACCATGGGGATCGGCACCATCCTGCGCGCCGAAGAGGTGGTGCTGCTCGCCTATGGTCCGGGCAAGGCCGAGGCGGCAGCGGCGATGATCGAGGGACCGCTTTCCGCCTCTTGCCCGGCATCGGCGCTGCAATTGCACCGCAAGGTGACCGTGGTGCTGGACCGGGCCGCCGCCGAAGGGCTGGCGCTGCGCGAATATTATGAGGATGTTCACCCCGCGGGCCGCGACGCCGCAATCTGATCCAGCGCCAACCGCAGCGCCCGCACGGCGGCGGCATCGGTGCCCCTTGCGCCGGGAGGCTGAAAGCCGAATTGCATCACCCGCGGGTCCGCCGCCGCAGCCAGCGGCGCCGAGGCCGAAGCGTGGATTTCCCGCAGCGGCAGACGGCCGGCGAAAAGGGCGGCATTGCCCGCATTCACCCCGCCGCCCGGCATCACCGAAACCCCCTGCCCCGCCATCGTCGCCAGCCGGTCAATCCCCGCCGCCGCCGTCACCGCCCCGCCCGAAGACAACACCCGCCCGATGCCCAGCCGGGCGCAAAGTGCCATCGCTTCGGCCACATCCGGCGCAAGGTCAACCGCGCGGTGCAGGGTGATATCCAGCCCCCCAGCCTCTGCCACCAGTTCCTCAAGTGTGTCGCCATCCAGCCGCCCATCGGGCAGCGAAGCGCCGATCACCACGCCCGCCAGCCCCGCCGCGCGCACGGCGGCAATCTCGGCCCGCATCGCCCGCCGCTCATCCCGGGTAAAGACGAAATCCCCGGCGCGGGGCCGGATCATCGCCATCGCGTGCAGCGGCCCCTCTGCCGCCAGCGCCATCAAGCCCGCCGAGGGCGTAAGACCGCCCAGCGCCAGTGCCGCACAAAGCTCAATCCGGTCAGCACCGCCTTGCGCTGCGGCGGCAATCCCCGCCGCATCGTCCACACAGATTTCCAGCGTGATCCGCGTCATCCCCGCCCCCTCTCCAACGCAACCAGCAACCCGGCCCCCGCCACGCCGCCCAGCCCGCTGATCACCGCGGCCATCGCATAGCCGCCCATGGCGGTGCCCAGTCCGAACACCCCGGCGCCCAGCGCGCCGCCCGCGAACATATTCACCGCGATCAGCGAAGCCGAAAGCCCCGGCCGGTCGCGGATCAGGTCCAGAAGATAGCTGATCGGCAGCGAAATCATCCCTGCCGCGGCAAACCCCGCAAGGCAACTGGCAAGGTAGACCTGCCAGGGCGCCGTGGCCAGCGCGATGCCCGCAAGATAGACCAGATACAGCCCGGCGCAGATCAGCAGGGCATGGGTCATCGCAAGGTGCCGCGTGGCGCGAACCCAGAACACCATGAAGATCACCTCCAGCACCGCAACCAGACCGACCAGAAGGCCCACATCCTCGACCCGCCCATGGGCCGGGCCGGTCACGATCAGCGGCAGCACCGCCGAATTGATGTGCAGCATCTGGCTGATCAACGCCACGCCCAGCACCCGCACCAGAAGGCCGGGCGCAAGGATCAGCCGCAAATCGTGCAAGGCCGGGCGGGCGGCAGCGGTGGCCGGGGTATCCGGGGTCACATCCGGTTCGAGCCAGAAGGTCACGGTCAGCAGGATACCCCCCGCCACCGTTGCCGCAATCAGATAGGCGGCAATCATGCTGGGCTGCCCCGACAGCGCCACCCCCACCGCCCCCGGCATCACCACCCAAGAAAGCGAAATCATGATCCGCATCAGCGCGTTGGATATCCGCGCCTCTTCGGCGTCAAACCGGGCGGAATGCGCCCGGACATTGCCGAACAGCATCGAGTTCAGCGCATGAAACAGCGCCAGCGGCCCCAGCGTGGCCAGCACAAAGACGGGAACCACGGGCAGCGCCCAGACCAGCCCATAGCCCAGCACGCCAAAGCTGCTGACAAGGATCAGCGGGCGGCGATAACTCTGGAACCTGTCCGAGATCATCCCCACCGCGACCGCCAGCAACACATTGGCCACCGACGAGGCCAGCGCCAGCGCGGCATAGGCCCGGTCGCTCATCCCCAGTTCCCGAATGGCGATCATGGATTGATAGGGCGAGGTGGCCGCCCCAGCGAAACCGTAAAGGAAAATCGCCGCCGCCGAGGCGCGCACCACCCGGTGGCGGCGCAGGATCGTCAGCCAGCTGCTCATCTTGCAAAGCGGGCCGAAGGTTGGGGTGCGGCGGCAAACCCTGCATCCGCCTCAAAGGGCAAGGTGCCCCGGGGCCGGTGCAGGTTGGGCAGGCGGGCGATGTCCTGATTGACCACGCCGTCGGTCAGCGCCATCAGGTTGGGATTGGCCAGCGGCGCCAGTTCGGGCGAAAGATAGCCCGATTTCACCACCAACAACCGCACCCCGGCAGGGTCCAGCCCCAGCCGCGTGAAATCGGCAATGTCATGGTAGGGCCGCCGCCGCGCCGCCAGAACCAGCGTGATTCCCCCCAACCGGATCACCGCCTGACGCTCTGCCGCCGTGCCCGGATCGTCCAGCCGCAAGACCTCGGCTTCGGCCGTCACCGAAACGCCCGCCGGATCAAGGCTCGCCCCGATGCGCAGCGACAGGCGGGCACCCTCCCCCGCCACGAAACAGGCTTCGACTGCGGGCCGGTCGGTGATGCCCGCCACCAGCGCGCCCTGCCAGTCCCGCGCGATCAGGGCCGCCAGCACATCGGCCCGGTCGCCCACACCGCCGCCGGTAGGGTTGTCGCCGCTGTCGGCAAGGATCACCGGCGCGGTGGTCGCGGCTTCGGCCAGCCGCAGCATGTCTTCCAGCGGGCCGGTGACCGGGCCAAAGCGGAAATCATCGCGCGCCGACCAGAAGCTTTCCGCAATCCGCAGCGCCGCCGCCGAAGCCGCCGCAAGGTCGGTTCCCGTCACCACGGCGCAGGCGGTGGCGCGCGGCTCATCGGCCCAGACGTAGCCGATCATCAGATCGGTGCGCCACACGCCCGGCCCCTCCAGCCCCGGCAGCGCGGCGTAAAGGCTGCGGCCCGGTTCATCCTCGGTCGAAGACCGCTCTCCGGGCAGCAACAGCGGCACCGGCACCCGCACCACGCCGGGCCGCGCGCCGGTTTCCAGCGCGCGCAGCAGCATTGCATAGGCCGCCCTCATCGTTTCGGGCGTGTCGATATGCGGCGCGGTGCGATAGGCGGCGAAAATGTCGATCTGGTCCACGATCCGCGCCGACACATTGCCATGCAGATCATAGGATGTGGCAATCAGCATGTCCGGTCCAACCGCCGCGCGGATGGCGGAAATCCAGTCGCCCTCGGCGTCAAACATGCCCTCGACCTTCATCGCGCCATGCATCGCAAGGTAAACCGCATCAAAGGGCCGGGCCGCCTCCAGCCGTTCCAGAAACTCGGCCTTGAACGCCTCATAAGCGGCGCGCGAAACAGGGCCGCCCGGCACCGCGCGGGCGTGCAGAAGGGGCGCCACCTCGGCCGGGAAATCGCGCAGGAAGGCGAAATAGTCGTGATCGGTCAGCCCCGTTCCCCGCAACACGCGGAAATCTTCGGCCTGCATCAGGACGGGGGAATAGGTCGAGCATTCGGTGTGGATACCGCCAACGGCGATGCGCATGGGTCATGTCCTTGCAGGAAAGGGCGCGGGCGGGAACACCCCGCCCGGGAAGTGTCACAAGACCGGATGCAGCCGGACCTGCGCCGCAAAGCGCAGCCAGTCCTTGTTGGCCCGCTCGGTCCAGCCGGCCTCGGCCACCGCCGACAGCCGCGGGAAGACCAGATCGTTGAACCAGCCGGTGGTGGTGAAATGCTCGCACCAGATACATGCCTGAATGCCGCGCATGTGGCGGCGCAGCCGTTGCGGAAAATCGCCCTCCGCCTCATAGGCATAGGTCTTTTCGGGCGGCACTGGTCCGGCCCAACCCGCGCCATTCTCAAGCCAGTCCGGCCCCTGCACCATGTCAAGGTAATAGGCTTGCCCCGGCGTCATCACCACGTCATAGCCCTGACCCGCCAGTTCGATGCCGACCTGCGGATTTTCCCATGCCATCAAAAGCGTGTCCTCGGGCGGCACACCGCCGCCATGGGCAACCTCGTTCCAGCCGACCAGCACTTTGCCCCGCGCCGTCAGCATGTCCTTGATCCGTTTCAGGAACCAGCTTTGCAGCTCGAACGTGCCCGCCAACCCCTCACGCTGCATCAGGACGCGGGCGCGCGGGCTTTGCAGCCAGGCGTTCTTGGCCACCTCATCGCCGCCGATGTGGAAATGGCGCGAGGGGAAGATCGCGCACAGCTCATCAATGATCGCTTCCAGCACGGTGAAGGTTTCGGGAATGCCGGGATTCCACGAATTGTTCGGATAGCCCTGCACCGGATAATAGCTGTTCGGCACCTCGTCGGGGTCCACCAGAAACGGCAGGGCGGCCACCACGCAGGCGGCATGGCCCGGCGTTTCGATTTCCGGCATCACCTCAATGCCCAAGGCGGCGGCGTGGGCCACCACGGCGCGCATCTGATCCTGCGTATAAAACCCGCCCGACCGCGCGGGCCCGTCGCCCAGTTGCGGCAGCATCGCGTCGGTTTCGGCGCTGCGATGGGCACCCGTGTCGGTCAGTTCGGGATAGGCTTTGATCTCGGCCCGCCAACCCTCATCATCGGTCAGGTGCCAGTGGAACAGGTTCAGCTTGTGCCAGGCCAGGATATCGACCACCCGCTTGACCTCGGCAAAGCTCCAGAAATGCCGCGACACGTCAAGATGGCAGCCGCGCCAGCTATAGCGCGGGGCATCGGTGATCTGCCCGGTCGCCGGGAACAGGAATTTCGGATCGGCAAAGGCGCCGTGCAGCATCTGCGCCAGCGACAAAAGGCCAAAGCGGCGCCCCGCCTCGGAGCTGGCGGTCAGGGTAATGCTGTCACCGAAGTCCAGCCGATAACCCTCGGGCGGCAGGGTGACATCCACCGCAAAGGCCAGCGCCCGCGCGCCCGGCGCCGGGGAAATCTGGAACAGCCGCCGCGCGGCGGGGAAGAGGCGCGCGTGCAGCGCATCGACCGACAGCATCAACCGCAGATCGTCGCGCCCGGTGCCGGGGGCGGCGTGCAGGATCACCGGCGCCGGGCCGGGCGTGGCGTCAATCGCATTCGGCCATGGCAGCAGCGCGAAGGGCAGCGTCAGCCGCCCCTCGGGCAGGCGCGGCGGCGGCGGGACTGGGGCACCGGAAGACTGGATCAGATCGCCCACCTGCACCGGCAGAAGGGTGCCCGCCACGGTCACCCAAGCCGTCTTGGCGGCATCGTTGCGGTGGAAGGGGGAACGAAACAGCCCCTCGGCGTGAAAGGTCCAGCTTGCACCGGGGGCAAGGCTGACACCCTCCAGCGGCGCAAATTCGTGGTAATTCGCGGTGCGCCGCAGAAAACGGGCGCCGGTCACCTCATGCTCGGGCATGATGCGGGTGATCGTGGTCACCGACAGGGTGAAATCGCGCAACACCTCATCCGACAGATTGGTCAGGGTCAGCGTCCAGGTGCCCGCCGGAGCAGGCTCGGGCGCCCAGGCGTTTTCCAAAAACAGGGTCATGTCGGCCTCAGAAATCAGCGGATTGCGAAAAGGTGCGGGCCAGCGCGGGAATGCCCGCCGTCAGCCCGCAATCGACCGGCAGGCAGATGCCGGTGATCGCCGCCGCGAGAGGCGAGGCAAGGAACCCCACCGCCTCGGCCACATCCTCGGCCCGGGCGATGCGGCCAAGCGGGTAATGCGCGGCGGCCTCCTTGAAGATATCGGGATTGGCCGCAGCCCGCGCCTCCCACGCCTGCGTGCGGACGGTGCCGGGCGCGACCGCATTGGCGCGGATGCCGAATTTGCCATATTCCACCGCAATCAGCCGGGTCATGTGGATCATCCCCGCCTTGGCCGCCGAATAGGCCGGATGCCCGTAAACCCCCATGCCATTGACCGAAGCGATGTTCACGACCGAGCCTTGGGTTGCCTTCAACTGATCGGCCAGCGCCGAAAACAGCAGGAACACCGCATCAAGGTTCAGCGCCCGGTCCGCCTGCCAATCTGCCACGCTGGTCGATTGCAAGCTGGCGGCCTGCACCCCCCCGGCGTTGTTCACCAGCGTCTGCAACGCCCCCAGCCCCGCCACCTTCTGCGCAAAGGCTGTGCAGGCCGCAGGATCGGTCACGTCCAGTTGCAGGGCCACATAGCCCGCGCCCAAGTCTGCCGCAGCCCGTTCTGCCGCCACAAGATCGCGGTCGGCCAGCACCACCACCGCATGGTCGGCGCGCAGGCGGCGCGCGATGGCCCGCCCGATATCGCCCGCCGCTCCGGTCACAATGGCCAGGGATTGCCCCATGGGTCACTTCCTTTGCGGCAAGAAGAAACCGAGGGCCGGGGCGGCCGCCTGCGCCCCGCTCGGGGGTCAGTCGCCCAGAAGCTGGCGGTCGTCGCCGTCCCGGTGCTTGATCAGTTGTTCCTTGATCCCGCGCAGGATCCGGGCCGAACGCGGGCGGTCGGCATAGGCGACCAGATTGGCGATGATGTCCACCACCGCCAGAAAGGCAAAGCGCGTCGAGGAGGCGCGGAAGATGTTCTGGCCCTCGGGCAGGTTAACCGGAATGACCACATCCGCCGCCTCGGCCACAGGCGAGGCGCTTTGCGTCAGGGCGATGGTCGGAATCCCCCGGTCGCGCAGCAAGCCGAAACAGCGCACCAGTTCATGGTTCCGCCCGGTAAAGGAAGACCCGAACACCACCGTCCCCGGCTCTGCCGCGGCGGCGAGCATCAGGCTCATCCCGTGGTCGTTCGAGGCGGAAATCCGGGCGCCAAGGCGGAACAGCCGGTTCTGCAACTCGTTCACGATCATCGAGGAATTGCCGCCCGAGCCGAAGGCATAGATCATGTCGGCCTTGGCCAGCAGCCGCACCGCGCGCTCCACAGCGGCAAGGTCCAGGCCGCGGTGGGTCTCGAACAGGGCGTTCTGCGCCTTGGTCACGATATCTTCGGCCACCTCGGCAGCGGTCGAGGTCACCGACTCGGGTTTCAGGTAGCGCAGCCCGACATAGGCGCTGCGGGCAAGCTGCACCTTGAAATCGGAAAACGACGCGCATCCCAGACGGCGACAGAACCGCGTCACGGTGGGCGGCGACACGCCCGCCCTCTCGGCAATTTCGGTGATCGAGGCATTGGTGGCAAAGTTCACATCGGCCAGCACCGAGGCCGCGAGTTTCGTCTCCAGCGCCGAGAGTTTGCCTTCCTCATCACTCAGAGCGACGATCAGGTCGGGGGCACTCAGCGGCCCTGCGGAAAGGGCGGTATCCTGCAATTCGTTCATGGTGTTCCCGTGCGGCAAAGGGCATTCAGGCGGTGTTCCTCCGCCACGAAGCCTGTGATGATCGCCCGGTCAAGCATTTGCAGGAATCCAGAAATTCATTTTCGTTCCGCCTTGACATTTAGCCATATCAGCCCCGAATATTCCAGAAGATATGCAGACTGACTGAAATTTTTTTCATAGGACACCCGGAATGACGGCAGAGCGTGATCCGTTCAAGAATCCCTTTCCCGAGGGCGACAGCGACCGTCGCGCCATCTGGGAGATGCTGGTGCCGCGCGACATCGATGCCTTTGTCAGTGCCGACTGGGCTTCGGTCGCGGGCGATTTCATTGCCGCGAATTTCACCGGCATCAGCGGCAACTTTCAGGGTGAACCGGATGGCTATACCCTCGCCTTCCCGACGCTGGACGCCTATCGCACCGAATGGCTGCGGCAGGCGGCTGAGTTTGGCGCAGCCCGCGCCGCTGGCGCCTTTGCCGGTGACCCGCGCGCCGGCATCTATGCCGCGACCCGGCTTGAGGTGATCGAGATCACCGGCGAGGCCGCCATGGTGCGCAAGAAGTTCGATGGCAGGCTTGCCAAAGCCGACGGCAGCTTTGACCGGATGAACTGGCAGACGCTGTATATCTGCCGCAAGGAGGGCGGACGCTGGAAGATCGCCGGTTTCGTCGGCTACCTGCCGCATATCAAGGAGTGATCATGGCCCCCCTTGCCCCGAAGCGGATCTTCGTTGCGGCGCTGGCGACCGAGACCAACACCTTCTCGCCGATCGTGATCGACCGGAAGGGGTTTGAGGATTCGCTTTACGCCGCGCCGGGGCAGCATCCTGTGACGCCAACGCTTTGCACCGCGCCGATTCCGGTGGGGCGGCGGATCTGCGCCGAAAAGGGTTGGACCCTGATCGAGGGCACGGCCGCATGGGCCGATCCGGCGGGCCTTGTTTCACGCGGGGCCTATGAGGGGCTGCGCGACGAGATTCTGGACCAGCTTCGTGCAGCGCTGCCGGTGGATGCGGTGGTGCTGGGACTGCATGGTGCGATGGTGGCGCAGGGGTATCTTGACCCCGAGGGTGACCTTCTGACCCGCGTGCGCGAGATTGTGGGGCCGGATATTCTGGTCTGCGCCGAGTTGGACCCGCACAGCCATCTGACCGCGAAACGGGTGGCGGCGGCGGATTTCTTTGTCGTCTTCAAGGAATTTCCCCATACCGATTTCGTGGAGCGGGCCGAAGACCTCTGGCGCATCGCGGTCGATACGCTGGAAGGCCGGGTGCGCCCGGTGATGTCGGTGTTCGACTGCCGGATGATCGACGTTTTCCCCACCTCGCGCGAACCGATGCGCGGCTTCGTGGACCGGATGATCGCGCTGGAGGCGACCGTGCCGGGGCTTTTGTCACTGTCGGCCATCCATGGCTTCATGGCAGGCGATGTGCCCGAGATGGGCACCCGGATGATTGCCGTCACCGATGGCGATGCCGCCCTTGGCGCCGAATGGGCCGAACGGCTGGGGCGCGAGCTTTACGTCAACCGGGGCCGCCACATGATGCCGCAGATCGACGAACGGGTCGCAGTGGCGCAGGCCATGGCCGCCCCCGCAGGCCCGGTGGTGATCGCCGATATGTGGGACAATCCGGGCGGCGGCACGGCGGGCGATGCAACGGTGGTGCTGAAGGAACTCATGGCGCGGGGGGCGCGCGGCGTGGCCGTCGGCACAATCTGGGATCCGGTGGCGGTGCAGCTTTGCTTTGCTGCGGGCGAAGGGGCCGAGATGCCGCTGCGCTTTGGCGCCAAATCCGCCCCCGAAACCGGCGAGCCAGTGGATGCGCTGGTGCGCGTGCTGCGGCTTGAGGCGCTGGCCGAGATGCGCTTTGGCGAGAGCGTGGTGCCCTTTGGTCCGGCGGCACGGATCGCTTTGCTGGACGGGACCGGGGCAGAGACCGGGATCGAGGTGATCCTGAACACGGTGCGGGCGCAAAGCTATGACCCGTCGCTCTTCACCGCGCTGGGGATCGACCCGTTGCGGCAGAAGATCCTCGTGATCAAATCGACCAATCATTTCTATGCTGCCTTCCAGCCCATCGCGGCGGAAATCCTTTACTGCGCAGCGGGCAGGCCCTATCCCAATGATCCGGCCACCACCCCCTACCGGCTGGTCCGGCGCGATATCTGGCCGCGCATGGCCGATCCTTTCGGCGAAGGTGCATGACATGGCATTCCCCTGGCCCGAGGCGGGCAGCCCGCTTGACGATGTGATCACCCCGATGCCGGTGATCGACGAGGACCGGCTGGCGGCAAACATCGCCCGGGCCCAAGCCTATATGAACCAGCACGGCCTTGCTTTCCGCCCCCACATCAAGACCCACAAGATCCCCGCCGTCGCCCGCCAGCAGATTGCAGCCGGCGCAAACGGCATCAATTGCCAGAAGCTGACCGAGGCCGAGGCTTTTGCCGATGCTGGGTTTCAGGACATCCTGATCACCTACAACCTTCTGGGAGCGGCGCGCATTCAGCGCCTTCAGGCGTTGATTGTGCGCCTTGCCCGGTTGCAGGCCGTGGCCGACAGCGCGGTCACGGTGGACGGGCTGGCGGCAGCCTTTACCGCTGATCGGCCGCTTACGCTGCTGGTGGAATGCGACACCGGCGGCGGGCGCTGCGGCGTGCAGACACCCGAGGCGGCGGCAGAGCTTGCCGCCCGCATTGCCGCAGCCCCGGGCCTGCGCTTTGGCGGTTTGCTGACCTATCCGGCGGCGGGCGGCGCGGCACGGGTGGAAACTTTCCTGCGGGATGCGATGGCGCTTCTCGCCGCGCGGGGGCTGGATTGCCCGGTGCGATCAAACGGCGGCAGCCCGGATTTGTGGAAGGCGCACATGGTGCCCAGCGCGACCGAACATCGGGCCGGAACCTATGTCTACAACGACCGTTCCATGGTGCGGGCCGGGGAATGCGGGCGCGGCGATCTGGCGATGCATGTGCTGGCCACGGTGGTGTCACGCCCCACGCCGACGCGCGCCGTGCTGGATGCCGGGTCCAAGGCGCTGACCTCGGACCTCTTGGGCTTTGCCGACCATGGCGAGATCGAGGAGCTGCCGGGCGCACGCATCGTTTCCCTGTCCGAAGAGCATGCCGTGGTGGACCTGACCGACTGCACCGCCCCCCTGCCCGGGGTGGGCGCGCGGGTCAGGGTGATACCGAACCATACTTGCGTTGTCTCGAACCTGTTCGACCGGATGGTGTTTCATCGCGGCCGCGTGGTGACACGGGTGGAAGAGGTCGCGGCGCGGGGCACGGTCTGGTAACCATGTGTGACGGGTTTTTCCACGCGGAACGGGTTTTTGACGGCACGGTCTGGCATGAGGATGCCAGTCTGCGCGTTGTCGCGGGTCGCGTCGCGGGCATAGAACCTGGAGGCAAGGGGGCGGAACATCTGCCCGGCTGGATCGTGCCCGGGCTGATCGACCTACAGGTGAATGGCGGCGGCGGGGTGCTGTTCAACAATGCGCCCAGCGCCGAGGGGATTGCCACCATCGCCGCCGCCCATGCCCGGTTCGGCACCACCGCGATCATGGTCACACTGATCACCGACCGGCCCGAAGTGACCGCGGCGGCGGCGGCGGCGGTGGACGCGGTGCCCGGCCTGCTGGGCCTGCATCTGGAAGGGCCGCATCTGGACCGCGCGCGCAAGGGCACCCATGACGCCCGGCTGATCCGCCGGATGGAGGCGGAAGACCTGGCGCTGATCCTGCGCGCGGCGCAGCGGGGGCCGGTGATCTGCACGCTGGCGCCGGAATCGGTGACACTGACGCAGGTCGGGGAGCTTGCCGCCGCCGGTGTAGTGGTCAGCCTTGGCCACAGCGATTGCGACCTTGCCACGGCCCGCGCCTGTGCCGATGCCGGTGCGCGGATGGTCACCCATCTTTTCAACGCGATGAGTCCGCTGACCCACCGCGCGCCGGGGCTGGTGGGGGCGGCGCTGGACGACGGGCGGCTTTGGGCCGGGCTGATCGCTGACGGGTTCCATGTGGAGGATACCGCCCTGCGGGTGGCGCTGCGGGCCAAGCAGGGGCCGGGCCGGATTTTCCTTGTGTCCGATGCCATGTCCACCATCGGCAGCGACGAGACGGGCTTTACGCTGAACGGGCGGCAGATTTTCCGGGCGGGCGGGCGGCTGACGCTGGCCGATGGCACGTTGGCGGGGGCGGATATCGCGCTGATCGACGCGGTGCGCCATGTGCATCGCGCGCTTGGCCTGCCGCTGGACGCGGCGCTGCGGCTAGCTTCAGAGGCGCCCGCCAAGGCCATGGGCCTGACCGACCGGGGCCATCTGCGCCCCGGCGCGCGGGCCGATTTCCTGTGCCTGACGCCAGAGATCACCGCCGGGGGAACATGGATCGGCGGAGGGCGCGTGGCATGATCCTGTGTTTCGACATCGGCGGCACCGCCATCAAGATCGCCGAGGCGTTTTCGCAGGAGGACATCCGCCCTCAGGGCCGTGTGCCCACCCCGGCGCAGGATTATCCGGCCTTTGTCGCCGCCCTGCGCGGCGCGATTGCGGCGGCCTCGGAACCGCCCGAGCGGCTGGCCTTTTCCATCGCGGGGGTGGTGGCGCCAGATACCGGGCTGGCCACCGTTGCCAATATCCCCTGCCTGACCGGGCGGCGCCTTGTGGCCGATCTTGAGGCCGATCTTGGCCTGCCGGTCGATCTGGCCAATGATGCCGACTGTTTTGCTCTGGCCGAGGCGGCGGTGGGTGCCGGTCGCGGGCATGAGGTGGTGTTCGGCATCATTCTGGGAACCGGGGTGGGCGGCGGCGTTGTGGTGCGCGGCCAGTTGATCAACGCCGGGGGCGGTTTTGCGGGCGAGTGGGGGCACGGCCCTGTGGCGCAGCGCATTCTGGGCGACCTTGAGGTCACCCTGCCCGCCTTTGCCTGTGGCTGCGGCCAGATCGGCTGTCTGGATGCGGTCTGTTCGGCCCGGGGGATGGAACGGCTGCACGCCCATCTGCATCCGGGGCGCGAGGCCGACAGTCTGACCATCGTTGAAGGCTGGTCCGCCGGTGAGCCGCGCGCGACCCGCACCATCGGCATCTGGCTTGAGCTGCTGGCCGGGCCGCTGGCCATGGTCGAGAATATGCTGGGCGCGGGAATCATGGCGGTGGGCGGCGGGCTGTCCAATGCGCCCGCGCTGATCGCCGCGCTGGATGTGCAGGTCCGCGCCCGCATCCTGCGCAAGCTGGACCGCCCGCTGATTGTGCCCGCGCAATGCGCCATCGAACCGGGGCTGGTGGGTGCCGCCATTCTGGGCCTTAGCCGCCGCGCGGCCTGAAATCGCCCGGCGCCGTGAAAACGAATTACACAAATCAATCTTCCGTGTGAAAATTTCTTGACGTATGCCCGCATACTGACCATGATCCAGAAAAAGAATTTCTCCGCAGGGAGCGCAGAATGCGAGTCGCCATCATTGGCCTGGGCTTTCGCCTTGGCTATCTGGGTCATGTCTTTCGGGAAATGGACCCCGAGTTTCAGATCGTGGGCTATCATGACCCCGCCCCTGCCGGCATGGCCGTGCTGGAAAGCCATGGGATTTCGGCGGGCAAGTCCTATGACAGCGCCGAAGCTCTGGTGAAAGCCGGCGGATATGACCTTCTGATGGTCGGCTCGCCCAATCACCTGCACCTTGACCATATCCGGCTGGGTCTGCAGACCGGGGTCAAGGTCTTCTCGGAAAAGCCGATCGTTTCCAGCATCGAGCAAACCTATCAGATGGCCGCCCTGATGGGGCAATATGGCCATGACAGCCTGCTGGTCGGTCTGGTGCTGCGCTATGCGCCGCTTTACCGCGACCTTCTGGCGGCGCGTGACAGCGGACAACTGGGCAAGATCGTTTCCATCGAAGCGGCCGAGCATATCTTCCCCTATCACGGTGCGTTTTTCATGCGTGACTGGCGCCGCTATGAAAAATGGTCGGGCAGCTTCATGCTGGAAAAATGCTGCCACGATCTGGACCTGTATAATGGCCTGATCGGCGCGCGCCCCGAGCGGGTGGCAAGCTTTGGCGGCCGCAAAACCTTTGTCCCCGCCAATGATCCGCGCAACGAAGGGGTGAACGACCTCAGCCTTTATCACCGCAAGCCTTCGGGCTGGAACGGGTCGGACAAGGTGTTCGATTCGGATGGCGATATCATCGACTATCAGGTGGCGATCATCGAATACGCCAATGGCGTCGGGATGAACTTCCACACCAACCTGAACGCGCCCGACCAGTTCCGCCGCTTTGCCGTCTTTGGCACCAAGGGGCAGGCCGAGGGCGATTTCATCCGCGGCTTCCTGAAAGTCACCGATGTTCTGTCGGAAAAGCGGGTTACGGAGACCGAATACAAGGCCACCGCCCTGTCGCAGCATTACGGCGCCGATGAGAAGATGGCCGAAGAGGTCATTGCCCATGTAATGAAGGGCGGCCCGCTGCCCGTCTCGCCGCTGGATGCGCTGGAGGCCGGGATTCTGGCGCTCGCCACCGACGACGCCCGCCGCACGCGGCAGGTGGTCGATCTGCGCCCGGTCTGGGACCGTTACGACAACGCATTCGCCCGCAAGGTGGCCTGAACCATGATCAAGTCGCGCTCCAGTCTGATCTTTGCCTGGGCGCTTCTGGCCCCGGCCATTCTTTATGTGCTGGTGATCGTGGCCTGGCCCTTGGTCGAAACTTTCCGCCTTTCGTTCACCGACGCCTCGCTGCGCAAGGTGACGAACTATGTCGGCTGGCGGAACTATGACAAGATCTTCAACGAGACCTTCCTGACGGTCATCACCCGGACCTTCACCTGGACCTTCTTTTCGGTGCTGTTCAAAATGGTGATCGGCACCTTTGGCGCGGTGCTGCTGAATGCTGCCGTGCCCGGGCGCAACCTGTTCCGCATCCTGACCATGCCGCCATGGATCGTGCCGATGGCCATTGGCATCTTCATGTGGGGCTGGATGTATAACGGCCAGTTCGGCATGATTTCCGGCCTGTTGCAGCGGTTTGGCCTTGTGGACGGCCCGGTGGCTTTCCTCGCCTATGGGCGGCCCGCCTATTGGGCGACCATCGTGACCGATGTCTGGATCGGTGTGCCTATGGTGACGATCTACTTCCTTGCTGCCATTCAGGCCATTCCGCGCGACCTGTATGAAGCTGCCTGGACCGATGGCGCCAGCCGCTGGACCCGCTTCCGCCGCATCACCCTGCCGCTGATGGCGCCTGCGATCATCACCATGTCGATGCTGTCGCTGATCGCCACGTTCAACAGCTTTGACATCATCTGGATCCTGACGCAGGGCGGCCCGTCCGGCTCGACCACGACGATGATCATCGACACCTATCAGACCGCCATCGGCTCGAAGAAATACGGTGAGGGCGCGGCGCGGGCGGTGGTGATCTGCCTGTTCCTGTCGCTGTTCTGCATCGCCTATTTCCGTGTCACCCGCCGCCTTGCGGCCACCGACAAGGCGTAAGGAGACCCCATGGCGTTCAAATCCAGCGACACCCGCGCGATGATCGACCGCTACCGGTGGTGGGAGGTGGTAGCGATCTATGTCGGCATGTTCTGCTTCCTGTTCTTTCTGCTGTCGCCCTTCATCGAGGGGTTTCTGGTCAGCCTGAAGCCGCTCGCGCAGTTGTTCTCCTCGCCCTACAGTTTCTGGCCGAAGAACGGCAGCTTTGCCGCCTATTTCACGATGTGGGATACGGTGCCGGGCTTTGCGCGCTATGTCTTCAACTCGTTCCTGATCTCGACGATCTCGACCTGCATCGTGCTGCTGCTGGTGGTGCCTGCGGCCTATGCCTTTGCCCGGTTCGACTTCCGGGGCATGGGTCTGGTGCTGGGCGGGTTTCTGGCGGTCAGCATGTTTTCGGGCGCCGTTCTGCTGATCCCGCTGTTCCGGCTGATGCGGACCATGGGCCTCTTGAACACCTATTTCGCCATGATCATCCCCGGGGCGGCCTTCCTGATCCCCTCGGCGATCTGGCTGTTGCGCACCTATATGATGCGCATTCCGACCGAGCTGAACGAAGCCGCCTATATGGACGGCGCCAGCCAGTTCTACACCTTCCGCCGGGTGATCCTGCCCATCGCGCGGCCGGGCATCATCGTGGTCGCCATCGTGACCTTCATCGGCGCCTATTCGCAGCAGTTCATCTTCGCGCTGACCTTCAATTCCAAGACCGAATACATGCCCCTGCCGATCGGCCTTTACGCCTATTTCGGCAAGCAAGAGGTGATCTGGAACGAGTTGATGGCCGCCAGTTTCGTGGGCATCGCCCCGGCGCTGGTCATCATCTTCTTCCTGCAACGCTATCTCGTCGGCGGGCTGACCGCAGGCGCGGTGAAACAATAAGCATCCACAACCGGGAGTAAGTGAAGTGACAACCCTGTTTCGCAAAAGCCTGATCGGCCTTGTTCTGGCCGGTTCGACTGCGCTGCCCGCGCTGTCGCAAGAGATCAGCTGGATCTATTGCGGCGACAAGATCGACCCCGTTCATGAGAAATACATCAAGGAATGGGAAGCCGCCAACTCCGGCTGGAAGATCGCGGTCGAGGTGGTGGGCTGGGCCCAGTGCCAGGACAAGGCAACCACGCTGGCCGCTGCCGGCAGCCCGGCGGGCATGGCCTATGTCGGTTCGCGCACGCTGAAGGAATTCGCGCTGAACGACCTGATCGTCGAAGTGCCGATGTCGGACGAGGAGAAGGCCGCCTACTATCCCCATATCGTGGATACCGTGACCTTCGAGGGCACCCAGTGGGGCGTTCCGATCGCCTTCTCGACCAAGGCTTTCTACTGGAACAAGGATCTCTTCACGCAAGCCGGACTTGACCCGGAAAAGCCGCCGACCACCTGGGCGGAAGAAATCGAATATGCCAAGATCATCAAGGAAAAGACCGGGATCGCCGGCTATGGCCTGCCGGCCAAGACCTTTGACAACACGATGCACCAGTTCCTGCATTGGGTTTACACCAACAACGGTCAGGTGATCGACGCCGACGGCAACATCAAGCTGGACAGCCCGCAGGTTCTGGCCGCGCTGCAAGCCTACAAGGACATCACGCCCTATTCCGTCGAAGGCGCCACCGCCTATGAACAGAATGAAATCCGCGCCATCTTCCTTGATGGCAAGGTGGGCATGATCCAGGCTTCGGTCGGCGCCGCGATGCGCCTGAAGGATACCAAGATCAACTGGGGTGTCACGACCCTGCCGCTTGGCCCCGAAGCGGGCGGCCCGGGCACCCTGCTGATCACCGACTCGCTGGCGGTGTTCAAAGGGTCGGGCGTCGAGGAAAAGGCGGTTGAATTCGCCAAATACATCACCTCGCCCGATATCCAGATCGAGTATGAACTGTCGCCCGATGCCGGTCTGACCCCGCTGCGCCCCTCGGCCAAGGTCGATGCGCTGGTGGCGGAAATCCCGTATTGGAAGCCCTTCATCGACGGCATCGCCTATGGTGGCCCCGAGCCGCTGTTCACCGATTACAAGGGCCTGCAGAACGTGATGATCGAGATGGTCCAGTCGGTCGTGACCGGCGCTGCCGAACCGCAGGCCGCGCTGACCAAGGCCGCTGCCGCGCTCGAAGAATACAAGTAAGTTCAAGGCCGGCCGCCCCATGCCGGGGCGGCCGGCCCCTTTGCCAAGGAGACCCGCATTGGGCCAGCTTTCCCTCAAGACCGTGATCAAGACCTTCGGCGATTTTCAGGTCGTGAAGGGCGTCTCGCTGGACGTGACAGAGGGCGAATTCGTCGTCTTCGTCGGCCCTTCGGGTTGCGGGAAATCGACCCTATTGCGGATGATCGCCGGGCTGGAACACACCACTGCAGGCGATATCGTGATCGACGGCAAGCGGGTGAACGACCTGCCCCCGGTCAAGCGCGGCATTGCCATGGTGTTCCAGAGCTATGCGCTTTACCCGCACATGACGGTGTTCGAGAATATCGCCTTCCCCCTTCGGGTGGAAAAGGCGCCCGAAGAGGTGATTCGCAAGAAGGTGGCCGAGGCCGCCGCGATCCTGCATCTGGAAACCCGGTTGCAGCAGAAGCCCGGCCAGCTTTCCGGCGGTCAGCGGCAGCGCGTGGCCATCGGCCGCGCCATCGTCCGCCAGCCCGAGATTTTCCTGTTTGATGAGCCGCTGTCGAACCTTGACGCCGCCCTGCGTGCCGACATGCGCATCGAACTGACCCGCCTGCACAAGCAGCTTGGCGCCACGATGATCTATGTCACCCATGATCAGGTCGAGGCGATGACCATGGCCGACCGGATCGTGGTGCTGAACGCCGGATATATCGCGCAGGTGGGGGCGCCGCTGGAACTGTATCACAAGCCGCAGAATACCTTTGTCGCGGGCTTCATCGGCAATCCGCGGATGAACTTCCTGCCGGTCACCTGCACCGGCTTTTCGGCGGCGGGGGTTGAAGTGGACTATCAGGGCCAGCGCCTGCGCCTGCCCGTTGCCCCCCGCCCCGGGATCGAAGGCGCCACCCTGTCGCTGGGCATCCGGCCCGAACATATCACGCTGGGCGCGGGCGAGGCGACGCTGCGCATCACCCCTTCGGTGGTGGAGCAACTGGGCCAGCAGACCATCGGCTATGCCACCCTGCCGGGCCGCGAGGAAACCTTCTGTTTCGTGCTGCCCGGAACCCGGGTGATCGAGGATGACAAGCCGCTCGACATCGGATTTGCCGCCAGCGAGTGCCATCTCTTCGATGCCGAAGGTCAGGCGTTCGAGCGCAGCATTGACCTTGCCGCGCTGACCGTTCCCTCAGCCGTCTGAGCCTGCATCGCCGCGGGCGCGTGCCGGGGGAATGCCCGGCACCTTCTCGGCCCGATCGCGGTGCAGCGCGGCGCGGCCCAACAGCATCAGCGTCACCGGCGTGGTGATCAGGAGAAATATCCCGATCACCAGCTCGTGCAGCACCGCCCGCCCGTCAAGCGCCGAGAAGAGCAGGATCGAAGCCAGCAGCACCCCCGCCGTTCCCCAGCTTGTGCCAAGGGTCGGGGCGTGCAGCCGGTCATAAAAGCTTTTCAATTGCACCAGTCCCACGGTGCCCAGCAACGTCAGCGTGCTGCCCAGAACCAAGAGCAGACCCACCGGCACCGCGACCCACAGCGAAAGCGTGTCGAAATCGGTCATTCGATCACCTCGCCACGGATCAGGAACTTGGCCAGCGCCAGCGTGGCCACAAAGCCCAGCACGCCGATCACCATCGCCGCCTCAAAGAAGAAGGGCGTGCCCACCCGCATTCCCGTCACGATGAACAGCAGCATGGCGGTAACATAAAGCGTATCCAGCCCCAGCACCCGGTCCTGCGCGCGCGGGCCGCGCAGCACGCGCCATGCCGCAAAACAGGCCGCCAGCGCCAGCGCCAGTTGCGCATAGCCGAAGGCCAGAGACAGAACGAAGGATGCACTCATGCAAAAGCCTCCATCAGCAGGGATTCATAGCGGTCCCGGATCAGGGCCACCCAATCCTCCGGCTCGACCAGATCGAAGACATGCAACAGCAGAATGCCGCTTTCGCGGTCATGCTCCAGCCATGCCGTGCCGGGGGTGGCGGTAATGATCATCGCCAGCAGGGCAAGGGGGCCCGGTTCGCGCAGCCGCAGCGGAATCTCGACAAAGCCCGAGCGGCGGCTGTTCTGCCGTCCGCGCGTCAGGATCAGCCGGGCCACCGCGATGTTCGACCGCACGATGTCCCCGGCCACGATCCCGGCCAGCCGCAGAAGCGGCCCGATCCGCCGCAGCCGCAGCGGCGCCGGTTCAAGCGGCAGCAAGGCCCGGCCCGCGATCAGCGCAATCGCGGTGCCCAGCAGCAGATGGCCCAGACTGAACCGCGTCAGCAAAAGCCAGATCACGACCAGTCCCAGCGACAGGAGCGGATAGGGGACCAGCCGGCTCATTCCTGAATCTCCTCAACGCGGGGGGCCTGCATCACGCCCTCGGCATAAATCGCCGGGCTTTGCAGCGCGCGGGCCGTGCTTTCCATGAAGCGCAGGCTGTCATTACCCTCCAGCGTCAGCAGGATGGTCATGCCCACCAGCGCCAGAACCGGCGCGATTTCCAGCGCCAGCACGCGCGGCACCACCCCTTCCGATGCCCAGAAGGTCTGAATCCCCACCCGGATCAACCCGATCAGCGTCGCCAGACCGGACAGCAGCATGAGAGTGACAAAGACCCAGCCTTCGGTCCCGGTATCGGCCCCCAGAACCCCGCCCAGCATGGCAAGCTTGCCCAAGAAGCCCGAGAGCGGCGGCAGCCCGGCCAGCACCAGCAGGCAAGCCCCAAAACACAGGCCCAGCACCGTCAGCGTGCCGGGAATGGCAAGGCCGACCTCGGGCTGATTGTCTTCATCCTTCAGGTCAAGCCCATAGGCATCGGCGGTCAGCGCCAGCATGGCGGCAATGCCGCCCTCTTCCCGGCTCATCGGTTCGATCAGCAGGAACAGGGCGGAAATCGCCACGGTGGAACTGACAAGATAGTAGAGCGCCCCCGCCAGCATGGCCGTTCCGCCGCCTGCCAGTGCAAACCCGGTGATGGCCAGTACCGTGCCGGAGGAAATCAGCACCAGATGCGCCGCCATCCGCCCCAGCCCCTGCGAGGCCAGCACGCCCGTCAGGCCAAAGGCCACCGTCGCCATGCCGCCGACCACCAACACCTCGGCCCCGAACCCGGCCGAAGGGCCGGCAGCCGCCCCGAACATCAGCATCGACAGCCGCAGGATCACATAGACGCCGACCTTGGTCATGATGGCGAACATCGCCGCCACCGGCGCCGCGCCCGCCATATAGGTCGTGGGCAGCCAGAAGGACAAAGGCCAGATCCCCGCCTTCACCAGAAAGGCCAGCCCCAGCATGGTGGCCCCAAGGTGGAACAGCGGGCGGTCCGCTTCGGACAGGCTGGCGATCAGGGTGGAAAGCTGCGCCATGTTCAGGGTGCCGGTGACACCGTAGATCAGGCTGACCCCGATCAGGAAGAACAGCGAGGCCGTCAGGTTGATAGCGATGTAATGCAGCCCCGCCCGCACCTTCAACTGCCCCGACCCATGCAGCAACAGCCCGTAAGAGGCTGCCAGTAGCACCTCGAAGAACACAAAAAGGTTGAACAGGTCGCCCGCCAGAAAGGCCCCGGCAAGCCCCATCAGCAGAAACTGGAACAGCGCATGGAAATGCTGCCCCTGCCGATGCCAGCCCGCCGCCGAATAGATCAGCGCCGGCAGCGCCAGTAGCCCCGTCAGAACCAGCATCATCGCCGAAAGCCGGTCCACCACCAGCACGATGCCAAAGGGCGCGGCCCAATCGCTCAACAGGTAAAACCCGATGTCGCGCCCGCCGGCCAGACCATGGGTCTTGGCGCGGGTCAGCAATTCGACCGAAACGATCAGCATGGCAATGGCAGCGCCAAGGCTGATCACCAGCTTGGCCCGGCGCTGACGATCTTCGTAGAGCAGCATCAGCGCGCCCGCGAAGAACGGAATCAGGATCGGCGCGATGATCAGGTGTTCGGTGGCAAGTTCGGTCATTGGCCCCCCTCGCGCCCGTCAACATGGTCGGTTCCGGTAAAGCCGCGCGAGGCGATCATCACCACCAGAAACAGCGCCGTTGTGGCAAAGCTGATCACGATGGCCGTCAGCACCAGCGCCTGTGGAACCGGATCGGCATAGATCGTCGGATCGACGAAACCGCCCTTGGGCATGATCGGCGGGGCGCCGACATAAAGTCGCCCCATCGAAAAGATGAAGAGATTGACCGCATAGGACAAAAGGCACAGCCCCACGATCACCTGAAACGTCCGGGGCCGTAGCAAAAGCCAGGTGCCCGAGGCGGCCAGAATGCCGATGGCGGCGGACAGGACGATTTCCATCAGGCGGCCTCCTTGCTTTCGGCTTCGGGGGTGTCTTGGTCCCGCAGACGGGCCGAGCGCAGCGACTGGTGGGCAATGGCGATCAGCATGAGGACCGTAGCGCCCACGACCAGCGCATAGACCCCCAGATCGAACAGCATTGCCGTCGCGGCGGGCACCTGCCCGATCAGGGGCAGATCGACGTAGCGGGCATGGGCCGTCAGGAACGGATAGCCGAACAGCCCCGCCCCCAGCCCCGTCGCCCCGGCGATCAAAAGACCAAAACCCATCCAGCGGATCGGCAGCACGGTCAGCCGCGCCTCGACCCAGCGCACATTGCTGCCGAGGTATTGCACAAGAAAGGCGATGGCCAGCGTCACCCCGGCCGAGAATCCGCCGCCGGGCAGGTCATGGCCGCGCATGAAGAAATAGGCCGAAACCACGATCATCGCCGGGAACATCCAGCGCAGGATCACGCCGGGCACCGTCAGATAGTCCTGCAGGGCCGCCGCCGCCTCGCCCCGCTGCTGTTCGGGTTGATTGGTGCTTTCCGTTGCCGGACGGAAGCGGCGCAGAAGAGCGTAGACCGTCAGCCCCACCACGGCCAGAACGGTGATTTCGCCGAAGGTATCAAAGGCGCGGAAATCGACGAGGATGACGTTCACCACATTGGTGCCGCCGCCCTCCTTATAGGCATTGCGCAGGAACCAGTCGCCGATATTGGGGATCAGCGGCCGGGTCATCACCGCATAGGACACCAAAGCGATGCCCAGCCCCGCCGCGGCCGCGATTACAAAGTCACGCAGCCGGCGCAGCCTTGCGGACAGCATCTGATCGTCGGCAATCTCCTCGCGCCGCTTGGGCAGCCAGCGCAGGCCCAGAAGCAAGAGAACCGTGGTCACGATCTCGACCAGAAGCTGGGTTACCGCCAGATCGGGCGCCGAAAACCATGCAAAGGTCAGGCAGGTCATCAGCCCCGCCCCGCCCAGCAGAACCAGTGCGGCAAAGCGGTGATACTTGGCCTGCCAGGCCGCACCCAACGCGCAGGCCGCACCCACCAGCCACATCAGCGCAAAGGCCGGGCTAAGGGGATTGGCCAAAGGCTCGGTCGCATAGGCCAGTTGCCGCCACAGAACCGCCGCCGCAAAGGTCAGCGCCAGCAGGACCAGAATGCGCAATTGCGGTTGCAGCTTTTCGGTGCCGATCCGCTGATTCAGCAAGCGCGGCAGACGCCAGCTCAGGGCCAGCAGCAGGCGTTCATAGATCCGCTGCGCCCGGATGCGGTGCAGAAGGGGCGGCCCCTCGGGGCCCGCCGCGATCTGGCGCGCAAAGACGAGATACAGAAGCGCACCCATGAGCAGGGCAACAAGGCTCATCTGCAAAGGCAGGTTGAAACCGTGCCAGACGGCGATGTCAAAATGCGGCGTGTCCGGCCCCAGCACGGCCCGCGCCGCCTGGTTCAGCACCGGGCCAAGGGTGGTGCCCGGCATCACGCCCACCACCAGACAGATCAGCACCAGCGCCTCGACCGGGCGGCGCAGCCACGGCGTCGGCTCATGCGGCTCTTTGGGCAGGTCCACCGGCGGCGGGCCAAAGAACACCGTGGCGATGAAGCGCAGCGAATAGGCCACGGCAAAGATGCTGGCAAAGGTGGCAAGATAAGGCAGGCTGTTGTCCAGCCAGGTGCCGTTGTGCCAATCCACCGCCTCGGCAAAGAACATCTCTTTCGAGATGAAGCCGTTCAGCATCGGCACCCCCGCCATGGCCGCCGCCGCGACAATGGCCAGCGTTCCGGTCAGCGGCATCAGCCGCATCAGCCCCGACAGCCGCCGCATGTCGCGCGTGCCCGTCTCATGGTCGATGATGCCCGCCGCCATGAAGAGCGACGCCTTGAAGACCGCGTGGTTCACGATGTGGAAGATCGCGGCAAGGATGGCGCCCTTGCTGCCGATGCCCGCCAGTGCGGTGATCAGGCCCAGATGGCTGATGGTGGAATAGGCCAGCAGCCCTTTCAGGTCATGCCGGAACAGCGCAATCACCGCGCCAAGGATCAGCGTCGCCATCCCCGTGCCGGTGACGGCATAGAACCACGCCTCGGTCCCGCCCAGCGCGGGCGAAAAGCGGATCAGCAGGAACACCCCCGCCTTGACCATGGTTGCCGAATGCAGAAAGGCCGAAACCGGCGTCGGTGCCGCCATGGCGCCGGGCAGCCAGAAATGGAACGGAAATTGCGCCGATTTGGTGAAGGCGCCGATCAGGAACAGCGCCAGCACCAGCGGATAAAGCGGATGCGCCCGGATCAGATCGCCCGAGCCAAGAACCCGGTCAAGGTCGTTGCTGCCCACGATCTGGCCCAGGATCAGCATGGCCACCATCAGGCACAGCCCGCCGATGGCCGTCACGATCAGGGCCATCCGCGCCCCGTCGCGCGCCGCCTGCCCCTGATACCAATAGCCGATCAGCAGGAAGGACACGACCGAGGTCAGCTCCCAGAACACCACCAGAAGCAGGATGTTACCCGACAGCAGCATCCCCAGCATGGCCCCGGTAAAGGCCATCAGGAAGGAATAGAACCGCGGCACCGGATCGGTTTTCGACAGGTAATAGCGGGCATAGATCACCACCAGCACGCCGATGGCCAGAACCAGCGTGACGAACAGCCACGAAAACCCGTCCATCCTGAAACTGAGGTTCAGTTGCAGCGCAGGCACCCATTGCACCACACCGCGCAGGACGCGCCCCTCTGCGACCGGCGCATGGAACACCGCCATAAGCGCCAGCCCGGCCGCCAGAACCAATCCCGAAATCCAGGCTGCCGCATTATGGGCGTTGACCGGAAGCGTCGCCGTGATCACCGCCCCCAGAAACGGCAGCATCACAAGGACAAGGATAAGGTTCTGCTCGATCATGCCTTGGGGCTAACTCGCTTTGCATTATGGATGGCGTCCCTGCCACGAGGGGGTGCGGCACGGGCGTCCGAAATGAGTTGGACGGGCAGCGCATGTTTCCATGGGGGGAGCCGATGCCCCAAATGAAAGCGAATTGATCAGGATTTCAACCCCATGGCAGACAAAAACGCCTGCCAGATGTCGAATTTCGACTGGATCGGCCCTTGGGGTCTCGCACGTGCCCTAGGCTTGACTGAATGTGCATAATGATTAAAAACATTTCAAACTGGAGAGCGCCATGCCGATCACCCCCATCCTGCAATTCGGCACCAGCCGGTTTCTTCAGGCCCATGCCGATCTGTTCCTGTCCGAAGGGCCCGACGCGATTGGTCCGGTGACGGTGGTGCAATCTTCGGGCGATGCGGGGCGGCGCGGGCGGCTCGCAGCGCTGGCAGCTCCCGAAGGCTTTCCGGTGCGGGTGCAGGGCATCGCCGACGGGCAGGCCGTTTCCTTCGAAACCCGCGTCACCTCGGTCCGCCGGGCGCTGACCACGGCGTCAGATTGGCCGGAAATCTGCCGCATCGCCGTGGAGGAGGCAGAGATCATCCTGTCCAACACCTCGGACTCCGGCTGGGTGCCGCAGCCTGCCGATGGGGGTGCGGCGTTCGATCAGGCGATGTCCTATCCCGCCAAGCTGACCCATCTGCTGCGCGCCCGCCACGCCGCCGGGGGCCGCCCGTTGCAGGTGATGCCGACCGAGTTGGTGGCCCGCAACGGCGACACCTTGCGCGCGCGGGTGCTGGAACTGGCCACGGCCCTTGATCCGGCGCTGGCAGAGTGGATTGCACGTGAAGTGCGTTTCGTCAACGCGCTGGTGGACCGGATCGTTTCTGCCCCGCTGGAGCCTGCCGGGGCGGTGGCAGAACCCTATGCACTTTGGGCGATCGAGGATTGCCCCGGTCTGATCCTGCCTTGCCGCCACCCGGCGTTGCAGGTGGTGGCCGATCTTGACCGGACCGAAAAGCTCAAGCTGCATATCCTCAACCTTGGCCATACTTGGCTGGTGGCCGACTGGCAGGCGCGGGGCAGCGCGGAAACCTTTGTGCGTGAAGTGATGGCCGATCCGGCGATCCGCGCCCGGCTTGAGGCGCTTTATACGGACGAGGTTCTGCCCGGTTTCGCCGCCCGTGGCTTTGCCGAAGCGCCGGCCTATGTCCGGACCACGCTGGACCGTTTTGCCAACCCGTTCCTTGACCACCGGCTGACCGACATCGCCCAGAACCATGCCGAAAAGATCCGCCGCCGGATCGGCGCCTTCCTGCACTGGTCGGGCAGCGACGGCCCGCAACTGCGCGCCCTAGCCCAGATGGTTGACCCGTAACGAGGCGATCAGCGTTTCCTTCGATGTCGCCAGATGCGCCTGCACCGCCGCCTGCGCGGCATCGGCATCGCGCGAGCGCATTGCGGCAATGATCCGGCGATGTTCGCCGATGGCCGCCTTGTTGCGGTCGCGCTCAAGCTGTTTGTCCCATTGATAATGGTAGTGGAAAATCAGCGAGATCACCTTCTGGAAATCGGTCACGAAACGGTTCTTCACCACAGCATTGATCGTGCCATGAAAGGTTTCGTCCAGCCGTGAGAAATCGCGGAAATCGGTGTCGATCCGCGCCAGAAGCTGCACATGCTCGCGGTCCAGCGCGTCGATGGCGGCCCAGACCGGGTGGGTTTCGGGCAGGCGCGTTACGGTACGGGCCGCATTCACCTCAAGCAGGGTGCGGAACTCGGACAGCTCAACCGCATAGTCGGCGGTGAACCCCAACAGCCGCCAACCGCCGCGTGGCCGCCGCTCGACCAGCCCGAAATGGCCAAGGCTGGCCAGAAATTCTTGCAGCAGATGCGGCGGGACCGAGAACTGCTTGGCCAGTTGCGCCACGTTCAGCGGCGTATCGGCGGGCACATCAAACCGCAGCACCCAGTCAAGGAACCTGCCCTCCAATTCCCGCAGCGAGATATAATCCTCGCGCTCGGGCAGACGGTCAGTCTCGGTCGCCGCACGCAGCAGGGGTTTGCTGCGCCCGTCCAGCCCGATGATTCCCGCCTCGGACAGCCGCTTCAGCACGGCGCGCACCACGGTCCGGCTGACCTTCAGCACCTCAGCCAGCTTCAGCTCGGACGGCAGGTCATCCCCCGGAGACAGACCAACCATTTGATCCAGCGTCTGATTATAGGCGGCACGAAAGCGGGCATCGGTCCGGGCCATGGCATCCTGTTCTTTTGTATTGATCCGATTAAAAACAGTTTACACCCGCCGCAAACGCCGTCTAGTGTTCTTTATGATAAAAGCCCGAAAGCGCGGGGAGGCGCCGGAATGGCCGAGATGATGCTCTGCGGCACCTGCATTGCGCCGGGTCGATTTGAACTTGTGGCGGCGCCCGTGCCGCAATCGGCACCGGATGGCTGGGTGCTGGTCGATATCTCTGCGGCGGGTATCTGCGGCACCGACTATCACATCTACGAAGGCAAGCACCCCTATCTGAACTATCCCCGCGTCATCGGGCATGAGCTTGCCGGGCGGGTGGCCAAGGCGGCGCCGGGCTGGGCGGCGGGCGTGGCGGTGGTGATCAACCCTTACGTCTCTTGCGGGGCCTGCCGGGCCTGCCTGCGTGGCAAACCGAATTGCTGCACCCGGATCGAGGTGCTGGGCGTTCACCGCGACGGCGGCATCTGCGCCCGCATCGCGGTGCCTTCGGCCAATCTCTATCCGGCGGGCGACCTGCCCCCCGAGGCAGCGGCGATGGTGGAGTTTCTGGCCATCGGCGCCCACGCCGTGCGGCGGGGCGAAGTGATGGCAGGTGACAAGGTTCTGGTCACCGGCGCCGGGCCCATCGGCCTTGGCGCGGCGCTGTTCGCCAAGGCGCGCGGCGCCGAGGTGCATCTTCTGGACACCACCCCGGCGCGGCTGGAGCAGGCGGGCGCCCTTGGCTTTGCGCATCTGCATTCGTCCATCGGCCCCGACCATGCCGAAGGGTTCGACGTGGTGTTTGACGCCACCGGCCATGCGGCGGCGATGGAGGCAGGCTTTGCCCATGTCGGCCACGGCGGCTCTTATGTGCTGATTTCCGTGGTGCAGGACCGCATCACCTTCTCTGACCCTGAGTTTCACAAGCGCGAGGCGCGGCTGATCGGGTCACGCAATGCCACGGCCGAAGATTTTGAAACGGTGATGGCGGCGCTGCGGTCAGGCGCGGTGCAGGCCGGAGCGCTGCTTTCAGAGCGCATCGCGCTGGCCGACCTGCCCGCCCGGCTGCCAGAGCTTGCGGCGGATCGCGGGCGGCTGATCAAGGCCATCGTCACGTTGGAGGGCGCCGCATGACCGAAGTCATCCGCATGACGGCCATCGAGAAACGCTTTCCGGGGGTTCACGCCCTGCGTTCGGCGCAGTTCGACCTGCGCGCGGGCGAGGTTCACGCGCTGATGGGTGAAAACGGCGCGGGCAAATCCACGCTGATGAAGATTCTGTCGGGCATTTATGCCCCCGATGGCGGCAGCATCCATGTGAACGGTGCCGAAGTGCGCATTGCCGGGCCACGGGCGGCACAGGCGCTGGGCATCGGCATCATCCATCAGGAACTGGCGTTGATGCCCGATCTGACCGTGGCGCAGAACATCTTCATCGGGCGTGAGCCGCGCAGCCGCTGGGGTGTGCTGGACGAAGCGCAGATCAACCGCGATGCGGAGGCGATCTTTGCCCAGATGAAGGTGCCGCTTGATCCGCGGGCCGAAGTGCGGCGCCTGACCATTGCGAAACAGCAGATGGTGGAAATCGCCAAGGCGCTGTCGTTCCGGTCGCGTATTCTGATCATGGACGAACCCACCGCCGCCCTGAACGAGGCGGAAACGGATGAGTTGTTCGCCATCATCCGCCGCCTGAAATCCGAAGGCGTGGCTGTGGTCTATATCAGCCACAAGATGGACGAAATCCGCCGGATTTCCGATCGGGTGACGGTGATGCGCGACGGCGCCTATGTGGGCACTGTGGCCGCCGCCGATACCCCGATTGAAACCATCATCGCCATGATGGTGGGGCGCGAGCTTGACCAGAGTGCCGCGGTGATCCCCGACCTATCCGCCGCCCCGGTGGCGCTTGAGGTGCGGGGCCTGACCCGGGGCCGCATGGTGCGCGATGTCGGCTTTACCCTGCGCCGGGGCGAAATTCTGGGCTTTGCCGGGCTGATGGGGGCTGGGCGAACCGAGGTGGCCCGGGTGATTTTTGGCGCCGACCCGCGCGAAAGCGGTGAGATCGTCGTGCATGGCCAGCCCCGCGCCATCCGCAGCCCGCGCGATGCTGTGGCGGCGGGCATCGGCTATCTGTCGGAAGACCGCAAGCATTTCGGGCTGGCGCTGGGGATCGACGTGCGCGGCAACATCGCCCTGACCTCGCTGGAACGGTTTTCCGACCGTTTCGGACGGGTGGATGAGCCGGCGCTGGCCAAGGTGGCCGCCGATTACATCGCCAGCCTTGCCATCCGCACCCCTTCGGACAAGCAGGAGGTGCGCCTCTTGTCAGGCGGCAATCAGCAAAAGGTGGTCATTGCCAAATGGCTTCTGCGGGATTGTGACATTCTGATCTTTGACGAGCCGACGCGCGGCATCGACGTGGGCGCCAAGGCCGAGATTTACCGCCTGCTGCAAAGTCTGGCCGAAGCGGGCAAGGCGATCATCGTCATCTCCTCGGAACTGCCCGAGGTGTTGCGACTGTCGCACCGCATCGCCGTGATGTGCGAGGGGCGGCTGACCGGCATCCTGCCCGGCGGCCCCGGCACCAGCCAGCACGACATCATGCGTCTGGCCACCCAGCGCGACCCCGCCCCCCAAGATATGGCCCGTCAAGGAGCATCCGCATGACCGCCCTTCCCGCCGCCAAGCCCCGCCTTCTGGCCGGAGGCGCGCAACAGAAGATCCTCGCCTTTGCCAGCCTGATCGTGCTTTTGGTGTTCTTCTCGCTCGCCTCGCCGAATTTCCTGCAAACCGCCAATATTCTGGCGATCCTGCAGGCGACCAGCGTGAACGGTGTGCTGGCCATTGCCGCGACGCTGGTGATCATCACTGGCGGGATCGACCTGTCGGTCGGCACGCTGATGACCTTTACCGCCGTGATTGCCGGGGTGGTGCTGACCTTCTGGGGGCTTGCGATGCCCTTCGGGATTGTCGCGGCCATCGCAGCGGGGGCGGGTTGCGGCTTCATCTCCGGCTCGCTCATCGCGCGGATGAAGATTCCGCCCTTCATCGCCACGCTGGGGATGATGCTGATCCTGAAAGGGCTGTCGCTGGTGATTTCCGGCACCAAGCCGATCTATTTCAACGATACACCCAGCTTTCCGCAGCTTTCCACCGGCTCGCTGATTGGCGCCGTGGTGCCGGGGTTGCCGGTGCCCAACGGGGTGGTGGTCCTGTTCCTGCTGGCGCTGGCCATTTCCTGGGTGCTGACCCGCACGACGCTGGGGCGCTATTGCTTTGCGCTGGGGTCCAATGAAGAGGCGGTGCGGCTGTCGGGGGTCAATGCCGATGGCTGGAAGGTGGCGATTTACGCGCTGGCAGGCGGCATCTGCGGCATTGCCGGGCTGCTGATCGCCAGCCGCCTGAACTCGGCCCAACCGGCACTGGGGCTGGGTTATGAGCTGGACGCGATTGCCGCCGTGGTGATCGGGGGCACCTCGCTGGCCGGTGGGCGGGGTTCGATCCTGGGCACGATCATCGGGGCGCTGATCATGTCGGTCCTGCTGAACGGGCTGCGCATCCTGTCGGTGGCACAGGAATGGCAGACCGTCGTGACGGGCGTCATCATTATCGCCGCCGTTTACGCAGACATGCTTCGCCGGCGCCGTGCCGGTTAAGCGAGAGAGAACGGACAACGTTCCGAAAATCATCACGCATCCCAACCTGGAGGAGATCAAGATGCTGACCAGAAGAACCCTTATGGCCGCGCTGACTGCCGGTTCCCTTCTTGCAACCAGCGGCATGGCGCTGGCGCAGGACAAGCTTTACATCCCGCTGATTTCCAAAGGCTTCCAGCACCAGTTCTGGCAGGCGGTGAAGGCAGGTGCCGACAAGGCCGCGGCAGAATTCGGGGTGGAAGTCACCTTCGAAGGCCCCGACACCGAAGCGCAGGTTGACAAGCAGATGGACATGCTGGCCGCCGCGCTGGCGAAGAAACCCGCCGCCATCGGCTTTGCCGCGCTGGACAGCCAGGCGGCAACCCCGCTGTTGAAACAGGCGCAAGAGGCCGGCATTCCGGTGATTGCGTTCGACTCGGGCGTAGACAGCGACATTCCCGCGACGACCGTGACCACCAACAACGTTGCGGCCGCAGCACTCGCCGCCGACAAGATGGCGGAGCTGATCGGTGGCGCGGGCAAGGTGGCGCTGGTGGTGCATGACCAGACCTCGCGCACCGGGATCGACCGCCGCGACGGCTTTGTGAACCGCGTCAAGGAAGCCTATCCGAATATCGAGATCGTCGATATCCAGTATGGCGCCGGCGACCAGTTGCAATCGACCGAGATCACCAAGGCAATCCTGACCGCCCATCCCGATATCAAGGGCATCTTCGGTGCCAACGAAGGCTCGGCCATCGGGGTGCTGAATGCGGTCAAGGAAACCGGCACCACCGGCGTTGTGGTGATCGGCTATGACTCCGGCAAGTTGCAGAAGGACGCGATCCGCGCCGGTGAAATGGCGGGCGCCATCACCCAGAACCCGGTCGGCATCGGCTATGAAACCGTCAAGGCGGCCATTGCCGCGGTCAAGGGCGAAACGCTGCCCGCCACCATCGACTCGGGCTTTGCGTGGTATGACAAGACCAACATCGACGCGCCGGAAATCGCGGCGGTTCTCTACGACTGATCCTGGACTGATCTGATTTGAAACCAGCCGGTCCCGGGGTGCCGGGGCCGGTTCTTTGACCAAGGAAAGCGGCGATGGAACTGGGGCTGACGGGCAAGGTGGTGATCGTAACGGGGGGTGCCGCGGGCATCGGCGGCGCGATTTCGGAACTTCTGGCCGCCGAGGGCGCGGTGCCGGTGATCTTTGCCCGCCGCGCACCGGAGGCTGGCTGGCTGGCCGGTCTTGGCCCCAAGGCGGGTTGGGTGCAGGTGGAGCTGTCCGAAGACGATCAGTGCCGCGCGGCGGTGGACGAAGCCCGGGCCCGGTTCGGCGCGGTCTACGGGCTGGTCAACAACGCGGGCGTCAATGACGGCGTGGGGATCGAGGCGGGGCCGGCAGCCTTTCGCGCCTCTCTCGAGCGCAATCTGATCCATTATTACACGCTGGTTCACCTCTTGGCCGATGACATCAAGGCGGCCTCGGGCGCGATTGTGAACATCAGTTCGAAAACCGCCGTAACTGGACAGGGCAACACCTCGGCCTATGTGGCGGCCAAGGCGGCGCAACTGGGGCTGACGCGGGAATGGGCGGCTGCCTTTGCGCCGGATGGCGTGCGGGTGAACGCGGTCATTCCGGCCGAGGTGATGACGCCGCTTTACGAACGCTGGATCAAAACCTTTGACGACCCTGCCGCGAAACTGGCCGAAATCACCGCCCGCATTCCGCTGCAACAGCGGATGACCGATGCCGCCGAGATTGCCGCGATGACGGTCTTTGCCCTTTCAGACAAGGCGCGGCATCTGACGGGCCAGTGGCTGTTTGTCGATGGCGGCTATACCCATCTGGACCGCGCGCTTGCCGGGGTGGGCAAATGAAACCCGATCACATCATCCTGTCGCCAGAAGATGATGTGGCGATTGCGCTGGCCGATCTTCCTGCGGGCGCCGAAGTGGCGGGTGTCATCCTGCTGTCGGCAGTGCCGCGCGGCCACAAATTCGCCCGCCATGCCCTTGCCGAAGGGGCCGCCGTGCGACGCTATGGCCAGATCATCGGGCAGGCCAGCCAGCCGATTGCGGCGGGTGCCCATGTGCATGTGCAGAACCTTGGCATGTCGGCCCATGCGCTGGAGCATGACTTCGGCGCCGATCTGCGCGCCCTGCCGTCGCAGCCGCCCCGCACCTTTCAGGGCTATCGCCGCGCCGATGGCCGGGCGGGGACGCGAAATTATCTGGGCGTGCTGACCTCGGTCAACTGTTCCGGCTCGGTCGCGCGTTTCATCGCGGAAGAGGCGGAAAAGACCGACTGGTTCCGCGCATTGAAGAACGTCGATGGCATCGTGCCGATTGCGCATTCTTCCGGCTGCGGCATGGCAGGGGACAATGAGGGCTATCAAACCCTGTTCCGCACCCTGCAAGGCTATGCGAAAAATCCCAATTTCGCCGGCATCCTGCTGGTGGGTCTGGGGTGCGAGGTGATGCAGATTCCCGCGCTGATCGGCAAGGCGCGGCTGCGCGCCGATGGCCAGTTTCAGCATATGACCATTCAGGACGAAGGCGGCACCCGGCGCACAGTTGAGCGTGGCGTGGCCGCCCTGCGTGAACTGGCCGCGGTGGCCGAGACCTGCCGGCGCGAGCCGGTGCCGGTTTCCGAACTGGTGATCGGCATGCAATGCGGCGGGTCTGACGGCTATTCCGGCATCACGGCAAACCCCGCGTTGGGGGTGGCTTCTGACCTGCTGGTGGCCCATGGCGGCACCACGATCCTGTCGGAAACCTCGGAAATCTATGGCGCGGAACATCTGCTGACCCGCCGTGCAGTCAGCCCGCAGGTGGGTGAAAAGCTGCTCGACCGCATCCGCTGGTGGGAGGATTATACCGCCCGCAACAAGGGTGAGATGAACAACAACCCCAGCCCCGGTAACAAGCGCGGCGGGCTGACCACGATCCTTGAGAAGTCGCTGGGCGCCGTGGCCAAGGGTGGCTCTGCGCCGCTGTCGGGCGTCTATCTCTTCGCCGAACCGATCGACACCAAGGGTTTTGTCTTCATGGACAGCCCCGGATACGATCCCTGCTCGGTCACGGGCCAAGTGGCTTCGGGGGCCAATCTGATCGTCTTCACCACCGGGCGCGGGTCGGTTTCGGGGTATAAGCCGGTTCCCTGCATCAAGGTCGCCACCAATTCCGAGATGTTCACCAAGATGGCCGAGGATATGGACCTGAACACCGGCGACATTCTGGAAGGCGTCACGCTTGAGGAAAAGGGCCGCGAGATGTTTGAGCTGTTCCTCCGCGTCGCCTCGGGCGAGGTGACGAAATCCGAGGGGCTGGGTTTTGGCGGGGCCGAGTTCGTGCCATGGCAGATCGGGGCGGTGATGTGATGCAGCGCATGGGCATGATGATCGGGCTGCGGCCCGAGAAGATCGCGGAATACAAGACATTGCACGCAGCCGTATGGCCGGACGTGCTGGCACGGATTTCGGCGTCGAACATCCGCAACTACACGATTTTCCTGCGCGAGCCGGAGAATATCCTGTTCGGCACATGGGAATATCACGGCAGCGACTTCGCCGCAGACATGGCCGCGATTGCCGCCGATCCGGTGACGAAGGACTGGTGGGCGCTGACCGATCCGTGTCAGGTTCCGCTGGACAGCCGGGCCCCGGGCGATTGGTGGGCAATGATGGAAGAGGTGTTTCACCATGACTGACAGGTTGAAGGGCAAGCGCGCGCTGGTGACGGCGGCGGGACAGGGGATTGGCCGGGCAAGTGCCCTTGCCATGGCCCGCGAAGGTGCATCGGTGCTGGCAACTGATGTGAATGCCGCGGCGCTGGAAAGCCTTGCCGCCGAGGGGGTGGAGACCCGCCTGCTGAACGTGCGCGACCCGGCAAGCATCGCCGATGCCGTGGCAGAGGCGGGGCCGGTGGATGTGCTGTTCAACTGCGCGGGCTTTGTCGCCAACGGCACCATTCTGGACTGTGACGAGGATCAGTGGGCCTTCAGCCTTGATCTGAACATGACGGCGATGTTCCGCATGTGCCGCGCCTTCCTGCCCGGGATGCTGGAGCGGGGTGGCGGGTCGATCATCAACATGGCTTCGGTCGCCTCTTCGGTCATCGCGGCGCCGAACCGCTTTGTCTACGGCGCGACCAAGGCCGGGGTGATCGGGCTGACCAAATCCATCGCCGCCGATTTCATCCTGCGCGGCATCCGCTGCAACGCGATCTGCCCCGGCACGGTGGAAAGCCCCTCGCTGGAAGACCGGCTGCGCGCCACCGGCGATTACGAGGCAGCCCGCCGGGCCTTTGTCGCGCGCCAGCCCATCGGCCGCATCGGCCGCGCCGACGAGATTGCCGCACTTGTGGTCTATCTCGCGTCGGACGAATCGTCCTATACCACCGGCGTCGCGCATGTGATCGACGGCGGCTGGTCCAATATCTGAGGAATTGCGATGAAACTTCTGCGTCACGGCCCTTCGGGGGCCGAAAAGCCCGGTTTGCTGCATGAGGACGGAACCATCCGCGACCTGTCGGGGCTGGTGGCCGATATCGGTGGCGGCGTGCTGTCGGATGCCGGGATCGCCATGCTGCGCGGCATCGACCCGGCCAGCCTGCCCGTTGTGGCGGCAGATACCCGGCTTGGCCCCTGCGTGGCGGGAACCGGCAAGTTCATCTGCATCGGCCTGAACTATGCCGACCACGCCGCCGAAAGCGGCCACGCCGTTCCGCCCGAGCCGGTAATCTTCATGAAGGCCACCTCTGCCATCTGCGGCCCGAACGACCCGATCATCATTCCCCGCGGTTCGGTCAAGACCGACTGGGAAGTGGAACTGGCCGTCATCATTGGCACCAAGGCGAAATATGTGACCGAGGATCAGGCGCTGGCCCATGTCGCAGGCTATGCGGTGGCCAATGACGTCTCTGAGCGGTCGTTTCAGGCCGAGCGCGCCGGGCAATGGACCAAGGGCAAAAGCTGCGACAACTTTGGCCAGCTTGGCCCCTGGCTGGTGACGCGCGACGAGGTGGCCGACCCGCAGGCCCTGTCGATGTGGCTGACGGTGAACGGCGCCAAACAGCAGGACGGCTCGACCACCACAATGGTTTACGGGGTGGCGCATCTGGTCAGCTATCTGTCGCAGTTCATGACGCTGCACCCCGGCGACGTTATTTCCACCGGCACCCCGCCCGGAGTGGGTCTGGGGCAAAAGCCGCCGCGCTTCCTGAAAGCAGGCGATGTGGTGGAACTGGGCATCGCGGGCCTTGGCCAGCAGCGTCAGGATGTGATCGCCGACTGACCCCATCCCATGGCCGAACCGATTCGCAAAAGGCCCGGCGCGACTATCGCGCCGGGTTTTGCTTTTGCCCGGCGCGGCCCGTTGCCCGGAGCCACTTTGCTGCCGCACGCGCCGCTGTAGCGGGTGCAGGCGCAGAAACCAACCCGCAGCACCTTGAAAACCCTTGCCCCGGTTTCGCTGCCCTGCGGCATCACCGCCTGTAAGAAACAGAGGAAATCCACTGAAAAACTCTTACTTGAATATAGTATTACTTTTGCTAGCCTACTTGCAGCCGCGTTGAGGAGCGTGGCCACCAATTCTCTGGGAGGGAAATCATGACTGTCATCAAAAAGCTCGCGCTTGGCGCGGGGATCAGTGCGCTTATGCTCTCGGCAGCCTGGGCCGAAGGGCTGCAGGGCAAGGTTGTCGGCTTCTCGCAAATCGGGTCTGAATCGGGTTGGCGCGCGGCAGAAACCAGCGTGACCAAGGCCGAGGCCGAGGCGCGTGGCATCGACCTCAAATTCGCGGATGCCCAGCAAAAGCAGGAAAACCAGATCAAGGCGATCCGCGGCTTCATCGCGCAGGGCGTGGATGCCATTCTTGTGGCTCCCGTCGTCGCAACCGGCTGGGAAGAGGTGCTGACCGAAGCCAAGGAAGCCAACATCCCGGTGGTCCTTCTGGACCGCGGCGTCGAGGCACCCGAAGATCTGTATCTGACTTCGGTTGCTTCGGATCAGGTCAAAGAGGGCCGCGTGGCGGGCGAATGGCTGGTGGGCACTGTCGGCGACAAGCAGTGCAACGTGGTCGAATTGCAGGGCACCGTCGGCTCGTCGCCCGCGATCAACCGCAAGCAGGGCTTTGAAGAGGCGCTGGCAGGCCATGCCAACCTGACGATCACCCGCAGCCAGACCGGCGACTTCACCCGCTCGAAGGGCAAGGAAGTGATGGAAGGCTTCCTCAAGGCCGAGGGCGGCGGCGCGGGGATCTGCGCGGTCTATGCCCATAACGACGACATGGCCGTAGGCGCCATTCAGGCGATCAAAGATGCCGGCCTGAAGCCGGGCAGCGACATTCTGGTGGTCTCGATCGACGCCGTGCCCGATATCTTCGCGGCGATGGTTGCGGGCGAAGCGAATGCCACGGTGGAGCTGACGCCGAACATGGCAGGCCCGGCCTTTGACGCGCTGGACGGCTATCTGAACGCTGGCACCGCGCCCGCGAAATTCATCATCACCGAGTCCAAGCTTTACACGCCGGCCGATGATCCGCAGGGCGAATACGACCGCCGCAAGGGTCTGGGCTACTGATCAGGTCACACCTCTGCTGCCGGTCGGGGTCCGCCCCGGCCGGCAGAATTGTCTTGTGAGACGGAACAGGCGAGACTGCCGCAAAGGCAGCAACCAAGGGAGGGGCACCGGATGCCGCAGGAACACGCAACCCTGTTGCGGGCCACGGGGATCGCCAAGATCTTCGGCAGTCACCGCGCGCTGGATGAGGTCGATTTCGACCTGCGCGCCGGTGAGGTTCATGCCCTTCTGGGCGAGAATGGCGCCGGAAAATCGACGCTGATCAAGATTCTGACCGGCGCCTATCAGCCGGATGCCGGGCAGCTTGAGGTGGACGGACAGGAAGTGACCTTCCGCGATCCGCAACAGGCGCAGGCCCATGGCATCGGCACGGTCTATCAGGAGGTGAACCTTCTGCCCAACCGCTCGGTGGCCGAGAACCTGTTTCTGGGCCGCCAGCCCACCCGCTGGGGCCTGATCCGCCGCCGCGAGATCGAGGAGCGGGCGCGTGAGTTGCTGAAAACCTACGGGCTCGACATCGACGTGCGGGCAGAGCTTTCGACCTTTTCCGTGGCGATCCAGCAGATCATCGCCATCGCCCGCGCGGTCGAGCTTTCGGGCAAGGTTCTGGTGCTGGACGAACCGACGGCCAGCCTTGACCGCACCGAGGTTGACCTTCTGTTCAAGGTGGTGCGCGAGTTGAAGGCCAAGGGGCTGGGCATCATCTTCATCACCCATTTTCTGGATCAGGTGTTCGAACTGTCCGACCGCGTGACCATCCTGCGCAACGGGCGCAAGATCACGACACAGGCGCTGGCGGGGCTGGATGCCACCGATGTCGTGCGGATGATGCTGGGCAAGGATGTGGCCTTTGACCATCACCTGACCGGCATCGACGCCGCGGCCCGCGGTGCCGTGCGGGTGGAGTTTTCGCAGATGGGCCGCGCAGGCAGCGTGGCGCCCTTTTCGCTGACCCTGCATGAAGGTGAGGTGGTGGGGGTCGCCGGGCTTCTCGGCTCGGGCCGGACCGAGGTGGCGCGGCTGATGTTCGGCGTGGATGGCGCGGACGGCGGCACAGTCATGGTGGACGGCAAGCCGGTCAGCATCCGCAACCCGGCGCAGGCCGTGGCGGCCGGCTTTGGCTTTTGCCCGGAAGACCGCAAGGCGGACGGCATCTTTGGCGACCTGTCGGTGCGCGAAAACATCATCATCGCATTGCAGGCCAAGCTGGGCTGGTTCCGCGCCCTCTCGCGCGAGGATCAGATCGAGCTGGCCGGGCGCTATGCCGATATGCTCGACATCCGGGCCGCCGACCATGACATGCCGATCAAGCTTCTGTCGGGCGGCAATCAGCAAAAGGCGATCCTTGCGCGCTGGCTGGCGATCGACCCGACCTTTCTGATCCTGGACGAACCGACCCGCGGCATCGACGTGGGCGCCCATGCCGAGATCGTCCGCACCATCAACCGGCTGCGCGAAGAGGGGCTGGCCCTGTTCGTCATCTCTTCGGAACTCGATGAAGTGGTGGCCTATTCCAACCGCGTGGTGGTGATGCGGGACCGCGCCATGGTGGCGGAACTTGCGGGTGCCGATCTGGAACCTGACGCCATCGTGCGCGCCATCGCCGGAACAGGTCCGGCCCAAGCGGAGGCACGGCCATGACCCGCCCGACCGCGCATCTGCGCCCCAGCTCGAAACCACCCGCCGGGCGCCCACGGCCCTTGGCCAATTTCTTTACCCGGCCACAGGTGATTGCGCTGGCACTGGTGCTTTGCGTCAATTGGCTGCTGTTTCCGGGCTTCTTTTCAATCACATGGCAGGACGGGCGCCTGTTCGGCAGCCTGATCGACGTGCTGAACCGCGGCGCGCCGGTGGCGATCCTGGCCATCGGCATGACGGCGGTGATTGCCACCAAGGGCGTTGACCTGTCGGTCGGCGCAGTCATGGCCATCAGCGGCGCGGTGGCGGCAGTCATGGTCACCTCGGGGCAACCCGCCTGGCTCGCGGTGATGGCGGCACTGGCGGCGGGGCTGGTCTGTGGCTTGTGGAATGGCATCCTCGTGACGGTGCTGCAAATCCAGCCGATCATCGCAACGCTGGTCCTGATGGTTGCCGGGCGGGGTCTTGCGCAACTGATCACCGAGGGCACGATCGTCACCTTTTCCGACCCGGTGCTGATCTTTATCGGCACGGGCACGGTTCTGGGCCTGCCGACGCCGGTGTTTCTGGCACTGGCGCTGATGCTTGCAGCCACGCTGATCGTGCGGCGCACCGCCTTGGGCCTGTTGATCGAGGCGGTGGGCGTCAACCGTTCCGCCGCGCGCTTTGCCGGGATTTCGGCGGGGCTGCTGCTGGTTCTGGCCTATACCTTTGCCGGGTTCTGCGCCGCCACCGCCGGGCTGATCGCCGCCGGAGACATCCGCGGCGCCGATGCCAACAATGCGGGCCTGTGGCTTGAACTGGATGCCATACTGGCGGTGGTCATCGGGGGCACCTCGCTGATGGGGGGGCGGTTCTCCATTCCGATGTCCGTGCTGGGCGCCGTGATCATTCAGGCCATGAACACCGGCATCCTGATTTCCGGCTTCTCGCCCGAGTTCAATCTGGTGGTGAAATCGGGGGTGATCATTCTGATCCTGATCCTGCAATCGCCGATTTCGGCCAATCTTCTGCGCCGCAAGACCACGGCCCACAGCGACGGAGCCCGCCGATGAACCGCGCCCTGAGGCCACTTTTCGCCACCACCGCCATTTTCATGCTGGCCTATCTGATGGCCGTGGCGCAGTTTCCCGCGATGCTGTCAACCCGGGTGGTGGGCAACCTTCTGACCGACAATGCCTTTCTGGGCATTGCTGCGGTGGGCATGACCTTTGTGATCCTGTCGGGCGGGATCGACCTGTCGGTCGGCGCGGTGATCGGCTTTACCACCGTTTTGATTGCTGTGCTGATCATGTGGGTGGGGATGCACCCTCTGGCGGCCTTTGCGGTTGCGCTGATCGTGGCGGCAGCTTTCGGTGCAGCGATGGGGGCGGCCATCCACTATCTGCGGGTGCCCAGCTTTATCGTCACGCTGGCAGGGATGTTTCTGGCACGCGGCGCCGCCTCGGTCCTGTCGCCGGATTCCATCGGCATCAAGCACGAGTTCTATTCTGCGGTGTCCAAAGCCTATATCCTGCTGCCGGGCGGCGGGCGGCTGACCACCATCGCCATCCTGATGCTGCTGGTCTTTGCCTTCGGCATCGTTCTGGCCCACCGCACCCGGTTCGGCGCTTGCGTCTATGCCATCGGCGGATCCGAAACCTCGGCGGCGCTGATGGGGGTGCCGGTCGCGCGGACCACGATCGGGATCTATACCCTGTCCTCCACCCTTGCCGGGCTTGCCGGTGTGGTCTTCTCGCTTTACACCTCGGCCGGATATTCGCTGAACGCGCTGGGGATGGAGCTGGACGCGATTGCCGCCGTGGTGATCGGAGGCACCTTGCTGACCGGGGGCTACGGGTTGGTTGCGGGCACCTTCATCGGGGTGATGTTGCAGGGGCTGGTGCAAACATACATCGTCTTCGACGGCACGCTGTCGAGTTGGTGGACAAAGATTGTCATTGGCGGGTTGCTGTTTATGTTCATCGTCCTTCAACGGCTGATCTTCAGCACCTCGGCCCGCAAACGAAAGACCGTCGGAACCCCATGAGATGAGCGAACCGGGGAGCATCATAAGGGCGCTCGCCGGTCGCCCTGCCGCCCGGAATTTCCACACCTATGTCATCAACGAGGTCGGTCTGGCGATTGTCTCGGGGCAGATCAAGGTGGGTGAAATCCTGCCCGGCGACGGCGATATGATGGCGCGCTTCGGCGTCTCGCGCACCGTGCTGCGCGAGGCGCTGAAAACGCTTGAGGCCAAGGGTCTGGTCGAGGCGCGTGCCAAGGTCGGCACAAGGGTTCTGCCACAGGCGCGGTGGAGCCTTTATGACCGGCAGGTGCTGGCATGGGTGCTGGAAAGCGGGCCGTCCGAAACATTTCTCGCCGCATTCCGCCTGATCCGCCAAAGGCTTGAGATCGAGGCGGCAGGTCTTGCCGCGCGCCACCGCGATGGCGAACAGTTGCGCATGATGCACTACTGGATCGCCCAGCGCGGCAAGCTGGCGCATCAGCCCGAACCCTTCGCCATGGCCGAGTTCGAGTTGCACCGGCTGATCGCCGAAGCTTCGACCAACCCGTTCCTGCGCGCGGCCTCTGCCATGGTCGAATTCGGCGTGGCCATCACCGTGAACGCCCGGCTTGACCCGCAGGGCAATGCCCCGGCCGAGGGGCTGTCGGCCCGCGCGGCGGCGCAATACAATACCCTTCTGGCTGCCGTCGAGGCAGGTCAGGCCGATCGGGCGCAAGAGGTCATGGCCGAAATCCTTGACCTTGGCGCGCTCAGGTCAGAATAGCGCGCAACCGCGCCTGCACTTCGCCCAGCGCCGCAAGATAGGGCCCGGCCATCTCGTCCAGCGGCACGGTCGCTGCAAGACCGATGTTCAGCGCCGCCACGATCCGCCCCCGGGCGTTCAAGAGCGGCACCGCGACCGAGCAGAGCCCTTCCTCCACCTCCTGATCAATCAGAGCATGTCCCTGCGCCCGCACGCGGGCCAGTTCCGCCATCACCGCTTCGGGGTCGGTCAGGGTGCGGGCGGTGCGGCGGGGCGACGGGCCGGGGCCAAGGATTCTGCGCGCCTCCGCCTCTGGAAGAGCTGCCAGCAGGATGCGCCCCATGCTGGTGCAATAGGCCGGCAGGCGGGAACCCGGCATCAGCGCAATGGACATCACCCGTTTTTGCGCCGCGCGGGCGATATAGACGATTTCCGCTCCATCCAGAATTGACACGGAAGAGCTTTGCCCGACCCGTTCCGACAATTCGTCAAGGAAGGGCTGCACAATCTGCGGCAGGGGCATGGTGGCCAAGCAGGCCGTGCCCAGACGCAGCACCCGGGGCGTCAGCGTAAAGAACTTGCCGTCATAATCGGCATAGCCGTGATGGGCCAAGGTCAAAAGACAGCGCCGCGCCGTCGCCCTATCCAGCCCCGAGGCAGCCGCAACTTCCGATATCGACTGGCGCGGGCGGTCGGCGCGGAATGTCTCGATCACCGCCAGCCCCTTGGCCAGCCCGCCCATGATGTCCCGCTCGCCGATCATGCTGTCCATCCGTGCGATATGTCAACAAATGCAGCATATCGCACAAACCCGATTTACGGCAACCCCGCGCTGCGCCTATGGCTTGGCCATCGCGGGCCGGGCCCGCCAAGGCTGGAGGATGCCATGGACAAGACCCTTCCCGATGTCGCCGGGGCGGTGGCCGGGATCAAAGACGGCATGACGGTGATGATCGGCGGCTTCGGCGGCGCGGGTTCGCCCATCGAACTGATCCACGCGCTGATCGACCGCTACCGCGCCACCGGGCATCCCACGGGGCTGACGGTGATCAATAACAATGCCGGAAACGGCCATGTCGGCCTGGCCGCGCTGATCGAGGCGGGAATGGTGGCAAAGCTGATCTGCTCTTTCCCGCGTTCGGCCGATCCGGTTGTGTTCACCGAGATGTATCTTGCGGGCAAGATTGCGCTTGAACTGGTGCCGCAGGGCACGCTGGCCGAACGTATCCGCGCCGGGGGGGCAGGCATTCCCGCCTTCTACACCCCGACGAGCTTTGGCACCGACCTTGCCAAAGGCAAGCCGGTCGAGGTGTTCGAAGGCAGGTCCTATGTGCAGGAACGCTGGCTCAAGGCCGATGTCGCGCTGGTCAAGGCCGAACTGGCAGACCCGCACGGCAACCTGACCTATCGCGCGGCGGCTCGGAACTTTGGCCCGCTGATGTGCATGGCCGCCGCCGAAACCATTGTGCAGGCCCGGCGCATCGTGCCACCGGGCACCATCGACCCCGAGCATGTCATCACCCCCGGCATCTTCGTGCAGAAGGTGGTCGAGGTGCCGAACCCGGCGCAGGAAGAGGATCTGAACCTCGCCAAAGCCGCCTATCCGCTGGAGGTCTGAGCCATGGACAAGCTGACGAACAACCAGATCGCCTGGCGCGCGGCGCAGGACATTGCCGATGGCGCCTATGTCAACCTTGGCATCGGCTTTCCCGAAAAGGTCGCACAGTTTCAGCCGCCGGGGCGGCAGGCCATCTTTCACACCGAGAATGGCATCCTGAATTTCGGCGAAAGCCCCGCGAAGGGCAGCGAGGATTGGGACGTGATCAACGCCGGGAAAAAGGCGGTCACCGTCAAGCCAGGCACCAGCTTCTTCCACCATGCCGACAGTTTTGCCATGGTGCGGGGCGGGCATCTTGATGTGGCGATCCTTGGCGCCTATGAGGTGGCCGAGAACGGCGACCTTGCCAACTGGTCCACCGGGCCCAAGGGGGTTCCCGCCGTGGGCGGTGCGATGGATCTGGTCCATGGCGCCAAGCGCGTGGCCGTCATTACCGATCATGTGACCAAGGATGGCAAGCCCAAGTTGCTGCAACGCTGCACCCTGCCGCTGACCGGCGTGGGCTGCGTGACGCGGGTCTATACCAGCCTTGCCGTGATCGACATTGAAGGCGGGTGCTTTGTGCTGCGCGAGAAACTGCCGTCGCTGTCGGTTGAGGAATTGCAGGCCGTGACCGGCGCCGAACTTCTTATCCCCGGCCCTGTTGCCGACCTGATCTGCCCCGAGGTGTGACCATGACCGAAGCCTATATCTGCGACTATATCCGCACCCCCATCGGCCGCTATGCCGGTTCGCTTTCTTCCGTGCGCCCCGATGATCTGGGCGCCGTGCCGCTGCGGGCGCTGATGGCGCGCAACGCGGGGGTGGATTGGGAAGCAGTGGACGATGTGATCTTCGGCTGCGCCAATCAGGCGGGTGAGGATAACCGCAATGTGGCGCGGATGTCGCTTTTGCTGGCCGGTCTGCCCATCGGCATCGGCGGCACCACGATGAACCGGCTGTGCGGCTCGGGCATGGATGCGGTGATCACCGCCGCGCGGGCGATCAAGGCGGACGAGGGCAGCCTTTACATCGCAGGCGGCGTGGAAAGCATGAGCCGCGCACCCTTTGTCATGCCCAAAGCCGAAACGGCCTTTTCCCGCGACAATGCGGTTTACGACACCACCATCGGCTGGCGCTTTGTGAACTCAGCGATGCACAGGGCCTATGGCACCGATTCCATGCCGCAGACCGGGCAGAACGTGGCCGATGATTACGGCATCAGCCGCGAGGCGCAGGACGGCATGGCGCTGTCATCGCAGGCCAAGGCCGCTGCGGCGCAGGCAAACGGGCGGCTGGCCCGCGAAATCACCCCGGTCACCATTCCGCAGCGCAAGGGCGATCCGCTGGTGGTGGACAGTGACGAACACCCCCGCGCCACCACGCCCGAAGCCTTGGCCAAACTGAAACCGCTGTTCGCGGGTGGCTCGGTCACCGCGGGCAATGCTTCGGGCGTGAATGATGGGGCGGCGGCCCTGATCATCGCCAGCGAGGCGGCGGCCCGCGCCCATGGCCTGACCCCCATCGCGCGCATTCTGGGCGGGGCGGTTGCAGGCGTGCCGCCGCGGATCATGGGCATCGGCCCGGCCCCGGCCAGCCAGAAGCTCATGGCGCGGCTTGGCCTGACGCAGGCCGATTTCGACGTGATCGAGCTGAACGAAGCCTTTGCCGCCCAAGGCGTCGCCACGCTGCGGCAACTGGGCATCGCCGATGACGACGCCCGGGTGAACCCCAATGGCGGCGCCATCGCGCTTGGCCATCCCCTTGGCATGTCGGGTGCCCGCATCACCGGCACCGCCGCACTGCAACTGGCGCTGACCGGCGGGCGGCGGGCTTTGTCCACCATGTGCATCGGCGTGGGTCAGGGCATTGCGGTAGCCACCGAACGGGTCTGACCCGATCAATTTTCGGCGGGGAGGGTTTCGGCCTGCCCCGCCCCCCAGACCACCACCCGCTCGTGCCGGCGGATCACATGGCGCAGGTTGTCGAAGGCGGCAATCACATGTGCCGCGAACCGCTCAACCGATGGCGCCCGCGGTGCCGAGGTCAGCCGCAACACCCCCAGCGAACGGTTGGGCTGCGGAATGTCATAGGGCAGCGTGACGATCCGCCCCTCTTGCCGCTGCGCGAAGACCGCCGAAAACGGCAGCACCGCCAGCGCATCGGTTTCCGCCAGCACATTGACCACACTCATCAGCGAGCCGCCCGAATAGCGGATGTTCAGGTCGGACATGCCAATGGACATCAGGATCATCTGCAAATCCGACATCAGGGGCGAGCCGGGCAGCGGCGCAACCCATGGAAAGCGGGTCAGATCCTGCGCTTCAAGCGGGCGCTTGCGCATGAGCGGGTGGCCCGGACGACAGGCCACGATGTTGCGGCCCGGCAGAATCTCGGTGAAGAGAAACGCCGGACCGAGGTCCAGCGCGCCGATGGGCACGATGCCAAGGTCGATCTGGTTGCCTTCAAGGGCCGCCATGATCTCGGGCAGGTTCATGTAGGATTGCTGCACCGTGACATCGGGTTCCAGATTCAGGAACTCGCCGATCATCCGGCTGATCATGGAATCGATAAAGAACGGCACCCCGCCCAGCCGCACCAGCCCCTTGGTGCCGCGCACGAACCCCTGCACCGCATCTGACGCCCGGCGCGAGGCGGCAATGATCGCCCGTCCCTGCACCGCAAGCTGATGGCCAAGGGCCGTGGCCTGCAACGGACGGCGGCCTTTGAGAAACAGCGGCTCTCCCACCCGCGCCTCAAGCATGGCGAGCGAGCGGCTGACCGCGGGCTGGGTGAGGCCCAGCATCGCGGCCCCTTCCGACACGCCGCCCGCATCCAGCACGGCGGCAAGCTGCATCAGGTGGCGCTCATTCAACTTCATGCCATAATGCTATACTGTTGGTCGAACATCTCAACCAAAATCCTCGGGCGCCGCGCTATCCAAAGTTCAGGGGCAGGGAGGCCCGACGGGATGGATGGGCGGCAGCAACAGCCGCAGCCGGGCGAAGGCCCGTCTGCACAACGCGCAATCGCAAGCGATTTCGCCGACCGGCTGAACCGGGTTGCCCCCTCGCGGCTGGGCGATGCGGTGGGCCAACTGGTGGCGGCGCTGCATGACATTGCCGCGAAGATTGCGCTGACCCCCGAAGAAATGCGGGCCGTGGTCGCCTTCCTGACCGAGGCCGGGCATCATGCCGACAGCCGCCGTCAGGAATGGGTGCTGCTGGCCGATGCGCTGGGCCTTTCCTCGCTGGTCGAGGACATGGCAACGCCGCGCCCGGAGGGGGCCACGCCCAACACGGTGGCCGGGCCGTTCTACCGCGCCGACGCGCCGGACCTGCCCGCCGGGGCCAATCTGTCGCGCGACGGTCGTGGCGTGCCGCTTGCCGTGCGGGGCCGGGTTCTGGGCCTGAACGGCGCGCCGGTTGGGGGGGCTTTGGTCGAGGTCTGGCAGGCCAATGGCGAGGGCCGTTATGAAAATCAGGAACCGGACCGGCAGCCCGAACACAACCTGCGCGGCCGCCTGCGCAGCGATGCGCAGGGCCGGTTCAGTTTCCGCTCGGTCATGCCAAAGGGTTATGCCCTGCCCTCGGACGGGCCGGTGGGGCGGCTGATCGCGCGGCTTGGCCTCTGCCTTGAGCGGCCCGCGCATATCCACTTCCGCGTCTCGGCCGAAGGGCATGAGAGGCTGACGACCCACATCTTCGACCGGGCAGATCCTGCCATCGGCCGGGATGCGATCTTCGGGGTGAAACCCGAACTCCTGGCCGATTTCCGGCCCGCCGAAGGAGCGGCGGACGGACGTCTGCTTGACCTGAAACTTGTGCTTTGCCCGCTGCGGCAAGGCTGACCCAACCGGAGGAAAACCCATGAGCCAGATCAGCGGCTATCACCACCTGACGATGTCAACAGACGGCGCGCAGGAGGATTTCGACTTCTATACTAAGACGCTGGGCCTGCATTCGGTCAAGCGGACCGTGCTGTTTGACGGCACGATCCCGGTCTATCACCTTTACTATGGCTCGCCCAATGGCGATGCCTCGACCATCATCACCACCTTCCCCTTCCGCAAGCCGGGCGTTTATGGCCGTCGCGGCACCAATCAGTCGCGCACCATCATGCAGTCGATCCCCAAGGGCGCTGCGCAATTCTGGGTGGACCGGCTGAACGGGCGCGGCATCAAGGCGGAAAAGACCACCCGCTTCGGTGCGGACCGCGTGGTTTTCGCCCATCCCTGCGGCATCCCGCATGAACTGGTGGAAAGCGACGGGGACCCCCGCACGCCCATCACCAATGACAAGCAGGGCATCGGTGCGGCCCATGGCATCAAGGGCATCTATGGCGCCTCGGTCGCCGTGATGGACCGCACCGCGATGGACGATTTCATGACCATCGCCCTGCCCCTGACCAAAGAGGCCGACACCCATGAAGGTCTGGTGTTCCGCGTGCCGGACGCGAACGGCGTGGTGCAGCGCGTCGAGGTGATCGTGGACCGCGACAGCGCGCAGGGCACCTGGACGCTGTCGGGCGGCACGATCCACCACCTTGCGCTGAACACCGGCGACGAGGAAAACCAGTTGAAACTCCGCGCCCATATCGAGGGGCTGGGCTTTACCGACATCTCGGAACAGAAGGACCGCAACTACTTCAAATCCTGCTATGTCCGCAGCCCCGGCGGCGCGCTGTTCGAACTGGCCTGGACCACGCCCGAAGGCTGGGCCAAGGACGAGCCGCCCGGCGCCATCGGCAAGACGCTGGTCTTCCCGCCGTGGTTCAAAGACCGCGAGGCGGAGCTGCGCGAAGGGCTGGAGCAGGCCGAGTTCGCCTGATGGCATCGGGCGCCCTTCATCTTGGGGCATCGGCGGGGGCAAGGGCGGTTTGCGTCCTTGTCCACGGCCGTGGGCAATCGCCGGAAGAGATGCAGTCCCATATCCTTGCCCGGCTGGATGCGCCCGGGGTGGCCGTTGTGCTGCCCCGCGCGCCGGGAAATGTCTGGTATGCGGCCCGGGCGGTAGACCCGCTGACGCCCGAAACGCGGGTCGCGCTGGCTAAGGCGATTGACCATCTGGCGGGCGATATCGCGGCGGCGCGGGCGGCGCATCCGGGCCTGCCTCTGGTGCTGGCGGGGTTTTCGCAGGGCGCGTGCCTGTCGCTGGAATATGCCTTTGCGGGCCTTCCACCGCCGCAGGCTCTGGTGGCCTTTACCGGCTGCCGGGTGGGGGTTCTTTCGGATGACCGCCCCCATGCCCTGCCCGCCGGGCTGCCGGTTTACCTGACCGGCGCCGATGCCGACCCCTGGATACCCGTCACCGCCTTTGCCGAGGCGGCGCTGGAACTGGGGCAGGCCCGCGCCCGGCTGCGATGCGACCTTTTCCCCGGCAGACCGCATGAGGCGACCGGGACCGAGATCGAGATGCTGCGAACCGTTCTGGCTGATCTGGTCGGCGGCAAGACACCCGGAATGGCGGCCCCACGCTAGGGCCGCCCTTTCGCATTTCCGGCGGCGCCGCGGGAGGCGGACCGCCAACCGACACACAAAAGGGAGGAACGAACATGATCACCAGACGGAAATTCCTGCGCAGTTCGGCGGCCACCGGCCTGACGCTTGCCGCTTCGGGCCTTGCGGCGCCGGCCATTGCACAAGGCGCCAAGATCAAGCTGGGCTATGTCTCGCCGCAGACCGGCCCGCTGGCCGGTTTTGCCGAAAGCGATGCCTTCAACATCGAAGCCTTTCTGGCCTCGGAGGTCGGCAAGAACTTTGAGGTCATCGTCAAGGACAGCCAGTCGAACCCCAACCGCGCGGCGGAAGTGGCCAAGGAACTGATCCTGAACGATGGGGTCAGCCTGATGCTGGCGGCCTCGACGCCGGAAAACACCAATCCCGTCGCCTCGGTCTGCGAGGGCGAAGGCGTGCCTGTGATCACCACCGTTGCCCCGTGGCAGCCGTGGTTCATCGGCCAGCAGGGCAACCCGCGTGACCCGGCAAGCTGGCAAGGCTTTGACTATGCCTTCCACTATTTCTGGGGCATGGAGGATGTGATTCAGGTCTACACCTCGATGTGGAACCAGCTTGCGACCAACAAGGCGGTGGGCGGGCTGTTCCCGAATGACGCCGACGGCAACGCCTGGGGCGACCCCGACAACGGGCTGAAACCGGGGCTGGCCGCAGCGGGCTATGCGCTGACCAATCCGGGCAGCTTCCAGAACCTGTCGGATGATTTCTCGGCCCAGATCAACGCCTTCAAGGCGGCGAACACCGACATCATCACCGGCGTGCTGATCCCGCCGGATTTCACCACCTTCTGGAACCAGTTGCGCCAGCAGGGGGTCAAGCCCAAGGTGGTGACTGTGGCCAAGGCCCTGCTCTTCCCGCAATCGGTGGAAACGCTGGGCGATGCCGGGCACAACCTGTCGTCGGAAGTGTGGTGGACGCCGTCGCACCCGTTCGCCTCCTCGATCACCGGGCAAAGCTCGGCCGATCTGGCGGCGGATTTCACTGCCAAAACCGGGCGTCCGTGGACCCAGCCCATCGGCTTTGTGCATTCGCTGTTTGAAGTGGCGGCCAATGTCATGGGTCGCGCGGCGGACCCGACCGATGGCGATGGCGTGGCCGAGGCGATTGCCGCAACCGACATGGCCACCATCGTCGGCAAGGTGGCGTGGAACGGCGCCCGCGTGCCCGAGTTTGCGGCCAAGAACGTCTGCAAGACGCCGCTGACCGGCGGCCAGTGGCGGATGAAAGAGGGCGGCGGCTATGACCTCGTGATTGTCGAGAATGGCGCCGCGCCGGAAATCCCGACCGGCGGCACGATGGAGGCGCTTGCCTGATGCCCTTGGTGGCGGGGTCCGAATCCGGCCCCCGCCGCTATTCCTTCGCGGCCTTCTCCCGATAGGCCAGTTGCGCCCGGCTGATCCCCAGAAGCCGCGCCGCAGCCGACAGGTTCCCGCCCGCCCGCGCCAGTGCCGCCCGCCTGATCCGCGCCTCGTGCGCGTCAAGGGCAAAGCCGCCCTCGTCCAGCCGCGCTGCGATCCACGCGTCCAGATCAAGCCCCGCCTCTGATGGCGCAGCCTTTGGCGCGATGCGGTCCGCCACGTCCTGCACCCGTGCAGCCGTCACGGGCTGGCCATCCAGTGCCTCAACCAGAATGGCGGTCAGCACCGCCTCCAGTGTCGCCAGCCCGCCGGGCAGCGGCACAGCCGCCAGCAGGTCGAAAGCTCCGGGCTCGACCCCGGGCTGATCAAGGCCAAGCTGCCCGGCCAGACGCTCCAGCAGGGCAACGGCCAGCCGGGGCAGATCCGCAGCGCGGCTGGAAAGGGCGGGAAGTTCCTGTGCAAGCGGCGCCAGCCGGGCCCAGAGTGAAAAGGCGATGCCGCCCCCGGCCAGCCGCCCCAGTGTCAGCGCCGAGGTTGCCACCAGCAGGGGCCGCGCCTGCACCTCGCCCTCGGACAGTTCATGCGCCAGTTCGGCCTGCACCTCGGCCGGCAGCGCCTCGACCCCTTCCAGCAAGATCGGCGGGGCTGCATCCTTGCGGCGGGGCTTGCGCTGTTGCGCGAAGGCAGCCCGCAGCGCCTCGATGGTGCAAGAGGGGCCATGCAGCCGCAAAGGCACCTCGGCACCGCCGGCAAGGCGGATCAGATGGGCCGCGGCCAGTTCCTGCCCGCAACTGCCGGCCCCGGCGATCAGTGCGGGCAAGGGAAGCCGCGCTGCCCGCTCAAGCCCGCGCAACACCGGCGCGAGAAGCAGGGCATCGGCGGCTTCGGGCACCGGCCCACCGGCCTGCCCCCGGCGGCGCACCACCGGGGCGGTGGGCAGGATGCGGTTGCGGAACAGGATCACCTCGGGGTCGTCCTCGCCCCAGCCGGTGGCCAGCCGCCCCACCACCCGGCAGGCCCGGTGCCCCTGCCCCATGCAGGCGGTTTCCTTGTAGATCACCGGGGCGCCGAAGAAAAAGCTCGCATAGCCCGAGGCATAGCCAAGTTGCTGCCAACACAGCGGCCGATCCGAATGGCGGGGCAGATCGTCACCGCTCTCGGCTTCGATCGAATTGTGCCACAGAAACTCGGCCGAAAAGCGCCCGCGGGCGAAGTCGAAATCGTTGTGCAGCGTCTCGACCCGCACGATGCCGCTGAACATGTGCAGCCGGGTTCCGGCGGTAAAGGCATCGCCCCGGTCCAGCGCAGGCCAGGACCGCGCGACAAAGGCGGCATCGTGATGGCCCATCTGGAAACCACGGCGCAAGAGGAAAACCCGCGCCTCGTCTTCGCCCAGCATCTGCACCAGCTCGCGGCGCAGGATGCGGTCGGCGGCGGCAGTCTGCAGCGTGACCCGCGCCTGATTGAGCCGCAGCGCCCCCGTGGCCGCGTCGAACTGCAGCCCGCCCAGAAGCTCACGCACCGTCGGGCGGCCCCCCCGGTCGAGCAGCCCGGCTGAGTCAAGATTGATGCGGAGGGCAAGCAGTGGCGATTTCAACGCAAGGCTCCCTTGTTGGTTTAATCAAATCATCAATGAAATTTATCATTTGGTGAAGTTCATTTTTTGGAATGCGTCAGCCCATCGGCTGGATTTTATTTATTTCGTTTAAATTCATATGCTTACCTTTATGCCAAAACGATATATTAACTGCAGTTTTCCGCATTTGACTTGTTAGCCTCTGACAGACCTCATGCGTCCAGTGGTTCTGCCCTCTGGGAGGCGGGCAGACCCTTTCCGCAAGTTCCCTGCGCCGAACCCCGGATTCCGGGGCCGGTCGCGGCTGCCCTGAAGGGCTGGAAGCCATGCGGAATGGATCGGGCCGGGAGGAGGAGAGGTTCATGGCCACACTTGAGAAGATGTTCGACGTGCGCGGCAAATCGGTGATCGTCACCGGCGGCGCCAGCGGCATCGGGCGGGCCTATGCCGAAATCATGGCCGAACAGGGCGCGAAGGTCTGCATCTTCGACATCGACCCGGCGGGCCTTGACCGTGTGGTGGCCGAAATCGGCGGCGATTGCTGGGGTCAGGTGGTGGATGTGGGCGACCGCCCCGCCATGGCTGCGGCATTCGACAAGGTTGCCGCGCGCCACGGCAGGATCGACACCGTTTTCGCCAATGCCGGGATCGACCCCGGCCCCGGCTTCATGACCCCGGTGGGCGAACGCAACCCCGATGGCGCCATCGAGAATATCCCCGACAGCCAATGGGACCGCGGAATCGAGATCAATCTGACCTCGGTCTATACCACGGTGAAAAACGCGGTGCGGCACATGAAGCCGAATGGCGGCGGCGAGATCATCGTCACCTCCTCCATCGCGGCGCTAATCAACGAAAGCATCGTCGGCACCAGCTATATGCCTGCCAAGGCCGCGGTGAACCACTTCGTCAAGCATATGGCGATGGAACTGGGGGCGTTCGGCATCCGGGTGAACGCCATCCTGCCCGGCCCCTTCATCACCAACATCGCCGGGGGGCGGCTGCGCAACAAGGAAGACCGCGCCGCGTTCGAAGCGCAGTCGCTGATCGGGCGGATCGGCGATGTCGAAGACATCAAGGGGTTGGCGCTGCTGCTCGCCTCGCCCGCCGGGGCCTATTTCACCGGCTCGCTCATCGTGATCGACGGCGGCTCGCTGACGCGGATGACCTGACGTTCCAGCCGGTCGCGCGGCCGGAGGAGGGCGCGCAACCGGATCAAATCAACGAAAACTCCAGGGAGGAGACGCGAATGACCTACTATAACAAACTGGTCAAGGCCGGCATCAGCCGCCGCGCCATGCTGCGCGGCATCGGCGCAGGTGTGGCGGCTTCGACGATGGCGCTGCCGACCTATCTGCGGGCGCAAAGCGCCGGCAAGATCAAGCTGGGCTACCTCACGCCCGCAACCGGGCCACTGGGCCTGTTCGGTGAGACCGACGGCTATACCGTGCAGAAGATCCGTGAAGTGCTGGGGGGCCAACTGGTCAGCAACAACGGCAATACCTATGAAATCGAGATCCTCGAGCGCGACACCCAGTCGAACCCGAACAAGGCCGCCGAAATCGCCGGTGACCTGATCCTGAACGAGGAGGTGCATCTTCTGGCGCCCGCCTCGACCACCGACACCATCCTGCCCGCGATGGAGCAGGCCGAGCTTTACGAAGCGCCCTGCATCTCGTCCGGTGCGCCGTGGCAGGCCGTGATCATGCCGCGCGGCGGCGGTGAGTTCAATTGGACCTACCACTTCTTCTGGGGTCTGGACGAGGCGCTGAACACCTTCGTCGGCCTGTGGAACGGGCTGGAGACCAACAAGAAGGTGGGGATGCTCTTCCCGCAGAACATCGACGGCGAAACCTGGGGCAACAATGACTATGGCCTGCCGGTGCCGACCAAGGCCGCCGGCTATGACGTGACGATCCCCGGCTATTTCCAGCCGCGCACCAATGACTTTTCGGCCCAGATCGCCGAATTCAAAAAGGCTGGCGTCGATATCATCGGCGGCATCACCTATCCCGACGACCTCAAGACCTTTGTCACCCAATGCAACCAGCAAGGCTTCAAGCCCAAGGCGGTGACGGTGGCGGCGGCGCTCCTCTTCCCCGGCGGGGTCGAGGCGATGGGCCCCCTGGGCAACGGCATGTCGTCCGAAGTCTGGTGGACCCCGGCCTTCCCGTTCCCCTCGACCCTGACCGGGCAGGACAGCCGTGCGCTCGCCGATCAGTGGGAAACCGATCAGAAGCGGCAATGGACGCAACCGCTTGGCTATTCCCACGCCCTGCTGGAAGTCGCCATCGACATCCTGAAACGTTCGGCCGACCCGCTCGACCGCGAAGCCAACCGCGAGGCGATGGCGGCGACCGACATCACCACCGTTTGCGGCCCGGTCAAATTCGCAGGCACTCCGCACAAGAACATCTGCACCATGCCGATCTTCGGCGGTCAGTGGGTCAAGGGCGAAAAGTGGATGTATGATCTGAAGATCGTGGACAACTCGGTCAACCAACTGTTCGAGCCCGAACAGAAGATCGCGCCGATCGCCTGGTGATCATGTTGGACCGTGGGGCCGGGATGGACCGGGACATTCTTCTTCGCGCAACCGATGTGTCGAAAAGCTTCGGCGCGGTGCGGGTGCTGCATGGGGTCAGCTTCGATGTGCATCGAGGCGAGGTGCTGGGGATTCTCGGCCCCAACGGGGCAGGCAAGACGACGCTGTTCAACATGATCAGCGGCGACATCAAACCCTCGGGCGGGGATATCCGCCTGGGGGAACAACGCCTGTCGGGCGAGCCGCCGTTCCGGCGCTGCCAGATGGGGATCGGGCGCACCTACCAGATTCCGCGCCCCTATTCGGGCATGTCCACCTTTGAAAACCTGTTGGTCGCCTCGACCTTTGGCGGTGGCAAGTCCGAGGCGGAAAGCTATGCCTTCTGCGCCCGGGTGCTGCAGGATTGCGAGTTGGCCGACAAGGCCAATACCCGCGCCGGCAGCCTGACGCTCTTGGACCGCAAGCGGCTGGAACTGGCGCGGGCGCTGGCCTCGGACCCCAAACTGCTGCTTCTGGACGAGATCGCGGGCGGGCTGACGGAAGAGGAATCCAAGCAACTGGTCGCCCTTGTCCGCCGCATCCGCGACCGCGGTGTGACCATCGTCTGGATCGAACATGTGCTGCACGCGCTCATGGCGGTGGCGGACCGTCTTCTGGTGCTGAATTTCGGCGAAAAGATTGCCGAGGGCGACCCGCAAGAGGTGATCGCCAACCCCGAAGTCAAGCGCGTCTACATGGGGATCGAGGCATGATGGAAACCCTTTCCACTTCTGTTCTGTCTACCCATGGGCTGGTGGCACGCTATGGCGACTTTCAGGCGCTTTACGGCGTGGACGTGACCGTGAACGAAGGCGAGGCGGTGGCGCTGATCGGCGCCAATGGTGCGGGCAAATCCACATTCCTGCGCGCGATCATGGGGCTTTTGCCGGTCGCACCGGATATGGTGCGGCTGGGCGGGCAGCCGACTGGCGGCACCCCGACCGACCGCATGGTGCAAAAGGGCGTGGCCATCGTCCCCGAGGGCCGCCGCCTGTTTTCCGGCATGTCGGTGGAGGATAACCTGCGCGTTGCAGTGGATCAGGCCGAACGGCTGGGCCGCAAGGGCGGCTGGTCGCTGTCGCGGCTGCATCAGCTTTTCCCGATCCTGAAGGAAAAGGCGCGGACCCCGGTGCAAAGCCTGTCGGGAGGTCAGCAACAGATGGTCTCCATCGGGCGGGCGCTGCTCTGTCAGCCCAAGGTGCTGCTCTGTGACGAAATCAGCCTTGGCCTTGCGCCCAAGGTGATCCGTGAAATCTATGCCGCCCTGCCGGAAATCCGCGGGCAGGGCACGGCGGTCGTGCTGGTCGAACAGGATGTGGGCCTCGCCCAATCGGCCACCGACCGGCTTTATTGTATGCTCGAAGGCCGTGTGACGCTGTCCGGCCGCTCGGGCGAGGTGACGCGCGAACAGATCGGCGCGGCCTATTTCGGAGGCTCTCATGCAGTGGTTTGACGCGCTTGTGCAGGGCGTCCTGTTGGGCGGGATGTATGCGCAATATGCGCTGGGCATGGCGCTGATGTTCGGCGTGATGCGGATCGTGAACGTCAGCCATGGCGATCTGGTGATCCTGCTCTCGCTGATCGGGATTTCCTTGGCCACCTCTTTCGGGCTGGGGCCGTTCTGGGTGATGGCGGCGCTGGTGCCGTTGGCGGTGGCGATGGGATGGATCCTGCAGAAGGTCATCCTGAACCGGGTGGTGGGCGATGATCCGCTGCCCTCGCTGATTGCCACCTTCGGGCTGTCGCTGGCCTTGCAGAACCTGATGCTGCAAATCTGGTCGGCCAACAGCCGCTCGCTGCCCGGTGGCGGCATCGAAAGCCGCTCGGTCGAGGTGGCGGGCATCTATGTGGGCCTCTTGCCGGTGATCGTGCTGGTCTTTGCCACCGCGCTGACGCTGTGCCTTGACCTCATGCTGAAACGCACCCGCTTTGGCCGTGCCCTGCGCGCCGCCGCGGCCGATGTCGAGGCGGCGGCGATGACCGGGATCAACCCCCGGGCCGTCTACGCCAGCGCCACGGCGATTGCCGTGGGCATCCTCGGCTTTGCCGCAGTGTTTCAGTCGCTGCGGTCAACCGTTGCCCCCGCCGATGGCGGCGCCCAGCTCGTCTATGCCTTCGAGGCGGTGATCATCGGCGGCATGGGCTCGGTCTGGGGGGCGTTTATCGGCTCGATGGTGCTGGGGATCAGTCAGGCCATCGGTTTCCGCATCGATCCCGGCTTTGGCGTGCTGGCCGGTCACCTTGTCTTCCTGCTCGTGCTGGCGACGCGCCCGCAGGGCCTGTTCGGAAAGTCCTGAGCCATGACATCTGTCCCGCTTTCCCCGACCGATGCCACCCTGCCGAAGGTCACCGTGCGCCGGCAAACCGCATCTGGCCGCGTCGCGCTGACGCTGTTCGTCATCGCGCTGATCGCGCTGGTCGCCATGCCGTGGTGGGCCAAAACCGGCACCATCCGCATGATCCTGGAACTGTGCTGCTATATCGCCGTGGCGCAGATGTGGAACATGCTGGCCGGCTATGCCGGGTTGGTCTCGGTCGGCCAGCAAGCCTTCATGGGGGCCGCGGGCTATGCGATGTTCGTGCTGGCGCAGACCTTTGGCGTGAATCCCTTCCTTGCGATCTTCCTGTCGCTTCTGGTGCCTGCCGCGCTGGCCGTGCCCTGCTATCTGCTCTTGCACCGGCTGGATGGGCCCTATTTCGCCATCGGCACCTGGGTTGTGGCCGAGGTGTTCCGGCTCGTCGCCTCAAACATGGGCTGGCTGAATGCCGGGGCGGGTATGTCGCTGAACGTGATGAAGGATTATTCCGGGTTCGAGCGGAACGTGGCGATGTCGCTGCTCTGCGCGCTCTTGATCCTTGCGACCATCGGCGGCAGCTATTGGTTCCTGCGCTCGCGCTATGGGCTGGCGCTGATCGCCATCCGTGACAATCCGGTCGCGGCGGCAAGTCAGGGCGTGAACGTCGGTCGCCTGCGCTTCATGATCTATGTCGCGGCGGCGGTGGGCTGTGGCCTTGCGGGGGCGGTCTACTTCATGGCGCAACTGCGGATCAACCCGCCCTCGGCCTTTGATCCGATGTGGTCGAATGTGGCGATCTTCATCGTCATGGTGGGGGGTATCGCCTCGATCGAGGGGGTGCTGATTGGCACGCTGATCTACTTCATCGCGGACCGCTGGTTCGGCGAATACGGCGCCAGCTACTTTGTCGTGCTGGGGGTGATGACGGTTCTTGTGGCGCTTTACGCCCGCACCGGCATCTGGGGCGCCATCTCGAAGCGCTGGGATGCGCCATGGTTCCCGATCAGCCGCCACCTGATCCTGAAAGCGGAGGACCGGGCATGAAAACGCTGATCTTTGACGCGGTGGGTCAACCCCTGCGCATGGCCGAACAGCCCGACCCGACGCCGGCCGCCGATGAGGTGGTGCTGCGGGTGGCAGGTTGCGGCATCTGTGGCAGCGATCTGCACATCACCGAAGACCCGGCGCCCTTTGGCATCGGCGCGGGCTTTGTCCTTGGCCATGAGATTTCGGGTGAGGTGGTGGCCACCGGCGCCGATGTGCGCGACCTGAAGCCGGGGGATGCGGTGGCCGTGGTGCCGATGCGCGGCTGCGGGCGCTGCCCGCGCTGCCTTGCGGGCGATCCGGCGCGCTGCCCGGAACTGGTGCTGATCGGCGGCGGCTATGCCGAATATGTCACCGTGGCCGCCCGGCAATGCCGCGTGCTGCCGCCGGATATCGCGCTGGCCGATGGTGCGCTGGCCGAACCCTTGTCTGTTGCGCTGCATTGCATCGTGCGCTCGGGCATGAAGCCGGGCGACCGCGTGGCCATTCTGGGCGCCGGACCCATCGGGTTGCTGGTGGCGTTCTGGGCGCGGCGGATGGGGGCAAGCCATGTCGTCGTCGCCGACATCCACACCCATCAGCGCGACCGGGCGCTGGCGCTGGGGGCCACCGATTTCGCGCTGTCGGGTGAAAGGCTGGCCGAAAATCTGGCCGATCTCTGCGGTGGTCCGCCGGATATCGTCTTTGAATGCGTGGGCAAGCGGGGTCTGTTGCAGGCGGCAAGTCAGGCTGTGCGGTTGCAGGGCAAGGTGATCGGCGTCGGCCTGTGCATCGGGGGCGACGAATGGGATCCTTTCGTGGCCCTGTCAAAAGAGATCGACCTGATCTTCACCGTCTTCTTCCATCAGCGCAACGAATTCGGCGTCGCCCTTGACGCCCTGACCAGCGGCATCCCGCAGCATCTGATCACCGACCGGATCGGCCTGTCACCCGTGCCGCAGGTGTTCGAAAGCCTGCGCCGCCGCACCACCCAGTGCAAGGTGCTGATCCAGCCCGAATTTTCCTGAGGAGGAACCAAATGTCCGTGAACTTCGAGACGCTGGAGTTTGATATCGGCGGCGTGAAAACCGTGGTGAAGGCCATCGGCCGCGGCAAGCCGGTGCTGTTCCTGCACGGCGCCGCCACGCTGGAGGGCTTCGATTTCGCCGCGGGTCTGGCCGACCGTTTCCGCGTGCTGCTGCCCAGCCATCCGGGCATGGGCTTTTCCGGCCCTGCGCCGCATGTCGCGGGAATGGCCGATCTGCTGGTGCATTACCTGAACCTGCTGGACGCGCTGGCCCTGCCCGAAAAGCCGCATCTGATGGGCTTTTCCATGGGCGGCTGGATGGCCACCGAACTGGCCGCCGTTGCCCGCGAAAAGTTTGACCGCGTGGTCTTGGTCGCGCCTGCCGGGCTGAACGACCCGGCCCATCCCGCCACCCCGCTGGGCGAGATCGCCCCGCAGGATTTCCCCGGCTATATGACGCATGACGTGACCGTTGCGCTGCAATATTTCCCCGACGGCTCTGACCCCGCCTTTGCCGAAGCTTTTGGTGCCGACCGCGCCCGCGAGGGCGAGGCGGTGGGCCGCCTTTGTGCCACCTTTGGCATGGGCCATCCGAACCTGCGGCGGATGCTGGGCCGTATCACCAACCCCACGCTGGTCGTCTGGGGCAGCGAAGACCGCCTCTTGCCCGCAAGTCAGGCGCCCGAATGGGTCGCCGCGCTGCCTGCCGGGCAACTGCTTTCCGTTTCTGCGGCGGGCCATCTGGTTCTGCAGGAAAAGCCCGAAACTCTGACCAAAATCGGCGACTTCCTCGCCGCCTGAACCATTGTCTTAGGAGGAGACAGCCATGAACAAGCCCATGAAACACGGCTACTGGGGCAATACCGTCGATTACCGCGAGATTCTGGCCAAGATCGCCGAAATCGGTCCCCAGCTTGAAGCGAATGCCCCCGCGGATGAGGCGGCGGGCGAGTTGACGCCCGAAAGCTTTGAGCTGCTGCGCCCGCTGCGCATGTCGCACCTTTTGGCAACCGAAAAGCTGGGCGGCGCCCAGATGCGCCCGACCGAGGTGCTGCAACTGATCGAAGCCATCACCACATGGTCCGGCTCGGCTGGCTGGGTGTCGATGGTGCATTGCTGCATCGGGGCAATGTCGGCGGCCTTCCTGCCCGACAGCGCCGTGGACCGGCTGTTTGCGCCGGGCACCGAAAACCGCTTTTCCGGTCAGGGCGCCCCGCTGGGGATGCTGAAGCCGACCGAGGGCGGCTATACCCTGACCGGCAAGTGGAGCTATGGTTCGGGCTTCAGCCACGCCACCTGGTCGCATTCCGCCTGTTTCGTCGATGACGGCACCGGCAAACCGGCCAAGGATGAGGCGGGCAATGTCATTGTCATGTGCGCCCATGCGCCGATTCCGGAACACAAGCAGCTGGGCAACTGGGACGTGCTGGGGCTGAAAGGCACCGGCAGCATCGACTATGCCGCCGAAGATGTCTTCATTGCCGAGGATCTGGTCTTCCCGATCCTGACCGCACCGCCGCAGCGCCTGAAAGAGCTGTTCAGCCTTGGCATCGTCGGGTTGGCCGCCATTGGTCACACCGGCTGGGCAATGGGCGCCGGGCGGCGGATGCTGGATGAGATTGCCAAATTCGCCCGCTCGAAATCCGGCCGCGCCGGGCTTCTGGGGGAAAGCGAAAAGTTCTGGTATGACTATGGCCGCGCCGAAGCCAGCTATCGCGCCGCCCGCGCCCTTGTGATGGAAGTCTGGGGCGAGATCGAGGCCACCGCCGAAGCCGGCACCATGATGACCACCCGTCAGGTCAGCCTTGTCCACCTTGCCAAGGCGCAGATTCACGAAGTGGGCGTCGAGGTCTGCAACTTTGCCTATCGCGCTTCGGGCGGGGCCGGGCTGCGGGCGGGCGTGATCCAGCGCACCTTCCGCGACATGATGGTGGCAGCGAACCACTTCACCATCGCGCCGTCGATCGTCACCTCGGCGGGCCGCGAGATCGGCGGCCAGTGGACCGACCGGACGTGGCAGTTCTACGACCTGATCGAAAAGAAATAATCCATGGCCCCGGGCCGGTTCACCCCGGCCCGGGCATTTCGGAGAATGCCATGACCGGACAGCCCCTTTCCGCCGCCTTCCGCGAGGCGTTTCGCTGCCATCCAGCAGGGGTGGCGGTGATCACTGCCGATCCGGGCGGCAGGCCGGTGGCGATGACGGTTTCCTCGCTGATCTCGGTCAGTGCCGAGCCGCCGACCGTGGCCTTTTCGCTGTCGTCGCGTTCCCGCTCTACCGCGACCGTGCTTGAGGCGGGCACGATGGTCATTCACCTGCTGCGCTACAGCGATCTTGCCGTGGCGCAATTGGGCGCCACCCCCGGCGCCGACCGTTTCGGGTCTGATATCGCATGGGAACGGCTGCCGGGCGGAGAGCCGCGCTATACCGATGTCGCCACATGGTTCCGCGCGCGGATCATCGGCACGCTGCCGGTGACGGGGGCAACCGTTGTGACCGCAGAACTGCTGGAAGGCGCCGCAGGGGCCCAACCCGGCGCGCCGGAACTGGAATCACTGATCTATCTTGACCGGCGCTGGCACCGTCTGCGCGAGCGGGCCGACGGCACGGCCAGCCTGACCCTGATGGATGCCGAATACCGCGATGTCTTCCGCTGAACCCGCTGCCGATTTCGGCAGCTATGATGTGGTGATCGTCGGCGCGGGATCGTCAGGCTGCGTGCTGGCCAACCGGCTGTCCGCCGATCCGCGCCGCCGGGTGTTGCTGATCGAGGCCGGGCGCAGCGACAATCACCCTTGGGTGCATATTCCGGTCGGCTATCTCTTTGCCATTGGCAACCCCCGGCTGGACTGGGGGTTCAAGACCGCGCCGGTGCCGGGGCTGAACGGGCGCAGCCTGCTTTATCCGCGGGGCAAGGTTCTGGGCGGCTGTTCGTCGATCAACGGCATGATCTACATGCGCGGACAGGCGCAGGACTATGACGGCTGGCGCGATCTGGGCAATCCCGGCTGGGGATGGTCGGATGTGCTGCCGCTCTTCCGCCGCTCGGAACGCCATTTCGGCGCAGCGGACGCGGCCCATGGCACCAAAGGCGAATTGCGGGTGGAAGAGCAGCGCCTGCACTGGCCCATTCTGGACGAGGTGGCGAAGGCCGCCGAAGAGATGGGCATTCCCGCCACCGCCGATTTCAACGCGGGCGATAACGAGGGTGTCGGCTATTTCCCGGTGAACCAGCGGCGCGGTTTGCGCTGGAACGCGCGCAAGGCGTTTCTTGATCCGGCACGCAAACGGCCAAACCTGCGCATCCTGACCGGCGCGCAGGTGCTGCGCCTGACGCTGGAGGGGCAGCGTGTGAGCGGCGTTGTCTTCCGCGACCGCAGCGGGCTGCACCATGCCCGCGCCGGGCAAGAGGTGGTGCTGTCGGCGGGCGCCATCGGAACGCCGCAGCTTCTGGAACTGTCGGGCATCGGTGCGCCGCAGGTTCTGGGCGGGATCGGGGTTCCGGTTGCCCATGCCCTGCCCGGCGTGGGTGAAAACCTGCAAGACCACCTGCAACTGCGCACCATCTTTGCCATATCCGGCGCGCGCACCTTGAACGACCGCGCCCGCAGCCTTTGGGGCAAGGCCGGGATCGCGCTGCAATATGCGCTGACGCAAACGGGGCCGATGGCGATGGCGCCCAGCCAGTTGGGGATCTTCACCCGCTCTGGCCCGGCGCATAACCGCGCGAATATCGAATACCATGTGCAGCCCCTGTCGCTGGATGCCTTCGGTCAACCGCTGCACAAGACGCCCGCGCTGACCGTCTCGGTCTGCAATCTGCGGCCCACCTCCACCGGATCGACCCATGCCAGCAGCGCCGATCCCCAGTCGGCGCCGTCGATCCAGCCGAACTATCTGGCGACCGAGGAAGACCGCAGCGTGGCCGCCGACAGCATCCGCCATGCCCGCCGCCTGATGGCGCAGCCCCATCTGGCCCGCTATGCCCCGACCGAGGTCAAGCCCGGGCCGGGGCCGGAGGATGACGACAGCCTTGCAAAGCTGGCCGGTGAAATCGGCACCACGATCTTTCACCCCGTTGGCACGGCGCGAATGGGGGATGATCCGATGGCGGTGGTGGACGCACAGTTGCGGGTCCACGGGCTGGCCGGGCTGCGGATCGCCGATTGTTCGGTCATGCCGCAGATCGTTTCCGGCAACACCCATGCCCCCGCCGTGATGATCGGTGAGCGGGCAGCCGACCTGATCCGCGCCGCAACTTCATAACGAAACGCGATATTGATGCGCAGCCATCCGATCAACTTCGCCCATCCGACAGCCTAGGATGCCGGCAAGAGGGCCCGCCGGGGAGGGTGGGCAAGAGGGGAACCCATGGCGATCCTGTCACTACAGGGCGCGTCGAAAAGTTTCGGCGCGCTGAAGGTCACCGATGATGTCAGCTTTGACCTCGCCCCCGGCGAGGCTTTGGGCATCATCGGGCCGAACGGGGCGGGAAAGTCCACGCTGTTCAACCTGATCACCGGCAACCTGCGCCCCGATGCCGGGCGGGTGTTTCTGGACGGGCGCGACGTGACCACCGAAACCCCGATGCAACGTTGCGCCAGCGGCATCGGCCGGTCGTTCCAGATTCCGCAGCCGTTCGACCATCTGTCGGTTTACGAAAACCTGCTGGTCGCGGCGCGCTTTGGCGGCGGGCTGTCGGCCAGTGCCGCGCCCGATGCCTGCATGGATATCTTGCGCCGCACCGGGCTGGCGCAGGTGGCCGACCGCAAGGCGGGAGGGCTGCCGCTTCTCAGCCGCAAGCGGCTGGAACTGGCGCGGGCGATGGCGACGCAGCCGCGGGTGATCCTGCTCGATGAAATCGCGGGCGGGCTGACCGATGGCGAATGCGGCGAGTTGGTCGCCACCATCCGGGCGATCCATGCCGAAGGCACGGCGATCATCTGGATCGAGCATGTCCTGCACGCGCTGACGGCCGTCGTCTCACGCCTGATGGTGCTGAACTTTGGCCGGATGCTGATGATCGGCGCCCCGGATGCGGTGATGGCCGCGCCGCAGGTGCGCGAGATCTATCTGGGGATCGAGGCATGAGCGCGCTTCTCGAAATCAGCGGGTTGACCGCGCATTACGGGGATTTTCAGGCGCTGTTCGGCGTCGATCTGGCGCTTGAGGCGGGCCAGACCGTGGCGATCATCGGCGCCAACGGCGCGGGAAAGACCACGCTGATGCGCGCCATCACCGGCATCGCCAAGGTGACCGCAGGCAGCATCCTGTTGAACGGGGCCGAGATGTCGCGCCGCGCCGCGCCCGACATTCTGACGGCAGGCATCGCCATGGTGCCCGAGGGGCGCAAGCTCTTCCCCAGCCTGACGGTTGAGGAAAACCTGCGGATCGGCGCCCATGCCCGGCAGGGCAACGGCTTCTGGACACTGGAGCGGCTTTACACCCTGTTCCCGATATTGCGCGAGCGGCGCGACCATCCGGGCACCGCTCTTTCCGGCGGGCAGCAGCAGATGGTGGCCATCGGGCGGGCGCTGATGTCGAACCCCACGGTTCTTTTGTGCGACGAACTCAGCCTTGGTCTTGCCCCGGTGGTGATCCGCGAGATTTACGCCGCCTTCCCGACCATCCGTGAAAGCGGCACCTCGATCATCGTGGTCGAGCAGGACATCGGGCAGGCTTTGAAGGTGGCCGACCATGTGCATTGCATGATGGAGGGGCGCGTGACCCTGTCGGGCCGCCCGGCGGACCTCAGCCGCGAGGCTATCCATGACGCCTATTTCGGAGTGAACCACGCATGATCTGGCTGGACACTCTGATACAGGGCATCCTGTTGGGCGGGCTTTATGCCCTGTTTGCGGCAGGGCTGTCGCTGGTCTTCGGCATCATGCGGCTGGTCAATCTGGCGCATGGCGACCTGATCGTGCTGGGGGCCTATCTCATTCTGGGGATCGGCACGGCAACCGGGCTGCATCCGTTTCTGGCGGCGGCCCTTGCGCTGCCGCTGATGTTCGCACTTGGCTGGGCGCTGCAAAGCGCGCTGCTGAACCGGGTGCTGGGCGACGATATCCTGCCGCCGCTTCTGGTCACCTTCGGCCTGTCGGTGGTGATCCAGAATGCCCTGCTGATGGGCTTTTCCGCCGACAGCCGCAAATTGCCCATCGGCCCGATCGAGGCGCAATCGCTGCCCCTTGGCCCGGTCACCGTGGGGGCGATGCCGCTGGTCACCTTTGGCTCTGCCATTGTCGTGATCCTTGGGCTGAACTGGCTGTTCTATCATACGGCCCTTGGCCGGGCCTTTCGTGCCACTTCGGACGATCCGGTGACGGCGCAGCTGATGGGCATCCGGCCCCGGCGCATCTTTGCCGTGGCGACCGGCATTGCGATGGTCGTGGCCACGATTGCAGCACTTTATCTGGGGGCCCGGGCAAACTTCGATCCGGCCATCGGCCCGGCCCGCCTGCTTTACGCCTTTGAAGCCGTGATCATCGGCGGGCTGGGCAGCCTGTGGGGCACGCTGGCAGGCGGGCTGGTGATTGGTGTCGCGCAAGCGATGGGCGCCGCCATCAATCCCGAATGGCAGATTCTGGCGGGACACCTCGCCTTTGTCGCGGTGCTGCTGGTGCGGCCGCGCGGCCTCTTCCCGCGCGCGAATGACTGAGGAGACCGGACCATGCGGCAAAAGCTGACAATCCCCCTGTTCGTCGCGCTGCTGGCGGTCATGGCCCTTGTGCCGCTGATCGGCTCGCGCGCTTTGGTGCAAGAGCTGTTCATGGTGCTGTGCCTTCTGGTGCTAGCGCTGAACTGGAACATGCTGGCGGGGTTTGCGGGGCTGATGTCGGTCGGCCAGCAATTGTTCGTCGGCGTCGGCGGCTATGCGATGTTTGCCGCCGTGATCCTGTGGGGGATGGACCCCTTGGCGGGGGTGCTGATCGGCGGGATCACGGCGGCGGTGATTTCCGTTCCGGTGGCCTTCTTTGCCTTCCGGCTGAACGGCGCCTATTTCGCCATCGGCACCTGGGCGGTTGCCGATATCGCAAGGCTGGCCTTTGGTCAGTGGAAGGCGCTGGGCGGCGGCACCGGCACCTCGCTGCCCAAGGGCGCCGCGCAGGACATGGCGGGCGTCGTGCCGATCCGGGCGCTCTTGGATGTGTCCAAAGCGGCGGCGGTGGATGTGATGACCTATTGGTTGGCGCTGGCACTGGCGGCGGTGATGCTGGCGGCAAGCTGGGTCTTCCTGCGTTCCCGCATGGGGCTTGGCTTGCAGGCGGTGCGCGACAATCCGGTTGCCGCCCGTTCGGTGGGGGTGGACCCGACCCGGCTCAAGGCGCTGGTCTTCGTGCTGACCGCCTTCGGCACCGGACTTGCCGGCGGGCTGATCTTCATCCAGATCGGCCGCATCTCGCCCGATGCCGCGTTTTCGCTCTTGGACTGGACCGCCTTTGTCATCTTCGTCGTGGTGATCGGCGGCATCGGCACCCTGCCCGGCCCAGTGATCGGCGTGCTGGTGTTCTATGCGCTTGAACAACTGCTGGCCGATTACGGCACGGTTTATCTGATCGTTCTGGGGCTGATCGGCATTACCGTCATGCTGTTCGCACGGCGCGGCCTCTGGGGAACTTTCCTGTCACGCAGCGGGTTTGATCCGCTGCCACTTGGGCATTCCGCGCCCAAATCTGCCACCTGACCTGTCGAGGAGACCAAAATGAGCTATTTCACCGAAGCCAGTTCTGTCGAGACGGTCAACGGCCGGATGGGCGCCGACACCGACCCGCGCCTGAAACAGGTGATGTCCAGCCTCGTGCAGCACCTGCATGCCTTCATCAAGGATGTCGGCCTGACGCAGGAAGAATGGGAATACGGCATCGGCTTTCTGACCCACACCGGCCAGATGTGTTCGGGCGAACGGCAGGAGTTCATCCTTTTGTCCGATACGCTGGGCGTGTCGATGCTGGTGGATGCCATCAATAACCGCCGCCCGGCGGGGGCCACGGAAAACACCGTCTTTGGCCCGTTCCACGTCGATGATGCCCCGATCCGTGCGATGGGCGACAACATCAGCCTCGACGGCAAGGGCGAAAGCTGCCTGTTCGAGGGCCGGGTGCTGGACCTTGACGGCAAGCCGATTGCCGGGGCCACGGTCGATGTCTGGTCGGACAATGCCGATGGCTTCTATGACGTGCAGCAGCCGGGCATCCAGCCGAAGTGGAACAACCGGGGCCGCTTCATCACCGGGGCCGATGGCACCTATGCCTTCCGTGGCATCAAGCCGGTCAGCTATCCGATCCCCGATGACGGCCCGGTCGGGCAGATGCTGGGCCATCTGGGGCGCCATCCCTATCGGCCCGCCCATATGCACTATCTCGTCACGGCACCGGGGTATCAGAAGCTGGTGACGCATACCTTTGTCGGCGGTGATACCTACCTGACCTCGGATGCGGTGTTCGGTGTGAAGAACACGCTGGTCGCCCCGTTTGACCGGGTCGAGGGCGGGCAGACCCTGTGGCACTCGCCCTTCGATTTCACTCTGGTTCCGCTCTGAGGCCGCAATGCCAAATGTGAAGCTTTTCGTCGATGAGGCGCGCTATCCTTCGGTCAGGCAGGGCCTTGCGGCCCTGCTGCCCGAGTTGCGCGACATGCTCTGCGCCACGCTGGCGGTGGATCATGCCGCCTGTCAGTTCGCCGTGATCCCCGTCATGGGCCTGCCGGACCAGCCGCAGATCAACGCCGAATTGCATCTTTTGCCACGCAGCGAACGCACGCCGCAGGTGCTGCGCGCCGCGGCCGAGGCGCTGCGTGACAGGCTGCAGGCGGAAACCGGGCTGCACGCCGCTGTGCGGATCGCGGCGCTGGACCCGGGCAGCTATATCGCGCTGAAATAGTCAGCCCCGCCGCCGGGTGACCTGCTGTTCATGGTCCATCCGGGCCTGCAACCGTTCGCATTCGGCCTGAAGGAAGGCGTTGAACTGCCGAACCGCGGGCGGGCCCTGCCGCTCGGCCATGGTCAGCACACCAAGCTGGCGGTCGGGGTGGTCGATCTTCAGGGGCAGCGTCTCCAGCGGCACGGTGCGGCGCGACAGGAAGACCACCGAATAGGGCAGCACCGTCAGCGCATCCGACCCCGCCAGAACCGACTGGATCGAAGCCAGCGTCCCACCCGAGAAATTCACCCGGAAATCTTCCTGCCCGATGGATTTCAGCGCGCGTTGCAGATCGCGGTAAAGCGGGCTGTTGGCGGGCGGCGCGATCCAGGCAAAGGGCGCAATATCGGCCAAAGTGATACCCCGCGCCCGGGTCAGGGGGTGACCGGCCCGGCAGGCAATCACATTGTTGCCCGACAAGAGCGGCGCGAAATCCATGTCCGGCGGCACCTGACTGGAATGCAGCGGCAGGATCGCCACATCCAGACCGCCGTTGCGCAGCCCCGCCTCCAGCGTGTCGAGATAGCCATAGGACTGGTCGATCTGCACATCGGCATGGCGCGACTGGAATTCGGCAATCATGGTGGCAACGACGCCATCCATGAAGATCGGCGACCCGCCCACCCGCAGCCGCCCGGCCAGCCCCTGACGGAAGCGGCGGACCAGCAGGCTCGCCTCCTGATTGGCCGCACGGATACGCGCGCCCAGCCGCGCAAGGGTGGCGCCCAGCTCGGTCGGCCGCAGCGGGCGGCGCCCGGGTTCGAACAGCGGCATCCCGATGCGGTCCTCAAGCAGCGCCATGCTGCGCGAGACCGAGGGCTGCGATTTGCCAAGCGCCTCGGCGCCTTCGGTCAGACCGCCCTTCTCGACGATGACCGACAGAATCTCCAGATGTTCGCTGTCCATCTTCATAGCGAAAAGCGATATAATATCCGCCTCATGCGATCAATATTTCTGTGCGCCCGGTCTAGTGTCAGCCCAGATGACGCAGGGGGGAATCCGATGTCCTTTTTCCGCGAGGAGTTCAGCGCGCGCAGCGCAGCGGTGCGCGTGCGCTTTGGTGCCGGAGTGCGCCGGCAGGTTGCCGAAGAGCTTGACCTGCTCGGCACCCGCCGCGCGCTGATCCTGACCACGCCGCAGCAAGCTGCACTGGCCGATGAATTTGCCGGCTACTGCGGTGACCGTGCCGTGGGTCGCTTTATCGGCGCCACGATGCACACCCCGGTTGATGTGTCGGAAGAGGCCACCGCTCTGGCGCTGGCGCTGAAGGCGGATTGCGTCCTTGCGGTGGGGGGCGGATCGACCACCGGGCTTGGCAAGGCCATTGCGTTGCGCACCGATCTGCCGCAGATCGTGGTGCCCACCACCTATGCCGGGTCCGAGGCGACGGGCATTCTGGGCCAGACCGAAGGCGGCGTGAAGACCACCCTGACCAGCCCCAAGGTGCAGCCCGAGGTGATCCTTTACGATGCCGAGCTGGTCGCCTCGTTGCCCGTGGGCATGACGGTGACTTCGGCGCTGAACGCCATGGCCCATGCGGCCGAAGGGCTTTATGCACGCGACCGTTCGCCCCTGTCGTCGCTGATGGCGGTGGAGGGGCTGCGCGCCTTCCGTGACAGCCTTCCCCGGGTCATTGCGGCCCCGACCGACCCCGCCGCGCGGGGCGAAACGCTCTATGGCGCATGGCTTTGCGGCACGGTGCTGGGGCAGGTGGGCATGGCGCTGCACCACAAGCTTTGCCACACGCTGGGCGGCAGTTTCGATCTGCCCCATGCCGAGACCCATGCCATCGTGCTGCCCCATGCCATTGCCTTCAATGCCGTCGCCGTGCCGGAGCTGCTGGCCCCGGTGGCAGACCTGTTCGGCGGCGGCCCCGGCCTTGGCCTGTGGCAATTCGCCAAGGAGTCCGGGGCGCCGATGGCGCTGCGCGATCTGGGCCTGAAAGAGGCCGACCTTGACCGCGCCGCCGATCTGGCCACCGCCAACCCCTATTGGAACCCGCGCCCGGTGACGCGCGACGCTATCCGCCGCCTGTTGCAGGCGGCATGGGCGGGGGAAGAACCCGCCATCTGACTTGCCCCGCGGGCAACAGGCCCGCAATCCGGCCGAATATCTGGGAGGAGACTTCATGGCTGACATTACAACCGACGTGCTGATCATCGGCACAGGCCCCGCAGGCTCTGCCACCGCGGCGCTGCTTTCGACCTATGGCATCGAGAATATGGCGATCAACCGCTATCGCTGGCTGGCCAATACGCCGCGCGCGCATATCACCAACCAGCGCGCGATGGAGGTGCTGCGCGACCTTGGCCGCAATGTCGAGGATGAAGCCTATATGTTTGCCACCCATCAGGATCTGATGGGCGAGAACATCTTTTGCGAAAGCCTTGCAGGCGAGGAAATCGGCCGGATGAAGGCATGGGGCAACCATCCCCTGTCGAAGGCCGAACATCTGATGTCCTCGCCGACCAAGATGAACGATCTGCCGCAGACCTTCATGGAGCCCTTGCTGTTCAAGACCGCCTGCCAGCGCGGCACGCAGGCGCGCATGTCCACCGAATACCTGCGCCATGTGCAGGATGCCGAAGGGGTGACCACCACCTGCCGCGACCGGCTGACGGGCAAGGAACTGACCATCCGCTCGAAATATCTGGTGGGGGCAGATGGCGGCAAATCGCTGGTGGCCGAACATGCCGGACTGCCGTTTGAAGGCAAGATGGGTGTCGGCGGCAGCATGAACATCCTGTTCCGCGCCGATCTGTCCAAATATGTCGCCCACCGCCCCTCGGTGCTTTACTGGGTGATGCAGCCGGGGGCCGATGTCGGCGGGATCGGCATGGGTCTGGTGCGGATGGTGCGGCCGTGGAACGAATGGCTGATCGTCTGGGGCTATGACATCAACCAGCCGGAACCCGAGGTGACGCCCGAATTTGCCACCGGCGTTGCGCGCCAACTGATCGGCGATCCCGAGCTTGAGATCGAGCTTTTGTCGGCCAACACCTGGACCGTGAACAACTTCTACGCCACCCGCACCGCGAATGGCCGGGTGTTCTGCATGGGCGATGCGATCCACCGCCATCCGCCGTCGAACGGGCTGGGGTCCAACACCTCGATTCAGGACAGCTTTAACCTCGCATGGAAGCTGGCCATGGTGCTGAAAGGTCAGGCGGGCGAAAAGCTGCTCGACAGCTATGACGCCGAGCGCGCGCCGGTGGCCAAACAGATCGTGACCCGCGCCAACCAGTCGATTGGCGAAACCGGCCCGATCTTTGCCGCCCTTGGCATGGGCGAAGGCGTCGATCCGGTGCAGATGCAGAAGAACCTTCAGGCCCGCACCGAAGGCACCCCCGCAGCCGAAGCGCAGCGCGAGGCAATCCGCAAGGCCATCGCCTTCAAGAAATATGAATTCGATGCCCATGGCGTCGAGATGAACCAGCGCTACCGCTCGGGTGCTGTGGTGACCGACGGGCAGATCGAACCGGCGTTCCAACTGGATGCCGACCTGCATTACCAGCCCACCACATGGCCCGGTGCGCGTCTGCCCCATGCCTGGCTTTACCGGCATGACAACGGCGCCGAGGTTTCGACGCTGGACCTCTGCGGTCATGGCCGGTTCACCCTGCTCACAGGTCTGGGCGGCGAGGCTTGGGTCGCGGCGGCGCAGAAAGTGGCAGCCGATCTGGGGATTGATCTTGCAACCCATGTGATCGGTCCGCGGCAGACCTATGTGGATCATTCCGGCGAATGGGCACGGGCATCGGAAATCCGCGACTCGGGCTGTCTGCTGGTGCGGCCCGACCACCATGTCGCATGGCGGGCGACCCGGCTGTCGGACACCCCGGCACAAGACCTGACCCGCGTGCTGCGCCAGATTCTGGCGCGCTGATCCGCCCCGCAACCGAAGGCCCGCGCGCATTGCCGTGCGGGCCTTTGTCTTTGGCGATGGTTGCGCATCCGGCCCGGCTGGGCAAGACTGGCGCCGGGCGACCCGGGCCAGAGGCGGAGACAATCGTGACCATCTTTGCCTTCACCTGCATCCGCAACGAAGGCCCCTTCCTTCTGGAATGGATCGCCTATCACCGGCTGATCGGCGTCACCGATTTCCTCATCTTCTCGAACGACTGCACCGATGGCAGCGACCGGCTGTTGTCGCAGCTTGCCCGCCACGGCGTGCTGCGCCACATCCCGCAAGAGATCAGGCCGGGCAAAAGCCCGCAATGGCAGGCCCTGCAAGAGGTCGCCAAGGGGGGCGCCACGGCGGGCCATGACTGGGCCATGTTCACCGATGTCGATGAGTTTGCGGTGATCCATACCGGGCAGCGGACCCTTGCCGATGCCATCGCCGCCGTGCCGGGCGATGCCGATGCCATCGCTTTGCCGTGGCGGCTGTTCGGGGCGGCGGGCCAGGCCGAATTTCACGACGCCCCGGTCACCGCGCAATTCACCCGCTCTGCCCCCGAAAACCTGTATCATCCGATTGCCGGGCGCAACATCAAGACGCTTTACCGCCCCGACCGCTTTCACAAACCCGGGGTTCACCGGCCCAAGCGGATTGCAGGGGGGGCTTTGCCCAACTGGTATGACGGCGCGGGGCGGCGGCTGCCGGACCGTTTCGCGGCGGCGGATGGCCAGATCGCGCTGCCAGGTCTGGACGTTGGCCGTGATGTGATCGAGCTGCACCACTATTCGCTGCGCTCTGCCGAAAGCTTTCTGGTCAAGGTCGAACGTGGGCTGGCCAACCGGCGGACCAAGGCCATCGACCTTGGCTATTGGGTGGAGCGGAATTTCAACACCATGGAAAACACCGCCATGGCCGCCTGGGCCGCACCGTTGCAGGCCGAAATCGCCGCGCTGCGCAGCCTGCCGGGGGTGACGGCCCTGCATGACGAATGTTGTCGCTGGCACAAGGCGCGGGCGGCGGAACTGATGCGCACGGCAGAAGGTTACCGGCTGTTCTGCCAATGCCTTTATGCCACAGGCTCGTCGGTGCTGCCGGCGGAACAGGCGCTGCACCTTTACGGCGTTTTCGCCGAAATCGCAGCGGCTGATCAGGGCGGCTGATCACCTGCCGCGGCATCTGGACCATGGAAATCTTTGCTCTATGCTGGCGCCGATTTTCACCCGCCAGATGGCCGCCGTCCCGGTCGCCCGCGGCAAAGCCGAGCATGACATGCAGTTCGAGATCACGCCCAACACCGCCCCCCTGCCCGAAGATCAACGGATCGAAGCCTTCAAGGCGCTGGGTTTTGGCACCCTCTTCACCGATCACATGGCCGTCGTCCGCTGGACCGAAGGGAAGGGCTGGCATTCGGCGCAGATCACCGCCCGCGCCCCCTTTGCGCTGGACCCGGCGGCGAGCGTTCTGCATTACGCGCAGGAAATCTTTGAAGGGATGAAAGCCTATCGCCATGAGGGTGGCCGCGTCGTCCTGTTCCGCCCCGAGGAAAACGCCCGCCGCTTCAATGAATCGGCCCGGCGCATGGCGATGCCGGAACTGCCCGAAGAGGTGTTTCTTGAGGCCGTGGACAAGCTGATCGCCCAAGACCTGAAATGGGTGCCCGAGGGGGAGGGGAGCCTGTATCTGCGCCCCTTCATGTTCGCCTCTGAGGCGTTTCTGGGTGTGCGCCCGGCCAAGGAATATATCTTCTGTGTCATCGCCTCGCCGGTCGGCCCCTATTTCAAGGGCGGCGCCAAGGCGGTGACGATCTGGACCTCGCAAGGCTATACCCGCGCGGCGGCGGGCGGCACCGGGGCGGCGAAATGCGGCGGCAACTATGCGGCCAGCCTGATTGCACAGGCCGAAGCGGCGGCGCATGGCTGTGATCAGGTGGCTTTCCTTGATGCCCGCGAAAACCGCTGGATCGAAGAGCTGGGCGGGATGAATGTCTTCTTCGTCTTCAAGGACGGCTCGATCATCACCCCGCCGCTGCAGGGCACCATCCTGCCGGGCATCACCCGCAAATCGCTGCTGCAACTGGCGCAGGATGCGGGCATCACGATCACCGAACGCCTCTATTCCTTTGACGAATGGAAGGCCGATGCCGCCAGCGGCAATCTGGCCGAGGCGTTCGCCTGCGGCACCGCCGCCGTGGTGGCGGGCATTGGCAAGGTCAAGCATACCGGCGGTGAATTCCTGGTGGGCGATGGCCAGACCGGCCCGGTCACCCTGCGCCTGCGCGAAGCTTTGGTCGGCCTGCAACGCGGCCAGACCAATGACCCCTATGGCTGGGTCCGTCCGGTCGAACTGGCTTGACCCGGGGCAACGGCGGGGTTACGCGCTGTCGCCCTGCCGGTTCCCCGCCGCGTCCAGCCACCAGCAAAGCAGCCGGTTCTCGGCACGCAGCCGGTCGCCCTCGGCGCCATCCGGCGCGGCTTGGGTCCGGTGGCAGGCCATGCCAGCAATCAGAAGCGTGCCGCAGACGCCATGGCCAAGCTGCGCCGTCATCACCTTGTCGATCAGATAGGGCGAAAGCTCTGCCGGATCGGCGCAGGCCGGGTCGGCGATGATCTGATCCAGCCGCGCCCGCCGGGCGGTTTCCGCGGCCAGCACCCGCGCCACCTCGGCCCGGAAATCGGCCTCGGTGGCGATATACCTGTCCAAAGCGGGCAAGGGTTTGATCCCGGGTTTCTTCAGCTTGAGATGCCCGCCCAGATACAGCGCCTTCAGCACCCGCGCCCCGATGGGCGATGTCAACGGCACCGGCGCATCGTGAAAGGCATAGTCGCGGTCCTCGGATGTCAGCCGCAGCACCGTCGGGCGCCCCTCGAACACCGAGCGGCGCAGAATGGTCAGCGCAGCCGTGCGATGCACGTTGGGGATCAGGTCGATCACCGACAGCACCGGCTTCATCCGCGCCCGGATATCCCAAAGCATGAGGCCACCCCGTTTTTCCCCGCGCAGGATGCCGCAGGCAGGCCCCGTCATAGCGCCGCCGCCACAGCGCGTCCAGCCGGGGGCAGTCCCGCAAGGCGGGGCTTGCATTGCCCCGGCCCCGCGCGCATTCAAAGGGGGATGAGCGATACCCCTCTCCCTCCGCCGCTATCGCTGGCCGCGCTTGGCTGGTCGGATGCCTTTGCGGTGCAGCTTGCCGCCGCCGACAAGGGCCTGATGCCGGCGCGCATTGCCACCGTCCATCGGTCGCGGATGACGGCAGAAACGGTGGATGGCCCCCTGCGCCTGCAACTTACCCCGCAGACCAACACCGCCGATTTCGCGGTGGGCGACTGGGTTCTGGTGGAACCGGAAACCGCCCTGCTGATCCGCAGGCTGGAGCGCAATACCCTGTTGCAGCGGCGGACCGAAGGCGGGCGGGCGCCGCAACTGATCGCGGCGAATGTCGATACGCTGTTCATCGTCACCTCTTGCAATGGCGATCTGAACCCGGCCCGGCTGGAACGCTATCTGGCCTTGGCGAATGAGGCGGGAACCCTGCCGGTGATCGTGCTGACCAAGGCCGATCAGGTGCCCGACACCGCCCCCTATGCCGCGCAGGTGACCGGATTGCAGCGCGGGTTGCAGGTGGTCGCCCTGAACGCGAAATCACCCGAGGCGGCAGAGATATTGGCGCCATGGTGCGGCCCCGGACAGACAGTGGCACTGGTGGGGTCTTCGGGGGTGGGGAAATCCTCGCTCCTCAACACGCTGGCGGCCAAGGCGCCGGAAGAGGCGCAACTGACCGGCAGCATCCGCGAAAGCGATGCCAAGGGGCGGCATACTACCACCTCGCGCTCGCTGCACGCGATGGCGGGCGGGGCATGGGTGATCGACACGCCGGGCATCCGCACGCTGCATGTCAGCGACATTTCGGTGGGGCTGGACGTGCTGTTCGCCGAAATCGCCGAGCTTGCGCCCGATTGCCGCTTTCGCAACTGCACCCATGCGCATGAGCCGGGCTGCGCGGTGCTGGCCGCAGTGGCGGACGGCAGGCTGGACCCCGCCCGGCTGGACCGCTGGCGCAAGCTTGCCGATGAAAACCGCGCCAATACGCCGGTCGCCACCGGCCCGCGCGGCAACAAGACGCCGCCCGCCACCGGCAGGCGGCGCTAGCCGCGCTCAGACCGACAAGCAGGCGTATTTCACCGTCAGGTAATCCTCGATCCCGTGGTGCGAGCCTTCGCGCCCGATGCCCGATTGCTTTACCCCGCCGAAGGGCGCAACCTCGGTGCTGATCAGGCCGGTGTTGATGCCGACCATGCCGGTTTCCAGCCCCTCCATCACCCGCCAGACCCGGCCCAGATCGCGGGTATAGACATAGGAGGCCAGCCCGAATTCGCTGTCATTGGCGCGGGCGACCACCTCTTCCTCGGTGTCGAAACGGAAGACCGGCGCGACGGGGCCAAAGGTTTCCTCGCGCGCAATGTCCATCGCATCGGTCATGCCCGACAGGACGGTCGGCCGGTAGAAGGTGCCGTCCAGCCGCGCCCCGCCGGTCGCCACGCTTGCGCCCTTGGTGCGGGCGTCGGCGATATGCGCCTCGACCTTGGCCAAAGCTGCGGGGCTGATCAGCGGGCCGATCTCGGAACCCGCCGCATCCCCCGGCCCCACGCGCAGTGCCGCGACCGCCTCGGCCAGACGGGCGACAAAGGCATCATGGATGCCCGATTGCGCATAAATGCGGTTGGTGCAGACGCAGGTTTGCCCGGCATTGCGGAACTTGGACGCGATGCAGCCCTGCACCGCCGCCTCAAGATCGGCGTCGTCGAACACGATGAAGGGCGCGTTGCCGCCCAGCTCCAGCGACAGTTTCTTGATCTGCGCCGCCCCCTGCCGCATCAGGATGCGGCCGACATTGGTGGACCCGGTGAAGGTGATCTTGCGCACTGTGGGGTTCTCGCAGAACTCCAGCCCAAGCCCCACGGCATCGGTTGCGGGCAGGATCGACATCACTCCGGCAGGCAGCCCGGCCCGTTCGGCCAGCACCGCCAGCGCCAGCGCCGACAGCGGCGTTTCCGCCGCTGGCTTGGCCACGATGGCACAGCCCGCCGCCAGCGCCGGAGCCAGCTTGCGCGCGACCATCGCATTTGGGAAATTCCACGGCGTCACCGCCGCCACTACACCGACCGGCTGACGCAGCACCATCAGCCGGGTATCGCGGCGGTGGCCGGGGATGGTTTCGCCATAGATCCGCTTGGCCTCTTCGGCGAACCATTCGATATAGCTGGCACCATAGAGGATTTCCGCCTTCGCCTCGGCCAGCGGCTTGCCCATTTCGGCGGTCAGGATCGCCGCCAGATCATCGGCATGGGTCAGCACCAGATCATGCCAGCGCCGCAGCACCGCCGCACGCTCTTTGCCGGTATGGGCGGCCCAGCCGGGCTGCGCCTTGGCAGCCAGCGCAATGGCTTCGGCGGCATCGGCGCGGCTGCAATCGGCAACCTCGGCCAGAAGCGTGCCGCGCGCCGGATCGGTCACGGCAAAGCGGCGGTCGCGCGCCACCCATGCCCCACCCAGAAAGGCACGGGTCTCAATCAGGCTGGGGTCGTTCAACTGCATCTTTATCCTCGCACGAAAGCATGGGCCGCCTCGGGCGACCAGCGTATATACAGGCTGTCCCCGCGCGCAATCCGGCCCGAAAGCGGATGGCCAAAATTCAGCCGCACCGACAGCGCGTCACCCCAGCTTGTCCGTGCCGCAACCGTGGTGTTGTTGCCAAGGAAGGTCATATCCTCGACCGTGACCGGCAGCGAGGCGCCCGCCGCCCCCGGCTCTGGCGCAAGCTCGATCCGTTCGGGCCGCAGCATAAGCTCGGCCGCCTGCCCGGCATGGCCGCTGCCGTGCAGCGGAACATCGGCCACCAGCGTTCCATCGGCAAAGCGCAACCCGGCGCGATTGCCGCTGACCCCCGCCAGTTGCCCGGCAAGAAAGGTGCTGTCGCCAATGAAATCGGCCACGAAATGCGTGGCGGGATTGGCATAAAGCTCGGGTCCGGTGCCAACCTGCTCGATCTTGCCCTGATTGAAGATGGCAATGCGGTCCGACAGGCGCAAAGCCTCTTCCTGATCATGGGTAACATACAAGATCGTCACCCCGGTTTCCTGATGGATGCGGCGGATTTCAAACTGAATTTCCTCGCGCAGCTTCTTGTCGAGCGCGGAAAGCGGCTCATCCATCAGCAACACCGGCGGATCATAGACCAGCGCCCGGGCCAAGGCGACGCGCTGCTGCTGGCCGCCCGACATCTTGGCCGGCATCCGGTCTTCGAACCCGTCCAGCCGCACCAGCGACAAGGCGCGCTTGACCTTGGCGGCAACCTCATCCTGCCCCATGCGGCGCACGCGCAGCGGGAAGGCCACGTTTTCCCCCACGCTCAGATGCGGGAACAGCGTATAGCGTTGGAACACCATGCCGATGTTGCGCTTGTGCGAGGGCGTTTGCAGGATCGACTGGCCCCGCAGCCGGATATCGCCCGCGGTGGGGTCTTGAAACCCGGCAAGGATGTAAAGCGTCGTCGATTTGCCCGAGCCGGACGGGCCGAGGAAAGTCATGAACTCCCCTTCGGCGATGGCCAGCTCGACATGGTCGGTGGCGACGACGTTGCCATAGGTCTTGCGGATGCCGTTGATGTGCAGGAAGGGCGCGGTCATTCGGATTTGCCTTTGCGGATCAGGGCGGCGGCGATCATCAGGATCACCGTCAGCGCGACAAGAAGGGTTGAGGCGGCGGCGATCACCGGGGTCAAATCCTGCCGCAGCGTGGTCCAGACCTTGACCGGCAGGGTCTGCAGGCTGGGCGAGGCCATGAAAATCGCCAGAACCACCTCGTCCCACGAGATGAGGAAGGAAAAGATTGCTGCCGAAAACAGCCCGTGGCGGATGCCCGGCAGGGTAACGCGCAGCCGCGCCTCCCATGGGCTGGCGCCGCAGAGGATGGCGGCATCCTCGATGGCGGGGTCAAAGGTTTCCAGTGCGCCGGTGATGGTGATGATGGCAAAGGGCAGCGCCACGATCAGATGGGCAATCACAAAGCCTGGCAGCGTGCCGTTGATGCCCAGCCGCAGGAAGGCCGCGTAAAGCGCCACGGCGACGATCACCACCGGCAGCACCATCGGCGTCAGGAAGAACGCCCGCAGCACCGCCCGCCCGCGGAACTTGCCCCGCACCAGCGCCAGCGAGGCCAGCAGCCCCAGCGCCACCGACAACACCATGACGATGACCCCGATCTTGGCCGAGGTCAGCGCCGCACCCAGCCAGCGCGGATCGGCGAACAGCTCTTCATACCATTTCAGCGTCCAGCCCGGCGGCGGAAAGATCAGCCAGCGCGACGACCCGAAAGACAGCGCCACGATGAACAGGATCGGCAGCAAGAGGAACAGCGCCATCAGCGCGCAGATGCCCGAAAGCACCCATTTCCACGCACCCAGCTTGTTGAAATCCAAGAGCATCAGCGGCCCTCCCCCGGCTCGAAGAAGCGCAGTTGCACGGCATAAAGACCCAGCGTCACCACCAGCAGCACAAAGGCCGCCGCCCCGCCCATGCCCCAGTTCAGCAGGCTTTGCACCTGTTGGGCAATCAGCTCGGCCAGCATCATGTTGGCCGTCCCGCCCAAGAGCGAGGGCGTGACGTAATAGCCCAGCGACATCACGAAAACCATCAGCGCACCCGAGGCGATGCCGGGTGCGGCCAGCGGCACCAGCACCCGCCACAGCGCCTGCGCCTTGGTTGCGCCGCACAGGGCGGCGGCCTGCAGGATGGCCGGGTCGATCTTCTTGATGACCCCCATCAGCGGCAGGATCATGAAGGGCAGCATGATATAGACCATGCCGATGGTCACCCCCACCAGATTGTTCGTCAGTTGCAGCGGCGCGTCGATCAGACCCAGCGCCATCAGGCTGCGGTTGATCAGCCCGGTCTGTTGCAGCAGCACCATCCAGGCATAGGTGCGCGCCAGAAGGTTGGTCCACATCGACAAAAGGATGATGGCAAAGATCACCCCCGCCCAGCGCCGCGGCATGATGGCCAGCGCCCAGGCGACCGGAAAGGCGATCAGCACGGTGATCAGCGTGACCACGGCCGACACGAAGAAGGTGTTGAAGAAGATCCGTGCATAGGTCGAATTGCCCAGAAGCGTGACATAGTTCTGCAGGCCCGGCTCCGGCTCGGTGACCGAACGGGTCAGAAGTGCCGCGACCGGCACCACGAAAAAGGCCAGCAAGAGCAGGATGGCAGGCATGGCAAAGCCAAGCCCCGATCCGCGGCGGCGCGCGGCGATGGCGGACAGCATTGGGAAACCCTCAGAAGGATGTCAGCAGATGGTCCGGGCGCCTTGGCAGCACCCGGACCGTTGCAGGCGGGCGTTACTGCGCCTGCCAGGCATACCAGCGGTTGCCGATCTCATCGCGGTGTTCGGCCCAATAGGCCATGTCGGCATTCACCTGCACCGCCGTCTGTGCATCGGGCAGCGTGGCGCGCACCGCAGGGTCCATCAGATCGGCCGAACCAAGGTTGATCGGCGCATAGCCGGTGGTGGCGGCAAAGGCGGCCTGTCCTTCGGCGCTGGTCGCCTCGGCGATGAACTTCATCGCGGCTTCCTTGTTGGCTGCCCCCTTGGGCACCACCAGCGCATCGGCGGCAGTGATGTTCTGATCCCAGCTTATGCCCACCGGCATTCCGTCGGCGGCCAGTGCGGCAAGACGGCCGTTCCAGAAAAAGCCGATCGGCGCCTCACCCGAGGCGAGGAGTTGCTGCGACTGCGCGCCACCCTCCCACCAGATGATATCGGCCTTGATCGTGTCCAGCTTGGCAAAGGCCCGGTCAAGGTCCAGCGGATAGAGCGCATCCGGTGCCACGCCATCGGCCAGCAGGGCCGCTTCGATCACACCCGGAGCCGACCATTTGTAGAAGGTCCGCTTGCCGGGAAACTTGGCGGTGTCGAACAGGTCGGCCAGCGTGGCGGGCTGATCGCCGGTGAAATTCGCCGGGTTCCAGCCCAGCACGAAGGAGTAGTAGAACGAGCCTACCGCGAAATCCGACACAAAGCGCGGGTCAAGCTTGGTCTTGTCGATCACGGTAAAGTCCAGCGACTCCAGCAGCCCGGCTTTGCCGGCCTGAAGCGCCCAGTCATATTCGGCGTCCACCACATCCCAAGACACTGCCCCGGCCTCAACCATGGCTTTGATCTTGCCGTAATCGGTGGGACCATCGGCCACGACCGCAGGCCCGCCCTTTTCCGTGAAGGGGGCCGCCCAATGCGCCATCTGCGCATCCTGCGTCGTGCCGCCCCAAGAGGTGAACACCATGTCCTGCGCCAAAGCGCCTTGCGCGGCAAACACGGCAGCCGTGGCCAGCGCCACAAGTTTCGTCTTCATCCTATCTCCTCCCAAAGATGATGCAGGGGTTCAGCGCATCACGAACGGATCCGGGATCGGATCGTCCGAGGTGCGCAGCCAGACGGTCTTGACCGTCGTGTAATCCAGCGCCGCCGCCATGCCGCCTTCACGGCCATGGCCCGAAAGACCGTGGCCGCCAAAGGGCGCGATGGGCGAAACGGCGCGGTAGGTGTTGACCCAGACGATCCCGGCCCGAATGCCCCGGATCATCCTGTGGGCGCGGGTCAGGCTGCGGGTGAAAACGCCCGAGGCAAGGCCGTATTCGGTGTCATTGGCCAGTGCCAACGCCTGATCCTCGGTGTCAAAGGCCACGACCGACAGGACGGGGCCAAAGAACTCTTCCCGCAGGCAGGGCGCATCGGGCGCATTCGTGCAGTCCAGAATGGTCGGCGGAAAGTAGAAACCCGGACCCTCTGGCGCCACGCCGCCGGTGATAATCACCGCCCCCGCCGCGACGGAGCGGGCAATCAGTGCCACGATCCGGTCCCGCTGGCGGGCGGTGCAAAGCGGGCCAACCTCGGTTGCCATCTGATCAGGGGCACCGATGGCCACCGCTTCGGCCTTGGTCTTCAGCCGGGCAAGGAACGCCTCCTTGACGCTGCGCTGCACCAGAAGACGCGAGCCTGCGACACAGCTTTGCCCGGTGGCCGCGAAGATGCCCGAAACCTGCGCATTGGCGGCGCTGTCCAGATCGGCGTCGTCAAAGACGATGAAGGGCGATTTCCCCCCCAGCTCCAGCGAGGTTTTGGCAAGGTTCTCGGCGCTTGCCCGCACGATATGGCGCGCGGTTTCCGGCCCGCCGGTAAAGGCGATATGGGCCACTTTCGGATGGGTGGTCAGCGCCCGCCCCGCCTCTGGCCCGCCGGTCAGGATATTGACAACGCCGGGCGGAAAGCCCGCCTCATGCACCAGCCGCGCAAATTCCAGCAGAGGCGCCGGGCCATCCTCGGACGCCTTGACGACCAAGGTGCAACCCGCCGCCAGCGCCGGGCCGATCTTGACCGCCGAGAGGAAAAGCTGGCTGTTCCACGGCACGATGGCCGCGACCACACCCACCGGCTCGCGCCGCAGCCAAACCTCCATATCCGGCTTGTCGATCGGCAGATGGGCGCCTTCGATCTTGTCCGCCAGCCCGGCATAATAGCGATAGTATTCCGCGACATAGGCGATCTGGGCGCTGGTTTCGCGGATGATCTTGCCGGTATCGCGGGTTTCCAGCGCCGCAAGACGCGGCGCTGCCGCCTGCACCAGATCGGCCAGCCGGTGCAAAAGCTTGCCCCGTGCCGAAGCCGTCATCGCGGGCCACGGCCCCGACAGGAACGCCCGATGCGCCGCCGCCACCGCCCGCTCCACCTCGGCGGCACCGGCAAGGGGCATCTGCGCCCAAGGTGCCCCCGTGGCGGGGTCAAGGCTTTCAAACATCGCCGGGCCTTCCTCGAAAGCCCCGTCGATATACTGTGCAAAGCGGTCCATCAGGCGTCCTTTCCGCTGGCGAAGTCTGGTCAGGCGAAGGCGGGCATCACGTCGCGGATCAGCCGTTCAAGCGAGGCTTTCTTGCGGGCAAAGCTCATCCCGGTGTCGATCCAGAAGCTGAACTCGTCATAGCCCAGCGCCTCGTATCCCTTGATCCGCTCGATCACTTCCGCAGGTTCACCGATGATCTGGTTCTTGCGCATCGCCGCCGCCGAATAGAACGGATGGGCCGCGATTTCGGCATCGGTCAGTTCCTGGATCAGGCCCTGGCTGATGGGCCGTTCGTTTTTGAACCAAGCGCCGAAATAGCAATAGAACTTGTTGATCTCTTCGGCGGCCAGTTGGGCATCCGCCTCGCTGTCGGCGACATAGGCGTGGCGCAGCACCATGATCTTGGGACGCTCCACCTCGGGATGGGCGGCGCAGGCGGCGTTGAACCGCTCCATCAGGCTGACCACCTCTTCGTCACCCAGATGCAGCGGCGTCACCTGCACGTTGCAGCCTTGCGACACGGCAAAGTCATGGCTGTTCGGGTCACGCGCCGCGACCCAGATCGGCGGGCCAGAGGGTTGCAGCGGCTTGGGCGAGGCCGTGGTTTTCGGGAACTGCCAGTATTCGCCGTCATGGGTGTAATCGCCTTCCCACAGCGCCTTGACCGCCGGGATCAGCTCACGCATCCGCCCGCCCGCGCCCCAGGCATCCAGCCCCGGCATCAGCCGTTCGTATTCAAAACTGTAGGCGCCGCGCGCAATGCCAAGGTCGAGCCGACCGTCCATGATGATGTCGGCCATCGCCGCCTCACCCGCCAGCCGGATCGGATGCCAGAAGGGCGCAATCACCGTGCCGGTGCCCAGCCGGACATTCTTGGTCCGCCGCGCCAGATCGACAAGGTTCAGCAGCGGGTTCGGCGCGATGGTAAAGTTCATGCCGTGATGTTCGCCGGTCCAGATGGCGTGCATCCCGCCTTCGTCAGCCATGCGGCACAGCTCGATCATCTCATCATAAAGCTGCTTCTGGTCATCTTCGGCCGAAACGCGCTCCATATGGATGAAAAGTGAGAATTTCATGGGTCTTTCCTTTCCCCGATCCGTTGCACGCGTCCCTGTTCATGTGTCCCGAAATAGAGGCCGTAATTGCCCATACGAGCCTCGGCAGCGAGGCGTTCAAGCATGGTCAGCATGGCGGGGTCGGTGACATCTGCGACCCCCTCGGGCGTAAGATCGACAAAGGCACCCTGCGCAGGCGTGCCGGGTTTGGCGGGGCAACGGAAGGCGATGTGCTGCTTGCCCTGCGTCACGTCATCGTAAACGGCATAGATCTCGCCCGCCGTGGCAGGCAGGCCGGTTTCGGCGATCAGGCGGGCAAGGGCGTTCTGCACCCCCTCACGCCCGACGCGGGCCATGGGCAGGGTCAGTCCGCCGCGCCCGTCATCGCGCAACAGGATCTTGCCTTCGCATTCCAGAATGGCGGTGATCACCACATCGGGGCCTGCCGGCAGTTGCGCTGCCGTCTGCGCCGGGGTCACATAGGCCCCGCGGTAATAGCCCAGTCCCGGCGCCGGGGCGGCTTCGAACGCGCCGATCCGGCCCAGAAGGATCGTATGATCCCCCGCCGGGATGGCCTGTTCCAGCGTGCAATCGAACCACGCCGAAACGCCCGCGATCAGCGGCGATCCGACCGGCCCCTGCCGCCAGTAGACATTGGCAAAGCGGTCCTCAGACGGGCGGGCGAAGGTGGCAGAGACATCCTTCTGCCCCTCGGCCAGAATGTTCACGGCAAAGCCCGCGCCCGCAGCAAAAGCCGCCAGGTTGACCGAGCGGTTCGAGATCGACACCAGCAGAAGCGGCGGGTCCATCGAGACCGAGGAAAAGGAATTGGCGGTAAAGCCCAGCGGCTTGCCTGTATCGTCGCGGGTGGTGACCACGGTCACCCCGGTCATGAAGCAACCGAAGGCATCGCGCAGCGCACGCGGGTCCAGCGGGGGAAGAGGGTCGGTCATGCCGCAATCTCCTTGGTGGACAGCCAGTGTTGAAGCTCTGCCGTGACCGCCTCGGGGGCGGTCAGGTTGACCATGTGGCGGTGCCCCCTGATCACCACGGCGCGGCCCTGCGGGGCCATCGCAGCCATGGCTTCGGTCATCGCCGGGGTAGAGTTGGCATCGCCATCCGCCGTCAGCACCAAGAGCGGGCAGCGGATTTCACTGAGCCGGTCGGAATAGACGGCATCACCGCGCGCAAAGGCGCGGTAGGCACTGGCATAGCCCGTGGCCGAAACCGCCCGCAGCCAGCCCGCAACCTGATCGCGCAACGCCGCCTCTTCGGGGGAAAACCAGCGCGCCAGCGGTGCCTCGATGCCACCCGCGCCCGCCGCAATCTCGGCCGCGCGGGCCAGAACGGCCGCCCGCGCCTCGGGTGTGCGGCGATGCACGCCGTTCAGCAGCGCCGCGCGCCGGATCAGATCGGGCCGTTCCACCGCAAGGCCCCCGGCAATCAGCGCGCCCATCGAATGACCAGCGACCGAGACCGGCCCAAGGCCCAACGCCTGAATCACCCGCGCCGCCCATGCGACGTAATCGGGCAGCTCCGGCGTGCCCGGCAGCGCGTCGCTTTCGCCATGGCCGGGCATATCGACGGCGATCACCCGGAAATCGCGGGCCAGCGCCGCGATCTGCGGACCCCAGGCTTCGGCCCGCATGCCGACACCATGGATCAGCAGCAGCGGCTCTCCCGCCCCCGCCTCGATCACGCGAACGGCAAGACCGTCAGACAGATGCAGGGTTTGCGACATCATGGCCCAGATCTTTCAGATCCTGATAACGGTCGCCGATCCGGTGGTGCGGGCGCCCTCCGGTCGAAGCCCCCAGCGCCACCACGATTTCGTCGGCGGCAGGCGCGTCGGGAATGGCAAAGTGGATGGTCTGGTAATGCGAGCGGCGGCCTTCGTCATGCTTGTCCATCAGCGGCACCATGATCGGGGTGTTCGCGCCGCCGCGGACATTGGTGAAGGCAAGATAGGTCTTGGCGCCCAGCGCCTGCCGGTAATGGTTACCAAAGCGCAGCGTGTGGATCAGCGCGTTGGCATGTTCCAGCTCGCCGTCAAGGCCGACGACCGCCGCCTTGCCATAGCCTTCCACATTCTCGGCGCCGCCCGCCGCCTCAAGAATCATCGCGGTCAGAAGAGCGCCCAGTTCGGGGGCAACCGCATGGATTTCCGGCTTCAGGTCTTCGACAAAGCCGCGCCCGGCCCAGGGGTTCTTCAGCACAGCCGCCGCCGCGATCAGCTTGAGCGGCTTTGGCGCTGCACGGCCGCCCTCAATCAGCGTGGTCTCGATGTTGAGATAGGTCTTGCGAATCTGTGCCGACATGGGGGCCTCCGGTTTCTGTTTTGGTATGTTGGTATACCATCATATCACATGTCAAGATATTCTTGCACTGGCCCCGCCCTGCGCCTATCGTGGCGCCATGGATCAGACCAATGATGCCGACCTGCGGATCGAACATGCCCCCACCACGCTGCGCGAGCTGGCGGTGGACCGTATCCGGCAGGCCATCATCTCGGGCCGCTTCACTGGCGGCGACCGTCTGGTCGAACGGACGCTCTGCGATCAACTGGGCGTTTCCCGCTCGGTCGTGCGCGAGGCGATCCGCTATCTTGAGGCCGAGGGGCTGGTGGAAACGCAGGCGCGCAGCGGGCCCATGGTGGCCAAGCTTGACTGGGGCCGCGCGCAACAGGTCTACAACATCCGCCGCCTGCTTGAGGCTGATGCCGCAGCGGCCTGCGCCAGAATCGCCGACGCCCGCATCAAGGACCGGCTGCGCCGGGCGCTGACCAATCTTGAGGCCGCCTTCAGCGATGCGGCCCCCAGCCGGGTTTATGAGGCGACCACGGAATTTTACGAGACGATCTTCACCTCCGCCGGCCATGACATCGCCTGGGAGGTGGTGCAGCGCCTGAATGGCCGGATTTCCCGGCTGCGGGCGCTGACCCTTGCCACCACGGACCGCCGCATTTCCGGCCCGGCCCATATGGCGCGGATTTGCGAGGCGATCTGCAACAAGGATGCCACCGCCGCCGCCAAAGCCGTGAGCGACCATCTGACCGAGGCTTCGGAAATCGCCCGCCGCCTGCTGGAGAACGAGAAATGACCGCCTACTGGATCGCCCATGTCACCGTCTCTGACCCCGAGGTCTATGCGCGGTATCAGGCGCTGGCCCCTGCCGCATTTGCCGCCCATGGCGGGCGGTTTCTGGCGCGCGGCGGCGAATCCGATGTCTTGGAAGGCCCCGAACTGGCCCGCCATGTGGTGATTGCCTTCCCCACGCTGGCCGCCGCCCGGGCCTGCTATGCCTCGGAAGAATATCAACAGGCGCTGCGACATCGCCTTGGGGCCGCAACCGCGCATGTCGTCCTTGTGGATGGCCTGCCGGAATAGCGATCCGGCCCGCATCAGAGCGCGAAACAGCAAAGAATAACTTTCCCCGGCTGATCTCTTCTTTGCAGAGGGCAAGCCCGCTTTGCGCGATAGTGCCGCCAAAACGGCGCTATCGAATGGAAACCACCATGCCCCTGCCCCTGCGCAACCTGATCGGCGGTGAATGGGCCCTGCCCCATGACACAAGCGAGAACCGCAACCCGGCCAATCCCGAAGACCTGATCGGGCTTTATGCCCGCGGTGGCGCGGACGAGGTGGCATCGGCGGTCGCGGCCGCCAAAGCGGCGCAGCCCGGCTGGGCCGCCGCCTCGCCCCAACTGCGGGCCGATGTCCTGCGCCGGGTGGGTGACATACTGCTGGCACGGGTTGACGAAATGGCCCGGCTTCTGAGCCGCGAAGAGGGCAAGACCCTGGCCGAAGCCAAGGGCGAGGCGCTGCGTGCCGCCCAGATTTTCCATTTCTATGCGGGCGAACCGCTGCGCCTGCCGGGGGAAAAGCACAACTCGATCCGCGAAGGGGTCGAGATTGACGTGACACGCGAACCGCTGGGGGTTGTCGGTCTGATCACCCCATGGAACTTTCCCATCGCCATACCGGCCTGGAAAACTGCGCCGGCACTGGCCGCCGGCAATTCGGTCATTCTGAAACCTGCCGATCTGACGCCGGGCTGTGCGCATCTGCTGGCCGAAATTCTGGTGGCGGCAGGCTGTCCGGCGGGCGTTTTCAACCTTGTCATGGGGCGCGGCTCGGAAATTGGTGCGGCCTTGGTCGCTCATCCCGATGTGGCGGCGATTTCCTTTACCGGGTCGGAAAGGGTCGGGCGTGGCATTGCGCGCGGCTGCGCCGAGGGGATGAAAAAGGTCCAGTTGGAAATGGGCGGCAAGAACCCCATGGTGGTGACCGCGCGGGCCAATCTTGACCTTGCCGTGGGTGCCTGCCTGAACGGGGCGTTCTTTTCGACCGGGCAACGTTGCACCGCCTCGTCCCGGCTGATCGTCGAGGCGGCGGTGCATGACGCATTCGTCGCCCGCCTGACCGCGGCCATGACTGCGCTGCGGCTGGGTGATCCGCTGGACCCCACCACGCAGATTGGTCCGGTGGTCAGCGAAAGCCAGCTTTCAGGCAACCTCGACTATGTGCGGCTGGCCGCGCAAGAGGGTTGCGAGGTGATTGGCGGCCAAAGGCCCGACCGGCCCGGCAGCTTTCAGAATCCTGCGCTGTTCGTGAATGCGACGAATGACATGCGGGTCGCGCGCGAGGAAATCTTTGGCCCCTGCGCAGCGGTGATCCGGGTAGCCGATTTCGACGAAGCCCTGTCGGTCGCCAATGACACGGACTTTGGCCTGTCTTCGGGCATTTGCACCGACAGTCTGGCCGAAGCGACGGCCTTCAGGCGGGCCTCGCGGGCCGGCATGGTGATGGTGAACCTGCCCACCGCCGGGGTTGACTATCATGTGTCCTTCGGAGGCCGGGGCGCCTCCTCTCTGGGGGGCCGCGAACAGGGGCGGCTGGCGATGGACTTCTACACGACGGTCAAGACCGCCTATACTTTTGCGGGGTGAACATGCTGGTGGATGATCTTGCCGACCTGCTGGGGCCAAGTGGCTGGCTTGCCGATGCGTCAGGCCATAGCCGCGACTGGCTGGACCGCTACGGCACGCCCCCCTTGGGCGTGGCACGGCCCGCAACGACGGTCGAGGTTTCGGCGGTGGTCGCGCTGTGTCATGCGGCAGGGGTCGCCGTCGTGCCGCAGGGGGGCAACACCGGGCTTTGTGGCGGGGCGGTTGCCGGTGAAGCAGGGGGCGTAATCCTGTCCCTGTCGCGCATGGCGCAGATCGGGCCGATGGACCCCGACAGCGCCAGCGTGGTCGTCGATGCCGGGGTGGTTCTGGCCGATCTGCACCAGAGGCTTGAAGGGTCGGGCCTGATCTTCCCGATGCATCTGGGTGCCGAAGGGTCTGCCCGGATCGGCGGGCTGATCGGAACGAATGCGGGCGGCAGTCAGGCGTTCCGCCATGGCATGATGGGCGACCGGGTGCTGGGGCTTGAGGTTGTCCTGCCCGACGGCGCGGTCTGGGACGGGCTGCGCGCGGTGCAGAAAGACAATGCCGGCTTTCAGTTGCGTCGGCTGTTCTGCGGCGCCGAGGGCGCTCTGGGTGTTGTGACCCGGGCAGTGTTGCAGCTTGCGCCCGCCCCGCGCCAACAGGCAACGGCGCTTCTGGCGGTGCCCGGCTGGGAGGCGCTGGTGCAGCTTGGCCGGCTTTTGCGCAGCGAGGCGGGCGAGTTTCTGGCCGCCATCGAGTTCTTTTGCGACTTCGGGCTGACGCTGGCAGAGCGGCATGTCGCCGGGCTGGTCTTTCCTTTGCAAAGCCGCGCCCCGGTTTACCTTCTGGTCGAACTGGCCACGACGGCGCCTCGCGTCGCGCTGGACGACATCTTTGCCGACCTGCTTGAGGCAGGCATGACGGCCGGGCTGATCAGCGACGGCGCGCTGGCCATGTCAGAGGCCCAGCGCGCGATGTTCTGGCGCCTGCGCGAAGAACAGCCCGAGGGGCAGCGGCTGGACGGGCCGCAGCTCAAGCATGACATTTCGGTGCCACCCGGGCGGATCGCAGACTTCATCGCCGCAGCGCGGACCTGCTGTGAGGCGCACCAATCCGGTATCAGAATCAATCCCTTCGGCCATTTGGGCGACGGGAACATCCATTACAACCTTTCCCCGCCCGAAGGGACGGGCTTCGCGTTCGAGGCCGCCGCGCTTGCCCGTGAAATTGCGCAGCTTGCGCAAGGAATGGCGGGGTCGTTCGCCGCCGAACATGGTCTGGGCCGGGCCAAGGTCGCCCTGGCCGATGCCATGCGCGGGCCGGTCGAACGGGGGCTGATGGCGGCGATCAAGGCCGCCATCGACCCCGCGGGCGGCATGAACCCCGGTGTCCTGCTGCGGGCAAACAGGAAAGATAATATTTCCTGATTTCTGGCGAAGTTGGTTTTCCTGATCCCTTCGCTGCGCCACACTGTTCCCAATTGCCCCCTTCGGACGCAGCATTCGGAAGGGGGCCAGACAATGAGGGCAATATGGCGATGAATGGTGGTGAGCTTTTGGTGCGAAGCCTTCTGGCGCTTGGAGCGACCAAAGGCTTTGGCGTGCCGGGAGAAAGCTATCTGGCAGTGCTGGACGCGCTGCACGACACCAAAGGCGCACTTGATTTCGTCAATTGCCGCAACGAAGGCGGGGCCGCCTTCATGGCCGCCGCCTGGGGCAAGCTGATGGGCGCGCCCGGGCTTTGCTTTGTCACCCGTGGGCCGGGTGTCACCAATGCCGCGATCGGCATTCACACCGCAATGCAGGATTCTGCGCCGATGATCGTCTTTGTCGGGCAAGTCGGAACCGACATGAAAGGGCGCGAGGCGTTTCAGGAAATCGACTATCGCGCGGTGTTCGGCACCATGGCCAAATGGGCGGTCGAGATTGACGATGGGAACCGCATCCCCGAAATCCTCGCCCGCGCCTGGACCACCGCAATCACGGGCCGCCCCGGGCCGGTGGTCATCGCCTTGCCCGAAGATATGCTGACCAGCCTGACCGATGCCGCCCCACTGCAAGGCCCGGCCCGGATTGCCGAACCTGCGCCGGATGCTGCTGCGCTGGCCGATGCGCTGGCGATGCTGGGGGCGGCGCGGCGTCCGCTCGTGCTGATGGGGGGGTGCAACTGGACCGCCGCCGGGCAGGCCGCGTTGCAGGGCTTTGCCGAGGCAAGCGACATCCCCGTCGTCGCGGCCTTCCGCTATCAGGACCAGTTCGACAACCACTCGCCGGTCTATGCCGGCGAGGCGGGCGTGGGGATGCCCGCCCCTGTCCGCGCATTGATCCGCGATGCCGATGTGATCCTTGCGGTGAATGTCCGCTTTGGCGAAATGACGACCGATGGCTATACCCTGCTGTCCGTGCCGGTTCCGGCGCAAAACCTGATCCATGTGCATGGGTCCGACCGCGAGATTGGCAAGATCTATCAGCCGACGCTGGGCATTCATGCCGGGCCGAATGCCTTTGCCGCAGCGCTTGCCCCGGTTGCGGGGCCTTGGGCCGATTGGCGGGCCAAGGCCCGCGCGGCATGGGAGGCCGGGTTCGACCTGCCGCCCCAACCCTCGCCCGTTGATATGGGGCTGGCCACGGCGCATCTGCGCGCCGTCCTGCCCGCCGATGCCATCCTGACCAACGGCGCCGGAAACTTCACGGTCTGGCCGAACAAATTCTTCAAATTCGGGCCAGAGGCCCGGCTTCTGGCGCCGCAATCGGGGGCGATGGGCTATGGCCTGCCCGCCGCCGTGGCCGCCAAGGTGGCCTATCCCAACCGCACGGTGGTCTGCTTTGCCGGAGACGGCGATTTCCAGATGAACTGCCAAGAGCTGGCCACCGCCCTGCAAGAGGGGGCGCAGCCGATCATCCTGATCCTGAACAACGGCATCTATGGCACGATCCGCGCCCATCAGGAGCGGACCTATCCGGGCCGGGTTTCGGGCACCGACATGGTGAACCCCGATTTCGTCGCGCTGGCCCGCGCCTATGGCTTTCATGCCGAGCGGGTCGAGACCACCGGCGCCTTTGCCGATGCCTTTTCCCGCGCCCTCGCCTCGAAAACCGGGGCTGTGCTGGACCTCAACATCTCGCCAGAGGCGCTGACGCCGCGTCAGACCCTTTCCCAGATGCGCGCCGTTGCCCTTGCCAAGAAAGGCCAATCATGACCTCTGCCATCCGTCTGGGTGCCGATATTGGCGGCACCTTTACCGATATCGCGCTGGACTGCCGGGGGCAGATGTTCTCGACCAAGGTGCTGACGAACTACAGCGCGCCGGAACAGGCGATCCTTGACGGCATCGACATCGTTCTGGCCGAGGCCGGCATCGGTTATGGCGATCTGGAAATCGTCATTCATGGCACGACACTGGCGACGAACGCGCTGATCGAGCGGCGCGGGGCGCGGGTGGCCTTTGTCACCACCGAAGGCTTCCGCGACGTGATCGAGATGCGGACCGAAAGCCGGTTCGACCAATATGACCTGAACCTGCAACTGCCGACCCCGCTTGTCCCGCGCGAAGACCGTTTCCCCGTCGCCGGCCGGATCGGCGCGCAGGGGCAGGAACTGGCGCCGCTGGACGAAGCGGCGCTTGAGGCCCTGGCCGAAACCATCGCCACGGGCGGTTATGGCGCGGTCGCCATCGGCTTCATCCATTCCTACATGAACCCCGCGCATGAGGCGCGGGCCCGCGCGATCATCGCGGCCCGAACCGATCTGCCGATTTCGATTTCCTCGGAAGTGTCGCCGCAGATGCGCGAATTCGAGCGGTTCAACACCGTTTGCGCCAATGCCTATGTGCGGCCACAGATGGCCAGCTATCTCGACCGGCTGCAGGCCCGGCTCAAGGAACATGGCGCGGGCTGCCCCGTCTTCATGATCCATTCCGGCGGCGGGCTGGTCTCGGTCGGGACGGCGGCGGAATTCCCGGTGCGGCTTGTGGAATCGGGGCCGGCGGGGGGCGCGATCTTTGCCGCCGACGTGGCGCAACGGTTCGGGCTGAACAAGGTCGTGTCCTACGACATGGGCGGCACCACCGCGAAAATCTGCCTGATCGAGGATTTCCAACCCAAGACCGCCCGCAGTTTCGAGGTTGCCCGTTCCACCCGTTTTGCCAAAGGCTCGGGGATGCCGATTTCCATTCCCGTGATCGAGATGATCGAGATCGGCGCCGGCGGCGGCTCTCTTGCATGGGTCGATGCGATGGGCCGCATTCAGACCGGGCCGGAAAGTGCCGGGTCCGAACCCGGTCCGGCTTGCTATCAGCGTGGCGGCACAAGGCCCGCGATCACCGATGCCGATCTGATCCTGTCCAAGCTGGACCCCGACAATTTTGCCGGTGGCGCGATCCGGCTGTCGGTGGACAAGGCCGCGGCGGCGGTGGCCACCCATGTCGGCGACCGCCTGAACCTGAGCGCACAATCAGCGGCCTTTGGCATCTGCGAGGTGGTGGACGAAAACATGGCCAACGCGGCCCGGGTCCATGCCGTTGAGAACGGCAAGAACATTTCGGACAACACGATGATTGCCTTCGGCGGCGCGGCACCACTGCACGCGGCCCGGCTGTGCGAGAAACTGGGGATTGACCGTTGCCTGATCCCGCCGGGCGCGGGGGTGGGGTCGGCCATCGGCTTTCTCAAGGCGCCCTTCGGCTATGAATCCCTTGCGTCGCGGATCATCGGCCTTTCGAGCTTTAACCCCGCCACGATCAACGATCTTGTTTCCGGGCTGAAGGCGACGGCCCAGCGCTTTGTCGCCCAAGGCACCCGGGGCACCATCCTGACCGAGACCGTGGCCTTCATGCGCTATCGCGGTCAGGGTTGGGAAATTCCGGTGCCGCTGCCGGACCGCGCCTTTACCCCCGAGGATGCCGCGCTGATCCGCGACAGCTTCCTGCGGGCCTATGCCCGGTTCTTCGGGCGCGCGATCGACGGGCTGTCAGGGCTGGAAATCGAGATCGTCACGATTTCCGTCAAGGCCGCGGATCAACGCCCCGCACCCACACCCGTCCTTCTGACCGAGGGCCGCAGCCATGCTGTTGCCCCCGTTACCCGCCCGGTTTTCGATCCGGCCACGGGGCAAGACCAGACCACCGGCATCCTTGAACGCAGCACTCTTGCTCTCGGTGCGCGCGTTTCGGGGCCGGTGGTCGTGGTCGAGCGTGAAACGTCAACGGTCGTCACCTCGCCCTTCGATGTGGTGATGCAGGATGACGGCTCGCTTCTTCTCATCCGCAAAGGGGTGTCCAAATGAGCGGCCAGACCCAGGAAATCCGTATGCAGGTGATGTGGAACCGCCTGATTTCGGTGGTGGAAGAGCAGGCAATGACCCTGCTGCGCACCGCCTTTTCAACCTCGGTGCGCGAAGCGGGCGACCTGTCGGCGGGGGTGTTTGATCCGCAGGGGCGGATGCTGGCGCAGGCGGTTACAGGCACGCCGGGCCATGTGAACACCATGGCCGAAGCGGTGCTGCATTTCATCGACGAGATCGGGCGCGACAACATGTTCCCCGGTGACACCTATGTCACCAATGACCCGTGGAAGGGCACCGGGCACCTGCACGACATCACCATGGTTTCGCCCAGCTTCAAAGGCGAAACGCTGGTCGGCTTTTTCGCCTGCACCGCCCATGTCGTCGATGTCGGCGGGCGGGGGTTTGGTGCCGATGGCAAGTCGGTCTATGAAGAAGGCATCCAGATCCCGATCATGAAATTCGCCGAGCGGGGTGTGGTCAACGCACCGTTGATCGCCCTGCTGCGCGCCAATGTGCGCGAGGCCAATCAGGTGGTGGGGGATTTCTATTCGCTGGCGGCCTGCAACGATGTCGGCCACCAGCGGCTGATCGCCATGATGACCGAAATCGGGCTGGACACGCTGGACGGTCTGGGGGCGTTCATCTTTTCGCGCACCCGCGCTGCCACGCTCGATCGGATCGCGGCGCTGCCGCGCGGGGCGTGGACTAACCGGCTGGCGACCGATGGCTATGACCAGCCGGTCACGCTGGTGGCCACGGTCGAAACCCGCGAAGATACGGTCAATGTCGATTTCACCGGCACAGACGGGATCAGCCGCTGGGGCATCAACGTGCCGATCATCTATACCAAGGCTTATGCCTGCTATGCGATGAAATGCGTGGTCGCGCCGGATATTCCCAACAACTGGGCCTCGCTTGAGCCGTTCACGGTATCGTCCCCCGAAAACATCCTGAACGCGCCGCGCCCGGCGCCGGTCAGCCTGCGGCATGTCTTTGGCCATATGGTTCCCGATCTGGTTCTGGGCGCGCTGGCGCAAGCGCTGCCGGGCAAGATTCTGGCCGAAGGGGCGGGGGCCTTGTGGAACATCCACATGTCGGTGAAACCCAAGACTGCGGCAGGCCGCCGTGCCGAAATCCTGATGTTCAACTCGGGTGGAATGGGGGCAAGGCCGGAGCTGGACGGGCTTTCCGCCACCGCCTTTCCTTCGGGCGTGATGACGATGCCGATCGAGGCAACCGAACACAGCGGGCCGGTGGTGATCTGGCGCAAAGAGCTGCGGCCGGATTCCGGGGGCGATGGGCAATATCGCGGCGGTCTTGGTCAGGTGATCGAGATTCAGCCGGCCGAGGGCCATGAGTTCGACTTTTCCGCCATGTTCGACCGCATGGGCCATGCCCCTCAGGGCCGCAATGGCGGTCAGCCCGGCGCAACCGGCAAGGCGATGCTGGATGATGGCACCCCGTTCAATCCCAAAGGGTGGCAGCATGTGCCCGAAGGCCGGCGTCTGGTGCTGCACCTGCCCGGCGGCGGGGGATATGGCGATCCGGCGCGGCGCGATCCAAAGGCCCGCGCCCACGACCTTTCCAAAGGCTATGTCACGGAGCAACCGCAATGACCTATCTTGCCAGCCGCCTCGCGGCGGTAAAACCCTCGGCCTCGATGGCGGCCTCGATGGCGGCCAAGGCATTGCGGGCCAAGGGGCTTGACGTGATCGACCTTGGCCTGGGCGAACCCGATTTCCCCACGCCGGCACATATTGCCGAAGCCGCCCACAAGGCCGCGCTGGACGGGCAGACGCTCTATACCGCCTCGGCGGGCACGCCCGCACTGCGCGCCGCCGTGGCCGAAAAGTTCCGCCGTGAAAACGGGCTGGATTATACCGCAGATGAAATCGTGGTGGCCAACGGGGCCAAGCAGATCATCTTCAACGCCCTGATGGCAACGCTGAATGACGGGGACGAGGCGGTGTTGCCCGCCCCCTATTTCGTAAGCTATCCCGAGATGGTGAAGCTGCTTGGCGGCGTGCCGGTGATGCCGGTTTGCGGCGCCGACACCGGGTTTCGCCTGACGCCTGCGGTGCTGGAAGCGGCGATCACCCCGCGCACCAAATGGCTGTTCCTGAACATGCCGGGCAATCCTTCGGGCGCCGTCTATTCCAAGGCCGAGTTGCAGGCGCTGGGGGCCGTGCTGGCGAAACACCCGCAGGTTCTGATCCTGTCGGATGAAATCTATGAGCATATCCTATTCGACGGGCGGCAGTTTGTCAGCTTTGGCGCCGCCTGCCCCGAGCTGCGCGACCGCACGCTGATCGTGAATGGCGTGGCGAAAGCCTATGCGATGACCGGCTGGCGGGTGGGCTATGCGGCAGGCCCGGCGCCGCTGCTGACGGCGATGACCACGGTGCAAAGCCAGTCGGTGACATCGGTTGCCGCCCCGATGCAGGCGGCGGCTCTGGCCGCGCTGACCGGGCCGCAGGATTGCATTCCCGCCTTCTGCGCCGCCTTTGAGCGGCGGCGCGATCTGGCGGTGGCGGGGATTGCCAATATCCCCGGGCTGTCCCTGCCGCCGCCCGAGGGGGCATTTTATGCCTATATCGGCTGTGCCGGGCTGATCGGCAGGCGCACGCCGAAAGGCGATGTGCTGACCGACGATACCGCCGTTTCGGCCTATTTGCTGAACGAAGGGCATGTCGGCTCTGTTCCCGGTGCGGCCTATGGCGTCTCGCCGTTCTTCCGCATTTCGACCGCCACTTCTGACGCCATCTTGACCGAGGCCATCGCCCGCATCGCCCGCGCCGTGGCAAACCTGACGGAGACCGCATGACCCCGCGTTTCGACACCATCCTGATCACCGGCGCCGCCGGGCGCCTTGGCAGCGAGTTGCGGCGCGGCCTTGCGCCACTGGCGCGCAAACTGCGGCTGGCCGATATCGCCCCGATCAGCGATCTGGCGGCGAATGAAGAAGCCGCGATCTTTGACCTTGCCGATGAGGCCGCGGTTCATGCCGCCTGCGCCGGTGTCGATGCCATCGTGCATTTCGGCGGTGTGCCGCTGGAGCGGGGCTGGGACGTGGTTCTGAACGCCAACATCCGCGGCAGCTATCACATCTACGAAGGCGCACGGCGGGCGGGCGTCCCGCGCGTCATCTATGCCTCTTCGGTCCATGCCATCGGCTATCACCGGCTTGAGGATCAGATCGACGCCAATGCGCCGCACCGGCCAGACGGGCTTTACGGCCTGTCCAAGTGTTTTGTCGAAGATCTGGGCCGGCTTTACTGGGACAAGTTCGGGGTCGAGACGGCAGCCCTGCGCATCTTTTCCTCCTTTCCCGAACCGGCGGACCGGCGGATGCTGTGGTCGTGGCTGTCCTTTGCCGATTGCGTCCGGCTGGTCACGGCCGCGCTGACCGCACCCCGGGTCGGCTTTACCCTTTCGTTCGGGATTTCCGACAATGCGGTGAAGCCGGTGGACAACCGCCTTGCCGGTCATCTTGGCTATCATCCGCAAGACAACACCGAAGGCTTCCGGGCCGGGGTAGAGGCAAGAACCCCGACCCCCGATCCCAAGGCTGCCGCCGTGCAGCATCTTGGCGGTTGGTTCGTGGATATCGGCCATCCCGATGATGAGGCGAAAAAGTGAACCCCTCTTATGACGTGGTGATCGTCGGCGGGGCCGTGATCGGCTCTGCCGTTGCCTATTTTCTGGCGGCCAACCCCGATTTTGACGGCTCTATCCTGGTGGTGGAGCGTGACCCGACCTATGCCCGCGCTTCGACCTCGCTGTCGTCCTCGTCGATCCGGGTGCAGTTTTCCAACCCGATCAATGTGAAGATCAGCCAGTATGGCTCCGCCTTCATCAAGGATTTCGGCCCGACGATGCAGGTGGCGGGCGAAGCGCCGCCCGATCTGAACTTTCATCAGGGCGGCTATCTGTTTCTGGCGGGCACGCCGGAACAGGAAGCCACCTTGCGCGAAAACCACATGGTGCAGCGGGCCTGCGGTGCCGATGTGGTGCTGTGGGATCAAGAGGCACTGGCCCGCGCCTTTCCACATCTGAACGTCGATGACATCCGGCTGGCCTCTTACGGTCAATCGGGCGAGGGGTGGTTTTCCAATACCGGGCTGATGAACGGGTTCAAAGCCAAGGCGCGCGCGCTTGGCGCGGAATATGTGACGGATGAGGTGGTGGCGATTGCCCGCAGCGGTGATCGGATCACGGGCGTCACGTTGAAATCGGGCGCGGTGGTGCAGGCAGGGACGGTGGTCAACGCTTCGGGGCCGCGTGCGGGATTGACGGCACAGATGGCCGGCATCCCCCTGCCGGTGGAGCCGCGCAAGCGCACGCTGTTCGTGTTCGATTGCGCGCAGACGCCGGAAGGCTCGGCGGCGGTAAACGGTGGTCGTTTGCCGCTGATGATTGATCCGTCGGGCGTGTTCTGCCGCCCCGAAGGCCGGTTCTTCCTGTCGGGCGCCGCGCCGGCAGAGGATCCCGTGGTGGATTTCGACGATTTCGAACCGCGCTGGGAAGAATTCGAGGATCAGATCTGGCCAATGCTTGCCGCCCGCTCACCGGCGTTCGAGGCGATCAAGGTCGTCAACCAATGGGCCGGCCATTATGATTTCAACGCGCTGGACCATAACCTGATCGTGGGACGGCATCCGCAGGTGCAGAACTTCCTCTTTGCCAACGGATTTTCCGGCCATGGCTTGCAGCAGGGTCCGGCGGCTGGGCGGGGTGTGGCAGAGCTGATCACCTATGGCCGTTACCGCAGCCTTGATCTGTCGGAAGTCGGCTATGAGCGGATCATCGAAAACCGCCCCTTCCTTGAGAAGGCGGTGATCTAGAGCGTGTCCGGGTCACCATGAAACAAACCGATCGAATATCGCGTTCAAGCGTCAGCGAGAGGCGGCGAATTTCGCTTCGGATCGAACCGGACACACTTTAGATCACCGCTTCTTCCAAGAAGGGCTGGTTTGCCGGGATGCGCTCATAGGCAAAGCGCGACAGGTCCAATGTGCGGAACGCCCCATGCAGGATCAATTCGCTGACCGCCCGGCCCGAGGCGGGGGATTGTTGCAGCCCGTGGCCCGAGAAGCCATTGGCGAACATGAAATTCGCCACCTCGGGGTGAAAACCGATGATGCCGTTGTGATCCAGCATGTTCATCTCGTAATGCCCGGTCCAGCGGTTCACCACCTTCAGGGCGTCAAAGCAGGGAATGCGGTGGTAGAGCGCGGGCCAGATCGCCTCGTCGAACTCTTCATCCCGGGAGCCGAAATCGTCGTAATCGGCCGGACCATCATCGCCGGGCGTATTGCCGGTCAGGAACAGCGGCCCTTCGGGGCGAACGAACGTGCCGGTCAGGTCAATCACATTCGGCATCCGGCCCGGGATCGGATTGGCGCTGGCAAAGACGAAGCTGTAGCGTTTGAAGGGCGCAACCGGAATTGACAACCCCGCCATCGCCGCAACCTGCTGCGCACGCGGCCCGGCAGCATTGACCAACGTGCCGCAGGCAATCACCTGCCCCGTCGCCAGCCGAACCCCGGTAACCCGGCCCGCCGCCATCTCAAGCCCGGTGACGGCATTGTCGATATATTCCACCCCTTTGGCCCGCGCCGCACGACGAAAGCCCATCAGAAGGCCCATCGAGTCAAACCAGCCCTCGGCCTGCGCGCCCCAGGAACCGCCGCCCAGATCATCGACATTCAGCCAAGGAAACTGCTCCTTCAGCGCAGCCTGATCCAGAAACACCGTATGCGCCCCATGCGCGCGCTGCATCTCGACCCGCGCCTGTGCCGCCTCTACCCCGTCGGGCGAGGTGCAATAGAGATAGCCGTGTTCCTTGAAGCCCAGATCGGGGGGCGCCTCCGCGGGGAAATACTCGGCCATCCTTGCGGCAAAACCCCGGATGAACTCCACCCCGAACTGGCTGATCTTCACATTGATCGGATTGGAATATTGCTGCCGGATCGCGCTGGTGGACAGCGCGGTGGAGGAAAATTCATAGGTCGAATCCCGCTCGACCACCAGCACCGACAGGCCACCTGCCTGCGACAGCCAATAGGCGGTGGACGACCCCACTGCGGCGCCCCCCACGATCACAACGTCGTAGGCGGTATTGTTCGGTGCTTTGTAAGTCGGGATCGGCATGTGGTCACGCATGGCTATTGTCATTTGTATGATGACTGATAACATGGAGAAAGCAAGCCCGAATCCGGGCCAGGGAGGTGACAAAATGCGCGGAACCGGGAAAGCCGAAGTCTTTGCCATGCTGGCCCATCCGGTCGGCCATGCCAAAAGCCCCGGCATGTTCAACGCATTGTTCGAAAAGCTCGGGCTCGACAGCCTGATGGTTCCGGTCACCTGCGCGCCGGAACGGCTTGATGAATTCTGGGCGGGTATGGATGCAATGTCCAACCTGCGCGGCGTGATCGTGTCGATCCCCTACAAGGTGCCGATGCTGGCCAAGGCCCAAACCGCCCATCCCCGCGCGGCGCGGGTGGGGGCGGCCAACATCCTGCGCCGCCTGCCCTCGGGCGGCTGGGAGGCCGACAATTTCGACGGTTATGGCTTTGTCATGGCCATGAAGAACAAGGGGCACGTCATGGCAGGCAAGCAGGCCCTGCAGGTTGGGGCGGGCGGCGCCGGGTGTTCGATCGCCTTCTGTCTGGCCGAAGAAGGCGTGGCGGGCCTTACCATCTCGGACATTGACCCGGCGCGGGCCGAAGCTCTGGCCCGCGCTGTGCAGGCAGAATTTCCAGCCTGCAAGGTGCGCTCAGGCCCAGCCGATCCTGCGGGAATGGATATTGCCATCAACGCAACCCCTGTCGGCATGAAGCCCGACGATCCCCTGCCGATGCGGGTTGAAAACCTGCGCCCCGGCATGGTGGTTTTCGACATCATCATGGAACCTTCCCAGACCCGCCTTCTGGCCGAGGCCGCGGCGCGTGGCTGTCATGCCGAGCCGGGGCGGCCGATGATGGATTGCCAGATGCAGGCGATGGCCGATTTCCTTGATGCGGAGCGCAAGAACCGTGGCTGACATGCTTTCCCTTGTGATCGGCGGCACCTCTGGCATCGGCCGTGCCATCGCTTTGCGCTTTGCCGCCGAGGGCCACCGCGTGATCATCGCGGGCCGCGATGCAGTCCGGGGTGCGGCGGTAGCCAAGGATTGCGGCGGCAGCTTTCTGGCTGTCGATGTGGCCAACCCGGCCTAGGTTCAGGCTTTGGGGGCAACTGTGCAGGCCGATCATGGCGTGCCCGACATTCTGGTGAATTGCGCCGGCATCCTGCAAAGCGGCAAGCGCGTTCTGGACCAACCCCTGGACGAAGATGAACGGCTTTGGCGGATCAACTATCGCGGCACGCTTCTGGGGTGTCAGGTCTTTGGCCGCATGATGGCGGCCGAGGGGCGCGGTGCGATCCTGAACGTCGGCTCCCTCGCTTCTTTCGCGCCCTTGTCGCTGCCCGCCTATGCGCCGGGCAAACAGGCGGTCAAGGCGCTGACCGAAATTCTGGCGAACGAGTTGGGGCCGCAGGGCATCCGTGTGAATGCGGTTGCGCCCGGCTATACCCTGTCAGACGGGCTGAAGGCCAAGATTGCGGCGGGCGAGCGCAACCCGGACGCCATTCAGGCCACCACCGCCCTGCGCAAATTCGTGCAGCCCGAAGATGTTGCCGAAGCCGCGCTGTTCCTGTGTTCCGATCGCGCCGCGGCCATCACCGGCGTCACCCTGCCCGTCGATGCCGGTTGGCTGGTGCAGGCCCCCTATGCGCAATATCTGCGCGGCAATCCCATCAGGATCTGACCGATGATCAAACGTCTCGATTTCGACACCCGCATCCATCACGCGGTCGTGCATGGCGATACCGTCTATCTGACCGGGCAGGTCGGCACGCCCGGCACTTCGGCGGCGGCGCAGATGCAGGAAGTGCTGGACAAGATCGACCGCCTGCTGGCCCTTGCCGGCAGCGACCGCCGCCATATCCTGCATGTGCAGATGTGGCTGGACGACATCCGCGACTTTGATGCGGTCAACACCGTCTGGGATGCCTGGATGCCGATGGACCATGCCCCCGCGCGGTCATCGGGCGAGGGGCGGATGGCAAAGCCCGGAATGCTTGTGGAGTTGATCGTCACCGCCGCCCTCTGCTAGGAGGATCAGGAAACGAGGCCCCGTGAAACGCAAATCTCTCTCGACCGTGGTGTTTGAAAGCCTGCTCGGGCAAATCCGCTCGGGCAAGCTTGGCCCCGGTGTGCAGCTTCCGACCGAGGCCGAGCTATGCGAAGTGCATGAGGTCAGCCGCACCGTCATCCGCGAGGCGGTCGCGCGGCTGCGGTCCGAAGGGCTGGTGATCCCGCGGCAAGGCAAGGGCGTTTTCGTTTCCGAAGCGCCGATGGCCAGCTATTCGATCCCCGATCAGGATTTGCGCGCCCTGCCCCAGACCATTGCCCTGCTTGAGCTGCGCCTCGCGGTCGAGGTCGAGGCGGCAGGTCTGGCCGCCGAACGCCGCACCGCAGCCGAGGCGGCCACGATCCGCGCCGAGATGGAACGCGTCGATGCCACCCACCCCGACCCCGCAAAGGCGCGGGTGCATTACGATTACGACTTTCACCTTGCCATTGCGCGGGCGGCGCATAATCCGCAAATCCTTGATTTCCTGACCTACCTTAGTGCAACCCTCGTCCCGCGGCTGCAACTTGGCTATGTCTTGGCCGATGATGTGAAAGAGGGATATTTCGCGCGAATCCACGAGGAACACGCAGCCATCGTCGCCGCCATCGAAGAGCAGTCGGGCGACCTTGCCCGCCGGATGATGCGCCAACATCTGACAAACAGTCTCGCGCGGCTTCGCGCGCTTGAACTGTCCGCAGGGAAATCCCTGCTTGCGAACACCGCCCCCTGATTCTTGCACAGCACCGGCCAAGGGAATCCGCCTGTCTTTCGGGCAGGTTGGAAATTTCTGCTGTGGCCTTGGGGAAAAGCACGCAAGACAGAAAAGACCCGCTTTCCTGTCAACTGCATTTCTTCCTTTTGCAGAGCGCGGCCAAAGGACATCCTTCACAAAATCGGAAAAAGGGAACTGCCATGCAAACCGCCTTGGTAACCGGAGCGACCAGCGGCATAGGGCGGGCTGTGGCACAAGCCCTGGCCGGGGCGGGCTATGCCGTTCTGGCCCTGGGCCGCAACGCCGGGGCGCTGGCGGAACTTGCCGCCGCAACGCCGGGTGTGACCCCGCTTGCCGTTGATCTGACCGACCGCGTCGCCACCTTTGCCGCCCTTGAGGGGCGCCGCGTCGATGTGCTGGTGGCCAATGCCGGCGTCATGCCACGGCCAGCGGCGTTTGACACGCAAACACTGGCCGAGATTGATCAGACGGTTCTGGTCAACCTGTCTGCGGTTCTCTGGCTGACGCATCTGATCCTGCCGCAGATGCGGGCGCGAGGGGCGGGGCATGTTGTGCTGACGGGCTCGTCCGCGGCCCATGCACCCGGCGCCAACTTCGCCGTTTATGCCGCGAGCAAGGCCGCGGTTTCGGCCTTTGCCACGGCTTTGCGCGGCGATGTGGCGGCCGCAGGCATCCGGGTGACCGAGATCGCCCCGGGCCGAGTCGAGACCGCGCTTTACGGCACCGTTCTGCCCGAAGCCGCCCGCGCCGCCATGTATCAGGGCGGCACCGCCCTGCAACCGCAGGACGTGGCCGATGCCGTGCTGGCCGTCCTGCGCCTGCCGCCCCATGCCACCGTGACCCGGCTGGATATCATGCCCACCCGGCCGCAACCCGCCATGCCTTTGAAATGAGGATGAAATGAAAGATCTGAACGTCGTGATCGTGGGGGGCGGAGCTGGCTTTGGCGCCCTTCTGGCCGAAATGGCCGTTGCCGAAGGTGCGGCAGGGATCGGCATTCTTGACGTGAACATTGCTGCCGCCGACAGCATTCTGGCCGCCGCCCGCGCCGCCGGCGTCAAGACCGCCGCGGCGACCTGCGACATCCGCACCGCCCCCGCCGCCCATGCCGGCTTTGCCGAAGTGGCCAAGGCTTTGGGCCGCGTTGACACCATGATCAACTGCGCTGCGATCTATCCGCGCAAGCCTACGCTGGGCGTGACGGATGAAGACTGGGACGCCTCGAACGCGATCAACGTCAAGGGGACCTATCACATGATGGTCGCCGCCATCGAACAGATGCGCAAGCAAGACAGAAAGGGCGTGGTGCGGGGTCGCATCGTCAACATCACGTCGGTCGATGCCTTCAAGGCCCATCCGCAGAACATCCATTATGCCGCCACCAAGGCTGCCGTTGTCAGCCTGACGAAATCGGTGGCGCATCACGTTGCGCCTGACGGCATTCTGGTGAATTCGGTGGCCCCCGCCGGCATGGCCACCGAAAAGGCCCGCGCCTTGGGCTTCCTGGATGAGCTTGCCAAGGCAAGCCCGCTTGGCCGCGGCGGCGAGCCGCGCGAGATGGCCGAATGGGTGCTGATGGCCGGCGGGCCGCGCAACACCTATATGACCGGAGAAAACATCATCGTTTCCGGTGGTTACATCTACGCCTGACATCTGAAGATGCAGATTTCCCCATCGGCCGGCTGGCCCTTGGGTGCCCCCGAAAGCCATCAGGCGGTTTTCGGGGCGCAACAAGACATGCCTGAGGCCAACAGAAACCACGGAGTATCACCATGAAGAACTGGACGAAGACGGCCCTGACTGCCGGAGCTTTCGCGCTGACGGCGATGGCGGCCCATGCCGGAACCGGCGACACGCTCAAATCCGTGCAGGCGCGCGGCACGCTGAATTGCCCGGGCGATATCGGCTCTTACCTCGGCTTTGCCGAAGTGGACGACAAGGGCAACTGGAAGGGGCTGGACATTGAGCTGTGCCGCGCCGTGACGACCGCCATCTTCGGTGATCCGTCCAAGGCGAACATCGTGCCGATCGACTGGGCGCAACGCTGGCCCGCGCTGCAATCGGGCGACATCGACATCGTGATCAAGGCTTCGGGCGGCACGCTGTCGCGCGATACCGAACTGGGCCTGCAATTCTCGAACTCCTATTACCTCGGCACGACCAAGGTGATGGCGCACAAGGAACTTGGCCTGACTTCGCTGAAAGATGCCGATGGCGGCTCGATTTGCGTGCCCTCGGGGACATCGACGGAACAGCAGGTCTCGTCCTATCTGCAACGCATCGGCATCAAGATGGAGATCGTTGCGATCCAGAAGGATGAAGAGGTTCAGAAAGCCTATTTCTCGGGCCGCTGCGATACCTTCGCACAATGGGGGCCGGTTCTGGCCATTGCCGCTTCGCAATCCGAAGCACCCGATGCCCATGTTCTTCTGCCCGACGTTCTGGCGGTGGAACCCGAAGTGATGATCACCCGTCAGGGCGACGACAATTGGGTGGATGTGGCCAACTGGACCCTTTCGGCGCTGCTCTTTGCCGAACAGGAGGGCATCACCTCGGCCAATGTCGATGAGATGAAGGCCAATCCGACCTCGGCCGAAGTCGGCAAGTTCCTGGGCGCCACCCCGGGCGTGGGCAAGGGGCTGGGTCTGTCGGATGACTGGGCCTACAATGTGATCAAGCATGTCGGGAACTATTCCGAGATCTTCGAGCGCAGCATCGGCCAGAACTCGCCCTACAAGATGCCGCGCGACCTGACGGCGCTGTGGAATGCGGGCGGCGTCCTGTTCCCGCTGGTCTTCGACTGAGACCTCGTTGCGGCCGCGCCTGACCGGGCGCGGCCGTTTGCATGACCAACGGAAGGGGAATGGCAAATGGCAGCAGGTTTTTCCTGGCGGAGCCGGTCGCTGCGCAACACCGCGCTGCAAACGGGTTTCGTTGCGGGGCTGGGCGCCGTCATTGTGCTGGGCATCATCGAGGCGCGCAGCAATCTGGCGGCGCAGGGGCTGACATCCGGTTTCGATTTCCTGTGGAAGGCGACGGCTTGGGAAATGAACTTTACCCTGCTGCCCGCCGGCCCGTCTGACCCCTATTGGTGGTATCTGGTGCTGGGCATCCTGAACACGCTGTTCATGGGCGTGCTGGGCCTGACCGGGGCCACGGTTCTGGGGCTGGGGATCGGAATGCTGCGCAGCGCGCGCAATCCGGCGGCGCGGCTGATCGGGACGATCTATATCGAGCTGTTCCGCAACCTGCCGCTGATCGTGCAGTTGTTCTTCTGGTATGCCCTGGCCAACAGCCTGCCCGGCCCGCGTCAGGCGATTGCAGCCGGCGGCCTTCTGTTGTCGTCGCGCGGGGTCTATCTGCCGGGGCTGGCCGTCAGCCAAGGTGCCGCGGCGCTGGCCGTGGCCTTTGCCGTGGCCGGGATTGCCACTTGCGTGTGGATCGGCTTTGCCCGCCGCTTTGACAGGCTGGACAGCGGCCCGCGCCGCAGGCTGATGGCATCGGCATTCGGCCTGACCCTTGCTGCGATTGCCGTGACGCTTGCCGCAGGCCATGCGCCCGGCACGCCATGGATCAGCCTTCCCGAACTTCAGGGCCTGAAAATCAGCGGCGGCCTGCGCATTCAGCCTGAATTCTATTGCCTTGCCATCGCCATCGTCACCTATGGCGCAGCCTATATCGGCGAGATCGTCCGGGGCGGGTTCAAGGCCGTAGGCCACGGTCAGATCGAGGCCGCCCGTGCGCTGGGCCTGACGCCCTGGCAGGTGTTCTCGCGGGTGCAGATGCCCCTTGCCTTCCGTGCCATGCTGCCAATCCTGATCAATCAATATGTCTGGCTGATCAAGGCGACGACGCTGGGCATCGCCGTGGGCTTTTCCGACTTCTTCATGGTCATCGCCACGTCGATCACCCATTCCGGCCAGACGATCGAGTTCATCGGCATTCTGATGGCGGGCTTTCTGGCCATCAACTTCTCGCTCGCGGCGGTGCTGAACCGGCTGAACCGGGCCATCGCGCTCAAAGGTCATCAGATCGGGGGTGCGGCATGACCGATCTGGCACTGGCGCGCGGCGGCAATAGGCCGCTGGCCCGGATCAGGGCCGATTATTTCGGCTCCCTGCCCTCTGCGGCGATGACCTTGATCAGCGCCACCTTTCTGGGCTGGCTGATCTGGGTGTTGTTCGACTGGGCGGTGCTGCGCGGCACCTTCTCGGCCACGGCGACACAGGCGGAATGCATGGCCAAGGGCGGGGCCTGCTGGTCGGTCATCGCGGTGCGCTGGCGGGTGATCCTGTTCGGCATCTATCCCTATGACGAACAGTGGCGTTCGGCGCTGGCCTGCCTTGTGGTCGTGGCCGTTATCTTCCTGTCCTGCCTGCCGAAATTCTGGAGCTTCGGTCGGCTGGCCGGCACCTGGGCCTTTGGCAGCGCCACCTTCTACATCCTGATGCGTGGCGGTCTTTTCGGCCTGACCGAGGTCAACGAACAGCAATGGGGCGGCCTGTCTCTGACGCTGTTCATCTTTGCGGCAACCTCGGTTCTGGGGATGCCGCTGGCCATTGCGCTGGCGCTGATGCGACGGTCCGACCTGCCGGTGATCGCCCGTGTCACCGGATGGCTGATCGACACGGTGCGGTCCCTGCCGCTCTTGTCGATCCTGTTCACCTTCGCCATCGTCCTGCCCTTCATGCTGCCCGATGCGCTGACCGGGCCAAAGCTCTACCGGGTGATCGTCGCCTGCGCCCTGTTCTTCGCCGCCTATCAGGCCGAGATCATCCGCGGCGGCTTTCAGGGCATCCCCAGAGGGCAGGAAGAGGCCGCCCGCGCCCTTGGCCTGAGCTATTGGCAAAGGATGGGCCGCATTGTCCTGCCGCAGGCGTTCCGGCTGGCGCTGCCCGCCACGATCAACCAGTTCGTCATCACCTTCATGGAAACCTCGCTGGTCGTCGTCGTGGGCTTTGTCGAGCTGCTGGCCGCGGCCAACACCGCCTATCAGACCGGCGAATGGAAGTTCGCCTATGTCGAGGTCTATGCCTTCATCTCGCTGATCTACTTCACTTTCGTCTTCGGCCTGTCGCGCTATGGCGCCTATCTCGAATCCCGGATGAATGCCGGGCAACGCAAGGAATGACCCCATGGACCTGACCGCCCCCGCCATCGCCATCTCCGGCATGAGCAAATTCTACGGCACGTTTCAGGCCCTGAGGGGCATTTCCCTGACGGTGAAGCGCGGCGAAAAGGTGGTGATCTGCGGGCCCTCCGGCTCGGGCAAATCGACCATGATCCGCTGCATCAATCAGTTGGAAGAACATGATGCGGGCGACATTCGCGTCTTTGGCACCCTCTTGGATGACAACATCGCCTCGATCGACGAAATCCGCCGCGAAGTGGGAATGGTGTTTCAGCACTTCAACCTGTTTCCGCATATGACCGTGCTGGAAAACTGCATCCTCGCCCCGATGCTGGTGCGCAAGATCCCCCGCGCCGAGGCCGAGGCGGCCGCGATGACCTTTCTGCAAAAGGTCCGCATCCCCGATCAGGCCCACAAGTTTCCGGGCCAGCTTTCCGGGGGCCAGCAACAGCGCGTTGCCATCGCCCGTGCCCTGTGCATGAAGCCGGAAATCCTGCTGTTCGACGAACCCACCTCCGCGCTTGACCCCGAGATGATTGCCGAGGTTCTGGACGTGATGGTCACACTGGCGACCGAGGGGATGACCATGGTTTGCGTCACGCATGAAATGGGCTTTGCCCGCAAGGTTGCGGACCGGGTCATCTTCATGGACAAGGGCGAGATTGTGGAAGAGGCTGAACCGGAAACCTTTTTCACATCACCCAGAAACGAACGGACCAGGCTTTTCCTGTCGCAGGTTCTGTGGCATTGACAGAAAAGCCGGGCTTTCCCGCAAGAACCGACCCCAACGGCAAACCCGTTTGATTCATTGAAGAGAGCGACCTACACTCAACCCGTCACGCTTTCCCATCTCAAGCGCGGAGACAGGCAGATGTCCTCCGGGGTCCGGCTTCCCCCGCTCAATTCGCTGCGGGTGTTTCACGCCGTCGTGCGGCATCGCTCGCTGCGCGAGGCGGCAGAAGAGCTTTTCGTGTCACCGCAGGCTGTCGGCCAGCAGGTTCGGGCGCTGGAAGAGGCTTTGGGCGTGGTGCTGGTCGAACGCGAAGGCCGCGGGATCAAGCTGACCGAAAAGGCGATCACCCTGTCGCATTACCTGTCCGCCGGGTTTGACGAATTTGAAGAGGGCATCCGCCGGATCACCGCACCAAGCGAACGGGCGCGGATCAATCTGAACGTCAGCCCCTATTTCGGCACCCGCTATCTGATGCCGAGGCTGGCCGATTTCCGCGTGGCCGTGCCGGATGCCGAAATCGGCCTGACCACGATGATCGACCTTGTTGACCTTGAGCGCGACCAGATCGACCTTGCCGTGCAATGGGGCTATGGCGAGCGGACCGACATTATCAGCCACCTTTTGCTGCGCGACCCCAAGGTGATCTGTTGTCACCCCGATATCGGCGCAGCAATCTCTGCTCCCGCCGATCTGCTGAAGTTCAACCTTCTGCATCCGGCCCGGTCGCGGCGGCTTTGGCCGGATATCCTGCGCTTCCTCGGAATCGAGACCAGCCCCGACCGCACGCTGACCTTTGACGATGCCGCCACCATGCGGCGCGCAGCCTATCAGGGGCTGGGGATCGGCCTGATCTCGACGCTGGATGCGAAAGAGGACATCGCCTCGGGCAAACTGGTCGCGCCGCTGGGTGAGGCTGCGCTGGCCGGCCTTCCTGCCGCGACCATCCCTGGGTTCTATCTGATCACCACCAAGACACGGCTGCGGGCCAAGCATGTTGCAGCCCTCCACCGCTGGCTACTGGAGCAAAGCTGGTAGGTCAGGCCACCCGGTGATCGGCCAGAACCTCAAGCGCCTGCACAAGGGCGGCGTGATCAAGGTCCGCCGCGCCATGGGCTGCACAGGCATTCATCAACTCTTGCGCCGTTGCGGTATTGGGCAGGGAAACCCCCAAGGCCCGGGCGCTGCCAAGCGCAAGGTTCAGGTCTTTCTGATGCAGCCGGATGCGGAAACCCGGATCGAAGCTGCGGCGGATCATCCGTTCTCCATGCACCTCAAGCACACGCGAGGCGGCAAAGCCCCCCATCAGCGCCTGCCGCACCATGGCAGGATCGCAGCCCGCCTTTGACGCGAAAAGCAGCGCCTCGGCCACCGCCTCGATGTTCAGCGCAACGATGATCTGGTTGGCCAGTTTGCAGGTCTGCCCGGTGCCGTTCGCACCCAGATGGGTAATATTCTTGCCCATGGCCTGAAACAGCGGCATGGCGCGGTCAAAATCCGCCGTATCGCCGCCGACCATGATTGTCAGGCTGGCCGCCGCCGCCCCGACCTGCCCTCCCGAAACCGGCGCATCCAGATAGCTTCCGCCGGCCTGCCGCACAGCTTCGGCAAAGTGCCGGGTTTCTATGGGCGAGATCGTACTCATGTCGATCACCAGACTGCCGGGCCGCAGGCCCGCGATAACGCCCTCACCCCCGTTCAGCACCTGCGCGACATCGGGCGTGTCGGGCAGCATGAGGATAACCACCTCTGACGCCGCCGCCACCGCCTGCGGCGTCGCGGCAACCGTTGCCATCAGCCCCTTGGGCAGGGGCGAACGGTTCAGCACCGTTGTCAGCCGGTGCCCCGCCGCCGCCAGATGCCCCGCCATCGGCGCCCCCATCGCCCCCAGACCGATAAAACCGATCTCCATGGCATTCCCCTTCTGTCGTTGCAGCACAATCTTATATGATGTATGATGAATTACAAGATGATCTGAAAGGAAACCCCGTGCAGGAACGCCGCAATCTGTTGAAATCGACCGTCGCCGCCCAACAGCCTGCCATCGGGATCTGGTGTTCTCTGGCCAATCCGCTGACGACTGAAATCGTCGCGGGATCGGGGGCTGACTGGATTCTGATTGACGGCGAACACAGCCCGAACGACCTGCGCTCGATCGTGGTGCAGTTGCAGGTGGCGGCCGCCTTCCCCTGCGAGGCGGTGGTGCGGGTGCCTTCGGACGATCCGACGTTCATCAAACAGGTGATGGATGGCGGCGCACGCAGCCTGATGGTGCCGAACATCCGCACCGCAGAACAGGCGCGGGCGGTGGTTGCGGCAATGACCTATGCCCCCGGCGGATTCCGGGGGTTTTCCATGGCACAGCGGGCAAACGGCTTTGGCCGGATTGCGGGCTATCATGCCAATGCCCGCGTGCACCAATTCCTTGCCCTGCAGATCGAATGCGAAACCGGCGTGGCCAATGCCGCCGCCATTGCCGCCGTGCCGGGGGTGGATGCGCTCTTTGTTGGCCCCGGCGATCTGTCGGCCAATATGGGCGCCATGGGCAATCCCGATGCAGCCCCGGTGCAGGGCGCCATCGCCTCGGTTCTGGCGGCGGCCCGGACGGCAGGGAAAAGTGCAGGCATCCTTGCCCCCGTCCGGGCCGATGCCCAGCGGTATCTGGCGGCAGGCTTTACCATGGTCGCGGTAGGCTCTGACCTCGGGCTGCTGGCGCGCGGGTCGGATGCCTTGGTATCGGCCTTCAAGCCGGCCTGACAGGGCGGCAAAGGGCACGATCTGCAAAGCTGACTTCCGCCCCGCTCTTTGCGTTCGCGCAAAGTGGCGGCGGGTGGCGGGGCCTAAACCCGTCAAGGGCCGGGCGCCCCCAACGGAAAGGCCAAAACAGATGAGCCCCAGACTCTCCACCGCGCAGCGCAACATCGCCTGTCAGTCGCGCCTGTTCTCGGCCCTGCCGCCCGAAGTGCGCGAGGCGCTGCTGGATGCAGCCCAGGTTCACCGGCTGGGGCGCGGCCAAAGCCTGTTCCATCAGGGCGACACCGCGCATTCAATCCACATTGTGGCCGACGGCTGGGTAAAGCTTTACCGCATTGCGCCGAACGGGACCGAAGCCGTTGTCGGCGTGATGACCCGCGGCCAGAGCTTTGGTGAGCCGATCGCCCTGCGCCGGGCCGCCTATCCCGTCTCGGCCGAAGCGACGACGGCCTGCGACCTGATCGCAGTTCCGGCGCGGGCCTTTCTTGACCTGCTGCAATCGCATCCCGAAACCGCCATCTCGATCCTTGCCGCCACCTTCCTGCATCTTCAGGGGCTGGTCGAGCAGATCGAACAACTCAAGGCGCGGTCGGGCGCCCAGCGCGTGGCGGAATTCCTGCTGGAGCTTTGCCCGGAAGGTGCCGCAAGCGCGACCGTCACCCTGCCCTATGACAAGGCGCTGATTGCGGGCCGTCTGGGCATCAAGCCCGAAAGCCTGAGCCGCACCTTCCTGCGGCTGCGCGATTATGGCGTGCGCATCAATCAGGCCAATGCGGTAATCTCCTCGATCAGCCGCCTGCGCGACCTGGCCCATGCCGATGCTTTCGGGGCGACAAGCCGCCTTATCTGACGGACAGGGCATGGAGCCCCCAGATCAGGACAAACCAGAAACCAAGCGGCAGCATCAGGGCAGAAAGCCATCCCGGCGCCCGGCCCAGATGCAGGAACCCGCCCAGAATGACCCGGGCCTTCAGCCATGCAAAGGCCAGCAAACCCGCTGCCGCCATCGCACCGGCATGGGGTGACAGCGCCAGCGTCGCCCCGATCAGCGCCATCAGGAAAGCCCAGTTGCGGATCATGCCTGCCCTCTATCGCAGCAGATAGATCGGCGGCAGGATCAGCACCCAGACCAGATCGACCATATGCCAGAACATCACCCCGGCCTGCACCGGCGCGGGCCGGGCACGGATCGCCACAAGTCCAAGGACCGCAACCCCGGCCAGCACATGTGCGGCATGAAAGCCGGTCAGAAGATAGTAGAAGGTGAAGAACAGGTGGCTGTCGATAGCCGCACCCATGGCAAGGTCGCGGTGGTATTCCACGCCCTTCACGGCAAGGAATGCCACCCCGCCCAACCCGGCCAGCGCAAGGAACTGGCGGGCACGGCGGCGATTGCCCCATGACGCAGCCTGCTCGGACAGCGCCGCGAACAGGCCGGAAGTCACCAGAACCACCGTGTTCAGCGCCGCCATGCGCCCGTCCAGCACGGCCTGCGCCGCAGCGGAGCCCTGCGGATCGGTCAGGCGCATGGCCATCATGGCCGTCACCCCCGCCGCAAAAACCAGCAGCTCCGAGAGGATCAGCACCCACAGGATCAGCTCGCCCGGCAGATGGTCCAGCCGCATCAGACCACCAGTTGCCGGTAGATTTCCGGCAGAGCGGTGATCAGCCGGTCGGGATCGCGGATCACCTGAAAGCCGCCCTGACCGAAAATGCGGGGGAACCAGCTTTGCGCATCGCGGTCGATGGTGATGCCGAACACGGCATGACCGGCCCGGCGTGCCTCGCGCACGGCCATGGCGCTGTCTTCGATGCCATGGCGACCCTCGTAATGGTCAAGGTCATTGGGCTTGCCATCGGTGATCACGATCATCAGGCGGCGCGAGCGACCCTCTTTCGCCAACCCCTGTGCGGCATGGCGCACCGCCGCCCCAAGGCGGGTGTAGAAGGCCGGGCGCAGGGCATGAAGGCGCGCCTCGATATCCGTGCCCATCGGCTCGTCAAAGCTCTTGCAGTCATGCAGCCAGACCCGATCGCGGCGGAGCGAACAGAACCCCTGCACGGCAAAGCGGTCACCGCAGGCATCCAAGCCCCAGGCAAGGGCCGTCAGCGCCTCGCGCGCAATCTCGATCACCGGGCGCCCGGTAACCGCACTTTCGGTCGAGCGGGAAACGTCCAGCAGAATGGAAACCGCGAGATCGCGGTTTTCCGGGCGGGCCTGTTGCCAGATGCGGTCGCTGCCGCGCCCCGTCGCTCGCAGATCGGCAATCGAACGCAGGCAGGCGTCCAGATCAAGCTCTTCGCCATCCGGCTGGGCATGACGAACCCGTCTGGCGGGGCGCAGTGCCTCGAACTGGCGGCGGACGGCGCGAACCCGGCGCAATGCCGCCGGATCGGTGATGCCGTGATAGTCCGGGGCGGGCGCGACCGGCGCGGCCAGCACCCGGCAATGATCGGGCAGCCAGACACCGCCCCGCGCGTCCCATTCGGGATAGGTGAACTGCCCGGCGATGCGTTCGCGGTCCACATCCTCGGGCGCAAGATCAAGGTGCAGTTTCAGTTTGGTCGCCGGGGCCTTGGAAATTTGGCCCAGCACGATTTCCTCGTGGTCCTCGGCGGCCTTTTTCGCCGTGTCCAGGTCGTCATCCTCGACCCGGCGGTTGATGTTCATCATCTCGGCCCAGGTCAGCATCGCCTCGAACTTGTAGAGGATCAGGCTGTCCTTGCGCTCGGCCTGATCGGCCTTCAGGCGCCGGGTCTTGCGGGCGGTGCCGTCGCCAGCCTCTTCCGGGGTGCCATCGGTGGGCAGGCTGGCAACCTCGCTTGCGTTGCCCTGCGCCAGCCCGCGCAGATCAGGCCACATCGGCACCGGCAGCACCGGGCGATACCCCTTTGGCGCGCGCCAATGCGCAGGCGGATTCTGCAACGCGGCCAAAAGCCCGGCGGGCGGCGCGGCGGGATCGCCCAGCAGATGGCGCAGCAAAGCCTCGACCGCCGCTTCGGTGCCGCGCAGGGCGGGGCGCTGCCGGGTGGCCAGATGGGCTGCGCACAATTGCAGCCAAAGCGGGCGCAGACCCGGCGCGCCCTGCAACGTGGCTTCGGTCATCGCCATTCCTGCCCGGATCGCGGCCAGATCGGCAAGGAACGGGTCCACCACAGGAGAGGCCGCCACCGCATGGGCGGAAACCGCCGCCAGCCAGAGATAGAGCGCCGCATTCTCTTCGCGCTGCGCGAACACCGCCAGCTCTGCCGGAAGTCGCAGCGCCTCGCCGTCAAAGCTGGCCCGGGCAAGGCGTTCGCTGTCAAAGGCCAGACGGCGGCGCAGGGAAATACGGTGGCGGCTGATCTCGTCCGCAACGGGTTTCAGTTCAACATCGCCGCCGCCGCCCAGCCCCCGGAACAGCACCGCCATCCGCCCGCGCATGTCGTCAAAGCGCACCGCCGCCGCCGGATGGCACGGCGGCGGGTCCATCCGCGAAGCCAGAAGATGCCAGAGCTTGCCCGCGGTTTCCTCTGGCTCCCAGGGGGCGATGTCGAGATGGGCCATGGCCTAACCCGTGACCGCCACGACCAGATCCAGCAACCCCTGACGAATGTCGGGATCATCACTCAGCGGTTCGATCATTGCGGCGCGGATGGCACGTTCCACCCCCATGCCGCCGACGATCAGGCTGGCGGCATAGACCACAAGCCGCGTCGAAACCCCTTCCTCCAGATCCTGCCCCTTCAGCCCGCGCAGCTTGCCCGCCAGCCGGACCAGCAATGCGGCGCGGTCGCGGTCCAGCCCGCTTTCCCGCATCACGACGGGAATTTCATGCTCGGGCTTGGGGAAGGTGAATTCCAGCGACAGAAACCGCTGCCGGGTCGAGGGTTTCAGTGTCTTGAGGATGTTCTGATAGCCCGGATTGTAAGAGGCCACCAAGAGAAAGCCCGGCGCGGCGTGCAACTCTTCCCCCGTGCGGTCAATGGGCAGGATGCGGCGGTCATCGGTCAGGGGATGCAGCACCACGGCCACATCCTTGCGGGCCTCCACCACCTCATCCAGATAGCAGATCGCCCCTTCGCGCACGGCGCGGGTCAGCGGGCCATCGACCCAGACCGTTTCCCCGCCTTTCAGCAAATAGCGCCCGATCAGATCGGCCGCCGACAGATCGTCATGGCAGGCCACCGTGTAAAGCGGGCGGCCCAGCCGCGCCGCCATATGGGCGACGAACCGGGTCTTGCCGCAACCCGTCGGCCCTTTGAGCAAGAGCGGCAGGCTCTTGGCATAGGCGGCGGCGAAGACATCGCATTCGTCGCCCTGTGGCAGATAGAAGGGGGCATCTGCCCCCTTCACCGGAAAGGTTCCGTCCATGGTGTCACTCCGCAGCATGGGTAATCGCGGAACCCGGCTCGATCACCTCGCGCCGCGGGATCAGCAGGGCATAGATCAGCAGATAGCAGCCCAGCACCACGGCCACGCCCGCCCCCAGCCGCATCCAGTAGAACAGCGCGATCTGGTCCTGCACTTCCATGTAATACATGCCCATGACCCGTTGCAGATGGGTCTGGATCGTGCCCGCAAAGGTCAGCACGAAGGTCATGAACACCATGCCCGACGACATCAGCCAGAAGCCCGCCATGTTCAGCACCTGATTATAGGGGTCGCGCTGGCGCAGGATCGGCAAAGCATAGGTGAACAGCGCAAGGTTCAGGCAGACATAGGCGCCGTAGAAGGCAAGGTGCCCATGCGCGGCGGTGACCTGCGTGCCGTGGGTATAGTAGTTCACCCCGTGCAGCGTATGCAGAAAGCCCCAGACACCCGCGCCAAAGAAGGCCAGCGTGGCACAGCCCAGCGACCACAGCAGCGCCGCCTTGTTCGGATGGTCGCGCCGCCCCTTCCACACCATGACGAAGGCAAAAGACATCATGGCGAAGAACGGCACGATCTCGAAGCTGGAGAAGATCGAGCCGATCCACTGCCAGTAGGCGGGCAGGCCGATCCAATAGTAATGGTGCCCGGTGCCGAGGATGCCGGAAAACAGCGCCGTGGCGACGATGACATAAAGCCATTTCTCCACCACCTCGCGGTCCACCCCCGTCAGCTTCAGCATCAGGAAGCCAAGGATCGAGGCCATGATCAGTTCCCACACGCCTTCGACCCACAGATGGACGACGTTCCACCAGTATTGCTTGTCCAGTGCGAGGTTCGACGGATTGTAGAACGAGAACAGGAACAGCAGCGCCAGCCCCCAGAGACCCAGCAGCAGGATCGACGAAATCACCGTCTTGCGGCCCGTCAGCACCGTCATGCTGATGTTCCAAAGGAAGATGAGGGCGGCCACGACGATACCGACCTTGACCCAGATCGGCTGTTCCAGAAACTCGCGCCCCTGACGGCCCAGGAGGAAATTCCCTTCAAACAGGTTGAAGAGATAGGTCACCACCACCCCCGCCGTGCCCAGCACAAGGATGGCAAGCTGGAGATAGGCGGCCTTGACCGAGTGGATTTCCCGCTCTGCCTCTTCCGGGATCAAGAAATAGGCGGCGCCGAAGAAGCCGGTCAAAAGCCAGACGATCAGCGAGTTGGTATGCAGCATCCGCCCGATGTTGAAGGGCAGGATTTCCGCCAGAAAGTTCGGCTGCACATAGATATAGCCGATCACCAGCCCCATGGTGACCTGCACGGCGAACAGGGCGAGCGCCACCAGAATATAGGCCAGCGCGATCTTTTGCGATTGATATTTCATGGTTTTCTTTCCCCCTCAGCCCGCATCATTCGGCGGCCAGTTCTGGGTGTTGATCCGGCCCGTCCAGAGCAGGAAGTCCGACAGCGCGCGAACTTCTTCGTCGGTCAGGTGGAATTGCGGCATCTGGCGGCGGCCTTCGACGCCCGAAGGCTGCGCATCCATCCAGCCTTTCAGCGTTTCAAAGGCGGCCTCGGGATCATCCTGCACGCCCCAGCGTTTCATGACATTGCCGACCTCGGGCGCGAAATAGGCGCCCTCTCCCAAGATCGAATGGCAGTTCACACATGCCTTTTCTTCCCAGACATGCTTGCCGAGTTTCACGCTGTCGGTGATCCCGGCCTGATCGGTCGAGACATTGACGATATACCAGTGGCCATGAACGAAGAGGCCGATGAAGATGAGGATGAAGAACAGCGACCCGCCATAAAAGATGTTCCGGGCCATGCTCTTCGTCAGGATTTCGCGCATGGCGAGGATCTCCGCGAACTGTTGGCGATCCTTTCGAACTGCCAGCGCGGGGCGGGTTTCTCCTTAACAAAAGTCAAGGATGCGGTTTTTCTTTTGCCGCAGAATGCCCGCCTGCACAGGAGCGCGGAATGCAAAACCCATGGCCGGTCTGGAAACTGGCGCTGCTGCTTTACGTCTTTGCGGCGGGCGCGGTTGCGATCAACCTCTTCATGCTGGGCCTGCTGATGCAGGCTGTCGGCTTTGCGGCGCTGTCGCCGGTGGCGGCGCTGCTGATTGCAGCGCCGCTGGGCATTCCGGCAAGCTGGGCCGCGGCCCGTTGGGTTCGCGCGCTGCTGGCACAGGCAGACGGGGCATAGACCGGGCAGTCAGGCGGCGATCTGCCAGACCCGCCGCGCATTGCCATGCAGAACCGCCTGCCGCTCCTCTCCGCTCAGGTCCGAAAGAAGTGCCTGACTGGTCGCAACCCATTCGGCAAGGCCGGAGTTCAGCGTGCAGACCGGGCTGTCAGAACCCCAGACCATTCGCCCCGGTCCGAATGCGTGCAGCACATGGCCGATCCATGGCCGCAGCGTGTCCAGCGTCCATGGACCGCCGGTATAGGCCGTCACCCCCGACAGTTTGAGCGTGACATTCGGGCGCCGGGCCAGCTCGGTGATCTGCGCCGCCCAAGGCGCAAAGGCACCGCCCGCGATATCCGGCACGCCGCAATGGTCCAGCACAAAGGCCGTGTCGGGGCAGGCATCCACCAGGTCTTGCGCAAGTGGCAGTTGCCGCGCCAGCATCACGATGTCGAACGGCAGACCCGCCCGCCCCAGCCGGGCGATATTGGCCCGAAACAGCGCGGTTTGTGAAACCGCGTCGGGCAGCACATGCAGCACACGCCGCACGCCCTTGACCACACGGCGGTCCGCCCGCTCCAGCCATGCCTCAAAACCGGGGGCTTCAGGGCGGGCGCTGGCAATGGCGCCACGGATCAGGCTGCCGGGCCGCTGCATCAGATCGGCGACAAAGGCGGTTTCCGCCTCGATATCCCCCTCGGCGACATCGACCTCCATATGCAGAACATCGGTGATGCCGACACGGCGCGCGGTGATTTCGTAGTCGTCATAGCTCCAGTCGCGGTTCAGCGCAGGAGCGTCACCGAGCCACGGATAGGACAACCGCTTGCGCTCCACGAGATGCAGATGGGTGTCAAAGATCATCAGAGGGCCCTCCCAGTCCCGAAACTCCGCATCCTGTGCCGGATTTGACCCCAGTCATACTTGACTCGAAGGCGCATGTCACGTTTAACTATAAAAAGATGTTCTGGATATAAAATCCATCGGTTCCAAAATCACCGCCTTCGAGCATCTCAAAACGGGAGGAGACGACATGAAGGGACGTGTTACCAGCTCTGCGCTGGCGCTTGCGACGGGCCTCGGCTTTGCGACGGCAGCCCTTGCCGATGGCGAGTTTGCCGGCGTGACCATCGAAGCCAAACTGATCGGCGGCCAGCAGTATGAGGCGCTCTATGGCCGTATCGCCGAATGGGAAAAGGCCACGGGCGCCAAGGTCAGCATCATCAGCCAGAAGAACCACTTCGAGCTGGACAAGGAATACAAGGCCGACATCGCGGCGGGCACGAGCGCCTGGTGCGTGGGGTCGAACCATTCGTCCTTCGCCCCGCAATACCCCGATCTCTTCACCGATCTGACACCGCTTGTCGCGGCCGATACGGTTGCGGGCTTTGTTCCAGCCAACATCGCGGCGGCGACGATCGGCGGCAAGCTGACCATGCTGCCGCGCGCGCAGTTCGACGTTTCGGCGCTGTATTACCAGAAGTCGCTTTACGCCGATCCGGCCAAGGCCGAGGCGTTCAAGGCCAAGTTCGGCTATGATCTGGCCCCGCCGGAAACCTGGGATCAGTTCCGCGATCAGGCGATGTTCTTTGCTGCGCCGCCGAATTTCTACGGCACGCAATATGCCGGCAAGGATGAGGCGATCAACGGGCGGTTCTACGAACTGGTCGTCGCCAATGGCGGCAAGATGTTCAACGACGATTTCACCCCCGCCTTCAACTCGCCCGCGGGCAAAGAGGCGCTGCAATGGTTTGTTGACCTTTACAAGGCCGGTGCGGTTCCTCCGGGCACCACCAACTATCTGTGGGACGATCTGGGCAACGGCTTTGCCTCGGGCACCATCGCGCTGAACCTCGACTGGCCCGGATGGTCGGGCTTCTTCAACGATCCGGCCGCGTCCAAGGTTGCGGGCAATGTCGGCGTGGCCCCCGCGCCCAAAGGCTCGGCCGGGGTTCGCACCGGCTGGTCGGGCTTCCACGGCTTTTCCGTGACCGAAGCCTGCGCCAACAAGGAAGCTGCGGCTTCGCTGGTGGATTTCCTAACCAACGAAGACAGCCAGAAGCTGGAATCGGCTGCGGGCCCGCTGCCGTCGCGCACGGCGGTCTGGGACTATGTGCTGGAGCAGGCCAAGGACGATCCCTACAAGTCCGAGGTGCTGGCCGCCTTCCAGGAAACCGCCAAGACCGCGTTCCCGGTGCCGCCGACCCCCTACTGGATCGAGGCCGGCAACCTGATCTTCCCGGAACTGCAGGCCGCCATTCTGGGCGACAAGACCGTGGATCAGGCGTTGCAGGACGCCTCTGATGCGGTCGATGGTCTGATGAAGGAAAACGGCGTCTACTGAGGCCAACCCGTAGGATGGGCAATTCTGCCCATCCTACCACATGACCCACCCGGACATTCCCCGCATGACCCGTAACAGGCTTCCCCCGTGGCTGGTGCTTCTGCTGCCAGCCGTCATCATCATTCTGGCGGTGGTTGCGATCCCGCTGGTGCTGTCGCTCTATTCCAGCTTCACGCCCTATCACCTGACCCGGCCCGACACGCTGTGGAAATGGACGGGCAGCTTCAACTATATCAAGGCTGCGACGGACCCGAATTTCTGGAAGGCGTTCGGCCGCACGGTTCTTCTGCTGACCATCGCGCTGAATGCCGAAATGCTGCTGGGCCTTGGCCTTGCGCTGATGGTGTCCAAGGTGACGCAAGGCCAGCGTGCGCTGCGCACGGCAATGATGTTCCCGATGATGTTCTCGCCCATTCTGGTGGGGTTCCAGTTCAAGTTCATCTTCAACGACAACGTCGGTCTGGTGAACAATGCGCTGCAATCGCTGGGGCTGACCGATGTTGCGATCCCGTGGCTGGTGGACGGCAACCTTGCCATGTTCGCCATCATCTTCGCCGAGGTCTGGACCTCGACTTCGGTCTTCGCCATCCTGATCCTTGCCGGCCTTTTCGCCCTGCCGCAAGACCCGCTTGAGGCGGCCAAGGTCGATGGCTGCACGCCGTGGCAATCCTTCCGCTTTGTCACGCTGCCGTTCCTGATGCCCTTCATCTACATCGCCATGGCGATCCGGTCGCTGGATGTGGCCCGCGCCTATGACATCGTTCAGGTGATGACCAACGGCGGCCCCGCGCGGCGGACCGAGCTGCTTTGGACGCTGATCGGGCGCACCGGCTATGTCGATGCCCGCATGGGTTATGCCAATGCCATGGGCTATATCGCCATCCTGCTGTCTATCGGCTTCACGGTTTACTTCTTCCTGAAACTGCAAACCGCCCGGCGTGAGCTGGGAATGGGGGACTGAGCCATGGCAACTGCCTCCCAACACCGCATCAGGAAACGTGCGCTGAAGGTCGCGCATTTCGCCGGCCTGTTTCTGGCCATGTCGATCATCTGCCTGCCCGGCCTCTGGGTGGTGCTGAACAGCTTCCGCCCGACGGTCGAGATCATGGCAAAGCCGCCGGTCTGGATTCCCGAAAGCCTGAGCCTTGACCATTATCGCGCCATGTTCGGCGGTGCGGGCGAAGGCGGCGTGCCGGTTCTCACCTATTTCCGCAACTCGCTGATCATCTCGGTCACCTCGACGGTGATCGCGCTTCTGGTGGGAATGGCGGGGGGCTATGCCTTTGCCCGCTACCGCTTCAAGGGCAAGGGGGTGATGTTCGTCGCCCTGATGGCCAGCCGGGCCGTGCCGGGCGTGGCGCTGTCGCTGCCCTTGTTCATCATCTTTGGCCGCACTGGGATCATCGACACACATTTCGGCCTGATCCTTGTCTATGTGGCGATGAACGTGCCCTTCACCATCTGGCTGATCGACGGCTTTTTCCGGCAGGTACCGAAAGAGCTGGCCGAAGCCGCCGAGATTGACGGCTGCACCCGCTGGCAGGCGTTCTGGAGGGTGGAATTTCCGGTTGCCCGATCCGGCATCGCCTCGGCAGGGATTTTTGCCTTCCTGACCTCGTGGAACGAATATGCGCTGGCAAGCCAGCTTACCCGCTCTGCCACGTCGAAAACCATGCCGGTGGGTCTGTTGGACTTCACCTCGCAATTCACCCTCAACTGGGGGGGCATGTGCGCGCTGGCGGTCTTGATGATCATTCCGGCGCTGGTGCTGACCTTCCTTGTGCAGAAGCACCTTATCGCCGGGCTGACCTTCGGCGGCGTGAAAGGATAAGTCATGGCTCAGGTTCAACTGAAGAACGTGGTCAAGAAATACGGCGCCGTGGGCGTGGTCCATGCAATCAACCTCGACATCGCCGAGGGGGAGTTCGTGGTGCTGGTCGGCCCTTCGGGCTGCGGCAAATCCACCACGCTGCGCATGGTGGCCGGGCTTGAGGATATCTCGGGCGGCGAGGTGATAATCGGCGACCGCGTGGTCAATGACCTGCCCCCGCGCGAGCGCAACCTGGCAATGGTGTTCCAGAACTATGCGCTTTATCCGCATATGACGGTGCGCGAAAATCTGGGCTTCAGCCTGAAGATCGCCAAGCGCCCGCAAGCGGAAATCGACCGGGCCGTCGATGAGGCGGCAGGCATCCTGTCGCTGACCCCGCTTCTGGACCGCAAGCCCGGCGCCCTGTCGGGTGGTCAGCGTCAGCGGGTCGCCATGGGCCGCGCCATCGTCCGTCACCCGGATGTCTTTCTGTTCGACGAACCCCTGTCCAACCTTGATGCCAAGCTGCGCACCCAGATGCGGGTCGAGATCAAGAAGCTGCATCAGCGCGTCGGGTCCACCGTGATCTATGTCACCCATGACCAGATCGAGGCGATGACCCTTGCCGACCGCATCGTGATCATGCGCGACGGCCATATCGTGCAGGTCGGCACCCCGCTTGAGGTGTTTGAAAACCCGGTGAACACTTTTGTCGCCACCTTCATCGGTTCGCCGCCGATGAATCTGCTCGAAGGGGTGATCCGGGCCGGTCAGGTCGTTCTGGCTGACGGCACCGCAATTCCGCAACCGCCGGGGCTGAACGTGGCCGAGGGCCGCAAGGTTCAACTTGGCATCCGCGCCGACAACATCATGCCCGAAGGCCATGCCCTGCCGCCGACCGCCCATATGGCCTTCGTCGAAATGCCGGTCATCCTGACCGAGCCGCTGGGCACCGAGACCTTGCTTTACGCAACGCTGTCAGGCACCGAAATGCAGGCCAAGATGCTGAATCCCCGCCCGGTTTCCGCAGGAGAGCGGATGCGTTTCGGCATCGCTCTGGACAAGTGCCACCTGTTCGATGCCGAAACCGGCAACAGTCTGCGGGGCTGATCATGGCGCGCATCGTTCTGGCCGAGGCTTTCCTTGTCGATCTGATCCCCAAGGTGAAACGCACCGACGCGATCCAGTCGTTCAAGTCGCAAGAGACGATCTTCGTCATCCTGACCGATGCCGAGGGTGCCTCGGGAATGGGGTATTCCTATACCATCGGCGATGGTGGGCCGGCGATCCTGTCGCTGTTGCAGCGCAGCCTGCTGCCCGCCCTGATGGGACGCGAGGCGGAAATGATCGAGCAGATCTGGCGCGATCTTCTCTTCACCAGCCACGCCACCGCCGTCGGCCCGATCATGTCGCTGGCGCAAGCCGCCATCGACACCGCGCTGTGGGATCTGCGCGGCAAACGCGCGGGGCTGCCGCTGCATCTGCTGGCCGGGGGCGCGAAAACCCGGGTACCGATGTATTCCACCGAAGGCGGCTGGCTGCATCTGGAACCCGCCGCTTTGGTCGAGGATGCTTTGGCGATGCGCGAGGCAGGCTTCAAAGGGTCAAAAATCAAGATCGGCAAGCCCACGGTCGCCGGTGATGCCGCCCGCCTTAACGCGGTGCGCAGCGCTCTGGGCGATGCATATGAAATCATGACCGACGCGAACCAGTCGCTGACACAGCCCGAGGCCGCCCGTCGCCTGAACCTCCTGGAAAGCCTGAACATCGCGTGGTTTGAAGAGCCGCTGCCCGCCGATGACATTGCCGGCCATACCCGCCTGAACCGGCAGTCCCGCGTGCCGATTGCGGTCGGTGAATCGATGTATTCCCCAGGCCAGTTCGCCGATTACATCGCTGCCGAAGCTTGCGGCATCGTGCAGGCCGATGTCGCCCGCATCGGTGGCATCACCCCATGGCTGAAAGTCGCGCATATGGCCGAGGCGCATAACCTGATGATCTGCCCCCATTTCCTGATGGAGCTGCATGTGTCCTTGGTCTGCGCGGTGCCCAATGCGCCCTGGCTGGAATACATCCCGCAACTGGACGATATCGCGGCCCCGATGGCACGGGATGGCGGCCATGCCATTGCCCCCACCGCCCCGGGCCTTGGCATCAACTGGGATCACGACAGCCTTGCCGCCCGCACCGCAGACGGCTCTCGCTTCACCATTCGGGAGGGCGGGCAATGAAACGCTATGGCGCCGTGCTGGGCCTTTCCGAAGAGGGCAAGGCGGAATACCGCAGGCTGCATGCCGAGGTCTGGCCGGATGTGCTGGCCAAGATCAGCGAATGCAACATCCGCAACTACTCGATCTTCCTGAAAGAGCCAGAGAACCTGCTGTTCTCTTACTTCGAATATGTCGGCACCGACTATGCGGCCGACATGGCCAAGATGGCCGCCGACCCGACAACACAGAAATGGTGGGCGGTGAACATGCCGTTGCAACGGCCGCTGGACACCCGAAAGGAAGGGGAATGGTGGGCCGACATGACCGAAATCTTCCACCATGACTGACCTCATCCAAACCATCGCACCGCCTGCCCGCAGCCTGCCCATCGTGATCTTCGGCGCGGGTTCAATCGTGTCTGACGCGCATCTGCCGGCCTATGCGCAGGCGGGTTTCACCGTTGCGGGCATCTATGACCCCGACCATGCGAAAGCCGCCGCTCTGGCGCAAAAGCATGGAACGCGTGCCTTTTCCGATCTGGCCGAGGCGACCGCCGCCGGCCCCTCTGCGATCTACGATCTGGCCGTGCCGCCCGCCGCGATTGCCGGGCTGCTGCGTGCCCTGCCCGAAGCCTGCGTTGCGCTGATCCAGAAACCGATGGGCAGCGATCTGGCCGCAGCGGACGAGATCATCGGCATTCTGCGCGCCCGCAACATCCGGGCAGCGGTGAATTTCCAACTGCGTTTTGCCCCGATGTGTCTGGCGCTGAAGGACGCCATTGCACAGGGCCAACTGGGCGAGGTGATCGACTTCGATGCGCTTCTCGCGGTCGATACGCCGTGGCATCTCTGGGCCTTTCTTGCCGATCTGCCGCGGGTCGAAATCCTGCTGCACTCGATCCATTATCTCGACCTGATCCGCGATCTTTTCGGCAATCCGCAGGGCATCGCCGCGCGCACGATGGGCCATCCCTCTTCGAGCATTTCCAACAGCCGCAGCTCGCTGATGCTGGATTACGGCCCGAAGATCCGCGCCAATCTGTCGATCAACCACAATCACAGCTTTGGCCGCAGGTTTCAGGCTTGCGAGTTCCGCATCAGCGGCACCAAGGGCGCTGCCTATCTGAAGGTCGGCGTCAATCTCGACTACCCCCGCGGCGAACCGGATGAGCTGTGGCTGAACACCGGCGGCGACTGGCGGCAAATCCCGCTGGTCGGCAACTGGTTCATCGCGGCCTTCGTCGGCCGCATCACCCAGGTCATGCGCTTTGCCACCGGCGAGGATGCCACGTTGCAGGGCAGCGCCGAAGACGCCTGGCACACCATGGCGCTGGTCGAGGCCGCCTATGAAAGTGCCGCAGCCCCGCTTCATCCGATCAGGACGACCCCGAATGCTTGAACAGACCAGATACTTTGAGGATTACGTCATCGGCGAAGCCCGTGACACCGTTGGCCGCACCATCACCGAGACCGATTTCGTCGTTCACGCGGGCCATTCCGGCGATTTCTTTCCGCATCATCTGGATGCCGAATTCTGCAAGACCCTGCCCTTTGGCCAGCGCATCGCGCATGGCACCATGGTCTTCACCATCGGCGTCGGGTTGACGGCGACGATCATCAATCCGGTGGCCTTCTCTTACGGCTATGACCGGATGCGTTTTGTGAAGCCGGTGTTCATCGGCGACACGATCCGCTCGCGCGTTGAAATCATCAGCAAGGAGCTGATGGAGAAACGCCCCGGCTATGGCCGCGTTACCGAACGGCTGACGGTGACCAAACACACCGGGGAAACCGCGCTGGTGGCCGATCACATCTATATGGTGGAGTGCCGGACGTGACCCATGACTTCGGACCGTTCCTGCTGTTGTCGGAAAAGGACAATGTGCTGGTCGCCCGCGCCAATGCCGCCGAAGGCGACCGCGTGACACTGGAAACCGGCCCGGTGCAACTGACCCGGGCCATTCCCATGGCGCACAAGATCGCCCGTCACGACATTGCCTGCGGCGCGCCGATCCTGAAATACGGCATGCCCATCGGCGTTGCGACCGAAGCCATCCACGCCGGTGCGCATGTTCACGTCCACAATATCCGTTCGGCCTATACCGCAACCCACATGTTGCAGGACGCCGATGGCCTGAGCGCGGGGGTCTCGCTGTGAGTGACATTCAGGGCTGGCTGCGCGCCGACGGCCGCAAGGGCATCAGGAACACGCTGGTCGTGGCCTATCTGGTCGAATGCGCGCATTTCGTGGCCGCCGAAATCGTGCAGAAGTTCCGCAATACGCCCCATGAGGGCGAGGTGCAGTTGATCGGCTTTCCCGGCTGCTATCCCAATGAATATGCGGCGCAGATGATGGAAAAGCTCTGCACCCATCCAAATGTGGGGGCGGTGCTGTTCGTCAGCTTGGGCTGCGAAAGCTTTGACAAGGTGCGCGCAGCCAATGCCGTCGATGCCTCGGGTCGCCCGGTCAAGACGCTGGTGATCCAGCGCACCGGGGGCACGCGATCGACGATACAGGCGGGAACGGACTGGATTCGCCAGACGCTGGCACAAATCGCCGAAGGTCCGCGCGCCGCGATGGGCGTGGATGAGCTGATCATCGGCACCGTTTGCGGCGGTTCTGACGGCACTTCGGGCATTTCCGGCAATCCGGCGGCAGGTAAGGCGTTTGACCTTCTGGTGGCCGAAGGGGCCGCCTGCATCTTTGAAGAAACCGGCGAGTTGATCGGTTGTGAAGAGATTATGGCCGAACGGGCGATCACCCCCGAACTTGGCAATATCCTGCGTGAAAGCGTGCAGAAGGCGGAACGCTATTATGCCACGCTGGGCTATGGCAGCTTTGCCGCCGGCAATGCGGCGGGCGGGCTGTCCACCATCGAGGAAAAATCGCTGGGCGCCTATGTGAAATCCGGTGACAGCCCGATTTCGGGCCTGATCAAGCCGGGCGACATACCGCCCAAAGGCGGGCTTTACCTGATGGATGTGGTCCCCGATGGCGATGTGCGCTTTGGCTTTCCGAACATCAGCGACAATGCCGAAATCGTCGAGATGATCGCCAGCGGTGCGCATATGACGCTGTTCGTAACCGGGCGCGGTTCGGTCGTGGGGTCCGCCATCTCTCCGGTGATCAAGGTCTGCGCCAACCCCGACACCTATCGTGCGCTGGCCGAGGATATGGATGTGAACGCAGGCGATATCATCGAAGGCCGCCGCACGATCCCCGAGGTCGGGCAGGAAATCCGCGATCTGGTGGTGGCCGTGGCCGCCGGGCAGCAAACCAGATCCGAAGAGCTTGGCCACCGCGAATTCATCCTGACCTACAAGAGTTTTGAACCCATCGGCCCGGCCTGCCTGCCGGGTGCCGCATAAAGGACACGAGAATGCAAAGACTTGCGGGCAAGCGCGCCCTGATCACCGCCGCCGGACAGGGCATCGGAAAGGCCACCGCCCTGCGGCTGGCCGAGGAAGGCGCTGAGGTGCTTGCCACCGATCTGAACGCCGCCACGCTGGAAGAGCTGAAAGCCACGCCGCGCATCACCGTGCAGGTCTTGAACGTGCTGGACGCCGAAGCTGTTGCGGCGACGGTTGCCGCAGCCGGTCGCATCGACATTCTTTTCAACTGCGCCGGCGTGGTCCATGCGGGCGACATCATGGCCTCGACCGAGGACGAATGGGATTTTGCCTTCGCGCTGAACTGCAAGGCCATGTATCGGATGCTGCGCGCTGTGCTGCCGGGGATGGTGGCGCAGGGCGGCGGGTCGATCATCAACATGGCTTCGGTCGCGGGCCCGCTGACCGCGCCGCCGAACCGTTTCATCTATTCCGCGTCAAAGGCGGCGGTGGGCGGCATCACCAAATCGGTGGCACAGGATTATGTGAAACAGGGCATCCGCTGCAACGCGGTCTGCCCCGGCACGGTGGACAGCCCTTCGCTGCATCAGCGCCTGCGTGACACCGGCAATTATGAAGCTGCGATGCAGGCGTTCATCGCCCGCCAGCCGATGGGCCGCATCGGCAAGCCCGAAGAAATCGCGGCGATGGTTGCCTATCTGGGCGCCGACGAATCCGCCTATACCACCGGCCAGTTGATCGCACTCGACGGCGGCTGGACCATCTGAGGAAAGGAAACCCCCCATGAAACTTGTCCGCTATGGCAGCCGCGGCGCGGAAAAGCCCGGCCTGATCGACGCGCAGGGGCGCATCCGCGATCTGTCCGCCCATGTCTCTGACATTGCCGGCGATGTGCTGGCCAACCTTGACCGGCTGCAGGCCATCGACCCGGCATCGCTGCCGCTGGTCGAGGGCAATCCGCGCTATGGCGCCTGCGTCGGCCAGATCGGCAAATTCATCTGCATCGGCCTGAACTATTCCGACCATGCCGCCGAATCCGGCATGGCCGTGCCGCCCGAGCCGGTGATCTTTGCCAAATACACCAGCGCCGTCTGCGGCCCGAATGACGACATCATCATTCCCCGCGGCTCGGAAAAGACCGACTGGGAGGTGGAGCTGGCCTTCGTCATCGGCAAGCCCGGCAAATATATCACCGAGGCCGATGCGATGGATCACGTCGCGGGTTTCTGCGTCTGCAATGATGTGAGCGAGCGGGCCTATCAGACCGAACGGTCGGGCCAATGGTCCAAGGGGAAATCCTCGGACAATTTCGGCCCGATCGGCCCCTGGCTGGTCACGCGGGACGAGGTGGCCAATCCCAACAACCTGCATATGTGGCTGAAGGTGAACGGCGCGCAGATGCAGAACGGCTCGACCAATACGATGGTTTATCAGGTGCCGTTCCTGGTGTCTTACCTGTCGCAGTTCTTCACCCTGCATCCGGGCGATGTGATCTCGACCGGCACGCCTCCGGGGGTGGGTCTGGGCATGAAACCGCCGCGTTACCTCAAGGCCGGGGATGTGGTGGAACTGGGGATCGAGGGGCTGGGGGAACAGCGCCAGATCTGCGTGAACGACATCTGAGGATTGGGGGGCAGCAGCCCCCCTTTTCACCCGGCGCGCGCCGCCTTTTCGGCCATGCGTGCCCTGGCCGCCTCGGCAAAGGCGGCGGGGTCACGGTAAAGCGCCGTCAGCAGATGTTCGGCATAAAGCACCAACTCGCCTTCGCCCTTGTAAACCGAATAGCTGACCCGCAGCTTGCCCATCTTGTCGCTGTGAACCTCTTTCGCCAGATTCTCGCGGATGGTGTAGATGGTATCGCCGATGAAGACCGGCTTGATGAAGCGCAGCCGGTCATAGCCATAGCTGAACGAATTCAGGCAATTGGTCGCGGCCAGCCCCAGACCCATCGAGAACACGAAAGCCCCCGCCACCAGACGGCGGCCAAAGACACCCTCTTCAACGGCAAAACGCTCGTCGCTGACATAGGGGTGATGGTCCATCACAAGGCTGTTGAACTGCATCGACTCCCCTTCCGCGATCGTGCGGCGGATCGACCGGATTTTGTCGCCGATGGCAAAATCCTCATAATACCAGTTCTCGGCGTTCCAGACGGGAATCTGTGCGTGATCCTCGGGCAGGCCGGGAAGACCGCGCGGGTGAATGCCAATCTCGGCCATCGTTAAACCTCCGCGAATTTCAGGCACATAGGCGTGCCGATCGGCAAGGCGGCGCCTGTATCCCGCAGCGCGCCGGTCGTTGCATCACGTGCCAGCACGCTCACCCGGTCGGCGTTTTGATTGGCCACCAGCAGATGCCGTCCAGAAGGTGTCAGCGCCAGATGCCGGGGCGTGGCCCCGCCACAGGGCACAAAGCCGCGCGGCGTCAGTCGGCCGCTATCCTGGTCAATCTCGAAGATCGAGATGCTGTCATGCCCGCGGTTGCCGCCATAAAGGAACCGCCCGTCCGGGGAAATCTGGATGTCCGAGCAATGATTGCCAGACCGCGCCTCGGCCGGCACGGCGGGCTGGCTGTCAATCGGCGTCAGAACCCCCGTGGCAGGATCAAAGCCATGCGCAGTCACGGTAGAATCCAGCTCGTTCATCACGAAGACAAACCGCCCACCGGGATGCAGCGCCAGATGCCGCGGCCCCGCGCCGGGGGCGGTCTGGACGCGGGCGATCTGCCTTGGCACGCCATCGCTGCCGATGCTGTAGGTGATCAGCGCATCCATCCCCAGATCGGCCACGATCACCATACCGCCCTGCAACACCTCGGTCGCACTATGGGCATGGGACCGCTCTTGCCGCACAGGGTCCGGGCCGCTGCCCTGATGCGCCACGCTGGCAATGGCCGGAGAGAGGCCCGCCGTCCCCAGATCGAACACCACCAGCGACTGATCCGGCCCGCCCGTGCCCACCGTGTAATTGGCCACGAACAGGCGCCGCCCATCACGCGAGATCATGCTGTGGGCCGTGATGCTGCCAAGGCTGGGCTGGGTGTTGAGATAGTCGAGCCGCCCGGTCGCCGGATCAAAGGCAAAGGCGGTCACCAAACCCTCGCGCCAGTCGGCCACTTCGGAATTGGCATAGATGCGGCGGCCATCGGCGCTGACGGAAAGATAGGTCGGATTTTCGACCTGCGGATAACCGGCCAGCTTGCGAAAGCGCAGCGCGGCCTCGTCAAAGCCGAACACATTCAGACCGTCGCCCCGCGCGCCCTGAAAATAGGGTGCTTCGCGGTTCAGCGTTCCGACAAACAACAGAAGTTCGCCCATCATCACCCTCCCCTTGCCCGCTCCCCGACGGGCAATATTCCATATATGAAATATTATACTGCCAGTAAACGATATTGACGTTGCCGCGTCAATGCGTAGCTTAAGCGGGAAATTTCACAGGTGAAACCATGTCCGAGAATGACGATGACGGCCGCTATCGCGCCCCCGCGCTGGACAAGGGGCTTGATATGATCGAGCTTTTGGCCGCCCGCGAAGAAGGCATGACGCTGAAAGACATCTCGACCGCGCTCAACCGCTCTCCGACCGAACTTTACCGGATGCTCGACCGGCTGGCACGGCGCGGCTATGTGGCGCGTCAGGGCGACAATTATGCGCTGACCATGAAGCTGTTCCTGCTGGCCCATCTGCGCCCGCCGATCCGCCGTCTGGTCGGTCAGGCCATGCCAGTGATGCGCCGTTTTACCAACGCTGCCGAACAAGCCTGCCATCTGGTGAAATATGACCGTGGCGATCTGGTGGTCATCGCTCAGGTCGAGGCGCCGGGCTATTGGGGCGTCACGATCCGCGTGGGTGCGCAGATCGGGCTGGTCAATTCCGGGTCCGGCCACGTCATTCTGGCCTTCGCTTCCCCCGAAGAACGGGCGCTGATGTTTGAAGAGCATGAAACCATGCCCTATGAGGTCGCCCCCGCCGATCTGGACAAGCGGTTGGCCGATGTCGTGCAGCACGGCTATGAGGCGATGCAGAGCCAGCAGACGCCAACGGTGTGGAACCTGTCCGTGCCGATCATGGGGCCGAACGGCACGGTTCTGGCCGCCCTGACCTGCCCCTTCGTGCGGCGGCTTGAAAACCCCGATGCCCCCGACCGGGATCGCGTTCTGGCCCTGTTGCGCGCCGCGGGCGACGAGCTGTCGCTGACATCCGCCACGAACTAGGCCTGCCCGATTGACCTGCCCAAGCCCCGGCCCCCGGCCGGGGCTTTTGTCGTGCAAAATCTTTGCCCGGCGCCGCAGATTCTGGCTTGCGCGAAACTTCCATAAATGAAAACATAATTTACCAACGAAAGATTATGCTGCATTGCCGCATGACGAAAGCGGCGCGTGACCGCGCCGGGGAGAAAGTGACGTGACACAGACCGAGGCCGTTCTGCCGCTTGATGGCCTGATCGTGCTGGACATGAGCCAGTTTCTGTCGGGCCCCTATTGCTCGTTGCGGCTGGCCGACCTGGGCGCGCGGGTGATCAAGATCGAGCGGCCTGACGGCGGGGATCTGTCGCGCCGGCTCTACCTGTCCGATACCGAGATCGGCGGCGATTCGACGATCTTCCACGCCATCAACCGCGGCAAGGAAAGCCTTGCGATCGACCTTAAGAACCCCGCCGATCTGGCCGCCCTGCGCAAGCTGATTGCCCGCGCGGATGTGCTGATCCAGAATTTCCGGCCCGGCGTGATTGACCGCCTTGGCCTGGACTATGACGCGGTGAAGGCAATCAACCCCCGCCTCGTCTATGCCTCGATCAGCGGCTATGGCGATGAAGGGCCATGGGTCGCCCGCCCCGGCCAGGATCTGTTGGCGCAGGCACGTTCGGGGGTGATGTGGCTGAATGGCGACGAAGATCAGGGGCCGGTGCCCTTTGGCCTTGCCGTTGCCGATATGCTGGCGGGCGCGGCCTGCTGTCAGGGCATTCTGGCCGGGCTGGTGCGGCGCGGCATCTCGAACCACGGGATGCATGTGCAGACCAGCCTGATGGAGGCCCTGCTCGATTTCCAGTTCGAGGTGCTGACCACCCATCTCAACGATGGCCGCCGCCTGCCGAAACGCTCCGATTTCCGCAGCGCCCATGCCTATCTTTCTGCGCCCTATGGCGTCTATCAGGCGGCAGATGGCTGGCTTGCCATTGCGATGACGCCGCTGCCGAAGCTGGCCGATCTGATGCAGATCGACACGCTGGCACCTTACCGTGACGATCCCAAACTCAGCTTTACCGAGCGTGACACCATCAAGCGGCTGATCGCCGAGAAGGTCGCCACGCGGCCGGTTGACGATTGGCTTGCCGTGCTGGAACCCGCCGACATCTGGTGCGCCCGCGTGCTGGACTGGCCGGCCCTGCTGGCCTCGGAGGGGTTTCAGGTGCTGGACATGTTGCAGACCGTCACCCGCGCCGATGGCGTGTCAATCGAAACCACCCGCCTGCCGCTGCGCCTGAACGGTCATCGCCCCGTCAATACCGCCGCCGCGCCCCTGATCGGCGCCCACAGCGCCGCCATCCGCAAGGAGTTCAACCTGTGACCCGCCTGAAAGGCATGACCTGGAGCCACCCGCGGGGTTTCGATCCGATGGTGGCCTGCGCAGCGATCTGGGCCGAAAAGACCGGCGTGCAGATTGATTGGGAAAAGCGGTCCTTGCAGGATTTTGAAAGCTTTCCGGTGGAAGAGCTGGCGCGCGCCTATGACCTGATCGTGATTGATCACCCGCATGTCGGCCAGATCACCGATGAAGGCTGTCTGGCTGCGCTGGATGTGCCGGGTCGTGAGGCCGAACGCGCGGCACTTGCGGCGGGGTCGGTGGGGGCCAGCTATCCCAGCTATTTCTGGCGCGGCCATCAATGGGCCTTCCCGATCGACGCCGCCACGCAGGTTCTGGCATGGCGGCCCGATCTGATCGACGCCCCGCCCACCACCTGGGCCGCGGTGATCGACCTTGCCCGCCAAGGCCGGGTGCTGCTGCCGCTGCGCCCGCCGCATTCGCTGATGTGCCTTTACACGCTCGCGGGGAACATCGGTGCGCCCTGCACAGTTGAAGGCGATACCCTGATCAATCCTGCGACAGGCGCCGAGATCTGGGACATGCTGCGCGAACTGGCCGCTCTGGTGGACCCGGCTTGCGCGGGCTGGGATCCGATTGCCGTCTTCGAGGAAATGGCCAGACCGGGATCGCAAATCGCCTGCGCGCCGCTGATTTATGGCTATGTCAATTACGCCATTCCCGGCTTTCGCCCCAACCTGATCCGTTTTGCCGATATGCCCGTCGCGGGGGGCAAGGGGCCGGTTGGTTCTGCGCTTGGCGGCACGGGGATTGCCGTTTCGGCATTTTCCGCAGCGAAAGAAGCGGCCATCGACTTTGCCTATTGGATCGCCAGTGGCGAGGTTCAGCGCGGCCCCTTTGCTGCGGCCGGCGGGCAACCCGGCCATGCCGCCGCATGGGAAGATGCCGCGGTAAATGCCGCCACCAGCGATTTTTACCGCGCCACCCGCGCCACGCTTGAGGGGGCGTGGCTGCGTCCGCGCCACAACGGCTATATGGCGCTGCAAGAGGCGGCATCGCAGCGCATCACCGCAGGACTGGCAGCCGGGGAACCGGCGGCCCCGGTGATAGACGAGATCAACCGGCTGTTCCGGGAGAGTTTCTGACAACGACGCGACCCCGGGTGACAACCCCGGACAATAGGGAGGAGGAACCCGATGAAGACCCTGTTCTGTGGCCTGCTGGCCGCAACTGCCCTGACGGCGGCGCTGCCCGCCTTTGCCCAATCGGTTGAAGAAACCATTGCGGGCCTGCCCGATGTCTTGCGTGCGCAATATGAAGGCGCGCCGCAAGCCATCACCCCCGGCCCGCTGGCCGATTTCACGCCCAAGGCCAAACCCTACAAGTGGTGCCATTCGGAAAGCTATCAGGGCAATCCGTGGCGTGTGTCGGTCACGACCGAGCTGAAGCGGCTGGTCGATGGCCTGATCGCGGCCGGTGTGGTGTCCGATTTCGAGGTTTCGGATTCCAACGGCGATGTCGGTCAGCAGATCAACCAGATCCGCGCCTTCATCGACAAGGGCTGCGGCGTGATCACCTCTATCCCCGGTTCGGCAACCGGGCTGGACGAGGCGGTTGCCGCCGCCGCCGCCGCGGGCATCCCGTTCATCACCGCAGCCGGTTCTGTCACCGCGCCCTCGGCCGTCAATGTTGACAGCAACTATCAGCGCTGGGGCTATGAGATGATGGACGCCATCGGCAAGGCGCTGCCCGAGGGCGGCAATGTGCTGATCGTCGAAGGCATCGCCGGCCATCCGATCGTGGCACAGGAACGCGCGGGCGGCGATGCTGCGATGGCGCTTTACCCGAACCTGAAGGTTGCCCGCGTCGTCAACGGCGACTGGACGGCCAATGTCACCAAGACCGTGGTGTTGCAGACGCTGGCGACCAATCCGGCGCCGATTGATGCCGTCTGGTCGGCAGGTTCGGAATCCCGCGTGATTGCCGAAGCCTTTGCCGAGGCCGGCCGCCCGGTGCCGCTGATCACCGGCTCGATCACCGGCGATGCCTTGGGCTATTGGAAAGCCAATCCCGAAGGTTACCGCTTTGAAGGCCATGCGGTGCTGCCGGGCTGGACGGCACAGACCCTGTTCCGCGTCGCGGCCCGGATCATGGATGGCCAGAAGCCGGTGCTGAACACCCTGCTTATCCCGCTGCCGCCGGTGCATGGGGCCGATCTTGCCGGCTGGTATCAGGATTGCATGACGCCCGATGCCGTGTCCGTCTTCCCGGTGCCGCCGACCGATCCGGTTTCGGAAGAGGCGATGAACGCCTATTTCTCGAACCCCGCGGCAAGCCCCGGCTGGGACTACGCCGCCGTGCCCCCGGCCTGCGCCAAGTAAGGCCCTTCGTGCCGCGCCCCCCGGCGCGGCACCCCACCCTGCGGGAGACTGCGATGCTGGCGATCACCGGCCTGTCCAAACGCTATGGCGAGACCGTGGCGCTGGATCAGGCGACCATTTCGTTCCGGGCGGGCACCGTCCACACCATTCTGGGCGAAAACGGCTCGGGCAAAAGCACCCTGGTCAAGCTGCTGTCAGGCATCGTCCTGCCCGATGCCGGCGCCATCCGGTTCGAAGGGCAACCGATCACCGCCCGCAGCCCCGCCGCCTTTCAGGCTGCCGGATTTGCCACCGCCTTTCAGGAAGTGCTGATCGCCCCCGACCGCTCAGTCACCGACAACATCCTGCTGGGGCTGGACGGCCTTTTCACCCGCCGCATCCCGCGCCATCAGCGCCGCGACCGGGCCGCCGCCGTTCTGGCGCGCTTTGCCCGCACGGCGATTGATCTGGACGCACCCGCAGGATCATTGCCCCTCGCAGCCCAACAGCTTGTCGTCTTGGCCCGCGCCGTCGCCCGCAATCCCCGTGTGCTGATCCTGGATGAAATCACCGCCGCGCTGGATTTTGCCGACCGCGAGTCAGTGTTCGACTTCATGCGCGGCCAAGCGGCCGCCGGCTGTCTCATCCTGTTCATCACCCACCGCATGGATGAGGTGATGGCTTTGTCCGATGACATTTCCGTGCTGCGCTCTGGCAGGGTCGTGGCAACCCAAACCCGCGACACCGCAACACCGGCGCAGCTTTTGCACCTGATGGCCCCGCAAAAGGCCGAACAGCTTGAGGCGCAGCATGGCTGATCTGTCCCTGACCGTCCGCGATCTGTCTTTGCGCAGCAATGCCGCCCCGCTCTCCACCCGGATCAGCGGCGGCGAGATCGTCGGCCTTGCGGGCCTCGACGGCCATGGCCAGGACGTGTTCCTGCGCAGCCTCGCCGGGCTTGAGCGCAACCGCGGCGCCGTTGACCTGCAAGGCAACCGCATCGCCACCTTCCGCGACGCCGAACGGAATGCCGTGGTTTATGTGCCGCGCGACCGCCGCTCGACCGGGATTTTTCCCGGCATGTCGATCCTCGACAATTTCGCCATCGCCACCCCGGGCCGCGACCGCAGGGGCCCGCTGATCAGCGACAAGGCCCGCCGCGCGCGGTATGAGACATGGAAAGAGCGGTTGCAGATCAAGGCGCCCAGCCCCGAAGCCCCCATTACCGCCCTGTCGGGTGGCAATCAGCAAAAGGTGCTGCTGGCCCGCGCGCTGGCCCGCGATCCCAAGGTGCTGCTGCTGAACGACCCGACCCGCGGCGTCGATGTGGCCACCCGGCTGGTGCTGTATGACCTGTTCCGCGATCTGGCCGCCGAGGGCATGGCTCTGGTGATCCTGTCTTCGGAAATCGAAGAAATCCTTGTGCTGTGCAACCGCGTTCTGGTGTTCCGCGACCACGCCCTTGCCGCCGAGATGGCCGGCGAGGCGATGGGCACAGAAGCCGTTATCGCCGCCATGTTCGGGAGGGCGGCATGACCCGCATCTTTGGCCGCTATGGCTTTGCCATCGGCATCCTTGTGGTGCTGCTGATCGCCAATCTGGTGATGAACCCCGCCCGCTTTGCCCCCGGCAACTGGCCGACGCTGCTGGGGCTGGCCGCGCCGCTGATCGGGGCCGCGCTGGCCTCGACCCCGGTCATTCTGGCCGGGCGCGGCGGCATCGACATCTCGGTCGGCCCGGTGATGGGGCTGGTCAGTGCCGTGGTGATCAAGGTGCTTTACCTTGATGCAGGGCTGGCCTCGCCCTTCATCCTGTGGCCTGCGGCGCTGCTGATCGGGGCCGCCATCGGCGCCTTCAACGGCGTCATGGCAACCGTGGTGCGGGTTCAGCCGATCGTGGCCACGCTGGGCACCTATCTGATCCTTGGCGGGCTGACGCTGACCATTCTGCCCGCGCCCATCGGCCCCGCCCCCGACTGGCTGAAGGCGATGGCGGGCGCGTGGAGCTTTCTGCCCCTTGGCCTGATTGCCGCCCTCTGGTGGGCTTTGTGCCGCACGCCTTTCCATGATCAGCTCATGGCCGTCGGCAGCGATGACCGCGCCGCCTATACCGCAGGTGTTCCGGTCAGCCTGACCCGGTTTCTGGCCTATGTGCTGACAGGTTTGCTGGCGGGGGCTGCGGGGATGATGCTGACGGCGCTGATCGGCTCGGCCGACCCGAAGGTGGGCGCCAATTACACCCTGATCGCCATTGCCGCGGTGGCTTTGGGCGGCGTCAGTCTGGCGGGCGGGCGCGGTGGCCTCTTGGGGGCGGCCATCGGCGCGGTGGACATCTTCCTGCTGCAAAGCCTGCTGACTGCCTTCAACGTCTCGACCTATGTGTTGCAGGTCGCCTATGGCACGATCCTTGTCGTTGCCGTTGTGCTGATTGCCCTGCAGGACCGCAGCACCAAACGGAGCCACGCATGACCCTGCCTCTCGACAGTATCAAGGCCCGCGTGCTGGGGGCATTCGCCGTGGCACTGGTGCTGCATGGCATCGGAACCGCCCTGATCCCCGGCTATTCCGCGCCCTTTGCCATCCGTGCCATGCTGGTGATCGCAAGCTTGCTCGCCGTGGCCTCGATCGGGCAGACGCTGGTGGTGATCCTTGGCGGGATTGACCTGTCCATTCCCTTCGTGATCGGTTTCGCCAATGTCGTTGCGGCCCAGCTTTACGGTCAGGGCTGGCATTTCGGGCTGGTCTGCGTGGTGGTCTTTGGCCTTGCCGCGCTGATCGGCGCCTTCAACGGCGCGCTGTCGCGCGGGCTGAACCTGCATCCGCTGATCGTCACCCTTGGCGTGGGCATGGTCGTGCAGGGCCTTGTTCTGATCTGGACCAAGGGCTTTCCGTCCGGCTCTGCCCCGAAAGCCGTGTCAGGTTTCGTTTCGATCGGCGGCTCGTTCGGGCCGCTGCCGGTGCCCGCGCTGATCCCGGCGCTGCTTGTCCTGACGGTGCTGATCGTGCTGGTGCTTGAACGCACACCCTATGGCCGCCGGCTTTATGCCCTTGGCTCGAACCCCGGGGCGGCGCCCTATGCGCTGATCAACCCGCTGCGCATCTGGACCGTCACCTTTGCGGCTTCCGCAGTGTTTGCCGCCATGGCCGGGGTGCTGCTGCTGGGCTTTACCGGATCGGCCTATGGCGATGTCGGCCAGCCCTATCTGTTCCAGACCATCGCCGCCGTTGTCGTCGGCGGCACCGCCCTTGTCGGCGGGCGGGGCAGCTTTATCGGCACCATCGCGGGCGTGCTGGTGCTGACCGAGATCAACACGCTGCTGATCGGGCTGAACTTCTCGCCCGCGTCGGTTCAGGCGGCTTTCGGCGCGATCATTCTGCTGCTCGTCTCGATCTATGGCCGCGAGCGGCATTTCCGCACCACGGTCTGATCCATCCGGGGCGCGGCGGGCCGAAACCCGCCGCAGCCCGGCCTCTAGCGCGTCGCGCAACCGCTTTCGGCAATCGGGCCATGCGAGACGGCATAGCCTTTGCGCGGATTGATGATGACATCGTAAAAGCCGGTCAGCCGATACATACAATCATTGGCCGTCGCCGCGCCGACATCGCTGCCATCGACGTAGACATCCAGCCAGGGAAGACCGTTCTTGCCCCGGGCGCAGCCGGTCAGATGCGGTTGCGGGCCATCGCCGCAGATATCCTCGACAATCGCATAGCGTTGCAGATGCGGCAGGTAAAAGCGGGTGCCCGCCGGAAAATCAAGCCGCGCCCGCCCCCCGACAAGGCGATACCCCACCGCGATGGTCACCGGATCGTGATAGGTGCCCGTGCCGCCCGCCCTGCTGTGAATGACCGGCCGGGCAATGGCGGCCGAGCCGGGCGGCGTATTGTCCCAATAGCTGTAGCCGGTGGTATAGGCGGTGAAATACTGCTCGCCCGCCGAAACCGTCACAAGCCCCTCGGGTGTCGCCGGGCGCATTTCCGGGCTGCCGGGGAATTGCAGCGGATTTGCCGCAGCCGCACCAGCCAATTGGGCAATCATGCAAGTGAGTGCCCCGAATTTTGCCAGAATCTTCATGGTTTCGCGCTCCTCTTGATTTGAACTTCATGAGGAGAATTTGGCGGAAACTGATGAATCCCGGGTTATGTTCCAAAATTGGAAACATTGCAGTTTAATTCAAATATCGAGGGTCGCCGGGGAATTAATTAAATTCCATGCGCGTTTAAAGAAACGCCATCCCGTTATTGCTCTGATCTTATTAAAATGCGTCGCAGGAAAACCCGGTCAATGCCCGGCATGTGACGGAACAAGCGGCCTGCCGCGGCGTTTCCTGCGGTCGTTCAAGAGCGCCACCAGCAGCATGATGTTCATGCCGACCCCGATCAGCAGAATGTCCACCGGGGGCGTGGTCAGGTAGGATATTCTGATGATTTGAATAAGATACCCCAGAATACTGCCCGTCGCAAAGGCGGGCAGCGCGTTGCGGCCCAGCACCACGATGGCCGCGACATGGCGGCTTTGCGCAATCTTGTGCAGCAGGGGCCAGGCGGCAAGCGCATAGGCAAGCACGAAGATATGCAGCACCCGCAAGGGCGCAAGATAGGTCTTGTCGAAGGAAATCACGACCTGCGGCGCGCCAATACGTTCTTGCCACTGCGCAAGGATTTCATATCCGCGGTCGGCAATGGACGGAACCTGCATCCACGCCGCTGAAGCCACAAGGCAGATCACCGCCGGAACCGCAACCCAGGCCCGGATCGGCAGCCATTGCTGATTGCGGCTTTTCGCAAGCCCGATCAACAGGCCGACAACAAACAGAAACTGCCATGACAGCGGATTGAAGAACCATTCGTGATCGGTGGGCCAGGTCCGAAGATTGACCGCATACCAGCCGACATAGGCCCAAAGCAGCCCCGATCCCACAAGCAACAGCAAAGGCCAGCGCCACCCGACGGCGATCAGCCCCGGCGCCGCCAGCAAAAGCAGGATGTAAAGCGGCAGGATATCCGCGCAGTTGAACTGATGCGTCAGGATCAGCAGCGGCGCCAGCAGCCCGGCGGGATCGTCCAGCACGGGCGCCACATTCCGCTCGGCCGCCATCTCGGCGACGCCGGGCAAGTTCAGCGTGGCCGCGATCATCAGATAGATGCACAGGACGACCAGCGCCTGCACCCACCACAGCGTGAAGGCGCGCGACCATGGGCCAAAGATCGATCCATCCTCGGACCTCTTCCGGCGCAGCGGGCTGTAGGCCAGCCCGGCAGAAATCCCCGAGAGCAGCACAAAAGCCTCGGCCGCATCCGAAAAGCCGAAATTGCGCGAGGTATAGGCGCCCAGAACCGTGTCGGGGATGTGGTTTATGAATATCATGATCAACGCCAGACCGCGCAGAAAGTCGATCCGATAATCTCGGGTGCGCGAGGGATCGGGCATCGACATCTTCTGGGCCAACTCCTGTCCGCGGCGGATTGTGCGGATGCTGCGTGATCGACCTGCATTGGATGACCGGAGTTTTGTCAACCCGCAAGGGCCGCCGTAAGATCGGCACGCGACGGCCACGGGAATCTATGCAGGCCCCGCAGCGGGATTGTCGCCGGTCTCTGCAAGACCGCCGGCGCAGCGCCATAATTCCGACAAATCATTGAACAATACCGGCTACAGGCGGGGCATTTTTGACTCTGCCACCGGAATGGCGTTAGCTGGTCCCGGGTGATCGTCTGAACGTCTTACCAGTTCTTCCTCCTGTTGTCGGAAACGGCCCTGATGCGCGCGCCAATTGGCAAGTTGATATCCGCCCCGGTCGCCGGGAAACCGGTGTTCGAAGACTTGAGCGGTCTTCGCGTCCGGCGCGTCAAGCGCTGGGGCAAGCTGGCCTTTGTCGCCTTGCTGGTCTGGGGCATCGCCATCACGGTTGCCATCGTCAACCCGGCCAAGCTGGCAGGCCGCGACGCGGCGCGGCAGGCCGGCACCGAAAGCCCGGCGGTCGTGGCGCCACAGTCCCCCGGCGCAACGGATGCCAGCCTGCTGATCGACGTCAAGGCACAGACCGGCGCCGGACCGCTGCAAGATCCGAACCTGAGGGCGCCTGCGGGGCGGCCCGTCTGTTCGGCCGAAACCCTGCCCGCCGGGGCGGCGGTTGCGGCCTCGGACCAGATGTTCCCCTCGCGCATCTATGCCCTTTTGTCGAACGAGCCGGAAAACGCCTTTCTGCCGCTCTTGCGCAACTGCGGCCGCGTCGATGTGATCCTGCCGGAATGGTTCGAAATCAACGCCCCCTCGCTGGCCCTGACCCGCACTGATCTTGACGCCGAAATGCTTGAGGCACTCCGCTCGATCCGCATGGCGCGGGGCGACGCGACCAAGCTCTGGCCGGTGTTCGGCTTTGGCCGCAGCCTGACCGCCAAGGGCTTTCTCGACGGTCTGACGGACAAGGGCCAAAGCGCCGGACTGGCCAAGGGAATCGTGCGCGCCGCAGTTGGGATGAAGGCCGAGGCGGCCTGCCTGCGGCTGCGCGACCTCAAGCCCGCCGATGCCGACGCGCTGATGCCATTCCTGACCGATCTTGCCGCGCAGGCGCAGGGCGAGGGGCTCAAGCTGTGTCTTGTCGCCTCGCTCTTCGATCAGCTTTGGGCAAGCCCCGCACTGCTGGCGCATTTCGACAAGGTGATCGTGGCGGCCTATCAGGAACCCTGGATCGGCGCGCAGCCGCAGCCGCTGGCGCCGCTGGACTGGTTCCGGGCCCAGGTGAAGGTGATCAAGGACCGGGTTCCGGCCGACAAGCTGGTGATTTCGGTCGGCGGCCATGCGGTGGACTGGGTGTCGGGGCAGGCCGTTCCCGAACGCATCAGCATCGCCCAAGCCATGTTCCGCATCTCCGAAGCCAGTGCGCGGATTGATTTCTCACCGGCGGCCCGCAACAGCTATGCCTCGTTCTTCGACCGGGCCGGCAAACGGCATCAGATCTGGATGCTGGATGCCGCCAGCGTTCACAACAATCTGCGGGTCATGCGCGAGCTTGGCCTGTCGGAACTGGCCATAACCAGCCTTGGCGAAGAGGAACCCGCCTATTGGGACGTGCTGGAGGGTCAGTTGTCGTCGGGCAGGCAATCCTCCTTCGCGGCACCGGAGTTTCCCGACAATGTGGTCTACAGCGGCGAGGGCGCGTTCTACCGGCTGCACAGCCCCAGCCGCGCCGGGCTGCGGCTCTGGCGGATGGACCCGGACGACGATTACGTCGACGATGTCCGCTTTGACGTGGTTCCCCGCCCGGCGCAGATGGAGCGCTATGGCACCCGCCTGCCGCGGCAGATCGCCCTGACCTTCGATGACGGCCCCGATGCCGTGGCAACCGCCCGGATTCTGGATGTCCTCAAGGCCCAAAAGGCGCCGGCGACGTTCTTTGTGGTCGGCAAGATGGCGCTGTCGGCGCCCGATCTGCTCAAACGCGCCCTTGCCGAAGGCCACATGATCGGCTCGCACAGTTTCAGCCATCCGCATCTTGAAGACCTCAGCCCCTTCATGCTGCGCGCCGAACTCAGCGCCAACCGCAGCCTGATCGAAGGCGTGATCGGACGCACGCCGATGATCTTCCGCCCGCCCTATATCCGCGGCCCGGGACCGATCAGCGAGGTGGAGGCGATGGCCTTTACCGTCCCCGCCGAGGAGGGGTATTTCGTTGCGGGCAGCGACGTCGTTCCCACCGACTGGGCCGGAACGAGCGCCGACGGGATCGTCCGGCAGGTCTTCGCCGAACTGGAAAAGACCGGCGGCAATGTGATCGTTCTGCACGATGGCCGCAGCGCCGGAATGCACACTGCCGAGGCGCTGGAGCTGCTGATCCCGGCGCTGCGCGCCCGCGGTTATGAAATTGTCGGCCTGCCCACCTTGCTGGGCATCACGACCGAGGCCGCCCTGCCGGTGGTCGGCACCGCCGAATCCTTCTTCAAGAGCGTGTCGGTGCAGACGATCAGCCTGTGGATTGCCCTTCTGACCGGCATCTTCTGGATCTGCATATTTGCCAGCGTGCTGCGTTCGGCGCTGTATCTGTTCCTGTCGTTCCGGCGCGATCCGGTCTATCCGCGGAACTTCGCCGCGCAACCCTCGGTCACGGTGATCGTTCCGGCCTATAATGAAGAAAAGGTCATCGTGGCCACCGTGCAATCGGTGCTGGCCAGCGATTATGAGCGGCTGTCCTGCATCGTGGTGGATGACGGATCGACCGACGCCACCCTTGCGGTTCTGGCCAAAGCCTTTGGCAAGCATCCGCGCGTCAAGGTGGTGTCGCAACCCAATCAGGGCAAATGGCAGGCGCTCAACAATGCCTTCCGGCAGGTGGAGACCGAGATTGCGATTTGCGTCGATGCCGATACCCGGATTGCCCCCGATGCCATCGGGGAAATCGTGCGGCCCTTTGCCGACAGTAAGGTTGCTGCCGTGGCCGGAACGGTTGTGGTGGCCAATGCCACGGGTCTGCTGACCCGGTTCCAGTCGATCGAATATATCACGGCCCAACAGATCGGCCGCCGCGCCCATGAACATCTGAACGGCATCATGGTGGTTCCCGGGGCGCTTGGCGCATGGCGGGTGGAGGCGGTGCGCGATGTCGGACTTTACTCCAACGAAACCCTGACCGAAGACGCCGACCTGACCATCTGGCTGCGGCGGGGCGGCTACCGGATTTCCTATGCCGAGAACGCCCGTGCCTATACCGAAGCGCCGACCGATGTGCGGTCGCTGTTGAAACAGCGGCTGCGCTGGTCCTTCGGCAATCTGCAAACCCTGTGGAAGCATCGGGGCGCCTTCCTCGAATTCGGTCCGCGCCGAATGATGTCGATGCTCGACATGGTGTTCTTCGGTTATATGCTGCCGCTGATGTCGCCCATTCTGGACATCCTGTTCCTTGTCTTCCTGGCCGGTCTGGTGTCCGACTGGCACAGCGGGCGGATCGCCGATGGGGTGGAGGTGTCGCATGTCGCCGTGTTCGGCGTGGCCTTCGTGCAGGTGATGGACCTTGCCGTTGCCTGGATCGCGCATCGCCGCGAAAGGATGCCCGTCTGGCGGCTGATCTATCTGATCCCGTTGATGAACCTGTTCTACCGCCCGCTCTTGTATATCACGGTCTACCGCGCCCTCTGGTCCGCCCTCAGCGGCCGGCTGGCCCGCTGGAACAAGCTGCGCCGCCTTGGGCTTGAACCGGGCAGGGAGCTGACGGTTCGATGAGGCGGCGCAGCTTTCTTGAACTGCTGATGGCCAGCCCGGTCCTCAGCCAGATGGCCTTGGCACAAGAAGTCGCCCTGCCCGAACCGCAGCGCGTGCTTCTGACTCTTTCCGGCATCGGCGCGGCAACGGACGCGGCGGCGCTTGGGGCGCTGCTTGCGGCGCTGGTGGCCGGGGGCGTTCCCGTCAATCTGGTGATCTCAACCCGCGAGGCGCCGGACCGCCTGCAGCAAGGCAGCGAGACCGCAAGACTGATCCTGCGCTATGTCGAATCCTTTCCCGGTCTGGTCGAGGTGGTGGCATGGTGTCCCGATCTGGGGCAACTGCCGCCCTATCAGGCCGCAAGACAGGCACAGGAAACCCGCACGACCCTGTATGACGTGCTGCAACCCGGCGCGGGCAACGATCCGCTGCGCCAGCCGCTGCTGTCGATCGCCTGCCGCGCCCCGCTGGATTCCGGGGCGGCATCGGCCGTTCTGGCCTCGGGCTTTCGCAATGTGCTTGAGCTGCCCGAAACCGGATCACCTGTAACCGCCCGGCAAGACCGGCTGGGCGTTCTGACGCTGCTCGGCGGTGAAAACCACCGGATCGAAGGGGTTGCGGCGGCGCTGTCGCAAAAGGTTCCGGGCCTGCAACGCCATCTGGTCCTGTCGGCCGATGACATCTCGCAAACGCCGGTCGAGACACTTCTTGCCGCCGCAGGGGACATCGGGCGCGTGCTGCGCGAGGCCACGCTGTCGCTGACCATGCTGTCGGTTCTGGCCAACGATCTGCAAATGCGCACGGACACCGCCTTTCGCCGCCGGGTCGCGGTGCTTGTGCTGGAAACCCCGGGCAATGCGGAGCCTTCCCTGCAACAGCAGCTTGCAGCCGAAGGCATCGGTTTCAGCACAGCCTCGGTGCCGCCCGATGCGGTGGGTGGTCTGCCGTTCTGGGTTCCGCTGGACCTGCCGCAGGGGGGGGCCTTCAATTCCGATACCGCCTTTGGCAACTTTGCGCAGGAACGGATCACCCTTGCCCGGCCCGACAGCATCGGTGGCAAAGACCTGCGCTTTGGCGTCGTGGTCCGGCCGGTCCCCGGGGCAGAGCAGGCCGGGCTGACGCCGCAGGCAGAGTTCAACATCCCCCTGCTTGCCTTTGTCGGCACGGCGGGAGATGCGCTTGAAGGTGGCTTCCAGCTTGGCCCGGATGGCGATGGCCTGCTGCTCGTTGCCGCCTCGGCCTTGCAGGAACCCGTCGCGCGCACGGCCTTTCTCCTGACAATCCGGCAAATCGTGTCGCAGGCCGAAACGCGGCTGATGTCGCTGGCCGATTATTGCGCCGAAGCCCTGCCGAAAGACCCGCTGCTGCCCACGCTGCTGCTGACCCGGTCAAAAAGCTGGCGGCAGCGGAGCGAAGTTTACACCAACACAGCCGATGACCGCACCGCCCTTCTGCAAGATGCCCGGGCGGCATGGGCCTTTTTCGATCGCAACACCAACAGGAATACGGGCCTGTCGGCGGTCACCTCGATCACCGGGGGCGACCCGGGTGACGCCTATAGCGCCGTCAGCATGTGGGAGGCGGGCAGCCATATCAACGCGATGCTCGCGGCGGTGGACCTTGGCCTGATCGGGGACGAAGAGTTCACCAAGCGGTGCCAGCGCCTGTTGCGCACCCTTGAACGCGCGTCCAGAAAGCGTCTTGTCCTGCCACCCGAAACCATGGACGCCATGACCGGCAAGGGCACGACCCGCTTCAACTCTTATGACACGGGCCGGTTGATGATTGCGCTGCACCGGCTGAACGCGCATCGGCTGGCGCCGCCGGGGCTGAACGATCTTGTCGCCTCGTGGGACTTTTCCAAGGTCATTCTCGACCGCCGCCTGCATTCCTGGCGCGAACAGAAGATGGTCGATGACTTCGCCTCGAACTATGCCGATTATGCGGCGGCGGGAATGCGGCTCTGGGGCTTTGACGTCGCCTCGCCCTTCGATGATTTCGCCGGTCTGACCTCTGCCGATGACGAGGCGCGTCTGCTTGCCGCCACCGTATCCTTCGGCGTGCTGGGGGCCGAGCCGTGCTTTCTGCATCTTCTGGAAATGCCGGGATCGCCCGCCGCCGGATATCTGGCCGATTGCCTTGACCTCATCCAGTCGCGTCTGGCCGAAGCAACCGGCGTGGCCGCAGCGCCGTCGGAATCGCCGCTCGACCGTTCCCCCTGGTTCACCTATCAGGGCTTTGACGTGAGCAAGCTGGCCGACCCTTGGGTGGTTCTGTTCACCGAAAAAGGGGCTGCGACCTCGACGCAGACCGACGACCGCAGCTTGCGCGCCACAAGCACGAAGGCCGCCTATATGTGGCACGCGCTGCGCCCCAGCACCTATTCGGCGCGGCTGATCGAAACCCTGCGCGCCAAGGCACGCCGGGACTATGGTTTTGATTCCGCGTTCTTTACCGACTCACAGATGCCGGCGGCGGGCTATTCCGACCTCAACACCAACGCCGCCATCCTGCAATCCATCGCCCACGCCCTTGCAGCGGGCTGAAACGGGACCGCCCCTTTTCGCCTCAGCCGACGGGACGCAGCGCCGCCCAATTCGGTGGCGTGACCACAAAGAACCCCGCCGTCGTGCCCTTTGACTTGTAGCGCAGCGGGGTGTCCTTTGGCAGCCACATCATGTCGCCCGGCTGCATGAAATGGTCCTTGCCGTTCACCTCGATCGAGAAGCTCTCCTCGATGCTGTGACAAATCCAGACCTCGTCATACCAAAGGGTAAAGGGGATGTCGCAATCGCGGAACCAGACGGTCCCAGCGGCCATGCTGGCCTGATCCTTGTCGTCGATCTGCACATGGGTCGAGCCGCCCCGGGGCGACCAGTTCTGCACCAGATCGGAAAAGCGGCAGAGTTTCACTTCGGACATGTCCTGCTCCTTGCGTTTCAATGCGCCAGCGCGGCCAGAACCTGCCGTGCCGCCGCCTCCCCCGCAGCAAGGGCGCCTTCCATATAGCCGCGGAATTCGGTCGCCATATGCGTGCCCGCCCAATGGATCGGACCGGAAGGCGCGCGCAGGGCCGCGCCGTATTGCGTCAACTGCCCCGGCACGAGGAAGGGGCTTGAGGCGCCGCCGGACCATTGCTCGTCGGCCCAGACCTGCATGTGGAACTCCAGAGGGGTCTGCGCCTCCGGCCCCAGGGCCTGGGCAAGAACGGCCAGAACCGCCCGCCGCCGCCCGGCCTCGTCAAGCGGGTCCACATGCAGCGCGGCCTTGCCCGAGAACAGCGCAATCATCACGCCATGGCCCGGCTCTGCACCGCTGATGTCCAAGGCAGCCGTCAGCGCGCCGCTGGTCGAGATGACATGCCCGTTCAGCCCCTTCTCGCGCCAGAACGGCCGATCATAAACGGCAACCGCCTTGGAATTGCGCCCATTGGGAAAACGTTGGTGCAGCAACCGGCGCGCGGCAGGCAGCGCCGGCGCAAAACCGATCTGCTGCACCATTGCCGGAGAGCAGGCGAAAATCACCTTCTCCGCTTCAAAGCGGCCGCCATCGGTTTCCACCGCAACGCTCTTGTCGGACCATTCCACACGCCGCGCCGCGCTGCCCAGAAAGACATCGCCGTCAAGGTCGGCGGCCATTCCTTCCGAAACCCCTTGCGAGCCCCACAGATGCTCAGACATGCCGCCCGTCTCGACATCGGACATGAAGCGGGGGCCGCCGCAGCCGCGAAGCTTCTGGATTAGCTCAAGGGCTGACACCTCTTCGGGCATCACCCCGTAATAGGCCCCGGGCAGCCGCAGCAGGGCGTTGCGCGCCATTCCCGGCGGCAGGATTTCGCAAACCCAGCTCTGATAGGTCATCTGGTCAAGGCGCGCAGCAAGCTCCCCCTCCCAAGGATTGACCGGAAGCGCATCGAAGACGCCATAAAGCGTGTCGAACGCCTGCGTATAGGCCACCCAATCCGCCTCGCTCATACCGGGAATCGTCCCCATCGGGCCGCGGAACGTCTTGTCTTCATGAATGCAAATACGCGCGCCATCGGCGAATTGCTTGCGCAGGGGCACGTCATAGCGCCGGATCAGCCCGTAAATCCGTTTGTGGGATTTCGAGACCCACTGACCGCCAAGATCCACCCGGCGCCCCAACGTCGGGCTGTGCGGCGAAAGGGTCAGCCCACCCACGCGGTCGCGCGCCTCAAGGACCGCAACCGACCGGCCCGCCTCCTTGAGGTGCAGCGCGGCATAAAGGCCGGACAGGCCGCCACCGATGACAATGACCTGACGCCTGACGACGGTGTTCATTTCTTGCTCTTTCCATTGAATTGCGTGGCTCTGCGGGGGCATCCCCCCGCAGAGCCGCTTGCCGGGCCGGATCACTTGGCCCAGTGCAGCTCGCCAAGAACCAGATTGCAGCAGGCCGAAATCCGGGCCCCTTGCAGGGCAGGGTTGGAGACGAGGATGGTATCGGGCGCAACGATGGGAAGGATGATCCGATCCTGCGCCATGATCGCCGAAAGTTCGGCAAAGGCCGCCTCGCTCTCGGCGCCGCTGGTGCTGAGGGCACGCTTCAGGATGTCCTGACCATCGGGATGGGCCAGCGCCGGGTCACTGGCGCCACCGGCGCGTTTGTGCCAGACCGTGCCGTCAACCATGCCGAAGTAGCCGAAATACTGCGACGAACCGTAGAAATCCGGCACAAAGAACACCGCCGTCATCGGAATGCCATCGCCGTTCACCCGCTCCCGCCAGACGGGGAACTCAAGCGGCTCCAGCACGATCTTGATGCCGACCGCAGCAAGGTCCATCTGGATTTTCTGCATCATCAGGGTGAAATCGACGCCGTATTGCCGCACATTCGGGAAAGCGGCCTGCAGCGTGAACTCGGCCGGTGCGCCGCCTTCGTCCAGCAGCTTGCGCGCAAGGGCCGGATCATAGGCCGGAAGGTCATGCCCGCTGCCGCCCGGGAAATCCAGCGGGACCGGAGAGGCCAGACGATGCCCCTTGCCTTCCACGGTTAGCTCGATCAGCGCATCATAGTCGATGGCATGGGCGATCCCCTCGCGGACTTTGGCGGTCAGCGGAACGTCATTCGCCTTCGCCCCCGGGGACAGCGCAATATAGACCAGCGCCTGCGAGGGCATGGAACTGACCGCAACAGCGGGATCAGAGGCAACCCGACCAGCGGTCAGCGCATCAACCTGCATCGCCAGATCGGCGGCAGCGGTCTGCACAAGCTGCAACTGGCTTGCGGATTCCGCGGTTTGCAGCAATGCCGCCCCTTCAATCGCGGGTTTCTCGCCCCAATAGGCTTCGTTGCGCTTCAGGCGCAGGCTTTCGCCGGGGACATAGCTTTCCAGAACAAAGGGACCAGCCCCGGCCGAATTTGCCATCAGCCACGCCTCGGCCGTGTCGGCAGTATCGGCGGTTTCATCCGCGCGGCCGCCCTCTGCGGCAACAATGTCGGAATTCACGATCCCCATGTAAGGCGCCGAAAGCAGGCCCAGCAGCTCTGAATTGCTGTCCTTCATGCGGATGACAACGGTGTGGCCATCCTGCGCCACAAGCGTCTCGACACCGGCAAGCAGATAGCCCGCGCCTGCGGTGATGTGGCGAAGCCGATCCAGTGACCAGACCACATCCTTCGCCTCGACCGGGGAACCATCGGAAAAGACAGCATCCTTGCGCAGATGGAAGGTGAACTCCTTCTGCGCAGCATCCGCCTCCCAGCTTTCGGCCAGCATCGGAACGATGGTCTTTCCATCGGAATCCAGATCGACCAGACGGGCATAGACCGCGCTCAGATAAATCTGGCAGGTGTCGCAAAAGCCCCGCGCCGGATCGAGCGAATTCAGGTCCATATCGCGGGCGATGATCACGCCCTGCTCGGTCTGGGCGGCGGCCTCCAGCCCGGCAAAGGCCAGAAGGGCAGCCACCGAAAGCCCCAGCCGCAGCTTTGTCATGGATGACATTCGTTTCATCGCGCTCCTCCCTGAGCCGGTTTGTCAGCGCATCTTCCGAAAAGCGGGCGAAAGCGTGATTGCACATGGCGCCAGGAATATTGCATTTCCCGACAGAACCGCGACCATGCTGCGGATCGGCTGCGAAATTGGACATCTTATGGACATCTTTCGAATCGCCATGCTCTGCGTCGGCGAGATTTCGTTGCATACGGCCCTTCTGGCCGTCGAACCGTTCCGGGCTGCAAACCGGCTCGGTCCCGGCAAGCCGTTCGAGATTGACTTCGTTGGCCTGACGGGCGGTGTGCTGCACAGCATGATCGGCCTGCCGCTTGCGACGCGGGCGGTCGCAGAGATCGGTTCAAACGCCAATCTGGCGCTGATTCTGGCCTGCTATGACACCGAACCCAGCGAAAAACCGCGTCTGTTTTCCTGGCTGCGCGCCCTGCGCAAACGGGGGGCGCAAATCGCCGGCATTGATTACGCCCCGCTTCTGCTGGCCGAGGCCGGGCTGCTGACCAACCGGCGTGCGACCGCGCATTGGAGCGCACTGGCCGCCTTTTCGGAACGCCACGCCGATATCCGGGTTGAAGACGCGCTTTATGTCATCGACGGCGATATCGCCACCTGCGCCGGACAGATTGCCACCCTCGACTTCTCACTGGCCCTGCTGAAACCGCATGTCAGTGCCGAAATGTTTCAGGCCGTTCAGGACGACCTGGTTTATCGCGCCCGCGATCGTGGCGATCAGCCACAGCGCCCCTCGCGGATCGAAACGCAAAGGCGCGGCGATCCGGCCCTGACCAAAGCCATCGCCCTGATGGAAGCCCATATCGAAGATCCGCTGCCTGTGACCCAGATTGCGCGGCAGGTCGGGTTGAGCGAGCGGGAACTACAACGGCGGTTCCGCGGGCATATCGGTCAGGGTCCGACGCTGTATTACAGGGATATCCGGCTCAACCGGGCGTTCAACCTGTTGCAATATTCGGCACTGTCAGTCCGCGAGGTCGGCCTTGCCACCGGCTTTGCCGACCATTCCACCTTCTACCGTGCCTTCCGCAGCCGCTTTCACCAAAGCCCGCAAAACCTCCGCGCGGGCTTTCGCGCCGCCTCTGCCACGCCACACGGTCGGCAGATCGGCTTCACCACCTGATGCGCCGCTCTCAAGCCATCCGTTATGCCCACGGTCAGGCGGCAAATCCCCGGGGGTTTCGCATTTGAAAAGGCCCCCGGTTTCCCGGGGGCCTGTCGCTTATTCTGCAGGAACCTTCACCGCCTCATCCGACAGCGGATAGGGCAGGCGCGCGATCATTTCCTTGGGGCAGACTTGCAGGAAATTCGCCCGCTCGGCCTCCCAGTTGGCAAGGATGCGCTCGGCCTTGCGGCTGCCGGTTTCGGCCAGATGACGGGCGATCAGGCCCTTGAGCTGCGCCTCCCAATGCGGATGGGCAACGGCGCAGGCGATCAGGCTTTCGGGGTTGACGAAATCCTCGGCCGTGCCTTCGGGATCGTAGATATAGGCCATGCCGCCCGTCATCCCCGCACCGAAGTTGGCACCGATCCGGCCCAGGATCACCGCAACCCCACCCGTCATATATTCGCAGCCGTTGGAGCCGCAGCCCTCGACCACCACCGATGCGCCCGAGTTGCGGACCGCAAACCGCTCTCCGGCGCGTCCGGCGGCGAACAGGAACCCGTCCGTCGCCCCGTAAAGCACCGTGTTGCCGATGATGGTGTTCTCTTCCGCCTTCAGCGGGCTGGCCATCGCCGGACGCACGGCAATCGTGCCGCCCGACAGGCCCTTGCCCACATAGTCGTTCGCGTCGCCCTGCACCTCGATCTTCAGCCCGTTGACGGCAAAGGCCCCCAGCGACTGCCCGCAAGACCCCTGCAGCTTCACCGTCAGATGGTCGGGCTGCAGGCTGTTGCGCATCCCGAACTTCTTGACGATATGGCTGCTGGCCCGCGTCCCGATGGTGCGCAGCGTGTTGCGCACCGCATAGGACAGCTGCATCTTCTCGCCATCCTCGAAGAACCGCGCGCCGTCGCGGATGATTTCGGCATCCAGCGTGTCGGGCACCGCATTGCGCGGCTTTGAGCGGTCGTAGGTGATCTTCTGCGAGCTGTCGACCGAGATCAGCAGCGGGTTCAGGTCAAGATCGTCCAGATGGGCCGATCCGCGCGACACCTGCGACAGCAGGTCTGCCCGCCCGATGATTTCATCCATCGAGCGTGCGCCGATGCTCGCCAGAATCTCCCGCACTTCCTGCGCGTAGAAGGTGATCAGGTTCACCACCTTGTCCGCCGTGCCGGTGAACTTGGCGCGCAGCCGTTCGTCCTGCACGCAGACGCCCACCGGGCAGGTGTTCGACTGGCACTGACGCACCATGATGCAGCCCATGGCAATCAGCGCCGCCGTGCCGATGCCATATTCCTCGGCCCCCATCATCGCGGCCATCACCACATCGCGGCCCGTGCGCAGACCGCCATCGGTGCGCAGCGTCACCCTTTCGCGCAGGTTGTTCATCGCCAGAACCTGATGCGCCTCGGTCAGGCCCATCTCCCACGGCAGACCGGCATATTTGATCGAGGTCGCGGGCGAGGCCCCCGTGCCGCCGTTATGGCCCGAAATCAGGATCACATCGGCCTTGGCCTTGGCCACGCCCGCCGCAATCGTGCCCACGCCCGAAGACGACACCAGCTTCACCGTGACCTTGGCGCGCGGGTTGATCTGCTTGAGGTCATAGATCAACTGCGCAAGGTCTTCGATGGAGTAGATATCATGGTGCGGCGGCGGCGAAATCAGCGTCACGCCCGGCGTGGAATGCCGCAGCCGCGCGATCAGCGCCGTCACCTTCATGCCGGGCAATTGCCCGCCCTCGCCGGGCTTGGCGCCCTGCGCAACCTTGATTTCCAACTCTTCGCAGGCGTTCAGATATTCCGCCGTCACGCCAAAGCGCCCGGAAGCCACCTGCTTGATCTTGGCCGACGGGTTGTCGCCATTCGGCTCCGGCAGGAAATGCGCCGGGTCTTCGCCGCCCTCGCCCGAATCCGACTTCGCGCCGATCCGGTTCATCGCCACGTTCAGCGTCTTGTGCGCCTCGGGGCTCAATGCCCCCAGCGACATCCCCGGCGTTACGAACCGCTTGCGGATCGAGGTGATGCTTTCCACCTCTTCGATCGGCACCGGCTTGCCCAGCGCCTTGATGTCCAGAAGGTCACGAATGTGGATCGGCGGGTTCGCCCGCATCGCGGCCGAATATTGCTTCCAGATGTCAAAGCTGGCACGGTCGCAGGCCGATTGCAGCATATGCATGGTCTGCGCTTCCCAGGCGTGCTTTTCACCCGAGCGCCGCGCCTTGTAGAAGCCGCCAATTGGCAGCACATCGGCGCCGCCCAGCCAGCCCTTGGCATGAACCTCGACCACCTTCATCTGCAACCCTTGCAGGCCGATCCCCGAAATGCGGCTTTGCATTCCCGGGAAATACTCGGCCACCATGGCCCGGCTCAGACCCACGGCTTCAAAGTTCAGACCGCCGCGATAGCTGGAGATAACGCTGATCCCCATCTTCGACATGATCTTCAAAAGACCGGCGTCGATGGCGTCACGGTAGCTCCGCATCGCATCCAGAAGGCTGCCCTCCAGAAGGCCGCGGTTGATCCGGTCGGCGATGGAATCTTCGGCCAGATAGGGGTTCACCGTGGTCGCACCCGAGCCGATCAGCACCGCGAAATAATGCGGGTCAATGCATTCCGCCGAACGCACGTTGATCGAACAGAAGGTCCGCAGCCCCTTGCGCGTCAGCCAGCTATGCACCGCGCTGGTGGCAAGGATCATCGGCATCGCCACCTTGGCCGTGCCCTGATGCTCGTCCGTCAGGATGAGCTGCCCGGCGCCCGACCGCACGGCATCCTCGGCCTCGGCGCGAATGCGCTCCAGCCCCTGACGCAGCGCGTCATGGTCGGCGCCCGCCGGGAAGGTGCAGTCGATGAAAGCCACCTGCGCGCCGAACCGTTCAACCAGCACCTCAAACTCGCCATTGGCGATGAAGGGGCTTTCCAGCACCAGAATCTCGGTCTGGCTGGAGTTTTCGTCCAGCACGTTGCGCAGGTTGCCGAAGCGCGTCTTCAGCGACATCACCCGGCCTTCGCGCAAGCTGTCGATCGGCGGGTTGGTCACCTGGCTGAAGTTCTGCCGGAAGAAATGGCTCAGGGGCCGATAGACCGACGACAGCACGGCGGCAGGCGTGTCATCGCCCATCGAGGCGACCATTTCCTTGCCGTCTTCGGCCATCGGCGCCAGAACCTGCTCCAGCTCCTCCACCGTATAGCCCGCCGCGATCTGCCGCTTGCGCAGTTCGGCCCCGGTGTGAACCGCCTTTTCCGGCACATCATGCAACAAGGCGTTCAGATCGACGATCTTGCCCACCCAATCGCCATAGGGCTGATTTCCGGCCAGTTTGTCCTTGATCTCGGTGTCGTGGTAAAGCTTGCCATTCGCCATATCGACGGCAATCATCTGCCCCGGCCCCAGCGCGCCCTTTTCGCGCACGGTGCTTTCGTCCACCGGCACCATCCCGGCTTCGGACCCGGCAATCAGCATCCCGTCGCCGGTGATGACATAGCGCATCGGCCGCAGCCCGTTGCGGTCGAGCCCGCCGCAAACCCAGCGTCCATCGGTCATCGCCAGCGCCGCCGGCCCATCCCAAGGCTCGATCACCGAGTTGCAGTAGGAGTACATATCCGCCCATGCCTTGGGCATGTTGGTGGTGGCCTTCGACCACGCCTCGGGCACCAGCATGGTTTTCGCCATCGGCGCCGAACGGCCCGAACGCACCAGAACCTCGAACACCGCATCCAGCGCGCCCGAGTCCGAGGTGCCGCCCGGGATGATCGGCTTGATATCCTCCGCCATCTCGCCAAAGGCGGACGAGGCCATGCGGATTTCGTGGCTCTTCATCCAGTTGACGTTGCCCTTCAGCGTGTTGATCTCGCCGTTATGGGCCAACATGCGGAAGGGCTGCGCCAGCCACCACTGCGGGAAGGTGTTGGTGGAATAGCGCTGGTGATAGATCGCAAAGGCGCTCTCGAAGCGTTCGTCCTGCAGATCAGGGTAGAACACCGAAACCTGTTCGGCCAGCATCATGCCCTTGTAGATGATGCTGCGGCAGGACAGGCTGCACAGATACATCCCCTGAATGCCCGCCGCCGTCGCCGCCTTCTCGATCCGGCGGCGAATGATATACAGCTCGCGCTCAAACTGCTCGGGGTCCGAACCGTCTTCGCAGCGGATCAGGATCTGCTCGATCTCGGGCCGCGTCGCATTGGCCTTTTCCCCCAGAACCGAGGTATCCACCGGCACATGCCGCCAGCCATAGATGTAATGGCCCATCCGCAGCACTTCGGTTTCCACGATGGTCCGGCACCGCTCCTGCGCGCCGAAATCGGTGCGCGGCAGGAAGACCTGACCGACCGCGATCAGCTTTTTCGTATCCGGCTCATGGCCCGTGCGGCGGACCTGATCGTAGAAGAACTTCACCGGGATTTGCACATGGATGCCCGCGCCGTCGCCGGTCTTGCCATCGGCATCCACCGCGCCCCGGTGCCAGATCGCCCGCAGGGCCGAAATCCCGCTTTCCACCACCTTGCGGCTGGGCTTGCCGGAAATCGACACCACCAGACCCACGCCGCAGGACGAATGCTCATCCTCGGTCTTGTAAAGCCCGTTCGCGTCCATCCAGGCGCGCTTTTCTTCTTCGGCCTTCACCCAAGCTTCATCATAGATCGTCATGGCTCACTCCTTCGGGCTGGCGGTCGTCAGGTGGAAACGCGCCTGATGCAGCCCCGCGCCGGGGGCCTGCGACATCAGCGCATCGCATTCGAAAATCGGTTGGGTCGCGGCAAATCCCGGCTCACCCGGCTGGATGAACTGCACCGGGCTGCCTTCCAGCGGCGACCATGTGCCATCGGGCTGCAACCATTCCGAGGTGCCGGAAAAGAACAGCCGCCAGTCGCGGTGGATATATTCTTTCCCCCGCGCCGTGCGCAGCACGTTCCCGGCATCGTCGGTCTCGGTATATTCGAACTCGGTCTGGTCCAGCGTCACGCCGTCGATGGTAAAGGTCTTGCCGGTCAGCACATCATGACCGCGCACCTTGGAATGCTGCCCGTCATCCTTGGACAGCTCAAAGATGAAATCGTCGCGGCCCTTGGTCAGCAGATCGTCAAAGCTGGCCGGGTCCGCGGGATTGGGATCAAGCCGCTGCGTCACCATCGGGTTCAGCTCAATGCTTTCCACCCATTGCGTCTCGCGGTCGATCCGGCTCAGGAAGAACAGCCCCTCCTGATCGAAATCGGCCCGCCACTGATCGCCGGGGGCATCGCCCTCGCATTTGTAGTAATTTGCCACATAGCAGCCACGCGACTGCACCGTCAGCCAGGCCGTGCAACCCTCGGGCGGGGTGAAGCTGCCCGCCTCTGCGGCCACAGGCAGCATCAGGGCGAAGGTCAGGGTCATCACGTTGCGCATTGCCGTCTCCTGCCGATGGGTCAGCCGGGCTGACCGTTCAATTCCGGGGGCGCCTGGGTGGGGTTGCGGGCTGTATCTACGGAAAAAATACGCAGAAACTACAGAAGCACGACGCAAACCTGACGCCGATTTTACTCTGCCGCCACAGAGGCCGATTGCGCCAGATAGCCAAGGATCGCATCGGCGGCTTCGCGCCCGTCGCGGATCGCCCAGACCACCAGAGAGGCGCCGCGCACGATGTCACCCACCGCATAGACGCCGGGCAGGCTGGTGGCATGGCTGCGGAAATCGGCCTTGATGGTGCCCCAGCGGGTCACGGCCAGTTCCGGCACACCCCACAGCGTCGGGATCGCCTCGGGCTCAAAACCCAGCGCCTGCACCACCAGATCGGCGGGTTCGACATAATCGGCACCCTCGATCACCTCGGGCGACTGGCGGCCGCTGGCATCGGGGGCGCCAAGGCGCATCTTCTGCACCATCACGCCGTCCACCTCGACCCCGCCGGTAAAGCCCTTTGGCGCCGAAAGCCAAACGAATTCAACGCCTTCTTCCTCGGCATTCTGCACTTCGCGCTGGCTGCCCGGCATGTTAGCCTTGTCGCGGCGATAGAGGCACTTGACCGAAACCGCGCCCTGCCGGATCGCCGTGCGCACGCAGTCCATCGCGGTGTCGCCGCCACCGATCACCACCACGCGCTTGCCCTTGGCATCCAGAGCGCCACTGTCAAACTCGGGCACATCATCGCCAAAGCTCTTGCGGTTGGAAGCCGTCAGATAATCCAGCGCCTTGACGATGCCGCGGGCCCCCGCGCCCGGCGCCTCGATGGCGCGCACCTTGTAGACGCCGGTGGCAATCAGCACCGCATCATGCTGGCCGCGAATAGCGTCAAACGACAGGTCCACCCCGACATTGCAGTTCAGCACAAAGGTCACGCCCGCCTCTTCCAGCTGAGCAATCCGTTGCATCACAACGGGTTTTTCCAGCTTGAAGCCCGGAATGCCATAGGTCAGCAGACCGCCCGCGCGGTCGTAACGGTCATAGACCGTCACCTGAATCCCCTTGCGGCGCAGGTTGTCCGCCGCCGCCAGCCCGCCCGGACCGGCGCCGATGATGCCCACCGATTCCACCCGCTCGGCATGGGGGCGGATCGGCTTGACCCAGCCGTTTTCCCAAGCCGTGTCGGTGATGTATTTTTCGACCGCGCCAATCGTCACGGTGCCGTGGCCGGACTGTTCAATCACGCAATTGCCTTCGCAAAGGCGGTCCTGCGGGCAGATACGGCCGCAGATTTCGGGGAAGGTGTTGGTGGCCTGCGAAATCTCATAGGCTTCTTCCAGACGGCCCTCGGCGGTCAGGCGCAGCCAGTCGGGGATGTTGTTGTGCAAGGGGCAATGCGACTGGCAATAGGGCACGCCGCACTGGCTGCACCGGCTGGCCTGCTCGGCGGCCTTCTGCGCCGCGAACTCCTGATAAATCTCATCGAAATCATGGCTGCGCGAAGATGCGTCACGCTTCTGCGGCATCTCTTTGCCCAGGGTGACAAACTTCAGCATCTTCTGCGTGGCCATGGCTGCGCCCTCCGGAATAACTCGCGTGGAAGGCATACGGGAAGCGCAGACAGAATAAAAGTCAACATGGCTGACCTATTTGTCGGTTTTTTCCGGCTGGCAGGGGTCTTTTTGGGTGACGCGGCAAATATTAGGTCAGCAGATGACACCTATCACCCTAAAACCCCAGCGAAAGCGCCACGAAAGCCACCGTCCCAAGGATGATTCGCCACCACCCGAACAGCGCATAGCCATGACGGGAGATATAGCCCAAGACCCATTTCACCACGATGACACCCGTGACAAAGGCCAGCAGAAACCCGACCCCGATCTGGCTCCATGCTGAAAAATCCAGCAGATCGCGGTTTTTGAGCAGGTCATAACCCACCGCCGCCGCCATGGTGGGCAGGGACAGGAAGAAGGAAAACTCTGCCGCCGCGCGTTTATCCACCCGCAGGAACAAGGCCGCCACAATCGTCGCCCCCGACCGCGACACGCCGGGCACCATGGCCAGACATTGCGCGCAACCGATCAGCAATGCCTTGCGCAGGGGCAGCGCCGCCGCGTCAAACTCTTCCGGCGCGGGCGCCAGCCGGTCCACGAACAACAGGATCACCCCGCCCAGAACCAGCATCACAGCAATCAGCCGGGGGGTTTCGAACAGCACCGCCTTGATGAAATCATGCGCCAGCACCCCCACCACCACCGCCGGCAGAAAGGCCAGCAGCACCGAGACGATGAAGCGCAGGTTGCCCGGATCGCGCGGCGCCGAAAACACCTGCCACAGCTTGGCGGCATAAACCGTCATCAGAGCCAGAACGGCACCAAGCTGGATCACCACCTCAAAGGTTTTCCCGCTGCTCTCAAACCCCAGAAAATGCGACGCCAGCAGCAGATGCCCGGTGGAGGACACCGGAATGAACTCGGTCAGCCCTTCAAGCAGGCCCAGAAGCGCCGAGATGCCAAGATCGGCCAAGTGTCAGACTTTGCGCAGATTCTTGGCCGATTCCTTGATCGCGGCATATTGGCCCGAAGGGCGGTAGCGCCACAGATATTCCGGCAGCACGGCATCCAGATCGGTCGCCACGATGCCCAGATCGGCCAGCGTCCGCGCGTCGGGCGCCACCACATTGTCGCTGCGCAGGCTGGTCACCTGATCACGGGTCAGGATCTTGTTCGGGATCAGTCCCAGCGTCAGCGCCGAGGCGAAATCGGTTAGCCCGCCAATGATGCGACCCACAAAGAACGGCAGGTTCAGAACCAGACGACGGCGGCGGATCACCAGCAGCATCTTGACAATCAGTCCCTTCAGCGTTTCGACATCCGGCCCGCCCAGTTCATAGATGCCCGGCGCCGCCTGCCCCGTCACGCCCTTGACCGCCGCCTGCGCCACGTCATCGACATGGACCGGCTGGAACCGGGTATTGCCACCGACCAGCGGCAGAACCGGACCCATGCCCGCCATCCCGGCAAAGCGGTTGAAGAACCCGTCCTCGCTGCCGAAAATCACCGAAGGCCGCAGGATCATGGCCGTGGGGAAGGCCGCCAGAACGGCCTTCTCGCCCTCGCCCTTCGACTGGGCGTAAAGGCTGGCCGCAGCCGGATCGGCACCGATGGCCGACAGATGCACCAGCCGCGCCACGCCCTCTTCGGCGGCAATCCGGGCCACGCGACCCGCGCCCTCGGCCTGCACGGCCTCAAAGTTGTTCTTTCCGCCACGGTCAAAGGTGCCGACGCAGTTCACCACCGCATCCGCCCCCCGCATCGCCGCGCGCACGCTGGCATCGTCGCGGATGTTGCACAGAACCGGCTCGACCTGACCGACGGCGCCATAGGGCTTGACGAACAGCGCCTCGTTCGGGCGGCGGACGGCGACACGCACGCGCCAGCCTTCTTTGGCCATGCGGCGGGCAATATAGCGCCCGACAAAGCCCGAACCGCCGTAGATCGTGACAAGCTTGCTCATCGCATACCCTCTCGCTGCCCCGCTTGCGGGGTCTGATCGCCTTGCCGCCTGAATATCTGCCCGCCCCAGCCCGGGCAAGCGCAAAGACCGGCAGCCCTCCGCGCAAGGCTGCGACGAAAAAACAGGAATCTTGATGCGACCCCTGTTGACACCCCCCGCCACCTTCTCTAAATCGCCCCTCAGTGCCCAGATGGCGGAATTGGTAGACGCACTGGTTTCAGGTACCAGCGCTGCAAGGCGTGGAGGTTCGAGTCCTCTTCTGGGCACCAATTACCAAGAATGCCGCGTGATCCCAACGGATTACGCGGCTTTCTTGTTTTTCGCGCCGGGGCTGGCGGGTCAGTAAAGCCCCAGATCGCGCATGATCGGTGGCCAGTCCTTGATCCGTTTGCGGGCCTTTTCGGGGGCGCGGCCGGCGACCTCATGGATGATCACATTCATCAGCGTGGTCATCGGTCCGGTGCTTTCCAGAAAGGCATCGACCTTGGTTGTGACGTGAAAGACGAAAGGCGTCTCGGCCTGGGCCCAGGTGTTCAGCTCGTCCGTCACCACCACAACCTGCATTCCAAGGCCGCGCGCCGTCTGCACGACGGCCAGCGCCTCGCGGGCATAGGGGGCCATGTCGATCAGGACCAGACAGCGCGCCTCGTTCGCGCGGCGGAACGAGGGAATCCATTCCACCAAACCGCCGTCATGCGGTGACAGGAACCGCACCGATCCGCGCACAATGGCAAGGCGCCGGGCGAAATCCTCGGCGATGCCGCGGATGGTCTGAAAGCCGGTCACGAAAACCTCGTCCGCGGCAGCGATGGCATCAATGGCCTGCGGCCACGCGGGTTTTTCCACCTCATGCGCCAAGGCAAGGACGGCATCGGCATCCCGTTTCAGAATCGCGCCGATTTCGCTGTCCAGCAGCCGGAAATAACGGTCGCTGGGCGAGACATGGGCATGGACCAGCGCCGCTTGCAGATCTTCCTTCAGACCCTGCAGCCCCTTGTAGCCCGCGCGCTTGAGGAACCGGCTGACGGTGATCTCGCTGACCCCGGTCTTCGTGGCGATCGAGGCGCCGGTTTCCAGCCCGAGCGTCGCCTCGTTCAGAATCAGCCACTGGGCGATGACCGCCTCTGATTTGGTCAAGCCGCCGGAAATGCTGCGCAATCTTGCGGCAAGCGGCGAATCTTCGGTCTGGGGCGGCAGATCATTCATGACAGAGTTTACAGCAATATTTCTAAATGATAGCGTTCTGTCATAGATATAACACGCCCGAGTCGCCGCCGCCAAGCTTTTTCACCACCAACGGCCCGACCAACTGGCACCAACCGGGAGAATGTCATGAAGGCAGTTGGAATTGCATCGGTCCTCGCACTTGCGGCCGGGATGGCGCAGGCAGAAGGATCGCTCGCGCTGTATAACTGGGGCGACTACATCAACCCCGATGTGCTGACGAAGTTCACCGAGGAAACCGGCATTGCCGTGACGCTCGACACCTATTCGTCGAACGAAGAGATGCTGGCCAAGATTCAGGCCGGTGCGACGGGCTATGACATCGTTTTTCCGTCGGTCCATATGAATGACATCATGATCAAGCTGGGCCTGCTGGAAAAGACCGGCATCAACAACCATCCCGATTTCAAGAACATCAACCCCGCCTTCCTGCGCGCCAAGGAAGACCCGGCCAGCGAATATTGCCTGCCCTATGCGTGGGGCACCGTGGGGATCTTTTATAACGAGGCTGTCACCGGCCCGATCACCGGCTGGGCCGATTTCTTTGCCATTCCCGAAAAGACCGGCGGCAAGATCACCCTGCTGGACGACATGCGCGAGGTCATCGCCATCGGGCACATCATGAACGGCACCTCCGTCAACAGCACCGACCCGGCTGCGGTGCAGGCGGCGACGGATTATGTGCTGGCGCATAAGGGCGCCGTCTCGGCCTTTACCTATGAGGTGCCGCCGATGCTGACTTCGGGCGATATCGCGGCGGGGCATTTCTTTGTCGGCGGCAACGTCTTTTTCACCGAGACCCCGAACATCAAATATGTGATCCCGGCCGAAGGCGGCACGATGTATCAGGAAAACATCTGCATGTTGGCATCTGCGCCGAACAAGGAGAACGCCAGGAAATTCATGGAGTTCTACCTGCGCCCGGAGATTGCCGCGCTGAACGTCGCGCAACAGTTCAACGGCACACCCAACACCCCCGCCAATGATCTGACACCCGAGGCGATCAAGTCGAACCCGAATATCAACGTCGGTGCCGATACGATGGCGCGGCTTCAGATCTTTGAAGACATCGGGGCGGCGCTGAAGCTGTATGACCGCGCCTGGAACACCATCCGCACGGCGCAATAAATGGCACCGCTGCTGGAAATCCGCGAGGCGAGGCGCAGCTTTGTCACACCCGAAGGGGGCCGTCTGGCGGCCCTCGACGGGGTGAACCTTGATGTCGGCGCGAATGAATTCGTCACCCTGCTGGGCCCGTCCGGTTGCGGCAAGACCACACTATTGCGCGCGATTTCGGGGTTCGAGTCGCTGGACAGCGGCACGATGCGGCTTGACGGTGCCGACCTGACCGCGCTGCCGCCGTTCCGCCGCCCGGTGAATACGGTGTTTCAAAGCTATGCCCTGTTCGGCCACATGAGCGTCGCCCGCAATGTGGGCTATGCGCTGGAGGTGGCCGGCGTCGCCCGCGCCACGCGCGAGGCGCAGGTGGCCGAGGTGCTGGAGAAGGTCGGGCTTGCCGGCATGGGCGCACGCCGGCCGGGGCAATTATCGGGCGGCCAGCGTCAGCGCGTAGCGCTGGCGCGGTCGATCATCGCCAAGCCGCGGCTACTCTTGCTGGACGAACCGCTGTCGGCGCTGGACCGCAACCTCCGCCAGCAGATGCAGCTTGAACTGAAATCGCTGCAACATGCACTGGGCATCGCCTTCATCTTCGTGACTCATGATCAGGAAGAGGCGCTGACCATGTCGGACCGCATCGTGGTGATGCGGTCGGGACAAATCGAACAGATCGGCACCCCGCGCGAGATTTACCGCCACCCCAGGAACCGCTTCGTGGCCGAGTTCATCGGCGAAACCAACCTCTTCCCCGTCACCATCGACCGCGTGGAGGGGGCGGAGGCGCTGGCGCGCACCGCCGAAGGGGTGGAAATGCGCCTGCCCGGTAAGGACCGCAGGCCGGGTGAACAGGTGACGGCCATCCTTCGGCCCGCCGACTTTACCCTTGGCGGTGCGGGCATTCCCGGCCGGGTGACCCGCGCAGTCTATCTGGGGTCCGACCTCTATCTGTTCGTGCAGCCCTTGGCGGGGGGGCCGGAAATCCGCGTGATCGCCCGCGATGGCGCGGGGTTCGACGAAGGCGCTGCGGTGCATCTGGCCCACGATCCGGCCCGTGTGCATGTGCTGGAGGCGGCGTGATGGCAAACCGCCGGCAATCGGTGGCGCTGGGGATTCTTCTGGCGCCGGTCACGCTGTTCCTTGGGGTGTTCTTCCTGCTGCCCCTTGGGATCATCGCGCTGTTTTCGGTGCTGACACCCGGCCTTTACGGCGGCGTGGAATGGGCCTTCTATCACTGGAACTATGGCCGCATCTTTGGCTGGGCCGACGGGATCATCGAGATTTACGAGCCGATTTATTTGCAGATCCTGCTGCGGTCGCTGTCGTTCGCGGCGCTGACGGTGATCCTGACGCTGATCCTGTGCTATCCCGTGGCGTTCTGGGTGTCGCGCCTGTCGGAACGCTGGCGGCTGGTGTTCATGTTCCTGATCACGCTGCCATTCTTTTCCAGCCTGATCGTGCGGCTATATGCGTGGCTGCTGATCCTCAAACCCTCGGGGCTGCTGAACGCGGCCCTGCTGGCGCTGGGGATCGTCGATGTGCCGCTGGAGATTCTTTATACCCCGACGGCGGTGGTTCTGGGCATGGTCTATGTCATGGTGCCCTTCATGTTCCTGCCGCTTTACTCGGCCGTGGACAACCTTGACCGCAGCCAGATCGAAGCCAGCCTGGATCTGGGCGCTAACCGGGTGCAGACCTTTGTGAAGGTGGTGCTGCCGCAGACCCTGCCGGGCATCATGGGCGGGGCGGTGATCGTCTTCATCCCTTCGGTCGGTAATTTCGTCGTGCCAGATGTGCTGGGCGGGGCCAAGGGGCTGATGATCGGCAATCTGGTCGAGCAACAGTTCCTGTCCTCGCGCAACTGGCCCTTCGGGTCGGCGCTGTCGATGATCATCATGGCGGTGGTGCTGACCGTTCTGCTGATTTCGGTCACCCGGGCAAGAAAGGCGGGCGGCCATGCGTAACCCCATCGGCTGGGCCGGGCTGACGGCGTTTTCACTGGCCTTCTTCGCCTTCATCTATGCGCCCTTGTTCGTGATCATCGGCTATTCCTTCAACTCGAACCCGGTCAACATGATGATCTGGGAGAGTTTCACCCTTGACTGGTATACCGGCCTTCTGGGCCTGTCGGACCGCACGACAGATGTCAGCAACCGCGCGGCCTATGTCGAAAGCACCGGGCTCATGCTGGCGGCGCTGCGCACCTCGCTCACGGTGGCGCTGTTCACCACCACGATTTCGACCGTGATCGGCACCGCCACCGCCATTGCGCTGGCCCGCTATCGGTTCCGGCTGCGCGGGGTCTACAACGGGTTCCTGATGCTGCCGATGATGATGCCGGATATCGTGCTGGGCATCGGGCTGCTGATCTTCTTTGTCAGCATCGGCATGAACCTGTCGATCCTGACCATCATCATCGGCCATTGCACGTTTCTGACCTCTTACGTCTTCATCATCGTGCAGGCGCGCATGGCCGGGCTTGATCCGGCACTGGAAGAGGCGTCGGCCGATCTTGGCGCCTCGGAATGGGTGACGCTGCGCAAGGTGCTGTTGCCGCAACTGGCGCCCGGCATTCTGGGCGGCGCGCTTCTGGCCTTTGTCATCTCGATGGATGATCTGGTGATCACCTATTTCGTTTCTGGCACCGGCGACACCACCCTGCCCGTCTTCATCTTCGGCATGATCCGGCGCGGCGTGAAACCCGAGATCAACGCCATCGCCACATTGATCATCCTTGCCTCGGTGGTGATCGCCGCCCTTGGCCTGTGGCTTCGCAGCAGAAAGACAGATTGAATGACAAAACCGCGCGCGCGTGACCTTGGTTTGCCGTTTCCCGGCACCCCGGGCCCCCTGAATGCCATCACCGATGTCGCCGGTGTGGCCGTGGGTTTCTGCACCCTGACCGACCCCGCCAAGAAGATGCGCACGGGCGTCACCGCCATTCTGCCGCGCCCCGCGACAGTGCCGCAGCCGGTCTGGGCCGGGCAATATGCGCTGAACGGCAATGGCGAGATGACCGGGACGCATTGGATCAACGATGCGGGGTATTTTCTGGGGCCGATCCTGATCACCAATACCCATGGCGTGGGCGCGGCCCATCTGGGGGCCACCCGCTGGATGATCGGGCATTACGCCGATTATTTCGCCAAGGAACACGCCTGGGCGATGCCGGTGGTGGCCGAAACCTATGACGGCGTGCTGAACGACATCAACGCGCTGCATGTGCAGCCGGAACATGCCATCGCGGCACTGGAGGCGCGCAACACCGGCCCCGTCGCCGAAGGGGCAACCGGCGGCGGCAATGGCATGATCGCCTATGAGTTCAAGGGTGGCACGGGCACCGCCTCGCGCCGGATCGAACTGGGCGGGCAGGGTTACACCGTGGCGGCGCTGGTGCAGGCCAATCACGGCATAAGGCCATGGCTGACGATTCTTGGCAAACCCGTCGGCGCGCTGATGCCGGAAGATGCGCTTTACACCGGCGAGATGGGGTCGATCATCGTGGTCGTCGCCACCGATGCGCCACTCTCGGGGCTGGCGCTGCGGCAACTGGCCAAGCGGGCGGCCATCGGCATCGGGCGCGGCGGCACGCCGGGCGGCAACAATTCGGGTGACATCTTTCTGGCCTTCTCGACCGCCAACGAAGGCCCGATGCCGCAATTCGCCCCCGCCGTTTCCGCCCGGCAGGAGTTGAACATCGAGTTGCTGGACAACCTCTATCTTGCTGCCGTCCAGTCGATCGAAGAGGCGGTGGTCAATGCGATGGTCGCCGGAGAAGACACCCCTACGGTCAAGCCCGAAGGCCGGATTTGCCGCGGGCTGGACCGGCGGCGGCTGGCCGAGATCTTTGCCTGATCCCCGCCAATGCCGCGCCGGTCCGGTCGGCGCGGCCTAGTCGCCCAAGGCCACGGGGCCAAGCGCCCCCCACAGATCGCCCGGTCCGGGGTTCTCCTTCGGGCTGGTGCCGCCAAGATGGGTCATCACCCCCCAGACCGCGTTCAGCGCCGTCTGCACCGCGCCCTCGACCCAGGCGGGGGTCCAACTGATGCCATCGCCGGCAAGGAAGATGCCCCGCTGTTCCGCCGGCAGGTCGGCCTGCATGAAATGGCCATACATCCGGTGGTTATAGCGGTAATGCCCCGGCAGCGCGCCCTTGAAGGCGCCAAGGAAATTCTCGTCCGCCTCCCAGCTTACGCAGATCGGATTGCCGCGGATATGGCTGCGGATATCGACGCCCGGATAAATCCGTTCCAGCGCGGACAACGCCAGTTCCACCCGCTTTTCCGGGCCATAGGGCAGCAGTTTCAGCGCATCGGTCATCCAGGAATAAGACAGGCAGATCACCGCAGGCTTGTCCGGGCCGTTGTCGAAGAAATAGGTGCCGCGGGTGTTGCGGTCGGTCAGGGTCATCGACAACAGCGGGCGGCCATCCGGCCCGGGGTCGTTCCAGAACGGCCGGTCCACCATGACAAAGGTCTTGGCCGCCTGCATATAACGGGTGCGGTCCAGCGCCATCCACAGCTTCTGGTCAAACAGCGCCTCGTCCACCGAAACCGAAGTGGTCAGAAGATGGCTTTGGCAGGTGACCAGAACGGCGGCATAGCTGCGCGTCACGCCCCATTGATCGGTCACCGTCAGGGCGCCGCCCGCGTCCCGACTGATGCGCACCGCGCGGCCCAGCGTCGCCCCGCCATTCAGCGCGGCCAGCGTCGTGCCCTCGGGCCAATGCGCGCAAGGAGCGGGCTGACGCCAGAGCCGGTGCAGCACATTCTCGACCCCACCGACGATGAACCGCTGATGATCGTCCAGTTCCAGCAGGTTCACCCGCAGGATTTCCAGCATCGAATTCGGAAAGTCGCTGTCCCAGCCGCCGGTGCCGAAACCCACCTGACCAAACACCTCCCTGTGGCGGAAGCTGAGGTTGCGGAAGGCGGTGGAAGAGGTGACGAATTCGTAGAAGGTCCGCTCGTCCCATGCCGCGACGATCGGATCCCAGATCGCCTTGAGGCACGTCACGTCGCGGTCGCGCACGGCCTGCGTCAGGGCGGCAAAATCGGCGTGTTCCTCAAGCGCCGCACGATAGGCGGCGGCAACCTCGTGATAGATTCTCGGCAGATCGTCGAGGCTGCGGGCGAAATGCGTCTCCCCTTCAAGGTCGATCACCGTGGAGCCTGCGGCAGCGGTCAGCGGGTTGGGGAAGGGGCGGCTTTCGATGCCCAGCGCATCGACATAATGGTAAAACGCCCGCGACGAGACGGGAAAGCGCATTCCGCCCAGTTCGGCCACCACATCCTCGGTGCCTTCGAACACCTCCGACTGCAAGCGGCCGCCGAACCTGCCGGATTCGTAAATCTCGGGCCGCAACCCCATCTTCATCAACTCATGCCCGGCGATGATGCCCGCGGCCCCGGCGCCGATCACCGCCACCGCCTGCCCATGCCGGTCGGCTGGCACGGCGCCCAAGCCTGCGGGATGGGTCAGCCAGTCGTCATAGGCAAAGGGAAAATCGGGGCCAAAGGCGGTAACGGGCTTGGGGCTGCTCATCTTCGGAAGGGCTTTCTAAACGGCGCAGGATCGCGCAAATATTGACATCAGAATGCGGTTTATGGGGGCAAAAGTGAAGTTGGCACTCTGGCAGGCAAGCCCGACGAATGGCCGGATCGAGGCCGGATTTTCGGCACTTTGCACGCAGTTGCAGGCAGCGGCCACGGCGGGGGCGAAAATGCTGGTGGCGCCAGAGTTGTTCCTGCCCGGCTACAACCGCCCCGATCTGCACGCCGAACTGGCGCAGGGGCTGGACGGCGCATGGATCGCCCGGCTGCGCGGCATGGCGGCCGAGGCGGGCTGCGGCCTGTGCCTTAGCTGGGCCGAGCGGGACGGCGGGGCGGTCTATAATGCCGCCACCGCCATCGGCCCGGATGGCGCCCTTCTGGGCCATTACCGCAAGATTCAGCTTTACGGTCCGATGGAACGCGCCAGCTTTGCCCGAGGTGACAATCTTGGCCCGGTCTTCACGCTGGAAGGGCGGCGGGCGGCGATGCTGGTCTGCTATGACATCGAATTTCCCGCCCATGCCGCGGCGCTGGCGCAGGCGGGGGCCAGCCTTATCCTTGTGCCCACTGCCAATCCGGCAGGGTTCGAATATGTGCAGCGCCGTCTTGTTCCCGCCCGCGCGCATGAGAATGACGCCGTGGTCGCCTATGCCAATCTGGTCGGGGATGAGGGCGACGTGACCTTTGGCGGGCTCTCCGTCATCGCCGGCCCCGATGGCGAGCCGCTGGCCATGGCCGGCGCGCGAGGCGAGGCGCTGTTGGTGGTCGATCTGGCTGCGGCAGAGGCGGTGCCGCAGGGCCTGCGCTCCGCCCAGCGGCAGGAATACCGCCCCGCCCGCATGGGCGAAGCGGGGCCGTAACCGGCCTCAGTAACTGGCCACCGTCTGCGCCGTGGTGTCGTTCAGCTCCGCCAGATGCCCGGCAAGGGCGCTGGCAAGGATGCGCACATCCGTCAGCAGCGTTGCGAAGTGAAAGCCCTGCGCCTGCATCCGCCGGATCATCGCGGTGGAGCCGGTGTGAATCCCGGCAATCCGCCCCGCCGCCCGGGCGCGGCGGACGATGGCACCGATCGCCTCGATCACTTCGGGCGCGGTGGGGTCCAGCGTCGGCTCATGCCCCATGGACAGGCCAAGGTCAGACGGGCCGACATAGATGCCATCAATCCCCTCCACCGCAAGGATGGCGTCCAGATTCTGCACCGCCTCGCGGGTTTCGATCATCGCCAGCACCAGCACCGCGTCATTGGCCGTCTTCGCATAGCCCGGCCCGTGAACCATATTGGCCCGGGTGGGGCCAAAGGACCGTGACCCCAGCGGCGCATATCGGGTGGATTGCACAAGGCGGCGGGCATCCTCGGCGGTGTTGATCATCGGGCAGATCACCCCGGCAAACCCGGCATCAAGGCATTTCATCAAGATACCCGGCTCATTCCACGGCACGCGGGCCAGAACCGGGGCGGGCAGACCCTGCAAGACCTGACACATGGTCAGCGCCATCTGATAGTCGATCAGCCCGTGTTGCAGATCGACCGTGACCATGTCGAACCCGGCGCGACCCATGATCTCGGCAGTCACGGGCGAGGGAACGGCGCACCAGCCGTTCACGGCGGTTCCGCCTTGGGCGAAATGGCTTTTCAGATCGGTGATCGGCATGGGATGTCCTTGGCGCTGCACAGGCCAAGGATGGCGGCTGCCGGGCCGGATGACAAGGCCGCAGCCGGGTCAGCCCGCCATCGCCCGCGCCGCCAGCAGCACAGACAGAAGCGCCAGCCACAGCGCCGAACCCCGGTTCAGCCAGCGCCCCGTGCGCGACAGAACCCCGGCGCCCAGCGTGATCCACAAGAGCGAGACAGGCGGCATCACCGCCGCAAAGATCGCCAGAGCCGCGCCGGGCGCATTCAGCCCCGGCATCAGCACCAAGGCCATGACCAGTGCCTTGGGGTTCAACAGCGTCGTCAGCGCAAGGTTGCCCGCCGTTACCGCCTGCGCGCCGCCCGGTGCCGCAGGCGGCATCCGCCACAGCCGCAGCGCCAGCCATGCCACCCAAAGCGCCGCCGCCGCTGCCAGTGCCGGACGCAGCAACGGCAGTTGCGCCACGAAGGGCGCCCCCCAGATCAAAAGCGGCGCGATCACCGCCAGATAGGCCGCCAACTCAACCGGAATCAGCCGCAGCGAGGGCCACAACCCCGCCCGCGCCCCAGACAGCGCCAGCAGGGAATTGGTCGGTCCGGGGGTGATCAGCAGCGCAAGAAGCGCAAGGGCAAGGGGGGCAGCGGTCATCATGGTTTCCCGTCGGGTCGCACCGGATATCCACCCGATACGGAAAGGCGGCCTTGATCGGGATCAAGGCCGCCCAACTTCCGCAAGGAAACCGTCTTCGCGCGGCCCGTGCAAGGCCGTCATTGTCGCATCAGGCGCGGGTAAGGCCCGCCGCATTCACAATGCCCGCCAAAGCGCCACCGGCCAGCGGCGCCACGATGAACATCCACAGATCGGCCATCGCCTTGCCGCCGACAAACAGCGCCGGCCCGATCGAGCGGGCGGGGTTCACCGAAACCCCGGTCACATTGATCCCCACCAGATGGATCGCCGCCAGCGTCAGCCCGATGGCCAGCCCGGCAAAGCCTGCGGTCGAACCCGGGCCGGTCGCCCCCAGAATCACCGTCACGAACAGAAAGGTCATCACCGCTTCAAAAATCAGCGCCGAGGTCAGGGAATATTCCCCCAGATAGCCCGCACCATAACCATTCTGGCCCAACCCGTTCACCGCGATATCATAGCCCGGCGCGCCGCTGGCGATGGCATAAAGCAGACCGGCGCCGACAATGGCCCCCAGGATCTGCGCCACGACATAGCCTGCAAATTCCGCCGCCGTCATGCGCCCGGCCAACAGCACCCCCAGCGACACCGCCGGGTTCAGATGCGCCCCCGAAATCGCGCCAAGCCCATAAGCCGCCGCAACAATCGCCAGCCCGAAGGCCAGCGCGATCCCCAGCATTCCGATCTGCGCGCCCATCAGCACCGCAGCCCCGCAACCGAACAGCACAAGGATCAATGTCCCCAGGCCCTCGGCGATCAGCTTCTTTGTCATAACCCTACCCTCTTAGCTGTTCCACCTTCCCGTCTGGCGCATGGGGCCAAGGCGTGTCCGCAGGGCCGCCGCCGTTGCCATCGGGTCCGGCAAAGACTATGTGGAGGGAAGACATCTGGTCAGGGGGAATTTCCGTTGCGCGACCTCAAGCTTCCCGCCGAGCGTCACCCCGAAAAGGCGCACCGGCCCGACAACGCCCAACCGAAAAAGCCGGACTGGATTCGCGTCAAGGCGCCGACCTCGGAAGGCTACAAGCAGACCCGCGAAATCCTGAAGTCGAAAAAGCTGGTGACGGTCTGCGAAGAGGCGGGCTGCCCCAATGTCGGCGAATGCTGGAGCCAAGGTCACGCCACCATGATGATCATGGGCGAGATTTGCACCCGTGGCTGTTCCTTCTGCAACATCGCCACCGGCAAGCCCAATGCGCTGGACGCGTTCGAGCCGGGCAAGGTCGCCCATGCCGTCAGCGAGCTGGGCCTGAAACATGTCGTGGTGACAAGCGTGGACCGCGACGACCTCAAGGATGGCGGGGCCGAACATTTCGCCCAGACCATCCGCGCCATCCGCCACCGCAGCCCGGGCACCACCATTGAAATCCTGACTCCCGATTTCCTGAAATGCGCCCCCGAGGCGCTGGAACAGGTGGTCGCGGCCAAACCGGACGTGTTCAACCACAACCTTGAAACCGTGCCGGGGCTTTATCCCACCGTCCGCCCCGGCGCGCGCTATTTCCACAGCTTGCGGCTGTTGCAGCGGGTCAAGGAACTGGACCCGACCATCTTCACCAAATCCGGCATCATGGTGGGTCTGGGCGAAGACCGTCAGGGCGTGGGTCAGGTGATGGACGACATGCGGGCCGCCGATGTCGATTTCCTGACCATCGGCCAATATCTGCAACCCACGCCGAAACACCACCGGGTGGACCGTTTCGTCACCCCCGACGAATTCAAAGCCTATGAAACCTCGGCCTATGGCAAAGGCTTCCTGATGGTGTCGGCGACGCCGCTCACCCGCTCAAGCTATCACGCGGGCGAGGATTTCGCGCAGTTGCGCGCGGCGCGGCTGGCGAAACTGGGCCGGACCTGAGCAGGCCCGGCGCCCCTGCGCCGGACCGCCCCTGTGGTCACTGGTCGTTGATGTCCTTGGTCCAGATCTTCACCTGATGCTTATGCACGCCCATCGTGGCGCGCAGCGCGAACCACGCCAGCAGTGACAGCGCAGCGAAGACCACCAGAAGAATCGGCAGGCTACCGCCCAGAAGGCCAACCGCCAGCAATATCCCCGTCGCAACCGCACCGATGGCAAAGCCAAGGAAGATGAAGCCGGGCGCAAGTATCTCAAGCACGCCCAGCGCGAAACCTGCCACCAGCCAGACCCACCAGACCGTCCACATCACACACGCCCTTTCAGCATCTTGAAGGCATCGCCGAACGCCTCAAGGGCATTGGCGGGAACCAGAATGGTCTGCTTACCCTGACCGCTTGCCACCGCCTGCAAGGCTTCGACCTGTTTCAGCGCGACCTGAAACTGCGCCGCCTCAAGCCCGTTTTCCTTGATCGCCACGGCAATCACGCCGGTCGCATAGGCTTCGGCATCGGCTGTCACGCGGCGGGCCTTTGCGGCCTGCTCGGCCGAATAAAGGTCGGCATCGGCGGCCAGTTCGACCGAACGCTTCTTGCCCTCGGCCTCCATCACCTGCGCGCGGCGGGCGCGTTCGGCGTTCAGTTGCTGCAACATGGCGGCGCGGGTCTGTTCGTCAAGGTTGACGTCCAGAATCTCGGCCCGCGTCACCTCGACCCCCCAGTCATCGACCATCGCCGTGACCTGATCGCGCACCCGTTCGATCAGTTGGGCGCGGTTCGACTGTACCTGATCCAGCTCCAGCTTGCCGATTTCCGACCGCACGATCCCGGCAACCGTGGTTGCAATGGCGCCGTCCACATCGCGGATGCGGTAGACGGTCTTTTCCGGTTCGGTGATGCGGTAGAACACGCTGGTTTCCACCTTCACCAGCACGTTGTCAGCGGTGATGGCGTCCTGGCTGGCGGTGGGCAACTGGCGTTCCAGAATGGTGATCTTGTGTGCCACACGGTCAAGGAAGGGCACGGTAAAGTTGATGCCCGGCCCCAGAACCGCGCGCAGGCGGCCGAACCGCTCGACCACGAATTTCTCGGATTGCGGCACAATGCGCACCGCCTTGAAGATGGCAATGATGATCAGGATCGCCAGCGCGAGGAATACCGCGTTGCCGCCCACGAGGTCTTGAATGTTCATGTGAACCCCCTGATGAAAAATCGGGGTCGCCCCCTTGCACCAAAGCTGCACCGAACCCGCCCGCTGCGCAAGAACCTGGGCGAGAACCCGGGTGGTCGGGTTTTCCGGCCCGGCCCCTCAGCGCGCTTGATCGGCGGGGCAAGCTGTAGCACTGTGACCAACAATTTAAGGCCGTTTCCCGGCAGGCGCCCCCTTTATTTCCGAGGCCGCGATGAGTGATTATGAGCTGACAGAAGAGTATCAGAAAAAGCTGGAAAGCTTTCTCACCGATATTCCGGCCTATGGCAGCGGCAAGCTGTCGTCGATGAAACCCGGGTCCAAGACGCTGACCCCGCCCTTCACCAAGGCGCAGGCGACCGAGTTGAAGGGCGTTCTCGAAGAGCCGGCGTTTCAGCGGTATACCGGCTACACCCACCGCGGCCTGCTGGAGAAATGGTCCGATCCGGGCAACCGCACCACCACCTGCAACGAATTCTGCACCAAATGCGCCAATGCCATGGGCTATGTCGCCGAGGACAAGAATGATGGCGTGGGCCGGTTCGACATCGCCGATTACCTGACGCGCATGGGCAAGGGCCATTGCTGGGTGCGCGCCGATGCCGGGCAGACGCCGGAATATGGCGACATCTTCCGCGTCTTCGCGCCGTCGCCGGACCAGAACGGCGTGGCGACCAACCACATGGGGGTGGCGCTCTATTTCAAGGAAGGTTCGCTTTACACGGTGGAATCGGGTCAGGGCGGCCCCTCGACCGGCTTTGACGCGATCGAACGCAAGGTGCGCGGCTGGCCGGTGCCCGGAATTCAGGGCTGGGTCAGTATGCGCGCGCTGCTCGCCACCGGCAAACGGGTGGAATACTGGCAAGGCGGCTGGTGGGATGTGAAGATCGGCAAGACCGAACAATGGTATTACTACTTCGGCGCCGATGGCCGGGTGCTTTGCACTTCGGAAAAACCCACGATCTTGTCGGCCCCGCCGGTGGACGGCCCGATGGTGACCAAGGGCGTCTGCACCAAGAAACCGCGCGCCTACAATACGTTGCAACTGGTCTGGTATAGCCGCAACGCGCTGGACGTGAACGAAGAGCTGCAATTGGGCATCGAGGAATCCAAGAAGCGCAAGTTCGTCATGGTGGGCAAGACGGCATCGGGGGCCAAGATCACCGCCACGCGGATGATGATCACCGGGCTGCTCTGACGCGCCCCTTGCATTCAGGGGGGTTCAGGCGTATATGGCCTGCAACAGCGGTTTCAGGGTCCAAACCTGAAGCTACCGAATGTCACGGCGGGCCGCTGGCCCGCTTTTTTGTTTCTGGAACCCCCATGTCCGACCTGATCGCCAAGACCGCCATCGACCGCCGCCTTGCGGACCTCGTCGGCCCCGTCATCGAGGGGCTGGGGTTCGAGCTGGTGCGCATCCGTCTGATGGGCGGCAAGACCCGGATTCTGCAGATCATGGCCGACCGCCCCGAAGGCGGCATCGGCGTGGATGAATGCGGCGACATTTCCACCGCGGTTTCCGCCGTGCTGGACGTGGAAGACCCGCTGGAAGACAATTATATCCTTGAAGTCTCCTCGCCCGGCATCGACCGGCCGCTGACCCGGCTGAAGGATTTCGAGGTCTGGAAAGGCTGGGAAGCCCGGATCGAGACCACCGAACTGATCGACGGTCGCCGCCGCTTCAAGGGCGGGCTGATGGGGGTCGAGGGCGACGAAGTGCTGATCGAGTTGGACGAGGGCGCCGAGCAGGTGACCATCGGCCTGAAATTCGACTGGCTTTCGGATGCCAAGCTGATCCTGACGGACGAGCTGATCGCCGAGATGCTGCGGCAGAAGAAGACCCATGAACCCGCCGAGGGCGAGTTCGACGAGATCGAAGAAACCGACGGGGAGGACGAAGAGCCCCCCGAAGCAACCAAACACTAAGCCTGGGAGCGACCGATGGCGATTACCTCTGCCAACCAGCTTGAACTTCTGCAAACCGCCGAGGCGGTTGCGCGCGAGAAGATGATCGACCCCGAACTGGTGATCCAGGCGATGGAAGACAGCCTCGCCCGGGCTGCCAAGTCGCGCTATGGCGCCGAAATGGACATCCGGGTGAAGATCGACCGCAAGACCGGCCGCGCCACCTTTGCCCGCATCCGCACCGTGGTTGAAGATGAGGCGCTGGAGAATCACCACGCCCAATTGACGGTGAAACAGGCCAAATCCTATCTCGCCGACCCGCAGATCGGCGACGAGGTGGTGGACGAGGTTCCCCCGGTCGATCTGGGCCGCATCGCCGCGCAATCGGCCAAGCAGGTGATTCTGCAGAAGGTCCGCGAAGCCGAGCGTGACCGCCAGTATGAAGAATTCCGCGACCGCAAGGGCCAGATCATCAACGGTCAGGTCAAGCGCGAGGAATACGGCAATATCATCGTGGACATCGGCCGCGGTGAAGCCATCCTGCGCCGCAACGAAAAGATCGGCCGCGAAGCCTATCGCCCCGGCGACCGCATCCGTTGCTACATCAAGGATGTCCGGCGTGAGCCGCGCGGCCCGCAGGTGTTCCTGTCGCGGACCGACCCGCAGTTCATGGCCGAGCTGTTCAAGATGGAAGTGCCCGAGATCTATGACGGCATCATCGAGATCAAGGCCGTCGCCCGCGACCCGGGTTCGCGCGCCAAGATTGCTGTGATCAGCTATGACAACTCGATCGACCCGGTTGGCGCCTGCGTCGGTATGCGCGGCAGCCGTGTGCAGGCCGTGGTGAACGAGCTTCAGGGCGAAAAGATCGACATCATTCCGTGGAACGGCGATCAGGCCACCTTCCTTGTGAACGCGCTGCAACCGGCCGAGGTTTCCAAGGTCGTGTTCGACGAAGAGGCCGGCAAGATCGAGGTCGTGGTGCCGGATGAACAGCTTTCGCTGGCCATCGGCCGCCGCGGCCAGAACGTGCGTCTGGCCAGCCAGTTGACCGGCATGGATATCGACATCATGACCGAGGCCGAGGAATCGGCCCGCCGTCAGGCCGAGTTCGCCGAGCGCACCAAGCTCTTCATGGACACGCTGGATGTCGATGAGATGATGGCGCAGCTTCTGGTCGCCGAAGGCTTCACCAACCTTGAGGAAGTCGCCTATGTCGAGCAGGACGAGCTTTTGTCCATCGACGGCTTCGACGAGGGCACGGCGGATGAATTGCAAGCCCGCGCAAGGGATTACCTTGAAGAGCAGGCCCGCAAGGCACTGGAAAACGCCCGCGCCCTGGGTCTGGACGAAAGCCTGATGAACTTTGAGGGCCTGACGCCGCAGATGCTGGAAGTGCTGGCCAAGGACGGCATCAAGACGCTGGAAGACTTCGCCACCTGCGCCGACTGGGAGCTGGCCGGCGGCTGGACCACCGAGAACGGCCAACGCAAGAAGGACGAGGGCCTGCTTGAAAAGTTCGAGATGTCGCTGGAAGAGGCGCAGACCCTGATCATGACCGCCCGCGTCATGCTGGGCTGGGTTGATCCGACCGAAGCCGAAGTGGCCGAGGATGACGCCGAAGACGAGGAGGCCGGGGCCTGATCGGCCTCGGGTAAGCCCGTGACACGCGGCGGCCGGGACAAGGACCACGACGACCCCGAGCGCAAATGCATCGTCTCGGGCGAAAGCCAGCCCCGTGCGGGGCTGGTGCGGTTCTGCATCGGCCCGGATGGAACCATCGTGCCGGACCTGTTGAACCGCCTGCCGGGGCGCGGCATCTATGTCAGCGCTGACCGCGCGATGATCGACAAGGCTGCGGCCAAGGGCCTGTTCGCCCGCGCCGCGCGCCAGCCGGTGAAGCTGCCCGAAGGTCTGGGCGCCGGTGGTCTGTCGGCCATGGTCGAGGGGCTTCTGGCGCGGCGGGTGGTCGATCTGATCTCGCTCGCCCGCAAGGCGGGTGATGCGGTGACCGGGTTCGAGAAGGTCAAGGACTGGCTGGTGAAGAACCGCGCAAGGGTGCTGGTTCAGGCCAGCGACGGCTCGGAACGCGGCAAGGAAAAGCTGCACGCACCCGACGGACGCAACAGTTTTATCGGCTGTCTGACCGCCGGGGAATTGGGTTTGGCATTCGGGCGCGAACGTGCGATACACGCCGCGCTTGCGGCTGGTGGACTCACGACGCGTGTTGTAGAGGAAGCGGCAAGGCTGGCTGGGGTGCGTGGGCAAACCGGGCAGCAGGATGGCGGCGAGACCGCCTTGAAGGATACGTAGGACGCATGAGCGATACAGACGGCAAAAAACCCCTCGGCCTGGGTGGCGCACCGCGTTCCGGTCAGGTGAAGCAAAGCTTCTCCCATGGCCGGACACATGCTGTCGTGGTCGAGACCAAGCGCAAGCGCGTGGTCGTGCCGGCAGCACCCGCCAAGGGTGGGGCCGCAGGGGCGTCGGGCAGCAACGCGCATCTGGGTGACCCGTCCAAGCGGCCCGCAGGCATCTCGGACGCCGAGATGGAGCGCCGCCTCGCGGCGTTGCGTCAGGCCAAGGCCCGCGAGCAGGAAGACAACGCCCGCCGCGCCGAGGAAGAGCGTCAGCGCGAGGAAGAGCGCCAGCGCCGCCGCGAAGAGATCGAGGCGAAGGAACGCGAAGAGCGTGCCCGCGAAGCCGCTATTCGTGCCAAGGCCGAAGAGGAAGAGCGCGCCCGTCAGGAAGCTGCCGCCGAGGCGGTGGCCAAGGCCGCCGCACGCAAGGCCGACATTCTGGGCACCCAGCGCCGCCAGCCGGCTGCGCCTGCGCCGGAACCGGCCGCCGAAGAAAAGCCCGCCGAGCGGGGCGCCAGCCGCCCGCGCCCCGGCGCCAACGCCGCGGCCCCCGCCGCGACGGATGCCGACCGCGGCCCCGCCAGCGCCAAGCCCGGCCTTGCCCCGCGCAAGACCGACCGCGAGCGCGAAGAGCGTGACCGTGGCAACAAGACCAAGGGCGACGAAGGCCGCCGCGCCGGCAAGCTGACCCTGTCGGATGCCGTCTCGGACGAGGGCGGCCGTCAGCGCAGCCTTGCCGCGATGAAGCGCAAGCAGGAAAAGGCACGGCAAAAGGCCATGGGCTTCAACAAGCCCGAAAAGCAGGCCCGCGACGTGCAACTGCCGGAAACCATCGTTGTCAGCGAACTTGCCAACCGGATGGCCGAACGCGCCGCCGATGTGGTCAAGAGCCTGATGAAGATGGGCATGATGGTCACGATGAACCAGGCCATCGACGCCGATACCGCCGAACTGGTGATCGAGGAATTCGGCCACCGCGCCGTGCGCGTGTCGGATGCCGACGTGGAACAGGTGATCGACACGGTCAAGGACCGCGACGAAGACCTGCAACCGCGCCCGCCGATCGTCACGATCATGGGCCACGTTGACCACGGCAAGACCTCGCTTCTGGATGCGATCCGTCATGCCAATGTCGTGTCGGGCGAAGCCGGTGGCATCACCCAGCATATCGGCGCCTATCAGGTGAAGACGCCCAGCGGGGCCCTCGTGTCGTTCCTCGACACGCCCGGCCACGCCGCCTTTACCTCTATGCGGGCCCGCGGCGCGCAGGTGACGGATATCGTGGTGCTGGTGGTGGCGGCGGATGATGCCGTCATGCCGCAGACCATCGAAGCCATCAACCACGCCAAGGCCGCCAAGGTGCCGCTGATCGTGGCCATCAACAAGATGGACAAGCACGGCGCCGATGCGACCAAGGTGCGCACCGATCTGTTGCAGCACGAAATCGTCGTCGAGGCGATGTCGGGCGACGTGCAGGACGTCGAGGTTTCGGCCAAGACCGGCAAGGGTCTGGACAATCTGCTGGAAGCCATCGCGCTGCAGGCGGAAATTCTGGAACTGCGCGCCAACCCGGCCCGCGCGGCACAGGGTGCGGTCATCGAGGCCAAGCTGGACGTGGGCCGCGGCCCGGTTGCGACGGTTCTGGTGCAGAACGGCACGCTGCGCAAAGGCGACATTTTTGTCGTCGGCGAACAGTGGGGCAAGGTGCGCGCCCTGATCAACGACAAGGGCGAAACTGTGCTGGAGGCTGGTCCCTCGGTTCCGGTTGAGGTGCTGGGCCTGTCGGGCACGCCTTCGGCGGGCGATACGCTGAACGTGGTCGAAACCGAAGCGCAGGCGCGTGAAATCGCCGACTACCGCGAGAAAGCCGCCAAGGACAAACGCGCTGCCGCCGGGGCCGCGACCACGCTGGAACAGCTCATGGCCAAGGCCAAGGCGGACCAGTCGGTTTCGGAACTGCCGGTGCTGCTCAAGGCCGACGTTCAGGGTTCGGCCGAAGCGATCGTGCAGGCGCTGGAGAAGATCGGCAACGACGAGGTGCGCGTGCGCGTGCTGCATTACGGCGTCGGCGCGATCACCGATTCGGATGTGGGTCTGGCCGAAGCCAGCAATGCACCGATCATCGGCTTCAACGTGCGGGCCAATGCGACGGCGCGCAACTCGGCCCAGCAAAAGGGTGTCGAGCTGCGGTATTACTCGATCATCTACGACCTGCTCGACGATATCAAACAGGCGGCCTCGGGCCTGTTGAAGAACGAAGTGCGCGAGCATTTCATCGGCTATGCGCAGATCAAGGAGGTCTTCAAGATCACCGGCGTCGGCAATGTGGCGGGTTGCCTTGTAACCGAAGGCGTTGCACGCCGCTCGGCCGGGGTGCGTCTGCTGCGCGACAACGTGGTGATCCACGAAGGCACGCTGAAGACCCTGAAGCGCTACAAGGACGAGGTGAAGGAAGTCATCTCGGGTCAGGAATGCGGCATGGCGTTCGAGCGTTACGAAGATGTCCGCGAAGGCGATGTCATCGAAATCTTCGAGCGCGAAGAGGTCAAGCGCAAGCTGGCCTGATACAGGCTGGCCTGACGCCAGAACAAAGGAAAAGGCCGGGGCGCGTGATGCTGCCCCGGCCTTTTTCATTGCGGCTTTGCGATCTCAGGATGCGCGCACCACCGGCACCGGGCGCCCGACAAAGGTCTTGTCATCGACCTTCACCGCAATCCGGCCATCGGCCAATTGGGCGACCATCAGCCCCTGCACCGAAACGCAACTTCCAACAGAAATCGTCCGCAGCATCCGCTCTCTCCCCCAAGAAAAGCTGTCTGCTTATTTGTAACGCGGAAATTGCGGCTGAACATAGTTTTTGTGTCAGTTTTGAAAAAACCGAACAGGAAATCGCGGCCCGTCAGAGCCAATCCCGCAGGATCGGGATCAGCGGCAGGTCGGCAGGCGGCATCGGGTAATCGCGCAGCGCCTGCGGACGCACCCAGGCCAGCCGCTGCCCCTCACGCCCTTGGGCGATTCCCTCCCAGCGGCGGCAGGCGAAGAGCGGCATCAGCAGGTGAAAGTCGTCATAGCTGTGGCTGGCGAAGGTCAGCGGCGCGAGGCAGGACTTCCAGGTGTCGATGCCCAGCTCCTCTTTCAGCTCCCGAATCAGGGCGGCTTCGGGGGTTTCGCCGGGTTCCACCTTGCCGCCCGGGAATTCCCACAGACCGGCGAGCGACTTGCCCTCCGGGCGTTGGGCCAAAAGCACGCGGCCTTCGGCATCAATCAGGGCGACGGCGGTGACGAGAAGAACTTTCATGGGTCGGCTCCTGTCGGAACGCCCGGGGGCCAGCCCCCGGACCCCCGGAGTATTTCAAAAGGTGCAAATGCGCAGGATCAGGAGCGATAGTCGGCGTTGATCTCGATGTAACGGTTGGTCAGATCGCAGGTCCAGACCGAGCGTTTCGCCTTGCCCAGCCCCAGATCGACACCGATGACAAGTTCGGATTGCCGCATATAGGCCGCGCCATCCTCTTCCCGGTAGGCCGGATTGCGCCAGCCGTTGCGCGCCACAAGGATATCGCCGAAGCGGATCGACAGCCGGTCACGGTCGGCTTCGGCGCCGGATTTACCGACGGCGGCCACGATGCGGCCCCAGTTCGGATCTTCGCCGGCGATGGCGGTTTTCACCAGCGGCGAATTGGCGACCGACAAGGCAACCCGCTGGGCATCCTCGGGCGAGGCGGCGCCGGTCACCCGGACTTCGACGAATTTCGTCGCGCCCTCCCCATCGCGGATCACCTGATGCGCCAAGCTCATCATCACGCCGCGCAGGGCAGTTTCAAAAACCTTGGCGGTGGCCCCCCTCACCTCAGCGGCGGCGGATTGGCCGGTGGCGGCCACCAGAAGCGTGTCCGAAGTGGAGGTGTCGCTGTCCACGGTGATGGAATTGAACGTCTCACCGACATTGCGCGAGACGATCTTTTGCAGCGCGGCGGCGGGAATTTTGGCATCGGTGAAGATGTAGACCAGCATGGTCGCCATATCCGGCGCGATCATGCCCGAGCCTTTGGCGATGCCGGAAATGTGGATCGTGCCGCCCTCACCCTCGACCGTCGCGGCGGCGCCCTTGGGGAAGGTGTCGGTGGTCATGATGGCATGGGCCGCCATCTCGATGGCATCTTCGGTCAGTGCGGCGGTCAGTGCGGGAATGACGGCAGTGATCTTTTCATAGGGCAGCGGTTCGCCGATCACCCCGGTCGAAGAGGAGAAGACCCGGCTGGCGGGCAGGCCAAGGGCGGCGGCCACACCGCCTGTGACCTCTGCCACAGCCTTGTCGCCCACCGCGCCGGTGAAGGCGTTGGAATTGCCCGAGTTCACCACGATGGCGGCCCCGGCCCCGGCGGGAACCTTGGCCGCCAGCTTGGTCTGGCAATCGCGGACGCAGCCCGAACGGGTGGAGGACCGGGTGAAGGCCCCGGCGATCACCGTGCCGGGTGCAAGGCGGACCAGCATCACATCCTTGCGGTTGAGATACTTGACCCCCGCCTCGGCGGCGGCGAATTCGGCCCCGGCGATACGAGGAAGGGCGGGAAAGCTGGCCGGGGCAAGCGGAGAGACTGGCTTGGCGGCCTTCTTCACCGCCTCGACCACCTCTTCCACCACCGCGCCGACGGCGGCCGTCCCATCAGACGCCAGCTTTTCAAGCTGTTTCTTCAGGGACTTGGCCTTGGCCTTCCATTCCTTCTTGTCCATCTCCGTCGCCTCCCGCGCGCGGTTACTTGTCGAGCAGAGTAAGGTCACCCAGCAGCGCCGGGTCAATCCCCTCGCCGGGCTTTTCGATCTTGGCGGCGGCGGTCAGTTCGGCGATTTTCGCCTCGACTGCCTTCTGTTCGATCTCGGCGGCAAGTTCGTCGCGCAGCTCGTCAAGAGTGGGGACGGCGGCGATGCGGGTTTCCTTCACAAGGATCAGGTGCCAGCCGAAATCGGTCTTGATCGGACCCGAGACCTTGCCGACTTCGGCAGCCACAACGGCATCCTCGAAGGGCTTCACCATCATGCCAAGCCCGAACCAGCCCAGATCGCCGCCATTGGCGCCCGAGCCGGTGTCGGTCGAATTGGCCTTGGCCAGTTCGGCGAAATCGGCGCCGCCTTCGAGTTGGGTTTTCAACTCGTTGGCCTTCTCTTCGCTGTCCACAAGGATATGGGCGGCAGAGTATTCGGTCTGCGGCGCGGCATCCTTGAAGCGGGCATCATAGGCCGCCTGCAATGCCTCATCCGTCACCGCACCGGCCACCACGCCCTGCAGCGCCACGCCCGAGATGTAGCCGCGACGCTCATTCTCAAGCTGGAGGAGGTCGCGCTTGGTCAGGCCGGCTTCGGCGGATTGCTGCAACACTGTCTGCTGCACCAACTGGTCGAGAATGCCCTTGAACAACACATCGGCGGGCAGGGACTTGTATTGTTCCGGCAGGCTATCGCGGGCGGCAATCATGTGGCCCAGCGTGATCGGGGTGCCGTTCACCACGGCAACGACGGTGGCCGCCGTCGGCGCCTCTTCGGCCGCGACCGGCAGGGCCAGGCCCAGGGCCAGCACCGCCCCGGCCAGGAATTGCATCGCTTTCGCCATCTCACACTCTCCTGATGCTGCTGCGACCCGGCGCAGCGTTGACTATGGCGGGGCTTCCCCTTACATCGCACAGGTCGCGTGCGACGGGCCGCCCGGCCTTGAGAGCCCTTCTAGGGAAGGCCGAAGGGGCGGGCAAGGCCAGAGCCACACACGATCACGTCACGGATTGGCCAGTCGGAGAAAACATGCTGGGTCTAGGTGCGCTCGCGCGGAAGGTTTTCGGCACGCCGAATGACCGCAAGGTAAAGTCCATTCGGCCGCTGGTGGCGAAGATCAACGCGCTTGAGCCGGAATTCGCTGCGCTGACCGATGAGGGGATCATCGCCAAGACGCGCGAATTCCAGAAGCGGGTTCAGGACGGCGGCGAGGATCTGGATGCGATCCTGCCGGAAGCCTTTGCCAACTGCCGTGAGGCGGCGAAGCGCGCGCTGGGTCTGCGGGCCTTTGACACGCAGCTGAAGGGTGGCATCTTCCTGCATCAGGGCAATATCGCCGAAATGCGCACCGGCGAGGGCAAGACCCTTGTCGCCACCTTCCCGGCCTATCTGAACGCACTGACCGGCAAGGGCGTGCATGTCGTGACGGTCAACGACTATCTGGCCAAGCGCGACGCGGAATGGATGGGCAAGGTCTATGCCCAACTGGGTCTGACGACCGGCGTGGTTTACCCCTATCAGCAGGACGCCGAAAAGCGGGATGCCTACCGCGCCGACATCACCTATGCCACCAACAACGAATTGGGCTTCGATTATCTGCGCGACAACATGAAGGGCAGCATCGAAGAGATGGCCCAGCGCGGGCACAACTTTGCCATCGTGGACGAAGTGGACTCGATTCTGGTGGACGAGGCGCGCACCCCGCTGATCATCTCGGGGCCGAGCCAGGACCGTAGCGAGCTTTACCAGAAGGTCGATCTGCTGATCCCCTCGCTGACCGATGCGCATTACAAGGTGGACGAGAAAACCCGCAACGTCACCTATACCGACGACGGCAACGAGTTCATCGAAAAGCTGTTGCACGAGGCCGGCCTCTTGCCGCCCGGGCAGAGCCTCTATGAACCGGAAAGCTCCACCCTTGTTCACCATGTCACGCAGGCGCTGCGGGCGCATACGCTGTTCCACCGCGATCAGCAGTATATCGTGCGCGACGGCGAGGTGATGCTGATCGACGAATTCACCGGCCGCATGATGCGCGGCCGCCGCCTGTCCGAAGGTCTGCATCAGGCCATCGAAGCCAAGGAACATGTGGCGATCCAGCCCGAGAACGTCACGCTGGCCAGCGTCACCTTCCAGAACTACTTCCGGCTTTATGACAAGCTGGGCGGCATGACCGGCACGGCGGCGACCGAAGCCGACGAGTTCATGGAAATCTACAAGCTGGGCGTGGTCGAAGTGCCCACCAACCGCCCGGTGCAGCGCAAGGACGAACACGACGCCGTCTATCGCACTGCGCGCGAAAAGTATGAAGGCATCGTCAAGACCATCAAAGAGGCGAATGCCAAGGGGCAGCCGATCCTTGTCGGCACCACCTCGATCGAGAAATCCGAATTCCTGTCGGAGATGCTCAAGAAAGAAGGCGTGCCGCATAACGTCCTCAACGCCCGCCAGCACGAGCAAGAGGCGCAGATCGTCGCCGATGCGGGCAAATTCGGCGCGGTGACCATCGCCACCAACATGGCCGGTCGCGGCACCGACATCCAGCTTGGCGGGAATGTGGAGCTGAAGGTGATGCAGGCCATCGCCGCCGACCCCCACCTGCACCCCGACGAGGTGCGCGCCCGGATCGAAGCCGAACATGCCGACGAAAAGGCCCGCGTGCTTGAAGCGGGCGGTCTCTTTGTGCTGGGCACCGAACGTCACGAAAGCCGCCGGATCGACAACCAGCTTCGCGGCCGCTCGGGCCGTCAGGGCGACCCGGGGCGCTCGGCCTTCTTCCTGTCGCTGGAAGATGACCTGATGCGGATTTTCGGCAGCGAGCGTCTGGACAAGGTTCTGTCCTCGCTGGGGATGAAGGAAGGCGAGGCCATCGTTCACCCTTGGGTCAACAAATCGCTTGAACGGGCGCAGGCCAAGGTTGAAGGCCGCAACTTCGACATCCGCAAGCAGCTTCTGAAATTCGACGACGTGATGAACGACCAGCGCAAGGCGATCTTCGGCCAGCGCATGGAAATTATGGAAAGCGACGAGCTGGCCGAAATCGCGCAGGACATGCGCCACGCGGTGGTCGATGACGTGGTGGACGAATACCTGCCGCCCAAGACCTATCCCGACGCCTGGAACACCGAGGGTCTGCGTGACGCGCTGCGCGACAAGCTGAACCTCGATCTGCCGGTGGTCGATTGGGCCGCCGAAGAGGGTGTGGACCAAGACGCTCTGCGCCGGCGGGTAACCGAAGCTTCGGATGCCATGATGGCCGAGAAAGAGGCGATCTTTGGCCATGACACCATGCGCCAGATCGAAAAGCAGATCCTGCTGCAAACCATCGACGGCAAATGGCGCGAACATCTGTTGCGGCTGGAGCATCTGCGCTCGGTCGTGGGCTTCCGCGGCTATGCCCAGCGCGATCCTCTGAGCGAATACAAGACCGAAGCCTTCACCCTGTTCGAACATATGCTCGATTCGCTGCGGCAGGACGTGACGCAGAAGCTGTCGATGATCCGCCCGATCAGCGCAGAAGAGCAGGCCGCGATGATGGCACAGTTCCAGGCGCAGCAAGCCGCCGCCGAAGAGGCGCGGCAGCAGCCCGCCGCGGCGCCCCGGATTGTTGCCGCCCCGGCAACAGCACCCGCACAGGTTTCGGCGCAGGCCCGCGTGCCGGTTCTGGCCGGCTTCGATGAGGCCGACCCGGCAACCTGGGGCAATCCTTCGCGCAATGACCCCTGCCCCTGCGGTTCGGGCGAGAAGTTCAAGCATTGCCACGGCAAACTGGCATGACCTGACGGGGCGGCTTCGGCCGCCCCGCCTTGCTTTTGCCGCCGGCGCTGGAAACATTCCCCGCTTTTGCCACGCCGCCGCCGCGTTTGACCGCCATCTTCGGCCTGTCAAATCGCCTGATGGGGGCAAAAATGGACTTGAAACGCAGAATCGCAGGCGTTGCCGCCGTGGCGGCAATCGCACTTGGCGCCGGGCATCTGGTGCAAAGCCGCTCGGCGGGCAAGGCCCCGGCAGAGCGCCCCGCCGCCGAGTTGCGGGAAAAGCCCAAGGCGGTGCAGACCGTCGCCGCCGGACCCGAGGCCACCGCCCCGGCGCCTGCCCCGACCCCCGATCCCGCCCTGGCCGCAATCACCCCTGCGGTGCCGGTTGCACCACCAGCGCCCGCGCCGGTCGAGACCGCGCCGGTTCTGGCCGAGGCGCCTGCGGCCCTGCCCGATTGCACCGCCACGCTTGACCTTGTGCCGGAACCCCGGGCGATGATCGGCGTCACCCTTCTGGCCCGCTGCCACGAGAATGAGCGGGTGATCCTGCAACATGCCGGTTTGGCCGTCACCGCGATGACCACCGCTTCGGGCGCGCTTTTCACCGGCCTGCCGGGCCTTGAGACCGAGGCAAAGGTGACCGCCGTTTTCGTTGACGGTAGCCGGGTTGAGGCACAGGTGAGCCTGCCCGATCTGGCCGCACTGCGCCGGTTTGGCGTGCAGTGGCAGGGTGACGACGCTTTTCAGCTTCACGCCTTCGAAGGCGGGGCCGCCTATGGCCAGCCGGGCGATTTGTCGGCGGCCAACCCGCGCACCCCGTCCGAGGCGCTGAAAGCCGGCCAAGGCTACATCACCCTCTTGGGCGATCCGGCGGCACCGGCGCCGCTTCTGGCCGAAATCTATACCTTCCCCGCCGATCCTGCCGCCAAGGCCGATGTCGTGGTCGAGGCGGGGGTCAGCAAAGCCACCTGCGGCCGCGAAATTCTGGGCGAAACGCTGGCCTCGCTGGGCGGCAAGGCCACGGTGACCGAGTTGACGCTGGCGATGCCGGAATGTGACGCCGTGGGCGACTATCTGGTGTTGAAGAATCTTGCCCCCCAGATGAATATCGCCGCCGCGAACTAGAGGTCGGGCGGGCGTTTGATGAAAGCCATTGCAAGACGCGCGGCAGGCTTTGCCGCGCTTCTTTTTATCTTTGCCGGGCCGGCGGTGGCGCAGGATGTCACCCTGACATCGCGCGACGGTGCGCTGGCCATCTCGGGCAGGCTGCAGGGCTTTGACGGCGAGTTCTACCGCGTGGACAGCGCCTATGGCCCGCTGACGGTGGACGCCGCCGGGGTGATCTGCGACGGGCCGGCCTGCCCCGATCTGACCGCGCCGAAATCGGTGATCCGCATTGTCGGCGCCGCCGATCCGGGGCGCCAGATGCTGCCGCCGCTGATCGCCGCCTTTTCGCGGGCGCAGGGGCTGATCCTGACCCCAGCGAGAAGGCCCGAGGATGCCACCGTGCTGGTTGATCCCGCCACCGGCAAGATCCTTGCCGAATTCAGCTTTCGCCCCCTGCCCCCGTCCGAGGCCCGTTCGGAAATTCTGGCGGGCCGTGCAGAGCTGATGTTCGCCGCCGCGACCGAGCCCGATTTCGGCAGCCGTGCCGTGGCGCTGGATGCGCTGATACCGATCATGGCGCCCGACAATCCGACGCCCGGCATTTCCACCCCCGACCTTGCCCGCGCGCTGGCCGGAGAGGTGGCAAACTGGGCCGAGGTGGGCGGCCCCGACATGCCCCTGGTTCTGCATGGCCTGATCGCCGACAGTGACCTTTCCGCAGCCCTTGCCGCCCGGTTGGGCCGTGAAAGTGCAGCGACCGTCACCCACCGCGACCTTGCCAGCCTGGCGGAAGCCGTGGCGCGCGACCCATGGGCGCTGGCCGTCACCGGCCGGGCCAGCGCGGGGCCCGCCAAGCCGCTGCCGCTGTCGGACAGTTGCGGCTTTCCCCTGCTGCCCGACCCGCTGGCGGTCAAGGCTGAGGATTACCCGCTGACCCTGCCGGTCTATCTGCTGACACCACGCCGCCGCCTGCCACTGGTGGCACGCGAGTTTCTTGAGTTTCTGGCCACGCCGCAGGCGCAGGTCGCGGTGGCCGAGGGCGGCTATATCGACCGCGGCCCGGCCCGCGAACCGCTGACCCGCGACGGGCTGCGCCTGATCAACGCCATTCAAGGCGCGGGCGACGAAACCACGCTGGACGACCTCAAACGGCTGGTGAACCTGATGGACGGGGCCGAGCGGTTGTCCTTCACCTTCCGCTTTCAGGATGGATCAACCGAGCTGGACCGCCATTCGCAACAGAACCTCGCCGATCTGGCCCGGTTGCTGGAAGCTGGGCAATTCCGCGACGAAACGCTGATCCTCGCCGGTTTCTCGGATGGGTCAGGGGTGGCGGCGGCCAATCTCGACCTGTCGCGGGACCGGGCACTGCGCGTGCTGCTGGCGCTGAATGCCGCAGCGCCCGGCCTGACCGAAGCGCAACTGCCCCGGATCGAAGCCTTTGGCGAGGCGCTGCCGATGGCCTGCGACGAAACCGCCGCCGGGCGGCGGCTGAACCGGCGGGTGGAGTTGTGGCTGAAACCAGCCTTCGTCAAAGATACCCCTCGGACCGGAAACTAAGCTCACGGCTTTTGCCGATGATCAGATGGTCATGCAGGGTGATGCCCAGCACCTGCGCCGCCTCCTGCACCTGCATCGTCATCGAAATATCGGCCTCCGAAGGCGTCGGATCGCCCGAAGGATGGTTATGCACAAGGATCAGCGCGCTGGCGTTCAGTTCCAGCGCCCGCTTGACCACCTCACGCGGGTAGACCGGCACATGATCAACCGTGCCGCGCGCCTGCTCCTCATCCGCGATCAGAACATTCTTGCGGTCAAGAAAGAGGATGCGGAACTGCTCGGTCTCGCGGTGGGCCATGGCGGTATGGCAATAGTCCAGAAGCGCATTCCAGGACGACAGCACCGGCCGGTTCATCACCCGGGCCCGCATCATCCGCTGCGCTGCCGCCTCGACGATCTTCAGTTCCAGCACCACCGCCTCCCCCACGCCCTTGACGGCCATGAGACGGGCGGGGGGCGCCGTGACCACGCGGTTGAAATCACCGAACGTGTCGAGCAGCAGCCGCGCCAGCGGTTTCACATCCTGTCGGGCAATCGCCCGGAACAGCACCAGCTCCAGCATCTCGTAATCCGGCATCGCCGCTGCCCCGCCGTCCATGAAGCGGCTGCGCAGGCGTTTGCGGTGATCGAGGATATAGGAGGGGAGCTTGCCAGGGAGGGCGCTGGCGACCGCCTCATCCTCATCCCCCGGCGGGGGGAAGAGGGGGAGGGCCTGTTCGTGGAAACCGGGATTCGCCATGCCCCTAGTCTGGCGCGGCATTGGTGAAGGAAGGGTTAACGTCGGGTGAAGTCAGGATGGGCAATATTGCCCATCCTACGCGCCCTTCATCCCGTCCCAGAAGCCCTTGACCTTGGAAAAGAAGCTCGTCCCCTCGGGGTGGTTCTCTTCCGACAGGGCCTCGAACTCGCGCAGCAATTCACGCTGGCGGGCGGTCAGGTTCACCGGGGTTTCCACCGCCAACTCGATCATCATGTCGCCCACGCCGCCGCCGCGCAGGGCAGGCATCCCCTTGGCGCGCAGGCGCATCTGCTTGCCGGTCTGGCTGCCCGCGGGCACCTTCACTCGGCTGGCACCGCCGTCGATGGTGGGCACCTCGACCTCGCCGCCCAGCGCCGCCGCGGTAAAGCTAATCGGCACGCGGCAGAACAGGTTGATACCGTCGCGTTGGAACAGCGCGTGGTCCCTGACCTCGATGAAGATGTAAAGATCGCCCGTCGGCCCGCCGCGCAGGCCCGCCTCACCCTCACCGGCCAGCCGGATGCGGGTGCCGGTTTCCACCCCGGCCGGGATGTTGACCGACAGCGAACGCTCTTTCTCGACCCGGCCGTGACCGGCGCAGACCTTGCAGGGGTTCTTGACGATCTGACCGGCGCCGTTGCAGGTCGGACAGGTCCGCTCGACCGTGAAAAAGCCCTGCTGCGCCCGCACCTTGCCCATGCCCGAACAGGTCGGGCAGGTCACCGGCTCGGCTCCGCCCTCGGCCCCCGTGCCGCGGCAGGTGTCGCAGGCGACCGAGGTCGGGACCGAGATCGTCTTCTGGACGCCCTTGTAAGCCTCTTCCAGCGAAACCCGCAGGTTATAGCGCAGGTCCGACCCGCGCTGCGCCCGCGCCCGGCCCCCGCCGCCGCCGCGCCCGCCGCCCATGAAATCGCCGAACAGATCCTCGAACACATCCGAGAAAGCGGAAGCGAAATCGCCCTGCTGGCCGAAACCGCCGCGCTGTCCGCCGCCGCCGCCACCGCCTTCAAAGGCGGCATGGCCGAAACGGTCATAGGCCGCCTTCTTGTCGGCGTCCTTCAACACGTCATAAGCCTCGTTCACTTCCTTGAACTGGGCCTCGGCGTTGGGATTGTCGGAATTGCGGTCGGGGTGCAGCTCTTTGGCTTTCGTGCGGTAGGCTTTCTTCAGCTCTTCCGCCGAGGCCCCTTTGGCCACTCCGAGAGTTTCATAGTAATCGCGCTTTGCCATGGCAAAACCCCGTTGAGGGGAACGCTGAGGGCGGCCATCACGGCCGCCCCCGGTTGGTTCCCAAGCGGCTTATTTCCGCTTGTTGTTGCCCATGTCCTCGAAGTCGGCGTCGATGATGTCATCATCCGCATCGCGCGGACCCGGCTCATCGCCACCCTCCGAAGCATCGGCTTGCGCCTTGTAGATGGCTTCGCCCAGCTTCATCGCGGCTTCGGTCAGGTTCTGGATGGCACCCTTGATCTTGCCGACTTCCTCGCCTTTCAGCGCCTCTTCCAGCGGACCCATGGCCAGTTCGATCGCCTCGACGGTCGAAGGATCGACCTTGTCCGAATGCTCGGCCAGCGACTTTTTGGTCGAATGCAGCAGGCTTTCGGCCTGATTCTTGGTCTCGACCAGATCCTTGCGGGCCTTGTCGGCTTCGGCATTCGCCTCGGCGTCCTTGACCATCTTCTCGATGTCTTCGTCCGACAGACCACCCGAAGCCTGAATGGTGATCTGATGCTCTTTGTTCGTGCCCTTGTCCTTGGCCTTCACCGACACGATGCCGTTGGCGTCGATGTCGAAGGTGACCTCGATCTGCGGCATCCCGCGCGGGGCGGGCGGGATGTTTTCAAGGTTGAACTGGCCGAGCATCTTGTTGTCGGCCGCCATTTCACGCTCGCCCTGGAACACGCGGATCGTCACGGCGTTCTGGTTGTCTTCGGCGGTCGAGAAGATCTGGCTCTTCTTGGTCGGGATCGTGGTGTTGCGGTCGATCAGGCGGGTGAACACGCCACCCAGCGTTTCGATGCCCAGCGACAGCGGGGTCACGTCCAAGAGAACCACGTCCTTGACGTCGCCCTGCAGCACGCCGGCCTGAATGGCGGCGCCGGCAGCGACGACCTCATCGGGGTTCACGCCCTTGTGGGGCTCTTTCCCGAAGAACTTGGTGACTTCTTCCAGAACGCGGGGCATGCGGGTCATGCCGCCGACCAGAACCACTTCGTCGATGTCGCCGGTGGTCACGCCGGCATCTTTCAGCGCGGCCTGGCACGGCTTGATCGACTTTTTGATCAGGTCTTCGACCAGCGATTCCAGCTTGGCACGGGTCAGCTTCACCACAAGGTGGAGCGGCTGGCCGGTGTTCTTGTCCATCGAGATGAACGGCTGGTTGATTTCGGTCTGCGTGGCCGACGACAGTTCGATCTTGGCCTTTTCCGCCGCCTCTTTCAGGCGTTGCAGCGCCATCTTGTCCAGCGACAGGTCAACGCCATGCTCTTTCTTGAACTCATCCGCGAGGTAGTTCACGATCCGCATGTCGAAGTCTTCGCCACCCAGGAAGGTGTCGCCGTTGGTCGATTTCACTTCGAACAGACCGTCGTCGATTTCCAGAATGGTGATGTCGAAGGTGCCGCCGCCAAGGTCATAGACCGCGATGGTGCGGGTCTCTTTCTTGTCGAGGCCGTAAGCCAGCGCAGCCGCTGTCGGTTCGTTGATGATCCGCAGCACTTCCAGACCGGCGATCTTGCCCGCGTCCTTGGTGGCCTGACGCTGGGCGTCGTTGAAATAGGCCGGAACGGTGATCACCGCTTGGGTGACCGTTTCGCCCAGATAGCTTTCAGCGGTTTCGCGCATCTTTTGCAGAATGAAGGCCGAGACCTGCGAGGGCGAATATTTCTCGCCGCGCACTTCGACCCAGGCATCGCCATTGCCGCCGTTGACGATCTTGTAGGGCATGTTCTTCTGGTCTTTGACGATCACCGGATCGTCATAGCGCCGCCCGATCAGGCGCTTGACCGCAAAGACGGTGTTGGCGGCGTTGGTGACCGCCTGACGCTTGGCGGCCTGGCCGACAAGGCGTTCGGTTTCCGTGAAGGCAACGATGGAGGGCGTGGTGCGCGCGCCTTCCGAGTTCTCGATGACGCGGGGCTGTGCGCCGTCCATGATGGCGACGCAAGAGTTGGTCGTCCCGAGGTCAATACCAATGACTTTGGCCATGTGTGGTCCCTTTCCTTCGGCGATGTTCGTGGGTCGGAACCCGTAACGGCATTCCCACCCGATCCCATGTGAGACCCGGAAGGGCGGCCGCCCGTTTCCGGCTTCCGGGCGTATATAGGGGGGCAATTTTGGGGCTGCAAGCGGCGCAGGCGGCGGGAATGTGACGAATCCGCAGCAATAGCGCGTTTCAGGAAAAAACAGCGGGTTTCGGCGGCAGTTCAGGGCACGAGGGAACAGCAACCCTGCAGGACGGCGGGCGCATCACCCATGCGGTAAAGCTTGATCGCAATGCCAAAGGCGCGGTCCGACATGCCATCGCTGCATTGCCCGCCAGTCAGGGTGGCGAATCCGTCCGGCAGGGCAAAAGCAGCCTCCTGCCGCCAGTCCTCTCCGGGCCAGAGCGTGGAGAGGGTGGTGAAGGCATCCCCGGCTTCGGGCGTGGAAAAGACGGCAACCCGCGTTGCCGGTTCAACCCCCAAGGACCAGAAAGGCTCGGACCCGAGGCAGCGCAGCGGCTGTGTCAGGGCAAACCATTCGGCACCCGGCTGCCGGGCAAGGAACGACAGTTTCACCCAACCCGCCCCCTCACCCGTGCTGACCAGACCCCAACCGCCCTGTTCTGCCACCACCTCGACCCCGGCGGCATCGGGCGGCAGGCTGCCAAGGATGGCGGACCCGGCCGAAGGTTCGGCCCGGATGTTCAGAACATCGCCCGCCGCAACCCCGGTCACCCGGAAAAGACCCGGAAGGCTCTCTGCACCCGCAGGGCCAGCCAGCATCAGGGCAAGGGCAATCCCCCTCACCGCCCCGCGCTCCAGCTTGCCGAGGCGCGCTTGGCGGTGAACTGCTCGCCCATCAGGCCGACCACGACCAGCACACAGGTCACGATAATCGGGTAATTGATCGAGCTGTAATGCGGCGTGTAGTTCAGGAACATGAAGCCGCGGGTCTGGTCGATCACATGGAACAGCGGGTTCCACATGAAGAGATGCAGAATATGCATCGGCGTGGCATTGGCGAGGAACAGCTTGCCGGAAAACACCATGTTCGCCCGCGTATAGGCCGTTGTCGCCAGACCGAAGAAATCCGGCGCCCAAGGGGTGACCGCCTTGAACACGACGCCGATGGCGCAGCCCGAAAGCCAAGCCAGCAGATACATGCAAAGCACGCCCACCGGCTGATCAATCGAGATCGGGTTCCACAGCACATGATAGGCGAACAGGATCACCGCCGCCGACAGGGTTTGCAGATAAAGCGCGCTGATCGCCGCCGAAGAGATCGAGACGATGGTGTTCATCGGCGCGTGTTTCATCATCGAGGCGGTCGGCCCGTCAGACCGGGCGACGGCGCTGATCGACTTGGTATGCGTCATGAAGCTGAAGATGCCCGACATGATGTAAAGCATCCGGTCGCCGCGCACCGGGGCGTTGGTGTTGCCGATCAACTGCGACAACAGGAACATGATGCCAATGCCGATCATCGACTGCAGGATCGAGGTAAGCAGCCCGATCACCGCATTGCCATGGGCCTTGCGGACATGACGGACAGATGCGTGGAAAATAAGCTCGAACAGCGCCATGGCGCGCTGAAATCCGCCCTTCCTGACCTCTGGCCGAAACATCCGCTCTTCCTCTGCCGCGCCTCTGGATCTTATGCACCGGGAAATCTTGCCGTTCCCTTTCCAAGCGAGGATAAGATGGAAGCTGGATTTAATCAACGTTGCGGGCCGCCGGCCCCGCCATGGGAGCGTTTATGGATTTCGACCGCCTGATTCCCGTCATCCGCCAACTGGCCCTCGACGCCGGGGCGCGCATCATGGAGGTCTATAACGGCCCCGATTTCGCCGTGAAGTCCAAGGATGACAGCAGCCCGGTGACCGAGGCGGACGAGGCGGCGGATGCCATCATCTCGGCAGGGCTGCGCGCCGCGTTTCCCGATGTCGTGCTGATCACCGAAGAACAGGCGGCCAGCCACGCCCTGACGGCGCAGACCTTTCTGATTGTCGATCCGCTGGACGGCACCAAGGAATTCGTGCAGCGCCGTGGCGATTTCACGGTGAACATCGCCTATGTGCAGGACGGCGTGCCGGTTCGCGGCGTGGTCTATGCCCCTGCGCAGGGGCGGCTGTTCTACACCCGCGCCGATGGTGTGGCGGTTGAGGAACTGGCCGATGGCACCCTGCGCGGGATTGGGGTTTCCAGCCCCGACAATGCCGCGCTGATGGTGGTGGCATCGAAAAGCCACCGCGATCAGGCGACGGATGACTACATCGGCAAATATGCCGTGAAGGATATGAAATCGGCGGGCAGCAGCCTGAAATTCTGTCTTGTCGCCACGGGCGAGGCCGATCTTTACCCCCGCCTTGGCCGCACCATGGAATGGGACACCGCCGCAGGCGATGCCGTGCTGCGCGGCGCGGGCGGCCATGTGGTGCGCTTTGACGACCATACGCCGCTGGCCTACGGCAAGGCGGGCTGGGACAACCCGTTCTTCATCGCCTATGCGCCCGGCGTGGTCTTGCAGAAATGAGCGTCCTTATCGCCATCCCCGCCCGCTATGCCAGCACCCGCTATCCGGGCAAGCCTTTGGTTTCGCTCAAAGGCCCCGATGGCGACAAGACCCTGATCCGGCGAAGCTGGGAGGCGGCGGTTGCGGTGAAGGGCGTGGACCGCGTGGTGGTGGCCACCGATGACGCCCGCATCGCCGACCATGCCGCGGGCTTTGGCGCCGAGGTGGTGATGACCTCCTCCACCTGCCAGAACGGAACCGAACGTTGTGCCGAAGTGGCCGGTCTGCTGCCCGGCTTCGACGTGGTGGTGAACCTGCAAGGCGATGCGCCGCTGACGCCCGCCTGGTTCGTCGAGGGGCTGGTGGCGGGCCTTCTGGCCGACTCCGAGGCGGATATCGCAACGCCGGTGCTGCGCTGCGACGGGCGGGCGGTGGCCGGCTTTCTGGCCGACCGCCGCGCGGGCCGGGTCGGCGGCACCACGGCGGTGTTCGGCGCCGGGGGCCGCGCGCTCTACTTTTCCAAGGAAGTGATCCCCTATACCGGCAAGACCTATGCTGACGAGGAACCGACCCCGGTGTTTCACCATGTCGGCGTCTATGCCTATCGCCCTGCCGCGCTGCGGGCCTATCCCGGCTGGCCCGTCGGCCCGCTGGAAACGCTTGAAGGGCTGGAGCAGCTTCGATTTCTGGAAAACAGCCGCAAGGTGCTGTGCGTCGAGGTTCAGGCCAATGGCCGCCAGTTCTGGGAGCTGAACAACCCCAGCGACGTTCCGGTGATCGAGGCGATGATGGCCGCGATGGGATGACCCCGCCCGTCGCCAGCGTGATCGTGGTCAGCCGCCACCGCGCGGCGGCGCTGCATTGCTGTCTGGTGGCGCTGGCCCAACAGGACCACCCGAATTTTGAGGTGATCGTGGTGGCAGACCCCGGTGGTATCGCCGCCGCCCGTGCCACCGGGCTGGCCCTGCGGCTGGTGCCGTTCGACCAGCCCAACATCTCGGCGGCGCGCAATGCCGGGCTGGCACTGGCCGCCGCGCCGGTTGTGGCCTTCATCGACGACGATGCCACGGCGGAACCGACATGGCTGTCGCGGCTGACGGCGCCGTTTCACGATCCGCAGATCGGTGCCGCCACCGGCTTTGTCCGGGGGCGCAACGGCATCTCGCGGCAATGGGGCGCAGCTTGGGTGGACGGCGAGGGACAGGACCATCCGTTCGAGCTGGCCGAGACGGGCGGTGTCTTTGCCCCCGAAGCGGGCCGCGTGATCAAGACCCAAGGCACCAATTGCGCCTTTCGCCGCGATCCCCTGCTGGCCATCGGCGGTTTTGACCCGGCCTTCCGGTTTTATCTGGATGAGGTGGATGTGAACCTGCGGCTGCAGGCGGTGACGGCGGTGGTGCCGCTCGCGCAGTTGGTGCATGGCTTTGCCGAAAGTGCCCGGCGCCGGGCCGATCGGGTGCCCTTGTCGCTGCATGATATCGGCGCTTCGACGCAATGTCTGTTGCGCCGTCATCAGCCCCAACCGGCAGCGGCGGCCATCGCCGCCCTGATTGCGGGCCAGAAGGCGCGCATCGCCGCGCTGCGGGCCGCCCGGCGGATCACGGCGGCCGAAGCCACGGCGCTGCTGCAAAGCCTGATGGACGGGCTGCATGACGGCGGCAGGCGCCCCTTGCCACCCCTGCCGCCCATCCCGCCCGCCACCGGCTTTGCCCCGCTGCCCGGAACCGGGCCGCGCCCCGGGCTGGTTCTGACCGGGCGCTTCTGGCAACGCCGCGGCCTGTTGGCCCGCGCGGGTCAGGCGGCCAGGGCCGGCGCCATCGTGACGGTGCTGTGCCTGTCCCCAACCGCCAGACCGCATCGCCTGACGCTGACCGCTTCGGGGGTCTGGCTGCAGGAGGGGGGGCTGTTCGGGCGCTCGGACCGGCGCGGCCCCCGCTTCCGGCTGGTCCGGTTCGGCACCCGCATCGCACAGGAACTGGGCTGGTTGGCAAAATGTCGCCCGATATCAGGTTCTTCCTGACGCAATTGGACGAAAACGCCTGAAACTCCCCCTCCGCAATGGGATTGTTCTATGCTATTGGCTGTGCATTGACGGGCAAAGCGCAACGCATGTTGCCAGCCGGCAGCCCGCCTCCCCGCCCTGGCAACCGTGCCAGAGCGCAAATCAATTGAGCAGTTCGAGAGCAAGCGAATGAGCAAAAGGAAAGTGACGAAGGCTATCTTCCCGGTCGCAGGACTGGGAACGCGCTTTCTTCCCGCCACCAAATCGATTCCCAAGGAAATCATGACGCTGGTTGACCGCCCGCTGATCCAATATGCGATCGACGAGGCCCGCGCCGCCGGCATCAAGGAATTCATCTTCGTCACCTCGCGCGGGAAATCCGCGCTGGAGGATTACTTTGACCGCGCGCCCGAGCTGGAATCCTCGCTCAAGAAAGCCGGGAAAGAGCAGTTGCTGGATATCCTCAAGGATACCAACATGGATTCGGGCGCCATCGCCTATCTGCGTCAGGACCGCCCGCTTGGCCTTGGCCATGCCGTCTGGTGTGCCCGCCGGATGATCGGGAACGAGCCTTTTGCCGTTCTGCTGCCCGATGATGTGATCGCGGCCGAAAAGCCCTGCCTGCAACAGATGGTCGAAGCCTATGAGCAGACCGGCGGCAACATGGTCGCCGCGATGGAGGTTCCGCCGGAAAAGGCCAGCGCCTATGGCGTTCTGGACATCGGCGAGGATATGGGTTCGATCGTCAAGGCCAAGGGCATGGTCGAAAAGCCCAAGGCGGAAGAGGCCCCGTCGAACCTTGCGGTGATCGGGCGCTATATCCTGTCGCCCAAGGTGATGACCAACCTCAACAAGATGAAGCATGGCGCGGGCGGCGAGATTCAACTGACCGACGCCATTGCCGAAGAGGTCGCCAACGGCGAGGTCTATGGCTTCCGCTTCCGGGGGCAGCGCTATGACTGCGGCTCGAAGGCGGGGTTCCTGCAGGCGACCGTGGCCTTTGGCCTTGCCCGGCCCGACCTGCGGGACGAGTTCAATGCCTATCTGCATGACATGGTGGCGCTGCAAAAGGCGGCGCAGTAACGGTGCCTGCCGCCCGGCTTCTGGACCTGACGCGACTGGTGTCGCGTCTGGGCCGGGGGCCGATGACCGGCATCGACCGGGTCGAGGCACAGTGGCTGAACCATCTGCTGACCGGGGCAAAGCCCGCCTTTGCGCTGATCCGCAGCGCGGCGGGCTTCTTGCTGCTGGATCGGGCTGGAATGGCGCGGCTTCTGGACAGCGCGCTGCCCGCGCGGGGGGATATCCTGTCGCGGTTGGGCCATCGCCGTGACCCGCTGCGCGCCCGGGCCGAGACGCAGGCGCGGCGGCTGTCGCTGGCGCGCTGCCTGCCGGGCGGGCTGGCGCGGATGCTGCGGCGGCACCTGCCGCAGGGTGGGGTCTATCTGAATGTCGGGCACAGCAACCTGTCGGACCGCAGCCTTGCGGCGATCCGGGCGGCAGGGATGCGGGTGATGGTAATGATCCACGACACCATCCCGCTGGACCATCCGCATCTGGCCCGCGCCGATACCGTGGAACCATTCCGGCGCAAACTGGCCGCCGTCGCTGCCCATGCCGACCGGGTGATTCACCTCACTGAAGACACCCGCACCCGGACCGAAGCGCAACTGGCCCGGCTGGGCCGGATACCGCCGGGCATCGTGGCGCCGATCGGTGTGCGTGTGGCAGCGCCCGCGCCCCTGCCCCCCGGGCTGCACCCGGTTGCCCCGTGGTTCGTCGCCCTGGGCACGATCGAGCCGCGCAAGAACCTTGGCCTGCTGCTGGACGCCTGGGACCGGCTGGACCCGGCACCACAGCTTTACATCATCGGCAACCGGGGCTGGGCCGACGCGGGGCTGCTGGCCCGGCTGGATGCGCTGCCGCCGGATGGGCCGGTGCGCGTGCTGTCCGGGCTGCCGGACGGGTCGGTCACAACGCTGCTTTCAGGCGCGCGGGCCCTGCTGTTTCCCAGCCTTGCCGAGGGGTTCGGCCTGCCGCCGCTGGAGGCCGCCGCCCTTGGCGCCCCCGTCATCGCAGGGGAACTTGCCGTCACGCGCGAACTTCTGGGCGACTATCCGGTTTACCTGCCCCTTGGGGACAGTTACTCTTGGGCAGAAACAATCGCAAGGAAGGCGGCCGAACCGCCGGGTGAAGGCGTGCAGGGGTGTGGGGTGCGGATTCCCCGTTGGGAAGATCATTTCAAGATCGTCTTAAGCGTTGCATGATACTTCGGACCGGATGGGAACGGCCGCAACCGGAAGAGCAGGGATTTGAGCGTTTTCTCGCGGTATATGTTGCGACTTGCCCGCAAACGGTGGCGCATCCGCGCTTTCCGCAAGCAGCGGGAACTGCGCCCGGTGACAGACCGGACCAATCTGATCCGCGGCGATCAGCTTTTGGTTTTCACCACCCTCCGCAACGAACGGGTCCGCCTGCCGCATTTCCTGCGCTACTACCGCGATATGGGCATCAACCATTTCCTGATGGTGGACAATGACAGCGACGATGGCGGGCGCGAATACCTTGCCGAACAGCCCGATGTCTCGCTCTGGACCACCCCGGCCAGCTACAAAAGGTCGCGCTTCGGGGTGGACTGGCTGAACTGGCTGCAAATGAAATACGGCCATGGCCGCTGGTGCCTTGTCGTCGATCCCGACGAATTCTTTGTCTATCCGTTCTGCGACACCCGCCCGCTGCGGGCGCTGACCGACTGGCTGGATGCTTCGTCGATCAAGTCGTTTTCGGCGATGCTCTTGGACATGTATCCCAAGGGGCCGTTCGATGCGCTGCCCTACAACGAAGGGCAAGACCCGTTCGAGATTGCCCCCTGGTTCGACAGCGGCAATTACACCATCACCCGCAACCACAAATACGGCAACCTGTGGATTCAGGGCGGGCCGCGGATGCGGATGTTCTTCGCCGATGCGCCCGAACGGGCGCCGGCGCTGAACAAGATTCCGCTGGTCAAATGGCACCGCGATTATGCCTATGTCAGCTCGACCCACATGCTTTTGCCGCGCGGCCTGAACCAGACCTATGACGAATGGGGCGGGGAAAAAGCGTCGGGCGTTCTGCTACATGCCAAATTCCTCGACACCTTCGCGCGCAAGGCCGAAGAGGAGATGGAGCGCAAACAGCACTACGCCAACAGCCACGAATACCGCGCCTATCGCCTTGCCACCGCGGTGGAACCCGATCTCTGGTGCAAGTGGAGCGAGAAATACATCAACTGGCGCCAGCTTGAGATTCTCGGCCTCATGTCCAAGGGGAACTGGGCATGAAAAGCGGCACCCTGGGCTTTGTGATGCTGTGCCACACCGCGCTGGACCGCGCGGCGCAGGTGGCGCGTCACTGGGCCGAGCGGGATTGCCCGGTGGTGATCCATGTGGACAAGCGGGTGAAGCGGCGGGCGCATGACGGGCTGGTCAAGGCGCTGGGGGATCTGAAGAACGTGCGCTTCTCGGGGCGGCACGCCTGCGAATGGGGCACATGGGGCCTTGTGGCCGCCACGCAGGAAGCGTCCGAACTGATCCTGCGCGACTTTCCGGGGGTGCGGCATGTCTATCTTGCCTCCGGCTCTTGTCTGCCGCTGCGCCCGGTCGAAGAGTTGGTGCGCTATCTCGACGAGCGGCCCAAGACCGATTTCATCGAAAGTGTGACCACCGAGGATGTGGGCTGGACCATCGGCGGGCTGGATGTCGAACGCTTCACCCTGCGCTTTCCGTTCAGTTGGCGCCGGCAACGGCGGCTGTTTGACGGTTACGTTCGCCTGCAGCGCCGCCTTGGCTTTCGCCGCCGCATTCCCACCGGCATCGTGCCGCATCTGGGCAGCCAGTGGTGGTGCCTGACGCGGCGCACCCTGTCGGCCATTCTGGACAACCCCGACCGTGAGGAAACCGATGCCTATTTTCGCCGGGTCTGGATCCCCGACGAAAGCTATTTCCAGACGCTGGTGCGGCAGGTGTCGGGCAATGTCGAAAGCCGCTCTCTTACCCTGTCCAAGTTCGATTTTCAGGGCAAGCCGCATATCTTCTATGACGACCACCTGCAAATCCTGCGGCGGTCCGATTGCTTTGTCGCGCGCAAGATCTGGCCGCACGCCGACAAGCTTTACCGCACCTTCCTGACCGACGACCACGCCAGCCAGACTGCCGAGCCTAACCCGGGCAAGATCGACCGCCTGTTCGCCAAGGCGATCGAACGGCGGACCAAGGGGCGCGCGGGGCTTTACATGCAGTCGCGCCATCCGAACGAGAATTGGGAAAACGGCCGCACCGCCGCGCCCTATTCGGTGTTCGAAGGCTTTGCCGATGTGTTCGAGAATTTTGAACTCTGGATGAGCAAGACCACCGGCACCCGGGTTCACGGCCATCTTTTTGCCCCGGGCAAGGTGGAATTCGCCGGTGGCGAGGCGGTCTATAACGGTGCGCTGTCCGACAATGCGATGCTGCGCGACTATAACCCGAAAAGCTTTCTGACCAATCTTCTGTGGAACACCCGGGGGGAGCGTCAGTGCTTTCAGCATGGCCCGGGCGATCTGCAGGCGCTGAACTGGTTCATGGCGGGCGATCCGAATGCGCAGATCTCGGTGATCTCGGGGGCATGGGCCATTCCGCTGTTCCGCTCGAACCGCAATTTCGGCGACATCCGCCGCGACGCCGCCGAGTTGCAGAAGATCGAGGCAGAGTTTCTGAACATCCTGCGCAGCCCCTGGGTCAAGGCGCGGGTCCGCACCTGGACGCTGGCCGAGTTTGTCGAGAACCCGATGGAGCCGTTGCAGACCATCGTTGACGAAATCAGCCCGCGCTCGATGCGGCGGCTGACCGAGGTGCCGCGGCTGACCGACCTGACCGGCTTTGGCCAATTCCTGCAAAACCTGCGCAATCAGGGGATGCAGCCGGTGCTGATGGGCGATTTCCCCGCCACGGGCGAATTGCGCCCAAGCAATCCGCGGCGTGGCCGCCCCTATCTGGTAAAGTGATCCATGGCCAAGGTGCCGTTTTCCAGCTTCGTCATCTTTGCCGAGATGCGGACAGGCTCCAACTTTCTTGAAGCCAATCTGAACGCCATTCCGGGCGTGAAATGCCATGGCGAGGCGTTCAACCCCTATTTCATCGGTGGCGAAGGCAAGCAGGAAATGCTGGGCGTCACCATCGAACAGCGCGGCGCCGATCCGCGCAGCCTGTTGCAGGCGATGAAGGCGCAGACGCCGGGCCTGTCCGGCTTTCGCTATTTCAACGACCATGACCCGCGGGTGTTCGACATTGTGGTCGATGACCCTGCCGTCGCCAAGGTGATCCTGACGCGCAACCATCTGGAAAGCTTCATAAGCTGGAAGATCGCCATGGAAAGTGACCAATGGTGGCTGGCCAATACCAAGCACCTGAAAACCGTGCGCCCGCGTTTTGAGCTGGACCAGTTCGAGCGGCGGCTTGAGCATCTGCAACACTTCCAGCGGCGCCTGCTGCACCGGCTGCAAGCCACCGGGCAGACCGCCTTTTATATCGATTATGAGGATATCCTCGACATTGATGTGTTGAACGGGCTGGCGGGGTTTCTGGGTGTCGAAGGGCGGCTCAAGGCGCTGGATTTCCGCTTCAAGAAGCAGAACCCCGAAGCGATCGAGGACAAGGTTTCAAACCCGGCGGAAATGCGCGAGGGGCTGAAGAAGATCGACTTCTTCGCGCTTGACCATACGCCGAACTTTGAACCGCGCCGTGCCGGAACCGTCGCGCAATATCTGGCCTCCGAGGTGAAGCCGCTCTTGTTCCTGCCGGTGAAATCTGCACCCGAGGCGCGCATCCGCAAATGGCTGAATGCAATGGGGCCGGTCACGACGGGGATGGACCGCCAGTCGCTGCGCCGCTGGCGTGAAGCACATCCGGGGCAGCGCAGCTTTACCGTGATCCGCCACCCGCTGGCCCGCGCCCATGCCGCCTTTGCCGATTTCATCGAACGCGAATGGATGCCGGAACTGCGGCCCTATCTGAAACGGGTCCACAAGTATCAGCTTCCGGGCAAGGGCAAGGGCTATGCCAGCGCGGCCGAGTATCGGGAGGGGCTGCTGGTCTTTCTCGACATGATCAAGCACATTCTGAACGGCCGGACCGAGTTGAAGGTGCCGCCGCAACTTGCCACGCAGGGCGCCATTTTGCAGGGCTTTGCCGGGGTGCAGGGGCCGGATGTGATCCTGCGCGAAGAACGGCTGGCGGCGGGCGGCACCTTTCTGGCCGCAGAAATCGGGCAGGAACTGCCGCCGCTGCCCGAGGCCGGGGACGCAGAACCCTTCGCCTTGCAAGACATCTACGGCCCGGATCTTGAAGCGGCCGCGCGGGGCGCCTACTGGCGCGACTACGCGGCCTATGGCTTTGCCGACTGGCGGCCTTACGCCGCCTGAGGGGCCCGCGCCTCGGTCAGGATGGCGTAAAGCTTGGCCGGGTCATTGTTGGCGCGCAGCTTGGCGCAGACGCCGGCATCGCGCATGGTCCGGCTGACCAAAGCCAGCGCCTTGAGATGGTCCACACCCGAATCCTTAGGTGCCAGCAGGCAGAAGGCCAGGTCGATCGGCTGACGGTCCACACTTTCGTAATCCAGCGGCTTGTCGAGACGAACGAAGAGGCCGACGATTTTCGTCAGCCCCTCCAGCCGCGCATGGGGCAGGGCAATGCCGTTGCCGACGCCGGTCGGCCCCAGACTCTCCCGCTCCTGCAACCCGTCAAAGGCCGAAGCCGCGGCAATGCCATGGGCTTGAAAGGCGATCTCACCCAGCTCTTGGAAGAGCCGCTTCTTGCTGGTCATCTGTCCCAAGACGCGCACCGCGCCGGGGATCAGCAGCTTTGACAGATCCATCGCCTTACCTGTTCCTTTGACCCTGCCGCAGGGCCGTCATTTGCTGTTGCGCGGGTCGATCCAGCCGATGTTGCCGTCATCCCGACGATACACCACATTCACGCCGCCATGTCCTTCGTTCCGAAAGACCAGCATCCGCTGCCCCCCAAGCTCAAGCTGCATCACGGCTTCACCGACGGTGATCGAAGGAATCTTCGTCTCCATCTCGGCAACGACCACGGGTTGCAGGGCTTCGGTGTCGGCTTCGTCCGGCTCCTCGGTTGGCGCGAGGATATAGGACGCACCGGCGCCGAATTCAACGGGCTGCGGACGGTCGCGGTGATGGTTGCGCAAACGACGCTTGTAGCGACGAAGCTGCTTGTCCATCTTTTCGCGGCAGCTTTCAAAAGCGGCATAGATTTCAGTGGCATGGCCCTTGGCTTGGGCGTTCAGCCCGGTGGCCAGATGGATGACCGTCTCGCAGACGAACTCATGGGCCGAACGCGAGAACACGATCACGGCTTCGGTCGGACGCTGGGCATATTTCTCGACCACTTCGCCGAGTTCGGCCTTCACATGGGTCTGCAACGCCTCACCGATGTCGATCTGTTTGCCGCTGATCTGGTAGCGCATGATGCCTCCTCTACACGTCGCTTCTAGGGGCCCGGGAGGAACCCCGGGCCTGGGTTTTCCCATCGCTGGAAAGGGGTAGGCCCGCACAGTCCCCAAGCGGCGGGGCCGGATCGCGGCCGCGGCAGAGGGGACAGGGCAGGGCGTGGTTCGCTCGCATCCCCTTCATTTGGGAACGGGTGCGGGCACTTGTCAACCGCCGCGTGACCGCAGGGTCAAATGATGCGGAAATTCTCGCCGAGGTAGACGCGGCGGACCATTTCGTCTTTCACGATCTCATCCGTGGTGCCGGCTTTCAGCACAACACCGTCATGCAGGATATAGGCGCGATCTACGATATCGAGCGTCTCGCGCACGTTGTGATCGGTGATCAGCACGCCGATTCCCCGGCTTTTCAGATCGTGGACAAGATGGCGGATTTCGCCCACCGCAATCGGGTCCACCCCGGCAAAGGGTTCATCCAGCAACAGGTATTTCGGGTCCGCCGCCAGACAGCGGGCGATTTCCACCCGCCGCCGCTCCCCTCCCGACAGGGCCAATGCGGGCGCACGGCGCAGATGGGTGATGGAAAACTCGGACAGCAGTTCCTCAAGCCGCTCGCGCCGCTTGTGGCGGTCCGGCTCGCGGATTTCCAGAACCGACAGGATGTTGTCCTCGACCGAAAGCCCCCGGAAGATCGAGACCTCCTGCGGCAGATAGCCGATGCCCAGCCGGGCGCGGCGATACATCGGCAGCGCGGTCACATCGCGCCCGTCGATCATCACCTGCCCACCTTCGGGCATGATCAGCCCGGCAATGGCGTAAAAGGTCGTGGTCTTGCCGCAGCCGTTGGGGCCGAGAAGCGCCACCACCTCGCCCCGGTTCAACTGGATCGTGACATCACGGATCACCGGACGGCGCTTGTAGCTTTTGCGCAGGTTGCGGATCGACAGGCCCGCATCGCCCTCGGTCACGGTCAGGCCGGGCATTAGTTGCCTCCGGGGACGAAGGTGGTGGTGACGCCGCCTTCCATCCGCCCGGTGCCCGATTTCAGGTCGATCACCAGCTTTTGCCCGCGGATCGCCGCCTGCCCTTGGGTCAAGAGAACCGAGCCGGTCATCACCACCTCGCCCGTGTCGATGGTATAGACCGCTTCCGAAGCTTCCGCGGCATCGGTCGCATTGACCAGAAGCACCTTGCCCTTGGCATGAAGCCGGGCGATCTTGCCGGCCTCTTTGGCATATTCCACCCGCACTTCATCTGCGGAAAGCCGCATCTCGCCCTGCACCACCAGAACATTGCCGGTAAAGCTGGCCTGACCGCTGACCTGATCGACGGCGAGCGTATCTGCCTTCACCTCGACAGGAAGCGAGGTATCGGCCTTCAGCCCGCCAAAGGTCACGCCCATTTCCTGCGCCGGGGCAATCACCGCCGAAAGTCCAAGGGCAAGGCCGAAAATCAGCGCCATCAATCGGTTCGACATCGAAATACCTGTCATTGCTTCGGCTGGTATAGCAGCCGCACCTCGCCGTTGAAAACCAGAAGATAGCCCTTGTCACCCGCGCCGCGGTCCAGCCGCAGGGCATTTGCCGTCAACTGCCCCAAAGGCCCCTGCGCGCTGACCATTCCGCGGCTTTCCAGCCATGTCCGGTCCAGCGCGAGGGCAAAGCCATCGGATTGGATCACATAGCCCGCCGAGGACCGCAGCTCGACCCCGCCGGACAGTTCGAGCTGGTGCGCCGCATTGTCGATCCGGGCGCCCATCGCGGCAATCTCGGTGCGGGCGCCGTCGGCGGTTGCAAGCTGTCCCTGCAGGCCGCTGGCGCTGCCGCCACCGGCTTCGGGCCGCGCCTCGGCCGCGGTCAGGGTCAGTGCCGCACCATCCGGTGTCATGCCGGAATAACCGGCCTCGGTCATCCGGGGTTCGCGCAGGCGATCTTCGACATCGACCTGCGCATAGGGAATCGCATCCTCGGGGTCGATCCCGCGCGAAAACAGGAACAGCGTGGACAGGATCGCCAAAGCCACCAGCGGCAGCGCCACCTTCAGCACCGCGACAAGGCGCGAGTGCAGATTGTCGGCGGTGCCGCGCGCCATCTCAGACCACCCCGGCGCGCAGGCAGTCGTGGATATGCACGATGCCCAACGCCTGCCCGGGCCGGGCCGGATCCACCACGAAAAGGCAGGTGATCTTGCGGTCGTTCATCAGGGCAACGGCGGTTTCGGCCAGCGCGTCGGGCGCCACGGTGCGCGGGCCCCGCGTCATCACATCGCCCGCGGTCAGGGACAAAAGGCCGTCCATATGCCGCCGCAGGTCGCCGTCGGTGATGATGCCTTGCAGCGCACCATCCACCCCCGTCACCCCCACCACGCCAAAACCCTTGCGGCTGATCTCCAAGAGCGCATCACCCATCGGCGCCGTGGCGGCAATCAGCGGCAATTCGCTGTGCATCAGGTCACGCACCTTCATCAGCCGCGCACCCAGCTTGCCGCCGGGGTGATACATGCGGAAATGCTCGGGCGTGAAGGCGCGATGCTCCATCAGCGCCACCGCCAGCGCATCGCCCAGCGCCAGCGTCATCGTGGTCGAGGTGGTCGGCACGATGCCCGTTTCACAGGCTTCCGGCGCGGGCGGCAAGAGCAACACGACCTCGGCCTGCCGCGCCAGCGAGCTTTCGGCCCGGGCGGTGATGGCGATGGTCGGAATGCGGAAGCGCCGGGTATGGGCGATGATGTCGGCCAGTTCCGTCGTCTCGCCCGAGTTGGAAATCAACAGCGCCACATCGCCGCCCATCACCATGCCCAGATCGCCATGGCTGGCCTCGGCAGGGTGGACGAAATGCGCGGGCGTGCCGGTGCTGGCAAAGGTCGCGGCAATCTTGCGGGCGATATGGCCCGACTTGCCCATGCCCGAGACGATCACCCGCCCCTCGGCACCGAGCAGCATCTGCACCGCCTCACCAAAGCTCTCGCCAAGGCTGTCGCCCAGAAGGCCCAGCGCCTCGGCCTCGCGGGCAATAACGCGGCGGCCGGTGGCAAGGAAATCAGTGGTGGAAGAGGTCATTCGGCTCGTCCCATCCCAGAAGGTCCAGTTCGGCCCGCGCCGGAAGGAAGTCAAAACACTGTTGCGCCAGCGCCAGCCGCCCTTCGCGCACGAGGATCGGCTCAAGCGCGTCTTTCAGCTTGTGCAGATACAGCACATCCGAAGCGGCATAGTCCTTTTGCGCCTCGGTCAAGGTGGCCTGCCCCCAATCGCTGGTCTGCTGTGCCTTGGAAACGTCAACGCCGACATATTCCATCAGCAGATATTTCAGCCCGTGGCGGTCGGTATAGGTGCGGATCAGCTTCGAAGCGATCTTGGTACACCAGACCGGCGCGGTCCGCACGCCGAAGGCTTTTTGCAGCGCGGCCACATCGAAGCGGCCAAAATGGAACAGTTTCAGAACCTTGGGGTCGGTCAGCATCCGTTGCAGGTTCGGTGCGGCGGTCTGGCCACGGGCGATCTGCACCAGATGGGCATTGCCGTCGCCCGAGGAAAGCTGCACCAGACACAGCCGGTCGCGGCGCGGGTCAAGGCCCATGGTCTCGGTGTCGATGGCGACGACGGGACCAAGGTCCAGACCGTCGGGCAGGTCATTCTGATGCAGGAAATTGGCCACTTGGGGTTCCGTCGCTGAGGGGTGCCGTCTCGATAGACCCGCCGGGGGGCGGGGGTCAACCGCGACGCGGCGCAAGCGCCCGGGCCAAGGCGCCGCGCCGCCGACGGCCGGCCCCCCTTAAACCGGAACGAAGCCGCCGCGCTGCGGGTCGTAATGTTCCAGCGTGCCTTCGCCGGTGTTGTTCCACAGCCCATGCAGCGTCAGCCGGTCGCCCGCCACCGCTTCGGCAAGGAAGGGGAAGCTCATCAGGTTTTCAAGGCTGACCAGCACCGCCTCTTTCTCAAGCGCCTGAAGGATGGCGTCGTCGGGCAGATGCGCCACCCGCTCGAACCCGGGTTTCAGAATGTCCATCCAGCGCCCGACAAAGCTGGTCTTTTCCTCAAGCTGCGGCGCATGGCCCCGGCACATGTCATGGCAGCCCTTGACCCCGCCGCAGTTGGAATGGCCCAGCACCACGATATGCGCCACACCCAGCGAGGTGACGGCATATTCAACCGCCGCCGAGGTGCCGTGATATTCGCCGTCCGGGTTATAGGGCGGCACAAGATTGGCGACGTTGCGGTGGATGAAGAACTCCCCCTCATCCGCGCCGAAGATCGAGGTGACATGCACCCGGCTGTCGCAGCAGGAAATCACCATGGCGCGCGGATGCTGCCCGCTTTCGGCCAGACGGCGATACCATGCCTTGTTGTCCTGATAGGTCGTGGCCCGCCAGCCGTGGAACCGGCTGATCAGATAGTTGGGCAGGGGGCGAGCATAATCCATCGTCTTCATCCCTTGGCTGACACGGCCCTGATCTAGGCTGCAATCGCAGAAAATTCGAGAGGTTTCTTGCCGAGGCCGCAACCTTTTCTTCAGCCTGCTCCCGCAAACTGGCCCCGGGTGTGAGGCGTATGGGGTGAGAGATATGGCGATGAATGTGGTGGCCCTCCGGCCAAAGGAATGCGTGCGCCAGGACGCCGAGCCGATTGCGGCGATCTACCGCAATCTGGGCACGGCCTCGGCCGAACAGGTCGTGACGCGCGAGTTGGGGGAACTGGCGCTGACCATGGCCGGTCTGGCGCAGCAGGTGCGCGCGCATCAGATGCAGGATTTGTCCCGCCAGCTGCGCCAGTTGCAGCGCATGGCCGAGGCACTGGGGCTGGTCAGTCTGGGGCTGGTGGCGGCGGATGTCCGCACCTGTCTGGAACGGGCGGATGTCACCGCCTTCTCCGCCGTCTGGTCACGGCTGCTGCGGATCGCCGAACGGTCGCTGGCGCCGGACAAGAGCCTCTTGGACCAGACGTTCAGTTGAGGGGGTATCTCCACGGGCCTGCAATGACCGCTGACAGTAAGGCAGAACAGTTGGTATTAGCCGCCAGGCCCCCCTCTTCTTCAGCCGCGCTCCATCGTCGCCGTTGACATAGCAGGTGGTCTTGCCCGCGAATGTCACCGACAGCGGCCGGTTATCGGCATCATAGCCCATCATCCGGCCGCCAAGATCTGTCAGAATGGGCGTTGTTGCGCAACTCATGCCTGAGGCATGATTTCCCCTTTCCCCTTCGACGTCAGGCTACACGGACGATCTCAGCGGTGCCGAGCGCATTGAAACGGTTGATGAGGGCGCAGCGGATCTGGAT